>Ga0316209_1000011_pt1 | contig 474914 bp, 473 predicted proteins | sample 6monopyrite_MG_FD_204945 | JGI IMG/M metagenome (GOLD analysis project Ga0316209, IMG submission 204945) | Microbial mat bacterial communities from mineral coupon in-situ incubated in ocean water Damariscotta River, Maine, United States -... | ecosystem: Environmental > Aquatic > Marine >... | reverse complement strand
GGCGACCGGATCACCCTAGAACAAGCGATGAAGCGCCAATGCCGCGACACCGCCGTGCTCTATGGATTGGAAGATCGCGGCGTCATTGCGCCCGGCTATCTCGCCGATATCAATGTGATCGATATGGTGCGGCTGAAACTGGGCCGACCTTGGCTGGCATTCGACCTGCCAGCAGGCGGCAAACGCTTGCTGCAAAAGGCCGACGGCTATTCGTGCACAATCAAGAACGGCGAAGTAACGTTCGAAGAAGGCAAATGGACCGGCGCAACACCCGGCGGCCTGATCCGAGGCCCGCAGCGCGCGGCGTTAGCCGAGGCGGCGGAGTAAACCTCCGCCGCCTCGGCGGTTCTCACGGCTCGATAACAATACCCTTCGCCGGATCGACTGTGCCGCCGACCATCGTCAGATAGGTTTCGCGCGCCGCGTCCAATCCTTTCAGCGTCACAATATCCACGGTGCCTTCGACCGCGCTGAGGAAACCGTGCCATGTCTTTGCGATCATCATGCCGCCGTCTACGGGGCCGTGTTCTTTGAAGAATGCGACAAAGTGATCGGGCGCAAACAGCAAGACCGGCTTTGGCCCCGGCATATCCGCCGCGCCGCCCAAACCGCCGCCGCGTTCCTCAATATGGGTCGCGCCAACAAGGCAGGAATATTTTAGGCTGTCGCAAAAGTGATTGTGCAGTTTGGCAAGCAAGCTGGAATTGCCGGCGAAGTCGACCGTGACGCTGCGCGCGATCGGCATTGTGCCAACTTCTTCATAGGCCAGAACCTTATCATAGAGCCCTGTTTTCTCGACAAATTCCACATTCCCAGCAGAGGTTAGGCCAACGCGTCTAATGTGCGGCGAATTCTGCTTGGCAACGCTGGCCAATCCCATCGCGGTTTTCGATGAGGCGCTGGTCATGATAACCTGTTCTGCGCCGAACCATTCTTCGGACCGCATGAAGTAATCGATGATGAAGCCAGTTTTGAACAGCGGGCCGTAAATCATCCGCTCATTTTCCCGCGCCGGATCATGCTCTGGATCGGCTGCAAGACGGGTGTAATTGTTATAAACCGGGCTCATCGGTTGACGGTAATCGGTCATGTCGGAGAAGCTGGCCGCGGTCACATTGCCCGGCACCACGTCGAGCTGGTTGGCCATTGGCAAATATCCATAAACCCGCTCACCCACGGCGATGTCGGGGCTGTTGCTTTCGATCACCTTTGCATGGCCCCACATTGGAACGATGCCCATTCCCTCTTCGTCGGTTTTGGGCGGGAAGAAATTCCAATAGCCAAAACCGTCGCCAACCACAGCATAGGTGATGTTGTTGGCCGTTACAGAAAAGCTCTCAACCGCAAGACGCACAGCACCATCGGCAAGCGCGCCCGCATCGGCGGTTACGACGGAGGCATTGGTGAGTTCGTCTTTGCGAACATGGACTTGAGTGAGTGACATATCAGGCAATCTCCTATTTGCAGAAGACTCTAGCTCATGATCGTTCGCTTTCCCACCGGGTTGCCGCAATTGATGGTCGATTTTCCTGAATGGCCAACCACGCTGACAGGCAATCGCATTGACTGATACCAACCTGCCCTTGCGGCGTGAGCTGAAGCGCGCGGATGATCGGGTAGAGGAACGCATCAGCCAGAGTGAACCCGCCGCCGCCCGCTCGCCCGGTCGCAAGCGACGTCCAAGCACCGTCATGCGCCATTTCCGCTTCGATATAGCCAAGGGCGCGGCTGATTTGGGGGAGAGCGCGGCCAATCTTTTCCTCGTCGAGGTCAAACCCTCCAAGCCGGTGCATGATCCACGGCATCACCAGCCCGTTTTCAAACAGCGGGAAAAGATAGGTGTTGCCCACGGCAATCCACTTATCCATCACCGCACGCGATGCGGGCTCGATTGGTTGAAGAGCGGCGGCGTTATGGGCGTTGTCGATATATTGCGCAATCGCCACGCTCTCTATCAACTCAAGCCCATCAATCTCCACCACGGGGACCTTCCCAAACGGATGTCGGTTGCTCGGCGAATGGGCAGCAGTCGCGATTGTTTCGTGGCTTACGCCGGATTCTTCACAAGTGATCTGAACAATACGGGTATAGGTTGAAGTGACCGTGCCAAAGATGCGAACCTGCGATTTCACAGGGCTGGCTTCGGGTTGGCCGGCCAATTGAATTACTCAGTTGGCTCAGCTTGTGCAGCAGCATCCGAACCAGCCGCTGCCTCTGTTTCGGGCGCTCCCCGTGTGGGACCAATCCTCGACAATGCACTGCCAGCCTCTTGCAAACGCGCCCCAAACGCTCGCATCCGTACCGAACACGTCTGCTGAATTTCGATCGGATTGAGCTCTTGATAGACTGGATAGCGTTCAGTGAACGCCTCTGTGATCTCAATCCCGCGCTGCGCCTCATATCGGCCCACAAAGTATGTGAACGCAGAAGTCAGGCCAAGGCGGTTATCAGGGGTCATCTCCGCTTCCATTTCCGCCATCAATGCTCCGATGAAAATCGCGCAATCAAGGTCGGATTCGGCACTAAAGGCAGGCTCGAACGCCTCTTCATCCTGCGCGGCAGCCGGAACAGCCGCGATAGCGGCCGCAAACGCTGCGACGAATGTTCCCCCCCGAAACACCATCACACCCGCATTGGCATGAGAACGTAGAGCGCAGCGCTGCTGTCATCTTCGCGGATCAAGGTCGGCGCACCAGCGTCGGCAAGGTGCAATTCGATCTCATCGCTATCGAACTGTCCCAATATGTCTTTGAGATAATTGGCGTTAAAGCCAATCTCAAATCCTTCGCTGGAATAGCTCGCGGCCAATTCTTCAGCTGCGTTGCCGTTATCAGGCGAGGTTACCGACAGCGTCACACGGTCGTTATCCAGGCCCATCTTAACAGCCCGAGTTTTTTCCGTTGCGATGGTCGCAACGCGGTCCACGCCTTGGAAGAACAGCTTCGGATCAACTTTCAAAATCTTGTCATTACCCGTTGGAATGACGCGGCTATAATCCGGGAATGTGCCATCGATCAGCTTGCTGGTCAGCACAACGCCGCCTTCGCCCGAAAGCGTAAAGCGGACCTTGCTAGCCGACAGATCGATTTGAACCGAACCGTCCATTGCCTCTTCCAAAAGCTTGCGAAGTTCTGCCACCGCTTTGCGCGGAACAATGACGTCGGGCATGCCATCGGCACCATCGGGACGCGCAAGAGTGAAGCGCGCAAGACGGTGGCCATCGGTGGCCGCAGCTTTCAATACAGGCTCATCCTCGTCTGTTACGTGCAGGAATATGCCGTTGAGATAATACCGTGTTTCCTCGGTAGAGATTGCAAAGCGCGTGGCATCAATCATTTCAGCGAGCGTGCGCGCGGGCAGTTCGAATGAGGTCGGCAAATCGCCTTCGACAATCACCGGAAAGTCATCGCGCGGCAGGGTCGGCAGCTTAAACCGGCTGCGGCCCGCCTTCACTTCCATCCGGTTATCGGATGTTTCCAAGCTTACTTGGCTACCGTCAGGCAATTTGCGGGCAATATCAAATAGCAGATGCGCCGAAACCGTGATCGCACCGGGCGTATCAACCGATGCCGCCGCCATTGTTTCGGTGACTTGCAGGTCGAGGTCCGTCGCCATCACCTTGACGCTGCCGCCGTCTGACGCGTCGATCAAGACGTTGGAGAGGATCGGAATGGTGTTGCGGCGTTCAACCACCGACTGAACATGGGAGAGACAACGCAGGAGCGTCGCGCGTTCGATCGTAGCCTTCATCAGGTTTACCCTACTTTGTGTGCCTTAGGTGGCGCCGCAAGGCACGGAATCGCCCCACAAACACCGATTGGTTCCAGAAAACCTTAGCGAACCGGGCAATACGGGCAAGTTCAGGGCGCTAGCAGCGGGGATTCCCTTGGGGATAAGGGGACGCATTCAAACAAAAACGCGCGTTCTTTCACTTCGTTGCGTCACCGCTTTGGCATATCGCGAAAGCGCCGCAGCAATCTTTTCTCCCCCTTGAACTGACGGTTCGATCGGGTTGGCGTAATCTCCAATTTCGGGGCAGATCAATCTCAGGTCGATCAAATCCACCCCTGCCTCGTGAACATGCCGCGTAATTGCATCGTTAAAGATCGACAAAGCCGTGGTTATCAACGGCCCCATATTGGCATCGTAAATCGTGCAGAATGCAACCGGCAGGTCCAACCGCTTTGCCAATTGAACCGCGCCGGCGTGTTCAGGCGCAAACGCCCCTTTTGCCGCCATCAACACCGCCATCGCGCTGGCGATGGTCGCCGTCTTTTGTTCAAGCAATGCCGCGTTGTGAAGCACATCGTTGCCGCCGGTCGAAACGATCAAATGGGTCGCGTCAGACGGAAGGTCGATCAATTGTGTCTCGACCTGGCTGCTGATGCTCCCGTCCACAGCAAGCAACGTGACTTTGTCGCCTGGATCAAGAGACGTGCGCAATTGTTCCGCGACATCGGGGCCACCATCGACATAGCTGGCGTTGTCGAAGATAGAATCTCCGCACAATACGATGTGTTTCATCGCATCAACCCAACATCGCCATGCCGCCATTCACGTGCAGCGTTTCGCCCGTCACATAGCCCGCCTCGCGGCTCGCCAGATAGGCCACCGCCGCGCCGATATCCTCGCCCTCGCCCATTTTGCCTGCGGGAATACGAGCATTCAGCGCATCTTTCTGCGCATCGGGCAATTCATCGGTCATGGCGGTGCGGATAAAGCCCGGTGCGACGCAATTGGCGGTGATCCCGCGCGATGCGACTTCCTGCGCAAAGCTTTTGGTCATCCCCGTCACGCCCGCTTTGGCCGCGGCGTAGTTCATTTGGCCCGGATTGCCGGTGCTGCCAACGACGCTGGTGATGTTGATGATCCGGCCAAAGCGTGCCTTCATCATCGGGCGCGCGCTGGCGCGCATCAGGCGGAAAATCGCCTCTAGGTTGACGGAGATCACCTGATCCCATTCATCATCCTTCATCCGCATCGCCAAATTGTCGCGCGTGATCCCGGCATTGTTCACCAGTATGTCGATTCCGCCCAGCGTGTGGACAGTCGCAGGGATCAATTCATCAACCTGAGTTTTATCGGACAGGTTGCAAGTGATCTCAACGTGATCGCCGTGTTCAGGTGAGCCCACTTCGGAAATGAGCTGTTCGCGAAAGCTGCGCAATTTGTCGCCATTCGATCCCGACAGCGCAACCCGCGCACCTTGCTTGGCCAGAGCCACCGCAATAGCCGAACCGATACCGCCGCTTGCGCCTGTGACCAACGCGTTCATTCCGCCCAATTGAAACATTTTTGCTCCTTACCAGTCGAGATAATAGATCAAGGCCTTCTCTGGCTTGACCCCAAAGCTTTCATACAAGCCAATCGCAGGCGTGTTATCAGGCTCTGTTCCCAACCAAATCTCTTCAATATCTTCGTCATCGGCGCGCTCAAACACTTTGAGCATCAAGGCGCGCGCAATGCCTTGTCTGCGCCAATCGTCCCCTGTGCCGATCTCGTCAAGGTATAGCTCAGTCGGTTTATCAGGATGAAGGTGGATTACGCACATAACCATGCCAACCGCTTGGCCGCCCGACATCGCGATGCACAATAGATTGGCTGGGTTCGCCAAATAGGCCGCGAGGCGCGCGGGATCGATTGCTTCATCGAACACACCAGCGGCAACATTCTGGAGCAGGTGCGAGTTTTCGGCATCAATCCAATGCAATTCAATCTCGGCCCGTTCGTTGCGTTGGCTCAAAGCTGATCCTGCGCGTTTCCCGGATGCGGTCATTGGGTTTTCCTCCTTCAAGGGTATCATAGCCCATCAGAGCGAAAATGCGTCCCCCCGAGAAAATCGACTGGGTGTTAAAAGCGCGGCAATGTGGAAAGACGATCTCACCAAGCGAACGATGTGGAACGATGTCCGCTTACCCTCCCAATTGCGGGCATTCACTCAACCGTCGCGTAATCCCAAAAACAGCCAGAAAGCTTACAAACCAAGTGGCGAGCAACGCAATCATATGGAGTTGGGTCTGAGTAAGCGCTATTCTAGCTAGAAGAGGTCCTCACAGAATGAGAGAGTTGATCAAATGGCAATTTATGAAAAACCAACCAAGGCTTTGATGGCCGAATGGGCTGCGGTGCATCTTGACACGGGGAAATGGTTTCAAAAGGCTGCGGTTATAGCTTGGTTCAAGCAGCACTATCCAAAGATCAAGAGTAATACTGTGGCAATGCACGTTGACGGTATGTCGGTGAACAATCGCAATCGTCGCCACCATGCAAACATTAGGCCCGGATCTGGACATGATCTGTTTCTGAAACTTGATAGAGACAATTATCGCCTATGGGACAAAGAGAATGATCCACCCGCTCGTTACAAGCCAGACATAGAAGCCGAAGAAGACGGCATTGTAACCGAGTCAGTTGAGAATGAGCTGCAAGAGAGGTCGGAAAGCGATAAGACGTTTGCTTACGAAAAAGACCTCCAGTCATATTTGAGTCGTAACCTCACGGCACTTGAACCCGGCTTGACCCTTTTCCAAGATGAAGGCCTAGACGGCATCGAATTTGACGCTGGTGGACGATACATCGATATACTGGCCATCGATAAGAGCGGCGCTTTTGTGGTGATCGAACTCAAGGTTGGAAGAGGTTATGATCGAGTAATCGGACAACTCCTCCGATATCGATCTTGGATTAAACAAAACATGGAAACCGATAAACCCGTGCGCGGGGTAATTATCGCTAGTGACATTTCAGATGACCTGAAACTTGCGACTGCAGATATTCCCGACATTGAGCTAGTAGAGTACGAGATATCATTTGCACTGAGCCGGGTGGCGCTGACAGTCTAATCGCGCATCGTCTCTGGCCGGCGCAGCTATCCTTTGCCGGGTGCGGGTTCCCAGGGTCGTGACGTCCGCCCCCTCAATTTCGGACAACCGAACCTAATCCAGAGAAACCGGAGAGCGGACTCTATTTTTCGCGCAATCTGATTTCAGGCTGCTTAAGCCCCGATATCCTTCGCAAACCCTTCCAGATCTTCCATCGAAATCAGGCTGCTCGTCTTTGCTTCACCAGCGATTTTCTTGATCATCGGGCTGAGCACTTTGCCGCCGAATTCAACGAAGCTGTCAACGCCGTCTGCATGCATCGCCGCGACGCTTTCGCGCCAGCGGACGCGGCCTGTGACTTGCTGGACCAGCAAGGTTTGCTCTTCGGCCGGGTCAGTGACTTTCGCGGCTGTAACATTGGCGTAAAGCGGCACGGCCATCGCACCCGGCGCGTGTTTGGCCAGCGCCTCTGCCATGCGGTCGGCGGCAGGCTGCATCAATGAACAATGGAATGGAGCGGATACGGGCAGCAAAATGCCCCGTTTGATGCCGTGATCCTTTACCATGGCCGCCGCGCGTTCAATCGCGCCCTTGTGGCCGGAAATCACGACCTGACCGGGATCATTGTCGTTGGCGACTTCGCACACTTCTCCGTCAGCCGCAGCCTGTGCCAAAGCGGTCGCTTTTTCAATGTCCGCGCCCAGCAAAGCCGCCATCGCGCCCACGCCCACCGGAACTGCGGCCTGCATAGCGGAACCGCGCAATTTCAGCAGCCGCGCGGTTGTCGCCAGATCAAGCGCACCGACCGCGCAAAGGGCGGTGTATTCGCCCAAGGAATGCCCCGCGACGCACGCCGCATTGTCAGCCAGCTTCACGCCAAATTCGCTTTCCAAAACGCGCAAGGTCGCAATTGCATTGGCCATAATCGCAGGCTGAGCATTTTCGGTCAGGGTTAGCTGATCCTCTGGCCCTTCGGCCATAATCGCGGACAGTTTCAGTCCCAGCGCATCATCAACCTCTTCAAAAACCGCGCGCGCGGCGGCGTTTGCGGCGGCGAGGTCAGTGCCCATGCCGACTTTTTGACTGCCCTGACCCGGGAATACGAATGCGTGCATTGAATGTCTCCTGTTACCGCGGCCCGTTAAGCCGCGCCCGCTGGCCCTGCAAGTCCGAACGGTACAACTCTGTTGGAAGCTGTGTGCCCAATGTCGGCGCGGCCCAGATAGGGTATCCCCGCCCGATCGCACCAATATTTAGCAATGTCCTCTTCGCCCTGCCCAAATTCGACGTAGTTTTCCGGCACCGCAGTGATCGCGCCCAAACGCAGGCCTGCAAGGCGCGGCATACTGCCCGCCAGCGCAAAGAACATGCGGTCGATGGCGTAAAGATGCTCGCTGACTTCCTCCACCATCAAGACATGGCCCGAAAGGTCCGGCATGATTGGCGTCTTGGCCAGCATGGTGAGCGTGATGAGATTGAAAGCAGCCGCCGGGGTGACACCATCAAGGCTCGGCTCCAATCCCGAATTGTCCCCGGCGAACCAGCGCAAAACGCGGCGAACCGCCTCGCGCCCTGTTTCGGACCGCGCGCTTACTGGCATTGATCCATGCGCGCATTGGCCGATCCCGGCGCGATACAAAGCCGCAAGCAAATAGCCGCAATCGGAAAAGCCGACATAGGTTTTGGCCCGCGCCGCCGCGTTCATTTGAGCGACCGCTGCCTCTGCAATGCGGTTGGAGCCATAGCCCCCTTTTGCAAACCATACCGCGTCAAAGGCCGGGTCATTCGCGCAATCGAGCAAAGCGGTCAGCCGGGTCAGGTCATCGCCGGCAAAATGCCCTTGAGAGGCGAAGCATTGTTCGTGGAACGTTACCCGGTGCGCGGGAAACTCTTCCGCGACCAACGCCTCCAATGCGGCGGCATGGTCGCGGGTAATCGGCGTTGCTGGTGCACAAATCGCGATATTCGTCATGGTTTCAGCCTATGGCGCTTGTCACCTGCTGTGCAAGCCAATAACCACACTGGCCATGCCAGACTTGTCCGAAATGACCGCCGAAGCCTTATCCCTTTCCATCGCGGACCGGCCGCTGTTCTTTTGCGGGATTGGAGGGTCGGGGATGCTCCCCTTGGCGCAAATCGCGCATGGGTTTGGGCATGATGTCGCCGGTTCTGACCGCTCCTATGATCAGGGGCGCACGCCGCAAAAATTTGAATGGTTGGCGGACAACGGCTTTGCCCTCTATCCCCAAGACGGCAGCGGGATAGTGTCTGCCGATCAAGTGCTTATCGCCTCTGCCGCGGTGGAGGACACCGTCCCAGAAGTGGCAAAAGCGCGCGAATTGGGATGCGATCGGATGAGCCGGGCCGAATTGCTTTCGGCTCTGTTTAATGAGGCAGGCTATTCGATTGCAGTTGGCGGCACGTCAGGCAAATCGACCGTCACGGGAATGATCGCATGGATCCTTTCCGAAGGGCGATATGATCCGACCGTCATGAACGGTGCGGTCATGAAAAATTTTGTGAGCGAGGCCAATCCCTTTGCCAGCGCACGCATCGGTAACCCGCGCATTTTTGTCAGTGAAGTCGACGAGAGCGACGGCTCCATCGCGCTTTATAAGCCGACCATTGGTGTCCTTTTGAACGTCAGTCTGGACCACAAGTCGATTGAGGAATTGCGCTCGTTGTTTGGCGACTACGTGCACGAATCCGGCTGCGCGGTGATCAATTTCGACAATGAAGAAGCTCGGTTTCTGGCTGAGCGGACGACCAATTTGGTCAGCTTCGCGGTGAATGATGACAGCGCCGACATCACGGTTGAACCAGATTCCATCGAGGAAACCGCGTTTGGCATCAGCGCCGCGGTGATCGACAATCGCAGCCGCGAGGCCGCGCCCTTGTCCCTTCCCATGCCGGGCCGTCACAATTTGTCGAACGCCCTCGCCGCCATCGCAGCGGTTAGCGCGGCGGGCATTGATGTGGTGAAGGCCGCCCTTGCATTGTCTTCATTCAAAGGACTTGGCCGGCGGTTTGATGTAATCGGAACCACCGATAGCGGCATCACCGTGATCGACGATTTCGGCCACAATCCAGAGAAATGCGCGGCCACATTGCGCACGTTGAAGGCGACATCGGGGCGTGTGATCGCGTTCTTTCAGCCGCATGGATACGGCCCGCTAAAACAGATGGGCGACGAATTGGCGGAGACTTTCGCGCGCGAATTAGACGCAAATGACATCACGATTATGTGCGATCCGGTCTATTACGGCGGCACAGTAGACCGCAGCGAAGGCACGCAGCGGATCACTGACCTTATCACCGGCCACGGCGCGGTCGCAGAGTATATTGGCGAGCGGAGCGCTTGCGGTGACCGGATGGCGGAATTGGCTAAACCCGGCGACCGCATTGTCATTATGGGCGCGCGCGACGACACTCTGACCAGCTTTGCACGCGGCCTGTTTGAGAAGCTTGGATGAGCCTTTTCGAACGAGCCCAGCGGCACGCATGGTTTATGGCAGGAGCGCTGGCTCTCTCCATTCTATTGGTCGTGGTGGTGGAGCGATTCTTTGGGCATTCCAGCATCGCATTCGGCGCCGCGATCATCGGTCTGGTCGCCGCGAATGCACGCATGCTCAGCTTCAATTGCCCAACTTGCGGGAAAAACCTGTTCTTTCGCGGGATTTTCGTGGTCCCATGGCCCAACCGCGTTTGCAGCAAATGCGGGACCGATTTGAGCAAAGACAGCTAAGCCCCGCTCTGCGCAAATTGGCTAATGGTGAGGACGCAATGTTGGCGTTAGGCTTGTTCCATGAAAGCCCGTGATTTCTCGCTCGATACCCTGCTAAAAGCCTGCGCCACACAGCATGCCGGGCGCGAGGCCGCCGTCGATGGTTCGCAGCGCCTGACCTATGCGGAGTTGAACGCACGGGTCGATGCGCTGGCAGCTTGGTTGATCGCCAAAGATGTCGCACCGGGCGACCGGGTTGCGATACTGCTCACCGATGGCGCGCCCTATCTTACCGTGCTGCTCGCCTGCGGACGGATCGGTGCGATTGCGGTTTTGCTCAACTGGCGGCTTGCCCCGGCAGAGATCGCCTGGATCGCGGGCAATGCGGAACCTTCGATCACCTTTGCCAATCCCCGCTTTGCAGATTTGTTGGTTGAGGCCGAGGCTGGCGAATTGGTGGAGGTGGATGAAAACCACGCTTACGCTGGCGCGTTCGAAACCATCGCGACCGCGCGCACGCCAGCACCGATCATCCCGGATCTCGCCCCAGACCGCCCGCTTTACATGATGTACACCAGCGGTACGACTGGCCGGCCCAAGGGCTGCTTGCAATCCGGCGGCGCTGTCGCCTCCTCCGCCTTGGGATTTGCCGTGCGGCGCGGCTTTACCAAGGAAGAGCGCCTGCTGTCGGTCAACCCGCTGTTCCATGTCGTGGGAATGCAGCAGGCCGCCGCGATGTTAGCGTGCGGCGGGTGCAGCGTCTTTGCCGGCCGCGATGATGACAGCGCGGCAATGCTGGATCTGCTCCACGGCGAAGGCTGCACCACCACCAGCGCCTTTCCCACGATCTGCTTTCCGTGGCTGGGCATGAAGCCTGTGCGCGAGGGACTCATGCCGCTTACCAATTACACCGGCGGCGCGGGCATGGGTAAGCCGCAGATGTACGACTTTATTGAGAAGGATTGGGATGCGCGCGTCGTCGGCGGTTATGGGCAAACCGAAGTGTGCGGCTTTGCCACCTTCATCGATTACGGCGATATGCTCGATCACCCGCATTCGATCGGTTGGACCATGCCGCATGTTGAGATGACGATCCTTGATCCTGAGGGCAATGAACTGCCGCCGGGCGAAGAGGGTGAGATTTGCCTGCGCGGCCCATCGGTCATGCTGGGATATTGGCGCAATCCAAAAGCAACCCAAGCGGCTTTGGGTCACGGATGGCTGCGAACAGGCGATCTGGGCAAAATGGACGAACGCGGCCTTGGTTATTTGCTGGGCAGAGAGAAGGAATTGATCAAAACCGGCGGCGAAAACGTCTACCCGGCAGAGGTCGACGCGGTCTTTGCCGAAATGCCAGAGGTCGCCGATGCTGGGTGCTGCGGCGTGCCTGACAAGCAATGGGGCGAAGCGGTCAAGGCCTTCGTTGTGCTCGCGCCCGGTGCAGAGCTGAGCAAAGAAGAGATCACCGCCCGTTTCAAAGGCAAAATCGCAGGATACAAACGCCCGCGCTACATCGAATTTGTGAACCAATTGCCGCGCGATCCCATCGGCAAACTTCAGCGCAAAGAGCTTTCAGAAAGACCTGTCACGCCCGGTCAAGTGGCTTAGGCTAGCAAAAGCTGCCTGTCGGCTCACGATCCACTTGCAGACGTTCCCGCGTCGGTTATTTTGGAAGAATGAAAATTCTTTCGCTTCGTAATGCCTTGGGCTGCTCCGGCGTTCTATTTCTCTTGGTTAGCTGTTTTGCCGTTTGGATTTCCTTTAGGGCTGGATACCTTCCCACTAGGGCGTTTGACGCGGCGGAGTGGCAGAGTGAGAGAGAAGCGGAGAACTTTCCGAGAATAGAAATGGTAGACGACTTGGTCGAGAGTGGTCGACTGGATCGAAAGACGCGTGATGAGGTTTACGCGCTTCTGGGAACACCTCCCGAAACCTCATATTTTTCTGATTGGGACGCTGTCTATTGGCTTGGTCCGGAGAGAAACTACATCCTCCGCATCGACTCCGAGTGGCTAGTCATTCGATTTGATGGCAATAGTATCGTTTCTGAATACCAGCTAGTCAGCGACTAACCAAATTCCCCTTCTAACCCCAATTCACGACGGAAGATTGACGGATTGCAGCGCTGTCAGCAGACATTCTCGCAGTAAAGCGGAATGCGTATTAATGCGCGCCTTCATACCCGATCACTTTGTGCAAGAGGAAGGCGATCACCACGCCCAGTGCTAGGCCCAGCACGCCTGAAATCGCGGCGTAAGTGAACCATCCGGCAACGCCCGACAGCTCGCCTGTCACACCCGCGACCCAGTATTCCGCGCCGTGGGCGATGTCATAGAGCAGGTGGAAGCCGACCTCATGCGTGCCGTGGACGATAATGCCGCCGCCCACCCAAAGCATCGCAATAGTGCCGATGAAGGAGAGCGCGATCAGCAGTTTCGGCACCGAACTCACCAAAAAATGACCGAAATTTTGCGCCGAGCTGCTGTCTTTCTTGGTCAGGTACAGGCCGACATCGTCCATCTTAACGATGATCGCCACCGCGCCATACACCGCCACAGTAACCAGAACCGCCACGACAGCAAGCCCAGCCGCCCGTTCCCACCAAACGGCCAAATTCAGCTCATTCAGAGTAATCGCCATGATTTCTGCCGACAGAATCAAATCGGTTCGGATTGCACCGGCAACGCGCTGTTTCTCAAAGGCAGCAGGGTCGGTGATCTCATCCTCAACCGTCTTACCGTGTTTGGCCCCGCCCAGTTTCTCCAAAACCTTCTCGGCGCCCTCATAACAAAGGAACGCCCCGCCCAGCATCAATATCCATATGATGAGCCACGGCAAAAATTCGGATAGGAATATGGCACCCGGCAGCAATATGATGAGCTTGTTGAACAGGCTCCCTTTGGTGATTGCCCAAATGATCGGCAATTCGCGCGCCGGGGACAGGCCCGTGACATAACTCGGCGTGACGGCCGCATCGTCGATCACGACGCCCGCGGTCTTTGACCCTGCCTTGCCCGCAGCCGCCGCAATATCATCAACCGAAGCAGCAGCAGCGCGCGCAATGACCGCGACGTCATCAAAAAGTGCGACCAGACCGGATGGCATTTGTATTTCCCCTGTTGATTGATGCCTCAATCGCGCGGCGTGTTCGCTTTTGCAAGCATCACGCATCGGTATCATTGGACTTGCAAACCCCATCAAACTCGGTATGTGCGCGCATCCGCTTTTTATACGAGGCGGAGCAAAAGAAAGCCGGAGGGGCCCCGTCATCCGGACGGACCAGCCAACGATCGGCATAAATGTGAAAGGAAGCAAGATGGCTCATTATGAGCATATCTTCCTTGCGCGTCAGGATCTGAGCCAGGCTCAGGTGGACGCGCTGGCGGCAGCGGCGACCGAAATCGTCGAAGCGAACGAAGGCAAGGTCACAAAGACCGAAACATGGGGCCTTAAAGGTCTCGCCTACAAAATCGAACGCAACCGTAAAGCGCACTTTGTAATGCTCAACATCGAAGGCCCTGGCGCCGTCGTAGCTGAGCTTGAGCGCCAAACCCGCATCAACGAAGACGTCATTCGCTACATGACTATCCGTGTCGAAGAGCACGAAGATGGCCCAAGCGTAATGATGCGCAAGAACGAGCGCGATCGTAAGCGCCGTTCAGACCGGGAGGACCGAGACTGATGGCACGCCCGTTTTTCCGCCGCCGCAAGTCATGCCCGTTTTCGGGTAAGGACGCCCCAAAAATCGACTACAAAGACGTGCGCCTTCTCCAAGGTTTCATGTCTGAGCGTGGTAAGATTGTGCCGTCGCGCATCACCGCCGTTTCTGCAAAGAAGCAGCGTGAGCTCGCCAAAGCGATCAAGCGTTCGCGTCACATCGGCCTTTTGCCGTACATCGTTAAGTAAGAGGAGAAGACACAATGGATATCATTCTCCTTGAGCGGATCGAAAAGCTCGGCACGATCGGTGACGTTGTCACTGTGAAAGACGGCTATGCTCGCAACTTCCTTCTCCCGCAGAAGAAAGCCCTGCGCGCAAACAACGCCAACAAAGCTGTGTTTGAAGCGAACCGTGAGCGTCTCGAAAAAGAGAACGCTGAGAAACGCACTGTTGCTGAAGCATCGGGCGGCAAGGTCGAAGGCGCAGAGGTCGTGTTGATCCGTGCAGCTTCCAACGCCGGTCAGCTGTATGGTTCGGTTAGCGTCCGCGACATGGTCGCTGGCCTTGCTGAACTCGGCCACGAAGTTGGCAAGAAGCAAGTCATTCTGGGCGCGCCGATCAAATTGATCGGCATGCACGACGTGACCGTTGCCTTGCACCCAGAAGTGCACGTGACCGTTAAAGCCAACGTTGCCCGCAGTGACGACGAAGCTGAATTGCAATCGCAAGGTGTCGACGTTCTGGCGCAGATGTTCGAAGACGAACAGCGCGAGATCGAAGAGCAAGCCGATGCCAACCGCATCGACCCTAACCTTGAGCCGGGTGAAATCCCTGCTGAGATGCTCGACGACGCTGGTGAAGCTGCCGAAGGCGATGCGCCTGAAGCTGCAGAAGCAACCGAAGAAAAGAGCGAAGACGACGCATAAACGTCGTTTTCTTCTGACAAAACGGGCGCGCGGATCACACGATCCGGGCGCCCTTTTTGTAAGAGGCCCAATTAATCCCTAAATAGGGCCAGACATTACGATATTTGACAGGCTGATAAGGCGAACTGAATGACTCCAATTTCCACCATTCTCGAACAATTGCAGCAACATTATACTGATGCGGTGGCCGGTTTACGCGCCGACGTGATCGCTTTCGGCCAAAAAGGTACCATCCCTCCAGAGCGAAAGCGCCAGGACGGCAGCTATGCCTATCCGCAATTGACGCTGCATTTTTCGGGAGTGGGCGAGCCGCTGGACCGCAGCCGCGCGTTTGGCCGACTGGAGATGATGGGAACCTATACGACCACGATCACGCGGCCCGACCTGTTCGAACGCTATTTGGCAGAGCAGCTTGCGATTATTTCGGGCGAATATGAGATTGATTTGACAGTCGAACGCTCGCGTCAGGAAATCCCCTTCCCCTATGTTCTGGATGGCGAAGCAGGCGCGGCGATGCAGGGCATTGCCCCATCCGAAATCGCGCAGCATTTCCCGTCCACCGATCTGGCATTGATTGGGGATGAGCTGGCTGATGGCATCGAATTTGACGATGATGCAGATATGCCGCTGTCGCTATTTGATGGATTGCGGACCGATTATTCGCTGGCCCGCCTTGCGCATTACACCGGCACAAAGGTTGAGGATTTTCAGGACTTTATCCTCTTCACCAACTATCACCGCTATGTTGATGAATTCGTCAATTGGGGCGCAAAACAGATCGGTCCGAATGACCGCGGCACGGGATACACAGGCCTGACCGGCGCGGGCGGTTTGGACATCAACGACCCTGCTGAAAACGCTCAGGAGCAATTGAACGACACGGCGTGGCGCAAGCATCAGATGCCTGCCTATCACCTGAAACGCGCGGACAATCGCGGCATCACTTTGGTGAACATTGGTGTTGGACCGTCGAACGCAAAGACGATTTGCGACCACTTGGCGGTTCTGCGCCCGCACGCATGGATGATGATCGGCCACTGCGGCGGCGTTCGCTCCAGTCAGAAGATCGGCGATTTCGTGCTGGCTCATGCCTATTTGCGCGATGACCATGTGCTCGATACTGTTTTGCCGCCAGAGATCCCCATCCCCCCAATTGCCGAAGTTCAACAAGCGCTCGCCACCGCCGCGGAGCAAGTGTCAGGGGTGCAAGGTGCCAACCTGAAACAGCGTATGCGCACAGGCACCGTTGTCACGACCGACGATCGCAATTGGGAACTGCATTATTCATCCAGCGCCCGGCGTTTTTCCCAAAGCCGCGCGATTGCGGTGGAAATGGAAAGCGCTACTATCGCCGCACAAGGGTACCGGTTCCGCGTCCCTTACGGCACGCTGCTATGCGTTTCGGACAAGCCGCTGCACGGTGAAATCAAGCTGCCCGGACAGGCCAACAAATTCTATGAAGAGGCTATCGCAGCCCACCTTCAGATCGGCCTGCAAGCCGTGGCCAGCCTGCGCGACGAGGGCGACCGATTGCACAGCCGCAAATTGCGCGCCTTTAACGAGCCGCCCTTTAGGTAAGCGCTTACGGCAGGATGGCGAGGCCGTCTCCGCCCTCTCCGGTTTGCAGCCGCCTCAACACGGTACCGGTTGCATAGTCGACTTCGGCAACTGTGTTGCTGGCTGTTTCTGCGACGTAGATTTTGGAGCCATCACCTGACCACAGGATCGTGACCTGAAAGCGGTCTTGAGCTTCTTCTGGTGAAGACACAGCGATGGAACGGATCACTTCGGCGCTGGCGAGGTCGATCACTGTCAGCCCGCCATCCATAAGATCCGATGTGACCGCCACGTCTCCTTGGGGCCGGATCGCTAGACGCAAGGGAAAGCGCCCGGTTTCGATGGTTTCGCGCACTTCCATTGTGACCGGATCAAGCGCAAAGGCCTGATTCGACCCGCGCGCGGAGACCCACAAGGTCTCGCCATCGGGGGCAAGAGCAATGCCTTCGGGCTCTTCACCTACGGTGACAGAGAGCGGAGGCGCATCGCCGACGAGATCAATGCGTGTTACCGTTTTGGAGCTGAGATCGGTGGTCCAAGCCGCGCTTTCATCTGGCGCCACGGCAATCATGTGGCTGCCCTCTTTTCCGGTTGGATATTCCGTCAATTGAAAGTCGCCAAAAATTCTGCCGACGACCGGACTTCCAATCTTAAAGATCGATTGCCGTCCTTCTGCAGACACATAGATTGCGCCATCCTCATGCCAAACGATCCCATGCGGGCGAGCATTCTTGCCCAAGTCAATTGTGACCGCTCTTTCCAGATTCTTGGAGAAGAAGATGTCGACCGTTTGGCCGCCATAACACGCTAGCGCCACGTAAACCCCATCTGAAGACGTTGCCAGTTCGTGCGGATTGACGCAGCTCTTCAAACGCAAGACCTCTTCGCCAGTCTCCAGATCGACCTTTGAAAGTGTGTTGCCGCGCTTATTAGCGACAAACAAAGTAGGCGTGTCAGTCACCCAATCTGATGACTCAAGAGGTGCATAAACTGTCCAGCCGCCTGCTTTACCGGCCTTATCCGACCCCGGCGCACACGCACCAAGCGAAAGAGCAGCAGCGCCTAGCGCAAGAAAGCGCACCATCACCAGCCCGCTTCTTGGCCTTCGTTTTGCTCTTCCAGCCACGCCATCAGCGGTGCGAAATATTCGACCATCGCGGTGCCGTTCATCTGGCGCTCTCCGGTGAAGGCCTCCAGCGCATCGGGCCAAGGCACGGACGCGCCAAGTTCGAGCATCGCGTTGAGGTTTTGCCCCACTTCTTCGCTGCCATAGAATGAACAGCGGTGCAGCGGCCCTTCCCATCCGGCCTGATCACAGGCAGCCTTGTAGAATTGGAATTGCAACAGCCGCGCAAGGAAGTAGCGGGTGTAGCTAACATTGCCGGGCACGTGGTACTTCGCGCCGGGGTCAAAGGCATCGCTGGGGCGCTCTACCGGGGGCACGATGCCCTGATATTCGGCGCGAATGTCGGTCCATGCGGTGTTGTAATCCTCTGGCGCGACGCTGCCATCGAACAGGCTCCAACGGTACCGGTCGATCAGCAAACCAAATGGCAGGAATGCGACCTTATCCATCGCCTGACGCAGCAGCAGGCCAATGTCTTTGTCCGCGTCTGGCACTTGATCGGGGGTAAGCATCCCGATCTGCACCAGATATTCTGGCGTAATCGACAGCGCAATCGTGTCGCCGATTGCCTCGTGGAATCCATCATTCGCGCCGGTCAGATATAGAAAATCCTGACCGTTATAGGCGCGTTGATAGTAATTGTGGCCAAGTTCATGGTGGATCGTGATAAAATCATCGGCGTTCGGCTTGATGCACATCTTGATCCGCAAATCGTCAACATTGTCGAGGTTCCACGCGCTGGCGTGGCACACGACTTCGCGGTCGGCGGGTTTCACAAATTGCGACCGCTCCCAGAACGTTTCGGGCAGAGGTTCAAAGCCAAGCGAGCTAAAGAACTGTTCGCCGATGCGGGTCATTTCAACCGCATCCAGATCGCGCTCTTGAATCAAATCGGTGAGGTCATAGCCAATGTCGCCTGCCCCTTCGGGAGCGACCAGCGGATAGATGTTGCCCCATTCCTGCGCCCACATATTGCCGAGCAAATCGGCGCGAATTGGGCCGGTCGCTGCCTGCACATCATCGCCGTAATGTTCGTTCAATTTGCGCCGAACATAGGTGTGCAATGCGACATAGAGCGGCTTCACCTCCTGCCACATACGTTCGGTTTCGGCGGCGAATTCCTCTGGGCTCATATCATAACCGGACCGCCACATCGTGCCCAGATCGTCAAAGCCGAGTTCGGCTGCGCCTTCGTTGGCGAGCGTGACGTATTGTTCGTATTCGCCCCGCATCGGCGCGCCGACATTGTCATGCCAACTGGCCCACATTTCGGCCAGCTCTTCGGGTGTGCGTTCCAGATTGCCCATTTCCGCTTCGATGTCTGAACCGTTGATCGGCTCCCCATTCAGCGTGCCCTTGCCCGCACCGTATTGGGCGCCCATCGAGGTGGTGATCGCGGATAGTTCCTCGGCCGCGCCTTCGCGGCTAGGTGCCGGAAGCGAAATGGCATAACGCAGCATTCCCAGCTTGCGTTCCACATCGGGATCGAGGCCTTCGATTGCGGCATATTTGGCCGCTTCATTGGCAAAATTGACGCTCATTACGCTCAATTCAGCGCCATATTGCGCCGCGAGCGTGTTCGAATCGAAATTGATATTAGTCGCGTTGAGCCATTCGATCCGTGCCGCCGGTGTAGCAAAGGCGCGGTATTCCTGTTCAACCGATTCAATGAACTGCGCCGCGCCTTCTGGCGTCAGGGGGAATTCAGTCGTTGCGGCTTCTTCGGCCGTCCCTGCCTCTGTATGCGCATCAGCCAATGCTGGAACGGATGTAGCGGCCAGCGATACGGCGAGCGCGGCTACGGAAGCTTTCAAAGCGATTTTGGCAAATTGCATGGGGCGCGGTCCTCTTTTGTGAATTTTATGGTGTGATTTTGAACGCGCGCGGCGCGCTAATCAAGCAGCTCTCGACGAAACGCGATCCACTATCAGCGCGGCAAGCACCGTGACAAATCCGCTTGTCCACGTGAACATCTTGATCGGGCGCAAGGTGGAGGCAAATGAGGCCAGATCATCGTCGCCTGCAAAGCGCATCAATTGAATGAATTGGGCGATGGTTTCGCCGTAATCGGTCACAAGGAACACCGCGCCCGACGCCAAAGCGCCCCAGCCAAGCAATGACAAGATGCCGCCTTTGCCCCGGTAATATATCCCCGCCAGCACGCATCCGATCCCGTAAATCCCGATGAAAATCAGATCGGTTATCATCGCGATTGCCGCTGCATTCCAAAGGCCGTCCGAACGCCAAGATTGCTGAATCGCATCGACCGTCGCTGCATCCGGCGCGGATTGATGTTCAGCCATACCACCCGGCACACCCTCCGTTACAAGCGGTAGGTGAAAGCCAATCGTGATCGCAAAGGCGATTAAGCCGGCGACCCACCAAATGACTGCTGTGCGTTTGGTAAGCGTCATGATGCGGTCAAATACTCCACAATCGCTTCGCCCAATTCCGGTTTGGTGACGCTGTTCAAATGGCCGCCGGGCACTTCGATATAGGTCGCATTGGAGAGCGCCGCCGCCAATTCCGGCGCCGATCCGTTGTCATTATCCTGATCCCCGCAAATAACCGCGGTCGGCATGGTGATATTGGCAAGGCCGGAAATATCGAAATCGTCCATCGCATCCAGCAACATCCGCGCCGCAACCCGGTCCACCCCCTGAGATTTGAGAAAGGTGCGCGCGACATAGGAGGGGTCGCCGGGCTTGATCGTGTCGAATTCGTCGATCACCCGCTTAAAATGCGCCCCTCTTCGCTCCCATTCTTGAAGGCCCGCAACGCCCATTCCGCAAATCGCGAGCCTGCGCGGCTCAAGAATGCCGTGAGCGACCGCATGGATCGCGGTGCGCGCGCCAAGTGAGAAACCCGCCAGATCATATTCGCCCGGCGCAAGCCCGAGATGCTCCACCAAAGCCGCAACATCGCGCACCAGCACGCCAGCAGGATAGGCCGCAGGGTCATGCGGTGCGTCGCTGTCACCGTGCACCCGGAAATCGAGCATAATCGCCTCAAAACCAGCCTCGGCCAAGCGGGTGTGATGCGCCCATTTAATCCAGTTCATATACGCGCTGGAAAACAGCCCGTGGAGGAGGATGACCGGACGCCCCTCGCCCGCGCGGTGGATGGCGAGGCGCGTGCCATCAAAGCTTTCGAAGTGAGAGAGCGTCACCGCCTAGCCAGGCCCTTTTGCTCCATGCGCCATTTCGCCATTTCGATGCGGTCTTGGCCAAAGAACGGCTCACCTTCAAACACCAGCGTCGGCACGCCCCAATGGCCTGCTGCCTCAAGTGCCGCCTGATTTTCTGCGATCTCTACGTCAAGAGCTGCAGCGTCGCTTTCCGCTTCGGCGCTGAGTTCGGCATAATCCAATCCGGCCCGCGCGGTCGCATCAGCAAGGTGGCTTCCTTCGTGCCAATCGTCCACTTCGCCCGAAAAGATGATCCGAGACACCTCATCTGCAAACGCCACGCCTTTGCCCCGGCGCGTTGCCGCCTGACCCATCCGGCCAAGCCGGTAGATATAAGGCTGATCCTTTGCAATTTCGCGGGTCGCAAGGTCCTGAACAATGGGATCGGGACGCGGCCAGCGGAAGGGAATACCGAGCATCTGCGCCGACCGCATTGAATCCATCAGGATATAGCGCGGCACATTGGGATTTCCGGAGAACAACAATCCAGGATCACGGATCGCAATCGGCCAGACCGTGCGCAAGGTTATATCGACATCATATTCCTCGCCCATTGCGCGGTATCGCCCGATCGCGAGGTAGGAATAGGGAGAGCGGAAGCTGAAATAGAGGTCTGCTTTTAAGGTCATGGATCGGAGTGCTAAACCGACTGGGCGCAAGATTCCAGCCTGCAATTACTATCATTGTATAATATAAGCTGGCTTATTATACGTGCGTTTATGGAAAAGACGATCGCCTACCAGATGACCGACAATTCGCGGCATATGCGGCGCCTGTTTGACGATCGGGTTCGCGATATGGACCTGACCGGGCCGCAGGCGCGATTGATGCTTTCGTTCGCGCGCCATCCCGGCAAAAATCAGGCTTTCTTTGCCGATCGCTTTGACATCGAACCAATAACTCTGACGCGGACAATCGACCGACTCGAACGCGCAGGCCATATTGAGCGAAGGCCAGATCCCAGCGATCGGCGCGCGCGGCTGTTGTTTTTAACTGATAAAGGTCAGTCGCTTTTGGCACCGCTTGAGGAAACCGTGACGCATATGCTTGATGACGTCTTGCGCGGTCTCGATGCCGGGGAAAGACAGACGCTGGCGATGTTGCTCGATCGAATCGCAGACAATCTTGCAAAATCCAACTCACCGGAGGCCGTTCATGGCTGAAGCCGATCCAATGATTGACCAACAGGCCGCAGTGCCTGCGGGCTCTCAGCCCAAAAAAGAAGCCAAACCCAAACGTCGGCTTGGCCGTCTTGCGCTTATGACGATTATACCGCTGATTCTGGTGGCAGGCGCGTTGGCCTATTGGTTCAGCCTCGCCGGGAAAGTCTCGACCGATAACGCCTATGTCGAACAGGACATGGTTTCGGTCAGCGCCGAAGTCGGCGGAAAGATTTCCGAAGTGTTTGTCGAAGAAGGCGACGAAGTCGCTGCTGGAGATTTGCTGTTCCGGATCGACCCGGAACCCTATCAGCTTCAAATTGCCGAAGCCGAAGCCGCTATCGCCCGTGCTCAGGCCAATGTGGTCGCGCTTAGCAATTCGACCAGCCTCACTGATGTCGATATCCGCGCGGCACGCGAAGATATTGCTTTTGCTGAATCGCGTTTTGCGCGGGTTAAGGCATTGTTCGATAGAGGGTTCAGCACGCAAGCTGATTATGACGAAGCAGAGCACGCGGTCGAGTTGGCGCGGGCAACCCTTCGTCAGGCGCAAGCACGCCAGCGCGAGGCGCAATCGCTTCTCGCAACAGGGTCCGCCGTTCCCGGAGTAAACCCCCAACTTGCGGTCGCCCGTGCTCAGAAAGAAACGGCGCAATTGTCGCTGCGCCGGACCGAAGTTCGCGCGCCGACAGCTGGCCGGATTGCACAGGCAGATCGGCTTCAGCTGGGTCAACAAGCCGTAACCAACCTCCCGATTTTGACGTTGGTTGAAGACGATTCGACCTTTGTTGAGGCGAATTTTAAAGAAACAGCCCTTAACGAATTGAGAGTTGGTCAACGCGCAAAGGTGGAATTTGACGCCTATCCCGATCTCGAATTGAGCGGCCGTGTCGCTCAAATCGGCGCAGGAACTGGTGCGGTATTCTCTGTTCTCCCCGCTCAAAACGCCACCGGCAATTGGGTGAAGGTTACGCAGCGAGTGCCCGTTCGCATCGAATTGGACGAGCCGGCAGACAGCCATTTGATCGCCGGCCTGACCAGCACGGTCACGGTCTACACCGGCGACGCCGAAAGCGATTGAATTGGCCAGCCGCTCGGTTCCAATAGACGCCGATAACAGCCCGGCGGCGGACGCACCGCAAGACAAGGCCGAACTTCAGACCGGCAATTACGGGTTGCTGATGGTCGGCATTATGGCTGCGTCGATGCTGCAAGTGCTCGATACGACCATCGCCAACGTGGCAATCCCGCATATGCAAAGCTCGCTCGGCGCGACATGGGACACGGTCACGTGGGTGCTCACGAGCTATTTGATAGCCTCGGCCGTTGCGCTTCCGCTTACCGGGTGGCTCGCGGACAGGATCGGAGGGCGGACGCTGTTCATCTGGTCGGTTGCCGCTTTCGTGTTGACCTCGATGCTGTGCGGTTTGGCGCAGAATCTAGAAGAGATGGTGCTGTTCCGCGCGATGCAGGGGGTTGCTGGCGCTTTCATCGCCCCGCTCAGTCAGTCGTTCATGCTCGATACCACCCGTCCCAGCCGCCATACGCAGATCATGGCTCTTTGGGGCTTTGGCATCATGATGGGACCAATCCTGGGCCCGGTGCTCGGCGGTTGGCTGACCGAAATGGCGAACTGGCGCTGGGTGTTCTTTGTCAATGTGCCGGTTGGGCTGGTCGCGCTCGGCACGTTGATTGCGTATCTGCCCCGCCGCAAGATCATCCGCCACAGGTTTGACTTGTTCGGCTTTGCCCTGCTCGCAGCGGCGCTGGCGTCGTTCCAGCTGATGCTGGACCGGGGCAACCAGGAGGACTGGTTCGCTTCGGCAGAAATCTGGATCTATCTGATTATCATGCTGTCGGCGGCGTGGATGGCGATTGTCCATTTTGCCACCGCAGCCAATCCGATGTTCGAACGGCGGCTGTTAACCGACCGCAATCTGGTGATCGCGCTCAGCTTTATGATCGTCACCGGCACGGTTATGTTCGCGGTCATGGCATTGATGCCGCCGATGATGCAAAACCTGTTCGGCTATGGCGTGATCGACACCGGAATCGTTCTTATGCCGCGCGGTGTTGGGGTGTTAATCAGTATGCAAGTGTCCAGCCTGCTGATGCGCAGCGGGATCGATTCCCGACCGATCGTGGCGACTGGATTCCTGATCGCAGCGGGATCGCTGTGGATGATGGCGCAATGGTCGTTGGCGGTGGACGAATACAATATGATCGTAACCGGCCTGCTCCAAGGGTTTGGCCTAGGCCTTATCTTCATCCCTTTGCAGGTCAGCGCCTTTGCCACCCTGCCGCCGCGGCTGCGCACTCACGGCGCGAGCCTGCTCAATCTGATGCGGTCGCTCGGCGCGTCTGCCGGGATTTCGCTCACCACCACGATGCTCACCCGCAGCATCCAGACCAGCCACGAAGAACTCGGCGGCCATTTGACCGCGGCCTCCGGAAGCATAATCGATTATTCCACTGTCGACCGGTTTCAGGTGGTGGGGGAAGCGGCCATGCAGCTCGCCAATTCCGAAGTCACACGGCAGGCCGCGATGATCGCCTATGTCAACGATTTCTATATGATGATGTGGCTGGCGCTTGCCGCCACACCGCTCGCATTCCTGATGCGCAAAGACACGAGCAATGGCCCGCCTCAAATGCCAATCAATGAATAACGCGCCTCACCGAAAGAAGCACTGCACCCCAGAATAGAGCATCGACACAGCGTCCTCTTCGACAAATCCGGCGACTTCGCCAGAGATGATGAATTCTTCTCCCAAGGTGCTGTCTTCGATCGCGTTGTAGCCCGAAATTGCCTCAAGTTCGGTGCGCGCCGTGCCGATGCCGGCGTCGGATGACACGTTTATGGTTGCCTCTGTGTTTTCCGCATTGCCAAGAATCCAGCCGACCAGATTGCCGTTTTGGAAATTCACTGTCAGACCGCCAGGATAGTCAGTCGAAGCCATGGGACCTGCGCCGCATTCCGGCAAATCATTGCGTTCAGTTGCCTCGCCCAATGCGGACGCCAGCGCGGCTTCCACTTCGGTCCGGCCCGCAGCGAAATAGAACGCCTCTGCTCCGGCAATCAGGCCATCACCGCGCAACACCACGAGATTTTCGTCAATGCCTGCACCGGCTTGTGCATCATCACCTTGCAATCGCTCCGCCGGTGACGGGACCTTGCCGCTATCGCACGCGGCAAGAGAAAGCGCCGCAACTCCAAGTAGAAACAGACGCATCGGTATCATCCCTTTTTCAAATGCTGGCGCAGCCAAGGCAAGGCGATCAGCGCCCCTAGGGCGGCAATCGCCATGTCTTTTTGGGCATCAAAAATATCGCCCTGCTCCCCGTTATACGTTCCCGCCTCTTCAGGCGACAACCCAATGGTCAGCGTCCATTCGAAGATTTCGTAAAATCCGCCAAACGCGAGCACAAACATCACTGCGCCAGTGGCAGCCTTGCGCGGGCTAAGATCGCCGTAACGCACAGCCAATTCCGCGAAGGGAATAATGGCAAGCACACCAAATGCGAAGTGCACCAGCCGGTCGAACATGTTGCGTTCAAAGGTCAGCAACTGGGTAAGTGCGTCCCAACCCAGGGCCGCGAGCCATGCTTCGTAGGGAACAAAGCTGTACGTCCAATGTGCGGCGAGTAAGTGCATCAGAACAAATGCCGTAATGCAGCCCGCGGCGCGGTTGCTAATCGGCCAGCGGCGCAAACACTGCACCGTGACCGGCAACAGCACAATGACCGGTCCCACATGCAGCCACGTGATGCTTGGCGCGATTGCGCCGAACACACTCAGCGGGATCGCGACCACAATGGAGGCTATCATCCATCGCTGCGCAGTGGGAATTGGCAAGTCGGCTTAGCCCTTCTTTAAATGGCGGCGGCCCAGCAATTCGGCAATCTGCACCGCGTTCAACGCTGCACCTTTCCGCAGATTGTCAGATACGCACCACAAAGTCAGGCCATTTTCAACCGTGGGATCTTCGCGAACTCGGCTGACGTAGGTTGCCCCGTCGCCTGCCGCTTCGACCGGCGTGACATAGCCTTCGTCTTCGCGCTTATCGATCAGCATGATGCCAGGCGCTTCGCGCAATATCTCTTGAGCGCGTTCCGCAGAAAGTTCGTTCTCGAACTCGATATTAATGGCCTCGGCGTGGCCCACGAACACCGGCACTCGCACGCAAGTCGCGTTAAGCTTTACCTTGGGATCGAGGATTTTCTTGGTCTCGACCATCATCTTCCATTCTTCCTTGGTCGAACCATCGTCGAGGAAGACATCGATGTGCGGGATCACGTTGAAGGCGATTTGCTTGGTGAATTTGGTCGGTTCAACCGGATCGCCGACAAAGATCGCGCGGCTTTGTTCGAACAGTTCGTCCATGCCCGCTTTGCCCGCTCCCGAAACCGATTGATAGGTTGAAACAATCACGCGCTTGATCGTCGCGGCATCATGCAGCGGCTTTAGCGCCACAACCAGCTGTGCGGTTGAACAATTGGGGTTCGCGATGATGTTGCGCTGTGTGTAGCCGTCAATCGCGTCTGGGTTCACTTCTGGCACGATCAGAGGAACATCCGGGTCCATCCGATAGAGCGAGGAATTGTCGATCACGACACATCCAGCCGCCGCCGCCTTGGGCGCGTATTCTTTGGCAGGGCCGCTGCCTGCCGCGAACAAGGCGATATCCCACCCTGCCCAATCGAAATGTTCAATGTTACGGCATTTGAGCATTTTGCCCGTGTCGCCAAATTCCACTTCGGTTCCATGCGAACGCGATGAAGCGACCGCGGCCACCTCATCACAAGGGAACTCGCGCTCCGCCAAAATTTGCATCACTTCGCGTCCGACATTGCCCGTCGCGCCGACGACTGCCACCCGGTAACCCAATTTGCGTACTCCACTTCGAATTTTTCGAATTTCTTTGCCTGCCTCGCTGACGCCACTAGCGTGTCTTTGCAAGCGATAAGGTGAGAATATGGATACGCACAGCTGGCGGGCCAAGGCCAAGCATTTTGACTATCAGGGGCATCAGATTGCCTATTGGACCGGCGGGGACGAGGCAGCACCGCCGTTGCTCTTGGTTCATGGCTTTCCCACTTGTTCTTGGGATTGGGTGCCAACGTGGGATGAATTGGGGGCGAAACACCGATTGATTGCGTGCGATATGCTGGGCTTTGGCCTCTCGGATAAGCCAAAGAATGGGTATTCCATCCATTTGCAAACCGACATTCAAGAAGCGCTGCTAGCCCATCTTCGCATCGAAAAGTTTGACGCCCTGGTCCACGATTATGGCGTATCGGTCGGACAGGAATTACTGGCCCGGCAGCAAGATAAATCCGGCGCATCGGGTCTTGGTAAGGTCGTGTTCCTCAACGGCGGAATATTCCCCGATCAACACCGCCCTCGCCCGATGCAGAAATTGGGGATTTCCCCCTTCGGATTTCTGCTTGGCTGGTTGTTTAGCCGAAAGGGTTTTGGGACGAGTTTTTCCGAAGTGTTTGGCCCCAACACTCAACCCAGCGAACGGGAGTTAGACGATTTCTGGGCCTTCATTTCGCACAATTCCGGCCACCGGATCACGCACAAATTGCTGCACTATATCGCGGACCGCATGACACATAAGGACCGCTGGGAAGCGGCTTTGGTCGCGGCACAGGAGCGAATTGGCCTGATAAACGGCGCGCTCGATCCGGTGTCAGGACAGCACGCCTATGAAAGGTGGCGCAGCACCCTTCCGAATGCGCGCCACCATCTTATTCCCAATGTCGGCCATTACCCTCAGGTTGAGGCCCCGGATGAAGTCGCCGCAATAGCGCTCAAATGGCTGTCTGAGTGATTGCTCAGGCCCAATCATTCCGGCCCAATCACTCAGGCGGCGTAACCCCATGCGCCTCTAGGAAACGGAAGATCGAATTCCACAGATGCGGGCTGATCTGTTCACCCGCCACGCGGTGCGTGTATCCGGGGTAAAGCATCATTTCGAACGGCACGTTGCCCTCTTGCATGACGCTGATGAACTCTGACGAGTTTTCAAACACCACATTGTCATCCGCCATCCCGTGGATCAGCAACAGCGGATCGGCGATTTTGGTCGCATCGGGAATGGCGCTTGCGGTTTCGTATGCCTCGGGCACTTCGCGCGGGTCGCCCATAAACCGTTCGGTGTAATGGGTGTCATACAGCTCCCACCGGGTAACGGGCGCGCCAGAAATTCCCGCAGCGTAGAGACCGGGATCGGCCTCAAGCTGTTTCAGCGTCATATAGCCGCCGTAAGACCAGCCATAAATCGCGATCTTGTCATCATCGACGTAATCGAGCGTTTGCAGGAACTCTGCGCCCTTGCGTTGATCATCGACCTCTACCCCGCCCATTGCGCGGTAGATCGGCTGTTCAAAATCAACCCCGCGATTCGCCGTACCCCGGTTGTCGAGCGCAAACCAGATATAGCCGCGATCCACCACAGCCTGAGCCAGCGCACCGTCCCAACCGCGATCAACGATCTGCGGTCCCGGTCCGGAATAATGATAGTAGAACACCGGATATTGTTTGCCCGGCTCCATGTCTGGTTTCAGCATCATGTAATGCAGATCGGTGCCGTCTTCCGCCGGGATTGTGCCGTATTCGGGCATCTGATGGCTGAGCAGGTATGGCGTGTAGGGGTGCTCTTCGGAAAGCGCGTTTTCTTCCACCCAAGTGATCCGTGACCCGGCCCGCGTCGCGAGATAGCTTTGCGTGGGTTGATCGGAGGCCGATCGGTTGATGAGTAGCATTTTGCCAGTCGGGTCCATGCTTGCCGAATTGGTGTAATCGGAATCGGTGATCTGCTCCGATCCTGCGTTACCCGACAGGCTTGCGCCGAACACTTGCTGTGTCAGCACGCCGTGCACGCCGCGGTAGAAGAACTGATTGTCCTCTTCGTTCACACCGACAAGCTCAGTCGCCGGTTCGGTTAAGCTGGTAAGCTGTGTCCACTCATCCCCGCTAAGCCGATAGAAATTGCCGTATCCATCACGTTCTGACCACCAGAGCAGCGATCCATCGGTTAGGAAGCGGTAATTGTCCGACAGGTTGATCCAATATTCGTCTCGCGCGGCAGTTTCGGTGAACCAAACGGTGCTTTCACCGGTTGCCGGATCAACCTTGAGCATATCGAGCACGGTCTGCTGTCGGTTTTGACGCTGAACATAAAGGAAATCATCCGGTCCCCAATCGGCGCGGGCGATGTAGATATCGGTTTCTTCGCCCAGATCGACCTTCACCTGATTTCCGCCATCGGGGTCCATGATGAAGAGTTCAACAATCGCATTGTCGCTGCCCGCCACGGGATAGTGTTGGTCGAACACTTTCGTACCGGTCGCGCCGATGGCTGCGCGGGTCACGATGCCGACAGGGCTTTCATCGGTCCGCTGAACCGCGATCCGCTGATCATTCGGCCCCCACCAATATCCGGTCAGGCGGCCCATTTCTTCCTGCGCCACAAATTCCGCCTCGCCCCAGCGGATCGTGTCATCCTCTTTCGGAGTGATCGGGGTCGCCTCTTGACCCACAGCGCCGACCCACAATTGCCGGTCGCGCACGAACGATACGTATGCCGATGTGCTCGACAACGCCGGGTTAAGCTCGCTTTCTTCGGTGTCGGTCAGGCGCGTTACGGTGCCGTCCAATTTGGCAAAATACAGGTCGCCATCAATCGGAACCAAGACGCCCGAGGCATCCTGTGCCCATTGGTAAGAGATAATCCCAGACAGCCCACCAACACGCGCGCGCTCACGCTGCATCTTTTCATCTTCGGACAATTCGCGGCCCGAACCGATGGCCTCGCTGTCGACCAGCATGCGCCATTCGCTGGTCGTGAGGTCAAATCCCCACAGATCATAGCGCGAGGCATCATCCGCGCGGTTGCGCAGCAGCGTGAGATAGCGGCCATCGGGCGAAAATTTTGCCTGACGCGGGGTCGGGCCGTTCAGCGATGGCGAGGCAAAAACGCGCTCAAAAGTCAGTTCAGGAGATGCTTCGGTCATATGGGCATCCGCAATAGCTTGAGTTGGGAGGAGTAAGGCAGCCGCAGCGGCGATTGTTGGTAAGCGCATATCTATGAAAGCCCCTTCATCTCTTTGTTGACGCATCCCTCGCAATCGCGTGCATTCTTGGCAAGGGGACAAACGAAAAAGGGCGACCCCTTGCGGAGCCGCCCTTTATCAATTTCGGTTGTTTGCGAGACTTACGCCTTTGGCGCGTTCTCACGGCGTTCGGCGATACGCGCACGCTTACCTGTGCGGCCACGCAGATAATACAGTTTCGCGCGCCGCACGACACCGCGGCGAACCACGGTGATGCTGTCCACGATGGGTGCGTAGAGCGGGAACACACGTTCCACGCCTTCGCCAAAGCTCATTTTGCGCACGGTGAAGTTGCTGTTGATGCTGCGGTTAGAGCGCGCAATCACAACGCCTTCAAAGTTCTGAACACGCTCGCGTGAGCCTTCGATAACTTTCACGCCGACGCGCACTGTGTCGCCTGCCTGAAACTCAGGAATATCTTTGTTCGCTTTGCCGATTTCTTCGGCTTCGATTTGCTGGATCAGATTCACTGGTCCGGTTCCTTATCTTTTCGCCGCGCGCCAGAGGCAGACTGGACCCGAACACCGTCGTAGCGTTCCCATAAGTCCGGCCTGCGTAACCGTGTGTGATCCTCTGACATGGCTTTACGCCAAGCAGCGATCTTCGCATGATCCCCCGATCGCAGCACTTGCGGGATCGTGCGCCCTTCCCATTCTTGAGGTCGGGTGTACTGCGGGTACTCAAGCAAACCGTCCTCAAACGACTCTTCAGTCCCACTAGAAGCCGCGCCCATTACGCCGGGAAGCAGCCGAATGCAAGCGTCGAGTATGGCAATCGCTGCCACTTCTCCGCCCGATAGAACGATATCGGCAAGGCTGATCTGCTCAATTTGCGGCCGCGCTTCGAAAATGCGCTCATCATATCCCTCAAACCGGCCGCACAGCAGGGTTACGCCGGGACCGCTTGCGATCTCCCTAATCCGGTCCTGAGTGATCGGTTTTCCGCGCGGCGTCATGGCGAGGATCGGGGCGTCAGGCTGCGCAGCAATCGCATGATCGACCGCTTGGCCAAGGATATCCGCCTTAAGCACCATCCCCGCCCCGCCGCCCGCCGGCGTGTCATCAACGCTGCGGTGCCGGTCGGTGGCAAAATCGCGCATTTGCACGGTGTCACACGTCCAATCCCCGCGCTCGAGCGCCTTACCCGCGAGGGATTGGCCAAGCTGGCCGGGGAACATCTCTGGGTAGAGGGTTAGGATTTGGGCAGCGAAGGTCATTGTGGCTTGTCGCAAAAGCGGTCATCTTGATCTGGATACTTGAAGTCAAAAACGACATCCGAAACTTGATGCACGATCTCGGCGCAATTCCTCACAAATTCATCGTCGGCTAGAACGAGTGTATCGATCTCCGTGCAGTCACCCTCTTCGAAGAATGCCTGATCATCTTTCTTGATCTGAAAAGGCAGCTCATCCTCGTACGCGAGTAGGGCTTCAAAGCTCCGTCCACTTCCATGTTTCAGAACATTGATTGCATCCTTAAACAGATTAAACCTCTTCAAGAGATCATTCTCCCCTCGACCTTCGAGAAGGTTGCGCACCTCACGGAAGCCATCGTTTGCTTCGAGTTCTCTTTGTAAGTCGGCTTCAAAGATCGAGAATGTTCCAACTGCAGTCACTGCATATTGCAAGCGAAGCGATTGGAGATTCTTGATATGAACTGAAGACGGATGATCTTGCATCAAATGCTCAATCTCAGACCGCGTATCGTCGATCCGCGATTTCATGAAGGCCACACAGCCCTCGATAAGGAGTGAAAACCTATGCACCCCAATTCACCCCATCCTTCGCCCGCGTATCAACGCTAAGCTCAAACACATCAGGCCGCGAATAGTGGCCGTCGGTATCAAGGCTCGCCAGCCCGCCGCCTATCTCGCTCAAATCCAGCTCTGCGTGCAAAATCTCCTCGCCCTCGCCCGCTTGCGCGACGACCCGCGCGTCGGGCGCGGCGATCATCGACATGCCTCGGTTTAGCTCTTCGCCCTCAATCGCGTTGAACAGCTCGAGCGCCTCGGGCGACCCGCCAACCCGCTCCAACCCGTCAAACAAATCATCGCGGTGCTGCACCAGCCCCGCCGCCAGCACAAAGCACCGGCCCTCCATCGCGTAATGCCGGCTCGCGAGCGCATATTCCTCACGCACGGTCGGCCAAGCGGCGACATGCACACTCTCGCCCAGATTGTGCATCGCTGCGCGCGCCAACGGCATCCAGTGTTCCCAGCAGATCAGATTGCCCGCCTTGCCCCACTCCGCCTGATGCACGCCCAGCGTCGATCCATCGCCGCGCATCCAGATCAGCCGCTCGCCATGCGTCGGCACCAGCTTGCGGTGGTCCAATGGCGCTTCACCGGGGCGGAACAGCAATTGGTTGTTGTAAAGGCTCTGGCGCACCCGCTCATGCGCGCCCAGCGAAATGCAGGCGCCGCTTTCATCGCACAGCTCTTGCAAAGGCAGCAGCCGCTCATCACCCGGCACAATCGCCTGATCCAGCATAATCGCATGGAGCGCCTTGGAACCGGGATGATCCCACAAAGCCGCTCCGGGTGCTTCGTCCAGCCACAGTGGGTATCCGCCCAAAAACGTCTCACCGAACGCAACGAACTGCGCCCCGCCCTCAATCGCTTCGCGCGCAAGCCGGGTGGCTTTCTCGATACCGCCGGTGAAGTCGAGCGGGATCGGAGCGGCTTGGACAATGGCAACGTTTAAAGTGGTCATTTCAACTGCCTAGCCGTGCGCCCTATCCCCCGCAACCGCCGCAGCCGCCACACCCGCCGCCGCCATCACCGTCGCCGCCAGAACTGCCGGTGTCGCCGGTGCCCGACTGACGCATGGCGTGGACCTGCTGCCAAGGTGTGCCGACCAGAATTGCGGTGCCAAACAATGCGACGGCGAACCCGGCCTCCTGCGGTTGCGGCGCGCGTTTCATGCGGCTCGCTTCGGCCTCCAAATCGCGCAAGGCGAGGTTGCCCGCCGCTGTGCGCGTGTTGAATTTGGCTAGCCGTATCCCTGCAAAGGCGGCTGTCAGCATCATCAGAGCGATCAGAAAATCGGTCGGTTCGCCCAAGGCAGCCCCCGCTTGCTGGCGATACAGGCCCACCGCAAACAACACGGCATACGGCAGCACGGACAGAATTCTCAGCTTCCAGCTTTCCGCCCGATCCATCAGCAATCCGCGCCGGATCAGGCGGGCTTCGATGGATTTTCCGGCGGACGCCGTGGTCGCCTTTAATTCGCGCAGATCAAATTCGCCCATCTTGCGCAGCAGCGACCTCCCGGCGGTCCCGGCGTCGATGTCTTGGCGGTTCACTGTAAGCTTGCTCTTGGACCCTTCGCGCAATCCACCGCGCGCCATCAAATCGGCGGCAACTGTGAGCGAATGCCGCACAATTCCGCCTGAAAGGACTGCCGCCTCTTCGATGTCTTCCACCGGGTTGCGTCGGCCGGCCTCGCGCAGATTGGCCGGAATCCAAAAACCCAGAAACACGCACGTGACCAGCATCACTGAATAGAAAGCAAGAAAATCGGGTCCGGAATACGACGAAAAAATCTCCATCAGATCATCACTCCCACCAATACGGCGATCGCAATTCCCAGTGCGATCCAGCCAGCTGCGCCCAATATCGCCGCACGCCTTTCCAAAATGACAACATCCTTTGGATTAACGCGCAGCCCCTTTGGATCGACGCCAAAACGGCGGGCAGCATCGGGCCAGATGTCGAGTGGCGGCGGCTCATTAAATGCTGCCTCATACGCAGCGAGCGTCGCGGCATATTGGTCGTAATAGCGTGATTGTTCGTCTGATCCGCCCGCCGTGGGGCCATGATGCAAATCCGCGCCAAGGATATCGGGGCAAAATTCCTGCCAGTAATCGCGGCTGTAGGTGAGGTGCAGATGCCAGACCTGATCGACTGCGTCCGATGGGGTGACTTCGTGCGCGGCGGTCATGGCCAGGAAACAGAAGCGCTTGTATTCCTGAATGACCAGCGCGGTGTGCTCATCGCTCCAACGATTTTCGCGTGAAAGACGCGCGGCAAAGGTGAGGGATGCGCCTTTTGGCCCGATTTCGTGAAGGTCAAGGCGCTGCCAAAGATCGGAGGTTAAGGCGGTCGGAGCGGTCATAGCCGCTATTGGTCGGCGAAATCCTTGGAAATCACAAGCCGTGTATTGTCCCAGTCCAAAACGGCGGCCTTGGTCATTGGGACCATCAGGGTCTTCATCCCCTTTTCAGGGGCGGGATCCAGCGTGACCTCAACGATGTCTGTCGCGCCGAAATTCTCGACCGCAGTGACGCTGCCCAGAATGTCGCCCGCATCGGTTTCAGCGCGAAGTCCAATCAGATCGCCGTGGTAATATTCACCCTCAGCCAAAGCGGGCAATTCATCACGCGACACGCCAATTGTCGTGCCGCGCATTTTCTCCGCCGCATTGCGCCCCTGCACCTCGGCAAAACGCGCAATCGCGCCGCCTTTGTTGTCAGAGCGGACTTTTTTGAGGGTGAGTGTGCCGCCGTTGAAAGACGTGTGCTGGCGCAAGGCATCAAGCCCCTCGCCCAGCAATTTCAGACGCACTTCGCCCGCCACGCCGTGCGCGCCGGTTATGGCGGCGAGTATGATGGGTTCGTCTGACATGGGTGACTTAGATCATGCCGGGTCTGACAATGCGAACAATCGCGCATCGTCAGACCCAATCATGAATGAGCTGGGCTTAGCCTTCAGCTTTGTCTTCGCCGGCTTCTTCAGCAGGCGCTTCTTTAGCAGGCGCTTCTTCCGCAGCAGCTTCTTCGGCTGGTGCTTCGGGAGCAGCTTCTTCAGCTGGCGCTTCAGGCGCTGGCTCTTCGGCAGGTGCTTCTTCAGCAGGAGCGGCAGCGGCAGCCTTAGCTTCTTCTTCAGCAGCCTTTGCCGCTTCTTCAGCTTCCTTAGCCTTTTCAGCCTTCTCTTCAGCGCGCTCGGTCGCTTTCTCGCCCGGCTTCGCTTTGTTCGGGTTGTTGCGCGCTTTGCGCTCAAGAATGCCAGCAGCATCGAGGAAACGCAGAACACGGTCCGAAGGCTGTGCGCCAACGCCGAGCCAGTAGCGCACGCGGTCTTCAACCAGCTTCACGCGGTTTTCGTCGTCTTTTGCGAGCAGCGGATTGTAGACGCCGATTTGCTCCAGATACTTACCATCACGCGGGCTGCGGCTGTCAGCAGCCACGATGCGGTAGTAAGGACGCTTCTTCGCGCCGCCACGCGACAGACGGAGTGAAATTGCCATTGGGTATTACCTTTCGAGTTTAAACATTTGTATTTGTGTGATTACTTTAATTCTATTTCTTCTTGGGGCCGCCCAAACCGGGGAGCCCCGGGGGCATAGCGCCACCCATGCCGCCACCAGGTCCGCCAAGGCCGGGCAAGCCGCCCCCACCCATTCCGCCGCCCATACCGGGAGGGGCGCCGCCGCCGCCTCCAGCACCGAACATGGCCGCGAGGCTTTTGAGCCCGCCCATCTTCTTCAGCTGCTTCATGGCCCGGCCCATTTCCTGATGCATTTTGAGCAATTTGTTGACCGATTGAACATCGGTCCCGCTGCCCGCTGCCACACGTTTCTTGCGCTTGGCATTCATCAAATTGGGGTTGGAGCGTTCTTTGGATGTCATTGAACCGATGATCGCATCCATATGGACCAGAACCTTGTCGTCCATATTCGACGCGGCCATCGCGGCCTTTGCCTTTTTCATGCCCGGCATCATGCCAGCAAGCATGCCGAGGCCGCCCATATTCTGCATCTGCTTCAATTGCATCCGCAGATCATTGAGATCGAATTTGCCCTTTTCAAAGTTTTCAGCGAGCTTGGCCGCTTCGTCCTCTTTGATCGTCGCGGCGGCCTTCTCAACCAGGCTGACCACGTCGCCCATGCCAAGAATACGGTCGGCAACCGACGCCGGACGGAACGCTTCGATCGCGTCCAATTTCTCGCCGGTGCCGGCAAATTTGATCGGCTTGCCTGTAACGGCCCGCATCGACAGAGCCGCACCGCCGCGCGCATCGCCATCCATCCGGGTGAGGACCACACCGGTCAGCGGCACTTCGCCAGAGAAGCTTTGCGCAACGTTCACCGCGTCCTGACCGGTCAGCGAGTCGACCACAAGCAGCACTTCGGTTGGGGCCGAAACGCTGGAGACAGCCTTCATTTCAGCCATCAAGGCTTCGTCAACGTGCAAACGTCCCGCCGTATCGAGCAGCAGCACATCGAAATTCTGAAGCCGCGCCGATTCCATCGCGCGGCGCGCAATATCGACAGGCTGTTGACCATCGACAATCGGCAAGGTCGCAATATCGACCTGTCCGCCCAAAACAGCCAATTGTTCCTGAGCAGCAGGGCGATTGACGTCGAGCGATGCCATCATGGCTTTCTTGCCATGCTTTTCGCGGATCAATTTGCCGAGTTTTGCGGTCGTCGTGGTTTTACCGGAGCCTTGCAGACCGACCATCATAATGACGACAGGCGGCTTGGCTTCGAGATTGAGCCCTTCGACCGCGCCATGATCGTCAACGCCTTCTTCGTCACCCGATAGCATCGCGATCAGCTCGTCATGGACGATCTTGACAACTTGCTGACCTGGAGTGACCGAGCCAAGCACATTTTGACCAACGGCTTTTTCGGTAACGGCGTCGATGAAACGGCGCGCGACCGGCAGCGCAACGTCCGCCTCAAGCAGCGCAACGCGCACTTCGCGCATCGCATCGCGCACGTCTTGTTCTTTAAGCGCGCCGCGGCCTTTCAGCCGGTCGAAGACTCCACCAAGGCGGTCGGACAAATTGTCAAACATCGTCTTCAAACTCCTCTCAAACAGTCCAACGCAGGGCCGCTCGATAAACGCGAAAAACGCCGGCGAACGAAACCTCGTTGGCCAGCGTGCTGAATTTTCTTGAAAGAAAACCCATTCAATATGTTTCGATGGTGGAGCCTAGCGGGATCGAACCGCTGACCTCAACACTGCCAGTGTTGCGCTCTCCCAGCTGAGCTAAGGCCCCATCTCATCGTTTCGTGACCCCGTTAAAGGTGGGATCACAGCCCTGCTTTCGCAAGAGACGCGCGCTCTATGGCCGTCACTCACGAAAGGCAAGAAATTTATGTGCTGGCCCAGCATTGCCGGACCACGCACGGCCCGAACAGGCAGGCACAGCGCACAAGCGCAGCGTCTCGATCAGGTTTCGACGCCGTCGTCGTCGCCTTTACCCTTGGTCACGCCAAGATCATCGTCGCCGCCAAGGTCCACATCGTTGTCAGGCGAATCTTCTTCGTCATCGATGTTCTCGATGTCTTTCAATTCATCATCTGTATCATCGGCAGCCAGGTCAGCGTCTGCTTTGCCGTCTTTCTTTTTATCTGCTTCGAACGGGATAGGCTGTTTCGATTTCAGCACGGGCTCTGGATCCCATGTCTCACCGCATTCGATGCAGGTGACCGGATCATCTTTGCCCAGATCGTAAAAGCGTTCCCCGCATTTGGGGCAGGAACGCTTGGTGCCCCATTCTGGCTTCGCCATGTGTCGGTATCCTTGGGTTGGTTCGCCGTGTGACGAACGCACAAATTGCAAATTGGTTGTTTTGGACTCGTTCAGCCCAAAACCGAGTACACGGAATCAAGGGCTGGTTTGAATTGGAGCGCGCCTTGCCATAGGGTCACGGCGCTGTCAAAGACCGCCGCTGAAATGCCTAGTCAAACCTTCATAAAGAGCCCCGCCCTTAAAGGCACGATCCGCGTCCCCGGCGATAAGTCGATCAGCCACAGGTCGCTGATGTTTGCCGGACTTGCCGTGGGCGAAAGCCGCATCACCGGCTTGCTAGAGGGTGAAGACGTGCTCGCCACGGCCGCCGCCATGCGGCAATTGGGAGCGAGCGTAGAGCGCGCACCCGATGGCGAATGGCGCGTTCACGGCGCGGGACTCGGCAGCTTGCTGGAACCCAAGCAAGCTCTCGACATGGGCAATTCGGGGACTTCGACCCGGCTGATGATGGGGTTGCTGGCCAGCCATTCGATCACGGCGACCTTTACCGGCGATGCCAGCCTGTCAGGCCGCCCGATGAACCGGGTTATTGCCCCGCTCAGCGAAATGGGGGCGAGTTTTGAAGCATCGAAGGGCGGCACACTGCCCCTCATGCTGCGCGGCGCAGCGCCCGCCGTACCGATCACATACCGCCTTCCGGTGGCCAGCGCTCAGGTTAAAAGCGCGGTCTTGCTGGCCGGTCTCAACACACCGGGCATCACCCGCGTGATAGAACCGATTGCAACGCGCGATCACACCGAACGCATGCTGACCGGATTTGGCGCGAAGCTGGAGATTGGCGAGGAAAGCGGTCCGGATGGCACGGAACGCGTCATTGCGATCCACGGTGAGGCCGATTTGCGCCCCCAGAATGTTACCGTGCCCGGCGATCCTTCATCGGCGGCGTTCTTTATCGTCGCGGCTTTGATTGTTCCGGGCAGCGACGTTTTGATCGAAAACGTTGGATTGAACGCGACCCGCGCCGGGATTGTCACCGTGTTGCGCCAAATGGGCGGCAAGATTGAAGAAGTGAACCCACGCGAGGTTGGCGGCGAACCTGTGGCGGACCTGCGCGTGCGCCACTCCGCCCTGACAGGCATTGATGTGGACCCAGCGATAGTGCCCAGCATGGTCGATGAATTTCCGGTGTTGTTTGTAGCGGCGGCTTTGGCTGAGGGGACCACCCGGACCAGCGGCCTTGAAGAATTGCGCGTCAAAGAAAGCGACCGATTGGCAACCATGGCGGCGGCGCTCACCGCTGCTGGAGCGCAGGTGGAGGAGCAAGAGGACGGCCTCACCATCCACGGCACAGGTGGTGAGCCTCTTCGGGGCACGTCGAATGCAAGGGTCAAAACACATTTAGACCACCGTATCGCGATGAGCATGGCTGTGGCGGGTCTTGCCAGCAGAGACGGCATTGAGGTGGACGACACCGCCCCGATTGCGACCAGCTTCCCGACGTTTATGGAGTTGCTGGCCGGGGCAAGCGCATGACCGGCACCCCGCTCGACATCTATTCGATCATCGGCTTTTTCGGTACCGCCTGCATCATCGGCGCCTATGCTTATTTGACCTATGTCGACACCCCCAACCCCTATATCCTGCACGGCACAAACCTGACCGGTGCGGCGCTGCTCACGATCAGTTTGGTCGTGCACACCAATTGGCCCAGCCTCGTGCTGGAAGGGTTTTGGGCCGCGATTGCGATTTTTGGTCTGGTGAAGGCATTGCGGACCCGGTCGACGCCGAAATTGCCCACCCAGCAATGATCAAGCGCCGCGTCTTTGCCGCAATAGTCCTTTACGGATTTGCGATAGGATCGGCGCTATTCTGGAAAAACGGCGAATGGGATTGGTTCACAATTGGCATCAATTTGATCGCCGCAACTGTTGGTCTTGCCTTCCTCCATTCGCGTTGGCGCGATAAAGAAGCGCGTGCGATGACACCGGAGCAGGTAAAGGATACGTTCTCATGATAATTGCCGTTGATGGGCCAACCGCGTCGGGCAAAGGCACTTTGGCAAAGCAAATTGCGGCGCATTTGGGCGTGCCATACCTCGACACCGGGCTTCTCTACCGTGCGGTTGGACGCCAAGTTGCCATCAATGAAGGTGATCCAGATAGCCCAGAAGATGCCCTTGCCGCTTGCACCTTTCCCGATGAATTGATGCAAGATGACATCCTGCGCAGCGAAGAAACCGGCGGATTGGCAAGCCGCGTGTCGGTCCATCCTGGTGTGCGAAAAGCTTTGTTTGAGCGCCAGCGCGCCTTTGCCGAACAGCCCGGCGGAGCAGTGTTGGACGGGCGCGACATTGGCACCGTGATCGCGCCTGACGCAGATGTTAAGCTGTTCATCACCGCCAGTGTTCAGGAACGCGCGCGGCGGCGCTGGCTCGAAATGGTCGACAAACATATCGACCACGAAGACGAAATTCCTCTGTCTGAGATTGAGCGTGATGTGGTCAACCGCGATGCGCGCGACATCAACCGCAAGGACGCGCCGCTAAAGGCCGCGCCCGACGCGATGATCATCGACACCACAAGCTTGGACCGAGAGGCCGCGTTTGACGCCGTTCGTGAGGCGGTTGAGCGGGCGCTCGGGTGAGCTTGCTCGCGGTCGGGCTTTTGGGGAGTTGAGCGAGCAGGGGTTAAGCGAGCAGGGAGTTAAGCCCCATCTCAAGCCGAAGCTCTAATTGTCCCAGCCATCAGCGGCAGCGGCGTCATCGCCCCAGCCCTCTTGCTGATTTTCAACTCGGCGGATTGCTGCGTTTTGGGCACGCTCTTCAAGCTCGGAGTCCTCGCCGCCTTCCCTGATGATAGAGCTGGCGTTTTGGGCGATCATCAAGACTTGCTGACGCGCCATTTTCTCACCATCAATCGGCGCGCCGGTCAGCATTTTGCGGACATGGGCGTCAACCTCCATCTCAAAAAAGGCCATCAGAGTATCGCCCACCGAGCTGCTGGCGCCGCCGCAATCCGGCGTAATGCGGGTCTGGCTTTCGCTGACTTCCTCGAATGTGATCAAACACGCGCTCGCGAAGCTGCCCGCATGGGAAAGCGTCACGCGCAAGCCATTCGCGCCAGAGGATGCTACCCGCATCGTGCGGGTGTCATCGCCAATTTCGTAGGAGGATTGCTTGCCCGAAATCTTGGAGCGCGCATCGCTTACCGACAGATCATAGACGCGGTCATCGCCGCCGCTTCCGCACGCCGAAAGCGCGGCCGTCGCTGCGACTGCCAAGGCCAATCTGCCCGCTGTTTTGGATAATTCTTGCATGATTGCCCCTGTTTGCTCGCATCGCTCAGCGAGTGCCCCGTGATAATTCACTCCCGAGTATAGGGCTGTCCGGTTAGGATTTTCTTATTTGCCCCGACATTCGGCAGACCATGCGGCGATTGCCCAACGGCGCGGCTCGCCTCAATTCCCTTGCTTTTGCGCGCCTCTTCGCTTAGGCGCGCGTCCGTTCTCGCAATCATTGTGGTTGAAAGGACCTGCGCAATCGCATTCGGCGTTGCGGAGACCACGGCCTCTTGCCCCGTTAGCCCCCACAATGGTGTGGAGGAGACGGTTTAAGACCCCGGACAACCGGTGGCCGGTAGCAAAACGAAAACAGGAAACGCCAACCTTATGGCAACTGCACCAAACCCAACGCGCGACGATTTCGAAGCGCTTCTTAACGAACAACTCGGCGGCGCCGACAGCGGAGGCTTTGAAGGCCGCGTTGTAAAAGGCACCATTACCGCAATCGAAGCCGGTAGCGCCGTTATCGATGTGGGCCTCAAAAGCGAAGGCCGCGTCAACCTCAAAGAATTCGGACGCGGCGATGACGATCACGGCCTTAGCGTCGGTGACGAAGTCGAAGTTTACGTCGACCGCGTAGAGAACGCCGACGGCGAAGCGATGCTCAGCCGCGACCGCGCCCGCCGCGAAGCCGCTTGGGACAAGCTCGAAAGCGAGTTTGGCGAAAGCGCCCGCGTTGAAGGCCGTATCTTTGGCCGCGTCAAAGGCGGCTTTACAGTCGACCTCGACGGCGCCGTTGCATTCCTTCCTGGCAGCCAAGTCGACATCCGCCCTGTGCGCGACGTCACACCGCTTATGGAAGTGCCTCAGCCTTTCCAAATCCTCAAAATGGACCGTCGCCGCGGCAACATCGTTGTTTCGCGCCGCGCCATTCTTGAAGAGACCCGCGCAGAACAGCGCAGCGAATTGATCAACGATTTGACCGAAGGTCAGGTTATCGAAGGCGTGGTCAAGAACATCACCGATTACGGTGCGTTCGTCGACCTTGGCGGTATCGACGGCCTGCTTCACGTCACCGACATGAGCTACAAGCGGGTCAACCACCCCAGCGAGATCATCGAAATCGGTCAGACTGTCAAAGTTCAGATCGTTCGCATCAACGCCGAAACACAGCGTATCTCGCTTGGCATGAAGCAGCTTGAAAGCGATCCATGGGATGGTGTTGCTGCGAAGTACCCTGTCGACATGAAGCTGACCGGTCACGTAACGAACATCACCGAATACGGTGCCTTCGTTGAACTGGAAGCTGGCATTGAAGGTCTTGTCCACGTTTCAGAAATGAGCTGGACCAAGAAGAACGTTCACCCCGGCAAAATCGTCAGCACTTCGGAAGAAGTCGACGTTATCGTTCTCGAAGTCGACAGCGAAAAGCGCCGCATTTCGCTTGGCCTCAAGCAGGCTCAGCGCAATCCTTGGGATGAATTCGCAGAGAAATTCCCAGTGGGCGCGGAAGTCACCGGCGAAGTCAAGAACGCGACCGAATTTGGTCTGTTCATCGGCCTCGACGGGGATGTCGATGGCATGGTTCACATGTCAGACATCGCATGGGGCATTTCGGGCGAAGACGCATTGGCTCTCCACCGCAAGGGTGAAGAAGTCAAAGCAGTCGTTCTCGATGTTGACGTTGAAAAAGAACGCATCAGCCTTGGCATGAAGCAGCTCGAAAAGGGCGCTCCTACCGAAGCAGGTGCAGCAGCAGCTGGCTCGCTCAAGAAGAACCAAACCGTTACGGTTACCGTTCTCGAAGTGCGCGATGGTGGCCTCGAAGTGCAAGTCGGCGACGACGGCGCGACAGGCTTCATCAAACGTTCGGACCTTGGCCGCGACCGCGACGAGCAGCGTCCTGACCGTTTCCAAGTCGGAAGCAAGATCGACGCCATGGTCACCGGTTTCGACCGTTCGAAAAAGCCAAACTTCTCGATCAAGGCACGTCAAATCGCCGAAGAGAAAGAAGCAGTGCAACAGTTCGGTTCATCCGACAGCGGTGCATCACTCGGCGATATCTTGGGCGAAGCGCTCAAGAAGTCGGACGACTAATATCGGTTGCGCTCGCCCATCCGGGCGAGCGTCCTCGGTGCCACTCGCTCCGCTGCGCTACGCGGCACCTGCGGGCAGCCCGTCGGCCTTAGGGCACCCTTCGGTGTCGAGGCACCAGAGACGAAAACAAAAAGGCCCGTCTGCAGCGATGCAGGCGGGCCTTTTTTCTTGGCCGCAACGTGGTACAATCGGTGCCATGCTTACAGTCCATCAATTCCCGTGCCTGTCCGACAATTACGGATTCCTGCTCCACAATTCGGTCACGGATGAAACAGCCGCGATCGATACGCCTGATGCGAAAGAGTATCTGAAACAGGCAGAGGCAAAGGGATGGACCATCACCCATATCTGGAACACGCATTGGCACCCCGACCACGCGGGCGGAAACGCAGAGATCGTGGCGGCCACTGGTGCGCGCGTGCTCGCCCCTAAAGAAGTTGAGAAGCTCTCCCCCATCGACCGCGTTGTCAGCCATGGTGACAGCGTCAATCTGGGCGAACACCGCGCGGATGTTATCGACGTGTCGGGCCACACCAATGGCCACATCGCCTATCATGTGGTCGAAGAGGGCGTCGCGTTCGTCGGCGACAGCGTTTTCGCACTGGGATGCGGCCGAATGTTCGAAGGGGAGCCGGAACAATTCTGGAACAGCCTGGAGCGGATCAAGCGCCTCTCAACCGCTACCGTGCTCTATTGCGCGCATGAATACACACAGGCGAACGCGAAATTCGCCCTCCACGCCGATCCCGCCAATGCAGACCTTCAGGAATATTGCGCAGAGATCGACGCAAAGCGCGCACGCGGCGAATGGACCGTGCCAACGGTGCTGAAACGAGAGCTCGCCACAAACCCGTTCCTGCGCGCGGATGATCCGGCGATGATGGCAAAATGGGGCGGCAATGCCCCGCATGAGACTTTCGCGGCTCTTAGAGCGGCCAAGGACAACTTCTAAGCCCGTGCAAGCCCTACGCGTCGAAACGCTCTCAGGCGATCTGTCTGGGGCCTCAATCACTGATTTGCCTGCGCCTGTGCGCGGAGACGGCGAAGTGCTGGTCCGCGTTCATGCGGCCTCGCTCAACTTTCCCGATCTGCTGATGACCCGCGGGGAATATCAATTCAAACCCGATGTGCCGTTTACCAGCGGCCTAGAATGCGCGGGCGAAGTGATCGAGGCCGATCCTGACAGCGGCTTTGCCCCCGGTGACAGGGTGATGGGCGGCAATAAAGTCGGCGCCTTTGCCGAAGCCGCCAGCCTGCCCCTGCGCGGCGTATCGCCGATGCCAGATGGCGTAAGCTTTACCGCAGCTGCAGCAATGGGCGCGGCCTATACCACGGCGTACACCGGCCTTGTCGAATTGTGCGATGTGAAGCCCGGACAATGGGTTCTGGTCCACGGCGCAAGCGGAGGCGTCGGCCTTGCGGCTTGCGATCTGGCAAAAGCCATGGGCGCGCGTGTCATTGCCGCGACCGGGATTGATGACAAATGCGGTGCGATCCAGCGATTGGTAGAACCCGATGTTGTGATCCACGCCAAAGGCCGTTTTCGTGAATCTGTTGCCGAGATTACCGGCGGTGCATTGTGCGATATCGTTTTTGACCCGGTTGGCGGAGACATTTTCGACGAATCCACCCGCTGCGTCGCCTTTGCGGGGAAGCTGGTTGTGGTCGGCTTTACCAGCGGGCGCATTGCAGAGGTTGCGACCAACATCCCGCTAATCAAAGGATTCTCAATCGTGGGCCTTCGCGCAGGCGAATATGCTCGGCGTTTTCCCGAACGCGGCCGCGCTATCAACGCCGCGATTGCAGAACTAGCAGCGGCGGGGAAAATCAGCCCGGCGATTGACCGGACCCTGCCCCTGTCGCGCTGGCGCGAAGGGTTTGAAGCCATGGCGAACCGCGAGCTTGTCGGCAAAGTTGTGTTCGAGCCCGGCTCTTAAGCCCGCCGCATACGCAAAGGGCGGCCCGATCAGACCGCCCTTCCCTAAATTCATGCTTGGCAGCGTGTTAAAGCGAAGCGATCACTTCGTCCGCCAGCGTTTTATCAGCAGCGCCGTCATGCTTGTCAGCAATGAGAGTGCGTGAAGCAGCGGCGGCGGCGTTGGCAGCGGCTTCGCGCACACCATCGACCGCTTCGCGTTCAGCGGCGGCGATTTTGTCGTCGGCCATTCGCTTGCGGCGTTCAACCATGGCTGCGCTGTCGGCTTCGGCTTTGGTCAGGATGGCGTCGGCTTCACGCTGAGCGCCTTCCATCATGGCTTCGGCGTCTTTCTCAGCGCCAGCGATTTTCGCTGCGTATTCGTCGCGCAAGGCCTCTGCTTCGCTGCGAAGAGCCTTGGCTTCATCGAGCTGCTGCTTGATTTCAGCAATCTTTGAATCGAGCCCGCCGGTGATCAGGCCGGGAACCTTTTTCCAAATAAACACTGCAATCAATACGAGCATCGCGATCGCCACCCATTGATAGCTATCGAGGCCGTAAGCAGACGGACCATCCGCGACAGTGAGCGTGATGAGATCAACCATGTGCGAGTGCTTTCTTCACAGCGGAGCGTGCGGAACGCTTGTCGATTTTCGCACCGGCGAGCCGGGCGACGATATCTTGCGTGGCTTCGGCCGCAACATCTTCAACTTCTGCCATTGCAGATGTCCGCGCTTCTTCAATCGCGGTTTCCGCTTTGGCAAGTTTCGTGTCGAGACGCTTTTGCGCAACGGCGAGCTTTTTCTCGGAAGCGGCAGCGGCCTTAGCCTTCGCCTCTCCGATCAAACCTTGCGCCTTTGCGCGGTTTTCATTTTCACGCTCACGCCATGCTTCTTCTTGTGCATCGGCAGCATCGCGGGCGCCCTGCGCAGCGGCAAGGTCATCAGCGATCTGCTGATCACGCAGAGCCACGGTTCCCATCACTTTGGGAAGCATACCGCGACCGATAAGGAAGAATGTGATCCCAAAAAACACCAGAACCCAGAATATCTGGCTGGCGTAAACGTCGGGTAGCTGGGCTATCTGAGGCATAGTTGAGGGCCTGAGCGTTCAATCAATAAAGGGATGCGTTGGGCCGGTCTGCTCGGGAGCAAGACCGGCCCACACAAATTCAAAACGTCGAATTAAACGACGAAGATCAGGATCATCGCAACAACAAACGCCAACAGGCCGAGAAGCTCAGCTGCGGCGAAGCCGATGAAGAGACGGCCCTGTTGACCATCAGCCGCACCAGGATTGCGCAGAGCGCTTTCGAGGAACGAACCGAAGACGTTGCCCACACCGATGGCCGCCATACCGGCACCGATTGCTGCGAGGCCTGCGCCGATGAGTGCTGCTGCTTGAGCGTCCATTGTAAAAACTCCTTAAAAATCAGATCAGTTGGAAAGGGAATGTAATAAGTTAGTGAAGATGCTCGGCATCGTTGATGTACAAAGATGTGAGCAATGCAAAGACGTAGGCTTGGATGCCCGCGACCAGAATTTCGAGCGCGCTGATGGCAACCATCAGGGCAAAGCTGGGCAGCGCCACGATCAGCGTCGTACCGATGCTGTAATTTGCGCCGTCAATCACAAAGCTCGACAGAACTTTGAGCAGGACGTGCCCCGCCATCATCGCCACGAACAACCGCAATGCGAGGCTGAAAGGGCGGATCATAAACGAGAACAGCTCGATCAGGAAGATGGCGGGGATCATCGGCACCGGCGTGCCGTGAGGCACAAACAGGGTGAAGAATTTGATCCCGTGCTTCCAAAAGCCGACGATCAGAACGATCGAGAAGCTGAGCACGGCCAGAACACCGGTTACGGTGAAGTGGCTGGTGAATGTGAATGCGTGCACGCCAGGGATGATCCCCACCGGCAACAGGCCAAGCAGGTTGGCAAACAGGATGAACATGAACAGGCTAAAGACATAGGGCACATATTTGCGCCCTGCTTTGCCAATATTCGCCTCCAGCATGTCGTCGATGAAACCGGTGAAGGTTTCAACGGCCATTTGCCAGCGGCCCGGTACGACCTGACGTTTCATCCCGCCGATCATAAACACCGTCAGCAGAACGACCGTAATGGCCATCCACAACGCGGAGTTGGTGAATGCGATGTTGAATCCAGCAATATCCCAGTTTTGACCGACGAGCGGCTCAATCTGGAATTGCTTCATTGGATCGACTTTGCCTGCGTCGGCTGCCACGATCAGTATCCCTAAAACCTAAATAAACGCGCCCCAACAAACCCTTACGAGGGGTCATCAGGACGGGTTTTTGCGCCGCTAATAATGTTCCTGAAGGCAAGACCTATTCCTAAGAACAAGCCAACCAACAGACCCCAAGGCAAAGTCCCAACCAGCGCATCGAATGCGTAGCCAATGACTGTGCCGCCAAGAATACCGCCGAGCAAATCCGCTAGCACTCGGTTGCCGCTGCGATAGTTCGCATCGGCCCCCTGCACCACCGGCTGGTTGCGTTTTTCTTCGCGCTCGCGTGCGGCTTCTAACCGCGCTTCGAGCGCGTCAATCCGCGCATCCTCTGCGATAGGGTCTCGGGCGGGTTTCTCGTCGCTCATGCTTGCTTCCTTATGGGGTAAGCGAGGCACACAGCTTGAAGGTGCCCGCCGAGGGCGCCTGCCCCCTAGAAGAGGCCAAAACTCAAGTCAATGGTGCGTTGGCGCGTGACGATTTCTTATGGACAGATGGCTAGGCGCTCTGGCGGGGCAGAAGTCCGGGTTTGCCAAGAGCCGTCAGGGGCCTGATACTTTTCCCCCGGCGTGGTGCGCAGGATCGCCTGACACCCGGCTGTCGTTGCGTAGGCTTCGATTGTGGACCCGGTGTCGGCCACCCTTTCTGTATAAACAGCACGGCGGCGAATATTGATATTGTTGACCAACCGCTGAAGCTCTGGGGTGGCGGCGCCAACAATTCCCAAATAACCATTGGTCTGTTCGCCCACTTGGCCATTTGCGCGTGCGGCGGCGTATGCAGGGTCGCGCTGCGCCTGTGCAGGCACCGCCAGACCCGTCAGGGCGACAGCAGCAACAGCAGCGGCGAGCATGGTTTTACCGGTTCTAGTCATCGTCATCTCACTCCAGCTCTTTTCGAGCAGCCTTCAAGCGTGGGCGGGGATTACCCGGGCTTGATCAAAAAATGTCTGCGTTCTCATCAATCGTGTTGCTCGCATCTTCGGCCAATTCGACCAAAAGGCGCGCTTCAATATTGACGTTCAACTCGATTACAATCGGCTCCTCTGGCGCGCTAATATTGATGCAAGCCGGAAGAGCCAGAATAGCAACGAGAGCAAATCCAGCGACAGGCATTTTTACTGACCGACGCCCGATTCCCGCTCTTGCGGCATGTAACTTGACCTTATTCATGGCAGATCTTCGCTTTCTGAAGGTTGAACGGTGAATTCATCGCGGCGTTGTAATTCACCAGCCGGCGATGCGGTTTCGGGTAATTCGTCGGGCTTTGGGATTCGGAACGTCGCCCCTTCCAAGCCCAAGGCATCGGTATCGACAGCGCTGGCAAAGACACGTGGATCAAAAATCCCCCGCACGATCAGAGCCAAAGTGTAGAAATTGTCGGACCGGACATTGATTTTGAACCGGATGGGCAGTTTGGCGAGTTCGCGGGTGACGATATTTTGACTGGTCCCTGCCCCCTGGCGCACGCCGTCGATCTGAAAATTGGTGATAATCTCTCCGGCAAGACTGCCGTTCAATTCGATGCTCATTTGGTTGTAATCAAGCGATCGCAATGTTTGAAACGCGTAATTGCCCATTGCGCCCAAATCTTCGTAGGTCAGTTCACCGACATAGGCGACATTGCCGCCGGGTGGGCGCGAAATGAGCATACCTCTTTGAATGAATCCGTTGCCAAGCGGGTCAAAGACAATCGGAATTGTTCCGTCAAACGTCCCGCTTGCGCCCAAATTGCCCATCTCCATCTGAGCAACAAAAGTCGCAGCATCGAGACCGACAAGCTCAAATATGTACCGCTGGCTGCCTTTCGCTCCATAGATCAAATCGGCCGGACGCAAGATCAGTTCGCCGCCCATGAACGGCCAGCGCCCGTCCTCTATGGTTACGTTGGTGCCATTGGTGAGAGAATAAATCACCCGCCCGCCAAGCGCCTCTACACCCGGATTAACGGAGCCTATTTCGACCACTTGGGATGGAGCGGTGGTGAGATTGATGAGGTCGGTAAAGACGATCTCTCCGCTAACCGCGCGCACAGGGCCAAAGGCCGCGGCGAAATCAAAGTTTTCAGTGCGGAATGTGCCAGAGCTTTCGACCGCGTCGGGGCTCCATTCAATCAGTCCTTCGCCGTTTACTGTGCCTGCAGCCAAAGCGATGACGCCCCGCGCCAGATAGCTGAGATCAGAGGGTTGCAGCGCATCGCTAAAGCGAATGCCCGGTACATCCAAAACCGCATTGCCGGTGCTGTCCGACAGATTGTGATTGAGGCCCATCGTAAGGATTGTCGATCCGCTGCCCGGATGGAGAAGATCGGCATCGGCACGGATTTGGTTGTCCGCCAACGTCAATGTCGCCCCTTGAGCAAACAGCGGCTCAAACCGCTGTCGATCCGCCAATCCGGGTCCGGTCCGTTCGGTCAGAACAAAAGCGCTTTGGTCCAATTTGAGCGCGCCGTCTGCAAACGACCAATCACCCGACAATCCCGACAGGTCGAGCGGGACCACATCCATCGCCGCTGTGCCGCCGGAAAAACTGCCTTCTATTGTGTCGCCTATGCCCCCATCGAGCGCGGCAATCGACAGGCGCACTTCGCTGCCGGGGGGGCCGATCACTGCATCCAAGCCCTCAACCACAAATGGCCCGGGATATTGCACCACCGCCCGCTGGGCTGAGACAGAGGTAGGGGTGCCCGACAAAGCTCCCGTCAGATCAAGGTCGTCCGCAGCAATGGCCACGGTCAAGGCATCGCCGTACCGCACCATCGCGCCGTTGCCCGCTGGACACAGCGATACAGCGCGCTCTTGTAAGGTGAGCGCGGCATAGGTCAGCTCAGAAACTCGAACATCCGTGCATTGCAATCCTATGGCGAGGCCATCGGCAGCAGACCATGTGCCATCAAGCGGCAGAGCCAACCCGCGCAATGTTCCGCCCGGAAGAGCGCCATCGGCCTGCACCATCCCGTTGAATTGCACCCGGCCATTGCCATCCTGCCGCACTTGCAGCCGAGGAATTGCGATTGCATCTGTCCCGGCGCGATATTCTGCCATGCTCAAACGCAGCGCAAGATCGCCGCCTGCGACCTGTTCCATTCGCCCATTGATGCGTGGCATATCTGTCCCGCCGGTCAAGATATTGCCCGATAGCCTGCCACCAGCCGCATAGCTCAACCGGGATACGGCGAGCACTGTTTCCCCAGTGGCGCTTTTAAGCCGCGCTTCAGGAACGATGACGCTGATCCCTCGATCATTTGTACGCAGCGTAACGTCCGCCGCGACGCTGCCGCCGCGCACCGATTGTGCGAGCCCGCGATCAAATTTTGTCAAAAGGGGGTCCAACAATGTGCCTTCGAGCGCGCTGCGAGCACTCGCTAGGGTCTCGTTCTCGCCGAGATCAATCGCCGTTCCCCCGCCCCGCAATTGGACGCCCCAATCGGCCTGTTCAAATCCGGTTGATGCCCGCAACGTCCCATCAATCGCAATATCAGCCAGACGCGCTCCCGGACCATCCAACCCTGTGCCAGCCCATTCATGGGTGAATATCAGGCCGGCGCTGTTTTCGGCAAAATCCCAAGTGAGGCCGGAACTGCCTGACAATGTGTCCAAAGCGACATCTTTGTAATCAAGGGCGGCGGCCTCGAAATCGAAGGCCCCGTCCAGTGATGCGAAATCTCCGGCAAATGTGACAATTGCTCCAATATCTGCGGAACCGATTTGTGCGCCGCTGCATTGCGCGTCCCGCAGGCGGATCGGGCCATCGAAACGCGGCTGGCCGCGCGAAGTGGTGATGTCGCCGTAAAGCGTGGCGCTTTGCGCGGTGCAAGCCTCCTCGCCCAACCCCGGCAACCCTAAACCCGGCGCGGTCGCAGCAATGGTGCCAACAAAGCCATCGTCGAGCGGACCGGCCCCGGCCAGCTTTACCCCAATGTCGCCAAAATCGCTGACGATGGCGGCGCGCCCATCGACAATCGAAAGGTTGAGTGCGGGCAGCCCAGCTGGCTCCTCGCTTTCGGCATACAGGATTGTGTCGAGAGAGCCGAGGCTGAACACCCCTTCGCGGTAACTGCCATAAAGGCGCGGATTAACCAGCTCCACTCGGGCAATTTCGAGCGAGCCCAAAGTGTAGCCGATGTCAACAATCACTGTGTCTGCGGTGAGGTCCGGCGCTGCAGGATATCCCACCACCAGATTGCTCAAAATCTGCTGCTGAGCTCCGACAGACGCAATGTCATACGAAACCTCTAACCCGCTGTCCGCTATCGCATCATCGATCAAATTGCCCGCAATCCGTTCGCGGCTGATCCAGATGATGATGAACCCTGCGACCAACACGGCTAGCATGATGAGGCTTATCCGCCAGCGCCATTTTTGCGGCCACATTCCGCGATTTGGCCTGCCGGGGCTGACATACACATCTTCGCCCGCCATCGTGGCGGGAACGTCGGTATCGTCTATGTGCGGCTGAGCCTGTGCCATGTTTCTCTTCACTTGCGCGGATCGCCTAGGAAAGGCAATAAACCGTTCTAACAAAACAGGTGGTGAGGCGCAGATTGCCACAATCTGAAGACAGTTTCGATTTTGGAGCGGCTAAGCCCGCACCAATTGACGTGTCTGATGACCCATCCATCTCTGATTCGAGCAAAGCCGCAGGAAAAGGTCACCGCTCTAGGCTGCGCGAAAGGCTGTTGAAGGGCGGCGCAGAAGCGCTCGCGGATTACGAAGTGCTCGAATATCTGCTCTTCGCCGCAATCAAACAAGGCGATACCAAGCCGGTTGCAAAAGCATTGATGGAACGGTTTGGATCGCTGGCTGGGGTGCTAAACGCCGATCCGCGAGCGCTTGAACAAGTTAAAGGCGTGGGTCAGACCAGCGCCGCCGCCCTTAAAAGCGTGTCCGTCGCCGCCCGGCGCATGGCCCGCAGCGAAATGGCGCAAAAGCCTGTTCTTGGTTCGTGGCAGACCCTTATTGATTACCTGTCCATCGACATGGCGCACCTGACGGTGGAGCGCGTGCGGGTGCTTTACCTAGACAGCAAGAACCGTTTGATCGACGATCATCACGCCGCAGAAGGCTCGATTGACGAGGCAGCGATCCATCCGCGCGAAGTCATCCGCCGAGCGATGGATGTCGGGGCGTCCGCCTTGATTCTGGTCCACAACCACCCCAGCGGCAATCCCGAACCAAGCCGCGCTGATGTCCAGATCACGCAGAAAATTGCCGAAGCGGGCCGGTTGCTTGGCGTGACCCTGCACGATCACGTGATCGTCGGGCGCGAAGGCCATGTCAGCCTGCGCGCCCGAGGATTGATCTAATCACGGGTTAGCTTTGTTTTTCGGTAATCAGGCGCACGCCGGAATGCTTCGCGAAGAAGTTCCATGCCCAATTGACCATCACCGTCACCCTGTTGCGAGTGCCGGTGAGGAAACCGACATGGACAAGGCCCCAAAGCCACCACGCAAGCGCGCCCGACAATTTGAAGACGCCAAAGTCGGCAACCGCTGATTTGCGTCCAATCGTCGCGAGGCTGCCTTGGTGCTTATAGACAAAAGGTCCGGGGCATTTCTTGCCCAGCAATTCCGCTTCGATGACTTTAGAGACATATGCACCTGCCTGTTTCGCTGCTGGCGCGAGGCCGGGGACTGAATTGCCGTCCCAAGCCTTGCTATCGGCAGTGTCGCCAATTGCGAATATGTCCGGCAATGCTTCGTCCTCTGCGCCCATTACGCGCATGAGTTCATTGACTTCGACCCGGCCCGACCGATCGGCCTGCGCTCCCAGCCATTTGGCCGCTGGCGATGCCGCAACACCAGCCGCCCAAAGGACCGTTTCGGTCTCAATCATTGTGTCGTCACCGATCCGCACATGCTCCTGTGCAATTTCAGTCACGCGGCCACCGGTTCGGATTTCCACGCCCAATTCTTCGAGGGATTGCATGGCCTTTGCCGACAATTCCTCTGGGAAAGCAGGCAGAATGCGCGGCCCCGATTGGACCAGAATGACGCGGGCAGTGGAAGGATCGACCGTGCGGAATTCGCGTTCCACACTGACACGGGACAATTCTGCAATGGCCCCGGCCAATTCGACCCCTGTCGGGCCCGCGCCCACAATCACGAATGTCAAAAGTCGCTTAATCCGCTCCGGATCGTCCGATGCCTCAGCCTCTTCAAAAGCGTTCAAGATCGATGCGCGCACAGCAACGCCGTCTTCAACCGTTTTGAGACCCGGCGCAAAGGGGCCCCATTCATCGCGGCCAAAATAACTATGCGTCGCGCCGGTTGCGAGAACCAATCGGTCATATGTCAGCACAGAATCGCCATTATACGTGACGGTCTTTGCCGCTGCATCAATCGCGCTCACTTCGCCTTTTAACACGCGCACATTGCCGTCGCCTTTGAACAGGCTGCGGATGGGCGTCGCGATGTCTGAAGGGTTCAGCGTCGCGGTTGCGATTTGATAGAGCAGCGGCTGAAACAAGTGATAATTCCGCTTGTCGATCACAGTAATGCGCACCGGCAACCGCTTAAGCTTTGCCACAGCCGCCAAACCGCCAAAGCCCGCTCCGACGACCACAACATGCGGCCAGCGATCCGGAATGTCGGAATATTCGCGGTCGAAAAGGATGTTTTTCTCCATCCACGCCAAAATCGCCCGATCAGCCGAAAACACTCCCGCACCGCGCGCTTCATAGAGCGAGAGGAACAGAAATGGGAACAGCGTCACATGGGGATGCGCGCCGGTGATAAAGAACAGCGCGATCAGAATAAATAGCCCGTAAGAGACGACCACTGCGCCGAATCCGGTGAAGAAGAATGCCGCAGAGACCAGCGCCAGCCAGTCGGGGAATCCATTAAAGATCGTTGTCGGCAGCCAGCGCTGCACAGCAATCGAAGGTTCGATCACCCCTGCATAATGTAGCAGAGTAACGCCCATCCAAATCCGTATCGCGGCCATAACGATCGGCGCAATATGCAGACGCAGCCATTCCCAGACCAGGATTGTTGGCCGAGCGAGCAGAAACGCGCTCTCTTTCAGCCCCGCTGCCAAAACCCGGTCAAGCGACAGGGCGGCGGATCCGTGAAAAACATACCAAACCAGCATCGCGCTTACGAAAAGGTTTGTCGTGGTGGGAACATAAACCGCTTGCGAAACAATCGTGAGCGCCGCCATCGCCAGCGCGGCAGGGCGGGTGAAGAAGCCCAATATGAGCAGGATCGGCCCAATTAACTCAATCGCAAGACCGACGCTCGCCGCTGTAACCGGCTCCATCCACGTGACCGGATATTCGAACGTCGCAAGAAAGACCGCGGTGTCCCAATCCGCTGCCTTGACCAGGCCAGAGCGAAGGAACCACATACCGATAAAGAACCGAATGATCACATCGGTAAACGGCCAAAACGTCTCGGTCCCGTCCAAATACCATTTGGACCAGCTACGCAGGGTCACGCGCACAAAGGGCGAATACCGCTCCTCTTGCAGTTTTGCCGATTCTTTCGCAGGCATAGCCTCAGCTTGCCCGCTCGATCGCACTTCGGCGTTCGATGCGCTGGACATTGATTGTTCCTCCTGAACCGGTGGTTCGCGCAATGCGCGCCTTTGGTTACAATCGAAGGGCTGTCATCGTGCCGCGCCCGTGGACAGCAGACCACGCACATGGCCGCTCCCCTTGCCAAGAGCGCCGCGCCAGAATAGCCGCGCAATCAACAAATACCAGCCGCCCGTCCGATGAAGCGGCAAAACCAAAAGGAACGTCCATCATGGTCCCGCGCTATGCCCGCCCCGCAATGTCCGCTTTGTGGGAACCCGAAGCCAAATTTCGTATCTGGTTTGAGATTGAGGCGCACGCGACGCAAAAGCTGGGCGAGATGGGCGTGGTTCCCGAATCGGCGGGCAAAGCCTTGTGGGATTGGTGGGCAACAAACCCAACAATCGACGTTGAAGCCATCGACGCAATTGAAGCGGTCACCAAACACGATGTGATCGCCTTCCTGACTTGGGTCGCAGAGCAGGTCGACGCCGCCGGATACACCGGCGAGGCGCGCTTTATGCACCAAGGCATGACGAGTTCGGACGTGCTCGACACAACTTTGGCGGTGCAATTGGCGCGGGCAACGGACATGCTGCTCGAAGACCTCGATGCGCTGTGCGCCGCGATCAAGGCGCGCGCCGAAGAACACAAGTTCACTCCGACAATCGGGCGCAGCCACGGCATCCATGCTGAGCCAGTGACGTTCGGCCTAAAACTGGCGCAGGCATATGCGGAATTCGATCGGTGCCGGGACCGTCTTGTCGCCGCTCGCAAAGAAATCGCCACTTGCGCGGTGTCGGGCGCGGTCGGCACTTTTGCCAATATCGACCCAGATGTCGAAGCCTATGTCGCAGAGCAGCTTGGCCTTACCGTGGAGCCAGTTAGCACGCAGGTTATCCCGCGCGACCGGCACGCGATGTATTTCTCCACCTTGGCCGTGATCGCAGGTTCGATTGAGCGGCTCGCGGTGGAAATCCGCCATCTGCAGCGCACCGAAGTTTTGGAGGCTGAGGAATATTTCTCACCCGGCCAAAAAGGCTCCAGCGCGATGCCGCACAAACGCAACCCGATCCTGACCGAAAACCTGACCGGTCAAGCGCGCATGATCCGCTCCTATGCCCTGCCCGCGCTGGAAAACGTCGCGCTTTGGCATGAGCGGGATATTTCGCACTCTTCGGTTGAACGCTTTATTGGCCCCGATGCGACAATCACGCTCGACTTTGCGCTCGCCCGGCTGACTGGGGTGGTTGAGAAATTGCTGGTTTATCCCGAACGGATGCAGAGTAATCTTGATGCGATGGGCGGCCTTGTCCATTCGCAGCGTGTTTTGCTCGCTCTCACCCAAGCGGGCGTTAGCCGCGAGGACGCCTACCGCCTTGTCCAACGCAACGCGATGAAAGTGTGGGAATCGAACGGCGCATTGTCATTGCTCGACCTGCTCAAAGGCGACGAAGAAGTCACCGCAGCGTTGACGCATGAGCAACTGGAAGAGAAGTTCGACCTCGAATATCACTTCAAACATGTCGACACGATCTTCGCCCGCGTCTTTGGGTGATTGGCTTTGTTTGAGCGCGTGAACTGGACTTTAGGGCCAAAAACCCTAGGTTCAGCGCTCAAGCACACGAATTAAAAAAGGGATCAAAAGCCGTGCAGATTGTTCGCACAATTATCTGGGTCATGATCCTGTTCGGGATACTGACCTTCTCATTGTTCAACTGGGACACTGTTGAGGTGAACCTTTGGGAAAACTTGGTCTTGGAGACAAAGACTCCGGTCTTAGTGATCGTCGCTTTCCTGCTCGGCCTTGTCCCAATGTGGCTTTACCATCGCAGCGTGAAATGGAGCCTTGATCGGCGGGTGCGCAGCTTAGAGGCGTCAATCAAATCCAACGCGATGGCACACCGCCCCGACCCCAGCGCAAATGCTGCTCCGGCAGCGGCTTCGGTATCGCCAGCGACCGACAGCGCGGCAAAGGCTGAAGACAGTTTGAACCCGGCGACGATTGACACCGCCAAGGGGACTGCTGGATGACCAATCCGATTTATCTCGCCCTTGATGTGCCGCAGATTGAGCCTGCAAAGGCGCTGATAAACAAGGTGAAAGCGCATATCGGCGGGGTAAAGCTGGGATTGGAATTTTACTGCGCCCACGGCCCCCACGGCGTGCATGAAATCGCCCATATGGGCTTACCGATCTTTCTCGATCTCAAATTCCACGACATTCCCAACACTGTCGCGGGCGCAATGCAGGCGGTGCACGTCTACGAGCCCAAGATCGTGACCGTGCACGCCAGCGGCGGACGCGCGATGATGGAGGATGCAAAGGCGGCGGCGGCAGAGGGCTGTAAGGTTGTCGCCGTCACCATGCTCACCAGCTTGGATGAGCGCGACCTTAAAAACACCGGCGTCGGCGGCACGCCGCATGACCATGTGATGCGGCTGGCCGAATTGGCGCACAAGGCCGGCTTGGACGGGATTGTCTGTTCTGGCCAAGAGGTCGGCGACGTGCGCAAACAATGGAAAGACGGACACTTTGTGGTCCCTGGCCTGCGCCCAGCGGGCAGCGAAACCGGCGATCAAAAACGCACCGTCACCCCCCGGCAGGCACGCGATGATGGCGCAAGCGTCCTGGTAATAGGCCGCCCCATCAGCCGCGCCGATGATCCAGCAGCCGCCGCGCGCGCGATTGAAGCGACGCTTTAAAGCCCGCTTTACTCCGCCGCTTCGGCGCTTTCTACTTCGGGATCGGCTTCCGGCGCTGCATCATCCTGAAAATTGGGCGAATCAACGTTCCATCCGGTTAGGCCCAACTCATCGCTTCCGCCTTTGAATGTGAAGGTTTCGGTCGCCTCACCTTTTTCAAATTGGGTGGTCATGGTCACGACAGTTTCCGTCACCCCATTGTTGGAATTGACGTTGAACCCGGCGCGCGCCGTGCTTTCAACCTTGCCCATGCGCTCTGTCACAAAGTCCACCAGCTCATTCATTTCATCAATCGAGGTGACATCGCGAAATTCCGGTGCAGTCATGCCGTACATCGCACGGGCATCACCCTGATTGTAGACCGCGTGGAATTGCGCCACCTCGTCCTCTGCGCTGTCCAATTGCGCCATCGGATTGCACGCGGCCAAAAGAAGAGCGAGACTGGCGGCGGCAAACGTTTTGATCGAAGCAGGGGTTTTGAACGACATTAGGCACCTCAAAATTTGAATTCACGCCATTCGTCCTAGAATTTCTGTGAAAGCGCAAGCCTTCGCGCTACAGATGCGGCCATGCCGGATATTGCCACACCGAATCTGCCCTCGCGCAATTTTGACACGACACAGGCGTTCTATGCCCAGTTCGGGTTTGAATGCGGGTACAAGGATAGCGGGTGGATGATCCTTCATCGCGGCCCGCCGGGGAACCGGGTAACGCTCGAATTCTTCCCCTACCCTGACCTAAATCCTGCGCAAAGTTCGTTCAGCTGCTGCATCCGTTTGGACAATCTGTCCGAATTTATGGAGCAATTGGAAGCGAGCGACGTTCCCTTGGCTAGCAGCGGCATTCCCCGCTTTCACGCCGCAAAACTGGAACACAGCGGGCTGACGATTGGCTATTTGAACGATATTGACGGCTCCCTCATCCGCCTCATCCAAAACGACTGAACGCACCGCCATGCTCATCAAAATCTGCGGCCTGAAAACGCCTGAGACAATCGCCGCCGCCGCCAATGCGGGGGCGAGCCATATCGGGTTGATGCATTTTGAGAAAAGCGTACGCCATATCTCTCTTGAGGCGGCGGCGGACTTGCGGGCCCACGTGCCTGAGGGCGTGAAATCGGTTTTGTTGCTGGTGAACACGGCCCCTGACGCCGCCGAACGGGCGATTGAAGCGGTGCAGCCCGATGTGGTGCAATTCCACGGCGCAGAGCCGCCCGAATACACCGCGGCTGTGCGCGCAAAGTTTGGCATTGAAGTCTGGCGCGCGATGGGTGTGCGCAGCATCGAAACGCTCAATGAGACCGCTCTGTTCGAAGGCAAGGCCGACCGGCTGCTCTATGATGCGCCCCCGCTGGACACGCGGCCTGAAGTGCCCGGCGGGACCGGCGCAACATTTGATTGGAACTTGCTCAAGGGCCACGATCACCGCGTTCCATGGGGTCTTGCAGGGGGCCTCACCCCCGACAATGTCGCAGAGGCCATCCGCGCGACAGGCACTCCCTTGGTCGATGTCTCATCCGGCGTTGAAAGCGCACCGGGTGTGAAGGACATGGACAGGATCGCTGCGTTCTGCAAAGCGGCCTTAAACGCTTAGAGAATCCCTATGAACGATACCCCACCTAACTCCTTCCGCAATCAGCCCGACGACCGTGGTCACTTCGGCGATTTTGGCGGACGCTATGTTGCCGAAACGCTAATGCCGCTGATCCTCGATTTGGAACGCGAGTACCGCGCCGCGCAGAACGATCCGGCGTTTGCTGCCCAGTTTGACGATTTGCTTGAACATTATGTGGGCCGCCCTTCCCCGCTGTATTTTGCAGAGCGCCTGACAGAGGCGCTCAAGAAGAGCTCTCCCGAGGGGCGCGGAGCGCAGGTTTGGTTCAAGCGCGATGAGCTGAACCACACCGGCGCGCACAAGATCAACAATTGCATCGGGCAAATCCTGCTCGCGATCCGAATGGGCAAAACGCGCATTATCGCGGAAACCGGCGCAGGACAGCACGGGGTTGCCACCGCGACCGTCTGTGCGCGATTTGGCCTGCCCTGCGTCATCTATATGGGCGCAGAGGACGTCGCGCGGCAATCGCCCAATGTGTTCCGCATGAAGCTGCTGGGCGCTGAAGTCGTACCCGTCACCAGCGGCGGCGCGACATTGAAAGACGCCATGAACGAAGGCTTGCGCGATTGGGTCGCCAATGTGCACGACACGTTTTACATCATCGGCACGGCGGCTGGCCCGCACCCCTATCCCGAAATGGTGCGCAATTTCCAAAGCGTGATCGGCACAGAGGCCCGCGCGCAAATGCTATCGCGCGCCGGACGCCTGCCCGACCTGTTGGTTGCCTGCATCGGCGGCGGGTCTAACGCGCTGGGCCTGTTCCACCCCTTCCTTGACGATGCCGATGTGAAGATGCTCGGCGTAGAGGCGGCGGGCCACGGCCTGGAGGGCGATGAACACGCGGCGAGCCTTTTGGGCGGCGCGCCCGGCGTGCTCCACGGCAACAAGACATACCTGCTGCAAGACGAAGACGGCCAGATCACCGAAGGCCACTCGATCTCCGCAGGACTCGACTACCCCGGCATCGGCCCCGAACACGCATGGCTAAAAGACAGCGGCCGTGTGGAATACACCGCCGTGACGGACGAAGAGGCGCTGGACGGCTTCCAACTCCTCTGCCGCACCGAGGGGATTATCCCTGCACTGGAGCCATCCCACGCCATCGCGGCTGTGGCCGCGCGCGCGAAGGCGATGGGCGAGGATGAGATCATCCTGATGAATCTGTGCGGGCGCGGCGATAAGGATATTTTCACTGTGGCTGAAAAGCTGGGAGTGGAAATTTGACCTTTTCCCCCACTCGTATGCTCGTTTTTTTCATGATCGGCCTTCCGATTGGATTTATCCTGTCCGCACTCGGCTTTGTAACCATGGGCCATCCCATTGCAGCCCCAGCGCTCGCGCCTTGGGCATTGGGGATCGCCGCGCTGGTTGGTGTGGGTGCCGGTTTATGGAAGCCTGCTGAATGACCCGCCTCCAATCTGCCTTCGCCAAACCCCACGCCGCCTTTGTCGCGTTCATCACCGCTGGTGATGGCGACACCGGCGCTAACCTCGACGCTCTCGTCGCGGGCGGCGCTGACGTCATCGAGCTGGGTATGCCCTTTACCGATCCGATGGCTGATGGGCCTGCAATCCAACTCGCAAATTTGCGCAGCCTTGGCGCGGGGACGACCACCGCCGATGTCTTGCAGATCGCTACAGACTTCCGCACGCGGCATCCTGAGGTTCCGCTTATCCTAATGGGATATGCCAATCCGATGGTGCGGCGCGGGCCGGAATGGTTTGCAGACGCTGCCCACGCTGCGGGCGTGGACGGGGTCATCTGTGTCGATATTCCGCCAGAGGAAGACGAAGCGCTCGGCCCGGCGCTGCGCGCTAAGGGCATTGCCCCCATCCGCCTTGCCACCCCCACCACCGACGCGGCGCGTTTGCCGCAAGTGCTCGATGGGTCAGCCGGGTTTCTCTATTACGTCTCTGTCGCAGGCATCACCGGCAAACAACAAGCCGCGACCGCCGCCATCGAAGAGGCCGTCGGCAAGTTGAAAGCCGCCACCGACCTGCCTGTCGCGGTCGGCTTTGGCGTGCGCACACCCGAACAAGCCGCCGCCATTGCGCAGCACGCAGACGGCGTCGTCGTCGGCTCAGCCTTGGTTGATCTGTGCGGCGAATTTGGCAAGGACGCACCGGCCAAGCTACAAGAGCTCACATCATCCATGGTCAGTGCGATTGCAAACGCGCGATCTTAAGGGACAATTGAAATGAACTGGTTCAACCGCGTCCGCAATTCTTTGGGTTTTAACGCCGATAAGAAGAGCACAGAAAAAGACCTCTGGATCAAATGCAAATCCTGTCAGGAAATGCTGTTTGTCGCCGAATATGAGGAAAATCTGAGCGTGTGTCCCCGGTGCGGTCACCACGGCCGGATTGGCGCGGACGCGCGGCTGCACCTGCTGCTTGATGAAGGGTTTCAGTTGGTCGAGACGCCTGTTGTCACCGAAGACCCGCTGAAATTCAAAGACACCAAGAAATACACCGACCGATTGAAAGCGGCGCGCGCAGCGAACCCGCACAATGATGCGTTTGTCGTGGGATCGGGTGAGATCAACGGCAATCCGGCGGTCGTCGGCGTTCAAGATTTCTCGTTCATGGGCGGTTCCATGGGCATGGCGGTTGGCATGGCATTTTGCGCCGGAGCAGAGCGCGCGCTGACCCGCAAATGCCCCTATGTCGTCGTAACGGCGGCAGGCGGAGCGCGGATGCAGGAGGGTATTCTATCCCTCATGCAAATGCCGCGCGCGACTGTGATGACCCGCCGTTTGAAGGCGGCGGGCCTGCCCTATATCGTCATTCTGACCGACCCGACCACGGGCGGCGTCACGGCCAGCTATGCGATGCTGGGCGATGTTCATATCGCCGAACCGGGCTGTCTGATCGGCTTTGCCGGACAGCGCGTTATTCAGGACACAATCCGCGAGCAATTGCCCGAAGGGTTCCAGCGCGCCGAATATCTGCACAAGCACGGCATGGTCGATATGGTCGTGGACCGGCATGAGCTGAAAGAGACGCTCGCGGGCGTGCTCGATTACCTGCAACCTTCTCAAGCGGCCTAAAGCCCGATGCTCGATTTCGGGCGGTCCGATGATCCGCGGGTGCAGGCGCAGTTGGACAGGCTTGCTGCATTAAGCGTCCCGCAAGGGCGGCTTGGGCTGGAGACGATCCGCGCTTTGATGGAGCGTCTTGGCAACCCGCATCGCAAACTGCCGCCCGTTTTCCATGTGGCCGGGACCAACGGGAAAGGCTCGGTTTGCGCCTTCCTTCGCGCAATGTTGGAGGCGGATGGCAAGCGGGTTCACGTCACCACATCGCCGCATTTGGTGCGTTACAATGAGCGGATAAGGCTGGCGGGAGAATTAATCTCTGACGAGGAACTGGCCGCGACATTGGAGGAGGTCTTGGATGCATCCGAAGGCCTCGCACCCAGCTTTTTCGAAGTCACCATCGCCGCAGCATTCCTAGCCTTCAGCCGCACACCAGCCGATGCCTGCGTGGTTGAAGTGGGCTTAGGCGGACGCTTTGACGCGACCAATGTGTTGGAGCCGGAAGCGCTTGCGGCCTGCGGGATCGCGGCGCTGGGCATAGATCACGAACGATTCCTGCTCGCGCCGGAAGAAGGTGTGCCGACAGACCCGATAGCGCGGATTGCGTTTGAAAAAGCGGGCATTGCGAAGAAGGGCGTGCCGTTGGTGACGATGTACGCAACTTACTCCAAACAGGCGCAAGCTGCGACTGCCGATACAGCAGATCGCATCGGGGCTCCACTCTTCCGATGCGGACTTGAATGGCATTGTCATGAGGACCCCAACATGGATTGTGGGTTGTTCTATTGTGAGGGAGCAATGGAGTTTGATCTCCCCAAGCCTGCAATCTCAGGCGAACATCAGATTCACAACGCGGGCCTCGCTGTGGCGATGCTTCGCGCCCAATCAGCAATGTCGATCCGTTTTAATTCAGTCGAGAATGGGCTGCTACGCGCTCGCTGGCCTGCTCGGATGCAGCGGCTTGGCAACGGGCCGTTAACGGCACTAGCTTCCAATCAAACCGTTTGGCTTGATGGCGGCCACAATCCTAGCGCCGGAGCCGCGATTGCGGCCCATTTCGATGGCCCCCTCCACCTCGTCATTGGAATGCTCGCGAACAAAGACCCGCGCGCGCTAACCGAGCCGTTGGGAGACCGAGTGCGCAGCCTCACCGTGGTTCCAGTGCCAGGACACGATAGTCATCTGGCAGAAGCCTTCGGCCCCAACGCCCGCGCTGCGACCGATCTCGAAGACGCGCTGCTAAATGTGCCGTCAGACGACTACCCTATTCTAATCGCAGGCTCGCTCTATCTCGCGGGTGAAGCTCTGCGGCTGAATGATGAGATACCGGACTAGGCCTCAGCCCGTTTCGCCCGCGCAATTCGCACCCATTCGATCAAGCACAGTGCAACCGCGAAAAGACCAATCAGCGTCGTCAAGATAAACACGTCGTAATAGCCTTGTTCCTCAATCATCTGGCCCAAGGCCGGACGCCCAAGTGTGCCGACCAGCAACGTCAGCGAAGATAGCAGCGCATATTGCACCGCGCTGTATCCCTTGGCGACGATGCTAGACAGGTAAGCGACGAACGCCGCGCCCGCGATGCCGACCGCGATGTTTTCCATCCCAATGGTCAGCATCAATTTCGACAAACGCTCATCCGCGCCAAACAATCCGGTCAGCCATGTGAAGCCAATCGCATCACTGGCTGCCTGCATACGGGCGCCGCCAATGGCGAGATCAGCGTAGAGAAGGTTGGTGAGCGCCGCGATCAACGCGCCCAAGGTCAACGTTGTCATCCGGCCAATCACCGTCAGCAGCAACCCGCCCAGCGCAAGGCCCAGAAGCAGCGCGCCAACACCGAAGAATTTCGACGCAATAGCAACCTCATCCTTGGTGTATTCCAATTCGCCAAGGTAGAATGGATAGGCAAAGCTGCCCCAAATCGCGTCTGTGATCCGGTATGTCAGCACCAGCGCAATCACCAGAATGGCCGCCCAACGCAATCGTCCGATAATCTCCGCCAATGGCAGGATCAACGCGCGGTACCCGTGATCGAGCGCGTTATCGAATCCGCTAACCGCAGGAACCGTTTCGGTCACGACATAGCGGCCCTTTTTACGCAGCCATTCGAGCGCGCCTGCGATGAGACTGGGGATCACCACCGTTGCGATCACGATGAGAGGTCCCATCGTGCTGACAAACGCCGTGCTATCGGGCCGCGCATCAGGATCAGAATTGAGCGAGCGGACCATAAAGACCAAGACCGTGATAAGCGCCCAGCCCCAAAGCAGCGCGACCGCGCCCAGCGCGTAGGCGCGCACTTTGGGCTGCAATTGCCCTGGCTCTCGCAATGTCAGCAGGTTTGCTTGCTCATCGGATTTCGCTTGCTCACTGCGTTTCGCATCGGGAGCAAACAGACCAAGGAACCCAACCACCAGCAATATACCGCCCATCGAGGCATAGACAGCAGGCCAGCCCAGCCGCTCCGCCATAAACAAAGCCAGTGCGCCGCCGACCAACGCCGCCGTGCGGTAGCCCATTTGATAAACGGTGGAGAGGATGTCGATTGTGGCCTTTTCATCGGCAACATCGACGCGCCACGCATCAACCACCACGTCCTGTGTCGCGCTGGCAAACGCGCCAATCCCCGCGAGCAGCGAAAACATTCCGAGCGAGGTTAGCGGGTTGAGCAGCGACAGAACGCACAAAATCACGCCCAGCATCAATTGTGCGGTCACGATCCACTGTTTGCGCTTTCCCAGCCGTTTCAAGAACGGCACGTCAACCCGATCGAGCGCAGGCGACCACAGGAATTTGAACGCATATGCAAGGCCAATCAGAGAGAAGACCCCCATCGTCTCCACATCGACCTCTGCATCGGTCAGCCATGCATACAGAGTGCCCAGAAGCAGCGCGTATGGCAGGCCGGAGGCAAAGCCAAAGATCAGCATATAGCCGGTTTTTGGCTGGCGAAGTGATCCCAAGAGGACCACCCAGCGCGACAGGCGAGTGACTTCAGAAATGGCGGCTGTTGACATTTTTCCTCCGCAGATGCGCGAACTAATTTGCGTTCACGTCAAGCTGTGCGACACTAGTCACGGATAGAGGAGATAGGAAAGCCGCAATGAACGCAGCCGCAACAGATTTACCCATTTTGCGTGCAACACCGGGCCAACTGGCCTTGGCCGAAGCCATTCGCGGCGGCCGGCCTCGTCCGGTTGATAGCATCAGCAGTGTCCCGGCGAGCCGCTATACCGATCCTGCGCATTTTTCGGCGGAAAAGGCGGCGCTGTTCGACCGAATGCCCCAAGTGCTCATCCCCAGCACATTGTTGCCAGAACCGGGTATGGCGGTGCCGCATGACGCGACCGGGCGTCAATTGCTTATCACGCGCGACAATGATGGGGCCGCGCATGTCTTCCTCAACGTGTGTCAGCATCGCGGCACGCGCCTGGTCGAAGGCTGCAACGTGCAATGCGCCAAGCGGCTTGTCTGCCCTTATCATGCGTGGACGTACAAACTTGATGGAAAGCTGCTTGCCCTGCCCCGGCCAGAGACATTTCCGGACCTCAACAAAGCCGAGTACAGCCTCAAAGAATTGCCCAGCGTTGAAGCAGGCGGCTTAATCTGGTTCTCACCCGACGCAGGCGGCACGCGCGATGAAGACTTTGCCGATGCACGGATTTTGGGAGAGGACTTTGCCGCCTTTGGCATGGCAGAGGCGCATTTGTTCCGGCGTAAAACGCATTCGGTCAAAGGCAATTGGAAGCTCATCATGGATGCCTTCCTCGAAAGCTATCACGTCACCCGGTTGCACGCGAATACCATTGGTCCGTTCTTCAAAGACGGGGTCACAGCGGGTGACGAAATCGGGCCGCATTTGCGCTCTGCCGTCGGGCGGCTTGAGGATATGGCGGACATCGACCTGTCCGACATGGCGGCGATGCGCCGCGTCGTTACATTCGCGTATCAATTGATCCCTGGCACCATCATCGTGCCCAGCCCCGATTACATCAATGTCATGGTGCTGATGCCGCAGGCGCATAACCACACTTTGGTCGAGGATTTTATGCTGATCCCCGAAGAACCCAAGACAGAGAAAGCGCTGGCGCATTGGGAGCGCAGCTGGAACCTGCTCGATGGCGGTGTCTTCGCCAGCGAAGATTTTCGCGCGGCTGAATTGGGGCAACAAGGGCTGGAAAGTGGTGTCGTCCCTGAACTGACTCTGGGGACATTGGAAAGCGGCATCGCGCGGTTCGATGCGATCGTGTCAGAGGCTATTGCGCGTCATAAGGGCCCTTGAAGCACTTGCAGCTCCGAAGGCGACAGCGTAGGCGCGCGCCATGCCAACCAACCCATCAAAGTCCGACAATCGCCCCGAAGGCGACCGCATCGCAAAATTGCTCGCCCGCGCAGGGGTCGCCAGCCGCCGTGAGGTTGAGCGGATGATCGACGATGGCCGCATCACTCTCAATGGCAAAACGGTGGAAACGCCTGCGACGTTCCTAACCTCGCTTTCTGGTGTCAGCGTCGATGGAAAGCCGGTCGGTCCGGTCGAACCATCACAGCTGTTTGCGTTTCACAAACCCACCGGGCTGCTGACGGCAGAGCGGGACTTCACCGGACGCCCAACGATCTACGATGCGCTCGTCAATGCGCTTCCCAAAGGGACACCGCGGATGATGCCGGTCGGCAGGCTCGATCTCAATACCGAAGGCTTGCTTCTGCTCACCAATGATGGCGGTCTCAAACGCATGATGGAGCTCCCCTCCAGCGGCATTCCGCGCACTTACCGCGCCCGGGTGTTTGGCGATGTGGCGCAGGAAGAGCTCGAAGCGCTTGCCGAAGGCGTAGAGATCGACGGTGTGCGATATGGCTCCATCGACGCCAACAAAGAGCGCAGCACCAGCAAATCGGGCGGCCGCAATCAATGGATCGAAATGACCATCACAGAAGGCAAGAACCGCGAAGTTCGCCGGGTGCTGGAATATCTCGGTCTAGAAGTGAACCGCTTGATCCGCACAGCCTACGGTCCGTTTGAACTGGCTGATTTGGGCCGGGGGCAAGCGGTGCGCATTCGTAAAGGCGACCTCGACCGGTTTGTCAGTACGCTTAAGGGCACGCAGAAATGAGAATTATCGCTGGCGAATGGCGGGGTCGCAAACTGTCCGCGCCAAAGGGGGATGCGACCCGTCCCACAGCCGATCGCACACGCGAAACCCTCTTTTCGATGCTGACCAGCCGGCTTGGCAATTTTGAAGATTTGCGCGTGGCCGATCTGTTTGCCGGATCGGGTGCATTGGGGCTTGAGGCGTTGTCACGCGGGGCGGCGCATTGCCTCTTCGTCGAACAGGACCGCGCCGCCGTCGACACTATCCGCGCCAACATCGACAGTTTCGGCGCGCGCGCGCGGACCACGGTTGAAACTGGATCGGTCATGCAAATGCGGCCCGCGCGTGAACCGATCGACCTAATGCTAATCGACCCGCCCTATCACACAGGCGCAGGCGAGGTTGCGTTGGACCGATTGCTGAGGCTCGATTGGATTGGCGATGCCACGTGGATTGCTCTGGAAACCGCCTTCAATGAAGAGCCTGAAATCAAAGGCTTTACCATCGACACCACGCGCCGGATCGGTAAGGGCAGGCTCACCTTGTTACAGCGTGAACCCGCCCTCCCCGAAATGCTTGGCGACGCGCCCAGTCCCGAAAACGCCGAAAACGGCTAACGCAGCGCCAGTTTGTGAGAGGGCGCCGGCCCTCCCCGCTTGACCACCACAGCGGGAGAGGAATTCGGGCGGTCTATCCGCCAAGCTGGGATTTAACCGTCGGTTGGCGGCTCAACCGCGCGCTGCTCAATCCGACCCCACGCATTGTCACGTTCAGGGCCGGTCATTGCGGTTATTGCGACTTTATCCTCGTCGGTTAATCGCCAAAACAGCATCTGACGCGGCGGCGAGAGGGTCCAATAATAGTTGCGCGTTTCGGCGGGCCACAATTCATATTGCGCCTGCTGCTCGCTCGGCCAACTTTCAAACTCGGCCTTTTGCTCCGCTGTCAATTCGGTGGCGTCGGGCCCTGCTTGAACCGCGAGCGGCACGGTGACTGACGATGCCGCGCCGGGAGCCGCAGCAACGAGACCGACTGTCGCGATGGCAACGGCGAACAAATAGATATGGGAAGTACGCATTGGGGGGTTCTCCTATTGACCAAACCCAAGCGCGAACGAACGCGATACACCCGGCGAGACGGCTCCCCCTGCTCCGGACACTCTCTAAATGACAGCAAAACCAGAGACTTGGAAGCGCCGGACACCTCCTGCACCTTGATCCCGACACGGTTTGACGAGAGGCGAGGCAAAAACACGTCGGAGCGAAAAGGCGTCTTGCGACTGGTCAATTTCGGGGGACGGCCACGCGCTGTGTGGTGCAACCACCCGGTCAATGTGCGATCTTGCGTTATGTTCGCCTGTTCTCTAATTGTTCGCATATTGTCATGAACCAAGACCTCTCCCAATCCAGCCCACAAGGCGCGCCTGGCGAAACGCTACCGGCCTATGCCGCTCAGCTTAACGCGCCTCAACAAAGCGCGGTTTTAACGACCGAGGGGCCGGTGTTGATGCTCGCTGGGGCAGGCACAGGAAAGACCGCCGCCCTCACCGCGCGATTGGCGCATTTGGTGGCGATGCGGCGCGCGTGGCCTAGCCAGATCCTGTGCGTGACCTTCACCAATAAAGCCGCGCGGGAAATGCGGGAACGGGTTGCGCAGCATTTGGGACCGAACAGCGAAGGCCTGCAATGGCTGGGCACGTTCCATTCCATCTGCGCCAAGATGCTGCGCCGCCACGCCGAATTGGTTGGGCTGCAATCAAACTACACAATTATCGACACCGACGATCAGTTGCGATTGTTGAAGCAGCTGATCGCGACCAATGAGATTGACGACAAACGTTGGCCCGCGCGGCAATTGGCCGGATTGATCGACACATGGAAAAACCGGGGTTTGAACCCCGGCGACATCGATGCCGGTGAAAGCGAGGCCTATGCCAACGGCCGCGGCGCAGAGATGTACAAGCAATATCAGGACCGGATGAAGGCGCTGAACGCGTGCGACTTCGGCGATTTGATGTTGCATGTGTTGAACATTTTCCGGGCGCACAACGATGTGCTTGCCGATTATCAAAGCCGGTTCAAATACATCCTTGTCGACGAATATCAGGACACCAACGCGGTCCAATATCTGTGGCTGCGGCTGCTTGCGCAGAGCCATAAGAACATTTGCGTTGTCGGCGATGATGACCAATCGATCTATTCATGGCGCGGGGCAGAGGTTGCCAATATCCTGCGGTTTGAAAAGGATTTTCCCGGCGCACACGTAGTCCGGTTGGAGCAAAATTACCGCTCCACCCCGCATATTTTGGGCGCGGCGTCGGGGTTGATCGGCGCGAATAGCGAACGCCATGAAAAGACGCTCTGGACCGAAACCACAGGCGGCGACAAAGTCCGCGTTATCGGGGTGTGGGACGCTCCAGAAGAGGCGCGCCGCGTTGGCGAAGAGATTGAGCGGCTGGAACGCGAAGGTGCGCCGCTGGACCGGGTCGCGATCCTTGTGCGCGCGCAATATCAAACCCGCGAATTCGAAGACCGCTTTATCCAGATTGGCATCAATTACCGGATCATTGGCGGTTTTCGCTTCTATGAACGCGCGGAAATTCGCGACGCCCTCGCCTATCTGCGCGTCATCGCACAGCCGCAGGATGATCTGGCGTTTGAACGGATTTACAACCAGCCAAAACGCGGGCTCGGGGCAAAGACGCTGGAAAAAATGCACCAACATGCGCGCGCGACACAGCAGCCGCTCGCCGCCGCGTCATTGCAACTGGCAGACAGTGACGAATTGCCAAAGCGCGCGGCGAACACAATCGGCGGGTTGCTGCGCTATTTCCTAAGCTGGCGCGAAGCCGCCGAAGTGATGACGCCAGCGGATCTGCTGCGGCTCGTGCTCGACGAAAGCGGCTACAATGAAATGCTGTCGAACGATCGCAGCGCAGAAAGCGCAGGCCGCGCAGAGAACCTTTCCGAACTCGCCCGCGCGATGGAGGAATATGAAACCCTCGGCGACTTCCTCGAACATGTCAGTCTGGTCATGGACAATGATCGCGGCGATGCAGAGGAAACCGTGACGATTATGACGATCCACGGCTCAAAGGGCCTCGAATTCGACAATGTGTTCTGTGTTGGGTGGGAAGAAGGCGTCTTTCCCAGCCAGCGCGCCATCGACGAAGGGGGCCTCGCCAGCCTCGAAGAGGAACGCCGCCTCGCCTATGTCGCGATCACCCGCGCGCGGCGGCAGTGCTTCATCTTGCACGCGGCAAACCGGCGGATCTACGGGCAATGGACCAGCTCCATCCCATCCCGCTTTATCGAAGAATTGCCGGACGAGCACATCGAGCAAGAAAGCACGATGTCGGGCGGCGAATCTTTGTGGCGGGCCAATTGGTCGGAAAATGATGACCCGTTTGCTCATGTCGCCCGCGACCGGCCAGAGCGCGCACAAACCCGCGGCCCCGGATGGCGACGCGCAGTCTCCACCGGATACGATACCCAGCAAAAACGGCTTTCCGAACCCGGCCGCAGCGCCGCCAGCTTCGCCGCCAAACCGCGCAGCGACATCACCATTGGCGCGATGGTTGAACACGCGAAATTCGGCACAGGATGCGTGATTGATCAGGAAGGCAACAAGCTGACCATCCAGTTTGAGGACGCGGGCGAGAAGCGCGTGATTGATAGCTTTGTGACGTTGGCGGGGTGAGACTTTCCGATCTATGCTCTCACTTTCGCTTTGCTGCGGGGTATGCCAGATTGCGGATCTTGAGCGGAGAGGGGTTTGATGATGGATAGAAGCTTGCGGCACTGGGGCTCGTTTGTGGTGGCGGCGGTGCTTTTGACACCTTCGGTGTTGGCTCAGGACGACACCAATCCCTCTGGCATCACCCTTGGCAATGGTGAGGCGAATTGGATCAAGGTCGAAGACGTCACGCGCGCCGACACGTCGAGCACCTACACCGAACAACGCATCACCCAATCCCGCGCCTATGTGCGCCGGGGCGATGGAACCACACTCACATTTTCCGAAGTGCACATTGAGGGTGACGGATGGCTCGTCATGCACCCCTTCATCGATGGCGCGCCCAACGGTGATTATGTCGCCGGCTACAGCTTTGTCGAAAGCGGGACGAATGAAGACGTTTCGATCACACTAAACCCCGCCCCTGATAGCGGCGATATGTACATCGTCATGCTGCACAGCGACAGCAACGCCGATGGCGTGTTCGATTTTGTGTTTGTCGATGACACCAATGTGGAAGACCGCGCGGTTTTCGAAGGCAATCAAATGATCGCCCACGTCATCGCCGTCCCCTGAGCGGGCGCGTCTTTAACCCTTAAAGCCGGCATCCAAAAAGCCGGGCTTTGGTCCATTCCATTCGCCCGCTGGCACAGGTTCATCGTCCTGATCGCGGCGTTTGTTGTTAGAACGCGAACGCGGCTTACGTTCGCTGCGCTCTTCGCGCGGTTCTTCTTTGGCACGGCGCGGTTTGCGGTCACGCGGTGCCCGCTCGGCTGCTTCAGAACCCTGATCGTCCCCCGCGTTTGACTCTTTGGCTGTCGCTTGATCTGCATCGTCGCGCTTGCGATTGCGGCTGCGCGAACGCTTTGGCTTCTCCTCGCGCGGTTCCTCAGAGCTTTCAGCCCGATCATCGCCCGACTTCGTATCTGCGCCCGGATCGGCCAATTCGACGCGGACATCGCTTTTGCCAAAGACCGGGATCACATTCTTGGTTAGTTTTTCGACGTTATCGATCGCTTCGGCATCGGATTTTGTCACGAATGTAAAGGCGCGCCCTTTTGCTCCGGCGCGGCCCGTGCGGCCAATGCGGTGGACATAATCATCGGGGTGCCACGGCGTGTCATAATTGAACACATGGCTCACACCTTTGATGTCGAGCCCGCGCGCGGCCACATCAGATGCCACCAAAATATTGATATCGCCCGATTTAAACCGCTCCAGCTCTTTCTGGCGCGTGTTCTGGTCGATATCGCCGTGGATCTCGCCGCTGCGGAAACCGTTGCTCTGCAATTTCTTGTTGAGTTCGCGGACCATTGTTTTCTTGTTGGAAAACACAATCGCGGTTTCAACGTGATCGTTTCGGAGCAGCCATTCGAGCGTCGAAAGTTTCGCGCGCTGTTCCACATTGACCTTGAACGCGGTGATATCCTTGTTCGTAGTCGCCGCGCGGGCTGTCTCAATCCGCTTGGGATTGCTTAGGAACGTCTTTGCAAGCTTTGCGATGGGCGGCGGCATTGTTGCTGAAAACAGCATCGTTTGGCGCGTTTCGGGCAGTTTGGAACAGATGAATTCGATGTCGGGGATGAAGCCCATGTCGAGCATCCGGTCCGCTTCATCGATGACCAACAACTCGCAGCCATTGAGCAAGATCTTGCCGCGCTCAAACAGGTCCATCAAACGGCCCGGCGTTGCGATCAAAACATCGACGCCTTCGTTCAGCGCTTTAACCTGATCGCCCATTTGCACGCCGCCGATCAGCAGCGCCATCTTCAGGTCGTGGTTCTTGCCATATTTTTCAAAGTTTTCGGCAACCTGTGCGGCCAATTCGCGGGTCGGTTCAAGAATGAGCGAACGCGGCATCAGAGCGCGGCGGCGGCCAGAGGCCATCACATCGATCATGGGAAGGACGAAGCTGGCGGTTTTGCCTGTGCCCGTTTGCGCGATCCCGATGATATCTTTCATCATCAGAACGGCGGGAATGGCTTCCGCTTGGATTGCGGTCGGCTCAGTATAACCAGCGTCTTCGACGGCCTTGAGCAATTCAGGTGAGAGGCCGAGATCGGCGAATGTCATGCGTTTCAAAATGTCCGGATAAGGGCAGCGTCAGCTGCCGGATTGGGTGCGAGAGAAGAAATCTCCTCGCTCGACGAGGCAGCAACTGGCCAAAAACCTGTGAAAAGTCAAGAAATGCCCCGAGGTCGATGCCTAGAATGCGGCCCAATCCAGTCGGCGGACAAGCTGGCGCCCAAATGGGACGATTATTCGGAGACTTCGATCAATTGGCGCATGCGTTCCACTTCGCATTTCGCGCCGCTGCGTGATTGCAGCTCATCACGGCCAACACACAGCCGCCCATCGTCGTTTTGTTCGACATAAAAACCGGAATAAAACTGGCTCGCGCGGCAGGCCCGCTCAAGGTTCAGCGTGATCATACGGCGATCGTTGAGGAACAGCAGCAAGCGGTTACCATTGCCCGATTGCACACCGACAATCGTATCCACAGCAAGACACCGATCAATCTCTCGCTCTTCATAACGGGTGTTCAGGCCGCGCTGAGGCAATTGCGCGAGCAGATTGTTGCGATTGCCCGTGCGGCGCGGCGTGATTCGGATGATGACCCGCTGCTCAATCCGCGCTTGGCGAGTGATCTGGCCGCCGCGGAATGCGTCAAGCGGTGTCGATGCAGGCCGTGCGGGAGAATACGGACCCTCTGACGGAACGTCATAATCCGGAGCCGATGAAGGCGCAGGAATTGTTGAGCCCTCTTGCTGCGCATTGCCCTCTTGCGATGCCAAGACGGAGCTCTGGCCCAACAAGGGCAAGATCAGCGCAAATGGCGCGGTCAAGGCGAGCAGACTTGGCATTTCTGCGGTGAGGTTCCTCCAAGAATTTGGTCTCGGCACTTTTGCAAAAGCACCGCTACGATTGGCATTCACAGCTAGCCGAAGTGATTGAACGCTGGCTTAACTGAACGCTCACAATTCGCCGATGCCGCCATAAACACTGGCAGAATCGAGCCCAACTGTGGCATAGTCGCCACAATGAAGACGCCCTCCAATACAATCGACACACAAACGGCGCCGTTCGTGGCCCCTTTCATGGCCGAAGCTGCGCAATTGCTGGGACCTAAGGGGTTCTCGGTCGATCCGGCGGACCTTTCGGCATGGCTGACCGATTGGCGTGGGCGCTACACGGGACGGGCGATGGCGCTCGCCTCGCCAGCTTCGACGCAAGAGGTCGCTGAATTGGTAAAATTGTGCGCGCGGCACGGCGTTCCAATAGTCCCTCAAGGTGGGAACAGCGGAATGGCCGGCGGTGCGACACCCGATAACAGCGGGACGGCGATCCTCCTTTCGCTTAGGCGGATGAACATGGTCCGCTCGATCGATGCCGACGCCGGTCAGGCAATCTGCGATGCAGGCGTTATCCTTCAGACATTTCATGAAGCCGCAGCCGAGGCCGGGTTGCGCTTCCCTTTGACACTGGGCGGCAAGGGTTCGGCGACAATTGGCGGTCTGATAGCAACCAACGCGGGCGGCACACAGGTGCTGAGGCATGGAACGATGCGCGCTCAGGTGCTGGGTGTCGAGGCGGTTCTGGCCGATGGTCAGATTTTTGACGGCCTGACCGCATTGAAGAAAGACAATCGCGGGTTTGACCTCAAACAGCTGCTGATCGGCTCTGAAGGCACTTTGGGTGTTGTGACAGCGGCGACGTTGAAACTGCTTCCTGCGCCTCTTGGCCGTGTCACTGCATGGGTCGGGCTATCCTCGATCACGGACGCGCGCACGTTGTTACGCCGTGTAGACCGCGCGATTGGCGGGCCGCTTGAGGGATTTGAAGTGGTCCCTGCCCATTGCCTCGATAGCGTTCTTGACCTTTTGCCAGATGCGCGCGCGCCGCTTGCCGCACAGCATGAATGGAACGCTTTGATTGAATGCGCGCACCACGAAGACGACGGCGCTGCATTGCGAGAACGGCTTGAAAACACTTTGGCTGAGGCAGCCGAAGAAGGCTTGATCGAGGATGCCATTATCGCGGCCAATGAACGTCAGGCAGACGATTTGTGGACATTGCGCGATTCTATTTCGGCTGCTGAACGCGCGATTGGGCCTGCAATGCAGCATGATATCTCCGTTCCGGTTGAAAAAATGCCGGAGTTCATTTTGGCCGCATCCCCGATGATCGAAGAAGAATTTCCCGGCACAACCGCCGCCGCATTCGGCCATCTGGGCGATGGCAACGTCCACTTTCACGTGCTTGCGCCCAAAGGCGCAGAACCTGGCATTTGGGAAGAAGGCCCGGGCAAAATCATCAGCGCGCGCGTCTATGATATGGTTACGCAATGGGGCGGCTCGATCAGCGCGGAGCACGGCATTGGGCAAATGAAAGTCGGCGAATTGGGCCGGTTGGGTGATCCCGCCGCCTTGTCCATGATGCGCGCGGTAAAGCAGGCGATGGACCCGCAAAATCTGCTCAATCCGGGGAAGTTGGTTCCCCCTGTCACAGGCCAGAAATCCGAATAGCTGAGCATAGGCGACGCGGTGTAATCGCGCGTAGCCTTGCGCCAACTCCAATCACCGACTAAAGCGCCGCATTCGGCGTGTGGGTGGAGCGTAAGCGACACCCGATAAATGGCCGCAATCACAGTTTTCATCCGCTAATCTTCGGAGATATTCTCATGGCCACTGCGCCGCAGCCGCAACTTCCTTTGTTCTACAAAGATCTGCTCCCACTCAACAGCCGCGATCACGGCGACTGGAAAGTCAGCAGTTTCGACGATGCCGGGTTCCTCGCGAACACGCACGCCATTCCGCTCACCGTTGACGAATTTGTCGACGCACAGCGCAACTATCCCGTTGTATTCACAGCCGGAGATAACCCGCTACCGATCGCGCTGATGGGCCTTAACGAAGGCGTCAACACCTTCATCGCCGATGATGGTAAGCTCGAAGCGGGCGTCTACGTCCCTGCTTACATCCGCCGCTATCCCTTCATCCTCGCCAAACTCAACAAAGACAGCGATGACATGTCGCTGTGTTTTGACCCGCAGTCGGGCGTAGTTGGCAAGACAGACGAAGGCCAAGTGCTGTTCGACGGTGAAAACCCAACCGAATACACCCAAGGCGTTCTCGAATTTTGTAAGCGTTTCGAAGAATCGGGTCAGCGAACCAAGGCATTCCTCGAAGAGGTAAAGAAGCTCGACATTCTGATGGACGGCGAGATTGCGATCACACGCAATGACATGCCTGACACGCCGTTTGTTTACCGCGGTTTCCAAATGATCGACGAAAAGAAGCTGCGCGAACTGCCAGCCGAAACCGTCCACACGTTGAACACCAACGGCATGATGATGTTGATCCACGCTCAATTGTTCTCGATGAACCTCATGCGTTCTTTGTTTGAGCGTCAAACAGCACAAGGCAAAGTCCCAACACCAGACGCGGGTACACCAGCCGTATAAATGGTTTGGCGATGAGTTGAGGGTTAAGTCTTGATGCTGTGATGCATCGCTAAAGACCTCCCAAAACCGCCATTTCGGATAAAGAAAGAGCGGGGTGCGTCTTGAACGCGCTCCGCTCTTTTCTTATATATTTTGCATAGGCGGTTTCCCCCTCATTGGCCGCCTTGTGAACGCGCCCTCGGGCGCATTCTCCCTGAACCTGGCCACCTCGCGCACCCCCTGTGATAAACGCGAGGTGGCATTTTTTTGGCTGCAATTTAATCCTTGGCCCAACGCTAGTCGCAGCGCTAGACGGGGCGCGATTTACTCGGCAGCCTGTGCGATCCGCCCGCCAGCGCCCAGCCCTGCGGTTTCCGCACCCAATTCTCGCACCAATCCGGCAAGCATCTTGGCCAGCGACGTCACCGCGTCTGTTGGTTGAGACAAGGCACCGTCGAGATAGGTGGATCGGCACACTTCAATTTGAACCGCGTGAATATTGCGCGAAGGCGATGCGTGGCGATCAAGAACATAGCCGCCGGCATAGGGACGATTATGCGCAGCAACGCACCCTTGTCTTTCAAGAAAACGAAACGCCCGCGACACAAGACCCGAATGGCACGAAGCACCGAACCGGTCGCCTAAGACAATGTGCGGCGCAGGGCCGCTGCCCTCAGCGTTCCCGCTGGTCGGACTGGATTGACGCCCAATTGATTGACGCCCTGTTGATTGACGGCGCCGCAATGGCGGCATCGAATGCAAATCGACCAACAACGCCGCGCCCCATGCATCACGGATTCGTTCTAGCTCCAATGCCAGGAATTCATGGTAAGGCCGGTGGATATTGTCGATCCTTTGATCCAGTTCCTCTCGCGGCAGTTTTTCGCGCCAAATCTCCCCGAATCCAGGCAGGCGGCGCGGCACCAACCCCAGCCCGCTGCGCGCACGCGCGTTAGACCCGGTCATATGAGGCTGAGGTTTTGTCGCGCGGCGGCGCGGCCCCGCGACCATATCCCAATCAATATCATCATGCGCTCGGTTGAGGTCGAGCATCGCCCGCGGCGCCTGCGCCACCAATAATCCGGTGCCTGTCGCGCGCGCGATTTCTACCCCAACATTGTCAATGTACCGATCCTCCAATCGCAACTGGCTCAATTCAGGATCGCGCATTTGTGCCAAAGTTTCACCGGGATAGACGCGGCCCGCATGCGGCACAGCGATTAGAACAGGCAGCGGCATTGAACGCGGCGCAACGTGAACAAATGCGGCGGATTGCCCTGCTTGATTTGGTCGGGCCGCCGCCGAAGACCCAATTGAACTGTCCCCGCCCTGCCCGATTTGGCCGCCGCGTGTCGTGATCAGATCACCCGAGAATGCGCTTTTTCCCGCGATCCCGCCACCGGGCGCGTCTTGTCGGGCATCCGTCGTAGGAAAAGCAGAACTCTCGTCATGAGATGTGCTGGACGTGGGCGGTGTTAAACGCATTTCAGTTTGCTGCCCGCTTTGCCGAGTTAAGTCAAAGTTTCTCTTGCCCGTACTTTCACAGCAATAATACCTATCAAATCCTAGGGCTCACGCATCATATTAACGTTGAATGGAAAGCCAGAACGGTAATCATTTCCGGGCCTGCGTCTCGAAACAGGTCAGGCAGCAAATCTAGGAAGATCGGGGAAAGATTTCTTAAGTGAAACCAGCTAGAGAGAGGGCATGACATCGCAACCGACACCTTCTGCCCCGCGTATCCTCTTAGCTGAGGATGAAGAGGCTATGCGCACCTATCTGGAGCGAGCTCTTACCAAAGCGGGCTATAACGTTAGCAGCGTGGACCGCGGTACCGACGCCGTGCCTTTGTTGGAAAGCGAAGAGTTCGACCTGCTCCTGTCAGATATTGTGATGCCCGAAATGGACGGTATCGAGCTGGCCCAACGATGCGCAGAGGTTAGCCCGCGCACAAAAGTGATGTTTATAACTGGATTTGCCGCCGTTTCGCTGCGCGCGAGCCGGGAACAACCGCATGCCAAGGTGCTTTCGAAGCCGTTTCACCTGCGCGACCTTGTCCTGGAGGTGGAACGCGTGTTCGAAGACCAGCAGCAGGCGCGCAACTAACAAACCGGCGATATCCCAACTTTATCCGCGGCCAGTGCGCGAATCGCTTGCACCTTTGCCAAGCCTTCGCTAGTTGGCCGCTTCGCTTCAGAGCCACCTGGCGATGAGCGAATGAAACGAACGCGTGGGCGTATAGCTCAGTGGTAGAGCACTATGTTGACATCGTAGGGGTCGGGAGTTCAACTCTCTCTACGCCCACCATTCGTTTCCTTCCCCGCAGATTGTGAAGCAGCATCCCCCGTATGGGTGGACCGCTTTCCTACATCGTGCGCGGTGGGTATGGCGCCGGTGTGCCCCAACCCCAGACCCAGACCCAGACCCAGACCCAGCTCCAGCGTCAGCCGACGCCACTCCTCTCAAATCCGAACGGTAACGGACTTCAGGTCAGCAAGCGCAAACTCGCGCTCGCAGCGACCTGCCCGAATGGTGAGGGAGCGAGGGAACAGCAGTCAATATCGGCGAACTTAATCCCAATAAGAGCGTGTAACATGCGGTCCATGTCTCCAGTTTTGCCAGTAGGCGCACCCTCGGTCTTGCGCCTGTCTCCACCTCTGCTAGAGCGCGCATCAGGTATCACATCAGACATTGCTGCTGTGTACATTCAATCCAAGGGGACAAGGCGCTAGCCATGCAAAAAATTCAGGTCAAAAACCCGGTCGTCGAACTCGATGGCGACGAGATGACAAAGATCATTTGGCAATGGATCCGCGAACGGCTGATCCTCCCGTACCTCGATGTTGATCTTAAGTACTATGATCTCTCCATCGAAAAGCGCGATGAGACCGACGATCAGATCACCGTCGACGCGGCCAATGCGATCAAAGAACACGGCGTTGGCGTCAAATGTGCGACCATCACCCCTGATGAAGAGCGCGTTGAAGAATTCGGCCTTAAGAAGATGTGGCGCTCGCCAAACGGCACGATCCGCAACATCCTCGGCGGGGTTGTCTTCCGCGAACCTATCGTGATCGACAACGTGCCGCGTCTGGTCCCAGGCTGGACTCACCCAATCGTTGTGGGCCGTCACGCATTTGGCGACCAATACCGCGCAACCGACACGTTGATCCCGGGTCCCGGCAAACTGCGTCTGGTTTACGAAGGCACCGACGGTACCAAGCTCGACCTTGATGTGTTTGAGTTCGAATCCTCCGGCGTTGCGATGGCGATGTACAACCTTGACGATTCGATCCGTGCCTTTGCGCGCGCTTCAATGAACTATGGTCTAGACCGCAAATGGCCCGTGTATCTGTCGACCAAGAACACCATCATGAAAGCCTATGACGGCCGCTTCAAAGATCTGTTCGAAGAAGTGTTCGAAGCGGAATTCAAGGACAAGTTCGAAGCAGCCGGCATCACATACGAGCACCGCTTGATCGATGACATGGTGGCCTCCGCTCTGAAATGGAGCGGCAAGTTCGTTTGGGCTTGTAAGAACTACGACGGCGACGTTCAATCGGACACGGTCGCACAGGGCTTTGGCTCACTCGGTCTAATGACTTCGGTTCTGATGACGCCAGATGGCAAGACCATCGAAGCCGAAGCAGCACACGGCACCGTAACGCGTCACTTCCGCCAGCATGAGCAAGGCAAGGCGACTTCGACCAACCCGATTGCTTCGATCTTCGCTTGGACGCGCGGCCTGATGTATCGTGGCAAATTCGATGAGACCCCTGATGTGGTCAAATTCGCTGAAACGCTTGAGCGTGTTTGCATCGAGACCGTTGAAAAAGGTCAGATGACGAAGGATCTCGCACTGCTTATCGGTCCAAGCCAGAACTGGCTAACGACAGAGCAGTTCTTCGAAGCGATCGTTCAAAACCTCGAAACAGAAATGAAGAGCTGGGCGTAAGCCTCTCAAAGTTATTCATTTTCCTACACGTCTCTAAGCGCTTAACACACGACTGAGAGAGACGGTTTGAGGGCGGTCGTTCAAACGAACGGCCGCCCTTCGTGTTTCTTGCCGCAATGAGTGACACAGACCCACAGGAACGCTAATCTGAGCATATGGCAGGCGAACTGACCCTTTCTCCGGTAATGTCCGATGCTCTGGTGATCCTCGGGGCCGCGGGGATTGTGATCCCGGTCTTCGCGCGGTTCCGCATTACACCCATTATTGGGTTCATCCTGATCGGCATACTCGTTGGGCCCTATGGACTAGGCACATTAGTGGGCCAGGCTCCATGGCTAAGCCATGTGACCATCTCTGATCCTGAACGATTAACGCCCTTTGCGGATTTTGGGATCATCCTGCTGCTGTTCGCCATTGGATTGGAACTGTCGTTCAATCGCCTATGGCAGTTGCGCAAACTGGTCTTCGGTTTGGGCAGTCTTGAACTGTTGGTTATTGGCAGCGTGTCGGCGGCTTTCTTTGGTTACGTTAGCGGAATGAGCACAACCGCGGCGCTCGCACTCGGCTTTGCTCTGGCGTTCTCCTCCACTGCCATCGTGCTCCCGATATCCGGGACCAAGTCTCCCGTCGGGCGCGCGGCCTTGTCGATGCTGCTGTTCGAAGACATCATGATTGTCCCGATCATCTTCATACTTGGCGCGCTTGCCCCCACCGCCTCTGCGGACGGCGTCGGTGAATTGACCACCACCTTGGTCCAAGGTGGGTTGGTGATCCTTGCACTGCTCATCATTGGCCGGTTCGCCTTACCCCGGTTGTTTAGCCAAGCGGCGCGAACCAAAAGCCCAGAGCTGTTCCTTGCCGCGTCCTTGCTCGTTGTGATCGGCGCTAGCCTTGCGACCGCTGCAACTGGGCTTTCTCCTATTGTTGGGGCATTGATCGCAGGCCTGCTTATCGCAGAGACCGAGTACCACGGCGAAGTTGAATCGATCATGGAGCCGTTTAAGGGCCTCGCGCTTGGCGTGTTCCTCATCACCATCGGCATGAGCATCGATGTGATGGAAATCTGGCACAATCTGGGTGAGATTTTCGCTGCTGTTGTTGGCGTCCTTGCATTCAAGGCGATCGTCACAGGCAGCTTGCTCAAGATGATGGGCGCGCGGCGTAGCACGGCGACAGAGACCGGCGTGCTCATGGCGAGTCCCAGCGAAACGACATTGATTGTGTTGGCCGCTGCGACAAGCGCATTGGTTATCGACACAGAGACTGCGCAATTCTGGCAAATCGTAACCGCAATTGGCCTCACCATTACGCCAGTTTTGGCAAAAATGGGCAGAGTCATCGCCCGCCGGGTCGAGGCGGTGCCTGAATTGCCCGAAGAAGACGACCACGAAGCGCGCACCATCATCATAGGCGGGGGCCGTGTTGGACGGTTGATCGCCGATATGCTCGTCACGCATGATCAACCCTACGTCATCCTCGACTCAGATCCCGACACAATCGACCGGGCCAAGCGCGACGGATACAGGGCCTCTTTTGGCGATGCTGCACGCGGCGACGCGCTGTCACGTATGGGTATTGAAAAGGCGCCCGCTCTGGTCCTTTCGATGGACGAACCGGTATTGGCGCAGCGCCTAGTGGGCAAGCTACGCCGGGAATACCCCGATCTGCTGATCGTAGCGCGCGCCCGCGATACCGACCACGCTGCCTCCCTTTACCGCGCAGGCGCGAGCCATTCGGTACCCGAAAACTTGGAAAGCTCTCTGCAATTGTCCGAAGCGGTGCTGGTCGAAATCGGGGTCGCGATGGGCCCTGTCATCGCATCAATCCATGCAAAGCGTGACGAATACCGCGAGCGGCTTGAGGTCGATGGCGGTCTGACCCAAAAACCTCAATTGAGAACTTCGGTCGCCGACAGCATTCCTTCGAAGCAGGCGACTTAACCGGCCAGAACTTGCTTGATAGCGGCGATGGCATCTGGTCCCTTTGTGCCGTCAGGACCACCACCTTGAGCCATATCAGGCCGTCCGCCGCCACCTTTTCCGCCCAAAGCCTCGACACCTGCACGAACCAGATCGACCGCGCTAAAGCGCTCTGTCAGATCATCTGTAACTGCGGCGGCAATACTGGCTTTCCCATCATTGACAGCAACGATAACCGCCACACCAGATCCAAGCCGGGCCTTTGTTTCGTCCAGCAATGGACGCAGTTCTTTAGGGCTTAGGCCGTCGAGCACTTGGCCACTGAAAGCGACGCCTGCGACGTCTTCATCCGCTGGCGCTCCGCCGCCAGATGCTGTTCCGCCCCCGCCCAGGGCAAGCGCCTTCTTCGCTTCAGAGAGCTCTTTTTCCAACCGCTTGCGCTCATCAAGAAGCGCCGCGATCCTTGCTGGAACCTCTTCCGGCGTCGCGCGGATTGCTCCGGCGGCGGCCTTCAACGCGTCTTCTCGCGCAACCAGCCAATTGCGCGCTGCGTCCCCGGTTAAGGCCTCAATTCGGCGCACGCCTGAGGAAACTGCGCTTTCGGTGATAATGCGGAAAAGCCCGATATCTCCAGTCGCGTTCACATGGGTTCCGCCGCACAATTCAACGGAATAGCTCAACCCATCATCGCCAGAGCGGCCCATCGAAAGCACTCGAACTTCGTCGCCGTACTTCTCCCCAAACAAAGCCAGAGCGCCTGCTTCGACGGCATCGTCCGGGCTCATCAGTCGCGTGGCCACGGGTTCGTTGGCAAGGATCTCTGCGTTCACCTGCGCCTCAATGGCGGTGACATCTTCAGCGCTCAATGCCTTGGGATGTGAGAAATCGAAGCGCAGACGGTCCTGTGCGACCATCGAGCCTTTTTGCGTGACGTGGTTGCCCAGCCGATTGCGCAAAGCCGCGTGGACAAGGTGGGTTGCCGAATGGTTCGCGCGGATTTGAGTCCGACGCTCGGTATCAACCTCAAGCTGAACATTGTCGCCAAGCGCCACTTCGCCAGCGGAGATTTTAGTGTGGTGCGCGTGCAAACGGCCAAGCGGTTTGCTGGTGTCGGTGACTTGTGCGGTTAGCCCAGCGGGAGTGCTAATCGTGCCCGTGTCGCCAGTTTGCCCGCCGCTTTCACCGTAGAACGGCGTTTGATTGGTAAGGATGACGACGTCATCACCGGCTCCAGCCTTTTCGACCTCCGCTCCATCTTTGACGATGGCGACAACCGTGCCCTCTCCAGATGTGGCGGCATAGCCTGTGAATTCACTCGCGCCTTCGCGTTCGGCGATGTCGAACCAAACTTCGCCCGATGCGGCCTCGCCCGATCCTTTCCACGCGGCGCGTGCAGCGGCTTTTTGGCGCTCCATTGCCCCTTCAAAACCGGGGCGATCAACGCTGATGCCGCGAGCTCGCAAGGCATCTTCGGTAAGGTCATATGGAAAGCCGTAAGTGTCGTAGAGCTTAAACGCAGTTTCGCCGTCGAGCTCGCCGCCTGTGACCATGTCACCAGTTGCTTCGTCAAGAAGCTTGAGCCCCTTGTCGAGAGTCCTGCGAAACTGAGTTTCTTCGCGCAGCAGCACCTCTTCAATCAACGCCTGACCGCGCACCAATTCTGGGTATGCTTGACCCATTTCGGTCACCAGTGACGGCACCAAACGGTGCATCAATGGCTCGGCTGCACCCAATAGGTGCGCGTGCCGCATTGCACGCCGCATAATCCGGCGAAGAACATAGCCGCGCCCTTCGTTTGAAGGCAGAACACCATCGGCCATCAGGAATGACGTTGATCGCAAGTGATCGGCGATGATCCGGTGCGAGCCTACATTGTCGCCAGTCGCTGCAACGTTAGTGTGATTTTCAGATGCTGCAATCAGGGCTTTGAAAGTGTCGGTGTCGTAGTTGTCGTGAACCCCTTGCATGACAGCAGCGATGCGCTCCAACCCCATGCCGGTATCGATTGACGGCTGTGGTAGATCACGGCGCGTTCCGTCGGCGCCTTGGTCGAACTGCATAAAAACCAGATTCCAGATCTCAATGAAGCGGTCGCCGTCTTCATCAGCGCTGCCGGGAGGGCCCCCAGGAATGTGATCGCCGTGATCGAAGAAAATCTCAGAACAGGGTCCGCATGGGCCCACATCGCCCATCGACCAGAAATTGTCGCTGGTTGCTATCCGAATGATGCGGTCTTCTGGAAGGCCCGCAATTTTGCGCCAAAGGTCAAAAGCTTCGTCATCGGTGTGGTAAACGGTCACCAACAGTTTTTCCGCTGGAAGCCCCCATTCGCGGGTCAACAGCGTCCAAGCGTTTTCGATCGCCTGCTCTTTGAAATAGTCGCCAAACGAGAAGTTGCCGAGCATTTCAAAAAACGTGTGATGTCGCGCCGTGTATCCGACATTGTCTAGATCATTGTGCTTTCCGCCCGCGCGAACGCATTTCTGTGACGAAGTCGCGCGCGGTGCTGGCGGGGTTTCAAGACCAGTGAAGACATTTTTGAATGGAACCATGCCGGCATTGACGAACATCAATGTCGGATCGTTGTACGGAACCAAAGGCGCGCTCTGGATGGCGGCGTGGTCTTTACCTGCGAAGAAATCGAGGAAGGAGCGGCGAATGTCGTTGGTCGAAGTCATGCAATGGCAGTTAAGCAATGCGCGAGGCCTCGACAAGATAAAGCGTGCCCGAAATAGGCCTTAGAACCCACCGCATGAGCGGCACGGTCTATCTTTCCACCGATTTTGCCGTCTTAGCGGCAAAGCCCTGCGCTGTTCACAACGAAAAACCGGCGCAAACCACGCCCCATCAAAAAGAAGGGAGAGTTTGCGCCGGTATTCCGGTTGTTCGGGTCTGCGGTTCAACTGGACCGCAAAGATGCCCGCTTGAGGATCAGTCTTCGGGGTCCGCGTCCGGCCCTGTCATCATTTCCTCGGCAACTTCATCGGTTTTACCGCGAATGGCGGCTTCCAACTTGTCGCAAACTTCTGGGTTTTCCATCAGGTAAGTTTTGGAGTTTTCACGCCCCTGACCAATGCGCACGCTATCATAGGAATACCAGCTACCCGATTTCTCTACGATGCCCGCTTTCACACCAAGATCGAGTATCTCACCGCGTTTGGAGATTCCTTGACCGTACATGATGTCAAATTCGACTTGCTTAAACGGCGGCGCGACCTTGTTCTTCACCACTTTTACGCGGGTGGAATTGCCGATCACTTCGTCGCGATCCTTGATCTGGCCAGTGCGGCGAATATCGAGGCGAACCGATGCATAGAACTTGAGCGCGTTGCCGCCTGTTGTTGTTTCCGGATTGCCGTACATCACACCGATTTTCATGCGCAGCTGGTTAATGAAGATGACCATGCATTTTGAACGGTTGATTGAACCTGTCAGCTTGCGCAGCGACTGAGACATCAAACGCGCCTGAAGTCCGACATGCGAATCGCCCATCTCGCCTTCGATTTCGGCGCGCGGGACAAGGGCGGCAACCGAATCGACCACCAACACATCGACCGCATTGGACCGAACCAAGGTGTCAGTGATTTCGAGCGCTTGCTCACCAGTATCGGGTTGCGAGACGATCAATTCGTCAATGTCGACGCCCAGTTTATTGGCGTAAACCGGATCAAGAGCATGTTCGGCATCAATGAATGCAGCCGTTCCGCCCGCTTTTTGCGCCTCTGCAATCACATGCAGCGCCAAAGTGGTCTTGCCCGAACTTTCAGGCCCATACACTTCAATGACGCGCCCCTTGGGCAGGCCGCCAATACCAAGAGCGATGTCCAAGCCGAGCGACCCGGTTGAAATTGCTTCGATCTCCATTGCTTCCTTAGAACCCAGCTTCATAGCTGAGCCTTTGCCGAATGCCCGATCAATCTGAGAGAGTGCGGCATCGAGTGCCTTTTGACGATCCACGCCTTTTTCCTTCTGTACCAGCTTAAGTTGAGCAGACATCGCACGCACTCCTTCGCTTGCCTAGGTCGATTAGTGAGTTTTAACCGGCCTTTAGAATGGGAATAGCCTGTTGCCATCTCCCTGTTGGAAATGGATGTACCCACTTTGTTCCAAAAGAACAAGAGTGGAACGAAAATTTTTTTAGGAGTCTTGTTTCTGGGGCTCTTTGTCGCCCAAGGCGGCCCGCATTACGGCGCCGACTTTGTCGCTTATCGCCGCGACGCTGAAGGGTTTGGCGATAAAGTGCATATCGGGAATGTCGATTTCGGATCGCAACGCCTCTTCGGCATAGCCTGACATGAAAAGGACCGGCACGGTTGGGCGCTGTTCTCGAATCGCACGGACCATGGCCGGCCCGTCCATTCCCGGCATCACGACATCGCTAAGCACGAGGTCGAACTCTGCCCCCGATGCGATTGCTGCGAGCCCCTCTTCGCCGCCAGGACAAGCCGTGATTTGATACCCAGCACGGGACAAAGCGCGCTCTGCGACGATGCGGACCATATCCTCGTCCTCGACAAGGAGAATGCGTCCGCCTTTCGACCATTCGGACGATCCGACGGGATCCGATGTTTCCGCGCGCCGCGGAGCTTCGCCGTGATGGACAGGGAAATAGATTGTAAATCGTGCGCCGGTTACCCGCCCCGTCGGAGTCGTTACGTTGTCGGCAAAGATAAAGCCGCCCGATTGCTTGATAATGCCGTAAACTGTGGAAAGCCCGAGACCGGTGCCCTTCCCCTGCTCCTTGGTGGTAAAGAACGGTTCAAACAATTTCGGCAAAACTTCTGCGGGGATCCCGCCGCCATTGTCTTGAACAATTAGCACGGTGTAATCGCCCTCTGGCAGGGTTTCAGTGCCGAGTTTAACCACCTCACTCGATTTTACGCTGCGAGTGAGGAGCGAAATGCGCCCTTCAGCCGGCGCAGCGCTCGCCGTTCTGCCATGCGCACCGTTCGTATTGATTGCATCGCGCGCATTGACCGCCAGGTTCATAATCACCTGTTCAAGCTGCTGCGGATCGGCTCGAACAGCACCCAAGCTGCGATCGTGCTGGACGTAATAGCCAATCTTTTCGCCCAGCAGGCGTTTGATCAAAGGCCCAACTTCGCTGACCACATCGGGCAGCTGTAGAATCTCTGGACGCAAGGTCTGCTGGCGAGAAAACGCGAGCAATTGGCGGGTTAGCGATGCGGCGCGGTTGGAATTGGCACGGATTTGTTGGATGTCGTCATAGTCACTGTCACCCGGTGTATGGCGCAGCAGCATCAAATCACACGTGCCGATAACAGCGGTGAGGACGTTGTTAAAATCATGCGCGACACCGCCTGCGAGCTGTCCGACCGCCTGCATCTTTGTTGCTTGCGCAACCTGACGCTTGAGCTGTGTTTCTTCACTTGTGTCAGTCAAGGAAAGCAAGACCGCCGCTTCGCCAAGCCCGCGCACCCCAGCAAGGCCCATCGACACAGGTTCATCGGGTTGAGACGCCAGCCGGACCGCCATGTCGCCGCTGTTCGCTGGGCCGCGCCCATGACGGCGGACGGCATCGGAAAGCGCGGCTTTGTCCTCTCGCGTGACCAAGTCGGTTGGGAATGCAGGCAATCCGCGCTCCTCTCGCTCAACCGAACGCAGGAACGCATCATTGCCGAACAGGAACCGCCCATCACGATCTGTCATCGCAAGTCCGAGAGGCAATTGCGCGAGCAGCGCTTCCAATTGAGCGACGCCAGCTTGCGATGTTCCGTCCCAGCCGCTGCCGATGCCGACGCCGCTATCAATTAGCAGCATCAGTGATGCGCCCTCATCAGGTCCTGGCGCGGTGCCCGATTGCGTGGGTTCTGCAAGGGGAACATCGATTAAGGTTTGTGGGGTTCCTCCACGCCCTTCGCGGGCAAAGAAAATCCGGTCGCGTTCGTCCGCGCGAAGCAGGGCAGCAAAATCCTGCCCCGCCAGCGTCGCCGAAGAATCGCCCGATGCACGTTCCGCAAAGCCCGCGCTGGCACTGCGGATGACGCCTTCTGCGCCAGCGATCGCGGCTTCGATCCCGGCGCGGCTCAGCATATGGCCCAACGCACCGGTTAGATCCAAGTCGCTCACGATATTGCGCGTTTCAGCCGCCTTGCGCTCAAATCGCCAAATTAAGTGATCATCGCCACGCCCAGCGCGCTTCACCGAAACCTGCCAGCTTCCGATGCTCTCGCCGCCCAGCAAATCCAAGCTCGCATCGCCATCACGCCATACCTCGCGCGTCAATTTGACCAATTGCTCCAGCGCCGGACGTTCCACCGGAAGTGTTGGGGGCGAACTGTTCGCTCCAAAAGCGTCCACAAAACCTGAATTCGCACAAACCAACCGGTTCGCCCGATCAGTTATCGCAACAGCTTGCCCCTGCTCTTCAATTGCAGCGACAGTGACCGACCAATCAGGCACGGCCAACTCAGCGCTCGCCGGCTCACTGCCCAAGCGGTCAAAAACGAATACACCCAAAAGCAACGCAGCGAGCCCCGCCGCATAGGCCCCGGTTAGGACCAAATTGGCGGTAATCAGAAAAACAACGCCTGCGCTAATTACCAACGCACCCGCAACGCCGGCCAACATCGGGGTGCTGGTGCTATTGACGGGCGGCTGAGCGCCAGAAGGCTCTTCTGTGATCGCGGTGCGTGTCATGTTCTTCAACAAAATTGAGCGCGCAAGAACTGCCCGCATAAGACCGACCCTAATTCGCACCGCGCCTCTGGTCGAGCGGGTCTGTCGTGCGTTTCAAACGTTTTGCCCGCCTACGTGCAACCATGACGCGCCAAATCGCGCTTGAAACCAGATATCCGACCGCTGATGATACGACAGCCAGCACAAAGAAGCCGACCACAGTGACACCGGCGAACTCAAATGCGTCAATGACCCATTGCCAATCGCCGCTTTCCAATTGCTCGTTAGCCATGCCCGATGTTGCAGCATCCACTCGAAGAATGAATTGGCCAACACGGTTTGCGATCACAGCCCAAAAGGCGATTGTGAAAGGGTTCGTCACGAAAGTAACAAGGGCCGCCAGCGGCACATTGGCGCGAGCGGGCAAAGCCAAAAACGCTGCGAGAAAAATTTGACCGACCGGAATGATAAAGGCGCTAAACAGCCCCAATGCCACACCCCTGGGGACAGAGCGGCGGGTGAAACGCCATAACTCAGGCGACAAGAACCGATGCGCGATAGGCCGCAAATACTTGTTGCGCGCCATCTCTTCACGTTTGGGCATAAATTTACGGATCATGTCCATTGCCCACGTCTTGCCGGTGGATTTGGATGTGTCTTTCGACGCCATTTCAGCCAACTCCGCCAAACACCCACGAAGCCAAAGGCCGGCGCAAGATACCCTGCTCGGCATTTGAAGAGTGAAATTTTGAGGGCCTGACCACCATGTTTATCCATATGGGTAGCGAAAGCCGTCTGACCAGTGGGTTAACCCACGCAGCCCGTCGGATATCGAAGATTAATTTCCTACAGCAGTTTTAGCCGCGTTCTCGCATCAAACGCGCTTTATCGCGCTTCCAATCCCTGTCCTTTACGCTGGCTCGTTTGTCGTGGGCTTGCTTACCCTTTGCCAAAGCCAGCTCGACCTTGGCCCGTCCGGTCTTGTTGAAATAGATCGACAAGGGCACAAGCGTCATGCCCTTCTTCTCAACTGCGCCAAACAACTTATTGATTTCGCGTGTGTTGAGCAGAAGCTTTCGCGGTCGGCGCGGTTCGTGATTCAGACGGTTGCCATGGCTATATTCGGGGATATTGGCATTGACGAGCCAGACTTCACCATCGCGCAATTCGGCATAGCTTTCCGCAATCGTTGCTTCACCCGCACGCAACGCTTTCACCTCGGTCCCTTGTAAGGCCAATCCGGCTTCGAACTTGTCCTCCACATGATAATCAAACCGTGCGCGCCGGTTTTGGGCGACAGTGTGGAGTTTATCGAAGGTCTCTGGTTTTGGTCGTGCCATGATGTTTGGGCCTTTACGCGCTCCTCTTTCGAATGAAAAGATATCTACGCGTCAATAACTTGCTCAAAGAACAAGGTTCCATGCAGACAGCAAAGTTGTTGTTTTTACGGAAAGAAGCCGTCAAACTCGCTCTCAATGAATTCAAGATCGGCAATTTGGGGGCGAGTTTGAAATGGGTGTTTTGAGCAAAACAGTGGGAATTCTGGTTGCCGCCGCGATAGCCCTTTTCTCTGTGCTAACCCCTTCAAATGTCATGGCCAATGATGTGCCTCCCATCAGCGCCTATGGTGAATTGCCAGAGATCGAAGACGCCGCGTTATCACCATCCGGCAGTCGTATCGCCGCATTGCTGACTATCCAAGATACACGGCTCTTGGTCGCCTTTGATGACAACAATCAGGTTATCTCGCGGACCAATGTCAACGATATGAAAGTGCGCAGTTTCGATTGGGTTGGAGAAGACAGGCTGCTTTTAACCTACAGCGTGACCGAAGATCTCGGCGCGAGTTTTGCGACCGACAAGCATGAATTTTCCATCGCGATCACGGTGCCGATCGACAGCACGGAAACTGGTATCGCCGTTTTTTCGGGCCAACGCAGTTTGGTGAATTCAATCTTTGGCAATTACGGAACGCGCCAAATAGACGGCCGCTGGTATGGGTTTTTTGGTGCGCTAGAACTTTCGCGGGGCACACGCATGGGGGAATTCGAATTTCGACATGGACGTCCCTATCTGTACCGGGTCGATTTGCTCGATGGGTCAACAGATCGCACTGCGCGCGCCGCTGAAGCCAACCACGACAATGACTGGCTCATCGATGCCCATGGCGATGTAGCGGCAACCTTTGATATTCACCGGGAAAGCGGGCGCTGGACCATCCGCAATTCGGCAGGCGCAGTCATCGCCAGAGGGCAATCAGAAAGCGGCCGCAGCGGCCTAATCGGCCTCGGATATGAGGGTGCAACGGTCCTATACTACGATGTCGATGATGATGGGAGGTCGAACCGGTTTGAGGTGCCTCTCACCGGCGGAACGTCGGAGGGATTTCTGCCCGGTGTGACCATCGACCGTCTCTACTTTGACCCACAAACAGGGCATTTAAGCGGGTATTTGGAAGAAGGTGCAGACCCTCGCCCTGTGTTCGCAGATCCCGCAAAAGCGCAAGCTGTCAGCATGGTCCAAAGTGCGTTTTCTGCATTTTCCATGCGAATTATGGATTGGAGTGACGATCTAAGCGATGTGATCGTCAGAACAACCGGCCAGCAAGACAGCGGCACTTGGTTCACGGTCGATGTCCAAAACTTAAGCGCACAGGCGTTCGCTTATGAACGCACAGCCATTGAGCCCCAGCATGTGGGCCCCTTCTCCACATTTGCCTACACGGCAGCCGATGGGATGGAGATGGACGGCATTTTGACCCTGCCCCCGGGGCGCGAGCCGACCAACCTTCCGGTTGTTATGTTGCCTCATGGCGGACCACACGGTTTCGACAGCGAGCAATTCGATTGGTGGGCACAGGCCTTCGCATCGCGAGGATACGCCGTGTTTCAGCCAAACTTTCGCGGGTCCACCAACCGCGACGGTGAATTCCGCCGCGCGGGATACGGTGAATGGGGACGCAAGATGCAGACCGACATATCAGATGGCCTTGCCGCTCTGGCAGCGGCGGGTATCGTTGATCCTGACCGCGCGTGCATTGCCGGTGCAAGCTATGGTGGGTACGCAGCGCTGGCAGGCGTGACGCTGCAGCAAGGCATCTATCGCTGCGCGGTTGCAGTGGCTCCGGTCACAGATATTCGCCGGATGTATCGCGAAGATTACCGCGCCAGCGGCCGGACGCGCACAGCTCGTTCCGCTTTGAGAGAACAACTCGGCGATCCAGAGAATTGGGATGACGTATCGCCAGAACGCTTTGCCGAACGGGCCGACGCGCCGATCCTGCTTATTCACGGGCGTGACGATACCGTCGTACCCTATGTGCATTCGGTAAGAATGGCCGACGCGTTGGATGATGAGGACAAGCCGCATGAATTGGTCACGCTGGACGGCGAAGACCATTGGCTGTCGCTATCCGAAACACGCCAGACGATGCTCAACGCTACCGTTGCTTTTGTGCAGGAGCACAATCCATCTGACTAAAACACGGCGGCGTTACAGCAAACCAGCATGCTCCAGCGCAGCATCAACGGCTTTGCGCGAACTCTCGCTTGCCTCGACAATCGGCAGGCGCACGCTGGGTGAAAACCAGTCGTGTACGCGGCTAAGCGCATATTTCACGGGCGCGGGGCTGGCGTCAGAAAACATCGCGTAATGCAGCGGGAAGAGGCGGTCGTTTAGCTCGCGCGCTTTCTTCAATTCATTTGCAGCAATCGCGGCATGAAACTCGGCGCACAACGCCGGTGCGACGTTGGCTGTGACCGAGATCGCTCCCCTGCCCCCGGCGGCAGAATGCGGCAGCCACAATTCATCATTGCCGGACAGTTGACAAAAATCGCGACCAATACCCATGCGGTGATCCGCCACCCGCGACAAATCGCCGCTGGCATCTTTAATCGCGACAATTCGCTCTGGATATTTGCGGACAAGCGCAACGACGGTTTCATCCTCAATGTCGGTCACAGTCCGGCTTGGCACATTGTAAAGCACGATCGGCAAATCGCAGCATTCTGCCAGATAGCTGAAATGCGCAATCAAGCCCGCTTGGCTTGGGCGGTTGTAATAGGGGGCCACACAAAGTCCCGCAGCCGCGCCGGCCTTCTTTGCGAACACCATATGCATTTCAGCATTGCGGGTGTCATTGCTGCCGCAACCAGCGATTACAGGAACCCGCCCTGCGGCCTGTTCGATACAGATTTCGATTACGCGGTGATGCTCTGCATTGGAAAGCGTCGATGCCTCTCCTGTCGTTCCGCAAGGCACCAAAGCGGCGCTGCCCTGGTCGATCTGCCAATCGACCAATTGCCGAAATGCACCCTCGTCCAACGATCCGTCCCGAAAAGGAGTCGCCAGAGCGGGAATAGAACCGCTGAACATTGCTTTATTCCTGTTTCAAATAATAAAATGTGTCAGATAGCGCAAAACCTGCGCCACCCTCATTCGTTAAGCGCCTGATAAGGAGCCGATCGGCACTATGTCCAGCATGGCTACAAAATTGCTTTCCAATTCCGTCTCTCTTTCCGCCTTTGCAATCCTTGCTATCGGAACGCTTTCATCGCCTTTATCGGCACAAATGTACGGTGCGGACAGAGGCAATCTGGTCGCTCAACAACCTAGCGAAATCGGTGCTGCGATTGCACGTTGGGAGTTGCTACATAGTGATCGCGAGCTTCGCTTTGCCGATTACGCTGGATTTGCTTTGGCTTATCCCAGTTTCCCGCGCACCGAGATTATTCGGGTTCGGGCAGAGAACACTCTAAGCGACGAAGCACCATCTCAAGCTCAGATCCTAAACTTCTTCGACGCGCTACCCCCTTTGACGAATGCGGGCCGCGCTCGCTATGCTCTATCTCTGGCAGCAGCTCAGCGATCTGAAGCGTTTGATGTTGCCCGTTCAGCGTGGCGCGGCGGTGCGATGTCAGGTCCGACCGAGGCGTATCTCACTGGCTTATTCGCAAGCCGCTTCACAGCCGAAGATCATACGGCACGAATGGATGCTTTGCTGTGGCAAGAGGAAGCAGAAGCCGCCGAGCGACAAGTCATAAATCTGCGCCCAGAAGATCGCGAAATGGCGATGGCGCGCCTTGCCTTGATACGCGGTTCAACACCCCAAGCAGCCGGCATCCCTATCCCGGCCGATGCGCAGCGTGATGCGGGCTATGTTTTTAATCTGGTGAATTATTACCGCGCGCGCCGCGACACGCAATCCGCGATCAGCCTGCTGGCCAATCGCCCCAATTTCGCCGCGCCCGCATTCCGGCCAGAGGAGCTGGTCGGCGATATGCTCGATATGGCGACAGCTGCGGGATCCACCAGCACGGTCCAGATCGCCAGCCGGATCGACGATCTTTTCGCGCCGGACACCGACATTTCAAAGGGCTCGTTTGCTTTGCGCGATCGCTACACGGATTTGATGTGGAAAGGCGGCACGAATGCGCTGTGGCGGCTTGGCAATGGGACGGCCGCGGCTCCGCTGTTTCTTCGCTACGGTAAGGCTGCAAGGACCCCGCTAACCCGTTCGAAAGGCTTTTACTGGGCTGGCCGCGCTGCGCGTCAGGCCGGTCTAAGCGCAGACGCGAATCGCTATTTCGAAATGGCGGCGCAATACCCGCATTACTATTACGGCCAATTGGCCATCAGCGCGTTGGGACGGCCAATGCCCGCGTTTGCTCAACTGCCAGAGGTTGAAGTCGATGCAGCAACTCGAGCCGAATTTGAGGCGCGCCCTCTCGTTCGCGCTATCCGCACCATGGCCGCCAACCGCCGCGATTGGCGGACCGAGAGGCGTTTCTTCCAAGCGATCGGCAATAGCGCAAAAACACCGCAGGAATTGCTGTTGGTGAACGAACTCGCAGAGCAAGTGAATTTGCCGGAAATGGCGGTGGTTGTTGGGATGGAGGCCGGGGCAAATGGTCTGGCTGGGTTTGAACGGATTGGTTTCCCCACCTACCCCACACCGCGCGTCAACGATTGGACGATGGTTCACGCGATCAGCCGTCAAGAAAGCGAATTTGACCGCACCCGTGAAAGCCACGCCAATGCCGTTGGCGTGATGCAGCTTTTGCCCAGCACGGCGCGCGAAGAGGCCGGCATTCTTGGCATTCGCTATCTACGCGCCGATCTGACTCGTGATCCGCAATACAACATCAAACTCGGCGATGCGCACTTTTCGCGCCGCATGGACCTGTATGGCGGGGCCTATCCGCTAGCCATTGCGTCTTACAACGCCGGCCCGGGACGCGTTCGCCAATGGCTCCGATTGAATGGTGATCCGAGACGCGGCGGCATCGATTGGGTTGAATGGATTGAGAAGATCCCCGCCAATTTTGAAACCCGTTATTATGTGATGCGGGTGATTGGCAACGCGGTGACTTACAGCCATATGTATCCGCAAGAGGCCGGTATTCCGCGTACAGTCGACACCTTCCTGCCGTAAGCGCAGCCAGTGGCGCTGAAACAAGGACCCCCGATCACTCCTGCCGGGATGGCCGCGCTTACGGCGCGCTATGATCGCTTGCTGGGTAAAGAACGGCCAGAGGTTGTGGAGATTGTCAGCTGGGCCGCTGGCAATGGCGACCGCAGCGAAAACGGCGATTACATCTATGGCCGCAAAAGGATGCGCGAAATTGACCGGGAACTGGCCTATCTCGCGCGCCGAATGAAGGCATTGCGGGTCGTCGATCCCACCAAACAGCCTGACCAATCTCGGGTCTTCTTTGGCGCGCAAGTTGAGCTGGCCGATGAGGACGATGCCCGTCAAAGCCTGCGCGTTGTTGGCGACGACGAACAGGATGCGGGCGCGGGGCGCGTCGGGTGGAGTTCCCCCATCGCAAGGGCATTGCGCGGCGCCTCAATTGGGGATGTTCGCACAGTGCGCCTTCCCAGCGGGAGCAAGGAATGGGAGGTTGTGGCGATATCCTATGCTTAGATTCGTTAGCCTTCTGTGCCTCACAGGCTTGGTTGCCGCACCACTTGCGGCGAAAGACAGCCTTGGCGTCTATTCCAATTGGGCCGCGTTCCGTGATGACACCCCGGCGCGGTGCTACGCCATCGCAAAGCCTCAGAGGGGCAGCGACAACGGACCCTTTGCCAGTATAGCAAATTGGCCGTCGGCGAATATACGCGGGCAACTGCACATTCGCCTCTCACGCTCAGTAGAAGATGGCACAGAGGTAACGCTTACCATTGGTGATACTCGGTTTGATTTGGTCACCAATGGCCGCAATGCTTGGGCTGCTGATGCCCGGATGGACGCCGCCGTGGTCGCGGCGCTGCGTTCTGCGAGCAGAATGAGTGTTTCCGCCCGTGCGGCATCAGGCGGGCGGTTTAGCGACCGTTACGACCTTTCAGGCGCGGCCACCGCTATCGATGCGGCGGTTGTGGGATGCGCGAATATCGGCTGAGCATTCGCGTCTTACTGGTCAAACGGTGCATCCGCCCCTATATCCGCCGCCAATCATGGCAGACACGACCCTAATGAGCATCCCCGGACAGGTTGATCCGGTTCCCGTCGCGCGTGACATCACACCGCGCGAAGACGGACGTATTGACCTTATCGGCCTGCCACGCACCCGTATCCGCGACCTTTTCGCAGAGGCCGGGTTGGACGCACGTCAGGCGAAATTGCGCTCGAAACAGGTCTTCCACTGGCTCTATCACCGGGGCGCCACTGAATTCGAGGCGATGACTGACATCTCGAAGACCATGCGGCCATGGTTGACGCAGCGGTTTGTGATTGGTCGCCCCAATGTTTCAGAGGCCCAGCACAGCAGCGACGGCACCCGCAAATGGCTTCTAAAAACCGATGATGGCCATGAATTTGAGATGGTGTTCATTCCAGACGCGGATCGCGGCACCTTGTGCGTGTCGAGCCAAGTCGGTTGCACACTCAACTGCACATTCTGCCACACCGGCACGATGCGGCTTGTTCGCAACCTGACACCCGGCGAAATCGTGGGTCAGGTTATGTTGGCGCGCGATGCCTTGGGCGAATGGCCCAAGGGAAAGATGGATTTCGCTTTCGCCGATGATGAAACCGAAGAAGCGCAAGCCGAATACCGTGCAGATGGCCGTCTTCTGACCAACATCGTCATGATGGGCATGGGCGAGCCGCTCTATAATTTTGAACATGTGCGCGATGCGTTAAAACTGGTGATGGATGGCGAAGGCTTGGCATTGTCCCGGCGGCGCATCACCCTTTCCACCAGCGGCGTCATCCCGATGATGGAGCGGTGCGCGGCAGAAATCGGTGTGAACCTCGCAGTAAGCCTGCACGCCGTGACCAAGCCGGTGCGCGACGAGATCGTGCCGCTTAACAAGAAATACGGGATTGAAGAGCTGCTTCAGGCCTGCGCCGATTATCCCAAAGCCTCCAACGCTCGGCGGATCACATTTGAATATGTGATGCTGAAAGACAAAAATGACAGCGACGCAGATGCGCATGAATTGGTGCGCCTGATCAAGCATTATGATCTGCCTGCCAAAGTGAACCTCATCCCGTTCAATCCTTGGCCCGGTGCAAATTATGAATGCTCTGATCCTGCCCGGATTCGCGCATTCAGCAACATCATATTCGAGGCCGGGATCAGCGCGCCCGTTCGCACACCGCGCGGGCGCGATATTGATGCAGCCTGCGGCCAGCTTAAAACGTCGGCGCAAAAGAAAAGCCGCGCCGAACTCGACCGCGAAGCAGCGGCGGCTGCGCCGGTAGACGCTGAAACGCCGCAGTAGACCTGCCCTCCAGCTTGGCGAAAACAAGCAATCCGTCTAGATTGGCATGCGCTAGGAGCCAGCGTCATGACCAAAACCATTAGAACCGTCTCACTCTCCCTTGCTGCCGCCGCAATGGCGCTCGCCGCAATTCCAGCTCAAGCACAGTTCCGCGGCCTTTTCCGCGATGCGCAGCGCGGCGCCGAAACAGCGGAAGGTTGCGAAGAGGGTTCCACCGGCGACACCGCACGCGGGGTTATCGGCGGACTTTTGGGCGGCGCAGCTGGACGGACTGCGCGGCGAGCGGGATTGGGTCAATTTGTGCCCGTCTCCCAATTTACCGACCAAATTCCCGCAGCCATCGCGTGCAAGCTTGATGAAGAAGAGCAAAAACAAGCCGCCGATGCCACTTTGGAAGCAACCCGCGCGGTTGCTGGCGAAGATGGCGAGGATGCCCCCGTTGGGCCTCCGGTTGGCCAAACCGCATCTTGGACATCGGGAAGCCGCGACGATGTCAGCGGCACATCCACCGTAACCGCGCGCGAGGCATCATCGGGCGACACCGATTGCATCATGGTCACCGACGTCATCATTGTTGAAGGCGAAGAAACGCGCGCAGAAAAGCGCATGTGCCGCCCGCCAGGCTCCGCACGCTATTCGATCGTCGCATAAAGATGCACGCGCCGCTGAAATCATTGGCTTCCAAAGGCTTTGCTGCGCTTGCTTGTCTGGCGCTATTGACCGGAGCGGCAGAAGCCGACCCCAACAATCCGACCTGTCCAGCAGATCCCAATTGGGGGACGTCTGATGCCATGGTTCTGACGCCGGTGGACCGTGATGGGAAACGCGTACTTTTGGCAGAGGGGCGCATTGATGCGCGTCTTCCAGAAAGGCTGCGTGCGGCGATTGAAGCGGATGAAATGATCTCCGAAATTTGGCTTCGATCACGTGGCGGGAATGCGCGGGCGGGCAATGAAGCGGGACGGATAATCCGGTCATATCGCGGCATGCTAACCCGTATTCCGGCGGGCGCGACCTGTTTTTCTGCCTGCAATTTCATGTTTATGGGCGGCGACCGGCGGGTCGTAGATCAAGGCGGCGTATTCATGGTCCATATGTTCACGCACACATCCGACCGCTGGATCATCGATGACGCAGTGATTGACGGATCGCAGGCGACGACAGAATTGATCGCCAGTATCGAACAATCATCCGCCCTCCTCGCAACAGAAGACAATGACTTTCTGATCCGCATGGGGATCAGCCGCAAATTGCTGACCGACATCATGTATCAGCAGCAAGCGGTCAGCAACGAGGACGATCCCAGCACGCGCTATTGCCTGTCTGGCGCAGAGGTCAGAGAGTACAATGTGATGCCAGAGGAGCGCCGGGCGCCCTGATGGCCCACCACACAATCGATCCCGCCACTTACAACTTTTACCAAGATGGCGCGCGTTTTTACACCTCCAGCGCATCGCAAGGACAAAGCCGTCATCTAAGCGGTTTTCTCCAGCACCTCTCACCCGGAGCCAGCGTGCTAGAAATTGGCTGCGGAGGTGGGCGAGATAGCGCCTATATGGCGGCGCATGGCTTCGCTGTGGATGCGACCGATGGTATCCCGGCGATGGTCGCCAAGGCCAACGAGCGCCACGATATCGGCGCACGGCTGATGCGGTTTGGCCAATTGAACGCGGTGGCTGCATACGATGCCGTTTGGGCCCACGCCTGCCTGCTCCACTGCCCGCGCGCGGAATTGCCAGACGTACTTAGGCGAATTCACAAGGCGCTGCGGCCGGGCGGCCTGCATTATGCCAGCTTTAAATTGGGCGATGGCGAGGGCCGCGATTTGCTGGGACGTTTGCACAATTTTCCTGATGCCCAATGGTTGCGCGACCGATATGCTTCGGCGGGTTTTGAGCCGGTTGCGGAAGACATTTTTGCAGGCAAAGGAACTGATGGAACTCAGCGCGATTGGATCGCTCTAACAATGAGGCGGACATGAAGCACACGATCGAGGCCATCTGCACAGGCACCGCGCGCCCGTTCAATGGGGCCGAAACAAGCGCGATTGCAAAACGCCCACGCGAAGGACTTGTCCAATTCTTGGAAGATGGGCTTGCCCCCGACGAACAGGCCGATCGCCGCGTTCACGGTGGCCCAGAGATGGCGGTGCATCTCTATCCGCTCGACCATCACGAATTTTGGCGCGAACGCTTGGGTCCGACAGGTTTGCTGGATGAACCCGGCCCGTTTGGTTCAAACCTTGCGGTGCGCGGCATAACCGAAGCGCAAGTTCACATCGGCGACCGTTTCCGAGTGGGAAGCGCGCTGCTCGAAATCAGTCAGCCGCGACAGCCATGCTGGAAAATTGAACACCGTTTCAGCAGCGTTTGCGATGCAAAAGGCATGGTCGCCGCGATCGTCAAAACCGGACGGTCAGGTTGGTATTTCCGCGTGCTCGAATTTGGAGAGGCGCAAGCGGGCGACACAATTGAGCGGGTCGAGATGGGCGAAGTGGAGTGGAGCGTTCAGCGCACATTCGCTGCCCTTATGGCGGGCAAGGCGGCACGCGATGACCTCATCCAATTGTCACAGATGACCGCCCTTTCGCCCAAATTACGCGAGCGCGCGAGCAGCCGTTTGGACGCGAAGTTGGCATGAGAACGCGCTCACTGTTAAGGCGCTGAAATGCCTAACACCTCTTTCCTTCCAACGGTCCTGATTACCGGCGGCGCAACCCGGATTGGGGCAGAGCTGTCCAAAGGTTTCGCTGCCCAAGGCTGGCATGTCGTCATCCATTATCGCCGCTCTGGCGAAGCCGCACGCGAACTGGCATCCTCGCTTCCCTCTGCCGACGTGGTCCAATGCGATCTGATGGACGATCAGGCCGCTGCGCGCATGATCGATCAATTGGCGGCGTCGCTTACCAACTGGCGGTGCCTGATCAATTCTGCGTCAATTTTTCGCTATGACGATGCAACCAAAATCGATCCTGCAACGAACCGGGAGGCAATGCAGGTCAATTCCCTTTCTCCCGCTCTGATGGCGCAGCGCTTTATCGCCTCTGCACATAGCGCAGGCGTGCGCAGCGTAATCAACGTAACAGACATGAAGTTGGAAAACCCCAACCCCGATTTCTTCAGCTATACGATGTCGAAACACGCTCTATCCGCGACCATCCCGATGCAGGCGATCGCAGCCGACAAGTCAGCGCGGGTCTATGGCATCGCCCCCGGCGCAATTCTGGCCAGCCACGATCAGAGCGAAGATGAAACCGACGTTTCACACCGGCTCAACCTGCTGCAGCGCAAGACAGCCCCTGATGAGATTGTTGACGCCGCGCTGTTCCTTGCCAGTGGAGCTTTGAAAAGCGGGTCAACCCTGTTCATCGACAGCGGCCAGCATCTGCTTTCGCAAGATCGCGACGTAATTTATTTGGCGCGCGAGAAAGCAGCACGGTTATGAAACGCCATTCTTTGATCACCCGCATTTGGCACTGGATCAATGCTGCGGCTGTGATCGTGCTGTTCATGTCGGGGCTGACGATTTCAAACGCGCACCGGCATTTGTATTGGGGCAATTACGGTTTTGATCCGGCGGATGCGTGGCTGCACGTCATACGCTTTCCAGCATGGGCGACGATACCCCAAAGATACGACCTCGCCGAAGCGCGCGATTGGCACAACACGTCCGCTTGGATTTTTGCGCTCGCTCTGTTCATGATGTGGGTTGCTAGCATCATCACGAAGCATTTCTGGCGTGATATTGCGACCAAGCCATCCGATTGGACGCCGCGGGCTTGGCTGACATCCATCAAGGACCACCTGCCCGGAAGGACGACTGGCGAGGCCCCAGGTATTGATCGGTCCTACAATCCGGTTCAGCGGATTGCCTATGGCATCGTGCTGGGCGTTTTCCTGCCTATGATGGTTTTCACCGGCCTCGCAATTAGCCCCGGTTTCGAAGCGGCCGCACCTTGGCTGGTCGACATATTAGGCGGTCGGCAAAGCGCGCGCAGCTTGCACTTTGTATTTGCATGGGGGTTGTTTGGCTTTTTCGTGCTTCATCTGTTGATGGTGCTCTTATCCAACCCGCTCAAACAAATGGCCAGCATGATCACTGGCGGCAAACGAGAAGAGAACAGCGATGCCTGAGATTAAGCGCCGCACACTGCTTGCCGGGATGGCCGCCCTACCCGCTGCCGCTTGCACAGAGCTTGCCGAAACGGGCCCCGCTGGCGATATTTTCGATGCGGCAGAAGACTGGCACCGCGCCGCGCACCGCACTCTCGCCAGCCGTCAGGCCTTGGCCCCAGAATACGCCCCGGATGAGCGATCACCCGATATCAAGGGCAACGGCACGCTGCGGATTGAGACGCCTGAGTACCGCGCGGCCAAAGCAAATGATTTTGCCGATTGGAGGCTTTCGGTAACCGGGCTGGTCGACAATCCGCTTAGCCTGTCGATGGATGATTTGCGCGCGCTTCCGCAACGCACTCAGATCACCCGGCACGATTGTGTGGAGGGGTGGAGTGCAATTGCCGAGTGGACCGGCCCTCAACTTTCCGCCCTGCTCGATGCAGCGAAACTGCGAAAAGAGGCCAATTTTATCATCTTTCGCTGCGCAGATGTTTTGTATGATCGCGCTTACTATGAAAGCGTCGATCTAATCGATGCATATCACCCGCAAACCATCATCGCGCACGACTTAAACGGCGCGCCGCTGCCAGAGAAAAACGGCGCACCTCTGCGCATGCGGATTGAACGGCAATTGGGATACAAGCACGCGAAATATCTGACCGGTATTGAGGCGTTGGCCAGCTTTGACGACATTGAAGGCGGCAAAGGCGGTTTCTGGGAAGATCTGGGCGATTACCAATGGTATGCCGGGATATGATGCCCGATTAATCCGGGTAAATCCGCTGCATCGTTGCCCAGTCTTTGGCGATCATCTCTTCGAGCACGTCCAGATCAACATCGGCCAGTTTGTTGATGTAGAGGCATGACTTGCCTGTCTTATGCTTACCCAGCCGGGTTAGCGCCTCCTCCCGCTCACCTGCGGCGATTTCATCGCAATAACCCCCTTGGAGATAGAGCGAATGCTTGGCTTTGCGCGGGCTGAAACCGGCGCGCATCCAGTGAACATCGCGTCCGCTTTCATAGGTTGTGCGGTATTCGCCAAAGCCAATGATCGTGCCGCCCCACATTTGCGGCTTTTCACCTGTCACCCGTTCAAACATCTCAAGCAAGACCCGCGCATCACCGCGCTTCGCCTCCGGCTCCACCGCAGCGATAAAATCCTTTACTGATGCGCTGTTTGCCTTTGTTTTCGGCTCTGCCACAGCCTTCCCTCCCCATCCGATACGCAGTGTATGATTGACAGCGTAACACACTGCGCGTCATCAGGCTGAAACGTTTTTGCAAGGGACTGAAGCAAATCCATGTGGCTACTTGATAAATTCTTGAGCAAAGTCATCCGCGAGGGACGGCTGAGCGTGACCGATCATAAAGGCAAGACCTATGATTATGGGGACGGCACCGAGGCACCGCTCAAGATTACGCTGACCAACAAGAAAGCTGCCAATCACATTGCGCGCTATCCGCAAATGGGCGCTGGTGAAGCGTTTATGTGGGGCTGGTTGGTTGTCGAAGAGCCGCACGATATCCGCGATCTGTTGTTATTCGTAACGGCCAACACAAAACGCATTGGCGACACCGCTATTCAAGCACAGGGCCCGATGAAAAAGCTTGCGCAAAAAGTCGGCGCCGCGGTGGACGGGATCAACCTGCGCTCCTCCGCCCGTTCGAACGCCGAGCACACCTATAACCTTACGCGCGAATTGTATGAGCGTTTCCTCGATGAGGATCGCCAATACACGATGGCGTATTACCGCGAGGATGATCCTGCCCAAACCTCGCTTGAACAGGCGCAGATGGACAAGAAAGCGCATCTCGCGTCGAAACTGTACCTTCAACCGGGCAAAACCGAAGGGATGCGGGTTCTCGACATTGGCTGCGGATGGGGCGGTTTTGGGCTTTATCTCAACAAAATGTACGGCGTCGAAGTGCTCGGCGTGGCGCTGGCACCCGATCAAATCAAGTTCTGCAATGAACGAGCCGAGGCAGCCGGCGTTGCGGACAAGGTGAAATTTGAACTGCTCGATTACCGCGATGTAGAGGGACAGTTTGATCGCATTTCCAGCGTCGGCTTGCTCGAACATGTCGGCACGATCCACTATCCGCAATTCTTTGAGCACACGAACAAACTGCTCAAAGATGATGGCGTAATGATCTCACATTGCTGCGGCCGCGCGGGTCCTCCGGGGACTACCGATGCATGGACGCGCAAATACATCTTCCCCGGCGGCTATATCCCCGCGCTTTCAGAACTGGTCACGCAGAGCGAGAAATTCGGCTTTGAAGTGATGGATGTCGAAGGAATGCGCTTCCATTACAGCCACACTTTGGAAGAATGGTACAACCGCACCGTCATGCACCGCGAAGAGATCACGGAAATGTATGACGACGTGTTCTACCGGATGTGGCTGTTCTACCTTGCCGGCGCCGAACAAAGCTTCCGCAATGGCGGCATGGTCAATTGGCAGCTGCAATATGTGAAAGACCGCGCGGCAATCCCCATGACACGCGAATATATGCACCACGAAAGCGCCCGCCTGCGCGAAATAGGCGAAACTCCCACTTGGCGTTTTGATCAAGGGATCAAGGAAGCGGCTGAATAGGTGCCAAGCTATGCCGCGCCGCCTTTCAACGGCTCGCTTGCGTAACCGAGGGCCGCTTTGATACGAACCTGATTATGAGGTCACATTCGGATCAGGGATAGAGGCATGGCGAATTCGTTCATCGATCGGTTTTTGTCGTCAATTATCAAAGACGGACAATTGACGGTAACAATGCCATCTGGGGACCAGAAAATTCTGGGACAACCGGCCGATGGCTTTCCCAATGTCGCCATTCGATTGACCGACAACAAAGTCACCCGCGACATATTGCTCGACCCCCGGCTTCGTGCAGGGGAAGCCTATATGGATGGCCGAATAATCGTCGAACAAGGCGACATTATGCAGCTGGTTCAGCTTCTGCGCGCGAACAAGCCGTGGGAACGAGGGGTGCCGCTGGAGGGCCCTTCACCAATTGGCAAACTCATGGGGCGCGCTAAATTTCTCTATGGCTCGTTCAACCAAGCGGCATCGTCAAAACGCAATGTCGCGCATCATTATGACATCGGAAACGACCTCTACAAATTGATGCTCGATCCTGAGCATATGCAATACAGCTGCGCCTATTGGGCCGAAGGCGTCTCCGAACTGGCAGACGCGCAAGAGGCCAAATTGGCGCATATTGCGGCGAAACTGGCGCTTAGAGATGGACATAACAAAGTGCTCGACATCGGCTGCGGATGGGGCGGAATGGCGATCTATCTTGCGCGCCATTATGACGTTGAGGTCACCGGAATTACTCTATCTGAGGAACAGCTTGCTCTTGCTCGAGAGCGCGCGGCTGCGGCAGGCGTCGCCGACAAAGTTCGGTTTGAGTTGGTCGATTACCGCGACCTCGCCGCACAGGGGCACACGTTCGACAGAATTGTCTCTGTTGGTATGTTTGAACACGTCGGCAGGCCGCAATTTGAAACGTTCTTCCGCGCCTGCGCGAACCTTTTATCGGATGACGGAGTTATGCTCCTTCACACAATCGGGCGTTTCGGCAGCCCGGGTGTGACCGATGCATTCACATCGAAATACATCTTTCCCGGCGGCTATATTCCCGCCCTATCCGAAACGCTTGCTGCGTCAGAGAAGGCGCGGCTGCTGCATTCAGATATCGAAACGCTGCGCCTGCACTATGCGCATACGTTGCGGGCTTGGTACGCCAAGTGTGAAGAGCACAAAGAGGCCATCATCGAAATGATGGATGAACGGTTCTACCGAATGTGGACCTTTTACCTTGCCGGAGCCACTTCCGCCTTTGAAAGCGGGGGGATGGGCAATTACCAGATCCAATTCACCCGCAACCGCCGCGCTCTCCCCATTACGCGCGACTATATGCCGGCTGAGGAGCAGCGCGTTCTGGGGCGTTAAGCCTCTTTGTTGGAAGGACGATAGATCGGGCCAAATCCCAACAGCGCCGCACCAATAAACGGCAGCGCCACGACCCATATCCGAATGCCGGACAGGCTTTCGGGGCTGGCAATCGTGATCGCAGCCGTCGCGGCAAGTCCGATGCAAATCAACAGAACGCCTGCAACGACGCGTGCTTTCGGCACCGTTCGGCCGCCTCTGATCGGGCCAAAGCTGCGTTCATGTTTAGCGAAGATTGCGATCATCGGAAGCAGAGCGAGGATGTAGATGGCCAACCACATAGGCCGCGAAATCCACCAATCAGCGGTGCCCGGAACAGAGTTCAACCCCATCCCGCCAAGGCCCAACCAGACGACTGTCATCACCAAGACAAAAGCAGTCAAATGCCACAGATACACGGTCATAATCATCCCGTTCATCAGCACAGTCGCTGTCCAGATATTGAGGTTCTCGAGCATCTTGCGCCCCAACGGCTCCAACGCGAGCGCCAGCCCAACCTGGGCCACACCCAACGCAAACAGAGCCAGAGTTGGCGGCAGCGAATTGGAGAACCCGCCCGGCGCAGACACCATCGACACAGGGTAGAATCCGTAAACAGTGATCGAAATTAGAATGACCAATCCGATCACGAACCACACAAGCGCGAACCATTGTTTTTCAAATCGTCCATCTTTCCACGCGAAACCAAGTTGGTGAATGGCGAGGAAGACCCACAGGAAGTTTGTGAAGTTAATGTATTCAATGCCCACTTGGAACGTCAGCCAATCAGTCAGCATCGCCAGCGGGATATACATCGCAAAACTGAGCCAACCAAAGCGGTGCCATGCCTTACGCGTGAGCGGCGTGCAGGCTGTCACAATCAGATACACCGCAAGGAACCACACCGGGATCAAGGCGGCCTCTGTCGCGTCGCTGATCTGTTGGCGTTCGAGACCGACCTGAGTCATCACCACAGCCAGTACCGCCCAAAGGAGCAGTACCGGAAAGGTAGGCGCTATAAGCCGCTGAACACGGCTCGCGAGCCAATCTCGGTACACACCAACTTGACCGGGTTCAGCTTTTTTAATGGTCGCATCCCAGCTCATCCCATTGGAAAACCCGCCGACAAGGAAGAAGATCGGCATGACCTGAAAACCCCAAGTAAGCCAATGCGTCCAATCCGCGACGGAAAGCAGGTCACCGCGCTGAAGCTGCCCTGCATCATCGACATAGAGACCCGCCATCAGCCAGTGGCCGATAACCACCGCCATAATCGATAAAGCTCGCAGAAAATCGACCCAACGATTGCGCTCTGGCGGTGCCATCTGCGCCAATTCGCGTGCTTTATTCCACATCCCTGATCCCTCCAAACCATTAACTCGCTAAAGACATTGGTCTCCCGCGGCGTCTTCACAAGGGGTTAGCTACATTTCGTGTCCAAAGGGCAAATGCCATTGAAATGCGTTTATCCCCCTTTCCTAAGGGCAATTTTCCCGGCATGGGGCGCGTGCATTCAGGAGCCCTGCAACAATGTCCGATACCAAAAAAGTCGTCCTCGCCTATTCCGGCGGCCTCGATACATCCGTGATCGCCAAATGGCTTTCGACAGAGCGCGGGTTGGAGGTTGTGACCTTCACTGCTGATCTCGGCCAAGGCGAAGAGATTGAGCCTGCGCGTGACAAAGCGCGCGCGATGGGCATTCCTGATGAGCATATCTTTATTGAAGACTTGCGCGAAGAATTCGTGCGCGATTTCGTCTTCCCAATGATGCGCGCCAACGCCCGATACGAAGGCGACTATCTGCTCGGCACCAGCATCGCCCGGCCGCTGATTTCCAAACGCCTCGTAGAGATCGCACACGAAACCGGCGCAGACTACATCGCCCACGGGGCAACCGGCAAAGGCAATGATCAGGTCCGCTTTGAGCTCAGCGCCTATGCGCTGGACCCGAACATCGAAGTGATTGCTCCATGGCGCGAATGGGACCTGACCAGTCGCACGGCATTGATTGAGTGGGCAGAGGCGCATCAGATTGCCGTGCCAAAGGATAAGCGCGGGGAAGCGCCGTTTTCGACCGATGCGAACCTGCTGCACACCTCTTCGGAAGGCAAAGTGCTGGAAGATCCGTGGGAGGAGACACCAGACTACGTCTATTCGCGCACGGATCATCCCGAAAACGCGCCTGATACGCCGGAGTATATCGCAATCGGCTTTGAACAAGGCGACGGCGTTTCTCTGAATGGCGAGGAGATGTCTCCTGCGGCTCTGCTGACTGCTCTGAACGACCTTGGCCGCACGCACGGTATTGGACGGCTCGATTTGGTTGAGAACCGCTTTGTCGGCATGAAAAGCCGCGGCATGTACGAAACACCGGGAGGCGAGATCTACGCCGTGGCGCATCGCGGTATGGAACAGATCACGCTCGATCGCGGCGCGGCACACCTCAAAGACGAGTTGATGCCGAAATACGCAGAGCTGATCTACAACGGCTTCTGGTTCTCGCCAGAGCGCGAGATGCTGCAGGCCGCGATCGACCTTAGCCAAGCGCGAGTAACCGGCACCGTCCGGCTTAAGCTCTACAAAGGCCTCACCAGTGTCGTCGGCCGCAAATCGCCGCACTCCCTCTACTCCGAGGCGCATGTCACATTTGAGGACGACGCAGGCGCTTACGATCAGCAAGACGCAGAAGGCTTCATCAAATTGAACGCCCTTCGCTTACGGCTTTTGGCACAGCGAGATCGGTGACGCCCCAGCCCTGCAAGCGCACTCGCCGAGTCTGGCTTTGCGAGTCGCGCATAGCAATGTCCTAAAGCAGTAACTTTTGAAAAGTCCGAATTGGCGATTGTGACAGGCTGATTGCGGCTTTCCGCGGCGGTTGATCGTGCAAAGGTGTCAAATGCGATGGACCGTTGAGTTGTCCACTCGCGTCCACAAGCAAAACTGCAAAAAGTGGAAAACTCGGGCTTTGCATGCTTGCCGAAACCCCGAATCCAGCGCAGTTTCAACTTGTCTTCGGAACAAGAAGGCTCTGAAATGAAAGTCGCAAGACCATGAATTTCAAAGCATTTTCGAGCGATGGAGATACGGAGGCGTCTGTCCACGTGCTGTCTGAGAGCAGACATGCAAAAGGCTTCGGCTGGATGCAAGTATGCTTGATTGAGGAGAGTGCGAAAGTTCGTCACCGTGAAGATCACGGTTACTAGATGATCACAGTTGTAGGAAAGTGTTTTCGAACACAGAACGACAGCGTTTGACTGATCAATTGGGGATCGCGATCTCGGTCATGCCGAGGGGCTGATTGAACGAAGGGAGCGTTTCGGCGCAAACGGAGGGAAACAGCAACAAAGCGTAGCCGGATGCCGGTGCGAGCGCCGGTGGAGGTCCGCGAAGCAAAGCGATGCGAGAGAGCGCAAGTTCAAACGCAACGCTGGACGCGAACCGGACACTAGGCGCCAAGCGCGCTGCTGGAACAGTACGGCCAATGGTTCGCCTTTAGGGGCAAGTCAAAAGCCATACAGAACCGCAGTGACCACGCGCTGGTGAGAGTGGGGTCGGCAGCAATGCCGGCCCCATTTGCTTTTGCACTGCCCCAAACATCACGAACGCAGACGCTCTTGCGACCGCCGCAATCAGCCAATGTTGACCGCTCAACACCTCATCGCATCTTCCGCGCGCTTCACAGCGGGTCACGCGCTTCTGCCTCCGCTCACCCCCTTCCCGATTTGCGCCATCGCAGTGTGACAGGCTAAGACACCCAGCGGATGGGAAGCTTGAAGAGCCTTTATCGCCCGCAAACGTGGGACGGCGGCATCATCGCCGCGCGCGCCGCATTCGCCGCTGCCCTCACTCTCGCGCTCTTCCTACCGCTTGGCGCATCCTCAGCGCAGAGCGTATCCGATGAGCGCAATGTCCCCTTTGCCGCCCTTTTCGCAGATGTGATCGAGCCTATCGCCCCTGACATCCAAGAGATCGACCCGCTCGCCCCGCCGACCGCGGTCGATTTGGACACGTTTGACCCGCCGATCGAGGTTGAGCCCGCCGCCGGAGCCGTCATCCGCGACCTCGGCAATGGTGTCGCATCCTATTACGGCCGCCGCTTCCACGGGCGTCTCACCGCCAATGGAGAGCGCTTTGACATGCGCGCCATGACCGCCGCTCACAAGACGTTACCCTTTGGCACCATGGTTCGCGTCACCAACCGCCGCAATGACCGCTCCGTCACGGTGCGCATCAACGACCGCGGGCCGTTCATCCGGGGCCGCACCATCGACCTCAGCCGCGGCGCCGCCGAGCAGATCGGTTTGATCGCGCATGGGCACGCGCCGGTCGGACTCGAGCTCGTCAGCCGTTAACGGGTTTACCGCCCACCACCGGTCATCCCCCGCCTCAAACGCTGTCATCTGAGCGGCCTCCAACGCGTCCAGTTCGGCGATGCTGCGCGGCTTTGGCCCCGGCGTCACCGCGCCAAGGGGCCGCGCCTCGTCCATCGCGGCAAGCCGGTCCTCCATCGCCAGCTCGCCCAGATCGCCCAGCCCGCCCAGATCGTCAGGCTCATCATGAGACATGGACCGCATGTTACACGGTCCAAAGGGCAATTCCTCTGAGGGTTCAGCCGCCGGTTCCGCCTCCCCTGCCCCATACTCGCGCTCAGCCTCTCGCTCAGGCTCCTGTTCCGCCGCATCCGCGCGCGCCATCGCGGCCTCGGCCCCCGCATCATCCCCTGCGGCCATCGCATCGACCAAGGCGTCAAACTCGCCCACCATCGCCGCCACGTCCTCGCGCCCCTCCAACCGATCAAGCCGCGCCAAATGCGCCAGCAACAAGCGGGAATCGTGCCGCCGCCGCACGGCCACAACCTCCCCGTGGTAGAACACCTCCTCCTCCACCCCGTTCATCGCGCGCGTCGCCAAGGCATCCTCGGCCAGCTCCCGCGCGATCAACAGCGCCGCATGGCACGCCCGGCGAAAGGTCGCGCACGACCGGCGCAGGCGGTAGATTGTCTGATGCGAGACCGCACTGGCCCGCGCCGCGCTGCGAATCTCCCCGCAATCGGCAAGCCGCCGCAGAAACGCCGCCTGACGGTCGCGGGTGAATTGAAACTGTTCTGCATGGAATTCGTCGGCAGGAAGAGCCGCGATGAGCGCGGGGAGAGCTTCGGCAGCGGGGATGAACCGGGTGGGGGAATGGTGGGACATGAGAGGGATTCCTTTGTGTTCCGCACCCCATCCGGGGTGCGATTTCCTCGCTCACACGCCCTAAAGGGCGCGTCGCTGCGGGCGGCTGGTCAGCCTTGCAGGCGCTGGCGCGCCCGTTTGGGGATGGTTTTCGTATCGGGTTTTGGGGGAGTAGGAAAATGGAGAGAGGTGGCGCGGTGCCTCGGGGGACCGGACGCAGGGTTCGTGTGTGCGGAGAAGGGATTACGCGGAGGGTTTGGGGTGTGTGGAGAGGTTTTGTGTTTTTGTTTTGCGCACGCTGGCGGTGTTTGTTGTCCGCACCCCATCCGGGGTGCGAAATCCTCGCGCCTTCGGCGCTGCGGGCGCGCAGTCGCGCTTGCGGCGGCTGCGCCGCCGAGCTCCGCCATACAACCTCACGGTCTGCGCTGGGGATCAAGACACTACGGTAGCGTTAGCATGACGCCGCAGGCGTCACAGCGGGCGACCGCCCGCCGCCGCTTATGCGGCGAAGCCAAGCGGGCCGGATGGCCCGCGCCCGGCGCTTGAGGGCGTAACAAAAAACTCCTCTCCTCTTGGCCCTTACCTATCTGCAAGCACCAAGAACCAAAGCGCAACCCTTTCAAGTTTCCCAAATACGCGGCACCCGCTCCCCGCAAAGCAGCCGCTCATTGCGAGCATGCCGCGCGGCCTGCTCCGCCGTGGTCTGCGGCCCGGTCCCAATATTCCCCACAAAGACATGCCCCTGCCACCGCGCCCAAGCCGGATCTTCCATATTCGGCAAGGTGGACGTCACCCGGTTGTCGAGGCGAACGGTCTGCTGAGCGGGGGATTTGGGCATGGGCGGCTCCGTGATCGGGCGCGCAGCGAGCACAAGGCTGACCAGCCGCCCGCACACCCGTCAGGGTCGAGGATAGCCAAGTGAGCGGATGCGAACGCTGCGCGCTTGAGACGCTATAAGAGCGCGGGAGCGGGAGCAGTTATAGGGAATGGGGGGTGTAGGAAAATGGGTTTTGCGTGAGGGTGGAGTTTTTGTTTGCGCACGCCATCCGGCGCGCGATGTCCTCGCGCCTATGGGCGCTGCGGGCGCGCAGTCGCCCTTGCGGCGCTGCGCGCCGTTTGGACTCTTTCAGTTAGGGCGTTTCGGGGGAGTAGGAAAATTAGGGGATTCGCTCCTCAAGATCAGCCTTGTCACCAGAAGATAAGCTTACTAACACTTCAGCCAGAACGATATCGAAGTGGAAGCCTAATGACCGACAACGATGAAACTCAAATTGAGATCGAAGAATTTGTTGATGATGAAACCGAGACTTCGACAGTTGAATTCAACATTGTCGTTACAGCAAGTGACTGGACACTCGAGTTACTTGCTTCAAAATTCATAAGTGGCGATATTATAATCCCAGACTACCAGCGTAAGTTCGTATGGGACATCCGTCGAGCTTCAACACTCATTGAGTCATTCGCCATCGGTTTGCCGGTTCCACAAGTGTTTTTCTACGAAAATTCCGAGGGGCAACTTGAAGTTATCGATGGGCAGCAGCGTATTACCTCCATCGCGTACTTTTTCGAAGGATATTTTGGTGAGCAAGATGCAAACGGAAACAGAAAAGTTTTTCGACTAAAAGGTCTTGAGCAGCGCAAAGATCTGGAGGGCAAGACATTCGAAGAATTAGATGATCGAACGAAACGAAAAATTAAGAATGCAAGTTTGCGAGGTGTAACGGTCAAACAACTCACGCCTGACCAAGAACAACCGGAGAGCGTTTATCACATTTTCGAACGACTAAACACGGGCGGACAACCTCTGAATGCCCAAGAAATTCGCAATGCTGTTTATCGTGGCCCAATTCTGAATCAACTCGAAAACTTAAACTTGGAAAAAAACTGGCGAACTATATATGGGAAGCCAGCCCCCGATCCGAAGCAAAGAGATATCGAACTCATTCTAAGGCTTTTTGCGCTATTCGAGAACATCAAGGGTTACACGCCCCCAATGAAGGACTTTATTTCCCGCCAAATGGCCGGAAACAGGGACTTTAATTCAGCACGTGCTAAGCGTTTTATTGCTGCTTTCCCTGCTGCAACTCAAGCCGTAGTTGAAACTATAGAGAAGCCGTTTCGCCCCAGGGGCTTGTTGAATGCGGCAACACTTGAAGCCGTTATGCTCACACTTTTAGAAGCAGACGCAGTCGCGGACTTTTCCGAGCAAAAGTATGATGAGTTAATTCGGCGTGACGATTTCTTAGAACTCATCACTTCGAACACCACGAACACTGAGACCGTGAATTCCAGAAAGCAGATCGCGCAAGAGGTGTTGTTCGACGATGAATGAGTTCGTCGATGAGAATTTCCTGCATATTCGGAATCTTGCCAGAGAAATCGAAGAGACTTTCGTAGGGAACACAAGCGCCGACCAGCGGCTAAAGAACGAGTTAGCTGGCATGTTTGCTGTGACTGTCGCTGCGACCTACGAAGGCATCGTGAAACAAGCCCTAATTGCGTATGCATCGGGCTTTCATGAAAAGTATCGCTCACACGTTGAGAAAGACTTTGAAAGAATGAATGCTAGAATTTCAGTAGATGACTTACGAGGTTATTCGAGGCATTTTGGCCTAGACAATTGGACCGGCACCGATGCCCCCAAAAGCGGCAAAGGAACTACCTTTGATCGGCTTCTAAAAGAAAAAAGGAGTGTGGTAGAGCGCAGATTTCGTACGGATATGATGACCAATTATAAGAACTTATTCGATTGGCGTAATGATTATGCTCATGAAAGATTAACTTCAGTCACCTTCAAAGACGTATATGAAGCACATAGGGTCGCTCAGTACATAATCAAAACTTTCGTGAAAGCTTTCGCGGAGGGTTAACTACTCTGCCGCCTCCCGCGCTCCGCCAGTCTTCACAACATCCCCTTCAAATACCCCCCAGTAAAGCTCCGCTCCACCTTCGCCACATCCTCCGGCGTCCCTTCCGCCACAATTTCGCCGCCGCGCACGCCGCCTTCGGGGCCTAGGTCCAGCACCCAGTCTGCCGTCTTAATCACATCAAGATTGTGCTCGATCACCACCACGGAATTGCCCTGTTCCACCAGACGGTGCAGCACTTCGAGCAGTTTGCGCACATCTTCAAAATGCAGACCCGTGGTCGGCTCATCCAAGATATACAGCGTCTGACCGGTGCTGCGTTTGGCCAGCTCCTTGGCCAGTTTCACCCGCTGCGCCTCGCCGCCGGACAATGTCGTCGCCTGCTGCCCGACCTTTACATAGCCAAGCCCAACCTCGTTCAGCATCCGCATCTTGTCGCGGATCGGGGGCACGGCTTTGAAAAACTCCTCCGCATCCTCAATCGTCATATCCAGCACATCGGCGATGGAGAGGCCTTTGAACTTCACCTCCAGTGTTTCACGGTTGTAGCGTTTGCCGCCGCATTCCTCACACGTGACATAGACATCGGGGAGGAAGTGCATTTCGATCTTGATCAGGCCGTCGCCGGTGCATTGTTCACACCGCCCGCCTTTTACGTTGAAGGAGAAGCGGCCCGGTTTGTACCCGCGCGCCTGGCTTTCGGGCAGGCCGGCGAACCAGTCGCGGATTTGGGTGAAGGCGCCGGTGTAGGTCGCGGGGTTGCTGCGCGGCGTGCGGCCAATGGGGGATTGGTCGATCTCAATCACCTTGTCGCAAAATTCCAGCCCCTCAACCGCGTCATGCTTGCCCGCGATCACCCGCGCGCCGTTCAACGTCCGCGCGGCGGCGGCGTAAAGCGTGTCGATGGTAAAGCTCGATTTGCCCGACCCCGATACGCCGGTGATGCAGGTGAACGTGCCCAGCGGGATGGAGGCGGTCACATCGCGCAGGTTGTTCGCCTTTGCCCCCTTCACCGTCAGCTTGTGCCCGTTGCCCTTGCGGCGCTCTGCCGGGACGGCGATTTCGCGCCGCCCGGTGAGATAATCGGCGGTGAGCGACCGTTTGGCCTTCATGATCTGTTTGAGCGTACCCTGTGCGACCACTTCGCCCCCGCGCACACCCGCGCCGGGGCCAAGGTCAACGATATGGTCGGCCTGGCGAATGGCGTCCTCATCATGCTCCACCACGATCACCGTGTTGCCCAGATCGCGCAGGCGTTTGAGCGTCTCCAGCAGCCGGTCATTGTCGCGCTGGTGCAGGCCGATGCTGGGTTCATCAAGGACATAGAGCACACCCGACAACCCGCTGCCGATTTGGCTGGCGAGGCGGATGCGCTGGCTTTCCCCGCCCGACAATGTGCCGCTGGTCCGGTCGAGGTTGAGGTAATCGAGCCCCACATTGTCGAGGAAGCCGAGCCGCTCGTTGATCTCTTTCAGAATAGCTTTGGCGATCTGAGACTGCTGATCGGTCAGCTTTTCATCGAGCGCGAGGAACCATTCTTTCGCATCCGACACGCTCATCGTAACAGGAGTGGCGATATCGGTGCCCGCGATCTTCACCGCGAGCGATTTTTCGTTGAGCCGCTTGCCCCCGCATGTTTCGCACGGCTGAGCGGTCTGGAACTTCGACAGCTCCTCTTGCATCCACGCGCTTTCGGTCTGCCTCATGCGGCGGTTGAGATTGCCGATGACGCCTTCGAACGCCTTGTTCACCGTGTATTGCTTGCGCCCGTCCTTAAACGTCAGCGCGACCGGCATTCCGCCTGTCCCGTGCAGGATGATGAGCTTTTGATCCGGCTCCAGCTCGCGCCACGGCGTCGTGACATCAAAATCATACGCTTTGGCAAGGCTGGACAGCACCTGCATGTAATAGGGCGACGGTGGGTTGGACTTTGCCCAAGGCGCAATCGCCCCCTGTTTCAGCGTCAGCCCTTCGTTTGGCACCACGAGCTGTTCATCAAACAGCTGTTTTTCGCCGATCCCGTCGCATGTGGGACAGGCCCCCTGCGGCGAGTTAAAGGAGAACAATCGCGGCTCAATTTCCTCGATCGTAAAGCCGCTGACGGGACAGGCGAATTTCTCTGAGAACACGATGCGGTTCGCAGGGATCCCCGCCCCCTTCATCGCTTGACCTGTTGCGGCCTCATCCTCGCGGCCCGGCACCACCCCATCGGCAAGATCGACATAGGCGAGCCCTTCCGACAGTTTCAGCGCGGTTTCAAACGAATCCGCCAGCCGCGTTTGCATGCTGCCATCATCGCTGTGCTTCACCGCGATCCGGTCGACCACCACTTCGATGTCATGCTTGAATTTCTTGTCGAGCGCCGGGGCATCCTCGATCCCGACCATCTCACCGTCGATGCGCACGCGGGTAAAGCCCGCCTTCTGCCACTCGGCCAGCTCTTTGCGGTATTCGCCCTTGCGCCCGCGCACGACCGGCGCGAGCAAATACAGCCGCGTCCCCTCTGGCAAGTCCATCACCCGGTCGACCATTTGTGAGACCGTCTGCGCGCTGATCGGCTTACCCGTGGCGGGCGAGTACGGCACACCCACCCTCGCCCAAAGCAGCCGCATATAATCGTAGATCTCCGTCACCGTCGCGACGGTTGATCGCGGATTGCGGCTGGTGGTTTTCTGCTCAATCGAAATCGCAGGGGAGAGCCCGTCGATATGTTCGACATCAGGCTTTTGCATCATCTCCAAAAACTGCCGCGCATAGGCCGAAAGGCTCTCAACATAGCGCCGCTGACCCTCTGCATAGATCGTATCAAATGCGAGGCTCGATTTGCCCGAGCCCGACAGCCCGGTGACAACGATCAGCGCATCACGCGGCAGATCAATATCGACGCCTTTGAGATTGTGCTCACGGGCACCACGAACTGAAATTTTTGTGAGTGACATGGGTCTCCAATTGGGGACAAGGGACGGAGGAGTCCAGTTATGAACGCGCGAGCGAAACGAAGGGCCGGATGTTCACACTATGTTCGACTGTTGGGCCGAAATCGTCAAGGCTCATGGCAGGAGAATGCACTGGTGGATTGGGATAACACTAAAAACGGTGATGCGAGATCACCCCAAACAGTCGATTGTAAAAGAAAAGAGTACTGACAATGCCTCAGCAGGCTTAGGCAATCGCTTTGACTGCAATTAAGAGGATCAACTCACGCGACCAACGCAAGAACTTGCGCAAAACTGATTGCTCAGAATAAGTATCTGGATTAGTTTGCATCTTAATGAAAACGAGGGGCGCTTAAGTGGCAATCAATCCTACTTACAACATCATGAATGCTTCCAACGTATCGCAGAGCATAATCGATCTATTGCTCGGGGTAACCAACGAGGCTTTTCGCCTTTGGAGCGAGGCGCTGGCCGGAGATGCCGATGCTAGTGTCAGGATTGAGATAGTCGATTCCACTCCGGGCGGAGGGGCCGAAGGGGCGTGGCAGAATCAGACGAGCCTTGGCATGCTCGACGGACTAAATGTCATTATTGGCGCCCCAGCATGGGAATTGCAGACAGGCAGTAATCTCCAAGGCAACGCAACCGACATTTTGTTGCGCTTTCAGGTCGACAATCTTCTCAACGAGCTGTTTCTTGACCCGACACCTGAAACGCGCGACGACATCCCGGACGATCGTACGGATGGTTTAAGCGTCATACTTCACGAGATTGGTCATGCGCTTGGATTCCTAGGGTTTTATAACACAGACACCAACCAACAGGGAGGGTTCGCAACCCCCTATGACCTGCGCCGGATTGATGTTGGCGACCAAGATTTCTTCAGCGGCCCTAATGTCACGCGGCACTATGGCGGCGATGTCGAGCTAACTGACGGAAACTACGCGCATTATGGGAACTCGCGCGATTTCCCAGGATTCGATGACAACCCGTTGCTCGGCCTTATGAATGGTGTGGTCTATTACCGCAGTTGGGCATACGAAATCAGTAATCTTGATCTTGCAATTTTGGCAGATCAGGGGCTCGGTACGATCCTTGACGACATTCTCGACCGTCCCTTGCAGCAATATATGCGAGGCGGGGCCGGAAATGATGAGCTTATCGGAAGCGATGTGGTCAACTTTCTGTTTGGAGATGAAGGTCATGATAGCCTGTTTGGGAATGGGGGAGGCGACCTTCTCACCGGCGGCTTAGGCAACGACACCCTAGATGGCGGTAGCAATGTCGACACGGCAGTATTGTCAGGCATTATGGCCGATTACACGGTGAACCAGACCGCGACAGGTGTGTTTGAGATCAGCGGTGCTGATGGCACCGACACGCTCACCAATATCGAGTTCGCGCAGTTTGATGACCAGACAATGCGCCTGCTTCCGGGTCAGGGTATCAGCGTCAACTTCGAGACCGCTGATCCGTCGGTATACCAAACAGCGCTTGAAGGTCTTCGCGATTTCGACGGCAATGCGCTTGGCGGCGATGGCAATTGGTTGAGGATTGGCTCTGCTGATGTGAACGGCGATGGCGATATCGATCAGATCCTCGTCAACAATGCGATTGGCCGCTTTGCGACCGTAGGTACGGCGCCTGATGGCCTTACCTACTTTGATGATTTTTCATGGGCTGGTGAGACGCGCGTTGCAGGCACCTACATCGATCCTCTCGTTCAGTCGGGCGATGTCGTCCAAGGCAGCGACAATGACAGCCAGCGCCGCTTCCAAAACGATCTTGAAATTGAGAACATCAACCGCGTGCTTGGCGCGGATGATTACGATGGCGACGGCATTCACGAGGTCTATTTCGCGCTGACCGACGGCACCGCTTATTTGCGCGCACTGATGCATGAAGATGGCAACATCCGCTATGCGAATTACCAGTCTGAACAGGAAGTGCGCGATTACCTCACCGCTAACGGCTATGATGAAGCAACGTTTGGGGATTGGTTCTCTAGCGGAGCGCAAAGCTCGGCGGATATTCTAACCTTCGTAAACGTGGCAGAGGACCGCAAGATTGCCGGCATGCCGATTGATCCACAAAGCGGAGATTCTCTGTTGGCAAGCGAAAGCGAAGGCCTAGAATTCGCGCATTACAGTTATGCTGATTTTGCTTTCGCCTCGAACATTGAGCCGGAATTCTTCGGATAGAGGCAAAACGCCGCCCCAATTGACCGACCATCACAGCCCCTCCGCCAGCACCTCTGCGCGCTCGCGGGCTAATTGCGCTTCTATTGGGTCCAGCACCGCGCGCACTTCTGGCAAGTCCCGAATGCTGTCCTGCAGCGCATTGTCAAATGAGGCCGGGTTGCTTGATTCCCCTTGTTGCCCAGCCCTATTCTCGCTCTTTTGCGCCGTTATTATCCAAGCGTGCCGCGCACCGGCACTTCCACCCCCGCTTGATCCGCGATCATGCCCACCCATTCGCTGACCTTGGCGATCTCGTCCTCCACCACGGCGCTTTGTGTGGCGGCGGTGTCGCGGGCGGATTTGGCGGCGTAGTCTTCGCCGGTTTTGGCGTCGGCTGTGAAGACGGGGCCACTCGCGATCTGGGATGCGCGCGCGCCGTCAATCGCAAGTCCGGTGAACGCGCCGATGGCTTTCAGCGTCTGCGCGGGGGCTGCGCCGAACGCATCGCCGTCCAGCACCCGCACGCGCCCATTCCCTTGGCCGCCATATTTGCGGTTTAGCGCATCAAAATACCTCTGGTTCAGGAACCAAGCGAGCCCAGCGGCCTGCAGGTCTGTCATGGCGAATTTTTCCGCCCCGTCCATGCCAAGGTCCATCCCGGCATAGCCCATTAGCTCAAGGTAAAGCTGTCTCCCCCAGCGCCGCCCCAACATCCCCTTGCGGACCACGGCGGCAAGGAAGGATGGCAGCGGGTTTGTCATCAGGATTGCCTTCGCATCCGGGCGCGCCTGCATGATCGCCGGGATCAGCGCATTGGCGTGGTTGGTGGGCTTAACAATCACAGCCTCATCCGTCTGCCACCGGCGCGCAAGCAGGCGCATCACCTGAGCGGTCACATCCGGGCCAGCGTTCCCGATTTTCGCGATGATGCCTGGCTCGCTTAGCCCAGCACACACTCCCGGAATTTCGAACGCCCGCGCCATCAAAGTCGACCGGCAAAATGCAGTGTGGAAAATGAAATGCAGCGGCGCTTCGTCAAACCGGGCGGCCGCAATTGCATCTATGGGAACCGCAACCGGCTGCGTTCCATCGGCAGGAACCGCATCGGCAAGAAAGGCTGGCTGAGACAGGCGCTCCCGCTCAATTCGGATAAAGGTGATTGCACGGCTGGCAGGATCAAATCCATGCGGCAGCCAACGCGGATCGTTCAAAATATCGGCGAATTGAGACATTAAAATCTCCTATACCTCCCTAACCGCAACCGCCAGCCCCATCGCACATTGCCCCGAGAATGGCGGAATTCCGGGATTTTTCGGCGTTGAAGAGGCCTATAGAAAAAATGAAGGCGCGCTTCTGCGTAAAAACACTGATGATAAGCCACTCTTTGCAGGTCTTCTGTGAATTGCTCTTCGGGTCGCACCTTGGGCTTTTACAAATCAACGTCCGAGGGAAGAGATTGCGGCGCACCCTAACCCGCCGCGCCGGGTCGGCCAGCCTTCTTCGCATTGGTCCGTGATTGGCGTGCACCGTCCATCACAGCTCCGACGTGATGAGCGCACGCTGACCCGGCAATTTTGGGCTCTCGCTTGCGGTATCGCCGATCCATTCTGCCTTAACGCTCCAGACCTCTTCGATCCGATCGCCGGACAATGCTTTCGCTGGCGCATCTGCGGCGACGCATCTGCCCTTGTCCAGCACCAAAACGCGGTCCGCATGGTTCATAGCCAACGCCAGATCATGCAGCACAATGACCACGCCCGCGCCTGCATTGGCGCAGTTCTTTAAATGTCCGATCAACCGGATTTGATGCGAAAGGTCGAGCGCCGCCAGAGGTTCATCGGCAAGTATCCAGCTTGGTCGCCCGGCCAGAACCCGCGCGAGCAGCACCCGCGCCGTTTCGCCGCCCGACAGCTGCCCCACAGGGCGGGAACGCAAGGCGTTCAGATCAAGCGCCGCGATGGCCGCTTCGATCGCGGCATTGCCTGCCGCCGTGCGCCCATCGCGGTACGGCATCCGGCCCAGAGCCACCAACGCCTCAACCGAAACGTCCCAGGCAATATCGGCCCCTTGCGGCAGGTACCCGATGGCTTTCGCCCGCTCTTGAGCAGGGATTTGCGCGATGGCGATGTCGTTCAATGTGGCAGTCCCATGCGAGGGAACAAGCAGTCCAGCAAGCGCCATCAGCAGGCTCGATTTGCCCGCACCATTCGGCCCGACAATCGCCGTGATTTCTCCGCGTTCCAAAGACGCGGTGACATCATACAGAACCTGTGCATCGCCGCGTGATAGGCAAAGCGTTTCTACGCCCAAGGTCATAGCCGACCCCTCCTCATCCGGATCAACAGCCATAGGAAGAACGGCGCACCGATAAGCGACAAAGCAATGCCAAGCCTAAGCTCTGTCACAAACGGCATCACCCGCACCGCGCTGTCAGCGGAGAGGACCAGCGCTGCCCCTGCAATGGCGCTAGGCAGGATCAGGGACGAAGGCATCCGGTCGGTGAGCGGACGGACCAGATGCGGAACGATCAATCCGACAAATCCGATGATGCCTGCTACCGCGACCCCTGCGCCAACGGTCAAACCAACCCCTGCGACCAGCAAGAACAACAAGCGCCTTGGGTCCATGCCCATTGATCGCGCCGCGTTCTCTCCCAGCGTTAGGGCATCAAGGCTGCGCGCGGCGGCAATCAGGAACCCTATTCCCGCGAAAGTCAGCGGCGCCGCGATCCACACCTCACTCCATGACCGATCTGTCAAAGCCCCATTGAGCCACATCACAATCTGGCTCAACGCAAAGGCATTGGGCGCCATAGTGATCGCGAGCGCGGTTAGCGCCCCGGCAAGGCTGGCGATCATCAACCCTGCCAAAGTGAACAAGGCGATGCCCCCGCCTGCCCCCGATGAGGTCCGCCCCGCGATCAGCGCCAGCAGCACCATCGCCAAACCTGCCCCGATTAAAGCAAAAGCGGGCAGGCTCCATGCGGCCAAGGTAGAAGGAAGCGCCGCGCCAAACCAAAAACTCGCCACCGCGCCCAAAGCCGCCATCGGCGCAATGCCGAACAATCCGGGGTCGGCAAGAGGATTGCGCAAATACCCCTGCATCGCTGCGCCCGCTGCTCCAAGCCCAGCGCCAACCACCAAGGCAAGCGCAGCACGCGGCGCGCGCAGCTCCATTAGGATGAGCGCCGCATTGGCACCCGACCCGCCGACATCAAACGGATTGATCCACACTCGCCCAGCCAGCAGCGACAGCGGCACCAACACCGCAAGCAGCGCGCCAAATAGAGCACTAGCGCGCATCATAGGTGATTGCTCCTGGCGGGTTCATCATGAATTCGGTCTTGATCTCTTCCATCCGTTCAACCGCAGCAACAATGCTAGGGCCACCGCAATAAAACAGCTTTGGTTCGAAACGCGCGACAAAGGTGGTGTCCAGAGCTTCCAAGGACGGATGCAACTGGCCGGAGCTTGTCCCCGCAATCAAAAGCAAATCCGGCGGGTTCGCCATTATCATTTCCAGCGAGGCATGATCCGCCTGCTCCAACCCAAGAGCGGCACCGTGATTGATCACGCCATAGCGGTCAAAAATATCCCAAACCAGCGAGGTTTGCCCCGGCACGATCTGCCCCGGCTGCCACAACAACGTCCTGACCGCGCCGTTTTCTGGCGGCGCTTTGGGTTCTGGCAGTGCATCGGTGATCCGCTCGATCAGGTTCGCGCCCTGCCCTTCGCGTCCCAACACTTGCGACAGATCACGAATTTGGGCGAGGCTTTCGTCGATGCTTATCGGACTGCCAAAGGTTTCAACTCTTATGGCCGCACGCTCCAACGCGCGTTTTGTGGCTGGTGCGATAAAGCTGCCAGCAAGGACGATATCGGGGGCCAATACGATCACTTCTTCGGCAGTGCCGCCAGTGAATGAGAAATTCGCAGCGACATCTGCGTCGATTGAGCTGGAACCGGCATCGCGGCTGTAATGCGACAGAGCGAGGATTTGCTCGCGCGCGGCCACGTCCACGACAATCGCGTCGATGCACGGATTGAGGCTGACAATCGTGGGGTTTTCGGGGGTCTGAGCAGCCGAAGGCCGCGAACCGGGCGCGCCGCAGGATGCCAGCACGCCAGCGGCGAGAAGCGCAATGCCGGCTTTCCCAATCGTGTTTCGGTGTCTGCCCATGTCGGCGACAGGCGATAGGCGGGCGCGTGCCAGCGGGCAAGCACGTCGGCCGCGACGCCGGGGCTGAGCGCGTTAACAATTTGAGGGCGGGTGTATGGTTTCGGGACGGTGCCCTTCGCCGTGCTCGCGGGAGCGCCCCCTGCCCGCTACGCGCGTTAGCGCGCCATGAAAACGCTACAAACCTTCCTCGGCAATGCGCCAATAAGGACGCGGCCCGTCCCATCCGTGATCGCTTTGCCTGATCGCAGCGCGGAACGGACAGGCGCGCGCATCGCAGAGCGTGAAGAGCGCGAACAGATCGGCGCGCTGCGCCGCGATGCCGCAGATGCAAGCGCTGGCGCAGGCGCGCGTAACACACCTCAAGAACAAGATGCGGTTGGCGCCGTTCGGAAACTGACGATGCGCAAGCGTCTTGCCGTGCTTCTCGCTGCCATCGCAGTGCCCGCTATGGCTGCACCGGGAGACTTTGGTGCGATGCCCGGTGCCGCGCCGACAGAGGCGGAATTGGTCAATGAACGCCTCGTGCAACAACTGGCGGAAAACCCCGCCATGCCGTTTGAACGGCCGGGGATGAGCTTTCCGGGCTCTGCATTCTTCTTTCTCGCCGATCCGCCATCGGGCGCGCTCATCGCCCTGCCCACCACCGATGCTACCGATCCGGGTGCAGAGGCGGGCCGCGAGCTGGGCGAATTGATCGACGCTGGACCATCTGCGGCCCCATTCTTCAGCGCAGGCGGCGTCAGCCATATGCGCGCCTCGGAATGTCTTGCTCAGGCCATCTGGTACGAAGCGGCCAGCGAAAGCGAAGCGGGACAGCGCGCGGTTGCTCAAGTGGTTCTCAACCGGGTCGCCCATCGCAGCTGGCCGGGCAGCGTGTGCGGCGTCGTGTACGAAGGATCTCAGCGATCCACCGGTTGCCAGTTCTCCTTCACGTGTGACGGCAGCTTGGCACGCAGAGCAAGCGGCGCATCATGGGCGCGGGCACAGCGGATCGCGGGCGAGGCTTTGTCGGGCAGCGTCTATGAACCCATCGGCCACGCAACGCATTACCACACGCTTTGGGTGAACCCCTATTGGGCCAGCAGCCTCGATCACATCGGCACGGTTGGCGCGCACCGGTTCTATCGCAACCGCGGCGCCGCGGGCGAAGCGGGCGCATTCCAGGGCCGCTACGCCGGGTTCGAACCGGGCGTTTCTGGCCGGACAATGCCCGTCTCCACCGGCGCAGGCACGCGCATGGGCCTGCCCGACCTTCCCGGAGCTAGCGACGGCACCGCGCAAAACTCACCGAGCAGGTCTGGCACGGCTGGCGGCGGCCAAGCGAATGCCGAACTGCCAGCCACTACCAGCGCGATTGAACCGATCCTTGCCGATCCGGCGCTATCTGGAGCCGGGCAAGTTCGCCAAGACTACGCCAGCGCAGGCCAATGGAAAAGCGACGCGGCAAGAGAAGCACTCCAAGCGGACCAGCGTGCGCTGGCCATTGCAAGCGCGGGTGGCGGCAGGGTCGGTGAAACCCAAAACGAAGAGCCTGAACAGAGCGGCGAAGCTCCCTCTGAACCCACGCCTTAAGCCGCCTAAATCGCTCAAGATATTGGCCCCGCCAAAGCGGAGCCAGTTGCGATTGAAGCAAATAATTAACGGCCTCTAAACCTTAGCTCCACACCAAGCCTTAGCGGGATTGCCTTTAGATGATCGGCACTCGAGCGGCGCCCTTCCCCCGAATGCGCTCTGGAGAATGCGACCGATTTACGCGCGCCTCACCACTGGCGCGATCACGTTTAACGCGAAGCAATGCCGCCAGCCGGGAAACCGGGCCGGATCATCAAACGTGATCCGAATTTTGGCGGCGGCGCGACGTTTGAAGATGGATTGAATACCCTATGGCGCTTCATTTTGCCCCAGCCCAAAAGCCGGCAAACACCGCGACAGTCGTGCATGGCCAATCGGCCTCTGCGCTGCGTTTTGCTCAGGCAATGGCAGGGCGCGCGCAGCAGCGCGTGGCCAACGACAATGGGGTCCATTCAAACGAGCAGGCCGCCGATGATCGGGTTTTGCGTGCGGCCTTGCGCCATTTCGCAGAACATGGCCTTGGCGCAGCGAAAGAAGCCCGAATTCAAGCGGAACGGGCGTTCTTTAACGGCGATCGCTTAGCCTATGATTGGTGGCTCGGCATCACCCGTGCGCTGGACAAGCGGGTGGCAAGCGAAGCAGAGGGCCTGACCTTTGAAAGCGTTAATCCGTAAATCACCGTAAGCCAGCGAAGCAGCTTCGCGGGCCTGACCAAGCGTGGTTTAGCGGCGCGCAAATTGCGGCTCTACGCCCCATAATCCGGCGCAATCTGGGGCCCAATCAAGCGCGTGCCAAGGCGGCGCTAACCCTGTGATACATCCGTTAACCTCACCTTGACCACTTTGCGTTAGTGCCATCGGTCTATGGGAGTGAATTCTTTCCTATCTCCGTTTCGCGCCTCAAATAAGGGGCGCTCAAGCGCGCAAAACGGCCGTTCGGACCAATTGTCTGAGCGCGTTCGGCGTATGCTCGTCAGCACGCTCTACGCTCAGCCTTCCAGCCTCGCCATCGGCGCGCTCGCAACGGTCGCGGCGGCGGTCGTTTCCGCATGGATCGCAAACCTCCCCCAACTTTATGTCGCGGCTGTGCTGCTGGGCCTGATTGCTACCGCGCGCGTTGTTGCAGCTCTTGGGATGTCGCCAGACTCCGACAACAGCAGCACCGCAATGCTTGAAATCGTCTATGAAATCGGCGCGTTCAGCTATGCTTTGGCGCTCGGCTGTACCGCAGCGTACGCGATACTGGTCGACACCCATACGGAAGTTATCGTGCTCATGGTCGCCAATGCCTTGGGTTATGGCATCGGGGTTTCGGCGCGCAACGCCGGGCGATTGACGATTGCGATTGGCCAATTGGCACTATCGGTCGTGCCCATCGCCTTGGCTGCTTTTTGGACCGGCAAGGCGGGCTTCATCACACTCGGCGTGACGATCCTGCTTTTGATCCCAGCGATGATTTCGATCGCAGGCAACATCTTTAAGGTTCTGCGCGACTCCATCGCGTCTGCTGAAACCAGTAAGAAGCTGGCGGAAAAGATGCAGGTCCTCGCACGCACCGATGTCGTGACCGGCCTCGCCAATCGCGCCGGGCTCAACCACGCCATGGTGGAAACCATGATGGGCGTGGATGAAAACAGCCACTTGGCGCTCATCTGGATCGATTTGGATCGGTTCAAAGAGGTAAACGACTTGCTCGGCCATCCGGTCGGTGACAGGGTTTTGAGCGAGGTCGCAAAACGGCTTTCCGAGGTGTCGCCAGACGCCGGCACCGTTGCGCGGTTTGGCGGCGATGAATTCATCGTCTTTTGCCCGATCACAGACCGTAAGGAATCAGAGCGGCTCGCAAGCGAAATTCACGCCGAGATCATGCGGCCTTTCCGCATTGATGGAGAGCGATTGGAAGTGCGCGCATCATTGGGTGTCGCGTTGCTTCCCGATAACGGCACCGACGCTGACACATTGATGCAAAGCGCCGACCTTGCCCTTTACCACGCCAAAGTTGGCGGACGCTCTCAAACTTGCTTCTATGATGGTTCGATGAGCCGTGATCTTGTGCGCCGCCGCGAGATTGAGGACGAATTGCGTGCCGCTTTGCAGCGCGAAGAATTGTCGATCTTCTTCCAGCCGATTGTCGATCTCGATACTGGCCGGATCAAAACTTTCGAAGCGCTGGTGCGCTGGTTCCACCCTGAAAAGGGCGAATTGAAACCGGACGAGTTCATCCCGGTCGCCGAAGAAACCGGCGTCATCGTAACATTGGGCAATTGGATCACCGCACAGGCCGCTCGCATCGCTGCGACGTGGCCCGAAGAGGTGACAATCGCGGTCAATCTTTCGCCGCTTCAAATCCGCGCGCCGGGCGCCGCTTTGGGGATCAAGAACGCGCTGCGCGAAGCGGGTCTGGACCCCCGGCGCCTCGAATTGGAAGTCACCGAAAGCCTCTTTATCGAAGACAACCATTCCACAGCGGCCTTTATCGAGGAACTGTCTGAGATCGGCGTTCGCTTTGCCTTGGACGATTTCGGGACGGGCTATTCCTCGCTCGGCTACATCAACAAATTCCCATTCTCCAAGATTAAGGTCGACCGCAGCTTTGTCTCTGGCGAACAGGTCGGCAAAAAAAGCGAGGCGATCATCCGCGCCGTGGCGGAGATGGGCACCACGCTGGGCATGGACATCGTTGCCGAAGGGCTTGAGACGATTGAACAGGTTCAGTCGGTCAAAGACGCTGGCTGCAACTTGGGACAGGGCTATTACTTTAGCCGTGCGGTCCCAGACTATCTGGCCGCGATGCTGCTTGCGCAAGAACGCGAACAAAACTCCCGTCAAGCGGCGGGGTAAGACGGCCCGCTGTTGCGGCAATCCAATGCCGCGGATGAAAGCCGATCCCATTTGTACATTGATGTAAGCTCAATTTACGCATCCCTGCGGGAAAACACCTGCGTCCGCTGTCCATTATTGCAACTGCGAACTGTTTGCAAAGATAGTTGCGGCATTCGGGGTATTCCCGGTTGCAATCGCCCCAAACGCGGCTTACCCCGCCCTTAGATGCGGGTGCCTGGCCAGTTGGGACGAAAGCCGGGCGTATCAATCCGCGACCCTACTCGTCCCGAAGTTTGGGAAGGATTTACCCCTAATGGCCCGCAAGAAGATTTCGCTCATCGGCTCTGGCATGATCGGCGGCACGCTCGCCCACCTCGCCGCCAAGAAAGAAATGGGCGACATCGTCCTGTTCGACATCGCCGAAGGCATGCCCCAGGGTAAAGCGCTCGACCTGTCGCAATGCGGCCCGATCGAAGGGTTCGACGCGAAAGTCACCGGCTCCAACGATTACGCCGACATTGCAGGCTCCGACGTCATCATCGTAACCGCAGGCGTCCCGCGTAAGCCGGGGATGAGCCGCGACGATTTGCTCGGCATCAATTTGAAGGTCATGAAGGCGGTTGGCGAAGGCATCAAGAACAACGCCCCTGACGCTTTCGTGATCTGCATCACCAACCCGCTGGACGCGATGGTCTGGGCGCTGCGCGAATTTTCTGGCCTGCCGCACAACAAAGTTGTGGGCATGGCGGGCGTTTTGGATAGCGCGCGGTTCGCAACCTTCCTCGCATGGGAGTTTGATTGCAGCGTCAAAGACGTGAACGCATTTGTTCTGGGCGGCCACGGCGACACAATGGTCCCGGTCCTGTCCTACTCCACGATCAACGGCATCCCGGTAAAGGATATGGCCAAGATCAAAGGCGTTGCGGAAAGCCGTCTTGACGAAATCGTAGCGCGCACCCGAGCTGGTGGCGGCGAGATTGTGAAGCTGCTCGGCAATGGCTCGGCCTATTACGCGCCAGCAACAAGCGCGATTTCGATGGCCGAAGCGTATCTGGGCGACCAAAAACGCATCCTGCCATCGGCAAGCTATGTTGAAGGCAAATACGGCCTCGACGGACTGTATGTCGGCGTCCCGACAGTGATCGGCGCAGGCGGCACGGAAGACGTGGTTGAAATCGAGCTTTCCGACGAAGAACGCGCCAACCTTACGGTGAGTGTCGATGCGGTTAAGGAACTGCTGGATGCGTGTAAGGCGCTGGATGGCTCGCTTGCTTAAAACGCCACGCCTCTTGAAATGTGCGCCCGCTTTGCTGGTCTTTACGGCTAGCACAGTTGGGTGTGCGCAAGAGGCAACTTCTGCGACCGAAACTTCACAGTCTTCTGCCGAACTTCCATTCGTTGCGGCCACTCCTGAAAATATCATGGATGCGGTCCAGGCCTGCGAAAAGGTGAAGGATAGCCAAGGTTTCGAAACCTCCGAAATTCGCAGTCTTGGCTGGAGGCAGATTTCGCCCCCTCGCGGTCTGCCTGAAGGGCAATCGATGTTCGCCAACAGGCCAAGCGGCGCTAGTATCACGATAGGGGCCAGCGAGGCAGGACCCGATCAGACTTGCGTCATCATCGGCTGGGTCGACAGCAGAGAATTAGCGGAAAGCATAAGCAGCCAGATCGCAAGCGAGTATGATCTCGCCCTACACGAAGAAAACGATGAGGTCGCCAAAGCAGATCGCGCTAATTGGACTTACACCATAGCCATGCTCACCAAACCAGACGTGACAAGTCAAATTCGAATGATTGTTGTTATAACGCCGACGGAAGACGGCGCCAATTCATAGGAAAACACAATGTCTATCCTGATTAACAAAGACACCAAGGTCATCACCCAAGGGATGACCGGCAACACCGGCACATTCCACACCGAGCAAGCCATCGCATACGGCTCGCAAATGGTGGCGGGCGTTACGCCGGGTAAAGGTGGTTCCACCCACATCGGCGTGCCGCAGTTCAACACTGTGCGCGAAGCCAAGGACGCGACCGGCGCGACTGCGTCGTGCATCTACGTGCCGCCTCCCTTTGCCGCTGACGCGATTTGCGAAGCGATTGATGCCGAAGTTGAGCTTATCATCTGCATCACCGAAGGCATTCCTGTGCTCGACATGGTGCGTGCAAAGGCTGCGCTCACGGGCAGCAAGTCACGCCTGATCGGTCCGAACTGCCCCGGCGTTCTGACCCCGGATGAATGCAAGATCGGCATTATGCCGGGCTCCATTTTCAAAAAAGGCAGCGTCGGCGTTGTCTCACGCTCCGGCACGCTCACATACGAAGCCGTGCACCAAACCACAGCGGTTGGCCTTGGCCAGACCACAGCGGTTGGCATCGGCGGCGATCCGGTCAACGGAACCAACTTTATCGACGTGCTCGACCTGTTCCTCGATGATCCAGAGACCACTTCGATGATCATGATCGGCGAAATCGGCGGATCGGCCGAAGAAGAAGCCGCCGAATTCCTGAAACAAGAAGCCGCCAAAGGCCGCAGCAAGCCAACCGTTGGCTTTATCGCGGGCCGCACGGCGCCTCCGGGCCGCCGCATGGGCCACGCGGGCGCGATTGTTTCGGGCGGCAAAGGCGGCGCGGACGACAAGATCGCAGCAATGGAAGCCGCGGGCATCCGCGTGTCGCCATCGCCAAGCGAACTAGGCACTACTCTCGATGCCATGCTGAAAGAAATGGCCTGACCAAAGGTTTAAGCGGGTGCCGCGCCATCTGAGGCGTGACACCCGCTTCCCAGCCTTCTCCTCCCCTGTGAGAACACCGCCATGAACAAAGAGACCGCAAATTTCGTTCCCGACATGACCGATCAGGAAGGGCCCCAGCCGGGTCCATCTTGGGGCAATCCCAAGTGGCTTGATCAGGTCAGCGGAGCAGGAGAAGACCTCTCCGCCGCTATGGACCCCACGCAAATGGGGCTTGAGGCGGCAGACACGGTCAAGAAAGCTGCCAAATCGGCGGGCAAATCGCTCGACCCAAAGGCGATTGAGCACGCGGCCCAGCTTTCGATTGCGGCGATGACATTGGTGCGCCTTTACCGGGTGCGCGGGCATTTGGGGGCGAACCTTGATCCTCTTGGCCAAACGCATGAGCAGGCCAATCCCGAAGACCTCACCCTCGCCTTTCACGGTCTTGCCGGGAAAGAGGCAGAGGAAGTCTATGTCGGCGGCGTCTTGGGCATGGAATGGACCACCGTTGGCGCGCTTTATAAACGTCTGCGTGAGATATATTGCGGCAATGTCGGCTTGGAATATATGCACATCGCCGACACTGAGGAACGCCGTTTCCTTCAGGACAAATTTGAAAGCCCCGGCGACACAATCCATTTTTCGCCAGAGGGCAAGAAAGCCATTCTGGCCGCCGTATTGCGCGGCGAACAATATGAAGAATTCCTCGGCAAGAAATACGTCGGAACAAAGCGTTTCGGTCTAGACGGCGGCGAAAGCATGATCCCCGCGCTTGAAGCGGTCATCAAGCATGGCGGCAGCTCCGGCGTGCGCGAAATCATCTATGGAATGGCGCACCGGGGCCGTTTGAACGTCCTCGCCAATGTGATGGCCAAACCGTACAAGGTTATCTTCCACGAATTTTCCGGCGGGTCGGCCAACCCAGAGGATGTCGGCGGATCGGGCGATGTGAAATATCACCTCGGCACCAGCACCGACCGCAGCTTTGACGACATTTCGGTTCACATGAGCCTTGTCCCCAACCCATCGCACCTTGAAACGGTTGATCCGGTGGTTCTGGGCAAAAGCCGCGCACAGCAGGCAATCCGCGATGATCTGGACAAGAAAGAGCAGGTATTGCCCGTTCTGATCCACGGCGACGCGGCGTTCGCGGGGCAAGGCGTGGTGTGGGAAAGCCTCAGCCTGTCGGGCGTCAACGGGTATGACACCGGCGGCTGCATCCACTTTATCATCAACAACCAGATCGGGTTCACGACCTCACCCAAATTCGCGCGCTCATCGCCCTACCCATCTGACGTGGCAAAGGGGGTTATGGCCCCGATCCTGCACGTCAATGGCGATGATCCAGAGGCGGTGACATTCGCGTGCAAACTGGCCGTGGAATACCGCCAGAAATTTGGCCGCGATGTTGTGATCGACATGTGGTGCTATCGCCGCTTTGGCCACAACGAAGGCGATGAGCCCAAGTTCACGCAGCCATTGATGTATGGCGTGATCGGCAAACACCCCAAAGTCAGCCGCGTTTACGAACAGCGCCTGATCGAACAGGGCGTGATCGACGATGGCCACCGGGAAACGGTCGCCGCAGAATTCGTCGCGCATCTCGAAGAAGAATTTCAAGCCGCCAAAAGTTATTCCGCCAATCAAGCGGATTGGTTTGGCGGACGCTGGGCAGGCCTGAACAAACCAGTCGACGATGAAACCGCGCGCCGCAACATCGAAACGGCGGTGGAACCCAAAACCTTTGACGCATTGGGCCGCACACTCACCGAAGTTCCTGATGATGTGACAATCCACCGCACATTGGGCCGCGTGCTCAAAGCCAAGGGCGAGATGTTCTCCAGCGGAGAAGGCTTTGATTGGGCCACCGCAGAGGCTCTGGCATTCGGAAGCCTTGTGATGGAGGGCTACAACGTGCGCCTTTCCGGACAAGACAGCGGGCGCGGCACCTTCTCACAGCGGCACGCCGTTTGGGTCGATCAAAACACCGAAGACAAATACATCCCGCTGACCACCCTGCCGCACGGCAAATTTGAAGTCTATGACAGCACCTTGTCCGAATACGGCGTACTGGGCTTTGAATATGGGTTTGCGATGGCGGACCCCAAATCACTGGTCCTGTGGGAAGCGCAATTTGGCGATTTTGCCAACGGCGCGCAGATCATGATCGATCAATATATCGCCGCAGGCGAAGCCAAATGGCTGCGCGCAAACGGCCTCGTGATGCTGCTGCCGCATGGGTATGAAGGGCAAGGACCAGAGCACTCGTCCGCGCGGCTTGAACGGTTCCTTCAATTGTGCGCGAATGACAACATTCAGGTGTGCAACATCACCACACCGGCCAACTACTTCCATGTTCTGCGCCGGCAGATGCTGCGATCTTTCCGTAAGCCTTTGGTGATTATGACGCCAAAATCGCTGCTGCGTCATCCGCTGGCGAAAAGCCCGCGCGAAGAGTTTCAGGGCGATTGGCAGTTTAAACGGATCAAATCCGACATCACCGAAATCGCGGATGAGAAAATCAAACGCCTCGTCCTGTGTTCGGGCAAAGTCTATTACGACCTGTATGAAAAGCGCGAGGAAATGGGGCTGAAAGACGTCTCGATCGTGAGGATCGAACAGCTCTATCCGTTCCCCGGCGATCCACTGGCCGTGCGGCTTGAGCGGATGAAAAACCTCGAAAACGTCATCTGGTGTCAGGAAGAGCCGAAGAACAACGGATCGTGGTTCTTTGTCCAAAACCAGATCGAAGATTCGCTGACAAAAGCGGGGCACGACGGAAAACGTCCGGTCTATGCGGGCCGCGATGCGGCTGCGTCTCCGGCAACGGGTCTGGCGAAACGTCATGCACAGCAGCAAGCGGCTTTGGTCGCTGATGCGCTTGGTATTTAATAGATTTTTGAATTCAGCAAAGCTGAGGGAAACGAAAAATGGCCACTGAAATCACTGTCCCGGCACTTGGCGAATCGGTCACCGAAGGCACAATCGGCGAATGGCTGAAACAGCCCGGCGACGCGGTTGCCGCCGATGAGCCCATTGTCAGCCTAGAGACCGATAAGGTCGCGGTTGATGTGCCCTCACCCATCGCAGGCGTGATGTCCGAACACCGCGCCGAAGTCGGCGACACAGTCGAAGTCGGCGCAGTGCTTGCGGTGATCGAAGAAGGCGCGGCAGCCAGTTCGGGCGGGGGCGCTGCTCCTGCGGCAAAGGCCGAAACACCTGCACCAGCCGCCGCCAAAGAAGCGGTGAGCGACGCGGCCCAAACGCTGTCACCGGCGGTTCGCCGCGCGGTTCTTGAACACGGCGTTGACCCCTCCACCATCAAAGGGACCGGGAAAGACGGCCGCCTGACCAAGGAAGACGTTCTGGCCGCAGCCAAAGCGAAAGCCGATCCAGCGCCAGCGGCAACTCCCGCTCCCGCGCCTGCGCCAGCCGCAGCTGCAACCGGTGCGCGCGGCGAAGAACGCGTCAAAATGACCCGCATGCGCCAAACCATCGCCAAACGTTTGAAAGGCGCTCAGGAAGAGGCCGCGCTGCTCACCACGTTCAACGATGTCGACATGACCGCCGTCATCGAAGCGCGCACAAAATACAAAGACCTTTTCGCCAAAAAGCATGACATTCGCTTGGGCTTCATGGGCTTCTTTGCGAAAGCCGCCTGCCTCGCGCTCAAAGACGTGCCGAGCGTCAACGCCTACATCCAAGGCGATGAAATCGTCTATCACGACTATGTCGATATTTCGGTTGCGGTCTCCGCGCCAAACGGCCTTGTCGTGCCGGTCATCCGCGATTGTCAGGACAAGGGTTTCGCCCAAATCGAAAAAGACATCGCCGATTATGGTAAGCGCGCCAAGGAAGGCACGCTGACGATGGCCGACATGAGCGGCGGCACCTTCACCATCTCCAATGGCGGCGTGTTCGGATCGCTGATGTCGACCCCGATCATCAACCCGCCGCAAAGCGCCGTCCTCGGCCTGCACCGCATCGAAGATCGCCCTGTGGCGGTGAACGGCGAGGTAGTAATCCGCCCGATGATGTACATCGCGCTGTCTTACGACCACCGCCTGATCGACGGCCGCGAGGCTGTGACCGCGCTCAAAATCATCAAGGAAGCAATCGAAGATCCAACCCGGATGCTGATTGATTTGTGAGGCTCGGCGCTCTCTCTTCGTTGACGTTCCTCTTGCTTACTGGATGCGGGTCAGAGGATCGAACGCCCATCCCACAAGAAATGCGTGACGCTATGATCGAAATGGCTGCCAGTGACTTGCCGGACGACGTTCTTCAGTATGATGACGAAAGTAGAGCGCTTCCTCCTTGGAGCGCCTACCCCGAGATTCCACGCTATTCCATCGGCTGGCGAATGGGCGGCGGCGAAGCCTACTGGGTAGAATTTTGGGATTGGTATCATACTCTTAGCAGCGAAGAACAATCAGCCTATCGCGCGGAATATCCTGAACCTGAGGATTGGGACGGATATTACGAGCTTCTCAATTCCGACAGATGACTGAGCCGCTGTCCCGCCCACTCACTCAGGCCGAATTTGACGAACGCCGTCACGCCGATTTCCTCCGCGACCGTTTCCCAGAGTTCTGGGCGCGGTTCGGGGGAATGCCGGATGTTACGGGCAAGCGCGTCCTTGATTTCGGTTGCGGGCGCGGCGGGATGATCCAGCGGTTGATGGAAGCGGGCGCGTCTTCGGCGCTCGGCATTGAGCTCAATGAAAGCTACATTGATTTTGCGGGTCGCAAGGTCGCAAGCGAGTGGGAGAACGCCGAATTCCTGCGGGCAGACATCCGCGACATTTCGCCTGAGCCAGCCGACATCGTCGTCTCCACCAATGTGATGGAACACGTCATGTCGCTGCCCGACACACTTGCGGCGGTCGTGAACGCCTGCAAACCCGGCGGAGAGCTCTACATCGGATTTTCGCCGCTTTGGCATTCCCCCTATGGCCACCACCATTTGATCGCATCGCGCCTCCCCTGGGCGCACTTGCCGCGCAATAACCGCGCGTTTTTGGACCGGATGGTTGATGAAGGTGGCAACACACCGGGCAGCATCCAGGAGCTTGGGTTCAATGGAGCGACGCCTGCCCAATTTCGCGCTGCGCTCAAGGGCCTGCCCGTCGACATCATATCCGCGCGCCGCAATGTCGCAGGAACGCCGGTGAAATCGGCGGTGATGAAGGCGATGCTGCTGCCCTCGATGATCCCGGTCATTGGGCCGCGATTGGAGAAGTTTGTAACAGTGGGCCTCTACTGGCACTTGCGGCGAAAGAACTGACACGATTTTCTATGAAATGAGCAATGGCACTTGCCGCATCGACCGACTAAATAGAGTCCCGAAACACAGGCAACGCCGCACAGCTTAAAGCGAATACAGGATTTGATACGACATGGCTGACCATTCCTACGATTACGACGTCCTAGTCATTGGCGCTGGCCCCGGCGGCTATGTTGCTGCCATTCGCGCGGCGCAATTGGGTTTGAAAACCGCTTGCGTGGAAAGCCGCGAAACATTGGGCGGCACCTGCCTCAACGTCGGCTGTATCCCGTCAAAGGCCTTGCTGCACGGTTCGGAATTGTTTGATGAAGCATCGAACGGCCACTTTGCCACTTGGGGCATCACCGCCGAACCCACGCTCGATTTGGGCAAGATGATGGCGGAAAAGACAAAGGCCGTGGGCGAGCTTACCGGCGGGATCGAATTTTTGTTCAAGAAGAACAAGGTTACCTGGCTCAAAGGCCGCGCCGCATTCCAAGACGCGCACAGCGTGACGGTCGGCGATGAAACCATCACCGCAAAAGACATTGTGATCGCCACCGGCTCCAGCGTCACCCCCCTGCCCGGCGTAGAGGTCGACAACGCAGCGGGCCGCATCGTGGACAGCACCGGCGCGCTCGAACTTTCCGAAGTGCCAGAACATCTCGTCGTGATCGGCGGCGGGGTTATCGGGCTGGAACTGGGTAGCGTGTGGCGCCGCCTAGGCGCGAAAGTGACCGTGATCGAATATCTCGACCAATTGCTGCCCGGAATGGACGGGGACGTGCGCAAGGAAAGCCAGAAGATCTTCAAGAAACAGGGCATGGAAATGATGCTCGGCCACAAGGTCACCGGCGCGAAAGTCAAAGGCAAGAAAGTCGCTCTGACGGTAGAGAAATCCGCCGGCGGCGATGAACAGACGCTCGAAGTTAGCCATGTTCTGGTATCCATCGGGCGGCGTCCCAACACCGATGGCCTAGCGCTCGACCAATCGGGCCTGCAAGTGAACAATCGCGGCCAGATCGAAATCAGCGATGATTTCCGCACCTCGGTCGATGGCATCTGGGCAATTGGCGACGTTGTTCGCGGCCCGATGCTCGCGCATAAGGCGATGGACGAAGGCCATGCGGTCGCTGAAAACATCGCCGGACACACCGGCATTGTGAACCGCGATGTCATCCCCAGTGTCGTCTACACCTATCCCGAAATCGCAGGCGTCGGCCTCACACAGGAACAGGCGTTAGAAAATGCGGGCGGCGACAAAGCCAAGGTCAAGGTCGGCAAATTCCCGATGACGGCCAATTCCCGCGCCAAGGCGAACCGCGACACCGCTGGCTTCGTCAAAGTGATCGCCGATGCCGAAACCGACCGCGTGTTGGGCGTGTGGATCATCGCGAGCGTCGCCGGTTCGATGATTGCGCAGGCGGTGGAAGCGATGGAATTCGGCGCAACCAGCGAAGACATCGCGCTTACATCGCACGCTCACCCAACCCATGCCGAAGCCGTCAAGGAAGCAGCGATCGCGGTGACCGGCAAACCGATCCATATGTGATTATACAGGACGGCTGGATTACGCTCCCTCTCTGGCCTAACACGTCTGGCCAGAGAGGGAGCGATCACACATGGCCTATCCGCAACTGACCGACAAACCCGGCGCGCTTGAGACAGCTGCGGCGATCCGCACGGGCGAAATCAGCGTGGCCGAGGCCGTCGATGCGGCGATCACACGGATTGAACATTTCGATGCCGAAGTGAATGCGGTGGCCGTGCCCGATTTTGAGCGCGCATACTCAACCGCCCGCCGGATGGATGAACGCGGCGCTCCCGAAGACGCGTTTGAGCATCAACCGCTGTTCGGTGTGCCGATGACGATCAAGGAAAGCTTTGACGTTGAGGGTTTGCAATCGTGCTGGGGACACGAACATCTCACCGACTATGTCGCGCAAAGCGATTCCGATGTGGTGCGCCGGTTAAAGGCAGCGGGCGCAATCATCATCGGCAAAACCAACGTTCCGATCGACCTCTCCGATTGGCAGAGTTTCAATTCAGTCTATGGCCGCACCACCAATCCCCATGACGCCTCCCGTTCGCCCGGCGGCTCATCTGGCGGAAGCGCAGCTGCGGTCGCTAGCGGTATGGTCCCATGCGAATTTGGCACAGACATCGGCGGATCTGTCCGCGTGCCCGCGCATTTCAGCGGCGTTTGGGGACACAAAAGCACCTGGGGCCTCGTTTCCAAACAAGGCCACGATCACCCGGCCATGGCCAAGGCAGACGGCTTTGTCGCGGCCCATGACGGCGCGCTGTCAATCGCGGGCCCCTTGGCCCGAAACGCGGCCGACCTTGCAATCCTCTTGGAAATCGGAGCACAAGTGCCGCTGCGTAAGACGGCGAAACCGCTGAGCGAATGCCGTTTTCTTGCGATCACCGAATTTCCCGGTTGCCCGGTCGACGCAAGCGTTTCCGAACCCACAGAGGAAGCGATCGCCGCGTTGGTGGACGCCGGTGTGCAAGTGGATCGGGCGAGCACACTCATTCCCGATCTGATCGCACAGCAAGGAACCTATTTGCGCATGATGAACACCGCAATGGCGCGCGGAGCCCCCTCGCGAGATGGGAAACGGGCCAGCGCGACCGACTGGTTTGATCTGCTCGATGCACAGGCGGCCAATGCCTATGAGTGGGCGCGTCTTTTTGATGAATATGATTTTGTGCTGGCCCCGCCCGCACCAGTGCTCGCCATCCCGCATCTTGACGAGGCCGTGTTCCGCTCAACTCTCCGTATCAACGGTCAGGATATGCCAGCAGGCGCCGCGCTTTCATGGGCCGGTCTTGCGACATTCCCGAACCTCCCTGCCACTGTCCTGCCAATCGGCAGCAGCCATTATGAAGGCGCCAGTCTGCCTTGCGGAATGCAGGTGATGGGCCCGCAATGGAGCGATCTGGATTGTATCCACGCAGCAGAGCAGATCGGGAAAATCTTGCACGGATAAGCATACGGCGTCATGGGGCGAAGATTGCGACACTCGCTCTCTTATATTGGATTTCTTGGCAATGGCCCGAACCACCTCAAAACAGCCGCTCTTTTTCCGCATTGCCCGCTGGCACATCTGGCTTGGTTGGTTGGTTGGCGTACCAATTGTTATGTGGACCGCGACCGGTCTGTTCATGACGATCAAACCGATTGAAGAAGTGCGCGGAAACCATCTGCGTGTGGCGGCAGACGAAGCGCCCTTGGTCATCGCGGACAGCGCGCTCGCGACAGAGGATGCGAATTTGCTGGAAATGCGCGTGGTGATGCAAGACGGACGCGCCGTCGCAATTCTCTCTGCGATAGATGGAGCAGTTAAACGCGTCGATGTCGCAACAGGCGATGCACTCCCCGCGATTGACGCCGCCGCCGCGCGAGCATTGACGGCGCAGCGGATTGTCGGCGGTGATAAAGTGCGCGCTGTGACTTTCTTTGAAGCGGAAGACGTGCCGTTTGATTTCCGCCGCCCCATGCCCGTCTGGCGGGTCGCCTTAGAAGACGGCACAAATGTCTATATTGGCCGCGACACCGGCGAAATCGCCGCAGTCCGCACAAGCTGGTGGCGGTGGTTCGATTTCATGTGGGGCCTGCACATTATGGACCTTTCGGAGCGGGAAGACACGAGCCATCCCATTTTGATCGCATTTGCCGGCCTATCGTTAGTCGGAGCCATGTTGGGCTGTATCTTGATGTTCCGCCGGCGCAAGGCCAGAGTTAGAACACCGAAATCCGCAGGCGCCTCGGCAGGCAAAGCGAGGGCGTGATAGACGAAATTGTCCATACCCCGATCCTCGATTGGTTCGACTATGCAGGCATTGCAATTTTCGCCTTATCGGGCGCCTTGGTCGCCGCGCGAGAGCGTCAGACCTTTGTTACGATGGGGTTCTTTGCGCTTGTCACCGGCGTTGGTGGTGGCACGGTGCGCGATCTGCTCATTGATGCGCCGGTGTTTTGGATAACCGACCCCTGGGTCGCGGTGATCTGCCTTGGCACCGCGCTGATCGTTTGGTTCACACCGGTGCGCGTGTGGGACGGCAAGCTGCTTGACTATGCCGATGGAATTGGCCTTGCCGCCTATGCCGTTTTGGGCAGCGCAAAAGCGATTGCTTACGGTATTCCGCCCGTTCCGGCGGCACTGATGGGGGTGATCACGGGCTGCGTCGGTGGAGTTATCCGTGATGTGGTCGCGGGCCGCCCTTCGATCATTATGCAACCCGAACTCTATGTCACCGCCGCCGCATTAAGCGCAGCGATTACGGTTGCCGGAATGCAGATTGCGGGATGGTTGAACCTGATCAACGCCGCGATATGGTGCACCGCCTTTTTGGCTGGCTTTGCCTTGCGCAGCGCGGCCATCACGTTCGAATGGGGATTGCCCAGTTATGGCAGAGAACCCGTTGGAGACAGCAAGCCCGCTGCCGCCAACGGTTCAGATACAGATCATTCCGCGTAGGTTTCACCCGGCAAAGGACCGCCGGGATAGGCGGGCTGCGGACCGTCATCACTCGCAACGGGTGCGCCAGGCTGATCGGGGCGCTGCTCACCGGCGGCTGCGCGGGCATCCGCATAGCGGTCGTCGGACAATTGCCCTGCCGCCTGTGCCCGGTTGTTGCCCTCGCCGTATGAGCTGCCGGTAAAGCCGCCGTAATCTATGCCGGAAATGCGTCCGTCATTGCCAATCTGGCACGTGAAGCCCGACCCATTGAAGAGCGTGCCCGAAACAACCCAGCCCTCTGCCAATCGGCTTGCGCCATCAACGCTGTCGACACGGACATCGCGTTCAATTTCGGTCAAACACTGCGATACAGCGTTATCAATTCCTGAGCCATTCGATGCGCGCGGGTTCGTGCGGCGATCATCATAGCGCCGGTCATCGCGGCGTTCTTCGTAACGGCGGTCGCGATCGCGCCGGTTGTTGTTGCTGGCCGCGCTGGCAATCGCAGCGATCCCGCCAAGCACAAGCACACCGGCGAGCACATCACCGCCGCGAATACGGCCGCGCCGCCACCCGCGGCGTCCGCGATAACGGCGGCCGCGCCATTCGGCGGCCTCTGCCTGTGGATCGTAGGTGCTGGAATCAAACACGCCATCAGCGAAATCGGCATGGACAGACGTCGCAGAGCCAATCGTACCCACGGGCATTTCTGCAGGAATAAGTTCGGCGGCATAGGCCGGGGTGATTGCCATTGAAGCGGCGGCGACTGCGCCAGCATACGCCCCAATTTTGTAAAGATGAGCCATGGTTGCTCCCTCCTGTTTGCGCAATAAATTGCAGGCGAGCGGCCACCAATCGCTCAAACTCCCACGCAAATAGGCGGTCCAGGCTTACGCGTGCCTGAACCGCCCCATTTGGGTTATACCATTATCCGCAAGAAAGTGTCTTGTGGACGGTGATGGTGGTGGGCCGCGCTATCAACGCAGACCCCGGATACCGCGGAAGTCGATTTGCGGGCGATTGCCGTTTTCAACATAGCAGGTGAACCGTCCGCGATCGGAGTTGCGGCCGCGATAATTGTTCGACCCCTGCACTTGCATGCGTCCTTGAACACGGAAGCCATAGCGGGTGCGATCAACGTCGCGGATCTGCGTCACATCGGCATAGCGCCATCCGCCAAACCTGCGCGCTTGGCGCTCTGCGACGCGGATACAGCGTTCGACTGCGCGCTCACCGCCGCCGCGTCGGAAGTTGCCGCGGTAATCCGCGCGGTTATCGCGGTCACGGTAGCGCCGGTCGCGCCGGTCGCGGCGATCGTCGTTGTCAAAGGCCCCAGCAAGGGCAGCAATGCCGCCAATAATTACAGCGCCTGCGATGACATCACCGGCGTCTACGCCGCGGTCACGATGGCGATCACTCGCTGCTGCCGGAGTTGCGGACGCTAGGGCCATCGCGCCTGCCGCGACAGTCCCGAGCGTAGCCTTGGTGATGGTCTTTTTAAGATCAGTCATATCGGTCATCCTCGGGTTGGAGCCGATGCGTGATTGCGCCGGCTACAAAGCCCTTATGACTGATTCGCTGTGTGCTGAGTCTGACTGACCTTTGCAGGGTTTGTTCAGGTTAATGGCCATTTTTATGAACAACATCGGTTTGAAGACGAATTCACCTGCTCACTATCGAGCCTTAGTAGGACGCCTCTCCTGAGCGTCAGCTTAATCAAAGCAGCTGTATCTTGGGCCTGATTCAATCCAGTGCCGCCAGCACATCGCGGGTGAACGCCGCAATATTGAAGCGGGCACCGCCGCCGTCTTCTCCGCGCCGGACGATGACCACATTGCGCGATGGGACAACGACAATATATTGCCCCCGGCGTCCGGCAGCGAAGAACGCATCGTCCGGAATCCCCTCAAAGGCGTTGCCTTCTGGACGGCGGAACGTCCACCACCCCGCGCCATAGCCGCGATTTGCACCTTCGGGCTGCGGGCCTCTGGGGTCAGAGACGTAGTCCACCCAGCCTTCTGGAAGGATGCGGGTCCCTTCAAACACGCCGTCATCGAGGTAAAGCTGGCCTAGCCTGCCCAAATCGCGCGCGGTGCTCCAAACCTGACTGGAAAGGACCAATCCTCCGCTCCATTCTGCCTCGACAAAGGTGCGGTGCATTCCGAACCGGCTCAGAACGCCTTCCGGCCCGTAAAAGGTCAGATACCGTTCCACCGCCTTTGCCGCGAGCAAGGAATCCTCATTGGAGTAACGGAACACGGTGCCGGGCGCGTGGACCACCGGCCATGACACCGCCGTTTCGTTCACCGTCGAGCCGCCCCAATACAGCGCCACGGAGCGGTTGCCGGGCCGATCCGTGTAACGCCCGGTGGCCATGCGCAGCGCGTGATCAACAGTAATCTGATTGCGAATGTCGTATGCACCGCCCTGACGCCAGTAGTTAAGCGAGATGGTGTCACTGACCTCCACATCGCCCGCCTCAACGGCGACGCCGACGAAAGTGGCTGCGATGCTTTTCGCCACGGACCACGTGCGCTGCGGGATCGCGGGGCCAAAGCCGGCCGCATACTCCTCCATGATGATTGTATCGTCCCGAATGATGAGAGCAGCGGTGGTGCGTGACCCTTCGCCATATGTGCCATCGCTGGCGGCGGCCCCCAAAGCTTCCATGGCTGCACTCGCCATAGAATCTTCATCCACAAACCAACCGTCATCGGGAATGTTGTTGGCGGCGCTTGCCGCTGTGATCGGCGGCGCATCTTCGAGCGGTGAGCCAATCGGGCCGACATAACAGCCACCAACAGCCGTTTGCGTGGCCGTGCGCGGGGGCATATCATCAGCCCAATCGACCCGCACTTGATAGACGGGGCCGTTTTGTGAACCAGGTTCCGAACCCTCTACCGTGTAACGGATCACTTCATAGTCAAGGTCACGAACAATCGCGTCGAGCGGGGTCTGAATACCGGTCAGCTCATATTCGTGAATGCTCTGCACACTGCGCGATCCGCCAAGCCGTTCTGAGGTCGACATTGCGCTGCACAGCATCATCGCCTTGTAACCAGCCGCAAGTGCGCGGTTGTAACGCCCCTCCAACTGATCTTGGGCCGATTGAGCCGAAACGGGGGAAGATACAGTGAGAGCGGCAGTCGCTGCGGCAAGGATGATTTTTTTCATGATGCCGATCCTAAATGGAGCTGCACCGAGATCAAGCGTGCTCCGACGAAGGGCACAACGAAAAAGGGCTGGCGGATCGCTCCGCCAGCCCCAAATCTCATTGTCGCTGGATCCGCTTATGCAGCAGCTTCAGCGTATTCTTCAGCGTCAGCCGTTACCGGGCCGCTGTCTTGGCCGCGGGCGTCTTCGTCACGCTCAACAAATTCGATGATCGCCATCTGCGCAGCATCGCTTTCGCGGTAACCTGCTTTGATGATGCGAGTGTAGCCGCCATCACGGTCGCTGTAACGGTCGGCCAGAACGTCAAACAGCTTCTTAAGCTGGGTTTCGTCCAAAAGGCGCGCCTGTGCGAGACGGCGGTTCGAAAGCCCACCACGCTTTGCCAGCGTGATCAATTTTTCAATGTAAGGGCGAAGCTCTTTCGCCTTTGGCAATGTCGTAACAATCTGCTCATGCTTGATGAGAGCTTGCGACATATTGCGGAAAAGAGCCTTACGGTGGCCCGACTTGCGGCTCAGCTTACGCTGACGAATACCGTGACGCATAATTATAGTCCTTTGTGTTCGTTGAGGGCCCGTATGAGGTAGCCCAAAGCTGGCGGCGCTTTCTCAAATTGAGAGGTGCGCCGCCGATACCTTGATTAACCGAGCAGCTCTTGTTCAAGCTTCTTGGCCATTTCTTCGATGTTCTCAGGCGGCCATCCGGGGATGTCCATGCCCAAACGCAGACCCATGCTCGACAGCACTTCTTTGATTTCGTTCAAAGACTTGCGGCCAAAGTTTGGTGTGCGCAGCATTTCGGCTTCGGTCTTTTGAACCAAATCGCCGATGTAGATGATGTTGTCGTTCTTGAGGCAGTTTGCCGAACGGACCGACAATTCCAACTCGTCGACCTTTTTGAGAAGGTAGCGGTTGAGCTGGTTCGCATCGTCTTCTTGCGGTGCAGCAGCGTGACCGATCATGGCCGACTGCGGCTGAGGAATACCGTCTTCGAAGTGGACGAACAAAGTCAGTTGATCCTGAAGGATGCGTGCAGCGTAAGCCACGGCGTCTTCTGGAGTGACAGTGCCATCGGTTTCGACAGTCAGCGAAAGCTTATCGTAGTCGAGTTCTTGACCAACGCGGGCGTTCTCAACCTTGTAGCTCACCTGACGGACTGGCGAATACAGCGAGTCGATCGGGATCAGACCGATCGGCGCGTCGGCCGGGCGGTTTTGAACGGCGGGCGAGTAGCCTTTGCCAATATCCGCGGTCAGCTCCATGTTGAGCGTCGCGCCTTCATCGAGCTGACACAGGACGAGGTCCTTGTTCATCACTTCAATGTCGCCAGTGACAGCAATGTCGCCGGCTTTAACGGTTGCAGGACCCGTAACAGAAAGCTGAAGCCGCTTTGGACCTTCGCCTTCCATCTTCAGCGCGATCTGCTTCACGTTGAGGACCACATCGGTCACATCTTCGCGCACACCGGCGAGCGAAGAAAATTCGTGAAGCACGTTCTCGATCTTGATCGAGGTGATCGCAGCACCCTGAAGCGAGGAAAGCAATACGCGGCGCAATGCGTTGCCGAGCGTGAGGCCAAAGCCTCGCTCAAGCGGCTCAGCGACAAATACTGTCTTGCGCTGCTTATCGCCGCCTTCCTTGATTTCAAGGGTGTTGGGTTTCTTGAGTTCCTGCCAGTTCTTCATATTGACGGACATGGATTTCCCCTAATTCGCTTGCATAAAGCGGTTACATCTAAGAGCGGGCCAGCTGCCTAAAACGACGTGGGAGCGGACCCGGTGAGCGGCAGCAGCCGGAATGGCCACCACCACAAGTTCGGATCAGACCCGGCGACGTTTCGACGGGCGCACACCATTGTGCGGGATCGGCGTGACATCACGGATCGATGTGATGTTGAAACCAACCGCTGCGAGACCACGCAGAGCGCTTTCGCGGCCCGAACCCGGACCTTTCACTTCGACTTCCAAAGTGCGCACGCCGTGTTCAGCTGCCTTTTTACCAGCATCATCCGCTGCGACCTGAGCGGCATAAGGTGTCGATTTCCGACTGCCTTTGAAGCCCATGGACCCTGCACTGGACCAGCTAATCGCATTGCCCTGTGCATCGGTGATGGTGATCATGGTGTTGTTAAAGCTGGCGTTGATGTGTGCAACACCGCTCGAAATATTCTTTCTATCGCGGCGCCGTACTTTGCCGCCTTGTTCGCGTGCCATTGTTTCGTATTCCCTTTAAATGAGGACGAAGGAAAAAGCGTAACGGGGAAAACCCCAGTCGCTTACTTCTTCTTCCCTGCGATCGGCTTAGCCTTACCCTTGCGGGTGCGGGCGTTGGTGTGCGTGCGCTGACCGCGAACGGGCAGACCGTTACGGTGACGCAGACCGCGATATGAACGCAGATCCATCAAACGCTTGATGTTCATCGCGGTGTTGCGGCGAAGGTCGCCTTCGACCTGATGATCGGCATCAATGGTTTCACGAATGCGCAGAACTTCCTCATCGGTGAGGTCCTGAACACGTGCGCTGTGCGGGATGCCGAGTTTGTCGGCGATTTGGACGGCCGTTGTGCGGCCAATTCCGTGAATATATGTCAGCGCAATAATAACGCGCTTATTTGTGGGGATATTTACCCCGGCAATACGAGCCACTTACTTCTCCATGCTCCACGGAGGATTACGGCCTTGGCCGACGCCTCCATCTCAACGCTTACACAAAAGACCCGGTCGATCCATTTCCGGGGAAAGTGTGTGAACACCACCCTTTAAACGGCAAAAGCCCGGATCGAGGCACCATAGCGGCGCCACTGACCGGACTTAGTTCGAACGTGTCGACTGAGCCGCGCGCTTACGGTGATTCGCCGCGTCCGTCAACCGGTAAGCGGCGCATTCGCGCTCTTACGCGAAGATGATCGCAAAATCCGCCTAAAACGAAAGCACCAACCAAACAGCCAGAGTTAAAACATCGCCGCAATTTGCCTGCAACCGTTACAAGTTATAACAAATCCAAACGGCGTATCTTAGAGAATTTGTTAATCCTATGAAATAGAGCTCCGTTCTATGAAAGGCGACCAATCAATCCTGACATCGTACTTATTCATGTACCGGACTGCCGCAGTTTCGATTGCCGCGGTGCTGTTGTGTTTGGTAACGTTTCCTGCCCACGCGGGGCGCATCGAAGCGGGCACCTTCATCGCTCACGATACATTGGGCACAAACCGCACTCCTGATCGCGTAACCTTTCAACAGACCTTTGACACGCCGCCGGTAGTGATCGTCATCGGTTCGTCTAACGGTAGCAATTCTGCGTCGGTTCGGGTCACCAATGTCACCACCACGGGCTTTGATGAATTGATTATTGAGCCGGACAATTGGGATGGCCGGCACTTGCAAATGGTGACCTATTACATCGCCGTGGAACCGGGCCGCCACGCATTGTCCGGGGGGCAGGTTATCGAAGCGGGACTGTTGCCGACCAGCGCGGTGCAATTTGGAACTGGTTTCACCGGCGGGATCCCTGGCTGGGCCAATGTAAGTTTCACTCGGTCGCTGAACACGGTGCCCACCATCCTGCACAATTTGCAAACGGCCAACAGCGAAACCAATAACCCTGCCAACGGCCCTTCGCGTCCGCACATCACATCGATTGCCCAATCGCCGTCGCTTGCCGGGTTTCAACTGGCAATTGACCGCAGTCAGGCAAATTCCGGCCCTTTCCCGAGCAGTGAAACCATTGGCTGGATCGCATTTCCCAATGGCGGGTCAGGCAGCTTTAGCGACATAAACGGCACCTCTATCAATTGGAGCGCCGTCACCTCGGCAGCCAATATCCGCGGTTGGGACAATGGCTGCGTGACCAATTCGCACGCGTTGACAGGGGCGAGCAATCCCATTGTCGTGGCCAAAAAGGCGACCCGCAACAATGGCGATGGGGGCTGGCTGCGTTATTGTTCGGTCAATGCGACCACCATCGCATTGCGAGTGGATGAAGACCGCGATCAGGACAATGAACGATCGATCAGCACCGCCGATGCAGAAAGCGCCGCAATCGTCGCCTTCTCGTCCAGCTTTCACGCGAATTTGAGAGCCAATCTGGCCATAACCAAGACCCACACAAGCATCACCAACACCAGCGGCAGCGCCTTCGCCCTGCCCCAGGCTGTTGTGACCTATCGCATCACAGTAACCAATTCGGGCAATTCCCCGCCCAACGAAGACAGCGTGATTTTGACCGAAGAGTTGCCGCCAGAGCTGGCGCTGGTCCTTGCCGATTTTGGGGCGCCGGGATCGGGGCCTGTATTGTTCACCGATGGTTCGCCCGCAACGGGTTTGACGTGCACCTTCGGCGGGTTCACCGACCCTTCCGACTGTTATTCATTTTCGACCGATGGCGCCGATTTCAGCTATGAACCAACCGACGGCGGCACAGGCAGCGGGACCGATCCGAATGCCCGGTTCATCCGGATTGAACCGAGCGGCTTTATGAACGAAGCAGCCGTCGCGGGCGATCCAAACTTTGCCCTGCAATTGCGCACACGCATCCGGTAACGGGGCAGGATTTCAGCGCAGCGCGCCGCTCCCTATTGCGGCGATGATCCGTCGCTCAAATCACCAAACACATCATCGACGCTTGGACCGCGATTGGTGCCGTCGTCCGCGTCAATTACCGCTTCGGGGTCGATCGAAATCGTTGGCGATTGATCTTCACCATTGCCATCGCCTGCAACCTCACCCTCGGTTGCGGCCTCGTCTTCTGTTGAATTCTCTTCGGGAGCTGGCACAGCGGCAGACGGCATGGCCGGCGCTTGGACCGTACCCAGCGTTTCTGCGAGCCGCGTCAGTTGCAGCGTCATCACACCGTCAACGGCGTTGGAGATGACCGGCACGGGGTAGCGCATTTGTCCGCCGACATTGTATTCCCACACAATCCGCGTGCCCTCATCCGCTTCGCTGATGGCAATGGTGAGGATGCCAGTCACAGGTTCGCTTTGCAGCGGGCCCAGCGCGCCTTGCATCCGCAACGCGACATTGGGGTAGGCTTGGATAACGCGCATATGCTCCACGCTGCCTTCGAGCGTGAAACGGCCCGGCTCATCGACCTCTGGAATGCGTTCGCAAAAACAACCGCCCGCTTGCGGGGTCAGCGTCAGATTTGCTGCGTCCGCAGACCAGGTGTGCTCGCTCGACCACCAGCGCGCAGGGCTGATCAGGGCAAGCCATGTTTCTGTGGGGGACGCCTCAACCACCGCTTCGGCGCGTGTGATAAAGTAATTCTCTTGCGCATCGACCACCTCTGCATGGGCAGGCGACGCCGCTGCTCCCGCAACAGCGGCAAGAGCCAAAGGCGCAAGAGCCAATGACCCAGGCGCAAACGATACTAGGCGGCGCTTGAAAAACTGCAGATGCATGGAAACTCCTTCTTCGAAAGAAGGGTTAGGAGATCAAAGCGTCAGTGGGAAGGCCGCATCCGCATTTGCGGGCCAATCTGCCAAAACAATCAGCCAAGAACGGCGTCAATTTCACTGGCGACTTCATCAATGCCAGCCATGCCGTCGACACGCGTCACAATGCCGCGCGCTTCGTATCCGGGAAGGATCGGAGCGGTTTCGCTGCGATAAACTTCCATCCGGTTGCGCACGGTTTCTTCGTTGTCGTCAGGACGGCGTTTGAATTCGGTCGAACCACAAGTGTCGCACACGCCCTCGATCGAAGGCACATTTGCGGTGTCGTGGTAAAGTGTGCCGCATTTCGCACATGAATAACGCCCGGTAATCCGCTCAACCAACGCTTCGACATCAACGGCGAGTTCGATCACATGATCAAGGCTGCGTCCGTGTTTGGCGAGGATTGCGTCAAGCTGCTCGCCCTGCGCCGCAGTGCGCGGATAGCCGTCAAAGATTGCGCCAGTGCCGGGATCCATGGCGGCCAAATTGTCGTCAATCAGCTTGGATACGATTTCGTCCGAGACAAGCTCGCCTCGGTCCATCACAGCTTTCGCTTCAAGACCAACCGGCGTCTCAGCCTTAACCGCCGCACGCAGCATATCGCCGGTGGACAATTGCTTCATCCCGTGGCGTTCCACCAGGCCCGCACTCTGTGTGCCCTTACCAGCGCCCGGAGGCCCAAGCAGAATGATGTTCACGAACAATCCCCTTTTGTCGCATCAGGCACCGCCGTTAAGCCTATGCCGCCACGCGAATATTCTCGCCAGCACCCGCTAACAGGCGCAGACTGTGACCGGTTTCATGCTTTAGCGCATGCGACCTTTCAACTTAGCCTTCTTGATAAGATCGCCATACTGGTGCGCCAGCAAATGCGATTGAACTTGGCTGATCGTGTCCACTGTTACGTTCACAACGATGAGCAAGCTGGTCCCGCCCAGGAACAATGGAATGCCCGTCTGAGCGATCATATATTCTGGGAGAACACACACCAACGTCAGGTAAGCTGCGCCTACGACGGTGATGCGGGTGAGGACGTATTCAAGATAATCCGAAGTCCGCTTACCCGGACGGATACCCGGAATAAATCCGCCGTTCTTTTTGAGGTTCTCTGCATTCTCTTCGGGGTCAAACACGACCGCGGTGTAGAAGAAGCAGAAGAAGATAATGCCGAGCGCATAGAGGCCCAAGTAAATCGGCTCGCCATGGGCGAGGTACTGGTTGAGCGACACGATCGTCGCCCCCCACGTGCTGTTCGTGTCGACAGACTCGCTTGAGAATTGCGAAATCGTCAGAGGCAGCAAGAGAAGCGAGCTGGCGAAGATCGGAGGGATCACGCCTGCTGTGTTCAGCTTAAGCGGCAGGTAGGAGTTTTCCGCCTGCATCATGCCGCGCTGTGTCGCACGTTTTGGATATTGGATAAGCAAGCGGCGCTGAGCCCGCTCAACAAAGCTAATCAGCAGGATCAGAGCGATCACCATCGCGATGAAGCCGATGATGATTGGCGCGCCGATCGAACCGGTGCGGCCGCCTTCGAACATATTGGCGGCAAATGTCGGGAACTGAGCGACGATGCCCGCCATAATGATCAGCGACACACCGTTGCCGATGCCGCGTGCGGTAATTTGTTCACCCAGCCACAGCAGGAACATCGTCCCGCCAACCAGGCTGATGACGGCGCCGATGCGGAACCCGTATCCGGGGTTAACCACCGCCGCGATTCCTTCGTTGCCAGCAAAGGTCTCTAGGCCCGTTGCGAGGAACCAGCCTTGGATGGCGCACAGGAACACAGTGCCATAGCGTGTGTATTGATTGAGCTTTTGACGTCCCGTTGCGCCTTCTTTTTTCAAAGCGGCCAAGGTCGGGTGAAGCGCCGATGCCATCTGGATAACAATCGACGCCGTAATATACGGCATCACGCCAAGCGCGATCAGGCTCATATTCGCTAGCGCGCCGCCGGTGAACATGTTGAACATGTCGAGGACACCGCCCTGCCCCAGCTCAGCAAGCCGGTCGAGCGCTTGGGGATTGATCCCCGGCAGCGGGACAAAGCTCAGAAAGCGGAAAACGATCAGGGCACCAATGGTGAACCAGATGCGCTGGCGCAATTCGGTGGCCTGAGCGAAATTGCCAAGGTTTAAATTGCTGGCGATGTTATCGGCGCGTGATGCCATTGTTCGGTGTCGATCCTAGACTTTTTGAACCGGCCTGTCCCGGTCATGAAGGCTTAGATAGGAACAGAGGGGACGATTGTCGAACCCTACCCCTACAATTTCCACCTGACATTTTCTCATCCCCGGCAAACGCCCCCGATATTGGCGCATTTGCCGGGTGAGAAAACGGTTGGGAAAAAGGAGCGTTACTTCTTCTTCGCAGCAGCTTTCGCTGCTTTGACTTCGAGGTTGGTCGGCGCGGTCACTTCGACGCTGCCACCGGCCTTCTCAACCGCAGCAACAGCGCCTTTGGTTGCGCCGGTCACGACGAACTTGGCTTTCGCTTTGATTTCGCCTTTGCCGAGCAAACGAACACCGTCTTTACCGCCGCGAACCAGGCCGCATGCGCGCAAAGCGTCTTCGGTGATGTCTTTCTTGCCGTCGAGCTTCTTCTCGTCGATCCATTTCTGGACCATTCCGACGTTCACTTCGGCATAGTCTTTGCCAAACGGGTTGTTAAACCCGCGCTTTGGAAGACGCATGTGGAGCGGCATTTGGCCGCCCGCAAAACCATTGATGGCTACACCTGAACGGCTCTTTTGACCTTTTTGGCCACGAGCCGCAGTTTTGCCTTTGCCCGAACCGATACCACGGCCCTTGCGCATACGCCCTTTACGGGCACCATCATTGTCACGGATGTCATTAAGTTTCATGTGCACTCGCTTTCGCTTTCTTACGGTCCAAAATTGGACTGCGCGCTATAGGGAGCGGCGCCGATAGCGAAGGATGCCCGCGCGTGCAAGAAAAAAGGCGGGCCGCCGATTGCTCAGCCCCCGCCTTTTTCGAATGCAGAGCCCACCTGCCCTGCTTTATTGGCCGATTAACGGCGCGAATAAACGCCGATGCCATAATAGCATGGCTGAACCGAGCACGTGATCATTCGCGTGCGCAGCGTAAAGCGTGCGTTGCGAATGGGTGTTACTTCGGTGATCGGCGTGTCATCAACCAGCACGTCTTCGTCGATCAGATTGCCGTTCTCATCATAGAGCCACATGTCGATGTCAGAGCAATCGTTGTCGCATTGTGCGACCATCATGTAGCTAACGCCGGCATTCAGATCGAGCGTAACGCTGCGTTCTTCACCGTTGCGCAGCTGACCTTGGTAGCGCGCGTGGCTCGACGAAAAGCCGCGTGAATTGGCAAGGTTTTGTGTGAGGTTAAGCAGGCGATTGACCTGCTGCTCATACGAACTTTGCGCGATCGACGGCGCAGCCGCGCCAACAGTGACCATTGCAGCAGCAGCGGCCGCGATCCCAAATTTTACTGTACGTGAAGTCATAAAGTTCCCCCTTTTCATGTGCGAAAAGCAATTGTGTCCACCACCAGACGCGATTTCTAACACCGTTGCCGGCTCTAAACTAGCACGGACGCGACATCCTGACTTTCGTGCTGGCATTTGGGGAAAAGCTGTTCCAATCCGCATCTCAATGCCCCGCACCTCGTCACCAAACGCCAAAAGGCCCGCAGCGCTGGATCGCGCTGCGGGCCGTTTGTTTGACGGTATCGCCGCCGATTGGTGTCAGTCTACGACTTGCACCAGATGCGGGATCTTTGCGATCGCGCCGCGAACTTCAGGAGTATCCTTGCGCTCCACGACTTTGTGCATCTTGTTCAGCCCAAGACCGATAAGGATCTTGCGCTGGCTTTCTGGACGACGGATCGGCGAACCGATCTGTTTGATCTTGACGGTAGCCATTTTCGGTTACTCCACAATAGCAGCGGCATCAGCCTCTGCTTCAGCTTCACTCACCTGGCCGCCGCGACCCAAAAGGTCGGCGACTTTCTTACCCCGGCGCTGAGCAACCGACTTCGGCGAAGTCTGGTCAGTCAATGCGTCAAAGGTGGCGCGGATCATGTTGTACGGGTTCGACGTACCGACCGATTTGGTCACAACGTCGGCAACGCCCAGGCTTTCAAACACGGCGCGCATAGGACCACCGGCAATGATGCCAGTACCCGGAGGCGCTGTGCGGATGGTCACTTTACCAGCGCCAAAGCGGCCATTGCCGTCATGGTGCAGTGTGCGACCTTCCTTAAGAGCAACGCGGATCATCTTCTTGCGAGCCGCAGCGGTTGCCTTGGTGATGGCTTCAGGCACTTCGCGTGCCTTACCCTTACCAAAGCCGACACGGCCCTGACCATCGCCAACCACGACGAGTGCTGCAAAACCAAAGCGTTTACCGCCTTTTACGGTCTTGGAGACGCGGTTGATGTGGACCAGTTTTTCGATGATGCCATCATCTTCTTCTTCGCGTTTGCCCCGGCGATTGCCGTCACGGCCACCACGACCACGGCCACCGCCGCGATTGTCGTTGTTGCCGCCACGACCACGACCGCGGCCTTGCTTAGGAGCGTCAGCAGTTGCTGCTTCGGCAGGTGTTGCCTCTGCTGGCGCTGCTTCGGCCGGAGCCGCTTCAGGTGTCGCCGCTTCTGCTGCAGGTGCTTCGGCTGCAGGCGCTTCGGTTGCAGCAGCAGCTTCGGGAGCCGCCGTTGTTTCCGGAGTCGCTTCAGGCGTAGCTTCTGGTGTTTTCTCGTCAGCCATAATCAGAACTCCAGCCCGCCTTCACGGGCGGCATCGGCCAGTGCTTTCACACGGCCATGAAACAGGAACCCACCGCGATCAAACACGACAGTGGTGACGCCAGCTTTCTTAGCAGCGGCTGCGATATCTTTGCCGACCTGTGTGGCGGCATCGATGTTCGCACCCGACACCTTCACACCAAGTGTCGATGCAGCGGCCACTGTGCGGCCTTCAGCATCATTGATGATCTGAGCGTAGATGTGACGACCGGTGCGGTGCACCGAAAGACGTGGCCTATCACCCGAGCGCGCACGAAGCGCGGTACGGACACGGCGACGGCGCCGTTCAAAAAGGGAAAGTTTTGCCATCTTACTTCTTCTTCCCTTCCTTGCGGAAGATGTACTCGCCGCGATACTTGATACCCTTGCCCTTGTAAGGCTCAGGCTTACGGAATTCGCGGATCTCGGCGGCGAACTGACCAACGGCCTGTTTATCCATGCCGGAAATCTCAACCGTGGTTTGATCCGGCGTCTTCACATCGACGCCTTCTGGCACCGTGAGATCGACATCATGGCTGAAACCAAGCTCAAGTTTGAGCGTCTTACCCTGCGCTTTGGCACGGTAACCAACACCCGTAATTTCGAGTGTTTTGGAAAAGCCTTCGGTCACTCCTTCGATCAGGTTCGACACCAAAGTGCGTTGCATGCCCCAAAAGGCACGCGCCTGCTTGCTGTCGTTGGCCGGGTTCACCGCAATCTGACCATCTTCGATTTTGTAATCGATCAGGTCCGACATACCCATCGTGAGAGTGCCCTTAGGGCCCTTCACACTGAGCGTGCCATTGTCGATGCTCGCCGTAACCCCTGCGGGTACCGGAACAGCTTTTTTACCAATGCGGCTCATCAGAAGACCTCCGCAAGCACTTCGCCGCCGACTTTGCCTTCACGTGCTTCGTTGTCCGAAAGAACACCGCGCGGGGTCGAGACGATGGTGATGCCAAGGCCGTTGCGCACAGTCGGAAGTTCTTTCGAACCCGAATAGACGCGACGGCCAGGCTTGGAGACGCGCGCTACGTGCTTAATCGCAGGCTCGCCTTCGAAGTATTTCAGTTCAATCCGCAATGCTTTGTGCTTGCCGGTCTCGTCTTCGCTGTAACCGCGAATATAACCTTCGCGGGTAAGCACTTCGAGAACGTTTGCACGCAGTTTGGAAGCAGGTGAAAGGACAGAGTCCTTCTTAGCCTGCTGGCCGTTGCGGATGCGGGTGAGCATATCACCCAGTGGATCGGTCATAGCCATCTATCAGCTCCTCACCAGCTCGACTTGGTCAAACCTGGGATCATGCCCCGGGTGCCGAGTTGACGCAGTTCGATACGGTTGATGCCGAACTTGCGGTAATAGCCGCGTGGGCGGCCGGTGGTGGCGCAGCGGTTGCGCACTCGGGTTGGATTCCCGTTGCGGGGAATCTCAGCCATCTTCAGGCGAGCCATCAGACGTTCGCCTTCATCAAGGCTTTCATCGTCGGCAATTGCCTTCAGCTTTTCGTACTTCGCTGCGTATTTTTGAACGAGCTTCTTGCGACGCTCATTTTTGTTGATCGAACTCAGTTTCGCCATGGACTTAAGCTCTCTTTTCTTGAGATGTGTTCATAGAATTAGCACGCGGCTTACGCCGCTTCCTTCTTCTGGTCAGCTTCGCCTTCGAATGGGAAGCCGAACAGACGCAGGAGTTCGCGCGCCTCTTCATCGGTGTTCGCAGTGGTGGTCACAATGATGTCCATACCGCGAACTTTGTCGATTTTGTCGTAGCTGATCTCAGGGAACACGATTTGCTCCTTGAGGCCCATCGCGTAATTGCCGCGCCCGTCAAAAGACTTGGCGTTGAGGCCGCGGAAATCGCGGATACGTGGCATTGCGACAGTCACCAAACGGTCCAAGAATTCAAACATGCGCTCACGGCGAAGGGTGACCTTACAACCGATTGGCATGCCTTCGCGCAGCTTAAACTGAGCGATCGACTTCTTGGCTTTGGTAATGACAGGTTTCTGACCAGCGATCAGAGCCATTTCTTCAGCTGCAATCGCGACCTTCTTCTTGTCCTGGCTCGCCTCGCCAACACCCATGTTGAGTGTGACTTTGGTAATGCTCGGGACTTGAAGACGGTTGGTGTAACCGAACTTTTCAGTCATCGCCTTGACGATTTCGTCTTCGAACTTCGTCTTAAAGCGGGGAGTGTATGTATCAGCCATCGATGACTTCTCCACTCTTCACTGCAACGCGAACCTTCTTGCCGTCCTTTTCTTCGAAACGAACGCGGGTTGCCTTGCCATCTTTAGGATCAGCCACGGCCACCTTTGAGATATCCATCGGAGCCGGGAACCGGTCGATGCCACCTTGTGGGTTTTCTTGGCTAGGCTTGCGGTGACGCGCAGCCACGTTGATGCCTTCGACGACGATCTTACCGTCTTTTGGCATCACTTGGCTGACAGTGCCGGTGCGGCCCTTGTCTTTGCCCGAAAGCACGACGACGCTGTCGCCCTTTTTGATCTTTGCAGCACCCATGATTAGAGCACCTCCGGAGCGAGCGAAATGATCTTCATGAAGCCGCGGCCGCGAAGTTCGCGAACCACTGGGCCAAAGATCCGTGTGCCGATTGGCTCTTCGCTTTTGTTCACAAGAACAGCAGCATTGCTGTCAAAGCGGATGACGCTGCCGTCTGCACGGCGAACTTCTTTGCGCGTGCGCACGATGACAGCGCGATGAACATCGCCCTTCTTCACCTTTGCACGTGGCTGGGCTTCCTTGACGGAAACCACGATCACGTCGCCAACGGAGGCAAACCGGCGCTTAGACCCGCCCAGCACTTTAATGCACTGGACGCGCTTTGCGCCGCTGTTGTCCGCGACGTCGAGATTGGATTGCATCTGGATCATGGATCCGGTTCCTTCTCTTGGCTTGCCAGAACCAGTCTGGCAGTTCCGTTATCGTCTTCCCCTGCTCCGGCTAAGCCATTGCAGGAAGGGTCAAATTAATTGCTGGCAGCCTCGACATCGAGGTCAGCTTCGATTGCTTGCGTCCCGCCGGCGATAACGCGGTCCTTAACGGCCCATGTTTTCGTCTTCGAGATCGGCTTTGTTTCTTCGATACGAACGATATCACCGATGGTGAATGCGTTGGTCTCATCGTGCGCGTGGTACTTTTTCGAGCGGCGGATGATTTTCCCGTAAAGCGGGTGCTTCACCTTGCGCTCAACCAGTACGGTCACGGTCTTGTCGGTCTTGTCGGAGGTGACGGTCCCGGTCAGAATACGTTTCGGCATTGTCTACTCCTTACGCTTTTGCGGCGGCGGCAGCTGCCGCGCGCTCGTTTTGAAGCGTTTTAACCTGAGCAATCTCGCGGCGAACTTCGCGAATACGCGAAGGCTTAGCGAGTTGGTTCGTTGCGGCTTGAAAGCGCAGGTTGAACTGCTCTTTCTTCAGATCGACGAGGTCAGCAGCAAGCTGATCGTCGGTCTTCGCGCGAAGGTCTTCAGTGGTGGCCATTATTCGCCTCCCAGGTGCGAGGTGTCACCAAAACGGGCAACGACCTTGGTTTTGATCGGCAGCTTCATCGCAGCACGCTCAAAAGCGAGCGCCGCAACTGGGCCCGACACGCCATCGAGTTCGAACAGGATGCGGCCAGGCTTAACCCGAGCTGCCCAATATTCGACCGAACCTTTGCCTTTACCCTGACGAACTTCGGCAGGTTTCTTGGACACTGGAACGTCTGGGAAGACGCGGATCCAAAGGCGGCCCTGACGCTTCATCGCACGGGTGATGGCCCGGCGAGCAGCTTCAATTTGGCGCGCGGTAAGACGATCGGGCTCAAGAGCTTTCAGACCATAAGCGCCAAAGTTCAGCGTGGTGCCGCCCTTTGCATCGCCCTTGATCCGGCCCTTAAATGCCTTGCGGAATTTTGTTTTCTTCGGTTGCAACATATCTAGTTACCTCAGCGAGCCGGACGGACGCCGGAAGTTTGAGCTTCCATCATCAGGCGGTCTTGCGCGGTTGGATCATGTGCGAGGATCTCGCCTTTGAAGATCCACACCTTGATACCGATGATCCCGTAAGCGGTGAGCGCTTCGGTTTCAGCGTAATCGATGTTCGCACGCAGAGTGTGGAGCGGCACGCGACCTTCGCGGTACCATTCAACACGGGCGATTTCAGCGCCGCCAAGACGGCCACCGCAAACGATCTTGATGCCCTCTGCGCCAAGACGCAGAGCCGATTGCACCGCACGCTTCATAGCGCGGCGGAAAGCAATACGGCGGATGAGCTGATCGGCAACGCCTTGAGCGACGAGCTTCGCGTCGATTTCCGGCTTGCGGATTTCAACGATGTTCAGCTTCACTTCGCTCGATGTCATCGAAGCAAGTTTGAGGCGCAGCTTTTCAATGTCTGCACCCTTCTTACCAATGATAACACCAGGACGAGCAGCATAGATCGAAACGCGGCACAGCTTAGCTGGGCGCTCAATTACAACCTTTGAAATCGCTGCCTGTGGCAGGTTCGCAGTGATGTATTTGCGGATCTTGATATCCTCGGCCAGCAGACCGGCATAGTCACGCCCTTCGGCGTACCAGCGGCTGTCCCAGGTGCGGTTGATCTGCAGGCGCAGACCGATAGGATTACTCTTCTGACCCATCTTACGCCTCTTCTTCTTCGTGTTCGCGAACAACGATGCGCAGCTTGCTGAATGGCTTCAGAATGCGTGTCGATTTGCCGCGGCCACGTGTGTGGAAACGCTTCATAGTGATCGACTTGCCAACCGATGCTTCAGCAACGACGAGCGCGTCGACGTCGAGATCGTGGTTGTTTTCCGCATTGGCAATCGCAGAAGCGAGAACCTTGCTGGCGTCTTTCGCCATACCCTTCTTAGAGAAGGAGAGGATGTTCAAAGCCTCTTCGGCTTTCTTGCCGCGAATGAGTTGCGCAACGAGGTTCAATTTCTGAGCCGACCCGCGAATTTGCGTGCCTACTGCCAGAGCCTCATTGTCCGCAACGCGGCGTGGGGATTTTGCCTTGCCCATTATCGCTTGCCCTTCTTGTCGGCTGCGTGACCGGGGAAGCTGCGCGTGGGTGAAAATTCACCGAGCTTGTGACCGACCATCTCTTCCGAAACAGAAACGGGGATGAATTTGTGACCGTTATAAACGTTGAACGTCAGACCAACGAACTGCGGCAGGATCGTAGAGCGGCGCGACCAAGTTTTGATCGGCTTGTTGCTGCTATTTTCCTGTGCGTCCTCTGCCTTCTTAAGCAGGCTGAGTTCGACAAACGGACCTTTCCAGACGGAACGTGCCATCGTGTCTTACCTCTTCTTCTTAGCGTGACGCGAACGGATGATCATCTTGTCCGTCTGCTTGTTCTTACGGGTGCGTGCGCCCTTAGTCGGCTTGCCCCACGGGGTAACCGGATGACGGCCACCGCTGGTGCGGCCTTCACCACCACCGTGCGGGTGATCGACAGGGTTCTTTGCAACACCGCGTGTCAGTGGCCGGCGGCCCTTCCAACGGGTGCGGCCCGCTTTACCAAAGTTTTGGTTCTGGTTGTCAGGGTTCGAAACCGCGCCAACCGTGCCCATGCAATCGCCGCGCACATAACGCTGCTCGCCTGAGTTCAAGCGAACCATGACCATACCGCGGTCACGGCCAACGATCTGAACATAGGTGCCTGCGCTGCGAGCGATCTGACCGCCCTTGCCCGGCTTCATTTCCACATTGTGGCAAATGGTGCCGACCGGCATTTGCGAAAGAAGCATGGCGTTGCCAGGCTTCGTATCGGTCTTTTCGCCGGCGACAACAGTGTCGCCCTGCGCCAAGCGCTGCGGGCAAATGATGTATGCCAGTTCGCCGTCTTCGTATTTCAGAAGCGCGATGAAAGCCGTGCGGTTAGGATCGTACTCGATCCGCTCGACGGTGGCGGGAACATCCCATTTCCGGCGTTTGAAATCGATGAAGCGGTACTTTTGCTTGTGACCGCCCGCGATGCCGCGCGACGTGACGTGACCTTTGTTGTTCCGGCCACCAGTTTTGCGCTTACCAACGGTGAGCGATTTAACCGGACCACCTTTGTGCAAGGCAGACTTGTCGACCAGAATAAGACCACGGCGCGCCGGGCTTGTTGGTTTATAGTTCTTGAGTGCCATGTTCCGCCTCAGATACCGTCTGTGAAGTCAATCGAGCCCTGGCCTTCGACCAGTCGAACGATTGCTTTCTTGAAATCAGAACGCTTGTAGGGACGACCCTTCCAGCGCTTGGTCTTGCCCTTGGTGACAATGGTGTTCACCGACATGACCTTCTTATCAAAGATCGCTTCAACAGCTTCTTTGATTTGCGGCTTCGTCGCGTCATTCGCCACTTTGAACGTGATCGAATCTTCGGCCGACATCGACTTTTCAGTGATGTGCGGAGCGAGGATCACGTCGTAGTGACGGGCGTCGATGTCTTGCTTTTTAGCCATTGAAGCGCGCCTCCAGCTTAGCGACAGCATCCTTTGTCAGGACGAGCGTGTCATGGTTGAGGATGTCGTACACGTTGGCACCTTGCGCCGGGATCACATTGACGCCCGGCAGGTTGCCAGCAGCCATTGCGAAACCGCCGTTGACGCTTTCACCGTCGATCACAAGAACCTTGCCCGCATAACCAGCTTTTTCGAGCTGACCTTTGAGAGCCTGGGTCTTCGCATCTTTCAGCTCAAGAGTGTCTACTACAACCAGGCCTTCTTTAGCCTTAGTCGAAAGAGCCATCTTAAGGCCGAGAGCGCGGATTTTCTTGTTGAGCGACTGATTGAAGTCACGCTTACGAGCACCGTGAGCTTTACCACCGCCGATAAAGATCGGAGCGCCGCGATCGCCGTGACGAGCGCCGCCCGAACCTTTTTGAGCGCCGAATTTCTTACCGGTGCGAGCAACATCCGAACGCTCACGCGTTGGACGAGCCGTGGCACGGCGATTTTCGAGCTGCCAAGTGACAACGCGGTGCAGGATGTCTGCGCGTGGCTCTACGCCAAACACGGCATCGTTCAATTCGATGTCGCCAGACGCGCCCGAGACCTTTGCGCCGTCGATTTTTTGGACCTTCACCTTCATGGATCAGCCCTCCTTGTTTTCGTCAGCGCCAGCCTCTGCAGCGGGAGCAGCAGCTTCCGGAGCAGGAGTGTCGGCGGCTTCAGTCTGCGGTGCAGCGGTTTCAACCACTGCGCCGGGGAACGGCAGATCGTCAGGCATTTTCAGCTTCACAGCATCGCGGATCATCATCCAGCCGTTCTTCGCACCGGGGACAGAACCCTTTACGAAGATAAGACCGCGATCCGCATCGGTGCGAACAACTTCGAGGTTTTGCTGGGTACGTTGGCGGTCACCCATGTGACCAGCCATCTTCTTACCCTTAAACACCCGGCCCGGATCCTGACGGTTACCCGTCGAACCGTGCGAACGGTGAGAGATCGAAACGCCGTGCGTAGCGCGCAGGCCGCCGAAGCCCCAACGCTTCATAGCACCGGCAAAGCCTTTACCCTGGGTGTGCCCAGTGATGTCGACTTTTTGGCCTGCTACAAAGTGGTCGGCGCTGATCAGCGAACCAACAGGTACAAGACCCTCTTCGCTTTCAACACGGAATTCGGCAACGCGCTTTTTCAGGCCAACACCGGCTTTGCCGAAATGTTCACGCTGAGGTTTTGCTACGTTCTTTTGTTTTGCTTCGCCTGCACCCAGTTGAACAGCAAAGTAGCCGTCCGTCTCTTGGGTGCGGTGTGAAACAACCTGGCAATCTTCCAACGCGAGAACGGTAACCGGCACGTGCCGTCCGTCCTCTTGGAAGAGGCGGGTCATCCCAACCTTCTTTGCGATAACGCCTGTGCGCATCGTAATACTCCTTAACAGAGGCACCAAGGGGACCATCCCCGGGGTGCGTGAAACCATTTCGATGACCTTACAGTCATCATGTCCCAATTTTATGCTGAGGCCCCGTCCGGGCTAGTGCACCTTCGGCCAGATGGCTGAAAGTGCGAGACGGAGGACTCAGCCCGAGCAAGCTCGGCGGTATCCAGTGTCTTGCCGATCTTTCGATCAACGGGGCCATTGGAGCCCCAAACTCTCACACCGTTTAACGTCCAGTGCGAAGGACGGTTTCGATCAGCTGCTTAAGCGAGCTTGATCTCAACGTTAACGCCAGCAGCCAGATCGAGCTTCATCAGCGCGTCGACCGTCTGGGCGTTCGGCTGAACAATGTCCAGCAAACGTTTGTATGTGCGCACCTCAAACTGCTCGCGCGACTTTTTGTCGATGTGCGGGCCGCGGTTGACGGTGAACTTCTCAATGCGCGTCGGCATGGGAATGGGGCCACGAATAAGAGCACCCGTGCGGCGAGCTGTCTCTGCGATTTCGCCAGTTGCCTGGTCAAGAACGCGGTGATCAAATGCCTTAAGGCGGATACGGATATTCTGTGCTTCCATTACCTACTACCGATGCGAAAGAGCCAAGGAACCTGTTACAGTTCCCAAAAATAAAAGGCCCGCCCTATCCCCGGTTACCCGGAACGGGAGGCCCCATGAATTTCGTTTCAATAGAGACGAATCTCTACCGGATGGCGCGCGTATACGTCTGAGTTGGGATTCTGGCAACCCCGAAGCCGATGATTTTTACGCGAACCGTGCACACCGCCCTCCCCGCCGAAACCAGAAAAGCAGCTTACATAAATTGGGGCCCGGCTCTCGTGTGAGAACCGGGCCCCGAATTTGTCGCTGCGCCGCATGGGCAATCAGCGAAACCCAATGGGTTTACTTGGTGATTTTCGAAACCACGCCCGAACCAACGGTGCGGCCGCCTTCGCGAATAGCGAAACGCAGACCTTCGTCCATTGCGATCGGTGCGATCAGCTTAACGCCGATGGTCACGTTGTCGCCTGGCATAACCATTTCCGTGCCTTCAGGAAGGATCACTTCGCCGGTCACGTCAGTTGTACGGAAGTAGAACTGTGGACGGTAGTTGGCGAAGAATGGCGTGTGACGGCCGCCTTCGTCTTTCGACAGAACGTAAACTTCTGCGCTGAATTCTGTGTGCGGGTTAACCGAACCTGGTTTCGCGAGAACTTGACCGCGCTCAACGTCTTCACGGCCAACGCCGCGAACAAGAGCACCGATGTTGTCGCCAGCTTCGCCGCGATCAAGCAGCTTACGGAACATTTCAACGCCGGTAACCGTCGTTTTGCCAGTGTCTTTGATGCCGACGATTTCAACTTCGTCGCCAACGTTCACAACACCGGTTTCAACGCGTCCGGTAACAACCGTACCGCGACCCGAGATCGAGAACACGTCTTCGATCGGCATCAGGAAGTCTTTGTCCACTGGACGCTCAGGCTGTGGGATGTAGCTGTCGACAGCGTCCATCAGAGCCTTGATCGAGTCAGCACCGATTTCAGGATCACGGCCTTCGAGTGCGGCAAGAGCCGAACCCTTAACGATTGGAATGTTGTCACCGTCAAAGTCATAGTCGCTGAGAAGTTCACGAACTTCCATTTCAACGAGCTCAAGCAGCTCTTCGTCGTCGACCTGATCAACCTTGTTCATGTAAACAACGAGCTGCGGAACGCCAACCTGACGTGCAAGCAGGATGTGCTCGCGCGTTTGTGGCATTGGACCGTCGGCTGCGTTCACAACCAAGATAGCGCCGTCCATTTGAGCGGCACCAGTGATCATGTTCTTCACGTAGTCGGCGTGACCTGGGCAATCGACGTGTGCGTAGTGACGCGCGTCGGTTTCGTACTCAACGTGAGCGGTAGAGATCGTGATCCCGCGCTCGCGCTCTTCAGGCGCCTTATCGATGTTTGCAAAGTCGACAGCTTCGCCGCCCGATGCTTCAGCCATCACTTTGGTGATAGCCGCAGTCAGTGTGGTTTTACCGTGGTCGACGTGACCGATGGTGCCAATGTTACAGTGCGGCTTGTTCCGCTCAAATTTTGCCTTCGCCATTTCGAAATATACCTTCTCTTGAATTGAATACCTGCGGGAGAAAGGGCGGCCCGCTGAATCAGGCGCCGCCCCTAAACAAATCGCTCGCCTTAAGCAAGCTTCTCCTTAACCTCGAGAGCAACACTCGCTGGCACTTCGTCATAATGCGAGAATTGCATGGAGTATTGTGCACGGCCCTGACTGAACGAGCGCAGCTCGTTCACGTAACCAAACATATTGGCCAATGGGACCATGGCTTCGACGGCTTGGGCGTTGCCCCGGCTGTCTGTACCTTGGATTTGACCGCGGCGGCTGTTGAGATCGCCGATAACATCGCCCAGATAATCTTCCGGGGTCACAACTTCAACCTTCATGACCGGCTCAAGCAATTTGATGCCGCCACGTTCAGCCGCTTCGCGCATCGCACCCTTACCACAGATTTCAAACGCCACGGTGGACGAGTCGACGTCGTGGAAGGCGCCGTCTGTGAGGTGGATGGTGAAATCGATGATCGGGAAGCCGATGAGATAGCCGCTATCGGCTTGCTCACGGATACCTTTTTCGAGGCTCGGGATGTATTCCTTCGGAATATTACCGCCTTTGATGCTGTCTTCAAAGACGATGCCCTGACCGCGCTCACCCGGTGTGAAGGTCGCTTTGGCGCGGGCAAACTGACCCGTACCACCCGATTGCTTCTTGTGGGTGTAATCGACGTTGATTTCGCGGCCCAAGCTTTCGCGGTATGCCACCTGAGGCGCACCAACGTTGGCTTCAACCTTGAACTCACGCTTCATCCGGTCGACGAGAATGTCGAGGTGAAGTTCGCCCATGCCCTTGATGATCGTCTGGCCGCTTTCGTGGTCAGTCGTCACGCGGAAGCTTGGATCTTCGGCAGCAAGACGATTGAGCGCAACGCCCATCTTTTCTTGGTCAGCCTTAGTCTTTGGCTCAACCGACAATTCGATCACGGGATCTGGGAATTCCATCCGCTCAAGAACGATCGGCTTGGCTGGATCACAAAGCGTGTCACCGGTGGTGGTCGCTTTCATACCTGCCAATGCAACGATGTCGCCTGCCCATGCTTCTTCGATGTCCTTGCGGTCATTGGAGTGCATTTCGAGGATACGGCCGATCTTTTCTTTCTTGCCTTTAACCGAGTTCAGGACAGTGCCCTTTGTCAGGTGACCAGAATAGATGCGGGTAAAGGTCAGCGAGCCCACGAACGGATCGTTCATGACCTTAAACGCCAGCGCCGCGAACGGCACGGCATCGTCGGATGCGCGCGAATCTTCTTCGTCGCTGTCAGGCAGAACGCCCTTAATCGCTTCCACGTCGAGCGGGCTCGGCATGTAATCGACAACCGCGTCGAGAAGTGGCTGAACGCCCTTGTTCTTAAACGCAGAGCCGCAAAGCACAGGAACGAAGCTCTGGTTCAGCGTGCCCTTACGGATCAGGCTTTTCAGCGTAACCGCATCTGGCTCTTCGCCTTCAAGGTATGCTTCCATTACGTCGTCATCTTGCTCAACAACGAGTTCGATCAGCTTTTCACGGTATTCCGCCGCTTCATCAGCCATATCCGCAGGGATATCGCCATAGACGTATTCCGCGCCGAGATCTTCGTTCTGCCAAGTGATCGAACGCTGGTTTACCAAGTCAACAAGACCGGTGAGGCTGCTTTCGATGCCGATTGGGAGATACAGAACAGCCGGTACCGCACCAAGACGCTCGATGATCGAGTTCACGCAATACTTAAAGTCTGCGCCGGTACGGTCGAGCTTGTTGATGAAGCACATCCGCGGAACTTTATACTTGTCCGCCTGACGCCACACGGTTTCAGACTGAGGCTCAACCCCGGCCACACCGTCAAAACACGCAACCGCGCCATCAAGCACGCGAAGCGAACGTTCAACTTCAATGGTGAAGTCAACGTGGCCCGGCGTATCAATGATGTTGATGCGGTGCTCTGGTGTCTTGCGCAGCTCTTTTGGATCGCCCTTTGGATCCATCGTTGGATCTTCTGGGTTCCAGAAACAGGTCGTCGCAGCAGACGTGATCGTGATCCCGCGCTCCTGCTCTTGCTCCATCCAATCCATCGTCGCAGCACCATCGTGCACTTCGCCGATTTTGTAGGATTTACCGGTGTAATAAAGGATACGCTCGGTCGTGGTGGTTTTACCAGCATCGATGTGCGCCATGATGCCGATATTACGATAGCGCTCCAGCGGATATTCGCGGGCCATATCTAATTCCTTGGGTTTATTAGAGGCGAGAATTGCTCGCGCCCCATACAGTTACAAGTGTGACGGGATGAAGACGCTCCCCGCCCCATATCCCCCGCTTATCGGGTTCAACGGAGCAAGGACGCAATCAGTTCCGCCGCACAGATTACCAGCGGTAGTGGCTGAACGCGCGGTTGGCGTCGGCCATGCGGTGCGTGTCTTCACGCTTCTTAACCGCGTTGCCGCGATTGTTGGCCGCATCCATCAGCTCACCCGAAAGGCGTGCGCTCATGGTGGTTTCTGGACGACCGCGAGCCGCACCGATCAACCAACGAATGGCCAATGCTTGTGCGCGCTCTGGGCGAACTTCGACCGGAACCTGATACGTTGCACCACCAACACGGCGGCTGCGAACTTCAACCTGCGGTGAGACATTGCCCAGCGCATCATGGAACAGCTGAACCGGATCGGTCTTCGCTTTGCTCTCAACAGTTTCAAGAGCCGAATACACGATGCCTTCTGCAACGGCTTTCTTACCGTCCAGCATAAGGTTGTTCATGAACTTCGACAGAACCTGATCACCAAACTTGGGATCGGGAAGGATTACCCGCTTTTCGGGTCTACGACGACGTGACATGTTTAAAACTCCTTCGGAGGCGGTGTGCGCATCCGCGCCCACCTTGCGGCACCGGCCCACTCCGCGTTTTGTCTCTTTGGCCGTCCACCCAAAGGGCGACGCAAACCAAATTGGCAAAGTGCGATGCAGACCGCCGCCGCGCCAAAATTACTTCGGACGCTTGGCGCCGTATTTCGAGCGGGACTGCTTGCGGTCCTTGACCCCTTGCGTATCGAGAACGCCGCGCAGGACGTGGTAACGAACGCCGGGAAGGTCGCGAACACGGCCGCCGCGGATGAGCACAACGGAGTGCTCTTGCAGGTTGTGGCCTTCGCCCGGAATGTAGGAGATGACTTCGCGGCTGTTGGTCAGGCGCACTTTGGCAACCTTACGCAGAGCGGAGTTCGGCTTTTTCGGGGTCGTTGTGTAAACGCGTGTGCAAACACCGCGCTTTTGCGGGTTCGCTTCCATTGCAGGGACCTTAGACTTGGCCTTCTGCGGAGCGCGGCCCTTGCGGACCAGCTGGTTAATCGTAGGCATAGTTTCTCACTTCACCGTTTTTGTTATCGACCCTTCCGGGCGGGAAACCGGTTCCCACTTTCCCTGAAGGGATCGATGCGAATGGTGACACTGGGATGATTGTGATGGAATGAAACTTGGCTGACGAACCCAACCGTCTGCAAACCGCAGAAGGAAAGAGGTCGCTAGACCAAGCTGAAGACACTCCACCCAAATCAGCCTCTCGGCCACCGGGTTACTTTGACAGCCGCCACGCAAACCGCGCCCGGTTAGGGGTTTGGTCCAATAGAAAAGGCCTTGCGCTTACATGGCAAGACCTGCGGGACGAACCGGCAATGTTCAGCTCTATTGTTTGAGGGGACTCGTGAGAGGACCCTCGGATTGGGGGCGCTTAGCTGGGGTGCGGGGGGAGGTCAAGGGGTGTGTGCCAAAGCTCCTGCTCGCAAAGGCGACAGACCCCTCAGCCAAAATCAGCTCGCATTCTTATATACCGATAGATTCCAAAACGCGACCAACGCCCACCACACCACGCTTCGTCAAAGAGAAGAGTGATACACGCCCATCAAGCATCGAATTCTCGCGCTCGATTAGCCCCTCCTCTTCCAACCGTCCAATATAACGAAGGGCAGTGCTTGCTGGTGCTCCCGAAGCAATCACCAAGCTTTTCCCTGAAATTTTTGCCGCACCGGAAAACTGAACGAAAAGGTCAAGCAACATATTCCAAGCAGGATCTCCAAACAACTCGGACGGCAAGAACTTGGCACGCAACTCGTTTTGTTTGATCAAAATTGAGGCACGCCGCGCCAAGTCGAGAGAGTTCTTTTCAATCCTCGCCGCGCAAGCTGGCCAGCTAAACGATAATGCCGAACTTTCCCGATACCAATCTTGCTCGATAGAATCGGCAAGCCGGAGCAATGACCCCGCTAGATCACGCATTTCCTGCGGCTTGCATTGGGCTTCGATAGCGTCAAGGGCAGCCAACTTTGTCGCAGGGACATTCTGGGTGATCAAGGCATCAAGACCGCCGTCTGCAGAGTGCCCCTCGAGCGAATTAACAGAGGTGTTAGAAGCCCCCCATTCTCCAAGAATTTCAAGATAGTCATCCATTAAGTCATCGTTAGCCCCAAGGGCGAACCGAGCATCGTGAATGATCGTTTGAATTGAACTTTTAGAAAGCCCCAATCCTGTGGCTATCTCTTCAAGCGACATCTTCTTTGCCACCATCTTCAACACTCTTACTTCGCCATTCCCCAAATAGCTTAGAATACCATCGATATTGCGACCTCGTTGAGTCATCTATTCCCCCTAAAAACCCAAGTGCGACCTCAGGAACTGAGCTTGAAATTATTGTCCAAATTGATCAATCACATCATGCGGATCTAGCCACTCTGGATATCTCCACTTAGTATATTTACGCAGCACGCTTGCAATTGGCCCAGAAAAATCGGAGCCACTTTGGATGATATGGTGTATCTCTGCCGTTGGTAAGATTTGATCAATCGACTTCTCAACCAGAAAATTCCACTCCAGTTATCTTCTGTGGAGCGATTTAGATTGCCACTCAACTTAGAAACCTATTTACGATTTGGTGAACATTTAGATTCTCTTAGTCCAACCTGAGACAGAGTGAACTGCGGACAATATTCTATTCAATCGCAGTCCCTTGCTTGCGCACGCCATCCGGCGCGCGATTTCCTCGCGCCTGCGGCGCTGCGGGCGCCCGGTCGGGCTTGCGGTCCGCTTCGCGGCCCGAGCCATCTAAGCCATCGTTGTTGCGCACAGACACTTGGTGCTGCGTAGCAAAGTCGCGCTGATCCGGCGGCGCAGCCGCCGCAAGGGCGCCAATAAGACAAAGGCGCCCGCCCGCAGGCCCGATAGGGCCGAGGAATTCGCACCCCGGATGGGGTGCGGACAACAAAAACACAAAACCCCTCCACACGCGCCCACCGCATAGGCCTGCGCCTGCCGCAACCAAGCACCGCGCCAACTGCAAGCGCTGCACAACGCCGTCGCGAGTCCTTTGTTTGCGCATCGCATCCGCGACGCGATTTCCTCGCGCCTGACGGCGCTGCGGGCGCACGGTCGTGCTAGCGGGCCTGCGGCCCGAGTTGAGTCCCTTGTTTGCACACCGAATCCGGCGCGCGATTTCCTCGCGCCTTCGGCGCTGCGGGCGGGCGGGCGCCCTTGCGGTCGCTGTGCGACCGAGCTCCGCCAGCTTTGCGTTCAACGTTTTCCTACACCGGCGCTTTCTGCTCTACCCCTGCGCATGGCAAAAACCGCGCAAATTCAGCATATTGAGGGAGCCGCTTTTCACCCCCTAGACCGTGTAACATGCGGTCCATGTCTCTGTAGGGAAACGGCAGTCTACCCCGCCCAGTCACCCTTAAGCAGGCCGTACCAATACACGTCGCACATGCCGATATGGGTCGTCTCATGCTCGCGGAAGTGCGCTTCGCGGGCAAAGCCCAGCTTCTCCAGCAGGTGCACAGAGGCGGCGTTGCGGGTGTCGACTTCGGCGGTGATCTTGCGCACCCCTGATGCAAACCGGTGTGCGATCAGAGCGGCGGCGCATTCGCTGGCTGCGCCCTTCCCCTGCCAATCGGAGCAGATGATATAGCCGATCTCCTCCACGCCTTCCTGATGCGCGGTGTGCACGGTCAAGCGGCCTGCGACCTGTCCGGCGTGCTCTCCGCTCGCGGCCTCGGCGATCCACGTCTTGCCCGGCCAAGCGGGGTCATTCAGCCAGCCGGACAGCTCCTCAACCGAAGCAAAGGCGGGGCGCGTCAGATAGAGGCATTGCTCCGCATCGCCCAGCGTCGGGAACAGCGCAGCGGCGTCCTCTGCGCCCATGGGCCGCATGGTGAAACGTTCGGTTTGGAGTGTGGCGACGGCCTGCATCGCAGCGTCTTAGCCTTCGGTCAGGTAGGCGACCAGTGCTTTGACCTTCTTGCTGCGCCATTGCGGGGTCGGGGCGACCAGCCAGTACGACCGCAGGCTCTCCGCCGGGTCATCAAGCTGGGTCAACTGGCCGCGTTCCAAAGCGCCCTCAACCAGAGGAAGCGGCAGAACGGTGCGCCCCATCCCAGCGAGCGCGCTGGACAGAGCCTGTCCCGGGCTGCCCGCCTTGATACAGGGGAGCACGCCGTCGGGCAGCGCCGCGCCGGGCCAGTCGATCCAGGCATCGCGCGCGCCGCCGTGGTCTTCGGAAGCTTGAACGGTCACACGCTGAGCCGCGGCGAGTTGCACGCCCTCAAGCTCGCCCGGTCCATCGACAAGGCGGATGGCAAGGTCGAGGTTCGCTTCGGTGAAGTCGGCGGCTTCGTCGGCGATGATGGAGTACACGACGCCCGGCGTGCCCGCCTGAAACTTGGCAAGGCGGGGTGCGAGCCATTCGGCATAGAACTCACGCGGGGCGGCGATGGTGTACCGGTCGGAGGCCTGCCCAGCCTGCATCGCGGCAACGCTCTCTTCGAAGCGCAAGAACCCTTCGCGCAGTGCATCAAGCCCGGCACAGCCCTCCGGCGTCAGCTCCAACCCCTTGGACGTGCGGCGGAACAGGACAACGCCGAGGTGATCCTCCAACGCGCGGATCTGTTGACCCACGGCCGCCGGTGTCACGGCCAGCTCATCCGCCGCTCTCGTGAAAGACAGATGGCGCGCCGCTGCGTCATAAACGCGCAGGGCGTTCAGGGGGAGATGGGTGCGTTTCACAAGCCTGTGTGCTTATGCAGGCCCGCCGTCCGCCGTTTCAGGCGCGGCGAGCGGGAAGAAGGGAATGCGCACTTCGAGCGGCGTGCCGTCGTCCTTGTGAAAGGTGTAGAACCCTTCCATCGACCCGTTCGGCGTCGTCAACGGACAGCCCGAGACGTAATCGTGGCTTTCCCCCGGTGCGAGCTTTGGCTGTTCGCCAACTACGCCTTCGCCGTCGACATGGTTCACCATGCCGCGTCCGTCGGTGATGCGCCAATGGCGGGTGCGCAGCTGCACACCTTCGTGGGAGCCGTTCTCAATGCGGATGTGATACACCCAAAACCACTTCCCCGCCTCGGGATGCGATTGCTCGGGCAGGAAATTGACAGCCACACGGACGGTGATCCCGTCGGTAATGGCAGCGTGTTGGAACAGCTCTTTCATAACAGTCGGCAAGGTAGCAATTCTGGTCCAAGCGACAAGGGGGTGCGGAGTTATAATCCCAAGCCTGATCTTTCTAGGTGGCAAGTTTGCACCAATTGGCGGCTTTGCGCGCAAGCGACCGGCCTAAGGCGCCAGCGCATCTCCCGCAGGTTCCAATGCAGGAGGCGGATCAGCGGGATTGTGCTCGGCTAGGAATTCTAAGAGCGTATCGTACCACTTTTGCTCGTTCTCTTTCTCAGAAAAGCTGTGTCCTTCCCCATCAATTAGCAACGTGCGCGGCGGCACTGGCGAACCAGCGGTTGCATCGCGGAACATTCGATATTGTGAAACTGGAACTCGGCAGTCCTCGCTGCCATGCGCAAGCAGGACCGGACGATTGAGTGTAGCCGCGTGGTTGACCGGTGAGTAATCGTCGAGGTCGTCAACCTGCCCCTCTACCCGTTCGCGCAGGTCATCCGCGTACCAATTAGAAATGGCGCGTTGAGCATCGACCACGCGCACCCGTTCGGCACCGGGAACAAGATCGTAGCGATAGACCGAAAGCTGGCTGCGCTCGTTGCGCTGCACCGCAATCAAAGCAAATTCACCATCTTCCGCCACGTGGACCAAATCGCCGCCAATTAGCAGGTCGTCATCAACGTCGAGCATCCATGTCGCATTGTTTTCAATATTGCGCACAAACAGCCTATTTTTTCGAACCGGTGTTCCGTAATAGTCGCCTAAAGCAGAAATCGAGGTGATGAGTTTTTCATTGCCAGCCCAACGGAACCAATCAAGCCTCTGATCCTCGCCAAGTTTGTATACCTTAAGCGGTTGCTGTGTCGCAGCGTCCATAAGCAAGAGCGCCGTTTCACCATCGACGACGCGCTTAATCGCAATATGCACGCCATCAGGCGAGACCGAGAACCTGCGATAGGTGCTGCGATTGGCGAAATGTTCGGTTGGAATGGCGGCGGGACGCTCACCACCAACACTGAAGTCTATATCGGCAAGCCTAGTCACAGATGCCTGCGTAATCTGAGCAGGTTCGATATTTTGCGCCGAAGCCGGCGCCGCCACCGGCGCTGCAACCCACGCAAGCAGCACCGCCGCCCAACCCAAAAGCTTCATAGTGCCCCCATCAGAAAACCGGCACTCATTGCCGAATCAATTCAAGTCGAACTCTATGAAATACCCGGGAAAAAGATAGCTCTACTTCGAAGTTTTAACTTATCCCGCTGCGAGTTCTTCTTCGATTTGATCCAAACGTTCTTTGCCAAAGAACATCTGTGTGTCGCCGCCTTTGGGCCCCACAAACATTGTCGGAATGCCGAAAGCGCCGCGCTCAACCGCGTGATCGGTGTTGGCGACTAGGCCTTGTTTCACCTCATTGGTTTGTGTGCGGGCGAAGAGGTCGGCGGCATCAAAGCCGCCACTTGCGACAGCCGCGCCGAGCGCCTCCAGATCTGTGATATCGATGCCCTGTTCCCAAATTGCTGGCAACAGCGCCTCGACAAATTGCACCCCGCGCCCGTCTTGATCGGCGGCAAACAACATCCGCTGCAAGGTGATCGAGTTGAACGGAAATTGTGGGTGCATCTTGTATTTGGTCAGCTGGTGCTTCTTGATGAAGCGTTGAATTTCCAGCATCGAATATTCAACTTTGCCCTTAACATCGGCGTCGCGGATCATTGGCGGCGCATTGCCGGTTAACTTGTGCATACCGCCCAAGAAAACCGGCGTCACATCAAGCTCCGCCCCGGTCCGTTTGATCAAATCGCGCAGCGGCCACCAGATGAAATAGGCGTTGGGGCTGACGAAGTCGAAAATCAGCTCAATACGGTTGGCCATGTGGTTCTCTCCCAAAAGTGTTGGAAGATCGGTTGCACATCGAAATTAATGGCACAAGCCCCTCGATGCACAGCGACGCAAGACTGCGCAGCTATGCGCGTGAAGGTCGCACGAGCGAGCACAATGCGCCCCGGATGGGACGCGCAAACGCATCAATGTGGCAACAACCCGCTCTCCAAACCGGTCCGGTCCTCCAATGCGAATTTGTCGAAGAGATCGGCGCTGGCCGCGTTCAATCCGACGATCCTTGTGTGACGGCCATTGCGGCGCATCCGGTCGACCACTTTTTCAAGCGCGCCAATTGCAGAAATGTCCCAAAAATGCGCCTTGGACACGTCGATCACGACATGGTGCGCGGCGTCTTCATATTGGCTTTCCGGGCCCAGCTTTTCGATGAATTTGTCGACACTGGCAAAGAAGATTTCGCCGGTGACGACATAGACTGCGCTGTGGGGCCGGCGAACACGCTCCACCTCAAACAGGTTGCGCACTTTGTTGGCGAAGAAGATGCCCGAAAGCAGCACACCGATTAGCACGCCCATGGCAAGGTCATGCGTCCACACAACGACAAGAACGGTCGCGATCATCACAATCGAGCTGGTCGGGGGATGGCGGCGCAAATTGGGGATCGAGTTCCAGCTGAACGTACCGATGCTGACCATGATCATAACGGCGACGAGGGCTGGCATCGGCACCTGCCCCACATAGGAACCAAGTACGGTCAGAAGAAACAGCAAGAACGCGCCGGCGGTGAAGGTCGAAAGTCGCCCTCGCCCGCCTGATGCGACGTTGATCACCGACTGGCCGATCATCGCGCAACCGCCCATCCCGCCAAAGCAAGCTGCGACAATGTTGGCGATGCCTTGACCGCCGCTTTCGCGCCGCTTGTTGCTGTCAGTGTGCGTCATATCGTCGACGATTTGCGCGGTAAGCAGGCTTTCCAGCAGGCCAACAGCCGCCATAGTCAGCGAGTACGGCGCAATGATGGTCAGCGTTTCCCAGGTCAGCGGCACATCAGGCAGCGCAAAGCTTGGCAGACCGTCAGGCAATGTGCCTTCGCCAGCGACATTGTTGACTGGCAAGGCCCACCAGATCGTCGCAGCGGTTAGCAAGACGATAGCGACAAGCGGGCTAGGGATCGACTTGGTCAGGCGCGGAAAACCATAGATGATCGCCAAACCTGCAATCACCATTGCCCATGTCCACGGGCCTACACCCTCGTTACCCGGCCAAAGCTGCGGGATCTGAGCCATAAAGATCAGGATTGCCAACGCGTTGACGAAGCCGGTGATGACAGAGCGGCTGACGAATTGCATCAACAGGTCGAGCCGCAAAAGCGCTGCGATCCCTTGGAACACACCCATCAGGATTGTGGCTGCAAAGAGGTATTCAACGCCGTAATCACGCACCAATGGGATCACGACAACGGCAACCGCAGCGGTAGCAGCGGAAATCATCCCTGGACGCCCACCCGTAAGAGCAATCACCATCGCAATGGCGACACTTGCGTAAAGGCCAACGCTCGGATCGACCCCTGCGATCAAGGCAAAGCCAATCGCTTCTGGAATAAGAGCAAGCGCAACCACGATCCCGGCCAAAATATCGGCCCTCGGCTGCGCAAACCAATCACGCCGGAACGTCTGCGCAAATGTGGTGGTCGTTGTCATACGCTGAATATCCGATTTTGGGTGAACGCGGCGCGTATCATTGCGAATACGAAGCGCAGGTAATTGGGCGCGATTAGAGAAACATTGTGCAGCGCACAACTACGCGTTCGATTTTTCTTCCACACTTCGCGCCATCAACCACTGCAATTCCTCCGTCAGCGACCAAGGGGCCAAGGGGCCAATCGGGGTTAATCCGCCGTTAGCGCCGTTCCGATCCGCTTTATTAGTGTTAGTGGGCCATTGCTCGGTCTGTCATCGGCAATGATGGCAACTGCTAGTCGTTCCAAGCATCTCGGAGCTGACCAAGCTCACCGATCATCGCTCGTCTGTACCATTGGCGCAGCGGCGATTGAACGAGATGATGTGCTTAGAAACCGGAGTGGTCGGCGATGGCCGACTGCTTCGGTTTTTTAATCATCGCAGAAGCCGTGCGAGCTGTGGTATTGGACCTCATGCCTTGGTCTCATAGAGCATTGGAAAGCGCACTAGCATCAGCGGTTCTGGTCGCAACTGCCGCCATTTCCACGCCCGGCGCACAGGCGCATCCTGGTGGCTTGAACAGCGAGGGCTGCCATAACAATCGCGCAGATGGAACCTACCATTGCCATAGGAACCGCCAGACCCAACAACCTACGAACCGCGCTCGACCGGACAATAGCAGCACCTATTATCGCAATTGCGCAGCAGCACGGGCGGCTGGGGCTGCGCCACTTTATCGCGGTCAACCTGGATATCGCCCCGGATTAGACCGCGACGATGACGGAGTTGCTTGCGAACCCAGTCGAGGTCGCCCCTAAATGCCAGCCGCGCGCAACGCCGCGTCCATATCCTCAGACAGATCGACAATATCTTCTAAACCCACATTGATCCTCAACAGCCCTTCGCTGACGCCCATTTCGGCGCGAGCATCATCGCCCATGTTGGCGTGGGTGGTGCTGGCGGGGTGACACATCAGACTGCGCGCGTCGCCGATATTGTTGGAGATATCGATCAGCTCCAGCGCATCGAGGATTGCAAAGGCGCGTTCCCGCGTGGTGACATCAAATGCAAAAATAGGACCAGTCGCATCCATCTGTGCCTTGGCCAGTTCATGGCGCGGATGGCTCGAAAGCCCGGGGTGCCGCATATGACCGCCAGCCTTCACAATGCGCTCTTCCAAAAATTCGCCAAGCGCAACCGCATTGCGGCTTTGTTGGTGAGCGCGCAGGTTCAGCGTCTCAAGCCCTTTATGCACCACCCACGCGTTAAACGCGGCAATCGTTGGCCCGGTGTTGCGCTGAAACGGCATCAGCACCTCATTGATCCACTCCTCGCTTGCGCAGATCGCTCCGGCAAGGACGCGTCCCTGACCATCCATCAGCTTCGTCGCGGAATAGGCCACCACATCCGCACCAAACTCCATGGGACGCTGTAATGCAGGCGATGCAAAGGCGTTGTCGACGACGGTGGTGATCCCGTGCGCGCGGGCGAGATCGCAAACAAATTTAAGGTCGACGATGTCGAGTGTGGGATTGGCAGGCGTTTCAAAGAAGAACACCTTTGTGTTTGGCTTGATCGCCGTTTCCCATTGGTCGTTTTCGGCGCTGTCGATGACAGTCGTTTCAATACCAAAGCGCGGCAGCAAATGATCGACCAACCACCGGCACGACCCAAACGCAGCGCGCGCGGCAACACAGTGATCTCCGGCTGAAAGCTGGGACAGCAGCGACGCTGTCATCGCGGCCATACCGCTGGCCTGAGCCCGGCACGCCTCTGCCCCTTCGAGCAATGCGATGCGTTCCTCTAACATCGCGACGCTGGGGTTTTGAAGCCGCGAATATGTCATGCCCTGCGCGTCGCCAGCGAACCTGTCCGCCACCGTTTGCGCGTCATCATAGGTGTATCCGGAGGTGAGGAACATCGCCTCACTCGTCTCGCCATGCTCGCTGCGCCAAGTGCCGCCGCGCACGGCCTGCGTTGCGGGACGCCATTTTTGGGTTACGGCGCGGTTCATTCCGGTGGTCTTCTTCATGACGAAGGCCTTAGTTGGGTGGTCCCCCGCCGACAAGAGAGTCGACAAGATGAAAGGACGACCAAACTCATGAAGGCCGCGTGTTTCACTCGGCCAAATCAGACGCCAGCAACCCATCGCGCGCCGTGCGGGTGTGGCCCACCGCATTCAGCATAAGGCTGCCCTCGATCAGCGCCAGCAAGTAGCGTGCGCCGCCTACTGGGTCGGGATCATCCAAGGGCATTTGCCCCTCTAACCATTCAAGCAATTGCGTCATCATGGATTGTGCGGCCTCCTTATATCCCGTGACACCGCGGGAGGCACCGGCAACAATTTCCCACCATAGAACCAAGAATGGTTGCATCGCGGGCTCCCTTCCTTGAGCGAGTATTCGAGCGACGCATTCCTGCCGCGTCTTGGCCCGCGTTTCGCCCATTCCGGCCGCAAGCGCATCGGAATATACTCCCGCCAGATAGCTGAGAATGTCAGAGATAAGCGCTTCTTTGTTGCCAAAATGGTAGATCAGCATCCTGTCGCTGGTACCAGCAGCCTTTGCCAGTGGGCGCAGGCTCGCCCCGCCCAATCCGTTTTGCAGGACATTAGACGCCAGAAGAGGGAGCAGGGTGTCCTTCGACATTGGCGGTCGTGATTGGCGCTGCGAAGCCTTTTTCGTCATGCCCACTTGTAACAAGTTGTAGCATTCGCTACAAGGGTCTGTAGCAACCGCTACAAAAACTGGGGAATCCTATCATGTCGCCTTTGGAAACTCTCGCCGCCGTCGGACTCGCCATTGTCGTCTTCGTCGCAGCCTACATTGCCATGAGCAAGACCGAGATCGGCAATCCCATTATTGCTGCCGCTCTATCAGCAGGCTTCGGAAGTTATTCCGCGGTAACGATCTACCAAGAGGGCGTCTTGCCTGTATGGACCAACCACACGACGAATATGTGGGGCGTTCAGGTTTGGTGGGACTTGCTGCTCGCGGCTGGCACCACACTCTTCCTGGTTGCTCCGCGCGCCAACCGCGTGGGAATGAACGTGCCGTTATGGACATTGTTCGTTGTAAGCACCGCCAGTATCGGATTGCTTGCCATGTGCGCCCGCCTTTTCTGGCTTGAAACTGCGGCAGCCCAAAACGACACCAACACAAACAACAACAATCAAGCGATTGTGGCCAAACCAACTGCTTAATCGGTCTTGCTCTGCGCCGGGTGCCCGCGTAATCGCTGGTCTCCGATGTCAGAGCAGCGCCTACCCGAATTAGCAGCAGCCCCCTTCCCCGCGCAACCGCGCGACCCATGGCTTTGGTGTCTGGCAATTCCCGCCGTTTTTGCGCTGCTCGCCAGCATTCGTTTAACCACGCCAAGCGCGCCGTTCTTTGATGAAGTTCATTACCTGCCCGCTGCGCGCCAATTCTTGTCCATGTGGGAGGGGTATTCTGGGGCATACATCAATCGCGAGCATCCGCTGCTGGGCAAAGAGCTGATCGCGCTTGGGATATACCTGTTTGGCGACACACCGCTGGGTTGGCGGATTATGCCATTGATTGCGGGTACGATTACGATCGGCGCGTCCATGCGTGCCCTGTGGCAGGCCAGCTTTGACCGTTTTGCTGTGATTGCGTTTGGCGTGCTGCTGGCGACTGGATTTCACCTGTTTGTCCACGCACGCATTGCGATGCTCGACATTTTTATGGCGGCGTTTCTTTCAATCGCCGCGTGGCAATTTGCGACCGCCATTCGGGAACCGGAGCGCGGACGCTTGCGGCTTGCGTTGACCGGGGTCGCGATTGGTTGCGCGCTGGCATCAAAATGGAATGCGGTGCCGCTGGCTATGGCATTCGGGCTCGCCTTCTTTGCCGCACGCCTTGCCGCTGGACGGCGTCGTCTGTTGTTTAGCCGGCGCGGTATTCCTGTTCCGGGCATCACCTTGGCAGAGGCGTTTGTTTGGCTAGGCGTGGTGCCATTGGCGGTTTACGCGCTGACCTTTGTTCCGGGCTATTGGCTGGGCACCGCTCTCGACCCCTCGCCGCTGGCTGAAAACGGACTGATCGGATTGCATCAGGAGATGCTGGATTTGCAGCGGCAAGTGCTGGCCCCGCACAATTATCAAAGCACATGGCCGCAATGGGTGATGAACACCCGCGGTATTTGGTATCACTATGAATTCTCCGACGGGGCGCAGCGCGGCGTTCTGCTGATCGGCAACCCGATCACCATGCTGCTCGGCCTGCCCGCTTTGGCGTGGTGCGCTGTCATGGGACTGTACCGCAGTGATTGGGCAAAGATTGCGGTGGTGGTCGGCTATGGGATCAGCCTTGGCCTATGGCTGATCGCGCCAAAGCCTGTGCAATTTTACTATCACTATATGATGCCCAGCATGTTTATGCTTGGCGCGTTGGCGATCACTTTGAGCGACCTTTACGCGAGCGGACGCCGGATGCTGGCTTACGGTGTGATTGCCGCGAGCGCGGGCATATTCGCGGTGTTCTTTAAGATACTCACCGCAGCGCCGTTGGCAGGGCCGATGAGCTTTTCCAATTGGACGTGGATCGCAGGCTGGCGTTAAAACCGTCCCCAAACAAACCTGCTGGATAGGGCGTAATTCCACACCGACCCGATCAATATTCCCGCCAGCGCGGCGAGAGCCCAGTTCACGCCCTCCCCCTGCAACAAAGTGGCAACTGCGACATTGGCAAAGCCGCCCACTGCGCAGGTCAGACAAAACCCCGCCCAGCCGGGCAGCACCGCGCCCCAGCCTTTGAGCCGTTTGTCGCGGTAGGTCAGCCAATTGTTGAGCCAGAAATTGAAGCTCATCGCGCTCAGCACCGCGATCCCTTGCGCGATAGAGAATGAGCCGGTGAATTCCTGATCCAATCCGAACAACAGCGCGCTGAGCACCGCCATATGCACGATCACGCCCAGCGCACCGACGGTGCCGAACAAGGCAAAACGGGTCGGTATCACTCGCCCTAACGTCTTGTCGTAAAGCCCAGCCAGAAAATCGAATAGGATCGCACGGTCCAACTTACTTGTCCCTTCGCGCCGCCCAGCAAAATTGAGGGGGAATTCTTTGACGGCCATCGGCGTGTCAGAGGTGGCGAGAACATCGAGCAAAATCTTAAACCCAATTCCCGAAAGCCTCGGCACCAAAGCCCGAGCGGTGTTTGCAGGCAGCATAAAATAGCCGCTCATCGGATCGCTCAGTGCGACGCCAGTAATCAGCCGCGCGAGGGAATTGGCCAGACCAGAGAGTTTTTCGCGCTCAGGTTCCGCCCAATCTTTGGTGCTGGCCCCGTCGGCAAATCGGCTCGCGACGCAAATGTCCGCCTCCCCCGATTTCAAGGCGCTAAGCATTTTTGGCAGCAGCGCAGGATCATGTTGATGATCGGCGTCCATTACGGCCACAAAGGATGCAGCGGTTGCGCAAAACCCCTCAATCGCCGCGCTGGCAAGCCCTCGTCGCCCGATCCGTTGAATAACGCGCACCCGGCGATCGGTCTGTGCCAAGGCGCGCGCCTCATCCGCAGTTCCATCTTTGCTATCATCGTCGACTATCAGGACTTCCCAGCCCTCCGGCCCCATCGCCGCATCGATCCTTTCGACCAAGGGCGCAAGATTGCCGCGCTCATTCAGCGTGGGAAGAATGATCGCCAAGTCGAGCGACATGACTTGCTCCTATTGCCGCCCGCTCAAAGCCGCTCGCGAACAGCGGCGCCAATGGCCTCTGTCCCATGGTCGCCGCCCAAGTCACCGCCGCGAATTCCATCGCCAAGTGCCCGTTCGACAGCCGCTTCGATTCGGCCAGCCTCTGCCTCTAGGCCAAAGGAATGCCGCAGCATCATAGCCGCTGATAGTATAGTGGCCATCGGGTTCGCTTTTCCTTGACCAGCGATGTCGGGCGCGCTGCCATGAATCGGCTCGTATAGGCCAAATATGCCATGTCCGGTCTGACGCGAACCCATTGATGCACTGGCAAGCAAGCCGATTGAGCCAACCGCCGCGCTGGCCAAGTCGGACAAAATATCGCCAAACAGATTGCCCGTCAGGATAACGCCGAACTGCGATGGGTTGCTGATGACCTGCATAGCGGCGTTGTCGACATACATGTGACTCAGATCGATGTCGGGATGCGACCCAGCAGCATTCTTAACCGTGTCGCGCCACACTTGGCTGGTTTCCAGCACATTGGCCTTATCGACACTGCACACACGGCAATCGCGCGATCGCGCGGCACGGAACGCGACCTGAGCGATGCGGTGCACCTCCGTTTCACAGTAAGACATCATGTCCCACCCTTCGCGGCTGCCGTCGATCGCTACGCGCTCACCTTTATCTCCAAAATATATGTCCCCAGTAAGCTCGCGCACAATCAAAATGTCGAGCGTGCTGGCGATGTCCGGTGTCAATGGGGAAAGATGCTCAAGGCCTTTGTAGACCTTTGCAGGACGCAAATTCGCAAACAGCCCAAGCTCTTTCCTCAGACCCAATATTGCTTGTTCTGGGCGCAAAGAGCGTTCCAACCCATCGCATTCTGGATCGCCGACCGCTCCGAACAAGATCGCATCCGCTTCACGCGCCATGGTCAATGTCTCTTCGGGCAATGGATGACCGTGCCGTTTGTAAGCGATGCCGCCGACATCCGCATCGAACAGTTTAAGGTCCGGCAGGCCAGTCGCTTCCAATACAGCCACGGCTTCGCGCGTGACCTCCGGTCCAATCCCATCACCGGGTAGAACTGCGATCTTCATTGGCCCCATCCTTACAGTCGCTTCTATGTGTTCATCCGCGCCAGTCTTTCACCCAGCGCCGTCCGCGCGGCCATAACATCGCGGGCGCGCTCGGCAAGCAGGTAGTCGCGGATTGGGCGGTGAAGCTGGCGAAAGGTTTCGAATTGTTCCGAAAAATCGCCGTCCGCATCCGGCTTCGCCCCGCCATATCCCAATTCGCGCAGTACCATCGATTCGTAGGTCACCATGACCGAAAGCCAGCCCCTGGCCGAAGGCGCATGGCAAATCGCGGTGAGCAAGGCGTCAAGGCCGGTGTAAATCGTGGGATAGGGCGCCCGCTCTGGTAGCGTGCTAACCGTTAGCGCGCAGGCCCATTGTATTGCGGCAGCCGGCAACGGCTCTGTCATCCAAGGGGCGCGGCTTTCGGTCAATTCGATCCGGGCAAAGGGCAATTGATTGTCGGATTTGGCGCGAAGTTCGACCTCCACCGAATTACCAGGGATCGTCACTGGGCGCATGTGCCGCCCTCGCCCGCCAGCGACATATCCCGCGACGACGCCGTGTTTTTCAGTAAGCAGACGCGCAATCGCCGCCGTCTCGCCATGCGGACGAGAGGCAATCAGAATGGCAGGGGCGCGCAAATCCATCAGCGCGCCATTCTACCCAGCGCTGTCTTATTTTCCAGAGAGTTTGGCTTCCAACTCAGCCACCTTGGCTTCGAGAGCGTCGGCCTGTTCGCGGGCTTTTTGCGCCATCGCCTTTACCGTGTCGAATTCTTCACGGCTGACAAAGTCCATCCCGCCCATCGCTTCGCGCATTTTTTCGCGCGCGCCTTCGCGGGCTTCGCGCGTCATGCCGGCCATCGTGCCAGCGGCTCCGTTAGCGAGTTTGACGAAATCGGCGATCAGGGGGTTTTCACTTTGCATGCACGCTATTTGGCGATGCAGCTTTGCCTTGTCCAGAGTTTAGACGCGCAATGAAGCCTAGATCTCAAAGCTTTCAATCGCGCCGCCCTCACCGCGCGCGCCCCCATCTGGGTTCTCTGCAATGAATTGGTAGTTGAGCACGCTGGCAAACGTCACCCACGCCAGATACGGCAAGAGCATTAAAGCAGCGAGCCGCCGAACGCGCCAGAACACAGCTATCACCGCGAGCAAACTGACCAATGCGTAAATCAGCACGAAAAGCGCGATTTGCATCTCCTGAAGGCCGAAGAAAACCCAGGTCCAGGCAAGATTGCCGATGAAGTGCAATGTAAAGACCGCGATCGCCACCTCACGCCCAAGCGCACCCCACGCACTGACTACGAGCGCCAGCGAAATGCCGATCATGATGTAGAGCACTGTCCATACGATCCCGAACCAAATCGGGGGCGGGAAAATTGCGGGTTTGGTCAGGCTTTGAAACCACACCGTATCCGGACTGCCGAGGTTGCCCGCGCTAAAGCCAAGCAGCACGACCAGAGGCACCAAAAACAACGCCCAGCGAATAAAACTCGCGCGCAATTGCGCCTTAGAAGCCAGAAAATTCATCACGTCTCCTGTGCAGGTCCCTAAATCACTTGGCCAGCCTCAAAAATTGGCCGTCCAATCCCTGCTCATTCAGTGCTGGCGATTCGCTGAACGAAACGCGCTGCGCCGGCGATACACGAGCGGCCTGTTAGCGCCAATTGCCTTGCGACACATGCCCCCGCCCGACACGATCACTGGCTGAACCTTCATAGAGCCCTCTGATAATGTGTCATTTTCTGGAAAATTGCGATGAGTATTTGCATAAAGATCAACAAGAGCATTCGCGCTTTCGCTGCTTTGTGATAGCTTCGCCACATTCTTGCCGTGATTCGGGGCGCTGTTCGGCAAGAAAATCCTGTGCGCGCTCCAATTAACCAACTGGGAATGCATGGCTTTTGCTGCATTTTCATTGAGGGGAACGAATTAAATGAAAAAGACCAATTTTGCATCGATGCTCGCAGTCGCTGGCGGCCTCGCAATCGCAACTGCAGCTTGCTCGGCTCCTGCTGAAGAAGGCGCGACTGACGCAGACACAACTGCAAACGCCGACGCTTGCTGTGCAGCTGAAGGCTGCTGCGCCGCTGAAGGTTGTGAAGCTGCTGCTGAAGGCTGCTGTGCAGCTGAAGGTTGTGAAGCTGCTGCTGAAGGCTGCTGTGCAGCTGAAGGCTGCTGCGCCGCAGCTGAGTGAGAAGCTGAATAAGCTTCCACACGCATTAGCGTAACAATTCGGCCGGCGGCATCATGAGATGGCGCCGGCCGTTTTGCGTTTGGGGCCGTTTTGCATTTGGGGCCCGCTTACGCTTGGCGACGTTTCGCGCTCGGTTTTGCAAAAAATCTCTCTGTAACTTTGGGTACAAAGCGCTAGAACATACAACCATGACTGCCGAAATTATGACGCCGGTTCAGGCCGCTCACACCGTTATCGAAACCATCACCCAAATGGCGCAAGAACAGCGGCCACTTATGCTGCGCGTTGTGCCAGAGGATGGTGCAAAATTCTGGACACATTATCCAAAAGCCGATGCGCGCGACAAACACTGCAAATCGCGCTGGTATTACCACGTCCACGCCCCCGGCAGCCGCGAGGCGGATGAGCACGGGCATTTCCATCTTTTCCTACATCGCACCCAATTGCCCAAAGGGTTGGAGCCCAAAGTCTGGCCGCCCCAAGGCGAAGAAGCCAAAGCGCATGTGACGCATCTGATCGCTCTATCGATTGATACCAATGGCATTCCGCGCAGCTGGTTTTCAGTGAACCGCTTTGTGACAAATGAGTTTTTGTACCCTGCCGAAACGATGATCGACCATTTGCCGCAATTCAATGTGGACCACACAAAGGAAGATGACTGCGTGAATCGCTTCGTGACCGCTATGGTCGCTCTTTACAGGGAAGAAATTGCCGATCTTTTGCGCGAACGCGATGCGCAGCATGCAGCATTGGTCGCTGAGCACGGCGATGAAGCGTATGAGAAAGCAAGCGAGGTTGAAGTGTTGTCGTCAATCCCAATTGATCTAGACGCAAAAATTGGCGGGATGGACCTGGGCTAGTTTTGGTCAGCGATCGGGCCGCGCTTTGCGCTGATCAAGAATTCAACATTGCCTTGAGGACCAGTGATCGGGCTTTGCACAATGCCCTCGGTTCGCCAGCCAACACTCTCTAACCAATCACGAACTTCGCCGCACACACGGTCATGCAAAACAGTGTCACGAACCACGCCGCCTTTGCCAACCTCATTCTTAGCCACTTCAAATTGAGGCTTAATCAGAGCCACCAACTGGCATTGAGCGGCCGCCAATTGCAGGGGCACTTCGAGCACTTTTGAAAGCCCGATGAAGCTGGCGTCGCACACCACCCAATTGCAGGGCCGATTGATGAGGTCGGCGGTTAAGACGCGGGCGCTGGTTTGCTCCAAGACCGTAACCCGGTCATCTTGGCGCAATTTCCATGCGAGCTGGTTTGTACCGCTGTCGACGGCAAAAACATGCGCCGCGCCATAGGTCAGCAAGACATCGGTAAAACCGCCGGTCGACGATCCAACATCCATTGCAATTGCACCATCAGTGTCCAACCCAAAGTGGGTCAGGGCATGAGCAAGCTTGATCCCGCCGCGGCTGACCCAAGGATGGTCGCGGCCGCGCACATCCAAAGCCGTATCCTCAGCGATTTGCTGCCCCGGTTTGGTGATCTTTGCCTCGCCCGCAAACACCACGCCCGCCATGATAAGCGCCTGAGCGCGCGTGCGGCTTTCGGCAAGAGCGCGTTCAACCAGCAGGTGATCTGCACGCTTCTTTTTGGCCTTTTGCGCCTTGCTCGCACCGCGCGCTTGAGCTGCGGATTTTTTGGGGGTGTTTTGCGAATTGGTCATAGACGATCCCGGCGATAGCGCGCATTGATGCGGCATGAAAGCGATCTACTTCCAAGCCGCCGGCGCAATCGCCCTGACCTTTGGCCTAGGCGCCCTTGCCGCATGCGTTCCAGCGTCTGCGCCGCCCGCGCCAACCCCGCCTCCTGTTGAAGTCGCACCGGCGCCCAGTCCAACACCGACACCTGCACCGCCTCCTGTGGTTCAAGAGCCTGTCTTCGCAAATTACCTCGACGCACCGCAAACGCCGGGGACATGGACATATTTGGCAGAGACAAACGAAACGCTGGCTCTGTACGGCACGAGCCCGCAAAATGCCGACTTTATCGTCAGGTGCGGCGAAGGCTCAATTGGCCTTGGCCGCAGGGTATCCTCACCGGCTAATCCAGATCGGATTATGACCGTGAAGACGGAAACGACAACACGGCAGTTGCAAACCCAAGCGATCCCGGGCCGCCCAGACTTGGTTGTTGTTACTTTCAACGCGGCCGATCCGCTGCTCGATGCGATGGCCATAACCAAGGGGCGCATTGCGATCGGGGTTGAGGGCGAACGCACGCTCTATATCCCGGCTTGGGTCGAAATCTCGCGCGTTATTGAGGACTGCCGTTAGCCTCTTTCCGTTTCCGGGACGCAATTCGCGCAATGACAAAAGGGCGGCTCGGCATAATGCGCGAACCGCCCTTCATGGTCAGCGGCCGGAAGTGCCGCTCACGAAACCTTACTCGGTAAGAGGATTACCGAATATGCTCCGTAGGGATCTTCACCGACCTCGCTACTGAACCATGAGACATCGGATCACCTCCTTTCGCGCTATAAAGCCAAGACCTGCCGTTTCTTCGGGGGCCAAGAACACCGATCACCGCTGTCCTTGTGTTACTTTGTGAATCATGGGCGCCCCCGCGACAAGTCTTGTATTTATCTTTTCCCACGTCATAATCTCTCGCTCCCCCTGATCCAAAACTGTCATTTGCTCCCTTATTTCCTACCATGCGGAGCATTTCAGCGCGCCTTTTGCGCGATGCCCGCTCGTGCTTGTGGAAATTAACAAAGGAATCGCACCGCTCATCCGCGCGATTGATTCGAACGCTCTTGGGGCTTGCCCTGATTTGCGCAGATCACTAATCGCATGACGCATGCAATTTAAGATCATCCCGCACCCTGCCCCAACGCCCGACGCCGCACGTGAAGCCGCCATCGCCGACCCCGGCTTTGGCACCGTCTTTACCGATCATATGGTCACGATTGATTATGATGAGGCCGACAAGGAAGCGGGCGGCACCGGTTGGCATTCTGCGCGCATCGGACCGCGCGAACCCATCGCACTCGATCCAGCGGCCAGCGTGCTGCATTATGCGCAGGAAATTTTTGAAGGGATGAAGGCGTTTCCGCATGCAGATGGGGGCATGGCAATGTTCCGCCCGGATGCGAACGCAGCGCGTTTCAATGCCAGCGCGCGCCGGATGGCGATGCCTGAAATTCCCGAAGACGTTTTCCTCGAAGCGGTGCGCCTTGCGGTGAAGACCGATGCGGATTGGATGCCGCCGGTCGATGGCGGGTCGCTTTACATCCGGCCCTTTATGTTCGCCTCTGAGGCATTTTTGGGTGTGCGCCCTGCACGCCAATACAAATTTGTCGTGATCGTCGTTTCGACCAGCAATTATTTCAAAGGCGGCGTGAACCCGGTGAAAATCTGGGTCAGCCAGGATTACGTCCGCGCAGCCCCCGGCGGCACTGGCGCGGCCAAGACCGGCGGCAATTACGCCGCCAGCCTTGTCCCGCAAGCCGAAGCGATTTCGAAAGGATGCGATCAGGTCGTGTTCCTTGACGCTGCGAACCACAAATGGGTCGAAGAATTGGGCGGAATGAACCTGTTCTTTATCCGCCGCGATGGCAGCGTCATCACCCCGCCGCTGACCGGCACAATCCTGCCCGGCATCACCCGCGACAGCCTGATCGCGATGCTGCGCGAAGAGGGGCTGGAAGTGCGCGAGGAACTCTATTCGATAGACCAATGGCGCGCCGAGGCAGAAAGCGGCGAGCTGCTCGAAACGCTCGCCTGCGGCACCGCAGCGGTGGTGACCCCTGTTGGCACAGTCGCATCGCCCGATGGTGAGTTCACGATCGGCACCGGCGGCATTGGTCAAATGGCAATGAAGATGCGCGAACGCTTGGTTGGCCTGCAAAACGGACAAGTCGCCGACCAGCATGGCTGGGTTATGCGGGTTTGATCTGTGGTTGACCCATTCGCGCCTTCTGCGACTGATCGATCCAAAGAACTGTCGCTTATTGTCTTAATCATTGGCTTGGCCGTCGCAGCGTTGGTTTACAGCGAATCAAGAGATCTTCTTTTGTCCAACGAGGTTGATCTCACGACACATCAGGTCACAGGCTTTTCGTCTACAAATGGGTCTGATGGAGGAATACCGTTCGTACACACAGTCGATAAGAATGGCATGGAGTTTTCAATTCGCGCCGAGCGTCAGGTGGCGCAAGAATGCTCCGTTGGACAGAAGATACAAGTTGAAGTGCGCGGGCCTCATGTGAAGCTTGCGCCGCTGGCTTGCAATACTCCAAAGGCATCGCATGACTAACCCCATCCAAGTCGCCGCCCTCTATTGCTTCGCCCCGTTTGACGATCCGGCCGCGCTACAGCCCACGTTGCAAGCCGCTTGCGAAGACGCCGATGTGTGCGGCACCATTCTGCTTGCGCCAGAGGGTGTGAACGGCACGATTGCCGGTTCAGCTGAAGGCATTGCCAACGTGCTGGATCACATTCGTTCGCTGCCCGGTTGCGGCGAATTCGATGTCAAATTCTCCCACGCAGAAGAACGCCCGTTTAACCGCATGAAAGTCCGGTTGAAACGTGAGATCGTGACAATGGGCGAACCGGACATAGACCCGCGGGCAAGCGTTGGCAGCTATGTTGCGCCGCAGGATTGGAACGCGCTCATCAGCGATCCCGACACCATCGTGATCGACACCCGCAACGATTATGAAGTCGCCATCGGGACATTCGAAGGCGCGGTCGATCCCAAGACCCCCAGCTTTCGCGATTTTCCAGCATGGTTTCGCGAACACCGCGACGAGTTGCTGGACGGCAAGAAACGCGTCGCCATGTTCTGTACCGGCGGCATTCGCTGCGAAAAATCGACCAGTTTTCTGCGCAAAGAAGGCGTGGAGGATGTCTTTCACCTCAAAGGCGGTATTCTCAAATACCTTGAAACCGTGCCTGAGGAAGAGAGCAAGTGGGACGGCGAATGTTTCGTCTTTGACCAACGTGTTGCGGTAAAGCACGGCTTGGAACTTGGCTCTTATGGCCAATGCTTCGCCTGCCGGATGCCGCTGAGCGACGAAGAAATGGCATCCGATGATTACATGCCGGGCATCGCTTGCCCGCATTGCATCGACACCCGCGACGAAGCGCAACGCGCGCGTTATGCCGAACGTCAGCGCCAGCAACAATTGGCAAAGCAGCGCGGGGAAGCCCATGTCGGCGCGAGTCCCAAGAACACGCAGGACGAAGCGCCGAAATTGCCGGATGGCGGATGGGAAGCGAACTTTCCTGATGGTATTTCTTTCGAAACCGACCAACAACGGGACAGCGATTGAGCGTCCTACCCGTCCTCTATTCCTTTCGTCGCTGCCCCTATGCGATGCGTGCGCGGATGGCGCTTTGGATGGCGGGCATCACGGTTGAACTGCGAGAAGTGAAGCTCGCCAACAAACCACCTGAGTTGGCGGAGGCATCCCCTAAAGCGACGGTTCCGGTGCTGGTATTACCGGATGGGACAGTGCTGGAAGAGAGCATTGCAATTATGCGCTGGGCCTTGACGCAGAACGATCCCGAAGCTTGGTTGTCTGGCGACAACACAGCGATAATTGAACAGGCCGATGGGCCGTTCAAACACCATCTCGACCGCTATAAGTACCCCAACCGCTATGAGCATGAGGCGGATCGCGGCACGGTGGACCATCAGGCTGAAGGTCTCAGCATTTTACGCGAATGGGATTCTGTGATTGCAAAGGCCGGGCAATTGTCCGGGGCCGCGCGGTCGTTGACAGACATCGCTTTGTTTCCATTCATCCGTCAATTTGCCAACCACAATCGCGCTTGGTTTGATGCAGCAGATTTGCCCAATCTGCATCCATGGCTGGCGGGGCATCTGGCCTCTGACTTGTTCAACCAGATCATGCCGAAATTCGTGCCATGGAAGGCTGGTGACGAACCGGTCATGTTTGGCGCCGTTACGGACCGCGTAGACTAATTGACGGTGGATCGCGGCGGCGGTGAAGTCTCCAGCATATTGATACAACTTTACGACTTATTGTCCCTCTCTATTCGACACCCCTTTCCGCCGGGACACGCCTAAGCCGCTATAAAACGAGTGTTAACTCTTGTGCGTTAAGTGCAACACTCATGGACGACCTTAGGCCAACTTCATCTGTTTCAAATGACCTTTCGCGCGGAGAATTGTTTTTCTCCGTGACTGGTCTGTGGGACTTGGAAGGCATGCAGGGCTTTGTCGAAGAACTGAACAAATGCGCATGGCCAATCGTCAAAGCGGGACAGAGAATTCATGTGTTGGGCGCGATGGAAGGCTTTGTCGCACAGACGCGCGAAACCGGCGAGGTAATCAGCAACCACTTGGCTGAAGCGCAGCAGCACCGCCTTTCGCGTGTCGCAATCTATGGCGCGACATCGCTGGTAAAGCTCCAATATCGGCGCCTTAGCCAGGGTATCGACGTTAGCTTCTTCGACAGCAAAGTGGACGCGCTGCAATGGCTGCGCCGCCCCTATGAGGATGCTGCTTAGCTATCCGGCATCTATTGGAGCCGGCTCAGCCCTTAGCCATCCACCCAAATGTCGTTTGGAAGAGCTGACTTTAGCTCTTCAACCCAAACATCCGCCACCGCATCCGATGGAGCGCGCCAATCACCGCGCGGGGAAAGCGCCCCTTGCGAGCTGACCTTTGGTCCGTTGGGGATGGCGCTGCGTTTGAATTGCGAAAATCCAAAAAACCGTTTGAGGAACAGCTCAAGCCATCCGGCAATTTCAGCAAGATCATACTGGTTCTTTCGCTCCTCTGGGAAACCAGCGGGCCATTGTCCTGCCGCCGCGTCACCCCATGCGTGCCACGCAAGGAAGGCGATTTTGCCCGGGCGCTGACCATATCGGATCGTGTGATGAAGGAAGAAATCGTTGAGCTCGTACGGGCCGACTTTCTCTTCTGTGCTTTGCATGGCGCCGTCTTCACCCGCGGGCACCAATTCTGGCGAAATAACCGTGTCGTAAACCGCCATCAGGACATCGCCGCATTCGCTGGTGAATTGCTCTGTCTCGACCGTCCAGCGGATGAGGTAGCGGATCAGCGTCTTGGGCACGCCGGAATTGACGCCGTAATGGCTCATATGATCGCCAACGCCGTATGTGCACCAACCCAGAGCAAGCTCGCTCAAATCGCCCGTACCGATAACAAAACCGCCGAAATGGCCCGCCAGCCGGAATAGGTAATCGGTGCGCAAACCCGCTTGCACATTTTCAAAGGTAACATCGTATTCGGGCGTTTCTTCAGAATGCGGGTGCCCCATATCTTCGAGCATCCGCGTCGCCGCCGGTTTGATATCAATCTCTTCGGACGTAATCCCGAACGCTTCCATCAATTTCCAAGCGTTGCCTTTGGTGGCGTCGGATGTGCCAAACCCCGGCATGGTGTATCCGCGAATGGTGGTGCGCGGCAGACCCAGCCGGTCACACGCCTTGCTTGCCACGATCAGGGCGTGGGTACTGTCGAGCCCGCCCGAAATCCCGATGATGAGCGATTTGGCCTTCGTTGCCTGTATCCGCCGTATCAAGGCATCGACCTGAATGTTGAACGCTTCGTAGCAATCCTCATCCAGTGTCTTTTGGTTGTTCGGCACAAATGGGAAACGGCGAACGGGGCGGATCAGGCCAATGTCTCCCTCTTCCATCGCGTGATCAAAGACGATCCGCCGGAATGTGTCTTCCGGCCTACCATGCGCTTCGGCGGCGTCGGTGAAGGTTTGATTGCGCATCCGTTCGGCCGCGATCCGGTCGGTATCGATATCAACAACGCACAATTCAGGATTTAGGTCGAACCGCGTGCTTTCGGTCAGCAATCCGCCCAGCTCGTAGATAACGCCCTGCCCATCCCACGCCAGATCGGTCGTGCTTTCGCCGTGCCCGCTGGCGGAATATGCATAGGCGCAGATAGAGCGCGCAGAGCTGGACCGACAATGCAAATGGCGATCATCGGCGCGGCCGATGGTGATCGGAGAAGCGGACAAATTGCAAAGGATCAAAGCCCCAGCCATTGCCGCCAGAGTGCCCGGAGGATTGGGCGCCCAGAAATCCTCGCAAATCTCTACTCCAAAAGTGAAACCGGGCAGGTTTGATGCGGAGAAGACAAGGTCAGTACCAAATGGCACTTCCTCGCCGTTCACCCCAATCCAAAGGTCTTGGCAATTGCGGCCATGGGCGAAATAGCGCTTTTCATAAAACTCACGGTAATTGGGCAGGTAACTTTTCGGGATCACGCCCAGCAATTCGCCGCCCGCAATCACCAGCGCGCAATTGTACAGCTTCGCATTGCGGCGCAGCGCAGCACCAACAACAAGCACCGGGGTGATGTCCGTGCTGGCTTCGACAATCTCACCAATCGCTGCCTCACTCGCATCCAGCAACGCGTTTTGCATATGCAGATCATCGATCGCATAGGATGACACGCACAGCTCTGGGTAGACAACCAAATCAACGTTTCGGTCATGGGCCTTTCGCGCCTCTGACAAGATCCCAGCCGTGTTGAAAACAACATCGCCGGTTCGCACGCTTGGCGTTGAGGTCGCAACCCGAACAAAGCCGTGGGCGTGCATATCGTAAAAGCTGTGCGAGGTGGTGGCCATGTTGCGGCGATGTCCTGAATTGCAGTTGTAAGATCGCTCTAGCCGGTAAAACGCAGCGTTACAAAGACCCGGTTACAGCGGCGGGCAAAAGATCGCCTTTCAAGGTGAACAGGGAAAATGCGAGTTTGCCATGCATTCCCGGCGTTGCACAAAGCGCGGCGAAGCGCCAATTACATGCGCAAGGGCAATGACACTCCCATTCCACTCCCTAGGAGACAAACAATGGCCGATCCAACTTACACCCCTCCTGCCGTTTGGAACGCAGACACCGAATCCGGCGGACGCTTTGCCAGCATCAACCGGCCCACATCCGGTTCGCGCGAAGAAAAGGACCTGCCGCGCGGCGACAATCCATTCCAACTTCATTCACTCGCCACGCCAAACGGCGTCAAAGTGACCATTATGCTCGAAGAACTGCTTGAGCTTGGTCATTCCGGCGCAGAATACGACGCGTACACCGTCAACATCGGCGGGGGCGATCAATTCACCAGCGGGTTTGTCGGCATCAATCCCAATTCCAAAATCCCTGCGTTGGTGGATGCCAGCGGTGATAAAGATTTCCGCGTGTTTGAAAGCGGTGCGATCCTTGTCCACTTGGCTGAGAAATTCGGCGCGTTCCTGCCCACCGATCCCGCAGCGCGCGCAGAGGTTTTGAGCTGGGTGTTCTGGCAAGTCGGGACCGGTCCATTCATCGGCGGCGGCTTTGGCCACTTTTACGCCTATGCGCCGGAGAAATACGAATATCCGATCAATCGCTATGCGATGGAAACAAAGCGCATTTTCGATGTAGCGGACCAACAATTGGGCAAGACCCGTTTCCTCGCCGGAGACGAATACACAATCGCTGATATGGCGAATTTCCCATGGCTTGCGCCGTTTGTAGCAGGCACAATCTACAATGAAGCCAAAACCTTCCTGTCGATCGACGATTACAAAAACGTCGGACGCTGGGCACGCGAAATTGCTGCGCGGCCCGGCGTTCAACGCGGACGCTTGGTCAACAAGGTATGGGGCGATGAGGACCAACAATTGGTAGAACGCCATTCATCAGCAGACTTCGAAGGCAAGAACCTCGACTTCACGTTCTGATCGCAATTTTGCACCAACAAACAATGGGCTGGAAGTTATCGCGCTTCCGGCCCATTGTCGTTTTGTGACCGAGCAAATTCTTTGACTGAAAAGACGCACGACAAGATCCGCCTGCGCGAAAAGCTTGGGTATGGCATCGGTGACCTGCCGTCGGGCCTCTATCTCAATTTCTTTGGCGCCTACCTCCTTTATTTCTTCGTTGATCTGGGCGGGGTTGCTCCTGCGGCGATGGGATTCATGCTTCTCATTTCACGGCTCTTTGATGCCGTGACAGACCCATTGATGGGCGTGATAAGCGACCGCACGCGCACACGTTGGGGACGCTACAGGCCCTATTTGCTCTTTGGAGCGTTGCCATTTGGGGTCACGGGCTTTGCGATCTTTGCCGCGCCGCCAATGTCGGTCGGTTGGCTGCTTGTTTGGGCGTATGTCACCTATGGCCTCGCCATGCTCGCCTTTACCGCGGTGAATGTGCCGTATTCTGGCTTGCTCGGGGTTATTTCCCCATCGGCCAAACAGCGGGCCAGTGTGACGGCCTATCGAATGTTCTTTTCCGGTTTTGCCGGGATAATGGTCGGCGTCCTTGCAACCACTTTGATAAGGGAATTGGGCGCAGGCGACGAAGCGCGCGGTATCATGCTCACTATGGGGGTGTTCTCGGCTCTCGCAGTAGCGGTCTATGTCACGACTTTTGCAACGACAAAGGAACGCATCCCTGCGACCCAAACGAACACTAGCGTCCGCCGCGACTTAGGCACTTTGATAAGAACCAAAGCATGGATCATAGTCGCGATTTCCGCTGTGCTTGGCGTGCTGTCCATCGCAAGCCGGGCCGGCACTGCCAAATTCTATTTCCGTTATGTCGCTGGCGATGACGGCGCGCCTGTCTTCCTATTCCTTGACCGGTTCGGCCTATTCCTAACTGCCCTTGCACTGGGCCAAATCAGCGGCGTTCTCATCGCATATTTTCTTCAGCGACGGTTTGAGAAATCGCACCTAATCATTGCCGGTGGTGCGTTGAAAGTATTGGGCATTTCAGCCTTTGCGATGGTGCCCCTTGATGCAGTCTGGCCGCAAACGATCGCGCAATATGGGGTTGGCATTGGATTTGGATTTTTGATGGTCCTCGCCTTTTCGATGTTCACCGATATTGCAGAATATATCGATTGGAAATCGGGTCAGCAAATGACAGCTCTGACTGTTTCTGCATCCATCTTTGCGGTGAAGATCGGTATGGGAGTCGGCGGCGGGCTGCCGGGACTGGTCCTGTCGCAAACGGGCTATATCGCGGGCCAAGCGCAAAGCGATGAGGCAATTGCGGGAATAAACTTCGCGTTTGCCGTTCTACCCGCTCTTGTCCTGATTCCGGCGGGAATTGCCATGCTGTTCTATCGGATCGACAGCAAAACCATTGCTGAGGTGGAGCGGGATTTGTCCATCCGCCGAGGCGAAGATCAAGCTTTATGACAAATACCGCTCAAACACTCTTCACATCTGCAAAAGACCCGTTATATCGCGCTCTCCTGCTGGGGCGTCGCCAAGTGGTAAGGCACCGCTTTTTGGTAGCGGCATTCGCAGGTTCGATCCCTGCCGCCCCAGCCAGGAATTCCCTAAATCGTTAAACTGTACCGGCAATGCATAGGTTTTGCCCGGTCACCCATTCGCCCGAATCCCCGACCAAATAGAGCACGCAGGCCGCAATATCGCGCGGTGTGCCCAAACGTCCGGCAGGCAAATTCAACTGTTCGAGCAGAGGACCAAAATCCTCGTCGCTCATATTGAGCGCCTTTTTGACCGTATCGGTCGGTACAAAACCGGGCAGGATTGCATTCACGCGGATCTTTTGCGGGCCCAATTCGAGCGCCAGCGTCTTGGTGAGCATATTCACGCCCGCCTTGGCCGCGCTGTAATGACCGCTCCCCGGGAACGGGTCGCGCCCAGCCATGCTGGATGTGTTCACGATGCTGCCGCCGTCTTTCATATGCCGCGCCGCTGCTCGCACGCCGTAAAAAACCGAGGACAGATTGACCGCCAACGTCTTGTCCCACTCCGCCGGGTCAAGCTCTGTAATCGGAGCCGATACAAGCGAGCCTCCAGCGTTGTTAATCCAGATGTCGAGCCGTCCAAATTCATCAACTGCGCGCTGGGCCAATGCATCCATATCTTCGGCAGAGGACACATCGGTCGCTTGCGCAATGGCGCGGCCAGCGGAATTGCTGGCGTTGATGTCATCAGCGACTCGGGAAATTTGATCATCGGAACGCGCAGCACAAACAACATTCGCGCCCGCTTCCGCGAGCAAATGGGCAATACCTTCCCCAATGCCTCTGCCGGCGCCGGTTATCACGGCAGTTTTGCCCGAAAGGTCGAATAGGTCCTGCATGCGTTTTACTCCTGAGATTGCTTGGGAGTAGAACTAGACCCGGGTCATAGCCCCAGTCACCTAACGCAATTGAGGACACCTACTCCGGTATCATTGGCCAATCACTGCCTTGGCCAATGCCGTCCCGGAAATCCATGCCCCTTCAACCCGCGGCGAATGCAGATAATCGCCAGCAATTCCAATCTGCGCCGCCGCGTCAAAACGCGCCGGTTCACCAGATGCCGATGAGGGAACTGGTTTTGGCATGGCATAAAGCCAGCGGTGTGCAGCAACATGGATTGGGGTGACTGGCTCAATTCCGTTGTGATCCGCAAAATCATTGAGAAGCAGCGAAGCAACTTCCTCCTTGGGAAGGTTCAGCAGTTCACGGCTGCGCGCTGGGCTGGCATGCAAAACCCAGCATTCTTTGCCTGTGCGGGAAGGTTTTGCGGAGTTGCGAGCCGCCCATGCGATGGGCGCATCGGGGTCCCGCACTGCATCTTGCTCTATCGCTAAGGGCTTAACAAACGCCGCCATCACCGCCCAACATGGTTCGGACACCACGCCCGCAGGAATTGTGGCCAAGCCGGGTGCAGGTTCAGCGAGCAACTCACTTGCTTGTTCAGCAGGCACCGCGACAAGGACAGTGTTGGCGGTAAATGTGCGCTCTCCATCCCCAACATGCCAGCGAGCTTTGACACGGGTAAGAGATAGAGCCCGCGTGCTCCAATGCACTTCTAGGCCTTGCGACATGGCACGAATCGGACCGTTCATACCGGGAGTGCCAACCCACGCTGTGTCGCTGCCTTGCGCCTCCGCCGCAACCCAGCGCGCCGCTGCGCCGCGCGCCTCCCAACCTGCGACAGCCGCCTGAAATCCCGGATCCCGTGCGGTGAAAAACTGTGCGCCATGATCGAAGCTGACATCTTCCCCGCCAATCTTAACCCGGCGAGCCGCCATGCGCCCGCCCGGCCCGCGTCCTTTATCAAGGACCCGGAGATCGCGCCTTTCAGCCTTTAGACGCGCCGCACAGGCCAGCCCCGCCATCCCGGCTCCAATGATCAAAATATCGCTGTGTAATGTTTCCATTCCGCCTCAACGCGCAGAACGGTTATGCGTTTCCTGCAAATTTACGGAGCAGAACGGTTTGGCTTCGCTTCCGCCAATAGAAGCGAGAACCGCTCTCCTTCATCAAGCCATCTGGCCTGCGGCTCCCACCCACCGGCCAGCAGCAGCATGTTTGAGGTGCGCCGGTTGAATTTATGACTGTTCTCAGTGTGGATCGTCTCACCGGCGGCCATTGAATAATGTTTCCCATCGACCGTGAACGCTATGTCAGATTGAGCGACGAGATGCATTTCTACTCGCGCATATTCATCGTTCCAGCGCGCCTCATGGACAAGCTCATCGACCGGAATGCTGCCGCCGAGCTCTCTGTTGATTCTGCGAATAAGATTGGTGTTAAAATCGGCCGTAACGCCGGCTGCGTCATCGTAGGCAGCGATAAGGATATCGGTGTCCTTTATCAGATCCATCCCAATCAAAAGCTGCGCGCCTTCCCCCAAAGTTTCGCGCATATTGCGAAGCAAATCGACCGCAGTGCGCGCAACCATATTGCCGATTGTAGAGCCCGGAAAAAACCCCAGCTTTGGCATTCCGCGCACCGCATCAGGCAGCGCAACCTGCCGCATAAAATCGGCCTCAACAGGATGGACCGGGAGTCCGGGAAATTTCTGCGCCAAATCGCGCGCGGCAGCTCTAAGAAAGTCGCCCGAAATATCGAGCGGTATATAGGCAGCAGGGGCAATCGCAGACAGCAACAGCGGAGTTTTAACCGACGAACCAGAGCCGAATTCGACAACCGCACGCCCTGCCCCAATCATCTGAGCGAATTCTGCACCGCGTTCGCGCAGAATCTCAGTTTCCGCTCGGGTTGGATAATATTCGGGTAGCTGCGTGATATCCTCAAACAATTGCGATCCGGCATCGTCATACAGCCACCGGGCAGGCGCGGCCTTTTGCGCCTGTGATAGGCCCGCAAGAATGTCCGCTCGGAATTTTGCATCCACCCCGCTGGCATCTTTCTCGACCAATTTCAGGCCCTGCGCGCTCGTCATTTCTAAATATCCTTTGCGAGCCGCAGGCCGGTGAACTGCCAGCGTTGATGGGGGTAAAAGAAATTGCGATAGGACGCGCGTGAATGGCCGCGCATGGTCGCACAGCTCGCGCCTTTTAAGACGAATTGGCCGCTCATAAATTTGCCGTTGTATTCGCCCACCGCGCCCGCAGCAGACTGGAACCTAGGATAAGGTAAATAGGCAGAGCGGGTGAACTGCCAGCAATCACCGAACATATCTGAACCGCCAGTCGGCAGCGGAGCAGTTGCGGCATCGAGCTGATTACCAGACGAAGGATCATGCGCAGCGGGTGCATCTTTCCCGTTGTCGTCTGGTCCATTTTGCCCGCGCGCAATTGCTTCCCATTCAAACTCCGTCGGCAAGCGCGCTCCCGCCCAAGCGGCGAAGGCGTCAGCTTCGAAATAGGAGATATGCGTGACGGGTGCATCGGGATTACGGAGCTGGAAACCAGAATGGGTAAAACTCTCGTCATCGCGCCAATATAGCGGTGCTTCGATCCCATTCTCTCGCACCCAAGCAAGGCCATCGGACAGCCAAAGCGAGGCGTTGTTGTAGCCGCCATCGGCGACAAAATCGGACCATTCGCGATTGGTGACCAACCTGTCGGCGAGCGCAAATGGTTCGAGCAATGTGCGGTGACGCGGACCTTCGTTGTCGAATGCAAAACCGCCGCCATCATGGCCGATCAACGCAACCCCGCCCGGATGCCTATGCCAGCCAATTGCTCCCAATGACTCAGTTTTTGCCGCATCTCCCTCAAACATCGCAGGAGACAGTGGGTTTTGAAACAATGCATGTTTGATATCGGTGAGCAGCAACTCGATGTGCTGCTGTTCATGCGCAACACCCAACGCGATCAGTTTATCATGATTGCCGCTCTCCAAGAGAGGCTGCATGGCGGCGTCAACGACCGCGCGCCATTCAAGTATGGTTTCGAGACTAGGCCGAGAGAGCATTCCTCTCGAAAAGCGCCCGATCCGAGCGCCCTCCGCCTCGTAATAGGAATTGAAAAGGAAAGGCCATTCGGCGTTGTGCAGGCGATAGTCCGGCGCATGTTCGCGCAGCAGGAACGTCTCCCAAAACCACGTCGTATGGGCCAAATGCCATTTTGCCGGACTGGCATCTTCCATCGATTGGATCGTTGCATCCGCGTCTGAAAGAGGAGCGACCAAGCCTTCGCTCATCGCGCGAGTCCGGCGATACTGCTCCGCGATGCTATCGCTGTGCGCTTGATCTGCTGTATTTCGCTGCTCGCTCTGCGGCAAAGGGCAGCTCCCTCGTCTCAACCCAATCGAGCACCAATCATGGCGCAGGATTATGAAGAAAGAAAGGCATTCCCAGATATTTAGGCATTGGAATAATTGCCGCCTTGAAAGCGCAGTTGTTCAACGCATTGGACCGGCAGCCATTTTGCCAAATTTAATCAAGCAGCCATCCGTACCCGATTGCGACCAGAATTCTTGGCATCGTACAAGGCTCCGTCGGCGCGCGCGAACAGAGAGAGCGCCGTATCTCCCGCCTGAATACCGGTATAGCCAAGGCTAACCGTGATATTGGAAACGGGGTCTACGCCGCTGTCGCTTGCGATGACTTGGCGGAGGCGTTCGATCATCACTCGCGCCATGCCGTCGGAAGCTCCGGGGATGATCCAGACAAATTCCTCTCCTCCAATGCGCCCGACCACATCACCTCGCCTTGATTGGCCGTTCGCCAGCCGCGCAACACGCTGCAAAACCTTATCGCCAGCAGGATGGCCGTGGGTGTCGTTGACCTTTTTGAAGTGATCAATGTCGAACATAACCATGACCAGCGGCATTTGGGTTACGCGCGCATTCATCACGATGCGGTCCAATTCCCGCATCACCCGGCGGCGATTTGCCAGTCCGGTTAGAGCGTCTGTTTCCGCCAATTTACGGGCATGACGGGCTTCATCAATGGCCTCAATGCGCTTCGATTCAAGCTCACGCTCTCGTATAACTTGATCAGTGTTGTCGCGCACAACAGCAACCACCCGGTGAACGCTTCCATCTCCGCCCATCAAGTTACACGCTTGAACAGAGATCGAATGAGCGACGCCGTCATACCCGTAAATGTCGAATTGCAATGTGTAGGGCTCAACCTCGTCAGCGCGCTCCTCGACCTTTCCAATCAAATCGATATCATTGGCAAACAGCAGAGTTTCGGCATCCCCTTCGACAAATTGCTCCGCCGCGTCGATGCCGAACAAGCGTTTTAGCCCGTCAGACCATTGCTGGGTCCCGGTCTTCGGGTCGAACTGCCAGATTCCAATGCCCGCAATCGTCTCCGCCATGCGCACAGTCCGCAGCAAATCAGCCATGCTGCGCGCCCTTTTTCGAGCGAGCCGCGCAGCTTTGCGTGTCTCACGGCGAGCGGCCACGACCTTTCCGACCGCGGCCATTGAAACTAGGCCAAGCGCGAATGTTACGGCCATCAAGATATCAGGCACAACACCCGGACCGATTGCCGATCCCAATGCCCAATGCGCCGCTGGTTCCCCTATCGGAACCGCGCCAATGGTCTTCGAAAGAAAATCGAGTGAATCCATGGTGGTCTTGCAGATACAAGACAAACCATGATGCTAAGCAGCACCTCACCCCACGGATTGTTACCTAAGCCGCATCCGCAGCGCGTTGTCCGTTCACCTCAGTGTTGAGCATTTCGGCCAGCGCAAAGGCCAACTCCAACGATTGCTCAGCATTCAAACGCGGGTCGCAATGCGTGTGATACCGGTCGCCTAGACGTTCTTCAGTGATCGCCACCGCGCCGCCTACGCATTCGGTCACATCCTGCCCCGTCATCTCAATATGGATGCCGCCGGGATGCGTGCCTTCTGCGCGGTGCACGTCAAAGAATCCGCGAGTTTCGGTTAGGATCCGGTCAAACGGCCGTGTCTTAAATCCAGTATCGGATTTGACGACATTGCCGTGCATTGGGTCACAGCTCCAAACAACGGAGTGACCTTCGCGTTCCACTGCGCGGACAAGCTTCGGTAGCCCCGCTTCGACCTTGTCATGGCCAAACCGGCTGATGAGAGTGATCCGCCCCGCCTCCCGGTCAGGATTGAGGATGTCGAGCAATTCGATCAGCGCATCCGGTTCAAGGCTGGGTCCGCATTTCATCCCCAATGGATTACCGATGCCGCGCGCAAATTCGATATGCGCGCTGCCCGGGAATCGTGTGCGGTCGCCGATCCAAAGCATATGCGCAGATGTTGCATACCAATCGCCGGTCAAGGAGTCTTGGCGGGTCAAAGCTTGCTCGTATGGAAGCAGCAATCCCTCGTGACTCGTGTAAAAGTTGGTGCCCTGCAATTGGGGAACAGTTGCCGGATCAATGCCGCAGGCTTCCATGAAATCGAGCGATTCGCCGATCCGATCTGCGGTTTCGGCAAACTTCTCAGTCCACGGTGTGCGGCCCATGAAATCAAGCGTCCATTGATGCACTTGGCGCAGGTTGGCATAGCCGCCGCCTGCGAATGCCCGGAGTAGGTTCAAAGTGGAGGCCGCCTGCGAATAGGCACGCACCATCCGGCCCGGATCATTGCGGCGCTGAACCGCGTCAAAATCGATCCCGTTGATGTTGTCGCCGAGGTAGCTTGGCAGAGTCACATCGCCGATTGTCTCTGTTGGTGAGCTGCGCGGTTTGGCAAATTGGCCAGCCATCCGGCCAACCTTCACCACGGGCCGTTTGCTCGCAAAGGTCATGACAACCGCCATCTGCAGCAGCACACGGAACGTGTCGCGGATGTTGTTCGGATGGAACTCAGCAAAGCTTTCCGCGCAATCGCCGCCCTGAAGCAGGAATGCCCGGCCATTGGCGACCTCAGCAAGGTCAGCCTTCAACGCACGCGCTTCTCCAGCAAAAACGAGCGGCGGATAGGCTTCGAGCGTCGTTTCAGCATCAGCCAGTTCAGCCGCGTCTTCGTACTGCGGCAAATGCCGTGCTTCGTGCTCTTTCCAGCTAGTCGGGTTCCAGTTCTGGGCCACGGTCAATCAATCTCTTTCAAAAATAAGGGGCAGCGCGGATTAACGCGCATGTTCTATATGTAAAGCCGAATGGCGCTCCGCGACAACTTTATTTCGCGCTTAGTCAGATCGCCCCTTTCGATTGGACTGTTATCGTCCACTTACCGGAGCGCGCGGCAAAGGCGCCGGACGCACTGCCGGACGAGCGGTGTTTGACGGAGCAACGCTGGTAACGGCAGCCCCTTCTGGCGCTTCAGCCAATTCCTGCCCCTCTGGAATCACGGCCAGTTTCAGCGGCGAACGCTGCGCGAAGTAGCGATCGGCGAGGAACTGCATGATCTGCGGGCTGGTCTGGGAATAGTCCGACAACAGCGAACGAAGCAGGCTCACACGCTGCGGATCAAAGCTCGCCCCTTCAAGGTTGTAGAGCCAGAATTGGTTGCCGGTCGAGGCGCGGCGCACGCGCTGGCTAAGCGGCTCAGTAACCCGCGTGATTTCATCAGCGGTTGGCGGGCTCGCTGCCAGATCGCCCGCAATCCGGTCCGCTTCGGCAAAGAAGATCGGGACCAGATCAGGCTCCATTTGCGCAAGCGCTGTAATCCGCCCGCCAGTCGAAATATCAGAAGGCCAATTTGACCACACCTGTGGCGAGTAGCTCGCACCCAAACGTTCACGCAGAGCCTCAAGCAGGCGGTTGTTAAAAATCTGCACCAAAATTTCAAGCTGACGCGATTCGCGGATGCTGGCCATGCCGCCGCCGCTTGGCCAAGTGATGACCGCCGCCGCCTGATTCGCATCGCCCCGGTGGGTCAGAACCCTCGGCGCATCGGTGATAGAGGCAAAGGCAGGCACACGTGCCGCCACGTCGGGCGCAATCGGCGCGCGGTCCGGCAAGGCGCCGAATGTTTCGCTCAGTTTGGCAACAATCGCATCCCGGTCGAACTCGCCAAAGATCAAGACTTCAACGGGCCCTTGCGTCAACAATGGCTCCCATACCTCGCGGAAGCCTTCTGGCGTGACCCCTTCGAGCATGTCGGGCGTCGGCGTCGCAAAGCGCGGATCGCCGTCGGTCGCCAAGAACTCTAGATCACGATTGAGAACAGCGCCGGGGCTGGTCGAATAGGTGTTGTAGGCCAGCTCTGCTGCAGCGCGGGCGCGGATCACAGGATCCTCATCCCAGCGCGGCATGCCCAGCTTTGCCGCGAACAGATACAATTGATCTGCCACATCATCCGAGCGGGTTTGCGCCGTAAACGTGAACACAGCATCGCTGATCCCAAATTCGAAACCCAGCTTGCGCCCAGTGCCCAACCGGTCGAGTTCATTCTGACCCAATTCGCCAAGACCCGACCCAACCAAAGCCATTTCACCGATTGGAGCGTAGACCGCGCTGTCTTCGTCAAATGCTCGGTAACCCGCGCCAAAACGCACCCTAACCGTTACCCGTCCCGGCTCCGCATCGTTGGACCAAAGCAATGCTCGAACGCCATTGTCAAAGGCAACTTGTTCAACCTCTAGGATGCCCAACGGGCCTCGCTCCGTAATCGTGCCTGCATCACCAACGGGCGGCAATTCATCAAAGGAGAAGCTTTCGGCGGCCAGCCGGGCCGTGTCATCAACGGTTACTACACTGGCAAGCGCCAAGCTCAATGAGGCCTCATCAGCCTCGCCAATGACAGGCGTGACATAGACCGAACGCATCACATCACCGGAAAACAGAGCGCGTGTTCGGGCGGCCACTTCCTCTGGCGTGCGCCGATGGGCCATGCCGCGCCACACATCGAGAACCACCTCAGGGCTCGCCACAGTTTCGCGAATATCGACAGCGTTTACGAGGTTGTTGGCAAGGTCACGTCCGGCCTGAACCGGAGCCTGTTCAACCGAATTTGCAAAGGCCACATCAAATTCGGCCGCTTCGCGGTCAATCTCTTCTTGAGTAGGCGGGTTCAAAATCGCATCGGCGATCACTCCGCGGACATCGGCAAGCGCCGCCTGCCAATCATCGGTCAAGGGCGCAAATGTGACGAATGTCGCATCGGTAGAGCGCGACACATCGTCTTGCTGTGCTTGCGCATAAAGGTACGAGCCGCCGCCTCGAGCGCGCGATTCCAAACGGCGGTTGATGATCGATTGAGACAGGGCATCAAGCAAAAGCCCCTCGTTATAGACGATCGTATCATCAACTTTGCGCCAGGGCCGCATAATCGCATAGGTCAGGCTACGTGGGAGATCAGGTTCAAACGCGATACCCAAATCGCCAATCGGGAGGCCGGTGCCGGCCGCTATAGGAGCGTTATCTGGGACAATTGGATCACCAAAGTCAGGGGCAATGCCCGCCTCGCCGGTCCCTTCCCAATCACCAAACCATTGTTCGACCAGTCCAGCCAGAACCAAGGGGTCTGCATCGCCTGCGACGACAATAACGGTGTTTTCTGGCCGGTACCAACGTTCATAAAACGCCCGAACCGTATCACCGGTGGCTGCTTGCAGAGTTTCAACCGTCCCAATTGGATTGCGCGTGGCAAGGCGCTGTCCTGCAAAGAATGTGCGACGCGTGAGGTCGCTAACCCGTTCCGATGCCCCGCCCCGCTCACGCTTTTCAGCCAGGACAATTGGGCGCTCTGCACCGACATTTTCATCGCTGAGCACAGGTTCGCGGATCATGCCGGATAATAGCCGGAAACTCTCATAGAGTTTTGCGTTGTTGATGTCGGGAATATCTAGCTTGTAAGCCGTGTGTGTGGGGCTGGTTTCCGCGTTTGCATCGCTGCCAAAGGTCGCCCCTAAACGTTGCCATGCTGCAATCGCTTCGGCTTGACCCAGATATTTGCTTTCGCGAAACAGCAAGTGCTCCAGCAAGTGCGCAAAGCCCTGCTCGCTGTCTTGTTCGTAAAGCGATCCCGCATCGATCCGAACCCGGATCGACATCTGACGCGGCGGTACACCATTGCGGCGCACGGCATAACGCAGGCCATTATCCATCTTACCAAACAGCCATTCGTCATCGATGGGAACATTGCTGCCCTCATAGAGCCACGGCGTTTCGCCTTCCGCCTGCAACGCAGTGGGCGCTGGAATTTCAGGAGTGGCGACAGGCGCTGCGGGAGCCTCTTGCGCATAAGCAGGGAGGACCAGTGCAACAGGAGCAACAAGAATGGAGAGGGCGGCGCTCGCCCGAAAGATCAGCTTCATAGCCCCTTTATAGAGACGCCAGCCATGAAGGACCAGTGAATGCGTGCAAACTATTGCGGCCCGCATTCTCAGCCCAAAAACCACAACCTTGCCCGCCGGGCTTGCGCACCCTATCTAAGCGCCATGTTTATTGAGACAGAAACCACTCCGAATCCATCCAGCCTTAAATTCCTGCCGGGCCGCCAAGTTATGGCATCAGGAACACGCGAATTTGCCTCACCGGAATCCGCCGAAGCAAGCCCGCTGGCAGAGGCGATCTTTGACACAGGCGAAGTGGTCAACGTGTTCTTTGGCTTTGAATTTGTGACCGTTACTGCTGCGCCGGGTGCAGATTGGGGCGCACTCAAATCACAAGTGGTCACAATTCTGCTCGACCATTTCGTTTCTGAAGCCCCGCTGTTCAAAGGCGGCAGCGCCGATGGAATTTCCGTTCCCGGCGAAGAAATTGAGATGGTGGTCGAGGACCGCGCGGAAGACGCCGAAGTCATCGCCTCAATCCAAGAATTGCTAGAAACCCGTGTTCGTCCTGCAGTTGCCAGCGATGGCGGCGACATTGCATATCGCGGGTTTAGCGAAGGCGTGGTCTACCTCATGTTGCAAGGGGCCTGTGCTGGCTGTCCGTCTAGCTCAGCGACGCTCAAGCAAGGGATCGAGAGCTTGCTCACCCACTACATCCCCGAAGTCAGAGAAGTACGCGCGGCATAACGGCTTGCGCTAACGACTGGCGTAAGGCACCGCGCGTTTCACTATGCGAACTCTAGCCATCGAAACTGCCAGTGAGGCGTGTTCAATCGCCCTGTTTGATGGCGCGAAACTGACAGCGCATGATCACCGTGTTTTGGGGCGCGGCCATGCCGAAGCATTGGTGCCGATGATTGGCTCGCTGCCGGAAAAAGGGCAGGCAGATCGTATTCTCGTCTCGCTTGGGCCCGGCAGTTTTACCGGCGTGCGCATTGGCATCGCCACTGCCCGCGCCTTGGCTGTTGCTTGGGACGTGCCGGTAATTGGTTATCCAACCTTGGCATTGGTAGCCGTTCGCGCTTGGCAACCATCGCCCCGCCCCGTGACGGTTTGCATGAACGGCGGGCACGGTGAATGGTTCTTGCAAAACTTCGATGGCGCAGTGCCTCAGGACGAGCATCAATCCCTCCCCCCCGAAGAGGCCGCAAACGCCTGCTTACATGACGTCATTGTGGGCAACCGAGCGCAAGAGTTGGCCGATCTGCGAATGGGCCGCGATCCGCTCGCGCTCGACCTGCTTCCCGATGCGAGATGCGTGGGCTTGCTGCACGAAAGCCAGCTGACCACGGATCTCTCGCCTATTTATGGGCGAGCACCCGACGCTGTCCCTCAGCCCGCCAACCACGCTGCGGGAAAATCCGCATGACCCCTTGCCCCTATCTCGTGGCAAGGATCATGACCGTCATGGACGGCGCATTTGATCCGGTGTTTGGCGAAGCGTGGAACCGCCGCCAAGTCTCTGACGCGCTTACTTTACCTAGCAGCCATTCAATTGTGATTGACGCAAACGGCGACGAAATCGCGGGCGAGCCTCTTTCGCCGGACCCGCGCGAGCCCTGCGGCTTTGTGCTCACTCGGCACGCAGGGGACGAAGAAGAGTTGTTGCTTATTGCGGTCTTACCAAAGAACCGGGCTCGCGGATTGGGTCAAATCCTGATTGACCGATTGTTAAAAAACGCTCGCGATCGCGGGACGAAACGGATGTTCTTGGAGATGCGCCGAGGCAATCCCGCCATCCATCTCTATCAAAAGATCGGTTTTGAACCTATCGGCGAGCGTCCGAAATACTATAGGCTATCTGATGGCACTCAAGTTGATGCCATTACTTTCGGTGTGACACTCTAATTCACAAGTATTTATAGATATTCGCCGAATACATCGGATTTCAATGCAAGACAGCGCGCCTAATCCTTGCAAAAAACGTTTTTGTCGGCCATGCGCACCTCATCGGAAAAATCCGAACCAAAACATGAGGAACTCTGGCAAATGCAAGACATGGAAATCGAGATGAAAGAAACTCTCATCACACTCACCAGCGACATTGTCGCCGCCCACGTGAGCCATAATGAAGTGCAAGTGGACGACGTCCCTGGCCTTATCACAAACGTCTTCAGCGCTCTTTCTGGCCTTGGCGAAGAAGCAGAACCTGAAGAAGTACGGCCTGAACCAGCTGTATCTGTGCGCGCTTCTGTAAAACCCGATTACATTGTTTGTCTTGAAGACGGCAAGAAATTGAAGATGTTGAAGCGCTACCTCCGCACCAATTTCGATATGACCCCTGAAGAATATCGTGCGCGTTGGAACCTTCCGTCTGACTATCCGATGGTCGCGCCAAACTATGCCGAAAAACGCCGCGATCTGGCTAAGAAAATCGGTCTTGGCCGCAAGCCTGGCACTGGCCGTGGTCGGCGCAAGGTTAAATGAGACCATAAAATTGAAGCAAGGCGCCCCCGCATTTCATATTGATGGGGGCGCCGCTTTCCCGGAACTTGAGCAATTCGCCCGGTCTGGCTAAGACGACACCATGTCTTTGCCGTCGTGACGCATGTTTGCGGAATGGCCCGGCACCTCTTGCGGAGAATTGGTCGCGTGAACCAGAAAATCGATCTCGAGCAGCTTTGCGCTGAAAAAGGTCTGCGCATTACTGAGCAACGCCGAGTGATCGCGAAAGTCCTATCCGACAGCGACGATCATCCCGATGTGGAGCTCCTCCATCAGCGCGCATCCGCAGTGGACTCGAAAATATCAATCGCCACGGTTTATCGTACAGTGCGATTGTTTGAAGAGGCTGGCATTTTGGACCGGCACGACTTTGGAGATGGCCGTTCGCGCTATGAACCGGTCCCTGAGGCACATCACGATCACCTGATTGATGTTGAAACCGGCAAAGTGGTCGAGTTCGTTGACCCTGAAGTTGAAGCTCTGCAGCGTCAAATCGCTGAAAAACTCGGTTACAGGTTGGTCGATCACCGGATGGAGCTTTACGGCGTCCGTCTTTCGCGCGAAGATTGATATCAGATATGCCCGAAGTAGCAGAAACAACGGGCACCGATGCCCCGACTGAAGGCAAGGCTTGGGAATTGCGCGTCGCCGCCGCACGGGGTGAAACGACACCAATTTCGATCCGCGGTTGGTTCCGTGTTTTACGGCGTGCTCTCGCGCTGCTTATCCTGCTGATTTCCTTTTTGCCGTTGCACTTCCTTTATCGTGTGTTTGCATACGGCTCTCCATTCCCGATGTTGTTCCTGCGTTATGCGGCGCGCATTTCCGGCGCCAAAGTCGAAGTGATAGGGACCCATCTGAAACGTGACGTTTTCTATGTCGCGAACCATGTCTCTTGGCTCGACATCCTCTCGATGGCTGGCGCTTGCGGAACAGCCTTTGTGGCCAAGGCGGAATTGGCGTCCGCGCCTCTGGTTGGCTGGCTTGCGTCGCTCAACCGCACTGTTTTTGTGAAGCGCGAACATCGGATGGGGGTTGCAGAACAAATCAACGCCTTGAAAGAAGCGCTTGCCGACAACTGGGCCGTTACCGTGTTTCCAGAAGGCACAACGACAGACGGGCAATCACTCCTGCCCTTCAAAACCAGTATGCTATCCGTCCTTGAACCGCCCCCACCCGGGGTTTTGGTTCAGCCGGTGCTGCTCGACTACGGATCGGTAGCCGAATGGATCGGGTGGATCGGTGAGGAAGGCGGCCTGAACAATGCAAAGCGAGTCTTGGCCCGCCGGGGAACGTTCCCGCTCCGGGTAGAGTTCCTTGAGCCATTTAGCCCAGCAGAATTTCGCGGCCGCAAAGCAATCGGTCAGGAATCACGCCGCCGGATCGAAGAGGCGCTGTGTGAAACGCTGGGAAAGCCTCTGCGTAAATTTGCGCATGATGTGGCGCCGATCCGCTATGAAAAAGGCGATGCGACCGACGGCGTGGGTGTCAAAGACACTGATCCAATGGTGCCCGACGACGCTAGTATCTAAAGTCCCGCGCGAACCAACCAGTCGTGGAACAGCCGAACGGGGCGCATTTCAAGTGCGGTGGGTTTGCACACGAACCAATAGCTGTAGGGGCTTTGTACTTCGACCCCCCGCAAGTTGGTTAGCCGGTTGTCGGCTGCACGGCGAAGGTGATCATCGTGCATAATCGCAATGCCGAGCCCTTGAGCCGCAGCCTCCAACATCAGCTGACCTGAATCATAATGATCTATGGCGGCTGGTTCCATATCTTCCATGTCGTTTGCCTTCTTCCATGCGGCAAAGCTTTCAGGAAGCTCGTTGTGGATCAGGAAAGTCTGTTTCGCCAAAGTTTGATCATTGACCACATCCCCCACGGCACCGGCAACTTCGCGAGAACAGATCGCATGGACGAGATTGTGATCCAGTCGAACCGCGTGTAGGCCGCTGGCAGGACCTTGCGACAGGATGATCGCCGCATCGAGGGTATCGCCAACGCGGTCCTCCAAATGCGGCGCGGTGTCGATATCAATATGGAGCAACGGGTGACGCTTGCGCAGCTCCCCAAGCCGCGGGAACAACCTTTGACTGCCAAACATCGGCAACACACCAAGACGCAGGCGCAAAAGCGAAATGTTGTCCGATTGGCTTTCCACCGCACGGGTCAATGATTCCAGATGGGGGTTCACAGCTTCGTAGAACGCCTGCCCTTCATCGGTGAGCTGCATCGATTGCCGCGCGCGAGTGAACAGCTTTTTCCCGACGAATTCTTCCAAATTGGTAATCCGCCGCGATAGCGCGGACGGGCTCAATCCAATCTCCTCAGCTGCAGCACGAGCAGAGCCCAGCCGAACGGTGCGCATAAACGCTTCGAGGGCGCGCAAGGGGGGAAGGCGGCGTGAAGGCATGGTGTAAACTCCTATAGCTCGGGAGCTACGGATTGGATGCTGCGATAGATGCAAAAAGTCGAATGTTTTTTGCCCGGCCGATCAACAAGGTGCACTTATTGCAAGCCGCTGGCAGGCGCTGCGTCCTCCACAGCATCGATCGCAGGTGCATGCAGGCGCAGACGTTTCACATGCGTTTCGTCCCCGCCCGTCACCTCAATTCGCCAACCGCTAGGATGTTCCAGCATCGCGCCGACTGGCGGCACGGCCTCTGCAAGCACAAAGGCCAATCCGCCAAGGGTGTCCACCGCCTCTTCAACTTCGCCCAGCCTTTGATCGACTGTTTCGGCCACGTCTTCGAGCTCTGCTCGGGCGTCACAATCCCACATCCCATCGCCAATTGGCACAATCAGCGCCTCGGGCGTTTCATCATGCTCATCCTCAATCTCGCCGACGATCTCCTCGACCAGATCCTCAATTGTGATCAGGCCGTCCGTTCCTGAGAACTCATCAAGCACGATCGCCAAATGCACCCTGCGTGCGCGCATATCGGCCAGCACATCCAGCGCCCCGCGCGATTGCGGGACATAGAGCGGCTGGCGCATCAGCACAGTCCAATCGCGCGGCGGCGTCTTGCCGCTGGCGACATAGGAGAACACGTCTTTGATGTGGATCATGCCGACCACGTTGTCGAGCTGATCGCGGTACACCGGCATGCGCGAATGCCCGCTTTCGCTAAACGAGGATACGAGGTCATCCCATGCCAGCGCCGCATCCACCGCCACGATCTCTCCGCGAGGGACAGCGACGTCATCGGCATCATGCTCAGAGAAGTGGAGCAAATTGCGCAGCATCTGCCGCTCTGTCGTGGATAGATCGCCGTTGCGATTGCCATTCGCGTCGTCGGAGTGGTCGTCGACCTCCCCTTCATGCTCATCAATGGCTTCTTCTAACTGTGCGCGCAGTGACCGATCGCTATCGGCGAGGCCAAGCCTGCGTTTGATTGCGAGCCAAAGCCCGCTGCTACTCTCCGCGTCTCCGGCGGGGGATTGGGAATCGGGCATGGCCCTTCGTGCTTACTCCTGTCAGTCTCTGTCTGCATATGGGTCACTGATACCCAGTTTTGCAAGGGCCGCGATCTCCATAGCCTCCATTACTTCGGCCTCTTCGTCGCTGTGCACATGGTCATGACCTGCCAAATGCAACAATCCATGAACGATCAGATGGGCGGCATGGTGCTCCAGTGAAGCGCCCTTCTCTGCCGCTTCTCTGGCGCAAGTCTGATAAGCAAGCGCGATGTCGCCCAATATGACCGGGGGCATCTCTGGCGGGCCATCTGGAGTGAGAGCAAGCAGAGCCTCACGCTCCAGCATCGGAAAGCTGAGCACATTGGTCGGCTTGTCACGGCCGCGCCATTCGCGGTTCAGCGAATGCACCTCTTCATCGCTGGTGAAGAGCACGCTCACGCTGAGCCGCTCGCTTACCAGCTCCGGCGCGGCCTGACTTGCAGCGTCAGCAGCGCGCTCTGCCAGCGCTTCCCACTCGCCATTCGGCCAGCCTTCGACGTCGCATTCAACCAGCACAGCGCGTTCCTTGATTACAACGACTTAACCGAGACATGGACCGCATGTTACACGGTCCAGAGCGGGAAACCGCCGTCGCCCGAAAGGCGCGGAATTGACAGCCAAAAGCCGGCCATATGTGCAAGAGGACACTCGAAATCATCGCACCCGCCCTAGAGCATCTTGACCGGAGTAGGAAAGCGGCACTCTTGTCGCCGCCCCAAAAACCTGACGCGCGCTGGCCAGGGTTTCGTGCGGATCGCAAGATAGGGATCCCTCCCCCTCTCCCAACGTCTTGGATTGCAAAACGTCAGAACAGATCGGCTTGCTCAATTCCATCACCATTCGCGCTCATCGAAAACATCATGCCATCTTCGCCGACGATAAGTGGACCATCAAAGCGGCTTTCCGCATCGCCCAAAAAGGCCGGGTACAGATAGGCCGAAGGAAGTGGCGGGACGAGATGCGATAGAACCAGCATCTGCGCGCCCGCGCTTTGCGCGCTATCGGCGGCGTCTTCGGGCGTGGCGTGGTAATCGACTATGTCGGACATGATTTTTGCCAGATTGCCCTGCCCCCGCTGCTTCATCGCGGCTTCCATCTCTCCCACCAAGGCTGGTTGCAGCGCTTCGTGCACCAACAGATCGACGCCATTGCACACTTCTTCGAGGTTGGCGGATCTGACCGTATCGCCGCTGATGCAAACAGAGCGGCCTTTGTAATCGAAGCGGTATCCAACCGCAGGAGCCACAGGGGCATGATCGACGGCAAACGCCGTGATCCTAAGCCCGCCGTGATTAAGCACCACGGCCGATCCATCGCCGATCTCAAACGGACGAGCCTCTGCTCCGCCGCCGCTGCTTGGGGCGATGGCTTCGCCGTGATGAGCGATCCGATAGCTGTCGTCGGTGGCATAGGCGGCGTTGAACCCGTCGATCACTGCCGAAACCCCTATCGGACCATAAACCGCCAGCGGGGATGTGCTGGCGCCGCGCACCCAATGGTTAAGCATCAGGGGCCCCATACCGTCGATGTGGTCGGAGTGGAAATGGGTCAAAAGCAAGCCGCTCGCGTCGGAGGTATCCACCCCCATCAAAGCGATATTGCGCGCGCCACCCTCGCCAATATCGACAATGAATGTCTGGTTTCCCGCGATCACCACGTTGCACGGGCCAGCGCGCCCCGGATTGGGCATCGGCGACCCTGTCCCGCACAGCCCAACGTGCAGCCCGTCCCCCAAGCTGGCGATCCGGTGATCGTCGAGATTTTGCCCGATCACCCGCTTGAATAGAGCAGAGCCAATCTGCGCCTGAAATGCGACCATCACCGCAACCACGATCACGATTAACCCGGCCAAAGCGATTGTAGCCTTTTTCATGTCCCTGCTCCCTCGTTCGCCGTAAGCGATAGGCAATTCCCGTTCCGCACGCGGCAATGTGATTGCTCTACCCCTCGTAAGCCTCAACTATGCGGCCAACAATTGGGTGGCGGACCACATCGGCGGCGCTGAAACGAATCGTTCCGAAACCTTCGGTGCCCTCCAGTTTTTCAACCGCATCGGCCAGACCGCTCATCCGGTCGCCGCCGGGAATATCGACCTGGCGCGGGTCGCCGCACACAACCATCCGGCTGTTCTGACCAAACCGAGTCAGGAACATTTTCATCTGTTCGCGCGTGGTGTTTTGCGCCTCATCCAAAATCACGAAAGCATCGGCCAAGGTCCGGCCGCGCATGAACGCAATCGGGGCGATCTCGATCTCGCCAGAGGCAATGCGCCGCTCCACCTGTTCGGGCGGCATACAATCGTTGAGCGCATCATAGAGCGGGCGCAGATAGGGATCGACTTTCTCTTTCATATCTCCGGGCAGAAAGCCGAGCTTTTCCCCCGCCTCCACCGCAGGACGCGACAGGATCAGGCGCTGAACGCTGCCAGAGATCAGCTGGCTAACCGCCTGAGCCACCGCGAGGTAGGTCTTACCCGTCCCAGCTGGCCCCAGCGCAAAGATAATGTCATCGCGCACCAAAGACCGCATATAGGTCGTTTGCATGTTTGAGCGCGGCACAATCGTCTTGCGCCGAGTGCGGATCATGATCGGCGGCTCTTTCTTTTCCGCTGAAACAATTCCGTCGAGCGTGGGCTCATTCGTCTCCATCGCGGCTTGCGCGATCAAGGCCTCAATCGCGCCCGCGTCCAAATCCTGACCCATGGCCAGCCGGTCATACATAGTGGTGAGGGTATCGCGCGCATGGGCGACGGCGTCCTCTGGCCCTTCGATCATGATTTTATCGCCGCGCGCGTGGATAAAAACGCCGATGCGGTTTTCGAGCAGCACCAAATTCGCATCAAATTCGCCAAACAAAGCGGTAAGGAGCGATTGGTTTTCGAAGCTGACTTCGGCCTGAGCGCGTCTCGCATGAAGAGGGCGCACATCAGCCGGATTGGGCGCATCTGAAAGAATGGGATCGGGCAAGGCAGCCGGATCGATGGCATTGGTTGGTCTACGGCTCATAAGGTCGCGCGTTTTCTCCTGTGCTTACGATTCGAAAAGGTAAGCTCGCGCCGCGTCAAAGCAAGCGGCGAGGGTATTCACAGCGGTGGAAAGTCATCGAAGTGTCGCTCAAAAACACACAGAGTGTCGCAATGCTATTTGCGCAAAACGCCTTTGACCGAATTCGCGCCGGCTTCGACGACATCGACTTCGACCATATCGCCGATCTGTGCGTCGCCGCCGTCTTCTTCGGCGAACCAGATCGATTGCAGCCACGGCGATTTGCCCAGCCATTGGCCTTCCAATTTGCCTTTGCGCTCCACCAGCAGGCTGCAGGTCGTACCCACAGTGTTCGCGTTGAAGGCAAGTTGATCTCGGTTGATGCTGGCTTGCAGGCGTTGGAGGCGTTCATCCATCACTTCGCGCGCGACTTGACCCTCCATCGTCGCTGCCGGAGTGCCGGGGCGCGGCGAGTATTTGAAGCTGTAAGCCTGAGCGTAGCGGACTTCATCCACCAGGCTCAGCGTCTCTTCAAACTCGGCATCGGTCTCTCCCGGAAAGCCGACAATGAAATCGCCCGAAAGCGCCATATCAGGCCGCGCCGCGCGCATCTGTTCGAGCAGTTTGAGATAGCCTTCGGCGGTGTGCTGACGGTTCATCGCCTTCAGCACCCGGTCGCTGCCGGATTGCACGGGAAGGTGCAGATACGGCATCAGCTTATCAACCTCTGCATGGGCAGCGATCAAGCCCGGCGTAAAGTCATTGGGGTGGCTGGTCGTATAGCGAATACGCTGCAAATCCGGTATCTTAGCCAGCTCTCTTATGAGACCGTCGAGACCTTGCGGAGCGCCTTTTGCGTCTTCGCCGGACCATGCATTGACGTTCTGACCCAGCAAAGTGATCTCGCGCGCGCCGCTGTCCACCAGCCGCTTTGCTTCCTCGATCAGGTCCGCAAAGGGGCGCGAGATTTCCGCGCCGCGGGTGTAGGGAACAACGCAATAGGTGCAGAATTTGTCGCACCCTTCCTGCACCGTCAAAAATGCCGAAGGAGCGCGGCGTTTGCGTTTTGGTAACGCGCCAAACTTTGCGATGGCGGGCATGTCGGTGTCGGTTGACCGTTTGCCCTTCACCGCATTGTCGACCATATCGGGCAGGCGGTGATACGCTTGCGGACCGACCACCATCGACACCGCCGGCGCGCGTTTCATGATCTCCTCGCCCTCTGCCTGAGCAACGCAGCCAGCGACCGCGATCATCGGCGCTTTCTCTTGTGTCTTACCCTTGGTCAGGCGGCCAATGTCGGAATAAATCTTCTCCGCCGCCTTTTCGCGGATGTGGCAGGTGTTGAGCACGACAAGGTCCGCATCTTCGCCATCGGGCGCGGCGGCCATGCCCTGTTCGTCAAGCATTTCGCCCATCCGTTCGCCATCATAGACGTTCATCTGACAGCCGAAGCTTTTGACGCGGTAGGTCTTTGGGCGCTCATTCGGCGCGACGCGGGGCTCTGTGGTCGGTTTCATTATGCCGCGCACCTAGCGGGAAGCGCGGCAGACATCAATTTGAGTCTTCGTTATCGTTATCATCCCGCCGCGCCTGATGCACGCATGGCTCGGTGGGGCGGTAATCGGCACCGGGATGCGGCTTATCCGCTTCCCCGCATTCGACCATCGGCCGGGTGAGCGAATTGGCCGTCACCACCTCGCCCGCTTCGTCGTCGGCATAGGCCGCGATCCAGATCAGGCAATCGGCCAGCGGTCGGATGCGGTGCTTGGTGAAACTGTCGTTTTCCGGTCCGCAATTGAGTGTGAAGACATCCGCCGCCGGGGATCTGTCATATTTGGCGAAGCGGCGCAGCACTTCGCCGCGTTCGTTGAAGACCGTGCGGCGCATATCGTTGGCCATGTCATCCCCGCCGTAAAAGGGCGAGGTGTTGAACATATAGGCGCGCACTTCGGGGTGTTTTATCGACACTTCGGTGGCGAGCGCCCCGCCCAGCGAATGGCCGACAACCACCCAAGGAATGTCGTCGGCGAATTCTTCGCGGGCCTGTTCTGCTTCGAAATATTCAATCGCCAGATCGATCTGGTCATTGCGCAAAGTGCCATAGAATATGTCGGTGAACCCGTCGAAATCGGTCCCGCGAAAGGCGAGAATGCGGGCGACCGGCCTGCGATCTTCATCGCCATGGGTGTCCGGCGCAAATTGCGCGAAAATTTCGTAGTTGAAGCCTTTGCCTGCATCCTCTTCGTCGATGTCCAGCCGCTCAAGCGCCGCCAAGCTTGGGCCGATATCAGCGTAAAGATCATCGTCGCCAGTGTAGGCGTTGGTGGCGGCAATGGCATAGGGATAGGCATCCACCGCAGCATCGCGCACAAAGGCGCACCACCCACCCGCTTCCATGCGGCACGGGCTGCGCGATTGGGAAATGTCTGGATAGGTGACGCAGCCGGAGAGGGTGAGGAGGCAGAGTGAAGTAAGAAGCCTAAACATAGCCTAAGACGTTCACCCTTATAGAACCTGCTTTGAAACAATTGGACACCGAAAGCAGGTCCACCATGGTATCTTAAAACCTATTGCGCTCGGTTCTTGCGCTTGGCAATTCAACCCTATTACAATCCCCGTAAAATGCCGAGCGGCTACTATCATCAAGCCAGATATGCTGCACAGATCCAATACGCCGGTTGATTTCTAGGTAAGCTCCGCCACTCCGATTTAGCTGGCCGCTTGCTGTAATTCTTGTTGGCTCGAATTCTATGTCGCAACGCTGCCAAGAACTATCACAGCTCGGAATAACCATCTCACGCGATGGATTCCAATAGCCAACTGTCCTGCGGTCTTCGTCAATTACATAAACTCTGCTATCCGGGCGATCTGGGAGCGTATTGGGGTCATTGCCTTCGTACCAGTGGCCATCGCAACGAATTGCAAACGGCGATGCAGCAGCCGCCGGAAAGGCTAATCCGGCGACTGCTAAACAAAACAATACTCGGAAACTCACCCAACAGTGGCCTTAACAATCTTGCCCGGCGCTTGGGGTGGTTCACCCTTTGGCAGGGCGTGGACGTGTTCCATGCCGCTCTTCACATTGCCCCAGACGGTGTATTGTCCGTCGAGGAATTCTGCGTCTTCAAAGCAGATGAAAAACTGGCTGTTGGCGCTGTCTGGCATTTGCGAACGCGCCATGGAGCATGTGCCTTCGCTGTGCGGTTCGGCGTTGAATTCTGCCTTAAGGTCAGGTTTGTCGCTGCCGCCCATGCCGGTGCCGGTTGGGTCGCCGCCTTGCGCCATAAAGCCCGGGATCACGCGGTGGAACACCACGCCATCGTAAAAGCCTTCCTGAGCCAGTTCGCTGATGCGCGCGACGTGACCGGGGGCCAGATCGGGGCGCAGAGTGATGACGACGTCTTTGCCTTCACCATCTCCGGTGTCGAGCGTGAAGGTGAGTGTATCGGCCATTTTGAAGTCTCCTTTGAATTTGCACACGCATATAGTGGCTGACGCGCGCATGTCACCCGCTTGCGTGTTCCACTTGATTTGACCCACTTGCTTTTGAGATATGTCTGCCTAAACCACTCGACATGGCCAACCTCGATGAAACCCAGCTGGTGGAAGACCGCCCGGATAACGAGGAAGACGTGCGCCCGGATGATCGGGTGGATGATGAACGCCATGACGAGGAAAACCGCCTAAAACCCAAATATGTGAGCGCCGTCAGAGATGCTCTGGATGCAGGCGACACGGCGGCGGTTTATGAGCTGGTGGAGCCGCTGCATCCGGCCGATATCGCCGATTTGCTCGAATTGTTTGGAACCGATGACCGTGCGCTGTTGGCGTCGTCGATCACCGATTTGATGTCACCCGAAGTGGTCGCGGAACTTAACGATCACGTGCGCGAATTGATGATGGAGGCTCTGGCCCCCGCAGACGTCGCGACCATCGCCGAAGAGCTGGAGACCGATGATGCGGTCCAAATGCTCGAGGATTTGGATGAGGACGACCAGAAGGCGATTATCGCTGAGCTGGAGCCGGAGACGCAGGCCGCCGTTGAAAGCGCGCTGTCCTATCCAGAGGAAACCGCCGGGCGGCTGATGAACCGTCATGTGATGGCGGTGCCGGAACATCTGACCGTGGGCGATCTGATCGATTACCTGCGCGCAGAGGGCGATCTTGAACATGACTTCTTTGAAGTGTTCATCATCGACGCCGCGCATCATCCCGTGGGCACGTGCTCACTCAACTGGATTCTAACCTCGCCCCGCTCGATCAAACTGACTGACGTGATGAAACGCGATCAGACGCTGATCCCTGTTTCGATGGATCAGGAAGAGGTCGCATTGATGTTCCAGAAATACGCGCTGATCTCTGCCGCGGTGGTGGATGATAGCGGGCGTTTGGTGGGTCAGATGACGGTGGATGATATCGTCCACATTATCTCCGAAGAAGCGGGCGAGGATGCGCTGCTGCTCTCCGGTGCGGGCGACGGCGACATCAACGAACCGATAAAGGAAGCCTATTCCAGCCGGGTCCGGTGGCTCGTTGCCAACCTTGGCACGGCGGTGGTCGCCTCCGCCATCATCGCATTCTTTGGCGCGGCGATTGAATCGCTGGTGGCGCTGGCCGTGTTGATGCCGATTGTGGCGAGCATTGGCGGCAATGCGGGCACGCAGACCATGGCTGTGGCCGTGCGCGCGATTGCCACCAATCAGCTGACCCGGGCAAACACGTGGCGGATCGTCTGGCGCGAAATGCGCGTCGCGCTGCTCAATGGCGCGACCATTGCGGTGTTGATCGGGATCGCGGCGGGCGTGCTGTATTCGCCGATCATGGGCGCGGTTATCGGGGTCGCCATGGTGATCAACATCGCGGTGGCGGGCCTTGCCGGGGTGCTCGTGCCGGTTATCTTTGAACGCTTGGATCAGGACCCGGCTGTGGCTTCTTCGGTGTTTGTGACGATGATCACCGATTCCATGGGTTTCCTCGCCTTCCTAACCCTCGCGGTTGTGAGCGGGCTGGCTCCTTTGAATTAGATGCTGGGTTGAGGGCGCGCCCGCTCCGCACTATCTTACCCCCATGCCTCTCCACATGACCAAGATCGCGTTCGGCGCGAAGAGCTACGAAGATCTCGCCAGTTGGTACGTGAACAGCCCCAATCCGAAACGGTTGACCACCAAATATCGCCCCAAACGGTATGAGGAGATGGTGGGTGGGTCGCTGTATTGGATATTGAACCATTCGCTGGTCGCGCGCTCAGAAATCCTGAGCTTTACCGAAACCGAAGAAGGGCGCTGGCACATCAATTTGGAGCCCGTGCTGATCCGCGTCCACCAACAACGCAAACGCGCGCATCAAGGGTGGCGGTATCTGGCTGAAGACAAAGCACCGCTGGATGTGGCAGAGGGCGAGGATATTGGCGACGCGCTGCCGGGGAAACTGGCTGGGAAGCTGGAGCGACTGGGGCTGATTTAGAGGGCACGTTCCCGAGTCAGCTTTAGGGGGTGGGAAGCTGACCAAACTAGGTTCGGTCGAGTAAGGTCTTTCCCGTCTCAGTCCAAGCAGCTCCTCTGCCAGATGAGACTTCAACCATCCCATACGATTCGAGAACTTCAACGGCGCGTTCACCAGCATTCATACACTGGTGATCGAGAAAGTCCGCGTGGCCAGTGCCGATGTATTGTTCACACATCCATGCGAGTGCGCCAACTAGTCGCTCTTCATGCTCTGTCATACGAGTCCAATACGCGTGCATGCCAATATCTTCAATTGGGTCGTTAGCGGATGAATGACGCGCCTCCGAACACATCCAGTCCAAGATGCGCAACGCTACCCCGCCGGCCACGCGCCAAACCAAACCCACACGGCCACGCCAATTGCCAACCCGGCGCATATCGCAAACTTGGCCAAAGAGGCGCGGGAATTGCCTTCTGCGCCCTGTGCGGCCTCGCCCTTGCCCGCAACCATTGGAGCAATGAGGGTTTGCCGGCGGACGCCGACGTAAAAGGCAATCGCAGCCAGATGCAGAGCGATCATGCCCGCCACCACATAGACAAACCATTCATGCGTGTCCGTGATCCAATCAGCAGTACCGACGCCGACCAATTGATTCAAAGGCCCAGTGGCGCCATCATAGGGGTCGCCTGCAAACAGTCCCATGACGACTTGCGCGGTGATGACCGAAAGCAACCCCAGCACAGCAAGCGCGCCAACCGGGCTGTGTCCGACCGATTTCACCGGATTGTGGTCACCGCGCAGATACGACAGCACTGCGTTCGGGCCGCGTACAAAGCTGGCAAAGCGTGCGGTATCGCTACCCAGAAAGCCCCAAAGCACCCGGAAAACCAACACAGCGAGCAGCGCATGGCCCAGCCGCGTATGCCAGTACCACAAGGAATTTTCCGCAGTGAGCCACATGGCCGGAACGATCAGCGCAAGCGACCAATGCGTTACCCGCACCGGCAAATCCCAGATATTTACCCGATGGGTATTGGTGGCCATGAATTGGGCCCTCAGCGTTAGTCGTCGTCGACGCGGAATTTGTCGTGGCAGGCTTTACAACCGTTGAGGCCGATATTGCCGACCTGCGCGCCAACCGCCGCCGGATCGCCCGAAGCCGCCGCTGCCATCATTTCCTCGCTTAAGGCAATGGCGTTTTGGGTCGCTTCGCTAAAGCCATCGGGGTCTTCCCAAATCGACGCCAATGCCTCTGTGTCATAGCCCGCTTCCATGCTGGTTCCTTCGGGAAACAGGTCCGGCAGGCGTTGAAGGCGCGTGTTGATATCACCCGCCGCGGTTTGGATCGCTGCCATATCGGGCGCGTCTGTTTCGAGCTGTTCACGGATGACTTTGAAGCTGTCACCGATGGCTTCGAAATTGTCATGACGGATCTCAAGTTCCGGTGGCGCATCGCCGGCCGGTGCAGCCTCTTCAGCGGCGTCACCCGCTTCTCCGCCGCACGCGGCCAACAAAACGATCAAGGGCGTGGCAGCGATCAAACGGGCTTTGGAAATGCGCTTCATTGGGAAAGGCTCCTTTGTTTGAGAATCAAGGTGTTGCGGGGCACCTTACCCATTGAAAGGGTTCGGGAACAGAGCGGGGGTGTTCTTGCGGTATGCTTGATAGTCTGGATCATCGCCCCAACGCTTTTTCGCCTGCGCGTCCTGCAGGTTGATCCCGCTAATTCTGGTGAGCAGCAGGAAGACGAAGATCGGCGAGATGACCACCAGCCATGACAGACCCGACAGGACCGGAACCGCGATCACAAGGATACCGAACCAGAGCGTGATTTCGCCAAAGTAATTGGGATGGCGGCACCATGCCCAAAGGCCAACATTGATGAATTTTCCTGTGTTTGCAGGATCATCTTTAAACGCGCTTTTCTGACGGTCGGCGACTGTTTCAAACACAATGCCAAGCAGCCAGATCGCTGCGCCTGCCCAAAAGAACACATCCAATGGAACACTGACGGTGGATGTAATGATCGCCAAAGCGGCAGAGGCGGTGAAAATCACCCAAAGCGCCTGGAGCGTCCATGCCACCAAAAAGCGGGGCGGGTTCACCCTGATTTTTTCAAACCGGCTGTCATTGCCGCCCGCAGCGTGGATGCGCGCGTATAGGAATGTACCCAGCCGGATGCACCAAATCGCCACCATGCCCGCGACGACCATCGCGCGCAGGTCCAGCGATCCGGCCGCGCTGTATGCGGCATAGCAAGCGGTCGCCGTGACAGAGAGATAGGTGAGAGCGCCAATGCTGTCGTAGAATTTATCCGTTTGCGCGGCAGCCGACGGAATAAAGGCGATCCAGTTCACCAACAAAGCGATCACAGCGCAGATAAAGAACGCCGAAGCCCCGAACAGGTCAACACTGCCAGCGCCTGCAAAATGTGCAAACACCAGCGCGATGATCGTCACGATCACCACCACAAGCAAACTCTTTGCCGATTTCCCCATGCCCAATTCCCCGATTTATCGTTGGTGCGCTTTGCGCTTATTCACTTACTACTCGCAGCTTGGCGCAATTGTTCCATGACAAGCTGCACATCGTGTTTTGCATCGTCTGCCGCGGGCAAGGCATACTCATCAAAACTTGCCGCCAATTCGGCCATCCGTTCGTCAATCCGCACTTGGTTGTAACCGTGGCTGACCACGAAACGGCGGCGCAGCAGGATTTGCGGCAGGACGATGTCGACGTAGTCTTCGACATCCATACCGAACTTCATAAATTGTTCCGGGCCAAGTGGGGTGAAGACCCACCCGGGAATGATAAGACCCGCGTGGACGTGATCGGGCAAATCTTCGCGCAGGCTTTCGGTCATGCCCAGTACGGCGTGCTTCGCCGCGATATAGGCGGCGGTCTGACGAACGGCGCAAAACCAGCTGTTTTCGCTGCCGGTGTTGTAGATTGCCGACGGCGTATCCTGCGCGATCAGACGCGGTGCAAAGGCGCGGCATCCGTTCCAAACGCCCCAAAAATTGACATCAAAATGAGCGCGGGCGGCATCGGGGTCGACCTCCCACATCTTGCCGCGCACCCCGCCTTGTCCCGCGTTGTTGAGCAGCAGATCGACTGTTTCGAACTGGTCAAACGCAGCATCAGCAAGCGCCTCCACTTGGGATAGATCAGACACATCGCAGGGATGCGCAGTGATGTTTTCCAATTGCTTGGCCCGGTCCAGCGCTGGCCCTTCTAGATCAGCCACGATGACAGCCGTGCCCTGCCCCGCCAATCGTTTTGCAATCGCCAATCCGATCCCGCTCGCCCCGCCGGTTATTACAGCCGTTTTGGGAGCGAATGCTTCGGTCATGCCGCCGCTCTGCTTTTCTCCGCGACCCGGCGCAGCGCGCTCACATAGGTTTCGGGCGACTGCGCTCCGGGGATCATAAACTTATCATTCACGATCATCGCCGGAACACCCGTGATGTTGAAATCCCATGCCTGCTGTTCTTCGGCCACCACGCGCGCTTCGAGCTCCGCATCATCCAGCGCCGCCTTTGCTGCCTGACGGTGCAGACCAACGCTGGCCGCAATATCGACCAGCACGTCGCGGTCCGCCAGCCGCTTGCGCTGGTTAAAGTGCGCTTTGAACAGAGCCAGTTTGAGCTGCATCTGAACGTCTGCGCCTGCCTGCTCCAACGCAAAGCCGAGCAATTTGTGGCAATCGCGCGTGTTCCACATCATTGCGGGCGGCGCGTCCCCTGCGCCTTCATACGAAAGCGAAACACCGGCGCTTTGCGCAATCGCCTTCATCTGACCGCGCACTTTGGAGCCTTCTTCGGCGGAGCGGCCATATTTGCGTTGAAGATGCGCCTCTTGCTCTTCGCCTTGCTCCGGCATGTCTGGGTTCAGCTCAAACGGACGCCAGCGGATTTCGGCGTCGATTTCGCCGTCCAATTCGCTCAAGGCTTTATCAAGCTGGCCGTAACCGATTGCGCACCACGGGCACATCACATCGGAATAGATGTCGATTGTGAGCCTTTGGGTCTCGCTCATGCGTCTTTCTCCAACCACCATTTCAGCAGACTGTGAGCAATCGCGGCCTTTGGCGGGGCGTTAAATGGCCCTTCCTCGCTGCCAATTGTGTCCATCGCTTGCTGCACCTCTTCGCGGGTAAACCAGCGCGCTTCTTCCAATTCTTCGACGTCCAGCGTGATCTCAGTCTCGTCGGTTTGCGAATAGCATCCGATCATCAACTGGCTGGGGAATGGCCACGGCTGGGTCGCGATATATTGGACGTTCCGAACGTGCAGGCCTGCTTCTTCGTGCACTTCGCGCGCGACCGCCTCTTCGATGGTTTCGCCCGGTTCGACAAAACCCGCAAGCGCAGAGAAGGCACGCGGAGGAAAGCGCGGTTGGCGGCCGAGCAGCAAGCACCCTTCGTTTTCAACCAGCATAATCGTGACCGGATCGGTGCGCGGAAAATGCTGCGCGCCGCAGCCGCCTTCGTCTGCGGGGCAATCTCGCTGCCAGCCGCCCTTTGCGGGCTTCGTCGAATGGCCGCATTTGGCGCAGAAACGGTGGCGCGCGTGCCAATCGACCAGGCTGCGTGCGCCGCCATAAATCGCAAGATCAGGCGGCGATAATTGCTGGATCGCCTGCCATGCGCGCGGCATCGCATAGGCAGGACCAGTCGCCCCATCATCGGGCACAGCGGCAAAGCAGGCTTTTTCGCCCGACCCATCATCCATCATTCCCAGAAAGACGATCTCTGCATCTTCAGCGATGTCGGCAAACGTGCCCCACATCAAACCGCCCGCGTCATCAATCTGCGGCAGCAACCCATCAAGCAGCAGGACTTTAGCCCGCCAGTTCATCAGATTGCCCAGTTTCTCGCGATCAGTGCGGATATGATCCGCCCGGTCAATCGGCGACCCGGCAAAGGCAATTGCCCCTGTCCGCGCCAGTTCCGCGTGAGTGGGGTATGACATCAGATGCCGTTCGCCCGGCTATCGATGGCATCATATCTTGAACCCATATCGGCCTGCAATGCGGCCAAATATTCATCCCGGATCGGATAGGTGTCGCTGGGCATATATTGCGTCCACATCGCCGCGCGCAGGCCAGCGTTGTAATCAACCGCCGCCAACGTGCCTGCCGCGCCGCCCCATCCGAACGTTCCGTTGATGGAGCGTCCGCCCGCGCCGTGCCCTTGCCCTTGCATCCATGAACCGGTCAGATCGACGGTTTCTGGCACCAAGTCAGAGATACCTGTGCGCACGGCGGCTTCGCTCATGATCTGCTCGCCGTCCAATGTCCCGTAACCCAGCAGCATTCGCAGGAAGCGGTCATAATCCTTAGGGCTGGAAACCAATCCGCCGCCGCCCGATGGAACCTTTGGCGCATCGAGATAAATCGAATTGGACGCCGGATCGAGCGGGAGCAAATTGCCTCCCAAAATGCCGTAATTGTCGGTGAGCCGGGTCTTTTCGCTTTCTGGAACGGTCATCCAGGTGCTGGTCATGCCCAGCGGATCGAACATACGCGCTTTCAAAAACGCTTCAAATTCCATGCCGGATGCCACTTCGACAACGCGGCCAAGCAGATCGATGCTCGCCGAATAGCTCCATTTCGTCGCAGGCTGATACATCAGCGGGATCGTCGCCAGCCGATCGGCCCAAATCTCTAGGCCCGGAGCGGGCGTCGGATTGGGGACACCGGGGATTGGGAAGCGGCTGACCCGTCCGCCGACAATGCCGTTTTCGACATAGGCGTCCAGCAATTCGCCTTTGGATATGATCGAGTAGCCAAGACCGGCGGTATGCGTCAGCAATTGACGAATTGTGATCGGGGTCGCGGCGGGAACCGTGTCAGAAATCGGCCCCTCCGGATCGACCATCACCTGCATGTCGCGATATGCCGGAAGCACATCATGCAGCGGCATATCCATTTCAAGCGCACCGTCATCGATCAGCATCATGATCGCCATGCCGGTGATCGGCTTGGACATGGAGTAGACGCGGTAGAGCGAATTTTCGTCAACATTGACGGTGCTGCTAATACCCAAAGTGCCGCCGCCGACCGTATGGGCGTGATCTTCCTGACCCCAGCCAAAGGTCATAAATAGGTTCGCAACCTTGCCTTCGGAGATATAGCGGTTCGCCATCGCCGCCGCATTGGGCCACGCCTCGTCAACATTGTGCGCCTGCAACCCTGAGCCCAATCGGCCAACCATCGGCACAGATGCCATCGCAGCGCCTGCCGCCGCAAAGGCACCGCCGCGAAACAATGAACGGCGTGAGAGGGCGGCATCATTGGTAAATGGGGGCATTTTAGGTTCTCCGATGATATTTTTTTGCGACTTTGGGGCACAGGGACGACCCGGTCAATCGGGTGACGCAAAATCAGTTGTCAATTGGGACTTGTGTCGCTGCTCTGGTCCAGCTGAGTTGAACCTTTCTTGAATTTGGACACTTGAAGAATCGAGGTGTGCTATCTATATAACACACATGTTCAATTTGCTTGCTTATATCTTTGGCTTGATAAGCCTCATCATCGTCATCCCCGCGCAAATACCCTTGCTTGGCTGGGGCAATTGGATCGCCTTGCCATTGATAGTCCTGGGCGTGATTTTTGGCGCGCTGTCGTCAAAGGACGGCGGGCGCAATTTGTGCCTGATCGTGTTTTTGGTGGCGGTTGTGCGGCTCAGCTTGGGCGGCGGGTTTGTCTAATCCTGCGCTAAGACCAGCCGGACGGCTTTAACATAAAGCGTGGGCAATCCTGAATCGGCAATCTGATCAGCCGGCCACCATTCGCCATCACTGCGCAGGCCGCTCCCATCTGTTCGAATTCGCACCACGTTAAGGGTGAGATGCGCGTGAGTGAACGTGTGACGCACCGCGCCCAGCGGCTCACTTGCCCCATCAATCGGAGCCTCGCCCGCTCCATCCTCGCGTGCGCTCCATCCATCGTCGGGTAAAGAGCGCATTCCGCCCAGCATCCCCTCCCCCGGTCTTTTGACAAGCCAGACCTCGCGCGCGCCGCCTGCACCGCGCTCAATCCAAAAGGCTGTCCCGATACGTTCCGGCTTGGCCTTTTTTGGGGGTTTTACCGGCAGGCGTTCGGGTTCACCCATTTCGCGCGCGGCACAATGATCGGCGAGCGGGCACAACAAGCATTTGGGCGCTTTGCTGGTGCAAATCTGTGATCCCAGATCCATGATCCCTTGCGCAAAATCACCCGCCCGCGCCGTGGGAGTCATCTCATCAACGCGTTGGCGAATGGCTTTGCGCGCGCCAGGCAGCGGTTCGTCAATCGCGAACAACCGCGCGGTCACCCGCTCCACATTGGCATCAACAACCACCGCCCTTTCGCCAAAAGCAATCGCCGCAATTGAGGCCGCAGCATAGGCACCCAGACCGGGCAGCTCCCGCAGTTCCGCCTCCGCACTCGGAAATCCGCCGCGCTGCGCCACCACCTTCGCGCATTTCAGCAAATTGCGAGCGCGCGAATAATATCCCAGCCCCGCCCAAGCCGCCATGACTTCATCCTCCCCCGCTTCGGCAAGGTCGAACACGCTCGGCCATGTTTCGGTGAACTTCGCAAAATACGGCTTTACAGCGGCAACTGTGGTTTGTTGCAGCATCACCTCGGATAGCCACACGCGGTAAGGCCACGCCGGATCATTTGGCACCGGCGCACCGGGCGGATTGCGCCACGGCAAGGCGCGGGCATGGCGGTCGTACCAGTGGAGCAGAATGTCGGATAGGCTGGCGGTCACGCGGACCCTATGGCATGGACGGCCGCGTCATGGGAAGCGACACCGAAAAACCCGCCAAAAAAGGCAGCAAAAAGCCCGGCCAAAAACCGGGGCGCAAGGTTGCAAAGCCGTATGAGCGCCCGCGCGGCCGCGGCGCTAAGGCTATTGGTGATCTGACACCGGACATTGGTCGCACAGCGTTTCGGCGTTTTGGCTTTGTGCAAAGCAGCGTTGTGACGCGCTGGCCCGAAATTGTCGGCCCGGTTCAATCGCGCGTTTGCGCGCCCGAGGCGATCCGTTTTCCGCCGGGTGAAAAGTCCGAAGGCATCCTGCAATTGGTTGTCACCCCGGCCCATGCGCCGCTAATTCAGCAAGTTGTCCCTGAGATTATTGAGCGGGTGAACCGATTCTTTGGCTATAACGCGGTCGCACGGGTCAAAATCCGGCAAGGCGCGGTTAAGCCTCCACCTGCTGATAGCAAACCCAAACCGCCACCGTCGCTTAAACCCATCCCTATGGAGCTGGGTGACAGTTTGCGCGATATTGGCGATCCGGAATTGCGTACAGTGCTGGAATCGCTGGCACGCAGCATGGGCGATAAAGAAAAGAAAGAAGACGAAACGTGACAAAACGAATTTTCGGAGCCGCGCTGGCAATAGGAATGCTCGCTGCTGCGCCTATAACCGCCCCCATTGCACTTGCGCAGTCGGAATCGCCCAATGGCCTTTCCGATCCCAGCAGCAGCTTTTCTTCCGACACCCGCCGCGCTGCGTGGCAGGCGGAAGTGGTGCGGACCGAGCGTGGGCATTTGATCGGAAATCCCGACGCCGACGCCGCGTTGATCGAGTTTATCAGCTACACCTGCGGTCATTGCGCAGCTTTTGCGCGCGAAGGCGAAGGGGCGCTGGACCTGGCCGTGCTCGCGCCGGGTTTGATGAGCCTTGAGGTCCGGCCTGTTATACGCAACGGCATTGATTTGACCGTATCGATGCTTGTCGCGTGCGGTACGCCTGAAGGGTTTAAGGACCGCCACAGGATGTATCTGGTCCGCCAAGATGACTGGCTGAATAAAGTACGCAATGCCCCGCAATCGCAGCAGGCGATTTGGGCACGCGGCGACCGGGCGGGACGATTGAACGCGGCGCGCGCCCTCGACCTCGATGATATGCTCGCAGAGCGCGGCACATCAATTGCGGACATCAACACCTGCCTTTCCGATAACGAAGCGGCGCTTGCGCTGATCCAAAATAGCAATGCCGACCGCGACGAATTTGCCGTTCCCGGCACGCCGAGTTTCGCGCTTGATGGCGAGCTTTTAACCGATGTGCATTCGTGGAACGCGCTGTATCCGGTGCTCGCGGAACGTTTCCGTCCCGACAATGCCCGCAACAGATCGGACAGTTCCGGTGGCGGTGAATAGGCTTTGGCCACCAAATCCTGCGTAAATTCACGCAATCTACGTCTTTTTGCACAAGACCTTGTGCTTAATCGCTTCCGCTTGGCGGATGCTTGCTTATAGTTTCACATTCTAGACTACAGGAAACACCCGATATGAAATTGGCCCGCACCGTTTTGAAACTTTCCGCTGCCGCGCCTCTCGCGCTCGCTCTTGCTGCTTGTGGCGGGGGGACCGATGACGAGTTGGAAGGCGACGCCATTGCAGCGATTGCCGCGCCCGAAGGCACCAATTGGGGTTCAACCGTCACAGTCAGCGAAGAGGACGGATATGTCCTTGGCAACCCAGACGCACCGCTAAAGCTGATCGAATACGCCTCTCACACCTGCGGGGCCTGCGCGAATTTTTCGGCCACAGGCAAAGATAGTTTGAAAGAATATGTCGCCACTGGCGTTGTCAGTTTTGAACAGCGCAATTTGATCCGCGATCCGATTGACCTCACCATCGCCACTCTCGTGCGCTGCGGTGCGGATGAAAATATGCAGGCATTGTCGGACCAAGCATGGGGCAGCTTTAGCGAAATCATGGGCGCGGCCCAGCAGAACGGCGCGCAGCTGGAAATTGCGAACGAACTGCCAGGGGATCAACGTTTGGGTGAATTCGCCCGGATCGTCGGCCTAACCGAATTCTTTGCCGCGCGCGGACTTTCCACCGATCAGCAAGCCGCTTGCCTTGCCGATGTCGACGCGATTGAGGTCATCCGCACCAATTCGGCCGAACAAGCCGAAGAATTGAACATTCGCGCCACACCAACCTTTTTCCTCAACGGCAAAAAACTGGACGTGAACCAATGGCCAGATCTTGAACCATTGTTGCAGCGCGCCGGAGCCCGCAGCGAGTAAACGCCAGGAATAGGTAGAGGCCCACGCCCCATATGCAGATCAGCCGGCTCAAACTCTCTGGATTCAAGAGCTTTGTAGAGCCGGCTGAGTTGCGCATTGAACCCGGCCTAACCGGCGTGGTCGGCCCCAATGGCTGCGGCAAATCCAACCTGTTGGAGGCAATCCGCTGGGTGATGGGCGAAAATTCGCCCAAGTCGATGCGTTCTGGCGGGATGGAAGATGTCATCTTTGCCGGGACCGACACACGGCCCAGCCGCGCCTTTGCCGAAGTGGTCCTGCACGCAGCCGATGACGATGATGAAGAATTGGTCGTCACTCGGCGTATCGAACGCGGAGCGGGCAGCGCCTACCGCGTAAACGGCCATGATGTGCGGGCCAAAGACGTCGCGCTCACCTTTGCCGATGCCGCAACCGGCGCGCATTCCCCCGCCCTCGTCAGCCAAGGCAAGATCGCTCAAGTGATTGCAGCGAAACCCGCTGAACGCCGGATGATGCTGGAAGAAGCCGCCGGTATTGCGGGCCTGCATGTGCGGCGCAAAGATGCCGAAAGCAAGCTGCGCTCAACCGAAAAGAACCTTGAGCGTCTCGAAGATCTCATGGCGGGCCTTGATACGCAAATGGCCTCGCTCAAACGTCAGGCAAAGCAGGCCGAGCGTTACACCAAGCTGACCGAACAGATCCAATTGGCCGAAGCGCGGTTGGTCTTCGCCCGGTGGCGCGATGCAGCCCAAGCGGCAGAGGAAGCGCGCGAAGCCGCCGAAGGCGCAGACCGGCAAGTTGCCGAGGCCAAGAAAGAAGCCGATGCGGCGCAAAAGGCCCAAGCTGACGCCGCATTAAAGGCGCAGGATGCACGCGATGAATTGGCCGACCGCCGCGATGATTCCAGTGCGCATGGCCACCGGATGGCTGCCCTTTCGGAAAAACTGGAAGCGGCAGAGGCGCGTCTAGCCGACCTCAATCGCCAGAAAACACGGTTAGAGGAAGACCGCGAGGCGGCCGACCGCATGACCAGTGACGCTGCCGAAGCATTGGCGAAGCTGGAACGCGATCTTCAGACATCAAAAGAACAGGTCGCGACGGCCGATCAGGAACGCCCCGCGCTGGCCGCCCGCAGCGAGGACACCGAACGCGCCAGCCGCACCGCTGAACTGGCTTTGGCCAAAGCGACCGCCGACCATGCCGGGGTGGAAGCAGAATGGCGGGTCGCGGAAGCCGCAATCGATCAAGCCGAAGCGCGGCTCACCCGGATCACCCGAGACAGCGAACGGATCACAACCACACGCGCCGAATTGCAAGGCGGTGAAGATTCTGACCAAGCCGTGATCGCCGCACGCACAGCCGCCGAAGAAGCCGCCAGTGAAGTCGCTGCGCTGCGCGGCCGTCTGGAAAGCGAGCGCGAGCGTAAAGGGGCGTTGCAAGAGGCCCGCGATGCGGCCAGCGCAGCGCTCTCCACCGCAAAGGCGGAATTGGCCGGGATTGAGCGCGAATACTCTGCGCTCGTCCGCGACCGCGATGCGCGCGAACGCAGCGCTAAATCGCGCGAAGGATTGCCAGCCGCGCTCGACAAAGTGCGCGTCGCTAAAGGTTATGAGCGAGCCATCGCTGCCGTGCTTGGCCGGGACGCGAAATCACCCTTGGGAGCTCCACCACAAGCAAGCGATGGGCGGTATTGGACAGGCGGAAACGCGCCCAAACCTGTGCCGGGAAGTCTAATTGAGCACGTCCATGATTGCCCCGATGAATTGCGCGCGCGGCTCGCGCTGGTTGCCTGTGTTGATGCCGATGATGGGCGCGACCTTGGGCCGGGCGAATGGTTGGTGACAAAGGGCGGCCATTTGCGCCGCTGGGACGGTTTCATCGCCCGCGGCGAAGGGTCTGCCGAAGCCGCTCGGCTTGAAGCCGCGAACCGATTGGTTGAGCTTGAAGCCCTGCTCCCCGATCTGCGCTCCACTGCCGACACCGCAGCATCCGAAGAAGCGAGCGCGCGCGAAGAGCTTTCCGCCCTGCAGGTAGCCTTGGTCGCGCAGGAACGCGCCATTGCCAGCGCGGTTGAAACCGAACGCGCCGCCTTGCGCAGATTTGATCAGGCAGAAGCCGCCAAAGAACGCATTGCTGCTCGGCTTGAGGAATTGGCCAATGCTGAGAGCGAACTCGCCGAACAATTGACCTTGGCCAAAGGCGATTTGGAAACGGCCACAGATGCCCGTGCCGCCTTGCCTGCACCTGACGCCGGCCGCGCCACACTTGAGGCCGCACAGGCCAAGCATGAAGCGGCCAAATCTACGGTTCAGGCCGCGCTTGCGCAATTGGCAGCCCATGATCAGGGGCTTGCGGTGTCGCGCGAACGTCTGGCCGCGCAACAGGCCGAATATTCCAATTGGGAGGCACGTTCAGGCGAAGCAGGAGCGCGCGTTGCAAAAGCGACCCGGCGGCTTGAAGAAATTGACGAAGAACGCGCGGTCATGGCCGCAAAGCCAGCATCTTTGATCGAAGAGATCGAGCAAGGCGACGCGGTTCGAACGCGGCTTACGCAGGAACTGGAAGCAGCGCAGGCAGCCATGGACATTTGTCAAAGCGCGATTGTTGAAGCCGATCGGACGCTTAGCGAAACGCAGGAAAAGCTAACCGTGGCACGCGAAGGGCGTGCCACATTGGCCGCCCGCGCCGAGAACCAAGAAGCCCGCCGCAGTGAAATGGCGCGCATCTCCGGCGAACGTTTTCAATGTCCGCCGCCCTTATTGGCAGAGCGTTTTGAATTTGCCGAAGACGACATCAAACCCGCCACAGAAGAATCGGAGGAAATGGACCGGCTCACCGCCAGCCGCGAACGGATCGGTCCGGTTAATCTGGTCGCCGCAGAAGAACTGGCGCGGATCGAGGAAGAACACGGGTCGAGCGCCAGCGAACAGGCCGAATTGGTCGAGGCGGTCGGGCGATTGCGCGGCTCCATCGGCAATCTCAACCGCGAAGGGCGCGAACGATTGCGCGCCGCATTTGAAGAAGTTGATGGCCATTTCCGGGTGTTGTTCACACGCTTGTTTCAAGGGGGGCAAGCGCATCTTGCGCTGGTCGATTCAGACGATCCATTGGAAGCGGGGCTGGAGATTTACGCTCAGCCTCCCGGCAAACGCCTACAATCGCTTTCGCTGCTATCCGGCGGTGAACAAGCCTTGACCGCGACCGCGCTCATCTTTGCGCTGTTCCTGACCAATCCCGCGCCAATTTGCGTTTTGGATGAGGTCGATGCGCCGCTGGATGATGCCAATGTAGAGCGGTTCTGCGATCTGCTCGATTCCATGGTTCAGACGACAAACACCCGCTATTTGATCGTCACGCATAACGCCGTCACGATGAGCCGGATGCACCGATTGTTCGGGGTGACGATGGCAGAAAAAGGGGTGTCGCGTTTGGTCAGCGTTGACCTAGGCGAAGCGGCCTTAATGGCGGCGGAGTAGCAATAGCAGGCCTGGCTAGTTAGCCTCTAAGCCTCAATCGCGCGGGCAAGACGCGACCGAATATTCTTCAACGCTGTGATGTGCTGCGCACTTGCCGAAACAATCGCGCCCTCGCTGCTGGGCCCAACATCCTGAGCCGGATCACCAGGTTCTGCGCGGCGATCTCCCATCCGGCGATCACCCTGTCGGCGGTCCAGGCCATCGGTCCCGCTTGACCGAATGACCGCCTCTGCGCCTTTCAGAGTGTATCCTTCTTCGTTGACGAGTGTGTTGATCGCTTTGACCATGGCCACATCGGCGGGGCGATAATACCGCCGCCCGCCGCTGCGTTTTAGCGGTTCGAGCAGCGAAAATTGCTGCTCCCAATAGCGCAAAACGTGCGGCTTAATGCCAAGGCCTTCGCTCACTTCGCCAATTGTGCGAAGCGCGCCTTCATCCTTACCGTCATCAAACTCTGGCATCAAATTCCGGCATCAAAACCGCCTTTAGTTTGCGTCAATTAGCCTTTGGCAATGCGCTCTTTCAGCAATTGGCTCGCGCGGAAGGTCAGCACCCGGCGCGGCGTGATCGGCACTTCGACGCCAGTCTTTGGATTGCGCCCAACCCGCTCATTTTTGTCGCGCAGGACAAAGCTACCAAAACCTGAGATTTTGACGTTTTCGCCGTTTTCCAAGGCACCCGTCATTTTGTCGAGAATGGCCTCTACCAGATCAAGCGATTCCGCACGGCTAAAGCCCATCTTGCGGTTAATCGTTTCTGCCAGATCAGCCCGGGTCAACGTACCTACCGAACGCATCATGCGGCTTTCTCCCTTTGTGGCGCGACCCACATGTTTCTTGTCATATTACTGTATGGAACAATTGAGTATTTCGCAACGGAGATGCGTGTTCCAATTGCATTGTGCACAGGCGTAATCGAAATGCGCGGTCACATCCGCACGAGGCTGGCACCCCAAGTAAAGCCGCCGCCCATCGCCTCAAACATGACCAAATCGCCCGATTTGATCCGGCCGTCACGGCGCGCCACATCAAAGGCAAGCGGTACCGAAGCGGCAGATGTATTGGCGTGTTTGTCGACCGTAACGATGATCTTTTCAGGCGCGATACCAAGCTTTTTCGCAGTCGCGTCCAGTATCCGGGCATTCGCTTGATGCGGGACAACCCAGTCGATTTGATCGGCGGAAATCCCCGTATCTTCAATAACTTCATTGAGAACGTTCGAAAGATTCACGACCGCATGGCGAAACACTTCGCGGCCTTTCATGCGCAAATGGCCCACGGTCTGCGTCGTCGATGGCCCGCCATCAACATAGAGCAGATCATGATTGGCACCGTCTGCGTGAAGGCGGCTAGCAATGATGCCTGATCCGCCAGATTGCGCGGTGTCGCCGCCGTCACACGCTTCGAGCACAATCGCGCCCGCTCCGTCGCCAAACAGAACGCAAGTTGTGCGATCTTCCCAATCGAGGATTCGGCTGAATGTTTCTGCGCCAATGACCAATGCCCGCTTAGCCAGCCCAGTGGTCAGCAGCGAATCGGCAGTCGTCATGGCGTAGAGGAAGCCCGAACAAACCGCCGCAACATCAAATGCCACGCCGCCATTGCAGCCCAGAGCGTGCTGAACTTTGGTCGCTGTGGCGGGAAAGGTGTTGTCGGGCGTGGCGGTGGCGACAACAATCAGACCAATGTCGCTGGCCGCCAAACCTGCGTCTTCTAATGCGGCCTTTGCCGCATCAATCGCTAGGCTAGCGGTGGTTTCGCCCTCGCCCGCAATATAGCGCTGGCGGATGCCGGTGCGTTCCACGATCCATTCGTCAGATGTATCAATTTTTGCGGCAAGGTCTGCGTTGGTCATCACTCGCGCCGGAAGCGCTGAGCCTGATCCCAGGATGCGAGAGCCCGTTGCCTGACCCATTAGGCCCCGGCCTCTGAGCCAGCAGACCCGTTGCCGTTGGATTTCAAAGCATCTTCGCCCAGCTCGCTAAGGTCACTGGCAATGCGCTGCGTCAATTCAGCTTCGAGCAGCCTCGCAGCAACCGCCACCGCATGGGCAACGCCTTTCGCTGTCGCGCTGCCGTGGCTTTTCACAACAACACCATTGAGCCCCAAGAACACCGCGCCATTGTGGTTGTTGGGGTCAAGATGGTGGCGCAGCAATTCGGTCGCAGGCTTTGAAACGAGAAAGCCGATTTTGGAACGGATTGAACTGGTGAAAGCCTGCCGCAAAAGGTCCGTCACAAACCGCGCAGACCCCTCGATCGCTTTGAGCGCGATGTTGCCGGAGAAACCGTCGGTCACGACCACGTGTGTTTCGCCCCGATTGATTTTATCCGATTCGACAAAGCCATCGAAATCGAGATCGAGCCCCTTGGCATCGGTTAACAGCGCCGCCGCATCGCGCAGGGCATCGGTTCCTTTGATCTCTTCCGTCCCGATATTGAGCAGCCGCACAGACGGGCGCTCAAAACCGTTCACAATGCGCGAATAGGCCGCGCCCATAACCGCAAATTGGACCAGATTGCGGGCGTTCGCTTCGGTGTTCGCGCCCAGATCGAGCATAACGACATCGTGCGATTCCAATGTCGGCATCAAGGCTGCGAGAGCCGGGCGATCAATGCCGGGCATCGTGCGCAGCGCAATCTTGCTCATCGCCATCAATGCGCCGGTGTTGCCTGCGCTAACCGCGGCCCCGGCATCGCCTTGCTTCACTGCATTCACAGCGAGGCCCATGCTGGTGGTTTTGGCGCGGCGGATAGCTTTGCTGGGTTGTTCGTCGCCGCTGATCACGTCCTCACAATGGAGGATTTCCGACGCGTCGCGCATACCGGGATGCGAATTCAGAGCGGCTTCGATGCGTGTCTGATCGCCGACCAGCAGGAATTTAAATCCCGGATGCTTTCGCCGGGCGATTGCAGCGCCTTCGACCATGACGCGCACGCCTTCATCGCCGCCCATCGCGTCAACTGCGATACACGGGAGAGTCATGCACCTGGTCCTTTCTTAAAGACGGCTTCAGAGGCCCTTAGGAGCCATCACTTCGCGGCCGTTATAGAAACCGCAAGCGGGGCACATATTGTGCGGACGCTTCAATTCGCCGCAATTGCCGCATTCTTGGAACGCTTCAACTTTCAACGAATCGTGTGCGCGGCGATTGCCGCGGCGATGGGGGGAAACTTTTCTCTTTGGGACAGCCATGGCTACGCCACTTCCTACGGTAAATCTGTTGCTTGCGCGGTAACCGCGCTGGATATGTCGCCGGCAAGAGGCATTTCGCCCGTGCTGACAGTTTCGATTGTCGCCTCTAGGGCAAGGCAGCTTTGCGCACAAGGTGTATCCCGATGGGAATACCGAATGCGAAGAGCGTCCGTGCCTGTCGTGGCGGAAAGCGCGCGATATAACGCAAATTTCGCAGAGCGCAAGCGGACCTTTGTCCAAGGGCATAAGGGGGCATTGCAACCGCGCTGACCGGCGCGTAGCAATGCGCGACAATTATAAGAGGGGAACCGCTATCATGACCTTACTGCCCGTAACACTCGCCGCCGCCGGTGCGGCTGCTATTTTGAACCTGTGGCTTTCAATCCGCATTGGCGCGATCCGCCAAGCGGCAGAGATCAGCATCGGCGACGGTGGCAGCGAACCTCTGGAACGGCGGATGCGCGCTCAGGCGAACTTTGTTGAAAACACACCGTTTGTTCTGGCGTTGATTCTGGCGATTGAATTGGCAGGCAAAGGCTCTTGGTGGCTGGCCTATATCGCAGGCGCCTACTTCATCGCCCGCATCGCCCACGCCTACGGAATGGACGGCGGAACATTCAAAGCGGGCCGGATGGTCGGCACTTTGGTGACGATGGTCGTTTTGCTGGGTCTGGCGGTTGTCGCTGCGCTGATCGCAGGGCGTGTTTTGTGATCGCAGCCTAATCCAAGCGGCGCTGCAAGCCGTGCGCGGCCAATCGATTGCGGCTTAGCAGGTTCGGCGCCTTGCAAACGGTGAAGCATCTCGGCTCGCGCAGCGAGGCGCAAGGGCGACCGCCCGCCCGCAGCGACGCGGCCTTTAGGCCGTGTGAGCGAGGAAATCGCAGCGCGGATGCGCTGCGCCCCTAGGACAGCGCATAGTCGCTGACAAAAGCGTTTGTCTTGCGCTCTTGGCCAAATGTGCTGGTGGGGCCGTGGCCGGGGATGAACATCACGTCATCACCCAGCGGCCATAGGCGCTGTGTGATGGCGTCGATCAGGTCTTGATGATTGCCGCGCGGGAAATCGGTGCGTCCGATGGACCCTTGGAACAGGACATCGCCGACAATCGCAAAGCGGCTGGGTTCGTGGAAGAAGATGACGTGTCCGGGCGTGTGGCCGGGGCAATGGATCACATCCAGCGTCAAATCGCCCACCGTCACCGTGTCGCCCTGTTCCAACCAGCGGTCTGGCGTGAAGCTCTTTGCCTCCATCCCGTAACGCGCGCCGTCATCGTCGAGCTTTTCGATCCAGAAAATGTCATCCTTGTGCGGGCCTTCGATGGGAATGCCCAACTCCTCTGCCAGCATCCCGGCCTGACCGCAGTGATCAAGATGCCCGTGGGTGATGAGAATTTTCTCAAGCGTCACGCCAGCCTTAGCCACCGCCTCTTTCAGCTTGTCGAGATCGCCGCCCGGATCGGTCAGCGCGGCCTTACCCGTGGCAGTGCACCAAATCAGCGAACAATTTTGTTGAAGCGGCGTCACCGGAAGGATCGCGGCTTTCATCGGCGGGGTTGGTTTGTCAGTCATACAAATGATGTGGCGTGCCAATCGCCCGAACGCAAGATGGATCGCCAATGGTCAGCCAACCGGCTCCGAGTTGTTTGGTGTTTCGGGAGAATGCCACGCGATCCAGACTGGGCTGAGGTCCATTAGAACGCCTACCAAATGCAGCCCGTACCATTCAGGCCCGAAGTCAAAGATGACGATCATGAGCACAACCCACCAACCGGATTTTCCCACCAACCTTAGCCGACGAAACGTCATGATGACGGCGCAAGCAAATGCTGGAAACACGGGAAGGAGCCAGAGTTCTGAGAGGCCCGTCGCAGTTACCAAGACAACGGAGCCATAAATGAACAAGAACAAAGCTGTCATCGCCAGCTTGTAGCGAAAGTGCCCCGACCATTCTGCGACTACCCACTTCATGCCGGCATTCCTAAATCCGCCCGCCCTTCCACACAACCCGGCCGATAACCTCCATCTCCTCCGCGCTGACATCAACGGGGGGATAGGCGAGGTTCTGGCTGAGCAGCGCGAACCGCCCTGCCCCCGCCTGCGCGACGCGTTTTACCATCAATGTTTCGCCAAGGCGCACGACATGCACTCCGTCGCGGAACGGTTGCGGGCGGCGGTCGACCAAAATCTCGTCACCATCGCGCAGCATCGGCTCCATCGAATCCCCCTCAACCGTAATGGCTGACAATTGCGCGCCCGACAGCCCCTGTTCCTCAAGCCAGCGCCGCGAAAACTGGAACGTGTCAAAGGCCAGTTCGGCAGCAGGCACCGCGCCAGGCCCAGCGGATGCGCCGACATCAAGCCGCGCGACTTCGACCCAATCGGACGGCGCGGGGCGCTTAGGTAAAACCGCGTAGGATTTTTCCTTGGCCCCAGCTTCCGGCGCGCCCAATTCCTCTTCACTCACGCCAAAAAACCGCGCGAGCGTCCTGCGGTCGCCCTCCTCCAATTTGCGCGGAGAGCCTTTGCGGATGAATTGCTGGAGGTAACTGGCATTCCTTCCGAGCAATTCCGAGAGGCTGGCAAGGCTCGCCCCGCGTTCCTGAGAAAGCTCAAGAAGCCGGATCCGCACTGTGTCGGATTGCACGTCAGCCAGCGGGCCGGATGATTTCGTAGGATGTTTAACCATTAAATCTTCCTAGACGAAAGATTTTTCCTAGACAAGTAGGAAATGAGGTGGAACATTTAAGGAACATTGAGTGATTCGCAGGGTCGCATCCTCGCTCATTCCGATGCCACGTCGAACCAATATCAGGGGAGCACAGATGCTGTTACGCAAAGTAGAAAAGTTCATGGCCCGCCACGAAATACCGGCCACAAAGTTCGGGCGGCTCGCCGCGCAGGATCCGCGCTTTGTGCTCGATTTGCGCATGGGCCGCACGCCGCGCCCTCGAACCGAAGCGCGGATCACTCGCTGGATGGCGCAATATGAGTCATCTTTGAACGCATCCCCCACTCCCGGCGCATTTGGCACAATCGAAACGAAGGAATTCTCCCATGCTGTATGACGGCGCGCTCCAATCTGCCCCCAGACTTTCGGTCCTTCCCTTTGCCTTGGAAACCAAATCTGCTGATACGGAAGGCACGCTCAAAGACAGCCCTCCCGCTCACCCCGGCCCTCCCGCTCACCCCAACCAGCGCGCGCGCCGCTTCCGTCCGCGCCGCACGGTTTCGGACAGGGTCCGCGAAGCGCTGCTGCTGCTTGCAGAAGGGCGCGCTGATCTTTTGACTCACGAAGAAAAGGCGTGGAATTCGATCACCTTCAGCGGCACCCGGCATGAGGTTATGCTGGATTTCAGCGGCGCGGAAGCGGTTGCGGCGGGCGAGGATTTCATCGCCAACCTGCCCGAGCATGAATTCCGCATCCCCGGCCAATTGGTAGCCGATGCAACAATCAGCGAGGTCGATCACCGTTTCGGCGCGGATGAACGGATGGTGGTCACAGCGGTGCTGCTGCTGCTTGAGGAAGCATAAAGGACAAGCGGCGGTGCAAATTCGCAGCCAATCGAGCCGAAGGCTCGCAAGGGCGACCGCCCGCTCGCAGCGTGCACAGCAACGCTGCGCATCCAGCGAGGAGGCAGGCCCGGATGGGCCTGCCAAACCTCAAACTAAGCCTTGATCACGATCATCTTTTCGATGGTCATTTCATGGCAAGTGTACGGAATACCGCCGACACCGTGGCCGGATGTGCGCAGTCCGGCAAATGGCATCCAATCGGTGCGGAATGCAGAGTGATCATTCACCATCACCGCCGATGCATCGATGTTGCGATAGGTCGACATCGCGGCGGATAAATCGTTGGTGTAGACCGCCGCCTGAAACGCCACGTCGAGCGAATTGGCCTGTGCAATGGCCGTATCCACATCGTCATAGGAATAGAGGCAGACCACGGGGCCAAACACTTCGTTCTGCGAAACCGTCGCGTCCACTGGCGGGTTGAGCAGCAATGTCGGCGCATAGGTCGTGTCAGAAAGCTTTTCGCCCCCGCACAGCACCTCTGCCCGGCCTTCGCGTGCCTCTTCGACCCACTGCGCCACGCGGTCGCATTCCTTGGGACGGATCAGCGGACCGCAATCAACGTTTTCGTCAATTGCATTGCCAACGATGAGAGCCTTTACCGCCTGCGTCATCTTGGCCGACAGTTCCCCGATGATGGAGCTGTGCGCAAAGATCCGTTGAACCGAAACGCAGACTTGCCCGGAATGGTAGAAACCGCCCTTCACAAGGCTAGGGACCGCAGCGTCGATATCCGCCGTTGGGTCCACAATCACAGGCGCAACGCCGCCATGTTCCAGCGCGCAGCGCGCACCGGGGGCGAGTTTTGATCGAAGCGACCAGCCAACACCGGCCGACCCGATGAAGCTGAAGAACGCCACCCGCGGATCGCTCACCATCCGTTCCGACACATCACGCGGCGGCTGAACCGCGCGCGCCCAGTCTTCAGGCAGACCGGCTTCATGCAGGATCGAGATAAACTCAAAACAGGACAGCGGCGTGTCGGCCGCCGGCTTCACAATCACAGGGCATCCCGTGGCCACCGCAGGGGCGACCTGGTGCACGATCAAATTGAGCGGATGGTTGAACGCCGAAACCGCCACCACGACGCCGATGGGCTCGCGCGTGGTCCATGCAATCCGGCCATCGCTCGCCGGGGTTAACCCCATCGGTATCTCGGTCCCCCTAAGCGAGCCGATTTCATGGATGCACAATTCCATCCCATTGATGGCGCGGTCCACTTCGACCCGCGCATCGATCAGCGGTTTGCCGCCTTCATTGGCGATCTGAAACGCCAAATGGTCGCGGCGCTCTGTCATGATCTCCATTGCTTTATGGAGGATTGCAGCCCGTTCATGCGGCTTTTTCCAGCCAGAACGATCCCGGTGTAGCGCGTGCGCTTTGCTTAGATAGCCATCGACAGTTTCCCAATCGGCAGTGGGAACGCTGCCGATGGGAGACAAGTCGAACGGATTGACGACTTCATGCATAGTTTAGTCCTTATCGACTGAATTGGCTCTTGGGCTCAGGGGATCAAAGATCGGCGCTGAGCTTTTTGATGTCGATGTTCAGGATTTGGTCGTTTTCGGTGTAATCGACCGGGCAATCGATCAGATGAACACCCGGCGTGTCGCGGCAATGGGCCAGCACTTCGGTGAGGTGCTCAGAAGATTCGACCCGGTGACCGTGACCGCCATAGCTTTCGACATATTTGACGAAGTCTGGGTTGCCGTATGTCAGACCGAAATCGTCAAAACCCATGTTCGCCTGTTTCCAACGGATCATGCCGTATGCATCATCGCGCAGGATCAGCACCGTAAGGTTGAGGCCCAAACGCACGGCCGTTTCCAGCTCCTGGCTGTTCATCATGAACCCGCCATCGCCGCAGATCGCCATGACCTTGCGATCCGGATACAGCATCGCGCTCATCATCGCGCTCGGCAAGCCTGCGCCCATCGTCGCCAATGCGTTGTCGAGCAACACGGTGTTGGGCAGATAGGCGGTGTACCCGCGCGCAAACCAAATCTTATAAACGCCGTTATCAAGACAGATGATCCCGTCATACGGCATACAATCGCGCACTTGCTTTACCAGATGCGGCGGGAAGATTGGGAAGCGCGTGTCATCGGCAAGCGCGCCCGTGTGATCCAGCTCTGCCTGATGATAGGCCAGCATGTGATCGGAATCCCAGCTGCGATTCGGGGTGATGTCTTCCTTCATCTGCCAGATAGCGTTGGCGATATCGCCGATCACTTCGGTTTGCGGGAAGTAGACCGGGTCGACCTCTGCCGTTCTGGTAGAGACGTGAATGACCTGAACGCCGTTGTCCTTCATAAAGAACGGCGGTTTTTCGATCACGTCGTGTCCAACATTGATGATGCAATCGGCGTCTTCGACCGCGCGGTGAACAAAGTCACCAGCGGACAGCGCCGCACAGCCGAGGAATTTGGGGTGGCGTTCGTCAATCACGCCTTTGCCCATTTGCGTGGTCAGGAACGGAATGCCGGTCTTTTCAACAAATTGCTCCAGCATACGGCCGCACAATTTGCGGTTTGCGCCCGCGCCGATAACCAGAACGGGGCATTTGGCGGCTTCAACCGCTTTCACAGCCGCGCGCACAGCCTTCGCCTCCGCAGAGGGGCGGCGTGCGACGCTCTTGGGCAGAGGCTTCCAGTCGGTGGTTGGTTCTTCGGCAATGTCTTCGGGCAATTCGATCAAAGTCGCGCCCGGCTTTTCTTCTTCGGCAAGGCGGTATGCTTCGCGAACGCGGCTGGGAAGGTTGTCGCCCGCTGCGATCTGAATTGAATATTTGGTGACAGGCTCCATCAGCGACACAATATCGACGATCTGAAACCGGCCTTGCTTGGATTTCTTGATCGGTTTTTGGCCCGTGATCATCAGGACCGGCATGCCGCCCAATTGCGCGTATGCCGCCGATGTCACAAAGTTCGTCGCACCCGGGCCAAGCGTCGCCACGCACACGCCGGTTTTCCCGGTGTGGCGGCCATAGGTGGCGGCCATAAAGCCTGCGCCCTGTTCATGGCGGGTAAGGATCAGCTTGATCTGTTTAGAGCGGCCAAGCGAGTCGAGAAAATCGAGGTTTTCTTCACCCGGCACGCCAAAGATATACTCGCAGCCTTCCGCCTCAAGACACTCAATAAAGACGTCCGATGCTTTTTTTGATTCAGTCACGTTAGAAATTCCCCCAAATTTGCACCCACCACACAAGTTGGCAGCGCGGGTTAAACAATAACCCGCTATTCGCTCCTGCAACGACACACGTTACAGGCCCCTTGCGCAAACAATCATGTCTGCTCTGCAGCAAAGAGTATTGCAGGAATCCGCCAAAAACCAAGGGGGAAGGCGATTTGGGGGAATTTAGTAACCCAGCCGCGGATCAAAGATCGGAGCAACTGGCTCTCCGGCGCGATATTTTTCAAGGTTTTCAAGGAAGCGCGCCGCGCTGCGGTAGAACATTTGATCCTGAGCGCGGCCCGACAAATGCATCGTAATATGCGCGTTATCCAGCGCCCAGAGCGGATGATCGCTGGGAAGAGGCTCTGGTGTGGTCACATCGAGGAACGCGCCGCCGATGCTTTTCGCTTCGAGCGCAGAGACCAGCGCCGGTTGATCGACCACGCTGCCGCGCGCGATATTCACCAACACGGCATCGGATTTCATCGCCGCCAATTCTGCTTCGCCGATCATCCCTTCGGTTTCTGGGGTCGCGGGCACGGCCAATATCACCCAGTCAAATTCGCCCAGCTTTGCGCGCCATTGATCCGGGGCAAGAACGCCTTCGTCTGCGTTGCGGCGCACCAATGTGACATCGACATCGAACGCCTCGAGGCGCGGTTTGATCAATTTGCCGATCGCCCCGTAACCCAGCAGCAACGCCTTTGATCCGGCCAGCTCGCGCTTTCCCGGAGAATCCGTGAGCCATTCGCGCCGTTCCTGTGCGCGCACAACATCGCGGTATCCCTTTGCGATGTTGAGCATCCCCATCACCACATATTCGGCGATAGTGACCGCGTTGATTCCGGCCCCGTTTGTCACGGTGATCTCGCGCTCGATCAACACATCCATCGGAAGAAAATCGAGGCCCGCGTATATCGAATTGAGCCATTTCAGATCGGTCGCGGCACGCAGGGTTGCGGCCATCGCGGCTTGGTCGTTCATGTCGAACCAGCCGATTTCCGCACCCTTCACCGCTTCGACGGCCTCTTCGTGAGTCATGAACCAGCGCACGTCGAGATCGGCTGGAAGCTGCGGTTCAAGCAGCGGACGGATCAGGCCGGAGATTGCCAAAGTGGTCGGTCGAGTGGTCATTTCGTCTCCTTGCGAAAGGCGCACCATGTGAACGCCTGCTGTGCACCAGAAGGGGTGAGGTGCGTTTCTCGCCAACTATCGATCACTCTCAGGCTGTTGCCGAATTCCTTTGCCAGATCGTCCGGGTCATATTGCCGCACAGGCAGCCCGCTGCACGTTTCAGGGCCATCTTTGGCAAAGGTGCCAATCAGCATGAGCCCCCCCTCTGCGAGCCCCTTGGAAAGCGCTGATTTATACGCCGCCCGCTCGGTCTGGTCCGTCAGGAAATGAAACACGGCGCGGTCATGCCAGATATCGTAGGTGCGCTCAGGGCACCATGTTGTGATGTTCGCACAGACCCAGTCGATGCTCGATTGCGCCGCGCCCAACGCCCTGCGTGCTTGGGACAGCGCCGCATCCGAGATATCGAGCACGGTCAGGTCACGCCACCCGGCGCGGAGCAACTCGGCGGCCAGCGACGATGAGCCGCCGCCGATGTCAATCAACGATTGATCTGGCATCGCGTGGAAGCGTGCGAGTGCATCGAGCGAAGGGTTTGGCATGGGCTGATACCAACTGACCTGATCGGTCAGCTTGGTTTCATAAACGGTCTGCCAATGTTCCTTGCGATCACTCATTGGCTCAGCTTCCATTCCCAGCCCAGCGGATCGCCGTCCATGACATCCACACTTTGCCCCGCCAACTCATCGCGGATCGCGTCGGATGCGGCGAAGTCTTTTTCTGCGCGCGCCGCCTTTCGCCGGGCAAGAGCGTGTTCGATCGCGGCCTCATCGGTGACGGCGTCTTTCGGCCTGATGCGGAGTTCTTCGCGGGTCAGGTCAAACAGGCCCAGCCCCAAAACGCTGTCCATATGTTCGATAACCGCGCGTTTGATCCCGGCATCAACTTTTTTCACCGCGAGCGCGTCCTCAAGCGCAGTCAGAGCGCTGGGCGTGCCCAAGTCATCGTTGATCGCGGCTTCGAACTTGGCCAGCGGAGCGGCGAACTTCGGATGTTCGGCCACAGGCTGAGAGGGCGCATCGGCCAATCGCTGCGCTGCCATCACCATCCGTTTGAGCCGGGTCAGCGCGGCTTCCAGACCCTCCCACGAAAACTCCAATTCGCTGCGGTAATGCGCTTGCAAGCACATCATCCGATAGGCGAGCGGGTGATAACCTTTGTCGATCAGCAATTGCAGCCGCAAAAACTCGCCCGAAGACTTCGACATCTTGCCGGACCGCTCAACAAGGAAATTGTTGTGCATCCAGATGTTCGCGCCCGAATTGCGCGCGTCGCTTAAGCCGCCGCATCCGCAAAACGCTTGGTTCTGCGCGATTTCATTGGGATGGTGAATTTCGCGGTGGTCGATGCCGCCGGTGTGAATATCAAACGGGAAACCGAGCAATTTTTGACCCATGACCGAGCATTCCAAATGCCAGCCGGGCGCGCCTTTACCCCATGGGCTGTCCCATTCCATCTGACGCTTTTCGCCCTCGGGCGTCTTGCGCCAAATCGCAAAGTCAGCAGCGTTGCGCTTGCCTTCGACAGTGTCGATCCGGCCCTCTCCGTCTTCGGTCACAGCGCGCGCCAACCGCCCGTAATCTTTAACCGTCGTCACATCGAAATAGAGGCCGGTCGCGCATTCGTAGCAATGTTTGTCCGCGATGCTTTTCGCAAACTCGATCATCTCTTCGATGTAGTCGGTCGCGATCGACCATTTGGCCGGCTGGCGAATGTTGAGCGCCTTCACATCGGCCCAGTAAGCCTGCGTGTAATGTTGCGCGATGTCCCAGATCGACTGCGCTTTTTCAGCCGCCATCTTCTCCATCTTATCCTCACCATCATCGGCGTCATCGGTGAGATGGCCGACATCGGTGATGTTGATAATATGGGTAAGCTTCAGCCCCTTAAAACTCAGCGTGCGGCCCAGAATGTCGGCAAAGACATAGGCGCGCATATTGCCGATATGCGGGTAATTATAAACCGTCGGCCCGCAAGTGTAGACCCGCGCCTCTCCCGGATGGACAGGAGTAAACGGCTCAACCGATCGGGTGAGCGAATTGAAAAGCGATAGAGGCGTATCAGGCGCATTGTTCATAGCACGAAGCCATGCACATTGGCCGCTATCCCGGTCAAGGGATTAGAGCTTACTCGCCGCTTTCTTCGCTTTCTTCGTCGCTCACCCAGAGATCTTCGTTACCCGCGCCTGTCACCGGATCATCGATCAGCGGATCGGTGCCGAACTGCGCATCGGGACGAAGGTCGAACAGACTCGCGTCAAGCGTGCCCGGCTGGATCGGGTCTGCCGGGTCAATACCGTCTTCGATGAGATCGCGCGTCTCCGTTTCACCGCCGTTCGGTGAATCGTCCGGGTTGGTCGGAGTGACCGGAGGCGTGGTGGTAGTTGCGCACGAAGCCGGGTTCGCGATAACGCAGCCGTTGATCGTCGATGCCGGATCAAGCACGCTGGCAAGGTTCGCCAAAGCAATTGCATCGATGCCGGTCACACCAGAGATTACGCCGTTGATCACAATCGGTTGCTGAGACCCTGTGCCGCCGCCGCTGGCAATGTTTAGCGTGTTCACATCGAAGCCGCGGCGCTGGTCAAAATCGGTGCCCGGCACTGTGTTCTGAATGAACACCTGGCTCGCCGTAGTAGCGATATCCAGCGTGTCCGCGCGGATCACGCCGTCGGCCCGATCCACGCCATCGTTATCGGCAAGACGCAGATCAACATCCGCCACGCTCATACCCTGAATATCGGCAAAAGCATCGTCGGTTACGGCAATAAAGTCGGTGGCGCCGATCAAAATCTCACCGGCCAAGCCGCCATTGCCATCAAAGACAAACAATCCGCCGGTCGCCGTGTTCAGGCGCACCAAATTGATTGCGTCGATAACCAGCCTGGTATCGGCAGTTGCTCCCATGATCGTCACATCGCCAATGACATTAACATCGCCATCGGCGTTCAGGATCAATGCTCCGGTTTGGCCGATATTCTGGCCCATCGCGGTCGACCCATCGCCCGCAATCAGGTCGAGCGTATCGACCGTCAGAATGGCATCCAGAGAGCTGCCGCTGGCGCGTGCATTGATGATGATATCTCCGCCAGAGAACATCCGGCCAAACTCAAAGTTTTCGAGCAAGAACGGCGGAGGCATATCGGCCGAATCGCCGCCTACCGCGACTTCACCGATTGCGTTGAATGTGATCGATTGAGTGCGCGTTGCATCACCCAAAATACCGTCGGGCAGGATATCGACATTGGCGCTGGTCACTTCGATCGTTTGCGCCGTTGCTGTCCCGCTCAATGTAAATGTGGACCCGGTGTCGATAGTCAACGCGCCTGCAGCATCCACGACATCGTTGATGTCGATGCCATCACTTGCGACGAGCGAAATGTTGTCGCCAGAGGCGCTTTCTACCCGCATGCTACCATTGATCGCGGCGAAATCTATATTGCCGGTAGCAACAGCATTTTCCACACCCAGCGCCTGCGCTGTTTGAACCGAGATATCACCATCGGTGGCGGTAAGATCGACCCGCAGGAAATCACTGGAGACGATGTCGATCATCGTTCCATCGGCTACAAGCAGGCCAGAGACCACGGCATCTTCGACAAGGATTGCTCCACCATCTGCAAGCAAGTCTGCATCACTCGCAATCAAAGCGGTTACGTCGATCCCGCCGGTGCCCGTTTCGATGAGCACAGTTTGACCCGCGGTGATCGCATCGGCAATCGCCGCGCCATCCGCTGCGGTGGTTACAATTTCCACGTCAACACCGGCATCAACGGTGCCCAATGTGGCCGTGCCGGCATCGACAAATGCGCTTGCACCCGCGCTTAGACTGTCAACGCTGACCAATCCTGCCGCGCTGGCAAAAACATCTTCGTCGCCGCTCATAGCAGAGACAATTAGATCGCCGCCATCGGCAATTGCGAACAACGTGCCCGCGCCAGTGGTGGTCGCGCTATCAAGCGTTACATTGAAGCCGTCGATCGCCATATCGCCAACGCCGGCGATGCTGCTTGCGGTCAAGTTACCCAGAGCAAGCAGTGAAATTTCACCATCAGAAACAAGCGTGTTGAACAGCAGGTCACCCGAGGTGGTGATCGCAGCATCTGCCGACCCGACCGCATCGCTGAACGTAACTGTACCGCCCACTGAAACATCAAGGGAGCCTGCAGTTTGCGTGATCATGCCCGCAGCGAATGTACCGTCTGCGCTGACTTCGACAGTGTCGCCAGCGATCAAGTCGCCTCCGGAAATCGAACCGTTCACTGCGCTCAAGTCAATTGCACCGCCCGCCGTGATCGAACCGGTTGCAACCGACGCGCTGGTTGCGCGCGCGCTCACGTTTCCGCCCGCATCAATCGTGTTCACGTCAATGGCCTGAGCCAAGAGCGTGACATCGCCGTCGCTTAGTATATCGCCCGGCCCGGTGTTTTGCCCGATAAGGCCTGCCGTTGCCGTGAGCGAAATCGCATTGGGCGATTGGATCAGATTGAAGAGGATGTCTGTCGCACTGGTCAGAGAAATCTGATCCGCGATCACGTCGCCGACCGCGATGCTATCTGCATCAACTGACACGTCATTGGCCGCGTTCAAATCGCCACCCAATACTGCCCCACCTGCAAAAATATCGATGAAGTCGGTGCTGGTCGCGCTGGAGAAGCTTACGTCGCCGCCTGCATCCACTCCAAAACTGCCACCCGCCGCATCGAGATCGCCAAATCCGACATTGCCGGTCGCGGTGAAGTCAATCGCGCCGCCGACGCTTACCGCGCCGTTGCCGTCAATATCGCCGTTCGTCGCGTTAAGCGTCAGGTCGCCGCCGATCGTGCCATTGTCGAACGTGACCGAAGCGCCAGTGATCGAGGTGTTGCCGCCGCTGATTGCGTTGAGAACACTGGGCGAACCCAATGCCGTGATCGTGATGTCATTCGCGGCATCGACGACGCCGAACGTCGCATCACCTGCGCTAGCATCGGCCGTCACGGATCCCTGCGAGGTCACATCGCCGATGGCGATTTGCTGCGCAGCCAGCGCCACGTCGCCGCCGCTGATAATATCACCCGGACCGCCGTTGGAAGCGATCTGACCATCGGCTGCCGTGACCACAATCGAGTTGGTCGATTGCAGCAGATTGAACAGAATGTCGCTATCACTGGTTAGATCGATTTGATCAGCGGTCACATCGCCAACCGCGATGGAAGAGCCAATGATGCGCGCAAGATTATCAGCGTCGATGTTGCCGACGTCGACCTCATCGCCTTCAAGCTCCACATCAAATGCGAACAGATCGCCGCCAAAGATGCCGCCACCACTGATTGCAATAGTTCCACCGGCGAAGAGCGAACCGTAACCAACAGCAGCGCCGTCGATAAAGATATCACCCGGCACGCTGGCATTGCCCAAAAAGACACCATTGGCGCTCAAGAAAATGCTGTCAGGCGAAGAAGCCTCACCAATGTCGATATCACCGCCTGCGAACAAATCGATATCCGCGGACCCTTGCGAGAAGACGCCAGCAACGAAATTGCCGTTGACCGAGTAGAAGCCCTCTACAGCGCCGCCAACATCGGCGACTTCGGTGAGTTCGCCGTCGGTGATGATGCCGCCCACAATGATGGAATCGCCAACGGTGACGCCAATGTCATTGGTGCTTGCGAGAATGCCCGATCCCAGCAGGCTGCCTGCGGCATCGATCAAAATCTGATCTGCAGAAATCGACGCGTCGCGCAAATCGACATTGCCGGTGTTGCTGGTCGCGCTGAACGTGCCGGTCGCGTTGAGCTGCGTATCGATACCATTGGTGCCCATGACGATATCATTGCGTGTGGTGATAAGGATATCGGTTGCGGTGACGGTCGCTTGTTCGATGAACAGGCCGATGATGTCGTTGTTGCTGTTCTGACCGATTTCGATCCGTCCAGTTGCTTCCATATTGCCAAGGCACGCGAACCCTTCGATGCATGGGCTGGTCAGCAATCCATCATCATCGCTAAGGAAATTGGTGGTTGCAGGTGCATCGCGCACATCCACTTGAATTGAACCAGCGATCAATGTGCTGTCCAGCCCCTCAATCGCGTTGCCTTGAAGGATGATCGACGCGTCATTGGCGTCGAGGGTTCCATCCATCAAAAGCGAGGCAATCGGTGTAACCGGGATGGACAGGAGGTTTTGTTCGCCGCCCGCATTTAGGGTGAGATTTGGCCCTGTTCCAAATGGATCGGCTGGATCAATCGGTGTGGTTGGATTGATCGCCGCCATCAACAAAGCGCCGGCTTCAACGATGATGTCGTCGCCAGTGTTCACAATCAGCGCATTGTCCGCCGCGGTCACAGAACCGCTGGCAAAGACCGCGTTTCCGCCTGCTGTGATGTTGATGTCAGCATAGGAGGTGACAGTGCCGGTGATTGTGGCATTCGCGATGTTATCGAATGCGAAGCCAGAGGCAAGATCGACAAGTCCGGCCCGGATAATGATACCGCGCAGATTGCTGACGCCTTGCGGCCCGGTGACGCTGGCATCGTTCAGCACGACGCTGCCCGCTGTGGTGATATCAATGCCTGCCAGAGCGCGCAGGTCATTGGCGGTCACATCCCCGCTGGCGGAAAGGATCAACTCAATTCCGGCATCAAAGATGGAACCCGCGCCCGAATTGAAGGCCCCGCCGATGTTGACGAATGAACCCTGAGACACGTCAATCGAGACGGTGCTCGCCGCGTTGTTGGTATGGGTCACGATCATATCGCCGGTGGCAAAGAACGTCGCGCCGCCGCCAACCAGCAATTGCTGTGTGCCATCAAAGCTGAGCGTAATGTCGCCCGCTTGCGCATCAAGAAGCAGGCTGCCGCCAATGTCTCCGCCATCAAGCGATATCGAAGCGCCCGTCAACGTGACATTTCCGCCGCTCGTTACACTCTCGACGCTTGGGTTGCCCTTGGCAGAGATGTCGATGAATGTGCCTGCGGTTAGCGCGCCAAAGCTTGCGTCACCGACGCTCGAATTGGCGGTGATCGATCCGGTGCTGTCAATATCGCCCAGATCAATGTCTTGCGCGGTCAGATCAACCGCGCCTCCGCTGCTGATATCGCCTTGCCCCGGTGTGGTTGCTCCGATGGTCCCATTGATCGCTGACAGAGTGATCGCATTGGGCGAAATCAACCCGTTAAAGCGCAAATCGCCTGCTGCTGTCAGATCAATGTTGTTCGCTTCGATCGTGCCGATTGCCATGTTCGCAGCGGATGTAAAACTGGCGGTGCCGCCCACAAGGATCGAACCCAGACCGGTGACATCGCCAACCGATGATGTGACCGTCAGATTGCCGCCCACATCGCCGTTATCAATATTCACAGAAGTGCCGGTGATTGTTGTGCTGAGCCCAGAGACCGCATTGCCGACATTGGCCGCACCAATGGCCGTAATGTTGACCGCTTGGTTGATCGATTGAGCCGAACCAATATCAACCGATGCGGCATCAATCGTGACGAGGCTATTGTTGCCCAACCCGATAAAGTCGCCGCCGCTGAACGCGCCGCCCACGTCGATATTGAGCAGGCCGTTTGTGCTTGCCCCGGCGACATCGGCGTCGCCGCCAACATTGAACGAAAGGCCAGGACTGGTTGTGCCTGCGAACAATTCGCCCGCGATTAGATTGCCGCCGACGTTAAAGGACAAATTCGAGCCCGCGTTCGCATCACCTGTGGTGAGGTCGCCCACCGTAGTGATTGCAATGCTGCTGCTCGCATCGGCCGAGGCGATATCAGCATCAGCGGCGGAGTTGATCGTAATGATCCCTTGCGCAACGTTTAGCGCGCCGGTCGTAATGCCGTCTGTATCGGTGGTCAGGACGATGTTTGACGCTTCAGTCGTGGTGATGTCGCCAACATCGATTAGCGAGGCGTTGAACGTAACTTGAGCATCGGCGATCAGATCACCGCCCAGAATTTGCGCGGCGTCGATTTGAACCAACCGGTCCGAATCCAAGCTGGTGTAACTCGCCGATCCGCCCGCCGTAATGCGCAAGTCTGCCGCCGAACCTGTGGTCATGACCGATCCTGCGGCAAAGTCGCCCAGAGCGTTGGCTACAAACGATCCGGTGTCGGCCGTGCCAAGAACGATATTGCCCGCAGCGTCAAGATCGGCGGTCGCTGAGGTGGTCAGAGAGCCAACCGCCAAATCACCCACATTCGCAGTCAGATTGGTGATAAACCCTGCGTCAATTGTGCCAATATCTATGGCGCCGCCATTAATAGTAGCGAGGCCGATGGCGTTCGCGCTGTTGTCGACCAAATCGATCGTGATCGACCCGCCAGCATCAATATTCACGAATTGCGCGGACAATACGTCGCCGCCGGTAACATCAATGCCGGCATCGATATCGATATTGCCATTGATGCTGATCAGAGTTCCGAAGGTAACATTGTCTGCCGCGAGAAGGTCGATCGCGTCGAGCACATTAGAAGCGCTAATCGTGCCAGTTGATGTTCCGGTGATTGAGCCGCTTGTGGCTGTCAAATCGACCGTTTGGGCCGATATGATGTTGTCATAGGAGATGTCCGCCGCCGTGATCGAAACGGCTTGCGCGGAATTGATGTTCCCATTGTTCAAGGCGTTGAAATCGCCGAGCGCTAGGGCGGTGAAGGTGGCGCCCGCCTCGATCGCATTGATGCCTGCCGCCGGATTCATTTGGCTTACACCGATGTTCCGGGACGCATTCAACCCGACGCCGCCCGTGACGACCAATTGCCCGTCGCCGACCATCGCAAAATCCATATCGCCCGTCACATCGGCGTCGAAATTGCCATTCACCGTGACCGGGCCGCTGTCTGCGGTGATCGTGATCAGGCCGGTTTCTGACGCCGGGTCCCCGGTCGCATCACCCGTAGCATCGATTGCAAGGTCGCCTGTACTAATGCCGAATGCATCGCCCGAAACATCACGGATCAACACTTGGCCGCCGCCGCCAATGCCGGCGGCTGCTAAACCGCTTCCCGCACCGCCTGTGCCATTGGCAAGTATAGTAAGATTGCCCAACGTGATTTGTCCGCCGGCACCTTCGGTCAATTCAATCACCGGCGTACCGCCAATACCGATACCGCCATTCGCGCCCAAGCCGGAAACGCCGCCCACATCATTGTCACCGCCATTGCCGGCCGCCGCGCCGCCGCCTTGCGCGATCATTGTTACATTGCCGATTGTGATGCTCGCTCCGGAAGCGCGCAACAAAGGCGAACCACCGATCCCTGCGCCGCCTTCACCGCCGTCACCTGCAATTGTTGCAATAGACGATGCTAATCCGCCTTCGCCGCCGTTTCCGCCAGAGCCAATCGCAGACAAAGTGAGCGAGCCTGAGCCCCCAGTTATGACAACATCCGCGCCAGTTGTCGCGACGATGCCGACGGTGCCAGCTGTTCCTGAACCGCCAGCGCCGCCCGCGCCGGAGACAGAATTGACAAGACCGGCTCCGGTGCCTGGTAGGCCGGTGAACACGCCAAAATTGTCTCCGCCATCGCCGCCGGCTCCGCCGGAAGAATCCGAATTGAGCGAAAATGCATTCGCGTCGATCGAAATGCCTGCATTGTCGCTTACGATTATTGTTGCTGAGCCGCCTGTGGCTGAGCCGCCGCTGCCGCCAGCGCCGGTGTCGCGCATATCATCGAAGCTGTTCGACCCTGCGCGGCCAATGCCGCCAGTGGCACCCGCGTTAAGCGCAACAGTGGTATTGGCCTGAAAATTCGCATTCGGACCTGCTACAACCAACCGGGCTTCGCCGCCGTCACCATCGCCGCCATCTGCCCCGTCAGCGACAAGCAGGCCATCGATAAATCCGCCATCACCGCCGGTTGCGGTGGCATCAATCGTCAGCTGGTCAAACACAACTGCGACGTTGTTGATCGCAAGTTCGGCGATCCCGCCGATTCCAAAGCCGCCCAAGCCGCCGATTGCACCAATGCCGCCTTCGCCGCCAATCCCGCGAGAGATCACATTGTAGTTTTTGGCGTCGACATCATCTTGATTGAGCGAAATGAGCGCATTGCCGCCAATACCGTTGCCGCCTGCCCCGCCAGCACCAACCGCATCTCCGGTCGAAACGCCAAAGCTCCCGCCGCCGCCGCCGCCTTGTCCGCTTGCATTAACGGTCAAAGAGCCAAACGTGATGTCACCGGCGGTATCATTAAAGAGCGCGTCACCGCCGACGCCATCCCCGCCATTGCCACCGCCGGCATCTGGAGTGCCGCTGAATGAAGCATCGGAATCGCCGCCATCACCGCCAAACGCTTGGGTTGAAACGACCACCGCATTTGCATTCACAACTGCTGATCCGGTCATGTTGAAGACAGCAGTACCGCCGGTGGAAGAACCGCCATTGCCACCCGGAGCCCCGCGCGCGTTGCCGCCTTCGCCGCCAAAGATCCGGCCAAAGCCCGAATCGCGGTTACCGGTCGCCTCGACTGAGAGCGTGTTTGTTACCGTCAGAGTGCCTGACAATGCATTGAGCGTCGCCGTGCCGCCGATCGCGTCACCGCCATCGCCCGCATTTGTGCCGTTAAAGTCGGAACCAAACGCACCGCTTCCGCCGCTACCGCTTGCAGAAACAGTGAGGTTGGTGACCGTTGCATCGCCGCCATCAATGTTGAATGTGACTTGACCGCCGGTCCCTGTGCCGCCGTCTCCGGTGTTGAAGAGGCCGCCCGTCGTGCTGCCGTCGGGGTCTTCGCCGCCCGGCCCGCCTTCGCCATCGGACGTGACAAATATATCCGCCGCAGTGAGAGTTCCGCCCAGAACATTGAATTCGGTTGTTCCGCCAACGCCGCCGCTGCCATCACCGACGAAGAACGTATCGACAAATTCGCCGTCAAAGCTGAACGTCCCGTCTGTGCCAGCATCGATATCGGCAAAGCTCAGACTTCCCGAAGTGCCTTGAACCGTAATGTTGACCGTGCCGCCAAAGCCTTGGGATGAGACGCCAGCGTCGTTTGAACTGGCAAAGGCAAAACCATTCGCGCCAAGACGCAGCTCATTGGTAAAGGTGATAGAGCCGTCATCGGCCAAAATCGAAATAGCTCCGCCTCGGCCGATACCCTGACCGGGTTCGTCAAAATTGGACCCGCCGGTGCCATTGGCCGAAATGCTGCTGAAACCGCCAAAGCTTATCGCGCCGCCGTTGGTCGATACGATACCGACAGTACCACCTTCAAATTCGGTCCCTTGGCGTGCGAAATTTGAAGAAAAGACATTGCGGAAAGCGTCAGCCGATACGGTCAGGCCGCCCGCGATCAATTGCCCGTTGTCCGCGGAAACATTTATCACCGCACCTTGTGAAACCGCACCGGGTGCGCCTGCTTCTGCATCGGCGAAAACCGAAAGGTCACCGCCGACAATAAGACCTGCGCCGGTCCCTGTTCCGGTATCCAGAACCGAAATGTTGACCGTGTCGCCCGTAGCGCCGCTGGTGTCTCCATTCGCGCTTGCAAAAATCGACAAATCCCCACCAATATCGAGGCCGGAATCGAGATTTGAAATCGAGATTGTCGTGGTGCCGCGATTGGCGGTTCCGCCGATTGAGGTTGCGTCGGGGTCACTCCCAAATGATTGTCCGGCTGCGCTCGATGCATCAACATCGATCGAACTAAAGAAGTGGTTCCCACCGGTTACATTGAACGTCACATTGCCCGATGTCGCGTCATTGGACTGAGCCACGAAGGAATTTGAGCCTGACGATGCGTCGGCAAAAGTAAAGATCGACAAGGCACCGGCATCAATCGCGCCACCGGAAAAATTAACCGTCACGTCTCCGGCAACTGAACTGCTTCCGACATCGGCAACCGAGTTTGTCGTCAAAGTGCCGGAGTCTCTGGCGCTCGCATCAAGCGATATGTTGCCCGCAACGGCGAGATTGCCGGAAGACATATCCAAGGAAATCGAGCCGGCCGTCGCAGAACCACTTTGAACAGAACCCAGTCCGCCATTGGCCGAAGAATCCAATACAAGGTTTCCGTTGACGATGAGCGAACCGTCGCTTTCGATGTTAAGGGAGATGTTGCCGCCAACCCCGTCGGAACCGATGCCATTGCCGCCGTTATTTACGAACGCTCCTGTATCGTCCAATCCGCGCCCGGATGCATTCAGCGTGAGGCTACCGCCGGTGGAAATGGTGCCTCCGACAAACGGCGATGGTCCTGCGCCAGCGGTTGTGGTGCTAAAGGAGATATCACCGCCATTGCCCGCGCCATCGCCAGCCGTGATGCTGACTGATCCAGCGACATCGATAATGCCGGTGCCAGTGACGCGCACATTGACCCCGTCACCTGCTGTCAGACTGAGATCGGCTGCGCGCCCGCCAAAACTATCAACGATAACGGTCCGTTGATCGTCCGCCGTTCCATTGGATTGCAGCGTAATGGACCCTTCGGCGAACACTTCGGTGGTGCTGGTCAGTTCGATGTTTTCAATCGTGACGCTGCCCGCAGGACCGCCATTAACCGTTGTATCGACAAAGTTGCTCGAAACATTGACGTTGGTTCCGCCTATGTTGACCGTCTGCGTGTTGACCCCAACCGTGTCGCCAGTCGTGAGGATAATCCGCCCGTTGTCGAACGTGGCAGAAGACGCCGCATCGTAACCAACAACCCCGCCGACCAGCATCGTGATCGCGTCATTCTTTGGCACGGCGACGAAATAGATCGCTTGCTCATCGGCGATTCCAGTGGAAGCTGCTCCGCCGGTTGAACCAGTTTCGCCGTGTACAATGCCATTGGTGTCTTCGGTGCCCACGGCAACCGCGATATCGAACAGGCCATTTGTTATTGTCATCGTCGCCTCTTCGGCGGCGACATAGGCGACTGAACCGTTGACCGTGACGGTGCCATTTTGCTCAATTCGCGGCGCAACCATAGCGACATAGCTGTCGGGATTGTTCGCCCGGATCGATGCACCGCCATCGATGCGGATCGATGACGCGCTGTCGGGTGTACCGGTAAAGGTTACATCAAACGCGCCGTTGATCACATCGGCGGGATCGATGTCGCTGGTGGTCAACAGCAGACTACCGACATCAAAGCTGCCGGTATCGCCGACGACAATCCCGCCCGCGCTGTAAAACCAAATGTTACCGCCTGAACTTGAGCCACCGAATGTGCTCGAAGTGATATCTCCATCAATCCGGATCGCGCTATCGAAACCCGGCGTCAGGACCCGGTTGAGCACGGTGTAGTCAGACAAAGAGGACGTGAATTCCAGGTTGCCACCAACATCTAGGAAAGTGACCTCGGTTCCGGCCGCCCCAGCATCAAAAGTGGTCCAATTGATAATTGCAGAGCTGGCCAAGAGATTGACCCGATCAACCGCTGTGCCCGGGTTAAACTCAACCTGCACATCATCATAAACGGCAAAGGCACGCACATTGATGCCCGCCACACCGGGATCCGCGATTATTGCGCGTTCGATCGGATCGGTCGTTACATTGACGATTGGACCGGTCGGATTGATCAGGTTGGGATCAACAGGAACCGTGGGGATCGTTGGAGCTGAACCGACATTGACCTGTGTTTGAACAGGAGCCGCGACTGTGTTCCCGCCAAAATCGGGCAGGATTCCAGGCATAGTTTGCGGACGAGTGAAAACACCGCGCGAAGCTGGCATTTCGGCTGGAATTTCAAACTCAACATTGCCTCTTCCCGCGCGGCGGCCCATGTTGCGGCCCATGTTGCGGTCCGGTCCGGCCCGGCGCGCATCAACGCGGCCTTGGGTTGCGGCCGGCACGCCTGATGATGCCCCCGGCACACCTTGCGCAAACGCCGGCGCCGGCATCGCTGATAGAGCCACTGTCGCGGCGAGCACCGACGCGCTGCCCATCCACAATTGCCGAGTGCTGGATCGGCTCATTTTCGGCTCAGCATGAAGCTTGGTGATTGTGTTGGTGTTCATCATCATTCTCTCCCGCTGGCTCATTTGAACCACGGCTCCAATTGCACGGTCAGCGAGATAAGCGCGCGGGCGCTACCCTTGCTCGTGGCAAAATCTGTTTGTTCAAGCGGGACCGCGACCGTCACGTCCAAGACAGCTTGACGACCAATTGACATCCGCATGCCGCCACCTGCTGAATAAAGCCGGTCTTTGTCATCTGGCACATTGTTCACCGACACTTGGGCTAGATCGAAAAATACGAACGGCTGGACCGCCGCGCTGTCCGGTGTTTCGGGCATAAGGGTTCCGTAAAACACCTCAAACTGTGCGCCGAAACCGTTGTCACCAATGATTGCACCCGGATCGTATCCGCGCCCAATCGTAAAGTTACCGCCCGAAAACTGCTCGTAACCAAGCAGCGCATCTGGCGAATATTGGAACCGCGTGCGCGCGCTCATGCCCAGCAGCGGTGTTGGGCGAAACGTAAATCCGCTCTCACCGCGAACCAGAAAACCGCTTGGATCGGCGTCAAGACGGCTTGGCGGGATAAAGCCAGGCGTGAGACAATTCACAAAGCCAACGCCGCACGAAGGGCTGGCCCCCAGACCCGCGATGCCTTGCCGAACTTCGAGCGAGCCATAATAGGCAATTCTGGGTTCAAACGCGGAATATCCGCCTTGACCGGTCAGGCTTGCTTTGTCGCTGCCCCAATAATCGAGCCGCGCAAACGCAACACGCAGATTGTCTTCGGTGAAATCTTGGCCAGTGAATTCAACCTCTTGGTCGATAAAATCGCCGCCAGCCGACACTGTGACGTTTTTCGACTGCGAGCGTACCAATGGATACCGTGCATAGGCAGACCCGATAAAGGTCTTTGAACTGAACACATTGGGGCCGGCAATGTCAGGCTCTGTAAACGCCATGGTTCCCGAAAGACCAAGAGTGAGCCCCTCTGATCCAACCCGAAATTCGTGATGGGCTGAGGCAACCAATTGCTCATCCCAATCCTGCGCAGAATAGATGCTCAGCATGGTTTCATCGCCAAGGCCCGTGAGGCCGTTGACACGGACGCGCGCAAGTCCGCCAAATCGGCCAATCTGGGGCGAGCCAAAGTTTTGAATGTTGGCGTCGACAATCACCTGTTGATGGGTAACGTCAAAAACGCCGACCACATCGCCGGGCTGCCCGCCCTGTTCAACAGACAATGGTTGCAGCGTCAGACGCACATCAAGGCCGGGAATGTCCCGTGCCAGCAGCAAATAGCGTTCTGCATCATTTGCGTTGAAGACGCTTTGCCCTTCCAGTTTGGAAAGAACCTGTTGCAATGCGCCGGACGAATTACCGGCGTCGCCGCGAACTTGCACTTGCCGAATGCGGGCCAACAAGACGTCGAATTGGACAGTCCCTTCGCCAATGGTTTGCACAGGCACCTGTACCGCTGCCAGGTAACCTTGCGAACGCAGGATTGTCGCCGCGCGATCGCGAATATCGCAAATCGTAGCCACCGGAATTTCCTGCCCTACCAGATCAGACCAACTTGATGTCAGGAGGCCGGGGTCGACTGTGCCCAGACCGCTAAATTCGGCGGCGGAGAATGTGAATTTCAGATCGGCGAATTGCGGCGCAGATAGCGGGCATGGTGCACGCTCGACTTCGCTTTCAACAGAAATCGGGCTGACATCACCGCGCAGCTCCGCTTCGATATCTGGCCGCTGCAATTCTTCTCGTGTCGGCGTCCCTGCCGTTTGAGCATTCGCGATGGTCGGCGCGGTCATCGCAACAACGCCTATAGCCAGAGCGGCCCGCGTGATAGACGAAATTGCAGGTGATTGAGGGATGGTGAGTTCCAATGTCTTGGCCGCTTTGCTGGTCGCTGATTTGATCATTACTCTGCCGCCCCTACGCTGTTTACAGCGGCGACGGGCTCTGCCGCCTGCGCGGCCAATGTGTTGCCGCCAGAGACCACGGGGTCGGCGAGCAAAGGCCTTGCCGCATCGCCGATCACGGCAAAGCCAGCCCAATAGAAAGGATGCGACGTTTCAACGTCGTTCATCAATATCTCTTGCGAGTCCGAAAGCGCGGAGCCAATCGTTTCGGTCCGTCCGCGGCGGAACATTTCCGAAATCAACCGCTCCGTCGCGTTGTAATCATCGGGAGCAGGCCAATGGCTGGCCATGACCGCGCGGGCACCCGCGCCGATAAATGCACGCACTAACCCTTCGAGCTCTGAGCCGCCGCCGCTGGTAATGCCGGCAGCACGCGTTGCTTCAACACTGGCAGTGCCCGCTGTGTCGCACGCCGAAAGGATTACGAGGTCAGCATCAAGATCGAGCTCGAAAATCTCGTCAAAACTCAGCAGCCCATCAGAACCCTGACCGCCGAACGACGTTACCAAGGCCGGTTTCGCTGGGCAGTTGCGGTTGGGCGGGGTCACAAGACCATGGGTCGCAAAGTGCAGAACGCGGTAATTGTCGAGGTCCGCCTTCGCTTTGATCTGGTCGTCGGTGAAGCTCGCATTGGTAAGGACCAGCGATTGATCCATGCCGATAAGGTTCGCTGCGGTCGACAGTTCGCGTCCATCGATAGGGGCATTCCACTGGCTCACAGGCCAGTAACAATCCGCATCATAACCTGAGGATGCATCATCGGTGAATGAGGCAGGAAATTTCTCTCCAACCGGGGCATTTTCACCCAATCCCAGATACTGCCTGGTTGCAGCAGACCGTTCGACTTTGCGCGATTGCACGAAAGCTTCGGCGGACACTGCTGTGCTAACCATGCGCCCGCGGCCCAGCCAATTTACTCCGGTAAAGTCAAACTCATCCGCATTGGGCACCGCGATGCGATCTTCGTACAATGCGACAGAGGCGTCATCCATCACCAGCAAATTCACCGGCAACCGGAGCATCGCGCCATCAGGCTCGAAAATCACATGGCTTGCGCCTGCAATCTTTCCAGCAATCGGTTCAAACAATTTTTGGAAAAGGCCGCGTGCGGACGCGATATCGAAGGGGTAAGTCGCCGCCGCGCCAGCTTCGTATACTGAGATTGTATCGCGGATTATGTCGACCTGTTCATCCAGATCTTCTGCGGTCATGTCGACCCGATATGCCATCGCAGAATTTTGATCGACATAGAACATAAAGACGTCATCGCTAACAATCGCGACGCGGGCATAGACCTCGCCAGGGCGCATGACGGCGCGAAACTCGCTAAGTTCCAAAGACGACGGCGCCACAGCCCGGTATTGCGGATAGGCATTCAATTGCACCTGCGTGCTGATTTGAGAGCGTTCCAACGTCGAAATTTGATCGGAAAGTTCTGCCAGTTGCGCGCGAGCGTCGGCGCTTTGCGGCCCATTGCTCAAGGCCTCAAAGCGAATGCGAGACCGTTCAATCTCTCGGCCCAGATCGATCGACTGGCGGAACAATCGCGATGCCTCGCCTGAATTGGCGCTCAACCGCCGGGCTAGGATGGCTTGCGTTTCTGCGACACCGGGCCGGATCAACACTTGGGTCGCGCGGAAGAAAGCCTCCGCCGCCGCTGGGTCGCCTTCAACTTGCGACGCAAGACGCCGGTAATATGGGTTCAATTGGTTGGCAAAACCGGTGATGGCGTTGCGCTTGCCCAGGGCCCGCTCCAACACTTTGCCGTAAAGCGCCATCGCCTCTTCGTCGCGTCCTTGACGAAGAAGGAACGCAGCAAGCCGGGCTTCAGTTGCGCTAACTGCACGGCGCTCTGGATATTGAGCCTGGAGCAAAGCAAGCGCGTTGCGCAGGTAAGATTCCGCATCGCCAACCGAACCGCGCCGTTCCGCGATCAAGGCAAGATCACCAAGAACCTGCGAACGCAATCTGGTGATCGATGTCACCCGACCATCGCGCACTTCAAGCGCCTGCGTGTATGCTGTCACAAGATCGCTGCGGGCACCATCAAGGTCGCCGTTGATACGTTTTGCCGTTCCTCTGATTTGCAGCGCCTGAGCGTCAATAATCTGCGCACGCTCTTCAACCGTAAGGCTCAGCTCGTCGACGATCCCAAATAGGAAACCTGTCGATTGCGCCCGGTTCAATCGCTCCGAAATCGGCAATGTAATTGCCAACGCGCCATCAACATTGGCCGCGCCGGTTGAGGTGCCTGCCAATTCCCGGTTGAGCCGGTCGACCGCCGACAAATCGAACCCCTGATTAAGCAGGTGGATCGCTTCGAAATTGCGGAGAAGGCGCGCCGTTATGGGGTCATCTCCGCCAAAATCCTCAGCTTGTGCAAACAGGCGATTGGCGACGCTAAACTCGCCCAGATTGCTTTTCTGCAGAGCACGATTGACGAAGAACTCGCCCGGGTTGATCGCAGAATCAGCGTCACCCTCCAACCGTTGCTGCAAGGTTTCAAAATAGGCTGCGGCTTCGGCGTATTCGCCGGCCAGATTGCGGCGATAGCCCTCTGCCAGCGCTTGTTCTGGTTTAAGCGTTTCGGCTTGAACACGAGCGAATGAAAGCGGATCAGCCACTGACGTGGATGCGACGTCAATTGTGCCTCTCGCAATGGAATTGTTCAGCACCGAGCGCAACGCGAGCGCGGTCGCATCTTCATAGGCCGCAAAGCCTTCCGCGAAGAATGTGAAGTCAGCCGAAGCGACTGTCATCTGGCTCCATTGAAGTTCGCTATCATCGAGCTGACATTGCTGTTTTTGTGACCCTGAAACCGGGCCAGAACCCACCGGAGCGGATGAACACGTCACTGGGAAACGCCGGTTTGAGCGTATCGCATCTTTGGCGGCGGCATTGAAATTCTGGAACGCATAGATTTCGGCGATGGGCTGCGGATTATCGCGGCACACAACGGCCCATCGGCGGTCAAAAATGCTTTGCTTTGCAGGGTTCGCGACGCTGCGATCCTGCACTTGGCAGAGAATGCCGTCGCTATCGCCGATCGGAAAACTGTCACGGATCAAGACCGAGCCGGTCTGTGCGGATGCCGACGTCAGGCAAACTGCCGACACCACAAAAACCGCCGAAATTGCTGCAGTCAAACGTCCCACAGGCGTTCCCCCTTACCCAATGGACTAATTGATAAAACGGAGCAGATTGCTCCTATGTGGAGGGAGTTGCTCCCCCATCGCTTGAAAATGGTTCTACGCGCAGCAGGGGAAGGCCAATAGTACATATTGGACAGAATCTGGGGATTGCCTCAGTTTTCTTTCACGAAAAATCGTTTGATTTCAGGTGATGTGCGCAATTTGCAACCGCATTGCATCCACCGTGATCGGCTGGCGGCGCGGTATCCTGGCGAACACCGCTGCGGCGAATCGCAACGTGTTCACCCGCGATTATTCCCAGCCGAGGAACGAAACCTGATCGTCCAGCGCCACGCGTTCGCGTTCGTATGTGTTCAGCGCCGCGTCCGGATCGCGGTACCCAATCGCCATGCCGCAAAACAGCATATAACGATCATGGTCGAGCCCCAGATGGTCACGGATTACATTGGCATACAGCGCCATATATTCCTGAAAGCAGCTATCCAGCCCCTCTTCGCGCAGCAACAGCGCGACGGTCTGAAGCCACATGCCAGTGTCCGACCATTGCGGCTCTTTCATCAGGCGCGGGAAATAGGTGAACATGACAACAGGCGCGTCGAAGCTGGTGGCGTTGCGCATCATCGCTTTCATCCGCCCTTCGCCATCGTCGCGCGCGATGCCCATCGCGCCAAACATACCCTTGGACACACCATTAAGCCGCTGTTTGTACGCGTCTTCCGTGCCCGGCGCGGTCCAATCATATTCGGCCTCTTGTAGAGGGGTGGTGGTGATCTTTGCCTGAAGGTCCTTAAGCGACTGGCCTGTAACCACAGCCGCTTCCCAAGGCTGAAAATTGCAGCCCGACGCGGCCCAACGTGCCGTATCCAATATCCGGCGGATTTTCTCCAGCTCCACCGGCTTATCTAGGAATTCGCGGACTGATCGGCGGGTGGTTACTGCTTCTGATACATTCATGCGTCAGGTTGCTAACTCTGACTTTGAATAAGAGCAAGCAGCGATCGCCGGTTGGCCTCTACTTGCTTGCCCCCCTCCCCACGGTGTAACAAAGATCGGGTCGCCGGGGACAAACCGGTGCAGGGGGATAGTTCAGTGGTCGATGTTTTCATTTCCTATTCGCGCAAGGACCTAGAAGCGGTTTCGCAGCTTGCAGCCGCAATCCAGCGGGCAGGCTATAACGTGTGGTGGGATGCTGAATTGCCGCCGCACAAAAGTTATGGCGAAGTGATCACCGACAAGATTGAGAACGCCAATGCAGCTATCGTTGTGTGGTCCAGCACCGCCGCAGCAAGTGAGTGGGTGCGCGCAGAGGCGGATATGGCGCGCAGTCAGAAGAAGCTGATCCAGACCGCGCTTGGCGATATCATGCCGCCGCTGCCGTTCAATCAAATCCAATTTGCCAACCTTGAGAATTGGAACGGTGAAGACGATCACTCTGGCTGGAAGAAGGTTTTGGAAAGCCTGCGCGACCTTTGCGGAGAACGCGAACCGTTGGGTGACGGCGCTGCACCCGCAGCCAAGCCATCTCCGACGCCGCCGTCCCCTGCTGCGCCGGTCGCAGCCGCAGCTATGCCGCAACCCGCGCATCCCCCGGGATCGCTTGAGTATCATCGCGGCAAGAAGACACCTTGGCCGCTGATCGCAGGCATTGGCGTCGGCGCATTGGGCGTGGTCGGCGGAGGCGCAATGGCTATCAGCGCGCTGAGCGGCGACGACGATTATTCATCGCAAGATACTGCGCCGCCGCTTTCAACATCACAGCCAGCCAATCCAATTGAGCCAAGCAGCGCAGACCGCGCATCCGGAACCGCGACTATGCCCACGATGGAAGAGGTCCCGCCGCCGCCTCCCGCTGTGCCCAGTGGTCCAACGTTCACGATGGACGCACAAGTTTTTGAAGGAGCGATTGCCCAAGGCGAAGAACACTCATTTGGTGTCGGTTTGAACAGCAACACCAATTACCAAATCGTCGCCGAATGCGATGTCGATTGTTCGGATATCGACATGTGGCTTTATGATGAGAACGGCAATCTGATCGCCGAGGACGTTTTGGACGACGACTTTCCGGTCTTGAACGTGACGCCGGTGCGCAGCGCAGAATTTACCGTGCGATTGCAGATGTTTGAATGCAGCATAGAGCCGTGCGGATTTCAAATTCGAGCCGCGCCGAACTAACGATTGGCGGTTGATCGCAATGGCAGCGCGGTCAGCACCGGCTTGAATTCCGCTTAGTCGGGAAATTGTCTCACGACGCGGCCAAACGCGCGGTGCCGAGCACGCGGCGGATTTTCTCCAGTCCAACGGGTTGATCGGTGAAAGCACGAACGGATCGGCGGCTGGTGACGGCTTCGGTTACGTTCATCAATACTTCCAACTTTGTCCAAGCTCTTTGGCCCAAACGGCTTCTAAATCTTCATGAGCGCCCATAGTTGACCGGAAGTCAAAGAGCGTGGGATGCCGAATAAGAACCCATGATTTAAAGTCGGCAAAACTGGGGTTGTCAGGACGCCCCTCTTTCGCAAACCATTCGTGGACTTCACTCCTCACAATCGCCACTGCTTCAGGCTTAGTCACCGCCGCCGCCCCTTTTTGCCAGCGCCCTTCTCATCCTCAAACAGCTCCGCGAGCTGCTCCATGATCGTGCCGCCCAATTGCTCGACATCCATAATCGTCACCGCGCGGCGGTAATAGCGGGTCACATCGTGGCCGATGCCGATTGCCACGAGTTGCACGGGCGATGCTTTCTCAATCCATTCGATCACACCGCGCAGATGCGCTTCGAGATAGCCGGCGCTGTTCACGCTCAAGGTGCTGTCATCCACCGGCGCGCCGTCGGAGATCACCATCAGAATCCGGCGCTCTTCTGGGCGGTGGATCAGGCGGGAATGCGCCCATAACAGCGCTTCGCCGTCGATGTTTTCTTTCAGCAACCCTTCGCGCATCATCAGGCCGAGATTCCGGCGCGCGCGGCGCCATGGCTCATCCGCCTGTTTGTAGATGATGTGGCGCAAATCGTTGAGGCGGCCCGGATTTGCCGGCTTGCCATCGGCCAGCCATGCCTCGCGGCTTTGCCCGCCTTTCCACGCGCGGGTGGTAAAGCCCAGTATTTCGGTTTTGACGCCGCAGCGTTCCAGCGTCCGCGCAAGGATATCTGCGCTGATCGCGGCCATGCTGATCGGACGGCCCCGCATAGAGCCGGAATTGTCGATCAACAGCGTGACGACCGTGTCCTTAAACTCAACGTCGCGCTCGACCTTGTATGATAGCGCGGTGCCGGGCGACACAACAACGCGGGACAGGCGAGCGGCGTCGAGCACACCTTCTTCCTGATCGAAATCCCAGCTGCGGTTTTGCTGCGCCATCAAACGGCGTTGCAACCGGTTGGCCAGCCGAGTGACGACCCCTTGCAGCCCCGTCAGCTGGCTGTCGAGATAGGCGCGCAGCCGGTCAAGTTCTTCGGCATCGCACAATTCGGGCGCTTCGATTTCTTCGTCGAACTTCTCAGTAAAGGACGTGTAATCGAGGCCTTCAGGAATGTCGGCGGCGGGGCGATTTGGGCGGACGGGCGCGTTGGAGGCGTCGCCTTCTTCGCCCGGCTCGCCGTCTTGCATATCTTCATCGGCGGAAAGCTCGCTGTCGGATTCGCCCTCGCCGTCGCCTTCGGCCCTGTCACCAGCGACTTCGGAGGATTGCGGGTCGGCGTCGCCTTCCTGTTGTTCGTCACCCGATTGTTCGTCATCTTCGCCTTCGTCGTCTTCGGAATCGTCATTGTCGGTCTGATCCGGGTTTTCGGTGGGCCGGGTCAGATCAAGATCGCGCAGCATATCCAGCGTGAGTTTTTGAAACGTCTCTTGATCGGTCAGACTTTCGCCAAGGGCTTCAAAATCCCTGCCAACGGCCCCTTCGACAAAGTCGCGAACCAGATCGACGCCCGATTTCGCCGCTTGCGGGATCGGCTCTCCGGTCAATTCTTCGCGCAGCATCAGCGATAAGGCCGTTTGCAAGGGCACTTCGGAAGAATCTTGCGCCCGCGCAATCGCGTCGCCAGCGGTCCTCGCCTCTGTCGCGGCGTCCAAGTTCGATTTGATCCCATCAAAACGATTGGACCCCAAAGCCTCATAGCGCACTTGCTCAACCGCATCATAACAGGCGCGGGCAACCGGTTCCGGCGGGGCGCCCGCCGCGTGCATTCCCGCGTTGTGATGGCGCAGCTTCAATGCGAAAGAATCGGCAAAGCCGCGCGCTTCGGTAACTTGATCCGCAGGCAGATCACGCGCGGGCAAAGGCACGCGAAACCGATTGCCCGATGCGCCGGGTACATCCGCGCTCCACGCAACCTCAACCTCCGCGTCGCGCGCAATCGCCCGCGCTGCGCCGGTCAGCGCGTGTTTAAATGTATCGAGAGGGGTTTCTTCGGCCATATACGCTCAGATGGGGTCTAGGTCCGGCCGATCAAAGGATCGACTGACCGGTCTTTTCCCAATCGGCCATAAACGCCTCAATTCCCTTGTCGGTGAGGACATGTTTAAACAGGCCCATGATAACTTTTGGCGGGGCGGTGATCACGTCTGCACCGATCTTTGCGCTTTCCAGAATATGGGTCGTGTGGCGGATGCTCGCGACAAGGATTTCCGTGTCGTAGAGATAATTGTCATAGATCAAACGGATGTCTTCAATGAGATCCATCCCATCAAAGCCGTTGTCATCATGCCGCCCCACAAATGGGGAGATAAAGGTCGCGCCCGCCTTGGCTGCGAGCAACGCCTGATTGGCGGAGAAACACAGCGTGACATTGACCATCGTTCCTTCGCTGGTCAGCGCTTTACACGTTTTAAGCCCATCCACCGTCAGCGGCACTTTGATGCAGACATTGTCGGCAATCTTGCGCAGAACTTCGGCCTCTTTCATCATCGTTTCATGGTCGAGCGCGACGACCTCTGCGGAAACCGGCCCATCGGTCAGGCCGCAGATTTCCTTGGTCACTTCCATGAAGTCGCGGCCTGATTTGTGGATCAACGAAGGGTTCGTGGTCACGCCATCAAGCAGGCCGGTGCTGGCCAGTTCTTTGATGTCGTCAATCTCGGCGGTGTCGACGAAGAATTTCATGGCGTGTGTCTCTCCAATTGGGTGTTCGATTCGCTTGCGCGAAGAAATGGCACAGCATCAGCGCAGTGGCCAGCCGTGCATCCCCATCAAAATAGGTGCCTGCAGTTACACAGCCTGTGCCGCACCGGGCTGTCTCAACATGAAATTCTAAACGGGGAGTGGCGGCGGCGCACCCATCCCCATATGGTGGCACGCAATGAACCGCGTCCGCCTTCTTGTCCTTAACGCTGCCCTCGGCCCGCTTGATTACAAAGTGGCCGATGGCATGCAGGTTGAACCGGGCAGCGTTGTGATCGCGCCGCTTGGCCCGCGTCAGGTGACCGGGATCGTTTGGGACGAAGGGCGTCTGCCCGGAGCCGAGATTGACGCGAGCAAATTGCGCGCGCTGCGCGAAGTGGTTGCTGTGCCGCCTCTGTCAAAACCGCTGCGCCGCCTGATCGAATGGACCGCCGATTATTACTGCGCCAATTTGGCCAGTGTTGCGCGCATGGTTCTGTCCAGCGGCGGAGCCTTGGGCGGGCCAACCACAACAACAGAATACCGACTGAGCGGCGGCGAGCCTGAAGGACGGTTAACTGGTCAACGCAAACAGGCACTGGAAACCCTAGGCGGAGAGCAAGGCACGATCCGCGAACTTGCCGCCATCGCCAGCGTTTCGGATGGGGTGCTGCGCGGGATGGTGGGCGCGGGCCTTATTGAGCCGGTCAGCGTTTCGATTGACCGCCCGTACCCAGCCGCCGATGCCGATTATCATCAACCCGCTTTGTCGGACGATCAAATGGCGGTTGCAAAGACTTTGGTCACAGCAACCCAGAGCCGCGCCTTTGAGCCGTTTCTGCTGGATGGGGTCACGGGATCGGGCAAGACCGAAACCTATTTCGAACCCGTTGCCGAAGCGATCCGCATGGGCCGCCAAGTTCTGGTTCTGTTGCCGGAAATTGCTCTGACAGAGAATTTCCTGACCCGGTTTGAACACCGCTTTGGCGCGGCACCGGTGCAATGGCATTCCTCGCTCAAATCAACCGAGCGCCGCAGGGCATGGCGCGCGGTTGCGAATGGGCCAGAGAACGGAGGTGCGCAGGTGATCGTGGGCGCGCGATCTGCCTTGTTCCTGCCCTATGCGGACCTTGGCCTGATCGTGGTGGATGAAGCGCATGAGGTCAGCTTTAAGCAGGATGACGGCGTTCGTTACAACGCCCGCGACGTGTCTGTCATGCGCGCGCATTTTGAGAGCATTCCCGTTGTCTTGGCCAGCGCGACACCTGCGCTGGAAAGCCTCCACATGGCCAATTCGGGCACCTACACAAAACTGGTCTTGCCCAGCCGGTTTGGCGGTGCACAATTGCCAACAATCAAGCTGGTCGATCTAACCATCGAAAAGCCCGCCAATGGTCAATGGCTTTCCAAACCGCTGATTGATGGGTTGGAGGCCCGGCTTGCGGCGGGTGAGCAATCGCTGCTGTTTTTGAACCGCCGCGGATATGCGCCGTTGACGCTGTGCCGCAATTGCGGGCACCGCTTCCAATGTCCCAATTGCAGCGCGTGGCTCGTCGAACACCGTCTGTCATCGCGGCTGGCGTGCCACCATTGCGGGCTGGAGACGACACCGCCCGATGCTTGTCCCGAATGCGGTGAGGTCGATTGCTTGGTCGCCTGCGGCCCCGGGGTGGAGCGGATCGCGGATGAAGTCGCTCAATTGTTTCCCGAAGCTCGGGTTGCAGTTGCAACCTCCGATACGTTGGGATCGCCCGAACGCGCGGCTGAGTTCATCGCACAGGCCGAAGCACGCGCCATCGACGTAATCGTCGGCACGCAATTGGTCACAAAGGGGTTCCACTTTCCCGAACTCACGCTTGTCGGCGTGGTTGATGCCGATCTGGGTCTGGAAGGCGGCGATCTGCGCGCGGCCGAGCGCACGTATCAACAGGTCGCGCAGGTCGCGGGTCGCGCGGGCCGAGGCGCAAAACCGGGCGAAGTTCTGCTCCAAACGCGCCATCCCGATGCGCCCGTTATTGCCGCGCTGGCCGATGGCGACCGCGACGCCTTCTATGCCGCCGAAACCGAAGCGCGCAAAGACGCCGGTGCCCCGCCCTTTGGCCGCTGGGCAGCGATTATCCTGTCATCCGAAGACGAGCGCGAGGCGCGCGCCGCTGCGGCTCGTTTGGGAGACAATCGTCCAATTCAGGATGACCTCTATATTTTGGGTCCCGCGCCTGCGCCAATGGCCCTGCTGCGCAATCGCTACCGTTACCGGTTCCTCGTCAATGCCCGGCGCAGCGCCAATTTGCAGGCGACATTGCGTGATTGGGTTGGGCGTCAGGATTTCCCTCCCGGTGTGCGCGTGGGCGTGGATATTGACCCCTATTCCTTTGTTTAAGGCACAAAATACGCGCTTGCGCATTGTCATCGCATGGCAAACAACCCTACCCTGATCCCGGTCCTTGGCGATCAACTGTCACACAGTCTCGCCAGCCTACGCAGCAATTCCAAAGACGACAGCCTGGTCTTGATGATGGAGGTCTGGGACGAGGCGACTTACGTCAGGCATCACAAGCAAAAAATCGTCCTGCTCTTTACTGCGATGCGCCATTTTGCCGAGGAATTGCGCAAAGACGGATGGACCGTCGATTACGTCGAACTGGATGATCCCGAAAACACCGGCAGTTTTACCGGCGAGGTCGCTCGGGCTATTGAGCGTCGCAATCCCTCCTGCCTGCACATAGTGGAAGCGAGCGAATGGCGCGTGCAGGAAAATATTCAGGAATGGCCCAATAAATTCGCCTGCCCAATCGAGGTGCATACCGATGACCGCTTCCTGTGCAGCCACGGCGAATTTCGCGATTGGGCCAAGGGCTGCAAGGCGCTTACAATGGAGCACTTTTATCGCGAAATGCGGCGCAAGACCGGGTTACTGATGGACGAAGACGGCAAGCCTGTCGGCGGCGATTGGAATTACGACAAAGATAACCGCGAACCTCCCAAAAACGGCATGGATGCGCCCCCTGCTCCCAAATTCACACCCGATGATATCACATTGGACGTAATCGCGTTGGTCCAAAGGCGTTTTGGGACTCATTTCGGCAATCTGGACAGTTTCGAATGGCCGGTGAACCGCGCCGAAGCAGAGCAGGCCGCCGATGCGTTTTTCGCTGAGCGGATCGAGAACTTCGGACCATATCAAGACGCGATGGTCCACGGATCGGATGACCTTTATCATTCCATGCTCTCCACCAGCATCAATTGCGGTCTGCTTGACCCGCTGGACCTGTGCCGCCGTGCGGAGCAGGCCTATATCGATGGCAAGGCGCCGATCAATTCGGTGGAGGGATTCATTCGCCAAATCATCGGTTGGCGAGAATATGTGCGCGGGTTTTACTGGCACTATATGCCCGGACTCGCCGACGACAATGAAATGGACGCGCACCGCCCGCTGCCCGAGTTTTTCTGGACCGGCAAGACGGATATGCGCTGCCTTGCTGACTCCATTCGCTCCACCCACCACAACGCCCATGCGCACCATATTCAACGTCTGATGGTGCTCGGCAATTTCTGCCTGCTCGCGGGGATCAATCCGCGCGATGTTCAAGATTGGTATCTCGCCGTTTATGCCGATGCCTATGAATGGGTTGAGCTGCCCAACGTTTCGGGGATGGTGCTCTATGCAGACGGCGGAAAGCTGGCGACCAAGCCCTATGCCGCGAGCGGAAATTACATCAACAAGATGTCCAATTACTGCAAGGATTGCCGCTACAAGGCCAGTGTCAAAACAGGGGAGGATGCTTGCCCCTTCAACTCCTTATATTGGCATTTTATCGACCGTCATCGGGACCGGCTATCGAGCAATCACCGCATTGGCCGAATTTTTGCGACTTGGGACCGAATGAGTGACCAAAAACGGCGCAGCTATATTGAATCCGCCGATAATTTTCTCGACTCTCTGGTGCCCGCCAGCGATGGATGGGCGCGAAGAAATTAATCAGGAGCCTCCCCCATGCTAACCATTCACCACCTGCGCATTTCGCAATCCGAAAGGATCGTCTGGCTTTGCGAGGAACTGGGGCTGAATTACGATCTCAAGCTCTATAACCGCGATCCCGAAACCCGGCTTGCTCCGGCAGAGCTAAAGGCGCTGCATCCAATGGAGATTGCGCCGCTGATCGAAGACGGCGACACATTGCTGGGCGAAAGCGGTGCGATCATGGATTACATTGTGGGCAAATATGCGCCCGATACTGATCTGGTTCCTGGCCCCGATCATCCCGATTTTGCTGACCATCTGTATTGGTATCACTTTGCCAATGCGACGTTGATGACCAATGGCATGATGAGCATCGCAGTCGGCGCGGTGGGCGCGGAACTGCCGCCGCCTTTGATGAAGCGCGTGACCAACGCATGGGCTGCGATTGAGCGGCGCTTGGGCGAAGCGCACTATTTCGGCGGATCGCAGCTGACGACCGCGGACATTATGCTGGGTTTCTCGCTCACCACGGCGCGCGCGTTCAACGATATGAGCATCGACCATATGCCCAACCTAAAGGCATATTTGCAGCGCATCGGCGCACGCCCAGCGTATCAGCGCGCAATCGCCAAGGCAGAGCCGGGCTTTCCGCCAAAACTCGACTGATTAACCGCGCAAACGCCCCTATCCTAACTCAAAAGTGAGGACCCGCCTGTGTCACAAGCCGATCAAAAACCGCTGGGCTCTGGATTTCATGCCAAGAGCGAACCCGATGAGGTGCTTTCAGGCATCGACCTGAGCGGAAAGACCGCAATCGTCACCGGAGGCTATTCGGGGATTGGGCTGGAGACGGTGCGGGCGCTCGCCAGTAAGGGGGCGAAAGTCATCGTGCCGGTGCGCGATCCGGCCAAGGCCGAGGCAAATCTTGCGGGCGTTGACGGCGACGTCTCTTCAGCCGCGATGGACCTTGCTAATCTGTCCTCTGTCAAAGCCTTTGCGGCGGCGATGGCGGACAGCCTTGGTGTGCTCGATATACAGATCAACAATGCAGGCATTATGGCTCCGCCGTTGGAGCGGGTCGGCCCCGGTTGGGAAAGTCAGTTTGGCGTCAATCATATGGGCCATTTTGCCCTGACAAAGGCCTTGATGCCGCTGCTCGAAAAGGCCGCTGCGCCGCGCGTCGTCGCGCTGTCTTCGATCGCGCACAAGCGCAATGGCATCTTGTGGGACGACGTCCATTTTGAACGCAGCGATTACGACAAATGGGTCGGCTATGCTCAATCAAAGAGCGCGAATGCGCTGTTCGCCAACGGATTGAGCCGCAGGTTGAAAGCCGCAGGCGGCCTGTCTTTCTCGGTCCACCCCGGCGGCATTTTCACCCCGCTGCAACGCCATCTGCCAACCGAGGAACAGATTGCTTTGGGTTGGCTCGAAGAGGACGGATCACCGTCAAAGGCCGCCGCCGCGATGTTCAAGACGCCGGCGCAAGGGTGCACGACCACCCTGTGGGCCGCGACCTCACCAAGCCTTGACGGGATGCCCGGCGTTTACTGCGAGGATTGCGATGTGGCGCAATTGATGGGCGAAGGATCGCCGCCCTTCTTGCACGTCGCCCCGCATGCCTGTGACGACGAAGAGGCAGAGCGGCTTTGGAACTATAGCGAAGAATTGCTGGCCAAGGTTTAAGCCGCTGGGATCAGGTCAGAACAAGTCCTTTTGGATATCTTCGACTGTCACACCTTCGCGCCGGAGCAATTCGCCTTTTATCTCCGGTCCGTAAGCATAGCCGCCGATGCTGCCGTCGGCCTGCACCACGCGGTGGCATGGGATCAGAACGGCGATGTTGTTTGCCCCATTTGCCCCGCCAACAGCGCGGCTGGCGTTCGGATTGCCCAAAGCTGCAGCGAGTTCGCCATAGCTGCGCGTCTCGCCCGCCGGAATGTCGCGTAGGGCCTGCCACACGCGCTGTTGAAACGCGGTGCCTTTCACGTCGAGCGGGATGGCAAACATATCACTGGTTGGTTCTTCAACCGCCTTTACGACCGTATCGAACAGGTCGCGCAGCCCTTTACCGGCTGGATGCAAATCGGCTTTGGGAAAGCGCGCCCGCAATTCCGCCTCGCCCTCATCAAAGGAGAGACAGCAGACGCCCTTCTCGGTGGCCGCGAGCAGCATATCGCCCATTGTGGTGTCCAAAACGCTCCAGTGGATCGTGCGCCCCGCCCCGCCACTCGCCCAGTCTTTTGCTGTCATGCCAAGCTTGCCCTTTGTCTCATCATAAAACTGGGAATGGGACGAATAGCCCGCGTCATACAAGGCCTTCGTCACGCTGGCCCCGCTTTCCAGGTCAGTGCTGCCCAATGCATCGCGCACCCGTTCTTCGCGCAGCGCCCGCGCAAATGCCGCAGGCGAAAGGCCCACGCTGCGCTTGAACAGCCGCTGAAAATGGGTGGACGAATACCCGGTGAGGTCCGCCAATTCATCCAAGGTCATGCTCCGCCCGGATTCTTTGACCTGCGCACGGATTGCGGAGATAGCGGCCAGAACACAGGCTTCCTCCGCGCTTTGAGTGTTCGGAGAGCATCGCTTGCAAGCTCGCAAACCGGCTGCCTCCGCATCTGCTGGCTTAGTATAGAACCGCACATTCTTTCGGTACGGCGCACGCGCGGGACAGCTTGGGCGGCAATAGATGCCGGTTGAATGGACGCCGGTCACGAAGACACCATCGAACCGGCGATCTTTCGCCAAAGCGATTTTCCAGCGCTCGTCATCAGTCAGGGCAGCAGTCGTGTTCATAATTGTCACTTTGCCACACGATCCGCCCCGTTGCCTCCGGTTTCTTGCGCTCAATCGATTTTGGGGCCAAACTCGCGCTTAGACAGGAGAGCGATTGACGTGTCATTTCCAAATTTGGGCGCCGTTTTGATGGCCGCCGCCGCGCTCTTGTGGATACCGGCAGCGCACGCACAGGAGACTGAGCGCGATCAGAGCAGCGGCGAAACCGCGCAAGATCAACCAGAAAGGTGCTTATCCATGCCGGACGAGGCCCAATGCCAATGCGTCTATGACAGGGCCCGCGCTTCTGGCGCGACCGATGATCAGATTACGTTGGTTCTGGACCACCCGATCGACAATTACACGCCTCCCAGCGGTATCGAACGGGAGACGTTCATTCAGATCCGGCGCGCGCAAACTACTTGCGCAGTAATCGCGCGATACGCTCAACCGGGCGGCGAAGACATTGGCGAGATTGACGCATCGGGTGATAGCAGTAGCAACAGCGACAACCCGCAACCTGATGGCTCCTATATCGGGCGCCCGGTCCGCCCGACACCAAGACAGGTTCCTGCTGAAGAGGTCGATCCACCAACATATGATGGCCCCTGCTCCGCAAGCACTACACTAGCGGCAATTTCGCCGTTTCCTCCACGCTGAACACAATTTGTATCCTGTGATGACTTGTGGCGCGGTGCACGCGCGCGGTAGAGGCATGACGATATGAACCGCGCCGCTCACTTTCTCGCCCGTCCTTTCGCAATCGCAATCGTGTGCATTGCAGCTTTTGTCACGGCTGCCTTCCCCAGCGTTGCATCCGCGGATACCGGCGATGTCGATGCTGCGGCGCGCGGGGTCGTGCGGGTCGTTCTAATCGACAACAGCGGCGATGAAGTCACTCCGATCACTCATGGCAGCGGCTTTGCCGTCACGCCGACAATGATCGTTACGAACGCCCACGTCATTCGCCAGGCTTTGCAAGACGACACCTTGCGCATTGGGATCGTGCCCAGCGAAGGGGAAGCTGGCACTTTCGCCACTCCCGTCTCGGTCAGCCCGCGCAACGATCTTGCATTGTTACAGATAACCGATGGATCCTTGCGATTGCCCCCCTTGACGATGGCGGGCGGCGTTTCTGGGGATATGGGAGAAGTCTCCGCCGTTGGATATCCGATGAACGTTGACCTCGCCCAAGGGTTGGAAATCCGCGATATATTCCGCGCACAGCCACCAGTGAAAAGCCGCGGGTTCTTATCCGGTGAACGGCCCAGCCGGCAGTTTGACACTATCCTCCACACGGCACCGATTGCGCGGGGGAATTCGGGTGGTCCGCTGCTGGATGGATGCGGCCGGGTGTTGGGCGTCAATTCGTTCGGAGCGGATTCTGATGGATCGGATGCCGAATTCTATTTCGCCGTATCGCTGCGCGAACTTCTACCCTTCCTGCGCGACAACGGCGTGGAGCCTTCTGTTAACGCTCTGCCCTGCACATCTATCGAAGAATTGAATGCGGCTGAACGCGCGCGGTTTGATGCCCAGCGGGCTGAAGCACGCGAACGGCTGGATGCGCGTGAGGCCGAATTGCGCGAGGCGCGCGACGCAGCGCGAATTCAGGCGCAGATCGAAGTTCTGGAAGCGCGAGAGAATGCGATTGCATTGGCGATGGTGTTGTTGTTGATCGCGATTGGGTCTGGTTACGCTGCTTTTCAGCTGCGCAAGCATCAAAACGACAACCCCAAATATCAAAGCCGCGCGATAATCGCCGCAGGAACGGCGGGCGCCGCAGTAATCGCCACAGTGTTCGTCTGGGTCACTCGCCCAGGCTTCAATGAAATCGAAGAGCGGGTCGCGGTGATCTTAGGCGAGGCGAGCGAAGACGGAGGCGAGACCGGCGCAACGCCAGAAATCGGCAGCGGATCAAGCGAAGGCACGCTCATCTGTACCTTGGCTGCCGAACGCAGCCGCATCACCGGCGCACGCACCGATGACGTAGAGTTTGCCTGGGCCGCCGATGGGTGCGTCAATGAACGCACGCAATATGGTATGATCAGCGGCGATTGGACGCGCGTTTTGGTATCAGAGGATGAGGCGGCGGTGTCGATCAACACTTACGATCCGGCAACACGCACCTTCCGAACTGATCGATATTTGCTTGGCCGCGCGGAAATGGAAGCAGCGCGCGCCGCGCGGGCAGAATATGATCCGCCCGCCTGCGGAGTGGGGGATGCGCAAATGACGCTGGGCGATCAACAAAGCGCGCTGATCGCTCTGCTGCCAGACCGCCCGAATGAGCGGCTGGTCTACACCTGCCAGACAAAGCGCAGTCCATTGGTTGGCGGCACTGTTGGCGGGACTGTTGGCGGCGAAGAATGAGGCGGGGGTGATTTAGTAAACAGTGAAAACGGCAGAGCCCGAGCCCCGCAGATTGCGGTTTTCCTCGCGCCCACTGCTATTGAATGGAAGCAGTAGCTGAAATTCGGCAAAAGATAGCGGCAGTGCCCCTATCAAGTAGATAGGTTGGGAGGCTGCGGCAAAGCGACTCAGAAACTAGGGCGCGCCGATGGCGCCTAACCCAAAGACAGAGCTTAACAGAGGCAGCCTCCTACTCACCAATCTCTCAAGCAACACCAATACCTAACGCCCCGAACCGCATAACGGTTCGCAAGGCTGACTGGCCGCCGCGGCTTATGCCGCGCCCCTCGGAGCGTCAGGCTAAGGGCCTGACTAGCGCGAGAGACAACTACGCCTCAAATAGCGCAGCAGCAGGCAAACAGATCAAGCCGCCAGCGCCTCACCGGAAAGCGTGATGCGGTGCATTTCGCGGCGATGGCCAGCGTAATCGTTCATGGCATTGTGCCAGCTGGTCCGGTTATCCCAGATCGCCACGGTGCCCGGCTTCCATTGGAGGCGGCAGCGATTGTCGTCCATCACCGCCGCATCGAGCAGCTTTTGCAGCAAAGGCATGCTCTGTTCGCGGGTCTGCCCGACAAAGTGGATCGTAAAGCCGCCATTGACATAAAGCAGCTTGCGGCCCGTTTGCGGGTGACGGATCACAACAGGGTGGATTGCACCGGTCTTTAGGTCTTGGCCGCGCAGGTTTTTGCCCATATCGGTTTGCGCATACAGTCCGTCGGCCTTATAGACGTGGTCGGCGGTGTGGAACGCCTCCAGCCCCTCGATCTCTGCTATAAGGTCATCCGACAGCGCATCATAAGCGGCGCCCATATGCGCCCATTCGGTGTCGCCGCCGCTGGGCGGCAGATCGCGGGCCACCAGAACCGACCCCATCGCCGGGATCTGATCATAGGAATGGTCCGTGTGCCACGCGCCGCCAATATTGGTGGATTCGTGAGCTTCCTTTTTGACGAGCGCGATTTCGGGGAAATCTTCGTTGAGCGGGAAGTAATTGTTCACATCAATCCCGCCCCAGCGGTGACCAAAGTCAATGTGATCCTTGGGCGAGAAATCCTGATCGCGGAACACCGCGACGCCGTGTTCATAGATCGCCCGCCGAATGTCATCCATCTGCTCATCAGTGCAATCAGCCAAAGAGACGCCGGAAATTTCGACGCCGCATTTTGGGGCCATTGGTGTGAGTTGCATGTGTCTTTCTCCCATTGCGCACTTACCTATCGGTAAGCGTGATGCATTATTTTTCCTCTTTATGCAAGCCTGAGCCGCCGGCGCAAGCATCCCTCATCGCCCAATCCGCACAACAAATCACACCCCTGTTACCCACTCCGCTTGCCTAACTGAGAATCAATTGCTAGGCGCGCGCCAGCTTTTGGATCGGTGCCCCTCACGCATCTTACGCCGATAAGCTGTATCGTCATTCTTCACTCTGACATCAGAGGATTTCAACGCGTGGATATTTCCGCCGGTATTCAGTCTAGCCTTGCGGGGCGTTATGCCTCGGCCCTTTTTGAATTGGCTAGCGAAGGTGGCAGCGTTTCCGCTGTCGAAACCGATCTCGAAACGCTTGGGCGCGCGCTCAGCGAGTCGGACGATTTGCGCGCTGCGACCACCAACCCTCAGCTTTCGCGCGGGGAACAAGCTCAGGCTGTCGCCGCCATCGCCAAGCATTTGAAGCTTTCTGAGCTGACCACCAACTTTATGGGTGTCCTCGCGGGCAATCGCCGGCTTTCCAAGCTGACCGATATGATCGCCGCCTTTAAAGCCATCGCAGCGGCACAGCGCGGCGAAGTGACGGCAACCGTCACCAGCGCGCACCCGCTCAGCGACGATCAGATCGCCACGCTGAAACAAAAATTGACCGCCCGTGAAGGCCGCACCGTCATGCTTTCTGCTGACGTTGATCCCGACCTGCTCGGCGGGCTTGTCGTTACCATTGGATCGCAGCGCATTGATGCCTCGATCCGCACCCGTCTCAACTCACTTTCCCAAGCTATGAAAGCTTAAAGGACTCAACCAATGGAAATCCGCGCAGCAGAAATCTCCAAGGTCATCAAAGACCAGATCTCCAATTTTGGCACCGAAGCACAGGTCAGCGAAGTTGGCTCTGTTCTTTCAGTCGGTGACGGCATCGCCCGTATTCACGGCCTGGACAAAGTCCAAGCCGGTGAAATGGTTGAATTCGCCAACGGCGTTCAGGGCATGGCTTTGAACCTCGAAGCGGACAATGTCGGCGTCGTGATCTTCGGCTCGGATGCTGAGATTAAAGAAGGCGACATTGTTAAACGGACCGAGACCATTGTGGACGTTCCGGTTGGCATGGGCCTCTTGGGCCGCGTTGTTGACGCGCTGGGCAACCCAATCGACGGCAAAGGCCCGATTGAAAATGTTGAGCGCAGCCGCGTTGAAGTGAAAGCGCCGGGCATCATCCCGCGCGAATCGGTTAGCGAGCCTGTGCAATCCGGCCTCAAAGCCATTGACGCTCTGGTTCCAGTTGGCCGTGGCCAGCGCGAACTGATTATTGGCGACCGTCAAACCGGTAAGACCGCTGTCGCGATCGACACATTCATCAACCAACGCAACGCGCACAAAGGCGACGACGACAAGCAGAAATTGTTCTGTGTTTATGTTGCCGTTGGTCAAAAGCGTTCGACCGTTGCGCAAATTGTTAAGCAGCTCGAAGAAAACGGCGCGATGGAATATTCCATCGTTGTAGCCGCTACCGCTTCTGAGCCTGCCCCGCTGCAATATCTTGCGCCTTACACCGGCTGCGCGATGGGCGAATTTTTCCGCGACCGCGGCATGCACGCTGTGATCGTGTATGACGATCTTTCCAAGCAAGCCGTTGCCTATCGCCAGATGTCGCTGTTGCTCCGTCGTCCTCCAGGCCGCGAAGCGTACCCTGGTGACGTTTTCTATCTCCACTCACGTTTGCTTGAGCGTGCAGCGAAGATGAACGAGAGCGAAGGCGGCGGATCGCTGACCGCTTTGCCGATTATTGAAACGCAGGCTGGTGACGTGTCGGCCTATATTCCAACCAACGTGATTTCGATCACCGATGGTCAGATCTTCCTTGAAACCGACCTGTTCTATCAGGGCGTTCGTCCCGCGATTAACGTGGGTCTGTCGGTTAGCCGCGTTGGCGGTGCCGCTCAGACGAAAGCGATGAAGAAGGTTTCGGGCTCGATGAAGCTGGACCTTGCGCAGTACCGCGAAATGGCGGCCTTTGCTCAATTTGGTTCGGACCTCGATGCCTCGACACAAAAACTGCTTAATCGCGGTGCGCGTTTGACCGAGCTGCTTAAGCAAGCTCAGTTCTCGCCAATGCCGTTTGAAGAGCAGACCGTTTCGATCTTCGCTGGCACCAACGGATATATCGACGCGGTCGATGTGGCCCGCGTGGGCGAATATGAAGAGCAAATGCTCGCCTTCTTCCGCGGCGAACATGCCGACATCCTTGGCGATATTCGCTCAAGCAAGAAATTCGAAGGCGATGTGAAAGATCGCACCGTCGCGGCTCTCGAAGCCTTCGCCAAACAGTTCGCTTAAAGGAACGCCTCAGTGGCTTCACTCAAAGAACTAAAGGATCGGATCGGGTCGGTTAAATCGACTCAGAAGATCACCAAAGCCAAACAGATGGTTGCCGCGGCGAAGCTTCGCCGTGCGCAGGCTGCTGCCGAAGCGGGTCGCCCCTACGCGGAACGTTTGGGCGCTGTCATGGCTGCACTGGCGGGCAAAGTTTCGGGCGACAGTGCTCCGAAATTGCTCGCAGGCACTGGCTCGGATCAACGCCACCTTCTGGTGGTGGTCAACACGGATAAGGGGCTGTGCGGCGGTCTAAACTCCAACGTCGTGAAAGCTGCCAAGCTGAAAGCGCACGAATTGCTCGCCGCTGGAAAACAGGTGGAATTCTACCTCGTCGGCAAAAAAGGCCGGGCGCCTTTGAAGCGTGAATTCGCGGCCATGATTGGCGGCGGGTTCGACACGTCGACAGTGAAGACCCCCGGCTTCGAAGAGGCCGACGGAATCTCAGCGGAGCTCATTGGCATGTTCGCCGATGGCAAGTTTGACATTGCGCACCTCATCTACCCGACGTTCCAATCGGCTCTGGTACAGAACCCGACCGTCAATCAGCTGATCCCCGTTCCCTCACCAGAGGCATCGGACGATAGCGGAGCAGTGGTCGAATATGAGCCGGGCGAAGAAGAAATCCTCGAAGAGCTTCTGCCGCGCTATGTGAAAACACAGCTGTTCGGCGCTCTTCTGGAGCGTGAGGCATCGGAGCAAGGCGCTTCGATGACTGCGATGGACAACGCCACGCGCAACGCGGGCGATCTGATCAAAGACCTCAACATCGAATACAACCGCCGCCGTCAGGCTGCGATCACCACCGAACTCATCGAAATCATTGCTGGCGCAGAGGCTCTTTAAAGAAATGCTCCCTATGAAAACTCTCTCCATCGCCCTTTTTGCTTCGCTCGCTTTGGTTGCCTGTAGCGAGGAGCCCACGCCCGAACCGGCACAGACACAAGCGCCTGTCGCCGCAGAGCCGGTAAAGCCGACGCTTGCTGCACCAGACGGGGCGTTCTTTGCTGAGACTTTTGCGGCAACCTGCCCCAATGCAAAGCCGGTGAGCACGTCGGTTTGCCGCCGCGCTGGCATGGGTTCACCCGAAGTCATATGCGAATATGGCCTCGGTGATGACGAATATCTTCGCAACGAAACCACACTGGTCCAAGGTGAAACCGCTTGGGAAATCGCCGACCCGGACTCAACTTGCGCTTCCGGCGCTTAAGCAACTGACGAAAACAGGACATTAAAATGGCCACCGCAGTACTCAACCAAACAACCAATGGCACGATCAGCCAGGTCATCGGCGCTGTTGTCGATGTGCAGTTCCCGGGCGAACTGCCCGCGATTCTCTCCGCTTTGGAGACGAAGAACGACGGCAAAACGCTCGTTCTCGAAGTTGCTCAGCACCTTGGCGAAAACACCGTTCGCACCATCGCGATGGACGCGACCGAAGGCCTCGTTCGCGGCGCGGAAGTGGTTGCCACCGGCGCGCAAATTTCTGTGCCTGTTGGCCCGAAGACACTCGGTCGCATCATGAACGTTGTGGGTGAGCCAATCGACGAGCTGGGCCCTGTGGGCGCGGACAAGACCATGCCTATCCACGCAGAAGCGCCTGCCTTTGTCGATCAGTCGACCGAAGCGGCCATTCTGGTTACCGGCATTAAGGTCATCGACCTTCTGGCCCCTTACGCAAAGGGCGGTAAAATCGGCCTGTTCGGCGGCGCCGGCGTTGGTAAAACCGTTCTTATTCAGGAACTCATCAACAACATCGCAAAGGGGCACGGCGGCGTGTCCGTGTTTGCCGGTGTTGGTGAGCGGACCCGCGAAGGCAACGATCTCTACCACGAATTCCTCGACGCAGAGGTTATCAAGAAAGACGAAAACGGCGTTGCTACGCCAGATGGCTCGAAAGTGGCCCTCGTCTTTGGTCAAATGAACGAACCTCCTGGCGCGCGTGCCCGCGTTGCTTTGTCGGGCCTCACAATGGCGGAATATTTCCGCGATGAAGAAGGTCAGGACGTTCTGTTCTTCGTCGACAACATCTTCCGCTTTACCCAAGCTGGTTCGGAAGTGTCCGCTCTGCTTGGCCGTATTCCTTCGGCGGTGGGCTATCAGCCAACCTTGTCGACCGACATGGGCAACCTGCAAGAGCGGATTACATCGACCAACAAGGGTTCGATCACTTCGGTTCAGGCCATCTACGTTCCTGCCGATGACCTTACCGACCCTGCACCGGCCACATCGTTTGCTCACCTTGACGCGACGACCACGCTGAACCGTGCGATTTCGGAGCTTGGCATTTATCCAGCGGTTGACCCGCTCGATTCCACATCGCGCGTTCTTGAACCACGTGTTGTTGGCCAAGAGCACTACGAAACCGCTCGTAAAGTCCAAGAGACTTTGCAGAAGTACAAGTCGCTGCAAGACATCATCGCCATTCTCGGCATGGATGAGCTTTCGGAAGAAGATAAGCTCACCGTGGCCCGCGCGCGCAAGATCCAGAAGTTCCTGTCGCAGCCTTTCCACGTGGCCGAGGTTTTCACCGGCATCAACGGCATATTCGTTCAACTCGAAGACACCGTGAAATCGTTCAAAGCGGTTGTCGACGGCGAATACGACCACCTGCCAGAGCAAGCTTTCTACATGGTCGGCGGCATCGAAGACGTGGTGAAGAAAGCCGCTGAAATGGCTGAGGACGCGTAAGCGCGCATTAGGAAAAGCAAATGCCACTGCACTTTGAACTCGTAACCCCGGCCAAACAGGTCCGCAGCGAAGACGTCCATATGGTCGTCGTGCCCGGCTCCGAAGGTGAATTCGGCGTCTTGGAAGGCCACGCGCCTTTCATGAGCACCATTCGTGACGGCGCGGTTCAGGTCTATAAGACCGAAGGCGCAGCGCCGGAGATGATCGAAGTGCGCGGCGGCTTTGCCGAGGTGGGCGAGAACGGTTTGACGGTTCTGGCGGAACACGTCGAAGCGTAAGGCTCGCTCACACCTGAGACACAAAAAGGGCGGCCTGCAAAGGTCGCCCTTTTCGTTTGGGCGGTTGACTTGGATGTCAGAATTCCAATGGTAGCACCATGATCTCCTTTCTGGGCGCCCTCGCTGTCGCTTCGTCCGAGCCTTCCCTCGGCGATTGCAGCTATGACCGGGAGGTAGAGCTTGCCCGCGGCGCAGTGGCGTTTGATCAGACAGAAGGGCAGGGATGGCGTCCGCTTTACGATGCGAAATGCTACATTCAAGCGGCAGAACTCTTGCGTGAGTGGCAGGCCGTGAATGGCGAAAACCTCGATTCAACCGACCCTCGGTCACGTTCGCTTGCCCAAATCCTTGTATGGCACGAAGCGCAGATGTGGGCCTTTGGCGGGCGAAACGACATGGCCTTACCTATGTTCTCGCGGGCATACCGCGAAGACGCCAGCGTGCCGGCAACGGCTTGGAACAGCTACGTTGACGGCACTTTGGCATTTCTTCGCCGCGATAGGGAAAGTCTTGGCCGCGCAATCGCGCGCCTGTCCGCCATCCCAAAACCATCGGGATGGGATAGAGCGGTTGGCCAAGACGGCCAGCCGATAACGCGTCCTTGGCCCCAAAACCTCGACGTTCTACAAGGGCTGTCGCGGTGCTGGGACGAACCCTATTCCGCCGCCTACCTTTGCCGGGACATTTCTTAGGGCGGTTAAAACGGCCCTATCTCTAAACTTGCTTCCCTCTCGGCTCACCCTCGCACCCAAATCTCCAGCTAATTCTCCGGCCAAACCCCCTTCACAAGTCTCCCTATCCCCGCCACACTCCGCTCCAACATCCCCCATAGGAGAGGACACTTGAAACTTGTCTCTACACTCGCAATTTCTGGCGCATTGGCGGCCGCTGTGACGGTTGGCGCAGGAACCCCCGCATTGGCCGATGGCCATGCAGAAACACCCGCAGAGGCTCCGATCCCCGGCCCAGAGCAGGACCCGTTTATCTGGCTGGAGGAAGCGCGCAGCGATGAGGCACTTGCATGGGTTGAGGCGGAAAACACCCGGACACTTGGCGTGTTGGAGGTTGATTCGCGCTTTGAAACGCTCAAAGCCGAAGCGCTTGCCATCTATGACAGCGAAGACCGCATCCCGTTTGTGAGCTTCCGCCCGGATGGCCTGTACAATTTTTGGCAGGACAAAGAGAACCCCAAGGGACTTGTCCGGCGCACCACCCTCGAAAGCTATCAAACCGATGAACCGGAATGGGAAATTGTTCTGGACGTCGATGCGCTGGCCGCGGCTGAAGGCAAAGAGTGGGTCTATAAGGGCTCAACCTGCCTGCCGCCTTCCTTGTCCCGGTGCATGATCGCACTGTCGGATGGCGGCGAAGATGCGACCATTCTGCGCGAATTTGACACGTCGACAAAGAGTTTCGTCGAAGGCGGCTTTGAGCTGTCGGAGAAAAGCCAAGGCGGCGTAAGCTGGGTTGATGCAGACACCTTGCTGGTTGGCCGCGATTTTGGCGAAGGGACCCTGACTGACAGCGAATACCCCTTCACCACCCGCATCTGGACCCGCGGCACCGACATTGCCGATGCGCCAGAAATTTTCCGCGGGGAATCGAGCGATGTGTCTGCCGGAGCCTATCTGCTGCGCGACAGCGACGATGTTGTCCACGCCCGCATCGCCTATCGCGGCGTCAGTTTCCATGAACGCGAATATTACGTCGAACAAAGCGGCGAATGGGTAAAGCTCGCCTTGCCGGCAAAGGCCAACCCATACGGCATCGTCGATGGGCACCTGTTGCTCTCCACCGATGTTGATTGGGATGTGGACGGCCAAACCTTCCCCGCAGACAGTTTGATCGCGGTTGATCTCGAAGAATGGAAAGCCAGCCCCAACGGCGCGGCCAAAACACTGGTCTGGGCACCGGCAGAGCGTCAGACGAAACGCGGCGGGGCGATCACCGCCAATGCTTTGTTCGTGGGCCTGCTCGACAATGTGGTTGGCAAAGTGCTCCAGTTCAACTTTGCCGATGGCGAATGGGTCAGCGAACAGGTTGACCTGCCCGACAACGCCACGGTTGGCATCGCAGCGAGCTCTGACGAAACCGACCAGATCATGTTCACCGTCACCGGATTTCTGGAGCCGACCACGCTCTATTACTCCGACGGCAGCGGCGCACCGCAAGTGCTCAAGACCTCCCCCGCCCGGTTTGATGCGACAGGCATGGAAGTCGAACAGCACGAAGCAACCAGCGCCGATGGCACCAAAATCCCATACTTTATCGTCAAGCCCGCAGGTATGGAGATGGACGGTGAGACGGCAATTTTGATGAGCGGCTACGGCGGTTTTCAGGTTCCGCGCCTGCCCGGATATATGGGTTCGACCGGCAAGATGTGGCTGGAACGCGGCGGCGCCTATGTTCTGGCAAATCTGCGCGGCGGCGGCGAATTCGGCCCCGGCTGGCACCAAACCGCGATCCGCGAGAACAAGCAGCGGACATGGGATGACTTTATCGCAGTGGGCCAAGACCTGGTCGATCGGGGTTTCACCAGCCCAGAACACCTTGGCATTCAGGGCGGATCGCAGGGGGGCCTGCTGGTCGGAACCGCCTTTACCCAGCGTCCCGACCTGTTCGGCGCGGCGATTGTTCAAATCCCGCTGTTCGACATGCTGCGGTATCACCTGATCGGACGCGGCGCATCGTGGATTGGCGAATACGGCGATCCGCGCATTCCCGAACAACGCGCATGGATCGACGGATATTCGCCGTATCAGATGCTTAATGAAGGCGTGGATTACCCCACACCGTTCCTATGGGCCTCCACCGCCGATGACCGCACGCATCCCGCCCATGCCCGCAAAGCAGCAGCACGGCTCGCTGAGCTGGGCCAACCGTATTACTATTTCGAAGATACGGTCGGCGGCCATTCGGGCGGCGTCGACAACGAACAGCGCGCCAAAATTCAGGCGCTGCAATATGTCTATCTGATGCAGCGATTGATGGATGATGGGCCTGCTGATGTTACTGCGGAGGGAGCTGCCGAATAGGCCGCCTTTTCCCGCAATACCAACAAACGAAAGGGGGCAGATTCGCGTCAGAGTCTGCCCCCTTTTTTCGTGAGTGAACGTGGCGTTGTAAAGCCAACCGACACTTTTGCCTCGCTTCACCGCAGCTATGCCACGCAGGGCGTCGTCAACGCCAAATTAACCCTATTCGGTAGGACGGAATTAAGTTTCATAGCGTGAATTTGGTTTCAACAGGGAAGCAAAACCAAATGAAACCAACACTATGGAGACGAAAATGGCCTACCCCCGCGACATTTCGATCGCCGACGCAATAAAACGATACGGCCTTCCCAAAAGCCACAAAGTCCACTGGTCGTCGACCCGCAAAGCCGATGTGGTGCGCGCCGTGCATGACCGCGCGATCAGCTTTCACGAAGCGCGAGACCGCTACCTGTTGAGCCGCAGCGAATTTGAAGAATGGGAGCGCGATTTCAATGCGACCTCACGCACGGCGTTGCCGCATTCCTCAGCGTTGGAGGACGCCTAAAAACTCTTGGTGGGGGTACCCGCTGATCGGGGTGGCTTTTGCCCCCCTTCTGTCCCGAAGGCTCTAAGCGCCTACTCTGAGGCCACTTCGATCAGCACTTCGTTGCGCCGCAGCGGCCCTGGCACCATGGGCGCATCATAGGATGCGTATTCCGGGCAGCCGATCACAGTGAGGTCTTGGTCTTCGGCCCACTCGATCAGCATAGCCTCCATGACTGCCCAGTCGCCGCTGCGTGCAACACCGCTGAACCGTACGGCCGCAACCCTGCGGGTGGATACCTCGGTCAATGTGATGTCGGCCGGCGGCGTCGGTAATGTTTCCATGGTGAAGCGTGACGGCATGACGAAACGCATGCGCCACTGACCTTCGTTCGTCTCTTCCTGGATGACAGGCGCCGTCATCGCGATCCGCTCATTCTGATCAACGCGCTCTTGGATGACGGGCGATGTCATTGCGATGCGTTCGCCGCCAGCGGGCCGGTCCTGCGCGAAAATATAGGCAGCGAGGCGGCGAAAACTTGCCCCGCTTGCGCGGCGGCGGCTGCCAGTGTGCGTGACTTCGGCGACAATCATCGGCGCGTATTTACGCAGCTCAAACCCTTCCTCAGCCATCACGACATCATATGATGGTTCTTCGCTCCGTTCGGCGCGATATTGCGCTGTGGCAACCACGCTGCCGATTGCGGCGATGCCAATGCCTGCTGCGACCCATTTGCCGATACCCATGCGCGTGTTCCCTCAATTGCCTTTTGGTATCAGCAATTACGGACCGCTTTGGTTCCCGGATGCGATCAGACCGGCGGATGCAGCCCGCCTACTTCTTCGCCGCCTTTTTCTTTTTCATCGCGTCATGAAAACGGTCGGCCCAGCCTTGTTTCACCAGCTGTTCGCCGCGCACCATGCGCAGATCGCCTGCGCCAACATCGCGGCTGACGGCGGAACCGGCGGCCACGATTGCATCCGGACCGATGGTCACCGGCGCGATCAGAGCCGAGTTTGATCCGATAAAGGCCCGGTCGCCGATGGTGGTGTGATACTTGAAATAGCCATCGTAATTGCAGGTGATCGTGCCCGCGCCGATGTTAGCATATTCGCCCACTGTGGCGTCCCCGATATAGGAAAGATGGCTGGCTTTTGCTCCCTTGCCCAGGGTCGCCTTTTTCATCTCGACGAAATTGCCAACAAAGCTGTCTTCTTCGAGCACCGCTCCGGGGCGCAGGCGGGCGAATGGGCCGACTTGAACGCCGGTTGCAAGGCTGGCGCCTTCTAGGTGGGTGTAGGCTTTGATGTGGACGCTGTCCGCTACAGTAACGCCGGGGCCGAACACGACATGAGGTTCGACCGTGACGTCCCGGCCCAACACCGTGTCGTGGCTAAAGAATACAGTGTCCGGCGCTTTTAAAGTGGCGCCGTCTGCCATCGCCAATTCGCGGCGCGCGGCCTGCCACCGCTGCTCAGCGCCCGCAAGTTCAGAGCGGCTGTTGATCCCCGCCACTTCGTCTGCGTCGCATTCCACCACGACCACGCGGTCCCCGCGCGCAATCGCTCCGGTTGCGACATCGGGCAGGTAATATTCGCCCTGAGCATTGTTGTTATCAACGGCATCGAGCAGCGGCCACATATCATCCGAATGCGCCACGATCAGGCCTGAATTGCACAGGTTCACCGCGCGCTCGTCTTCGCTGGCGTCTTTGAACTCCACCATCTTGGCAACCGTGCCGTCGCTGTCTGCAATGATGCGGCCATAGGCCAGCGGATCATCAGGGCGGAAACCCAGCACCGCGACCTTTGCCCCGCCATCCAGCGCCGCCGTCAATTTGCGCACCGTGCCGGCCTGAACCATCGGAACATCGCCAAATGTCACAAGCACATTGCCGTTAAACCCGGCGAGCGCATCGCGCGCCTGAAGCGCGGCGTGCGCCGTCCCGTGTTGCGGGTCTTGCAGAGCAGAAACCACGTCGCGCCCGGCCAGCGCCGCATCAACCTGTTCGCGGCGGTCACCAACCACAACAACGGTGCGCTGCGGGCCAAGTTCAGCAAAACTGTCGAGCAAATGCAGCAGCATTGCCTTACCCGCGATTGGGTGCAGCACTTTGTGCAGGTCGCTCTTCATACGGGTGCCTTTACCCGCGGCAAGGATGATGGCGGCGAAATCGATCATGATGTTCCTTTAAATCACGCAGCTCTTGCCAGCAAATGCTTGCAGAATGAAGAACCTTCGCCCAACCGATGCATCCATGACGGATTTTCCTTTTGATGCGGTGGGTTTCGACCTCGACGGCACTTTGCTCGACACGTTTCGCGATTTGGGCGCGGCGGTGAATTATGCGCTGGAATTGGGCGGGTTCGACCCTGTGCCGGTGGGGACCAGCAAGGATTTGATCGGCGGCGGCGCAAAAATCATGCTTTCCCAAGCGGTCGAAGCCCAAGGCGGAATGCCCAAAGAAGATTTCCGCGCGCTCTATAAAAAAATGCTCAGCTATTATTCTGAGCACAATGCGGTCCACTCGGCGCCGTATCCCCATGCACGCGAAGTCGTGGCAAAATTAAAAGCGCGCGGCGTTAAAGTCGCCGTGGTCACGAACAAGTTTGAAGAATTCGCCCGGTCAATCCTAACTCAGCTCGATTTTATCGAACCGTTCGAAACCGTCATTGGCGGCGACAGCATGGGGAAAGGGGCAGATGGCCGCTACCTCTCTAAACCCCACCCCGATCCGGTGATTGAGGCGCAAAAACGCTGCGGCGGCGCCAAGGGTCCAGGGCGCTTCGCATTCGTCGGCGACAGCACATATGATGTGAAAGCCGCGCGCGGGGCAGGAGTGCCGATCATTGCTGCGGCCTATGGATATTGTGACATGCCGCCGCATGAATTGGGCGGAGACGCAGTGATTGATTCGCTTGCCGGCCTAATTCCTGCCTTAGAAGCACTCTAAACCCGCGCTCGCCCTTGGCCTTGCCCCTACGGCATCGCTGAATAGCAATTCCCCCTGTTGCAACGCAGCGGAGAAAGTGCCACCGAGCACCCCACAGATTGACGTTTCCGTAAACGTTTACGGACGCGAGCATAAAACAGACGGAAAGGATAATCCCCCATGAGCATCTCCTTCAAAGATAAAGTCGCCATCGTCACTGGTGCTGGCGGCGGTCTGGGCCGCGCCTATGCAATTGAATTGGCAAAGCGCGGCGCGAAAGTTGTCGTCAATGACCTTGGCGGCGCACGCGATGGCACCGGGACTTCGGACGCAGCAGCGGAAGTTGTCGCCGAAATCGAAAAAGCTGGCGGCGAAGCGATCGCCAACGGCGGAAGCGTCACCGAATACGACCAAATGGAAAAGATGGTCGCCGACACCAAGCAAAAATGGGGCGGCGTGCACGTTCTCATCAACAACGCTGGTATCTTGCGCGATAAGACATTCCACAAAATGACCCCAGCAGACTTTGAGTTGGTGCTCAAGGTTCACCTGACGGGTTCTGCATTCGTGACCAAAGCGTGCTGGGAAACCTTCCGCGAGCAAGCCTATGGCCGCGTTCTTATGACCGCATCGTCAACCGGCCTGTTCGGCAACTTTGGCCAAGCAAACTATGGCGCGGCGAAACTGGGCCTTGCTGGCCTGACAAAGACACTTCAACTCGAAGGCGCGAAATACAACATCCGTTGCAATTCGCTTTCGCCAGTGGCTGGCACGCGCATGACTGAAGACCTCTTCCCCGAAGAAGCCTTCAAACTGTTCGCCCCTGAAAACGTGGTGCCTGCCGCGCTCTACCTCGTCAGCGAAGACAGCCCCACCAACGCCATCGTCGGCGCCGGTGCAGGCGGTTTCCACTCTTCGTGGGTGGTGATGAACGACGCTGTGTGGCTGAAAGATGGTGAGCGCACCGTCGAAGGCTTTGCGGATCGCTGGGACGACATCAATTCCTTCACCAACCTGGTCGCCCCGCAATCGGGCAGCGAGCAATCGGGCGCGATCCTGAAAGCGATGCAAAAAGTCACCGGCACTGGCCCGGACAGCGCACGCGGTTAATTCCCAAGCGGACATCTGCGTTTGCCTGATGAACAGGCTTGCAATTTGACGGCCCTCGCGCAGAAATGTGCGGGGGCCGTTCGTCTTTGGATTGGATCACACCCAAAAAGGAGATCGAATGGACGGCGATCTTCAGCGCAGATTGCCGCGGACGTGGTTACGGTTTCCAGTACCGCTGATTAGATGCCTGCCAGCCAACCCGCACGGCGTATTGACACAGTAACACACCTCACCTAGCTTGCTCGGCAATCTGGGAGAAGCTGATATGTACAGCGAAGAAGATATCAATTCCGCCGTTGCCGCAGGCGCAATCAGCGCAGAGGCGGCGTCGGGTTTCCGGGCTCATATGAGCAAAGTGCGCGAATTGCCGCGCGGGTCAGAGGAAAACTTCCGCCTGATCAACAGCTTCAACGATATTTTCGTCAGCATCGGCGTGGTGATATTGCTGGTCGCGGTTGGCGCGATTGGTCAGGCGATGGCTGGCCTGATCGCCCCAGTAGAAGACTATTTCGCATTCTACGACAGAATTCCAAGCCCAGACGACGCACAAGTCGAAGCGTTCCATGCCGCTCGCAATTTGAATGAAGTGGTGAGTATGTCCCTCGCCGGGCTATTTGTCGCCGCAACAGCATGGCCGCTTAGCGAATTTTTCACGCGCAAACGCCGCATGGGTTTGCCGTCCATCATCTTGTTGCTCTCCTTTGTCGGCGGGACTTTCTTCGCTGTGACAGGCGCAGGAATGACGCTGGCACAGGACGGCAACGACACTATCGGTGCGCTGATGATTTCCTTTGCTGCACTGGTGGCGGCGAGCGCGGCTTACCTCCATTGGCGCCGGTTCATGGTTCCGATTACGGTTGCCGCGGGTGCGGCTGCCATCGCCGGGACCGTTGTTAGCCTGATCGTAGCGGCGCTTGGTCCGAATAATATCGATGAGAACGTCGTCTTCGGCCTCGTCTTTGTTGCCGGTCTCGCCGTTTGGTCGCTTGCCATGCGCTGGGACATTTCAGACCGCGAACGGATCACTCGGCGCAGCGATGTCGCCTTTTGGCTCCATTTGCTTGCTGCACCCATGATTGCTCACCCGATCTTCGCTCTGCTGGGCGTGACCGAAGGGGACAATTTGGGCGTTGGCGCAGCGGTTGGCGTGATCGCGGTTTATGTCGCGTTCGGCCTTGTCGCTTTGGCGATTGACCGCCGGGCGCTGCTTGTTTCGGCTCTTGTCTATGTGCTGTTCGCACTCACAATCTTGTTCCGCGAATTTGGCGCTGTTGAGTTGAACTTTGCGCTGACCGCTTTGGTCATCGGCTCGGCCTTGCTTAGCCTTTCCGCCTTTTGGCAGCCGATCCGCCGCGCTGTGGTGACGGCGCTTCCTGGGGATCTTCAGAGCAAACTGCCAGCGACCGATGATCTCCCCGCTTCCGTGGCAGAGGGCAGCCCAGCGTAAAGGCCTGCGTCAATCGACCGCCTTGACCAGCTTGCGCTCCATCGGCGCAAGCACGTTGGCAAGGTCCGATCCGCGTTTAAGCACCTGACCGTGTTCGCCAAACAGGGTGTACATCCCCTGCTTGTTCCTTAGCGAAGGGCGCTTTTCAATGCGTGCATTAGGCCGTTCGGCGGTGCGGCGAAACGCGGCAAAGCTGGCGGCGCTCTTGTCAAAGTCCATCGCATAATCGCGCCATTCCCCGGCGGCGACCATCCGGCCATAAAGGTCAAGGATGCGCTGCAATTCGTCTCGGTCAAACCCGATTTGCAATGGGGAAGAGCTGCGGCCCGATCCGGGGAAATTGACAATCTGGCCCGTTGCAGCGGACCCGCCAGCACCGCTCATTAGGCGCCTGTCCCGCTTTTCTTATTGAGATCCAGAGAGCCTTGAACAGGGTCCGCCGCGCTAACATCCAACGAGGCCTTCATCTGGGCGACTTCCGCGCGCAAGGCGGACAATTCGCCTTCAAGCTTTTCGATGCAATCGATGCGGTTGCCCTCTGCATCTTCGCATTCCGGTGTGGTGCCGTAGGGGATGAATTCCTTGATCCATTCTTCTGCCGGCAAAAGCGTCGATCGCGCCTTAAACCCGATCATTGTCGCACCGCTGGGCACATCTTCCATTACGACCGCATTCGCACCCACGCGCCCGCGTTCGCCGATCGTGATCGGTCCAATAATCTGCGCGCCCGATCCAACGATTACATTGTCGCACAAAGTGGGGTGACGTTTACCCCCTTCGCCGTTGGTGGGGTTTGTCCCGCCCAAGGTCACGCATTGGTAGATCGTCACATTGTCGCCAATCTCCGCCGTCTCTCCAATGACAGTAAAGCCATGGTCGATGAAGAAATTCTTGCCGATCGTCGCGCCAGGATGAATATCGATCGCGGTCAGCAAGCGGCTGAAATGGTTTATAAATCGCGCAACAAAATACAGTTTCGCATCATAAAACCAATGCGCCATCCGGTGAAAGCCCAAGGCCCATACACCGGGATAAAGCATAATTTCCCAGCGCGAACGGGGCGCGGGATCACGCGCCTTAATCGAGTCTAAATAGCTGGTTAGCCGTTCGAACATTCTCAAATTCTCCCACCAAACCCGGTGAATTGCAAACCTTCGCTACAACAGTTTTTGTTGTTCGGGCCCTTGCAGAGCTTCCAACGCCGCTCTCCACACTGACATGGTGGCGGGTGCTTGGCGTTCAAGGCTGATGCGATCAATTGCCGCCACCAATGCTTCGATACTGGCAAAGCTGCGTCTGGTGCGCGGAACGAGGTAATCTGCGGCCCCTTCCGCCAATGACAATGCCCGCGCCTCTGCATGCGCCTCGATCAAAGACGCAGCCATGGCATCATCAGGGTCGTCAATCGACAGCTGCAAGGATCCGCCAAGTCTCGATCTGAGATCGGGCAGCGCTATCTCCCACGGCGTCTTACCCGTAATAAGCAGCAACGCCTGCCCTGCTCTAGAGCCGCCTTTTTGGACCGCATTCCAACTGTGGAAGATGTCTGCCTCTTGCCGTCCATCCGCACCGTCAATCACTTCGATGCCTTCCGACGCAGCCCAGCGCCCGATGAGCGATTTTCCGGACCTTCGAGGTCCTGTCAGTACTGCAGTGTGGAATGGCCAGCTCTCAGGTGTTTTCAGCGCGTCGATAACCGCCGCATTCGCATTGCCAATAACAATGCGCTGGCTCCCGCGGGAACCGCCCGGGGCCAATGGCAAGGCGGATTGGACAGGATCAATCATTAGCGCAGCACCGCTTTTCGCACCAACCGCGCTTAGCGTGAAATCGCGAGCGCATTTGCGCCTTCGCGAACCGCGAAACCGCGTGCGCGCAACGCCGACGCCAATTCCGTGATTTCGCCGCCATAACTTACGCTCATTACCGATGTGCCGCCCATTGCGGTGCTTGTCACAGCAAGCGCGCGCACGCCCGCAGTCTGCCGGACATTCGACAAGGTTGCGTCGAAAGTCGCAGCATCTGGCGTGGCGAATTGGACCGTAAAGCTTCGCACGACGGCGGGCGCCTGCGTTGGCTGAACGACCGGCGCAGCAGCCGCAGACGCCGCGCTCGCCGACGCTGCTTGTGCAGCCTCATCACGGGCACGGATAGCGCGGCCAATCTCGATCAATCGTGCAATCGCGGGGTCGACCTCTCCAGAACCGCCCACTCTCAACGTTGGATCAGGTTGGAGCGCGCCGTCCACCAACGCTTGCTCGTAAATCCGGTCCATCCGCTCAACCGCTTCGCCCAGCATTTCAGCCAACCCGCCGGGGCCATTGGCATTCATTTCAAAGCTCTCGAGAACCTTGGAATCGGGGCCATAACGCGCGGTAAAGGTCCCCTTTATCGGTCCGCCGGGGAATTGGTGCTCCAACCGTGCGATGGGCACCAAAGCATCTGCCGCATTGTATTGGTCGAGCGTAGTGCGCCACCATGCACGGCTGCGTCTGCCGGTCTGACCGTAATTCAGCAAAAGCGAATCGCCCCCGGCTCCAGTTGGGCGAACGTAATCAATCCGGCTGGTTCCCGGATTAAAGTCCGCCCATGCGCGTTGCCACGGATTGCGAACCTCAAACGCAGTGTAAGCACCGCCGCTCGCCGTCACAGGGATAAGCAACATCGGCGCTGACGAACGCGCTCGCGTCGCTCCGCCAAGGAATCGCCCTGCGCGTTGACGATCAAAGGTCACGCCCAACGTCGCAACATAGCGTTTGGGCCCAATCCGCTCGCGCTGAATCACGATAGCGGACACCATGCCGGACAACTGCCCATCGGCAATCGCGGGGCCGCCCACCTTACGCCACGCCTCGCGCTGCGCCTGTCGCCATGCCTGATTGCGCGCGGCAACGCCGGTTTCAGCGCGCACATCAACCTCAATCCCGCGCACTTCGATATCGGCGCTGGACGCGGTTGGCGCGATTCCCCTGTCGCCAGCGACCTGTGCGAGAACCAAAGCATAGCCCCCGCCAAGCAAAACCAGAGCCAACACCCCAGCCAGCAACCATCTTAGACCGCTCAAGGTCGGCTTAAAGGCGCTCAAATACGGGCCAGAAGGGTGCAAAATTGCTGTCATCGGGGAAATCTTAGTGTCCTTTGCCCAATGGCGAGTGGAATTCCAAGCCTGAATGGCTAAACCGGCGCACATGGCCAACACAAAAACACCTGACACCCCGTCTGATACGGCATCCTACACCTACGCCGATGCTGGCGTTTCAATCGATGAAGGCAACGCTTTAATCAAAATGATCGCGCCGCTTGCGAAAGCGACCGCGCGTCCGGGTGCCACAAGCGAGCTTGGCGGATTTGGCGGATTCTTTGATCCCAAAGCCGCCGGATACACCGATCCCTTGCTGGTCGCGGCGAATGACGGGGTTGGCACCAAACTGAAATTGGCGATCGAATATGATCGCCATGACAGCGTAGGCATTGATCTGGTCGCGATGTGCGTCAACGATTTGATCGTCCAAGGGGCTGAGCCGCTGTTCTTCCTCGATTATTTCGCCACCGGAAAATTGGAAAACGGCGTTGCCACCCGCGTGGTCGCCGGGATTGCGGAAGGTTGCAAACAAGCGGGATGCGCGTTGATCGGCGGCGAAACGGCGGAAATGCCGGGAATGTATAGTGATGGCGACTATGATTTGGCCGGATTTTGCGTTGGCGCAGTTGAGCGCGGCGAACAGCTTACCGGTGACAAGGTTGCGCCGGGCGATGTCCTGATCGGGCTCTCTAGCTCTGGCGTCCATTCCAACGGCTATTCGCTTGTCCGGCGATTGGCCGTAGACAAGGGGTGGAAATTGGACCGCCCTGCCTTGTTCGATCAGGAACGCTTGCTGATCGATGCTCTGATCGAACCAACCAAGATTTACGTCGCCAGCCTGCTGCCGCTGATCCGCGAAGGATTGGTGCACGGCCTTGCCCATATCACCGGCGGCGGCTTGCTCGAAAATCTGCCGCGCATTTTGCCAGGTGGCGCGCATGCCAATGTAGACGCCGATCTTTGGGACCAACCGCGATTGATGGCTTTCCTGCAGGCCCAAGGCCACATTGAGCCAGCCGAAATGGCGCGCACATTCAATTGCGGCGTCGGCATGGTGCTGGCTGTGGCACCCGAGGATGTGGCGGCGATCACTGAGCGGTTGGAAGCGGCAGGCGAAAGCGTCGTCCGCGTTGGCGAGATCGTCCAAGGCACAAAAGGTTGCACCGTTCGCGGAAGCGCCGGGACATGGTCTGCCACCGCCGATTGGGAAGCCACCCACATTGGCTAACCAACGCGCCCCATCTGGTTCCGCCCCATCGGACAAGGCGAAAATCGCAGTCTTCATATCGGGCAGCGGCACCAATATGGCCGCGATCCTTTATGCAAGTCGTCAAGCAGGCGCGCCGTTCGAAATCGCCCTAGTCGCCAGCAACATTGCCGATGCGAAAGGGCTGGAGCTGGCCGCGCTGGAGGGCATTCCAACTTTCGTCCATTCGCACAAAGGGCACAGCCGCGCCGATCATGACGCCGCAATGGAGGCCGCCGCAGTTGAAGCAGGCGCACAATATCTCGTTCTGGCCGGTTATATGCGTATCCTTTCGGATGAGTTCGTGAACCGCTGGGAAGGCCGTATCCTCAACATCCACCCCTCGCTCCTGCCCAAATACAAAGGGCTCGACACATTTGCCCGCGCCATCGAAGCAGGCGACAGCCATGCTGGCGCAAGCGTGCATGTCGTAACCGCAGAATTGGACGCGGGCGAAGTGCTGGCTCAGGCCAAGGTCGCGATTGCTCCGGGCGACACACCGCAAAGCCTTGGCGAGCGGGTAAAGCTGGCAGAGCACCAACTCTACCCCCGCGCCGTTTCCGATTACGTCTCACGCGGGTCAGACCCGGATTTTCTGTTCGGAAAACTGCGCGAACTTGCGCTTGCCCTTCCCGAAACACACGAGCGCGCAAGCCACGGCTCACCCGGATTTCGTGTGGGCAGCGAAAAATCGGGCAAGTTCTTCGCCCACTTCAGCGACCAGCATCACGGAAGCCATCACATCGCTTTGCTGGCAAAGACCAGCGGGATGGATGAATTGCTGAACTTGGTCGAAAGCCAGCCAGACGTTTATTTCAAACCCGACTATTACGGGGCGAGCGGATGGGTTGGTGTGATCCTGAACCGGGCGGATCTCGACTGGGACCACGTCGCCGAATGGCTTGAGCGGTCGTGGCGCGCCGCCGCCCCGGCAAAGCTCACCAAATTGCGCGACGCTGCGGACATGTTTTGATGGCAGCCGAAGTTCGGACCCATCCGCTTGCTCGCGGGAAATGGGCTGAACGGGCAAATCATTTTCTCGGCCGCGCATGGGATAAAGGGTGGCTGCCCGCCCCGTCATTGGACCCGGACGATCTTTGGGCCGACGCAGCAAAGCCGTTTGGCGCAAAGGCAAAATTGGCCGAAAGCGGCGGGCGTTCATCAGTCGACATCACTGATTTTCGCCTAAGGCTCGAAAAATTAACCGAAGCGGTCCGGGCAGAGGCAGAGCTTAATCCGCTTGGCCAGGCGATGGCCTATGGTCAGTTGATCCGAGTGGTCCGAAACAGGCTTGCACTGGGCGCGCATTGGGACGCAAACCCGTTTCCGCGCGACCTGGAATTGATGGCGGACCCGATCATCATCGTCGGCCATATGCGCAGCGGCACCACCCGCATTCACAAATTGCTGGCCTCTGATCCGGCGCATTCGCACACCCGTTTTTGCGATGCGTGGCGGCCAATGCCGGGCAACCTGACGCTGCGGCGGATTAAAGGGTCGCTCGATCTGACAATGCTGGAGATGCTGAACCCTTGGCTGCAATCCATCCATCCCATGGCCAGCGGCGCTATTGAGGAGGAGCTGGCTTGGCTTGCGGGCGCTCTCAACCATTCGGTTTACGAAACGCAGTGGCGCATCCCAAGCTATTCAACCTTTAGCGAGGCCCGCAATGCCGCGCCCATTTACAGCGAGCTGGGACGAATATTGGTAACGGATGCGCTCCATCGGGGCACAGTGATGCGGCCGCGCGTGATGAAAGCGCCTCAGTTTTCAGAAGACCTCGCCGTGTTGCTGGCGATGTTTCCCGGCGCGCGCCTCGTCATTGCTCAGCGAGACAAATCGGCGGTGCTGCGCAGCGCGGTCTCTCTCGCCGCCAACCAGATGGCCATTCAATCCGACACGTGCGATCTGGCGCAGATTGAGGCGTTTTGGCAGCAGAAGATTGCCTTGCGCGACACACGGATTGAGAGCGCATTGAAGGGCTGGAGCGGACCGGTCGCGCGGATGCACTTCGATGACCTGAATGCCGATTGGGAGGCAGAGATCACGCGCACATACAGCGAATTGGGCCTGACTCTAACAAGCGAAGCGCTGGCCGCGATGCGCGACATGACGGCGCAAAGCGAGAGCGGGCATCACCGCGCCCATGCCGTGCAATTGGATCGGTTCGCGCAAAACAGCTGACCAACGAAAAAGGGCCGCCCAATCAGGCGGCCCTTTCAAACTCTATACGCGATCCGCTTATCCGACGATTTCGTCAGCCGAGAAGAAGAAGTCGATTTCGATCTTCGCATTCTCTTCGCTGTCGCTGCCGTGAACAGTGTTTTCACCGATCGAAAGGGCGTGTTCCTTGCGGATTGTGCCTTCGGCGGCGTCTGCAGGGTTGGTTGCGCCCATGATGTCGCGGTTGCGGGTTACAGCGTCTTCGCCTTCGAGGACTTGCACAACCACTGGCTCGCTCATCATGAACTCGGTCAATTCGCCAAAAAACGGACGCTCAGAGTGCACGGCGTAGAAGCCTTCGGCTTGTTCTTTGGTCATGTGAATACGCTTTGATGCGACGACGCGCAGGCCGGCGCCTTCGAGCATGGCGGTGACGGCACCGGTCAGATTGCGGCGTGTGGCATCAGGCTTGATGATCGAAAAGGTGCGGGTAACCGCCATGGTAATTTCCTTAGATTGGTTGAGTGCTTGCGCAGTCCATAGGGAAACCCGCGCAAGAGGTGATTTCCGGCGCGCCTCTACATCCCGCAGCGCAGCAATTCAAGCTTTAGCTGGGCAGCCTAGCGGCGGCCCACAACCAATTGCACTCTGGTCTCCCCGGCTTGTGCATCATCATCTGCACCATCTTCGCCTTCGCCATCGCCTTCGGACGGATAGGCCGTAACCGAGAATGTGGTGCCCGACGTGCCTTCGCCGCCTAGCATCCGGCCGCCATTGATGCTGGTTTCAATTTGAATATCAATCCCGGCAGCCTCTGCCTGAGCGCGATAATGATCGGCGACCTGTTCGGGCGAGTTGTCAGTGTTGAACAAGACCAAAGCGCCAGCGCCGTCAGCCTGATCGACGATGGTTGTGCTGATGATGTCTGCGCCTTCGATGATTGTAAAACCATCGGGCAATTCAACCTCTACATCCGCGCCGCTGCGCATCGACACTTCGCCTTGTGGCGTGTCGATCGTCATGCTGGTCGAGCCGCTGTCGCGGTCGATTGTGTATTCGCCGGTGTCGCTGCCTTCACTGGCGCTTGTGTCGGAATTCTCCGCATCGCAGGCGCTCAATATTAGCGCGCTAGAGGCTGCCAGTATGGTGACTGAAAATCGCATATTCTTCCCCTTTTTTGCGATTGCGGTGCCCGGATATCTTGACGTCTAAATCAGTCGGCGTTCAAATCAGGCGACCTTGACCCACTTGCCATCCTCTTGGCGAAAAAATGACCGCTCTAGTCCATCGGTATCGTCCAATGACCGCCATGTGCCCCGCGCAGCTTCCAATGTGCCATCATCGAAGAGCAAAAAGGCGCGATCGAATCCCGTCGGTGCGCGATATTCGCCATCTGCGAAGATTACATGGCTGGCGCTGTTTTCGGCTTGAGTGGTTTCAGACAACAGGATCGGCTGAACGTCAGCGCCCGGTGCCGAGGCCTCCCCATTGGCAAGAAAACTCTCCGGTCCGGCCTTCCACAGAGCCCGCGAAATGGCCTCTCTCTGCGGCGCGTGCTGGCTCACCACCAACAAACGTTCGCCCGAATCCATCACTCTGTGAGCGATCAGGGCAACGACCTTTTCAACCGGATCGCTGGAAAGCTGCCAGAAATCTACTTTCATGCCGCCCCCTTGCCTCGTTTGCACCGATCGGAGCAATAGCGGACATTAGCCCAGTCCCGCTCCCACTTCTTACGCCAGTTAAACGGCAAACCGCAGGTTTCGCAAATCTTTGACGGAAGGTCCGATTTCTTCCGCATCTTGGGCACGAAGTTTACTCCGCATTGTCCGCGATAAATTGGTTGATCAAGCGCGCGCCATATCCGGTTGCGCCCTTGTCCCAGCTGTGGCCCGGCTTGTCAGAGAACACCATGCCCGCGATGTCGCAATGCGCCCACGGGGTGCCCTTTTTAATGAAACGATGCAGGAATTGTGCAGCGGTGATGGAGCCAGCCGGCCGCGGGCCGACGTTTTTGATGTCGGCAATGGGACTGTCGATCAGCTTATCATAGGCAGGACCAATCGGCAGGCGCCAAAGTTTATCACCTGTTGTGGTGCCAGCCGCCGTCAATTGATCGGCAAGGCCATCGTCGTTGGAGAAGACGCCGCCATATTCATGGCCCAGCGCAATGATCATTGCACCTGTGAGCGTCGCAAAATCGACAATCTGCGCCGGTTTATATTCTTCCTGACACCAATGCAGCGCGTCACACAGCACCAGCCGCCCTTCGGCGTCAGTATTCAGAACTTCGACGGTTTGGCCGCTCATGGTGGTCACGACATCGCCGGGACGCTGAGCATTGCCATCGGGCATATTTTCAACCAGCCCCATCACCGCGACGACGTTCGCCTTCGCCTTGCGCATGACCAGTGAGAGCATACCGCCAGCAACCGCGCCAGCGCCGCCCATGTCCCACTTCATATCTTCCATACCGGGAGGCGGCTTCAATGAGATGCCGCCAGTATCGAATGTCACGCCTTTGCCGACGAATGCGGTCGGCTTCTCGCCTGCTTTTCCGCCATCCCAACGGATTGCGAGCATCCGCGATGCCCTGCGCGACCCCTGACCCACGCCGAGCAGCGCGCCCATGCCGAGTTTTTCCATGTCGTCTTCATCCAGCACCGTCAGCTTCGCGCCGGTGCCTTCGAATGCCTTTTCGCATTCGGCGACAAAGCTTTCTGGATAGAGAATATTCGCCGGCAGCGTGATCAAGCGCTTGGTAAATTCAACGCCGGTGGCAACGGCGTTGGCAGTTTCCCAAGCGGCCTGAGCTCCTTCTGGTGCGCCAATCACGTGAACCGTCTTAAGCGTAATCTGTTTTTCCACCGCCAGAGTCGTGCGGTAATCATCATAGGCCCAGCTGCGCAGGCGCGTGCCCAACAAAACCGCAGCCGCTTCTTCGCCTGATAGCGCAGCATGGCCCAGGTCAATCACCATCTCCGTCTCACCCGAACGGAGATATTTCGCCGCCAAAGCAGAACCAGCGCGCTCTACATTCAATCGGCGTTTTTCCGCATCGGGTTCGCCTGCACCGGCAATAGCCATGCGTTTCAATGAACCTTCGGCCATCACGAAGCCTTCGAAAACTTGACCCGCGCCGCCTTTAAAACGGGCGGCGGGCGCGCCGTCGACCAGTGCGGGATCGAGGTCCGCCAAAGCATCCCCCTGATTAACAACCCGCGCAACTAGGCGGACATTGGTAGGAGATGCTTCGGCAAAGAGGATTTTCATGGGTTCTCCGGCGTGTTCATCGACTGTAAAAACTCAGTCGGGGAATTGGGTCACAAGGGAAGTTGCCCGAACCATCGTTTGCCACGCTTGATCCGAATAAAAATTGTGCCCGTGGACAGGTGATTGCGATTAGGCGCGAGCGGTGCAATAGGCAAGCCATGTCGGGAGTTTCCAGCGTTACTGTTCCAAGAAACAATCGGGTGCCTTTGCGCAGTATGACCAGTCCACTTGGGCTGGCAGCGATGACGGCCGTCTTGTTGAGCGCCGCAATGCCAGCGGCAGCTCAAGAACGTCCACTTACTCAGGAAGAACAAGACGACCTGATGACCGAGACCCTGCTCGCTCACAGCGGCCAAGCAAGGCCCGCATCGCCTGAGCCAGTGGAGATCGACGCAGTCAGCGTTGACGCCCAAGCCGGCGAAGACGGCGATCAAATCAGTTTTGAGGCGGAACAGGTCGCCTATGACAATGTAGCAAACACCGTTGTCGCGCGCGGCGACGTTATCTTGCGGTCTGACAATGTGTCGGTCCGGGCAAACGAAGTCATTTGGGATCGAGAGAGCGGCGAAATAATGGCGAGCGGCAATGTCCGCTTTGTCGACTCCACCGGCAATCAAATATTCACAGAAAACTTGTCGCTTAACGACCGTTTTGAAGCGGGCGCGATGGATGATTTGTTGCTCGCGCTGCGCCAGGGCGGACGCCTTGCCGCGCGATCAGCAGAACGGCGCGAAGACGGCACAGTTTTATTGACTGATGCCGCCTATACCGCCTGCGCCATCACTGATGCGCAAGGGTGCGATAAAGAGCCAAGCTGGCGTATCACGGCCGACCGAGTGACATACGATCCCGAAGCGGCGCGGGTGAGTTTCGACGGTGCGGTGCTTGAATTGTTCGGTGCGCGGATATTGCCGCTTCCCGGTCTTGCAATCCGAACCGATGGCCGAGCGGAAAGCGGGTTTCTTGTGCCTGACATCCGGATTGATCAGGTCAATGGATTGGAAATTTCAGGCGAATATTACCTGCGCCTCGCCGAAAACAAAGACCTGACATTGGGCGCTTCGATCTACTCCAATGTTGCACCCATGATCACCGCTCAGTGGCGCCACCTAACCGACAAAGGTGCGTACCAGATCACCGGCTACGCCACATCGAGTAACCGGGTATCCAATTTTGGCGCGACACCCACGACGGAAAGCGACCCGCGCGGTTATCTCTTTGCAAACGGCAAGTTTCATCTGTCCCCGGAATGGAGCCTGACCGGATCGGTTCGTTTGGCAAGCGATAGAACCTTCCTGAGACGGTACGATTTAAGCCGCGATGACAGGCTGCGTTCGACAATCAATTTGGAGCGGATCGACGACAATTCATATCTCAGCCTAGCAGGTTGGGCGACTCAAACCCTGCGAATCAACGCAGACCAAGGTCAGATACCTGTCGCTGTGCCCGCGTTTGATTACCGCCGGATATTGGATGATCCGGTTCTGGGCGGACAGGTCCAATTGCAGGCCAACACACTCAGCCTGATACGCGACGAAGGGCAAGACACCCAACGCGCCTTTGTTGGGGCGCGCTGGGATATGCGCAGGCTCACCGACATTGGCCAGGTCGTCACTTTGACCGCTCTTGCGCGCGGCGATGTTTACAACACGAACGATACGCTTTCGACCCTGACACAGGTGTATCGCGGCAACGAAGGGTGGACCACGCGCGGCATTGCGACAGCCGCGATTGATATTGAATGGCCATTTGTTGGCGAAGCATTTGGCGGCACACAGGTTTTTAAACCCCGTGTCCAAATCGTTGCGTCCCCTTCAATCCGAAACCTTGCGGTGCCAAATGAAGATGCGCGTGCGATTGATCTGGAGGATTCCAACCTCTTCGCGCTCAACCGTTTTGCCGGATATGACCGGGTTGAAGACGGCACGCGGGTCACTTGGGGCGTCGATTGGGAACTAACCCGGCCGGGTTTGCGGGTTAAATCCAACATCGGGCAATCCTATCGCTTCACAAACGAACGCGAGATTTTCCCGGATGGCACCGGCCTATCTGAACGCGTATCTGACTTTGTCGGGCGGACAGAAGTGCGTTTGCGCAACAATTTGGCCTTCACTCACCGGTTCCGCATCGACAAAGACAGCTTTGCTGTGCGCCGCAACGAAGTCGACGCCACCATCGGATCACAGCGCAATTATGTCGAACTCAGCTACCTGCGGCTAAACCGTGACATTCAAACAGTAGAGGATTTGCAGGATCGCGAAGAAATCCGCGCCGCTGGCCGATTTACCATTGGACGGCATTGGTCGGTGTTTGGGTCCGGCGTATTCAACCTCACCAGCGCCGCCGAAGATCCCATCTTCGCACCTGACGGGTTTGAACCCATCCGCACGCGGCTTGGCATTGCATACAACGATGATTGCATCGAATTTGGTGCAACATGGCGGCGCGATTTCATCAGCGCGGGCGATGCAGAACGCGGCAACAGTTTTCAGCTGTTCTTTGCCCTTCGCAATCTGGGCTTCAGATAATCAGCGCTCGCGATGCACCCTTCAGGGGCATAACGTCAGCCTTTGAATTGGCAGGGCGCAAAAAACGGGTTAAAGGCCAAATCAACCGGGTCAGCGCGTGTTAAGCCGCAAAGCTGCATTTGCTAACTCGCCCAAAGAAAAGAGCAAAATCTGACCGCGATAGGGGCCGCGCCAGATCAACATTGCAACAAATTCAGGATTACCATTGTGACGGTTAAGGCATTTTTCAAAACACCTGCAATTCTTGGAGCGGTCGGCGGTCTTGCCCTTGCTGCGATCGCCCAGCTTCCCGCTGCGCCGTTGTCAGCGCAAACCACCGCTGTGCCCACATCAAACAACCCATTGGGTATCCCGGAAAATTTCACCATCATGGGTAGCGAAAATCCGGATAACCGCGCTGCAACCGCAGTGGTGAATGGGTATGTGATCACCGGTACAGACATTGATCAACGCGTCGCTTTGGTCACCAATGCGTCAGATGCCGAAGTGTCCGCCGAAGAATTGCAGCGATTGCGCCAGCAGGTGTTCCGCAATTTGATCGACGAGACGCTCAAAATTCAAGCCGCCGTTGCGCAAGAAATGCCCGCAGAAGCAGCTCAGGTTGAACAAACATACCAGCAATTGGCCACCCAAAACTTTGGCCAAAACCCTGAACGCATGGCCGAATACCTGATTTCTATTGGCTCATCGCCATCCGCGTTGAAGCGCCAGATTCAAGGCGAGTTGGCGTGGGAAAACCTGCTGCGCCGGAACATTACGCCATTCGTCAATGTGTCTGCCGAGGAAGTGAACGAAATTCTGCGCCGGTTGGAAGAAGCGCGCGGGACGGATGAATACCGGCTTGGCGAAATCTACATGAACGCCACGTTGGAAAACCGCGAAGCGGTGCTCCAGAATATGCAACGGATCATGCAGCAATTGGAACAGGGCGGCAGCTTTGTGGCCTATGCGCGGCAATTTTCGGAAGCAACGACAGCGGTTGTCGGCGGCGACACGGGCTTTCTGCGGCTCGAAACTTTGCCGCCTGCAATGTCCAATGCCGTGCTCCAGATGCAGCCGGGCCAATTGGTCGGGCCGATTGAGATCCCCGGCGGCTTCACCATCATTTACCTGATCGACAAACAACAGGTTTTGGGCGCAGATCCGCGCGATGCTCTGCTGAGCCTTAAACAAATTTCGATCTCCTTCCCTGCCGGGACCAGCGACGAAGCCGCCAATGGCCGGATCGAACAATTTGCCAATTTTGTCGGCGAATTGCGCAGCTGTTCTGACGCAGAGGCGGCCGAAGAATTGCTTGGTGCGACCGTGGTGACCAACAACGAAATTCAAGCGAGCCAATTGCCTGATCAACTGCAGAACATTCTGCTGCAGCTGCAAGTCGGCCAAACGACACCGCCATTTGGCAGTGCCGCAGATGGTGTGCGCGTCTTGATGCTGTGCGGACGCGAAGACCCAGAGGATGCCGGCGCGCCGACATTCGATTCGGTTATGCAGAGCATTGAGGAAGAGCGCATCAACAAGCGCGCTCAGCGGTATCTGCGCGACCTGCGCAACGACGCCTATATCGAATACAACTGAGGCGGCGCTTTTTGATGCCCGCGCCACTTGCGATTGCACCCCTTGCGATTTCATTGGGCGATCCGGCGGGCGTTGGTCCCGAGGTTATAGTCGGCAGCTACCTTCATCTGCGTGAGCACGAAACGCCGTTTTTCGTACTTGGCGGTGCGCAGGTGCTTGCTTCTGCGGAAGAACGCATTGGCGCCGATTGTCCTATCGTTGCCATTACCGATCCTGCCGATGCGCCCTCCGCTTTTGCCGATGGCCTGCCGGTCCTCAAAGGTTTCGACGGAGCCTACACCCCCGGAAATGCCAGCGACGAAGGCGCCGCCCTCGCGCTTCACTCTCTCGCAGAGGCAACGCGGTGCGCGATCGAAAGCGCGGCAAGCGCCGTGGTTACGGCTCCGGTTAGCAAGGCTGGTCTCACTCGGGTGGGCTTTGAATATCCGGGACAGACCGAATTCTTTGCGCAAGTGTGCGGATTGGCGCCTGATGATGCCGTCATGATGCTGGCCGGACCGTCTTTGCGCACGGTCCCGCTTACCGTCCATGTCGCTCTGTCCGCGGTGCCATCGCTGATTTCGGCGGAGTTGATCACGCATAAAGCGCGCATTGTGGCGGCGGCGTTGAAACAAGATTTCGGTCTGTCTCAGCCGCGTTTGGCGATCTCCGGACTAAACCCGCATTCGGGCGAAGACGGCCAGTTCGGCAATGAAGAAGCGCGCCATATTGAACCAGCAATTGCGACCCTGCGCGAGGAAGGCCTCGACGTGATCGGTCCTGTTCCCGGTGACGCATTGTTCACACCGCGCGCACGGCCAACCTATGACGCGGCCCTATGCATGTATCATGATCAGGCGCTGATCCCGATCAAGGCGCTGGAGTTTGACGAAGGGGTGAATGTCACGCTCGGCCTGCCGATCATCCGCACATCGCCCGATCACGGCACGGCTTTTGATATCGCCGGAACGGGCAAAGCAGACCCAAGCGCTATGCGCGCGGCGATCCGCATGGCGGGCGAATGTGCACAGGCACGCGCTTTGGCCCGCGCCCAAGCCCGCGCCCAAGCCAGTTCTGGCAACAATGCCTGACCTTCCCCCCATTCGCGAAACGATCGCCGCTCACGGGCTGAGCGCGTCGAAAGCATTGGGGCAGAATTTCCTGCTGGATGAGCAATTGCTTGACCGGATCGCCGCGCTGCCCGGAGATTTGACCGGCGCGAGCGTGCTGGAGGTTGGTCCCGGACCGGGCGGCCTGACCCGCGCTCTGCTGCGCGCCGGCGCCAATGTTACTGCGATTGAGATGGATAGCCGCTGCCTGCCTGCTCTGGCCGAACTGTCCGATGCCTTTCCCGGGCAGCTGACCGTGATCGAAGGCGATGCGATGAAGATGGACCACGGCGAGGTCATGAACAAAGCTGGCGAACGCACGCCGTTCCACGTCCTCTCCAACTTGCCTTACAATGTTGGCACGGCGCTGTTCGTGAAATGGCTCAGCGGGACGAAGGGCGATGAGGCATGGCCGCCGCAATGGCTTTCGCTGACGCTGATGTTCCAACGCGAAGTCGCCGAACGCATCGTGTCAAAACCCGGCACAGGTGCCTACGGGCGGCTCGCCGTGCTTGCCCAATGGCGCAGCAGTGCCAAGCTCGCGATGAAAGTCCACCGCAGCGCCTTTACCCCTCCCCCAAAGGTGATGAGCGCGATTGTCCATGTCACACCCGGTGACGCGCCAGAGGGCGTTTCCGCAAGCGTCCTAGAACGCCTCACCGAAGCCGCCTTTGGCCAGCGCCGCAAAATGCTGCGCCAAAGTTTGAAAGGCATACCGGGAGCGTTGGATGCGCTTGAAGCGGTTGGCATTGATCCGACACGCCGTGCGGAAACGGTGAGCGTTGAGGAGTTTGTCGAGGTGGCGCGGGCGCTAACCGCAGCTTAGCCGGTCACAATAAGAAGAATGCGGCCGCCAGACCCGTCATAATCGCGATCCCAATCACGTTCAGGGCCCTTATTGCCAGGCTTGGCCTCGCGTCTTCCGGCATTTCGCAGCGCGTCACCACCAAATGGTTGAGCGTCGCAATTATAGGAGCGCCCACAAAGGATGCGCTAACCGCAAAATCGAGCATGACGGTAAAGTCTGCGGTAAACAGGAACAGGACCGCCCCAGTTAAAGCTACGAGCACTGGGATCGCAATCCGATAGGTGCGATCGAACGCCTCATGACTGCGCTCCCCGCCTACCTCCTGCCAAACCGAAGCAACATGCCTGCCGCCAATATCAAGCGCGACCAGCAACGTTGTTAGCATCACCGATAGAGCTGCCACCGCCGCCAAAATTGCCGCCCATTCGCCCAAGGCCGCGCTGTAAAGCCCGATGATTTGTGCAGCAAAACCCGGCGCGCTGGCCTCTGGCGTGACCCCGTCGGAATGCATCACACCGGCGCCCATCACACAAAAACACACTGCCAGCACTGCGGTCATGCCATAGCCTGTGATGAAAGCTCCGCGCGTCTCTTTGAGCGAGCTTTCTTTGCCTGCTTCCAACCGATCTTCCGCTTCGGCAGTCCACATCGATTGAGAGACAGAAACGTCGAGCGGGTTGGGCATAAACCCCGCCAATGCGACCACGAATAGGATCGCGGCAGGGTCAAACACCCAGCCGGTGTCAAAGAATGTGCCCCATTCGACGCGGGGAAGGACAATCGCAGTCGTGATCAACGTTGATACGATCAGGAACAGCAGCAGCGCCCGGTTGATTGGATCAAGCCAGTCATAGCCGCCGATCATCAAGAGCACGGCGACCCCCGCGAACACTCCGATCCCGATCAGCGGCACCGGCAATGACAATCCGAACACGGCGGAGGCTATCCCTGCCGTTCCCGTCGCCAGCGCGGCATAGATCACGGGCACCACCGGGATCGCAGCCAGCGCGAACAACACCGGCGCCCAAATGCCCAGCTCGCGGTAGCCTGCGACGAGTGATTTGCGCGCAGCATGGCCATAATCGACGCCAAAGCGGAAGGCCGGGTATTTGAGGACGAAACTCAGCACAATAACGACGACCAGCGCCACGCCATAAAGCGCCCCCGCACGTGTCGATTGCACCAAATGCGAAGTGCCAATTGCCGCCCCTGAAAAGAGCAAGGCCGGCCCGATCATACGCCACATAAATTTCCCCCCAGCATGCCCCCGACATGCTCTACCGGCATGGAGTGCCACACATTTCAGGCTTGGCGAAGAGGCTTTATGCGGGTCAGCCCGCTTTCTTGCGCAATCTCCACGCGTGCAGCAGCGGCTCGGTGTAGCCTGAGGGTTGCTCTACGCCTTTGAAAATCAGGTCCTTTGCCGCGCTGAATGCCGGGCCGTCTTCATTGCCGATCAGGGGAATGTAGTCGGGGTCGCCCGCGTTTTGCGCGTCCACTTTGGCGGCCATTCGGGTGAGGCTGTCCATCACCTGATCCTTGGTCACGATGCCGTGCAGCAGCCAGTTGGCCATGTGCTGTGATGAAATGCGCAAGGTCGCGCGGTCTTCCATCAGGCCCACGTCGTTGATGTCGGGCACTTTGGAACAGCCGACGCCGGCATCGACCCAGCGCACGACATAACCAAGCAACCCTTGAGCGTTGTTGTCTAACTCATCGCGCAGTTCATCCTCGGGCCAATTTGTGTCGGTCGCCAAGGGTATAGTCAGCAGCGCGTCCAGCCCCGCCGGTTCGGGCAAGTGCTTTTGGATCTCGAACACATTTTCGGCATGATAATGCAGCGCGTGCAGCGTCGCAGCGGTGGGCGATGGCACCCATGCGGTGTTTGCGCCCGCGCGCAGATGGCCGATCTTTTCCGCCATCATCTGACCCATCAAATCAGGTGCGGCCCACATGCCTTTGCCGATTTGTGCCTTGCCCGACAGGCCGTGTTTTAGGCCGATCGCAACATTGCGCGCTTCGTAAGCGCGCAGCCAGTCGGAACCCTTCATTGCGCCTTTGCGCATCATTGGACCCGCGTGCATCGACGTGTGGATTTCATCGCCTGTCCGGTCGAGGAAACCGGTGTTGATGAATACAATCCGGTCGCGAACGGAATGGATACACGCACCAAGGTTGGCGCTTGTCCGGCGTTCTTCATCCATCACGCCGACCTTGATCGTGTGGCGCGGGATCGCCAGCAGGTCTTCGACCGCGTTGAAAAGGTCGTTGGTAAAAGCGCATTCTTCCGGCCCGTGCATTTTGGGCTTTACAATGTAGATGCTGCCCTTTCCGCTCTTGGGTTTGGAATTGCCATATTTGGCGTGACCTTCGACGTCCAAGCTGCTGATTGCGCTGGTAAACACCGCGTCCATAATGCCTTCGGGGATCTCGCCGCCATCGGGAAGCAGGATCGCCGGATTGGTCATCAGATGGCCGACATTGCGCACAAACATCAGGCTGCGCCCCGAAAGGCTGTGCTGTTCGCCCGCGCCGTCTTTGTAGGTTTTGTTCGCTGCCAATTGGCGCGTCAGCGTCTTTCCGCCCTTTTCAAAGCTTTCCTGCAAATCACCGCGGATCACGCCGAGCCAATTGGTGTAGGCAAGCAGCTTATCCTCTGCATCGACCGCCGCGACGGAATCTTCGCAATCGGCAATCGTGGTGAGCGCGCTTTCGACCATGATGTCTGCGATTCCAGCCTTGTCGGTCTTGCCGACCGGCGAGTTACGATCAAAGACAACTTCGATGTGCAGGCCGTTGTTTTGGAACAGTAATCCATTTTCGGTGAAGCCGACCCATTGGCTTTCGTCCGCCAATTTACCGTCGTTTTCATCGACCAAATCGGCCCAGCTTTGATCAATCAGCGGCAGAGCGGAATCGAGGAATTCGCGCCCGCGCGCAATCACCGCATCACCGCGAACCGTGTCATAGCCGCCCGGCTTTGCCGGCGCTGCATCCAGCGCATCGGTGCCGTAAAATGCGTCATACAAACTGCCCCAGCGCGCATTGGCAGCGTTGAGCAGGAAACGGGCATTGAGGATCGGCACCACCAGCTGAGGTCCGGCCATAGTGGCGATTTCCGCATCGACATTTTCCGTGCCGATCTGAAAATCGGCGGGTTCTGGCACGAGATACCCAATCTCTCGCAGGAATGCCTGATATTCTGCGGCATCATGCGCCTTGCCCGCACGCTCTTTGTGCCATGCGTCAATTTGCCCCTGCAATTCTTCGCGTTTGGCGAGCAGAGCCGCGTTGCGCGGGGCAAAATCGGCCAAAAGCGCGGCAAAACCATCCCAGAACGCCTGCGGGTCGCGGCCAAGAGGGGCGAGCACCTGCGTATCAAGAAAAGTTGCAAGACGTTCATCAACCAAAAGGCCGCTGCGCGTGATCATGTTTGTCATTAAAGTCCTCGTGACCTGATATTCAATCGGGGGTTTATCGGTGCGTATATCGGGACCTGGGGAGGAGGACACCGCAGCCTATGGCCAATTGCGCGGCATATTGCAACGGGTTGGACGCGGCTTTCAAATGGGCAATTCACCCGCTAGAGATGGTGGCATATGAAACCAAATTTCCTCTCACAGATCGACGCGGACGCAATGCTGGATCAGGTCCAGTCATGGTGCGCGATCAACACCGGCACCGCCAATCTGGATGGCTTGGCACGCCAAGCGCAAGTTTTGGCAGACGCATTTGGCACGCTGCCCGGTGATCTGGAGTTGATTGACCCGGCCCCAGTGACCGCCATCGCCGCGGACGGCAGCGAATTTGACAAGGCACATGGCCAGCATCTGGTGTTGCGCGTGCGCCCCACCGCCAATCGCCGCATCTTGCTCACGGGACATATGGACACGGTTTTTCCCGTGGATCACCCGTTTCAGGAACAGACTTGGCTGGAAGATGGCGTGCTTGGCGGCCCCGGCGTTGCCGATATGAAGGGCGGAATTGCCGTTATGCTTCATGCGCTGATGGCGTTTGAGGAAACCGCTTCTGCTGGATCGCTTGGCTATGACGTGCTGATCAACTCCGACGAAGAAACAGGATCGCTCGCCAGCTCTGCCCTGATCGCGGAAATGGCGCAGGGTAAGATCGCAGCGTTGACCTATGAACCAGCGGCGCTGCCTGATGGGACATTGGCCCATGCGCGCGGCGGCACAGGCAATTATTCGATCACGATAACCGGCAAATCCGCGCATGCAGGACGCAACCCGCACGAAGGGCGCAACGCTCTGGTCGCGGCGGCAGATTTGATCCTGCGGCTAAAAGGCATGGAAGCGGGTGATATCACGATCAATCCGGCCAAACTGGAAGGCGGCGGCCCCAACAATGTTGTGCCCGACCACGCCGTTTTGCGCTTTAACATCCGCCCCAAATCAACCGATGCGATGGAAAATTTCGATAGTTCTCTTAATGCCTTATTGTCCGATATAGAGACTGCACATGAAGTCACAGCGCGCCGTCATGGCGGCGTAACTCGCCCGCCCAAACCCGTCGATGATCAGGCCCAGCGATTGTTCGATCTGGTGCGTGAATGCGGCGCAGAAATGGGGCAAAATATTGCGTGGAAAAGCACCGGCGGCGTGTGCGATGGCAACAACATCGCCGCCTGCGGTGTGCCCGTGGTCGACACGATGGGTGTGCGCGGCGGATCGATCCATTCCGCAGACGAATTTCTCATCACGGCCAGTCTGGCCGAACGTGCCGCTCTGTCTGCACGTGTAATTCAAAGGCTTTCTGAAGGAGCCCTCAATTGACCTTTCGCCTTCGCGCCGCCCGCATCAGCGACCTTGAGCATCTGTATGAGATGGCGAAATTGACCGGCGGCGGGTTCACCAACCTGCCACCCGATCGCAAGGCGCTGGGCCAAAAGCTCGAAACTGCAGAGGCCGCCTTTGCCAACACCGAAGACGCTTTGGCTGATGAACAATTCGTGCTGGTTCTTGAAAACCTCGTCACCAAAACGGTGCGCGGCACGTGCCAGCTGATGACAAAGGTGGGGCAGCAATGGCCGTTCTATTCCTACCGCCTCAACACCCTAACCCAATACAGCCAGCAATTGGACCGCACTGTGCGCGCCGAATTGCTCAGCCTTGTGACCGACCTCGAAGGGTCGAGCGAAGTCGGCGGCCTTTTCCTGCACCCCAATGAACGCGCTGGCGGGCATGGATTGCTGCTGGCCCGGTCGCGATATTTGTTTGTCGCGATGCACCGCAAACGCTTTGCCGACCGCATCCTTGCCGAATTGCGCGGGATTATTGACGAACGCGGCGGATCACCGTTTTGGGACGGTGTTGCCGGGCGCTTTTTTGGAATGAGTTTTCAAGAGGCGGACTACTTCAACGCGATCAACGGCAACCAATTTATCGCTGATTTGATGCCAAAACACCCGGTCTATATCTCGATGCTATCCGAAGACGCGCGCAGTGTCATCGGCGTCCCCCACCCCACCGGGCGCGCGGCGATGCGGATGTTGGAGAATGAAGGCTTCCGCTACGAAGGGTATGTCGACATCTTTGATGGCGGGCCCAGCATGGTTGCCCCCACCGACGAGGTTACCAGCGTCAAGAACAGCCGCGAGGCAAAGCTGACCAAGGTCGATCTGACGGAGGGAGAACGCGCAATTATCGCGACCGGAAGGCTTCAGGATTTCCGCGCGTGTTACGGCGCGCGCAGCTTTGATGAGGACGGCAATATCGCGATTGATGCGGTCGCCGCCGACGCGCTTGATGTAAAGACAGGCGATACGGTTTGGAGCGTCGCACGATGAGCCTAGTGGAGATTAATTTCGACGGGATTGTCGGCCCCAGCCACAATTACGCCGGCCTATCGCTGGGCAATATCGCCAGCGCCAGCCACAAGGGCGATCCATCCTACCCGCGCGCCGCTGCGCTACAGGGTGTGGCAAAGATGCGCGGCAACCTTGCGCGGTTGGGTGCGCAAGGCTTCCTGCTCCCCCTCCCCCGGCCCAATGCGCTTTTGTCCAGCGTGCTCGCCTATGACGGCAGCGAAGCGCCGCAATTGCGCGCCGCGCCGTGGTCTGCATCCAGCATGTGGACCGCCAACGCCGCTACGGTCAGCCCCGCGCCCGATACGTCAGATGGCAAATGCCACCTATCGCCCGCCAATCTGGTGACAATGCTGCACCGGGCCCAAGAATGGCCCGACACCAAGCGAATGCTCGACATTGCCTTTGGCAACCGCGACCATTTCACCGTTCATGGCCCTGTGCCGCCAACGTTTGGAGATGAGGGCGCGGCCAACCATATGCGCCTGTGCGAAGGGCATGGCAGCAAAGGCGCCGAAGTGTTCGTCTATGGCCGAACCAGCGGCAAATTCCCCGCGCGTCAGCACGAACAGGCCAGCCGCCTTGTCGCGCGCGCGCACGGTCTGGACCCGGCCGCCTGCGTCTTTATTGAACAAAACCCTGCGGCAATCGAAGCAGGCGCGTTTCACAACGACGTGGTCTCTGTCGCAAATGAGCGGGTGCTGTTCACCCATGCAGAGGCTTTTGCCGATCAAGCGGGCGCCTATGACGCGATCCGCGCTGCCTTTCCCGCGTTGGAAGTGGTCGAAGTGCCAAGCGCAGAGGTTTCCTTGGCAGAGGCGATCCGCACATATCTATTCAACGCGCAATTGGTCAGCTTGCCCGATGGCGCAATGGCCTTGATCGTGCCCGAAGAATGCCGCGAAAGCGCCAGCGTTTGGGCATGGGCGCAAAAGATGATGGCATCAAACGGTCCCATCCGCGAAGTCATCCCCGTGGATGTACGCCAAAGCATGGCCAATGGCGGCGGCCCTGCTTGCCTGCGCCTGCGGGTCGTGTGCGATCCAGCGGCGGTCGATCCGCGCTTTATGCTGGATGAGGCGAAGGCTGATTTGTTGGAGCGCGTTATCTCTGAAACTTGGCCAGAGCAGATTGATCCGGCGGATATCGGCAAAGACTCCCTTGCCGCTCAAGTGATCGTTGCAAGAGCGGCCATGCTTGATGCACTGGACCTTGGTGAGCTCACTTAATCCACCGCACTGCAGCCCTTACAGTTAACGCGTTTGGAGTTTGCGTCGGGCTCGCTTACACTCCGTGATACGTTAACCCTTTGGCCCCGCACAAATGCGGTGTTGGCACGCGGTGTGCATTACCAAAGGTTAAAGGGCCAAGACCCCGCAAGGAGATCGCATGCTAAAGAAAATCGGGAGGCTGTTTGTAATCAAGAACAGGTTTGAAGCCTTCGTGATTATCTATGCACTGGCTCTGGGTGCGACCGCACGCGGATCCGCCTATCTCTCGCAATACCCGGGTTTTGGCGGGAAACTGCTGTTCTTGGCGACAACCGGCGCGGTCTTCTTGGCAGGCGCAGCGATTTTGGACTCGCTGAAAGCGAAAAAAGAGATCGAGAGCCTGCACGAGCAATTGGCGGACGCGAAGCAGGAGGCCTAGCGCTCCGATTTGCGGGCCGGTCTTACCTTAAACCCGCATGACAATCATCACCCAAGATTAGCTTGCCGCTGGCGCTTGTTAAAGCGCGGCCCTGCTTGTCGTAGCCAGTGTGGTGGGGGTTTCTGTTGCTAGCTACCCGCGTCTTTGTTTTTGCCGGGGGTAGGACCGTCGTATTTGGCTTAACCCTCGCGCTTTTGCACCGGAAACTGGGTGGGGGTTTCTGTTGCTAGCTACCCGCGTTTTTGTTTTTGCCGGGGGTAGGACCGTCGTATTTGGCTTAACCCTCGCGCTTTTGCACCGGAAACTGGGTGGGGGTTTCTGTTGCTAGCTACCCCCGGAGCCCCGGAATCCGTTCTGTTGCCCGGTCGGTCCAACCGCGCTTAGCTTTGTAAATTCAGGCCGCTAGGCCCTAAAATTACGCAGCGATTGCGAGTGCTTCGTTATCGTTTGCACTTATGAGAATGAACAGTTTAACGGGGTTTTCAGCCCGAGCAAAAACTACGCTTTTCGGCCCACGTCGATCCTAGTTCGGCCCCATCAGAACACCCGCGAAAACCGGGCTTTGTGGTGGAGCCGCCGGGTACTGCCCCCGGGTCCGTTGTGCTTATTGCACGCAGCAATTTATCGCCATATCCGGTTGCCCGGCACGGCCTATATAGCGCGTAATTGATGAATGAGAAGTGATCGGGTGCACAAACAAGAACGCCCGCCCTGCACGATAATGCAGAGCGGGCGTCTTATCGCAAATGCGGGCCGCTTACTTTTTAAGCGAATCACGTATCTCGGTGAGCAGCTCAATCTCGGTTGGACCGGCTGGCTCTTCAGGCGCCGCTTCTTCTGGCTTTTCCATCGCAGCTTGCACCTTGTTGGCGTAACGCACCAGCATGAAGATGATGAAGGCGAGGATGACGAAATTGATCACCGCCGTAACGAACGCGCCCCATGCAAGCACATTGGCACCGGCTTCGCGCGCAGCGTCCAAAGACATGCCCGCTTCGACTTCGCCCGATAGCACCATGTATTTGTTGCTAAAATCAACGTCGCCGAAAATCGCGCCAACAATCGGCATGATCAAATCAGAAGTCAGCGACGATACGATAACAGCAAAAGCCCCCGCAATGATGACCGCAACGGCCAAGTCCATCACATTGCCCTTGGCAATGAAATCCTTGAAATCTGAAAGCATATCTGTCCCTCTTTTTGTCCCGAAGTGTACGTATTTTACGCAGTGCTGGCGCGCTTGCCAAGCCGACCTTGCCGCTTGTGGATGACTTGAAAGGCCGCATCGGTTTGCTATATCTACAATACAGGCAATGAGTTGCCGGTCCTGCGCGCTGCGCAGCGACGCACCAATTGGAGGGACACACATGAATTTTCGCAACTTTGGCCGCGGCGTCATCATCGCCGCCGTTTCACTCACACTGGCCGCGTGCGGGATCAATTCCGTGCCTGCCGCCGAAGAAGAAGCGAAGGCCAAATGGGCCGATGTCGAAGCGCAATTCCAACGCCGCGCCAACCTCATCCCCAACCTTGCCGAAATCGTTCAAGGCGCCGCTGAAAATGAGCGCGCTATCCTGACCGAAGTCACCGAAGCCCGCGCCCGCGCGACCAGCATCAATGTGACCGCCGATGATTTGGGCGATGCCGACAAGATGGCCGAATTCGCTGCCGCTCAGGGCCAAATGAGCCAAGGTATTGGCCGTTTGCTCGCCAGTTTCGAAGCCTATCCGAACATTCAATCGAACCAGAACTATCTGGCCTTTCAAAGCCAGTTCGAAGGCACCGAAAACCGGATTGCCGTGGCACTGCGCGACTACAACGAAGCGGTCCGCGCCTATAACACCACGATCCGCACCTTCCCCGACACAATCGGCGCAAACATCATTCACGGCGCAGAGCCGCTTGCTCCTTATTCTGCTGTAACCGAAGGGGCCGAAGTCGCACCGACAATTGATATGTCGTCCAATTGAGCGGGCGATCGGTAACAATGCGTTTTAAGGTGCTCCGCTCCATCACGCTTGCATTGGCCGCGTTTATTGCGCTGCCGGCAATCATGGCCGCGACCCCGGCTGCGGCACAGGACTTTCCTGCGCTCAGCGGGCGCGTGGTCGATAATGCGGATATCATCCCCGCCGATGTTGAGGCGGAATTGATCGCCAAGCTCGAAGCGCTGGAGAACCAGACGCAGCGGCAATTGGTGGTCGCCACCGTGCCCGACCTCGATGGCTATGACATTACCGATTACGGATACCGATTGGGCCGCGAATGGGGCCTTGGCGATGCGGATCGCAATGATGGCGCATTGCTGCTCGTCGCGCCCAATGAACGCAAAGTGCGGATCGAAGTGGGCTATGGCCTGGAAGGGTATCTAACCGATGCCTATTCCGCGCTCATCATCCAAAACTTTATCATCCCGCGTTTCCGCGATGATGATTATCCCGGCGGGATTGTGGATGGAGCCGACGCCATCATCGCTCAATTGCAATTAACCCCCGAACAAGCGGCGCAAATCAACACGCAGGCGGCCGAAAACCGGTCAAGCGATGGCGGGTTTCCCATCGGGACGCTGATCTGGCTTGGCTTTATGTTCTTCTTTTTCGTCCTCCCGATCATTCGCGGCGGCAGACGGCGCAAATATCGCTCCAAAGGCAAAGGGCCCTGGGGTGAACGGGGCGGAGGACGCGGCAGCACCGCAGGCGACGTGGCCTCAAACATCATCCTTTGGGAAATCGGCAGCGCAATCGCCAGCAGCGCCCTTAGGGGCGGCGGCGGTGGCGGCGGGTTTGGCGGCGGTGGAGGTTTCTCCGGCGGAGGCGGATCATTTGGGGGCGGCGGCGCCTCTGGGGGGTGGTAGACGATGGGCTATCTGACACAAGAACAGCATAAAATCGTCTCCGACGCGGTTGGTGAAGCCGAATTGCACACCTCTGGTGAAATCGTCACCGTGCTGGCCGATCGGTCCGATGATTACAACGACGTCGCGCTGTTATGGGCGGCGGCGCTGGCCTTTACAGCGATGAGCATATTTGCAGCCTTTCCCTCGCCATCCTTGGGATTTTGGGACATGTTGATCGGCGGGTGGAGCCATGAATGGACCACTGGCGAGCTTGCCAGCATGACCATTGCGCTCGGCTTGATCGCATTCGTCATCGCATGGGCGGTGCAATTGTGGGAGCCGCTGAAATTTGCGTTGATCCCGGCCCCGCTCAAAAATGCGCGGGTCCACGCCCAAGCCATCAAGCATTTCAAAGTCGGCGCAGAACGCCGCACTCAAGGGCGCACCGGCGTGCTCATCTACCTTTCCATGCGCGAACACCGGGCCGAAATCACCGCCGATGATAGCATCGCCGAAAAAGTCGATGCCGAGGTTTGGGGCGAGGCAATGGGCGATATGCTGGCCGAGATTAAGCAAGGCCGCATCGCCGAAGGCATGGCCATCGGGGTGCGCGACGTCGGCTTTGTCCTCGCACAGCACTTCGCGCGCGGGGAAGATGATGAAAACGAGCTTCCCGACCGCTTGATCGAGGTCTAAGCCTCCTTTCATGGATGACAGCGAATTGATCCGCGATTCTGACGCGGACGAACCCGAAGAAATGATGTGGGAAGGCCGTTTCATAACGGCCAAACGGCGGGGACGCTGGGAATATGTCGGCCGTGCGCGGGGCATTCGCGCCGCTGCAATCATCGCCATTGATGAAGATGACGACGGCACCCGTCACGTCATTCTGGTCGCGCAATACCGCGTGCCGCTTGGCGCATTTTGCCTCGAAATTCCCGCTGGACTGGTCGGTGACGATGCAGGCGGCGAAAACGAAGATCCCACCGATGCCGCCGCGCGCGAATTGGAGGAGGAAACCGGCTATGCCGCAGACCGGATGGAGGTTCTCGGCGAGTTCTTTTCCTCCCCCGGCATGGTGTCGGAAAGCTTCACGCTGCTGCGCGCCAGCGGCCTTACCAAAATTGCAGAAGGCGGCGGCGTGTCGGGTGAGAATATCATCGTGCACCGCGTCGCACTGGAAGACTTAAGCGAATTTGTCGCCGCATGGCGCGCAGAAGGGCACGCCGTCGATGTGCGCATCGCCATGCTGCTGACACCGGAATATTTGGGAGATCACGATTATGACTAAACGTTGCGAAGGCAAACTCGCGCTGGTTACGGGCGGCGCACAGGGTCTTGGCCGGGCGCATTGCATCCGCTTGGCACAAGAAGGCGCGCGCGTTCTAGCCACCGATATCAACGGCGAAGGCGCGGCTGAAACGGCCGAAATTGTCAACGCCGAAATGGGTGCTGGCACAGCGTTTTCGGTTCGGCATGACGTGACCAACCCCGAAAGCTGGGAAGCCGCCGTGGATGCCGCCCGCGAAAATATGGGCGGGCTGAATGTGCTGGTCAACAACGCCGGAATTGGCGTGCCGGGCAATATCGAACAATGCGATTTTGACGATTGGAAACGGTGTTTTTCGATCAATGTCGATAGTATTTTCCATGGCTGTCAAAAGGCCCTGCCGCTGATGCGCGAGCACGCACCAGGGTCGATCATCAACATCTCCAGCATCGCCGGTCTGATCGCCAGCGACACCATGCCGGCCTATAACGCGTCCAAGGCCAGCGTTTGGATGCTGTCCAAGTCGATCGCGCTGCATTGTGCGAAAAAGAATATGCAGATCCGCTGCAATTCGGTGCACCCGACCTTTGTCGACACGCCAATCTTGGACGGAACCGCGCGCTCGGCGCAGCTCGACAAGGATGTTTTGCTGGAAAAACTGGCGCGCCAGATCCCGCTCAAATTCGTCGGCGAACCCAACGATATTGCCAATGCGGTGGTTTATCTCGCTAGCGACGAAAGCCGCTTTATGACGGGCGCAGAGATGAAACTGGATGGCGGTATTTCCGCGATGTAAGAAAAGAGGGGCCAGTGATGGCCCCTCCCGGTTCTCATTTCGATGTGTTTGGGTCTGCGGTGAAAACCGGGGCGGCACGCTGTGTCCCGCGTCAATCAATCCGCGATAAATGCAATCGCGAGGTAGATCAGAACCGGCAGACCAAAGCCCAAAAGCGTCGTGCCAACAAAGCCCAAGCGCCAGATCAAAGCATCAACACCCGACCAATTTGCAAGGCCTGAGCATACGCCGAACACTTTGGCGTCACTTTTATCAAGGCGAAATCCGTTCTGTGGCGGGCCGCCGTTGCGGTTTGTCAGATTGCTCATGCCAGGGCTCCCATAGACAGGGTGACAGCGGGGGAAGCGGGGATAATCGCGGCCGACATCAGGATGGCGGAGATTGCGAGGGCACCAAAACCAGCGACCATTCGTGCGCCTGTTGTGCCGGAAAGTTCAAAAAACGAGTACATTGTTGGGTCCTTTTTCAAAGTGTTGGTTGGTTTGAGGGTTAAGCCATGATGCCGGGGCTGGCAGGGATGATGGCGTATGCGAAGAATGCTGCCGAGATCACCACTGAGAAAGCGGCAGAGGCGAAGCGGGTTGCGGTTTCATTGGTGAACATCGTGAGGGTTTCCTTTGTTAAATGTGCTTGGGGTTAAGCGAGTGTTGGGCTGGCGGGGATGATTGCGTAAGCGAACAGAGTGGCCGAAATTACCAGCGAGAAAGCGGCGGCTGCGAGGCGGTTGGTTGTGTCAGTTGCGGTCATTTTAAAGTCTCCATTTGTGTGTTTGTCTGTTTTCCCAAGTTCGTCTTGGGGTCGCCAAATACATTGCAGGAGCCGTGCCAAACTCGAAAAACGGCGGAATTCCGGGATTTTTGAAAGATACATCAGTTTACGGGTTGTTCATCAAACCGAAAGATTGGGAATTTTCCCCAAGTGTTGGGATAGGGGATTTTCACAAGGCCGATGCTGGCGTTTGGAGGTATGCGTGCTAACCGGTTGATCAACCATGGCGCTCGCGAAAATCACCCTTCAGGACTTCCGCAATCATGCGATGAGCGAGTTGACCGGCACCGCCCACTTCAACCTGCTTGTCGGTGAAAACGGAGCGGGCAAGACCAACGTGTTGGAGGCGATATCTCTGCTAAGCCCCGGTCGCGGGTTGAGGCGCGCGGCATTGGCCGATTTGGCGCGCAACGCGTCGGCCGATGAACAACCCGGCGCATTTGCCATCGGGGCCAGCCTGATGGAGCAAGGGCAAGTCTCCGCCCGGATCGGCACATATACAGAGGCCGCGCGCCCCACGCGGCGCTTGGTGCGGATCAACGGCGCCGATGCCAGCGCCGGTGCGCTTTCCGAATGGCATGCCGTTTCGTGGCTGACCCCGGCGATGGACGGATTGTTCACCGACAGCGCGGGCGCAAGGCGGCGGTACATGGACCGAATGGCGCTCGCGATTGAGCCGAGCCATGCCAAAGCGGTCGGCCAGCTCGAAACGGCCCTGCGCGAACGCAACCGCTTGCTGGAGGAACACGGCGATGCCCGCTGGCTCGATGCCATCGAAGCACAGGCCGCCCAGCATGGCAGCGCGGTTGCGCAAACCCGCGCGCGGCTGGTGGCGATGTTGACCGATGAATTGTCCGCCCTGCCCCCGCAGCCGTTTGCGAGGCCCATACTAACCTACCGCGCTGGCGGGCCCTTAGACCCCGCCGACTTGCTGGCCGAGTTTGCCCGTGCGCGCCCGCGTGACCGGGCCGCGGGCCGCGCGCTATCGGGGCCGCACCGGGATGAATTGGAGGTCGCGATTGCACAAAGCGACATGACGCCCGGCCAACCCGCTGCCTCATGCTCCACGGGCGAGCAAAAGGCGATGTTGATCGCGATCACATTGGCGCATGGCGTCTTGGCGTCATCTGGGCGGCCCAACGTGCTGTTGCTGGATGAAGTGGCCGCGCATCTTGATCCTGTGCGCCGAACGGAGCTGTTCAATCGCCTGCGCATTGGGCGCGCGCAGATTTGGATGACGGGGACAGAACTTGCCCCGTTTGCCGATATCGAAGCCGAGGCAGCTGTCTGGCGTGTCAGCGGCGGAGCCTTGGAGCGGCTTTAGTTCTAGCTGTCTGCGTCTTCGGGTAAAGTCGCAGCCACCTCTTCCAAGGTTGCCGCAACCAGCGCCTCTATCCCTTCTGCCGTGGGGTGGATCCGGTCGGATTGGAACAGCGAAGCGTCCTCATAAATACCTTCGAGCCAGAACGGGATGAGATCAGCGCCGTATTCCTGCGCCAGCTCACCATAAAGCGCGTCAAAGTCGGCCTGATATTCGGGGCCGTAATTTGGCGGCGCGCGCATGCCCATCATTAGAACGGGGATTTCGCGCTCACGCAAAGTGGTCAGCATCGCTTCGAAATTGGCGCGTGTTTCCGCCGGCGACAGACCGCGCAGCAGATCATTGCCGCCCAGCTCCAAGATAAACAGGTCCGGTTTTTCCGTTTGCGCGTTGAGCGTAAATTCCAACCGCGTCAGTCCCGCCGCCGTGGTATCGCCCGACACACCGGCGTTCACAATTCGTGCGTTCGTTCCTTGGGCGCGCAAGGCCGCTTCGAGTTTGGCCGGGTAACTGTCGCCCGGATCGCGCAGGCCATATCCGGCAAACAAGCTGTCGCCAAAGGCGAGCACATCAATCTGCTGCCCCATCACCGGGATGGCCAGTTCGCCCTCTGCAATTGCGCCATTATCCGCCGGATTCGACGGCGCGGTCACCGTTTCTTCTCCGCAACTGGCCAAGGCCATTGCGCCGATGAAACCAACTGCGACCTTCGTGCGTTTCTGCCAGATGCCCATATTGATCTGCGAACCTTCCTGTTCGTACTTGTTTGAAACCCTTCTCTATCCCATCTGGTGACTGTGACCAATCCTACAACCTCCCCCACCGCCCCGGCCAAAGATCTCGCGATCAGCGCCCGCAATCTCACACTAACGCTAGGCAGCGACGCCGCGCCGGTTGATATCCTGCGCGGGATCGACCTTGATATCGAACATGGCGATGTCGTGGCGCTGCTTGGCCCCTCGGGATCAGGCAAAAGCTCGCTGATGGCGGTGTTGTCGGGCCTTGAGCGGGCAACGGGCGGATCTTTGATGGTGGCGGGGCAGGATTTCTCCAACCTCGATGAAGACGGCCTTGCCGCCGCGCGCAGAGGCAGGATCGGCATCGTGCTTCAGGCATTCCATTTGCTTCCCACTATGACAGCGGCAGAAAATGTCGCGACCCCGATGGAATTGGCGGGCAGCCCCGATGGATCGGCCCGCGCTGTTGCCGAACTAGAAGCAGTCGGCCTAGGCCACAGGATCGCGCATTACCCCACTGAACTTTCGGGCGGAGAGCAGCAACGCGTTGCCATCGCCCGCGCCACCGCGCCGCGTCCCGGATTGATTTTTGCTGACGAACCGACCGGCAATTTGGATGTGCACACAGGCGAGGAAATCGTTGAATTGCTGTTCGCCCGCCGCGCAGAGACGGGCGCAACCTTGCTCATCATCACCCATGACCCTGCCTTGGCTGCGCTGTGCGACCGGGTTTTGACCATGGCCGACGGTGTTATCGTATCCGATGAGCGCAAGGCAGCATCATCTGCCGAGGCAGCTGAATGAGCGAGAATTCCGCATTGGACTCTGGTCTGGGCTCTGGTTTGGGCTCTGGTCTGGGCTGGAGCGGCGCATGGCAGCTTGCTCAGCGCGACCTCAACGCGCGTTTTCGCGGATTGCGGCTGCTGTTGGTGTGCATATTCCTTGGCACAGCCGCGCTTGCCGCGATTGGCACGCTGACCGCTTCGATTGAGCGGGAATTGCAGTCTTCGGGTCAAGAATTGCTCGGCGGCGATTTGGAGGTTGAAATCTGGCAGCGCGACCTGAGCGCCGAGGAACTCGCGGCGCTGCGCGAATATGGCGAGATTTCGGGCGGTTTCCGGATGCAGGCGATGGCCAGCACCGATGAGGCCGCCGCACCGGTCGAATTGAAGGCTGTTGATGCCCAGTGGCCGCTCTATGGCGCCTTCACCATCGCCGATGGCGGCGAAGCCAGCGCCCCGACCGGAACAGACGCGTACCTAGCAAAGGGCGCGATGGACCGCTTGAATATCGCAGTGGGTGACACGTTCCGCATGGGCACAGTCACGCTGACCGCTGCTGGTGTGATCGACAATGAGCCCGACCGCCTGTCGGAAGGGTTCCAGCTTGGCCCGACGGTGATCGTCGCGCGCGGCGTGCCAGAGGCCGCCGGATTGCAGCAGCCCGGTTCGCTCTATGAAAGCAAATACCGCGTCGCCTTTTCAGACAGCTCCGCCGATCCCGAAGCGGTCGAAGAGGCGCTGACCGAGGCTTTCCCCAATGCGGGCTTTGATTTCCGAACCCGCGACCGCGCATCACCCGGCGCGGATCGATTTGTGCGCCAGATGAGCGATTTTCTGACGCTGGTGGGCCTTGCCGCGCTTGTCATTGCAGGCATCGGGATTGCAGGCGGCGTCTCGTCCTATCTCGACCAACGCCGGGCAAGCATCGCGACGCTCAAAGTGCTGGGTGCGTCCTCTCGCGATATTGTGCGTGTCTATGCATTGCAGATTGCTGTGGCGGCGATCATTGGCAGCGTGTTGGGTCTTGCCACAGGCGTCCTTGTGACACCGCTGCTTGGTGCGGCGCTGGATGGGTTGCTGCCGGTGGAGACCGGTTTTGTGATTGAGCCTGCTCCGCTGATCCTTGCAGGGACATATGGGCTGTTGGTGGCCTTTTCCTTTGCCGCTGCGCCTTTGCTGCGCGCGCGTTCATTCCCGGCGATGGCTTTGATGCGGTCGCGCATTGTGCCTTTGTCGCGGGATAAGCGCGCCTTGATCGCCACGGGAATTGGTCTTGCGGCGATCTGCGTCTTGGCCGTTGCTACCACCGCTCAACCGCTGCTTGCAGGCGGGTTCTTGGTCGGGGCGGCCGGCGCATTGATCCTGCTCGCCGGACTGGGTCTGGCCCTGCAATACGCCGCGCGCCGTATGCCGAGGCCCGCCAACCCAGTCGTGCGTTCGGCGCTGTCAAACATTCACCGCCCCGGCGCACCGACCAGCGCGCTTGTGACCGCGCTTGGCTTTGGTCTTGCTGCCTTTGTCCTGCTCGCCGCTATTCAAAGCGCGATTGACGGCAACATCCAAAGCCGCGTGCCGCAAGAGGCGCCCGATTACGTTGTTATTGACTTGCCGCCAGAGGGCGAAGAGCGTTTCTACGAATTGGTGCAAACCCCTTTCCCCGATGCCGAATTGCGCACGGTGCCCACGATGCGTGGCGCGATCCTCGCGTTCGGGCCAGAGGGAGACATGCAGCGCACCGCCGACCTTGAAGAAATTCCTGACGGCGCTTGGGCGCTGCGCGGCGAACGCGGCATCACTTATGCTGACACCCCGCCCGAAGGCAGCCGCGTGGTTGATGGCGAATGGTGGGATGCCGATCATGCGGGCGAACCGCTTGTCTCCATTGATGCCGAGTTTGCTGAGGCCGCTGGATTGGAAGTTGGCGACATGCTGACCATTGGCATTCTGGGCGTCGAGCGAAACGCAAGGATCGCCAATTTGCGTGAGATTGAGTGGGAGACAATGGGCTTTAACTTCACCCTCGTTTTCTCTCGCAATGCCATTTCCGACGCGCCGCACAAATTGTCCGCGACGATCGACCTGCCCGAAACGGTGGACCCTGCGGATCAAGGTCAGCTGCTGCGCGATATGGTGCAAGAATACCCGTCAGCCTCCGTCATCGAAGTGGGCGAGGTTTTGGTTCAGGCGCGCACTTTGCTGGAACAGGTTGGGCTTGCCACCCTCGCCGCCGCCGGTGTTGCGGTGCTTGCCGGATTGGCGGTGCTGATGGGCGCGATTGCTGCGGCCCGGGCCGCGCGGACATACGACACGGTGGTCCTTCGCGTCTTGGGCGCAAGCAGACGTCAGATCCTTGGCCTGCAATTGGCGGAATACGGCCTGATCGCGGCGGCGTTGGCTCTGGTGGCCTTGGCGATGGGTTCAGGCCTTGCCTGGGTGATTATCACGCAGCTGTTCGAATTTGACTGGCTGCCCGATTGGGGAGCCGTTCTGGCGGTTCTGGGCCTTGGCCTTGCGATGGTGCTGGCCTTTGCGATTGGCGGATCGCTACCGCTGCTGCGCGCAAAGCCGGCGCAGGCTCTCCGCGAGCTTTAAAGCTCTAAACCTTGAACATATGAAAAAGGGGCGGAGAGCATTGCTCACCGCCCCTTTTGCGTTTCTCGGATCGCGCCGCAATCAGGTGAAGGTCTCTGGATCAACCCCGCCCTTGGGATCGGGTCCAAAGCGGTTCGGACCCGGTGTGCCCGGCAGGAACATCAACACCAAGAATGCGATTGATGCCAGAAAGCCGATAAATGGAATGAACGATGCAACCAAGAAGCCGGGGTACCACCAACCGGACATATCCCGGTCGTGCAAGCGGCGCACCACAACGGCGATGCTTGGAATTAAGACCGCCAAAAAATAGAGTGAGAACAACAGCGAGGCTATCGTCGTTCCAATGCCAAAGCTGGCCATCATTGCCTCAGCCACAGCCTCATCCCCGCCGGGCATATTGGGATCGGCCACCGCCAAAGCGGAGACCATCGCGAAAAAGACTGGCGCGATCAGAACGGTGATCACAACCAGGTTCAACAGCGCAAAGCTCCAATATTCCATACGCCGCGAACGGCCTGCAAAATCGGCATAGCGTTTTAGCGGTAAGAGTGCCCAATGCATTTGTTATCCCCTCATAAGAATGCGCCCCAAACCACCACAAATCGCCGCGCACATCAATCCCGCCTAACCAGTGCTGTGGACGGTCTGCACGAAAAAGGGGCCCCGCCATCGCTGGCGGAGCCCCTCTTAATCAGTGGTTCTGATCGGTTTTGATCAGAAGCGGAAACGTACAACGCCGCCGTATGTGCGCGGCTGGTTCGGGTAACCCGAAACCGTGCCGGCCTGTGCAACACCGTCAAACACTGTCGTGATGAACTCATCGTCGAACAGGTTACGAGCGAACGCACCCACTTCAAGACCATTGTTCAGCACCAATGTGATCGAAGTGTTCACAAGGTTGACTTCGCGGCTGAATATCTGGGTGTTGCCGAGCGCAGCGTTAAAGGTTGGCAGGCCGTTGTTGATCGGCGTGTTGCTCTCATGGTTGTAATCGATACGGCTGATAAGGCGCGTACCGCTGTCCCATTCGTGCGTGTAGGTTGCGCTGGTTGCGATTGCGATTTCTGGAATACCAGCCGGGCGAACACCCGACAGATCGCCCAAGACGCTTCCTGGGAAGTCATCGAACAGCGGATCGAGGTAAGTCAGAGCAAAGGTGAAGACCAAGCCATCGGTTGGAACGATGGTTGCGTCGAATTCCGCACCCTTAACCGATTGCTGACCAGCGTTCTGAAGCGCAAAGCCTGTGCCGGTGAAGGCAAGGCTTTGGAAGCCGTCGATCGTTTGGTCGAACAGAGCAAGGTTAAAGCCAAATCCGTCCCACTGTGCCTTCATGCCGATTTCGTAGACTTCGGCATTCTCAGGACCAGCAAAACGCGTACCTGAGCTAAGGTTTGGAATGGCCAAACCAGCGTCCAGAATTGGCGAAGACGGCGCCGCGAAGGTCGAACCACCTGGGCCAGCGACAAAGTCGGCGCTGGATGGCCGGCTGTCACGCGACAGGTTGACCGAGCTGGCTTTAAAGCCGGTTGCGTAGCTGGCGTAGAGGTTGACTTCATTCGATGCCTGATAGGCAGCACGGAAGAGATACGTCAGCTTGTCATCGTTGGTCTTACCATCTTCGATTGCGTTCGGGATGGTCAGGAACGGTGGCTGGAATTGGAACCCAGCCAAACCGATCAGCGGGTTGATCGTTGGATCAAGCGCCGCCGCCAAAAGCGCGTCTTGGTTCGCCTGTGGCAGTGCCTGGAATTGGTCACGCGTGGTGACGCCGCCCATTGTGGCACCGATGATGAACGCATCGACAAGGTTGACCTGACCCAATGGATCCGGGCTAACCTGAGCCAACGCGAAGTCTTTGGAATCGTCGGTGTAGTTAAAGCCGCCGGTGAACACGAGGCCATCGACAGGTTCAAAATCAACCGTACCAAAGATCGAATAGGACGTGTTGTCCATGCTGAACGTTTCTTGGCTCAGCAAAGGCGTGCGGAAGATGCTTTCCTGCGGCAGGCCAAGGCCCGCTTCCACGCCGTTGAACACCGAAGGCGCCCCGCTCAACACATCAGCGGGGTTGCCGCCTGCGAGCAGTTCAAACACATCTCGAATATCAGCGCCATTTTGGATCGCACTGTCCTGGCTGATTTTCTCATCGAAGTAATACCCACCAAGCAGGAAGTTGAGCGGACCGTCAAAGTCTGACGTAATCCGGAATTCCTGAGTGAAGGTATCCACCGCCTGATCGCGAGTTTCTGTGGCAAGCGATGCGCTGGTGTAATCGATGTCCGAAAGGAAGAAGTTGCGCAGTTCACGGTAAGCCGTGATCGACGTCAACTGGATCGGGCCGGCGTTGTAATCCATTTGGATCGAACCGCCGTAATTTTCAACTTGGTTGGTTGGAACAAAGTTGAGGAATGCTTCGCGATTGAAGAATGTGTCTGCAGAGCCAATTTGGCCGCCAACAGCGTTGATCGCGCCAGATACTGGACCCGAAACGAGCGTGCCAACCTGACAGCAAACTTCGTCAATTTCAGAATAATCGACGATTGCGCGGATTTTGAAGTCCGAGCTTGGTTCGATCAGCAATTGGCCGCGAACGCCGTAACGGTCGCGGTTGTTTTGCTCTTCGCCAAGATTGACGATGGTCGAGTAACCATCGCGCTGTTGATAGTTGCCATCGAGCGAGAATGCGATGTTGTCGGAAATTGGACCGGTGACATCCGCTTTCAGGAAGACGGTGTTGAAATTGCCGTAAACCGCTTCGACGCTGCCGCCGAATTCAAATTGCGGTTCGCGCGTAACAACCGAGATAACGCCTGCCGATGCGTTCTTACCGAACAGGGTCGATTGCGGGCCGTTTAGAACTTCGATGCGCTGAACATTGGGAAGATCGCCCAGTGCCGCGGCCGAACGTGAGCGGAAAACGCCGTCAATAAAGACGCCAACCGATGGCTCGATACCAAAGTTGTTATCGCCGTTACCAAAACCGCGAATGATGAAAGTCGATGCTGACGATGTCTGCAGCTGGCTAACGCGCAGCGACGGAGTAACCGTTTGCAGATCGAGCACGTCGCGGATCTGTGCGTTTTGGAGCGTTTCGCCCGTTGTCACAGAAACCGAAATCGGCGTTTCTTGCAGAGTTTGCTCACGCTTTGACGCGGTCACGATGATTTGGTTGCTTGCTTGTGGTGCTTCAAGCTCTGGTTGCTCGCCGTCTTGGGCAAAAGCGACCGTTGGTGCAGAAACAGCAAAAGCCGCAGCGCCAGCCAGAAGGGTAAAGCGGTACGACCCGGCGACGCCGGAAGTATAGGAACGCATGGATTGTCTCTCCTCAAATCCCATCGATCGCTCACCGGATTGTTTTTATGCATCCCCAGATGCAGGCCCCGGCGGCCTCGATTGCCATCTGCAATAGGCCAGTGTTGCATCACCGACAAGCAGCTAACGCCTAGGATTGCGCGGGGTTTGCGGCCATTGTTGCAAGACCGACACACTTATATGGGCGGAATTACAGGCGGATTGCGCGTCAAAGCTTGCCGCCTTGCCATTGCTGCGCTAGGCGCGCGCTCACACCCGCTATTATGGTGCATCGCAACATCGCAGTGTGGCCTTCGGAGCTTTCCGTAGCGTCCACGAGCTTGTCGCTAACCCGCCACAAACGCACCCTACCCGCGCTCTACCAATGCGCAACGTCCGGTCTCAGCTTTTCTGAGCGCCGCCCATGATGGAAATTGACAAAAATGTCGGCAAGTTCACCGCAACGTCCAAATTCGCTCCGAAACATCGCAATTATTGCGCACGTTGACCATGGAAAGACCACTTTGGTCGACCAATTGTTCCGTCAATCGGGCACTTTCCGCGAAAATCAGCGGGTCGAAGAGCGCGCAATGGATTCGGGCGATCTCGAAAAAGAACGCGGCATTACGATCCTTGCCAAATGCACCAGCGTTGAATGGGAAGGCGCCGACGGCGAAACCACCCGCATCAACATCGTCGACACACCGGGCCACGCCGACTTTGGCGCGGAAGTGGAACGCATCCTCAGCATGGTCGACGGCGTTATCCTGCTGGTCGACAGCGCCGAAGGGGCGATGCCGCAAACCAAATTTGTGACCGGCAAGGCGTTGGCATTGGGCCTTAAGCCGATTGTGGTCGTGAACAAGATCGACCGCCCCGATGGCCGCCCGCAAGAAGTGCTCGACGAAGTGTTCGACCTTTTCACCTCGCTCGATGCCGATGATGATCAGCTTGATTTCCCATCATTGTGGGCCTCTGGCCGCGATGGCTATGCCAGTGATGATGAAAGCGCGCGCGAAGGCACATTGGCGCCGCTGTTTGAGCTGATTACAAAGCACGTCCCCGCCCCCAACCTCGACACCGGCGGCAAGTTCAGCTTCCTTGCGACCTTGCTCGACCGTGACAATTTCATGGGCCGTGTTCTGACGGGGCGCGTTCAGTCGGGCACCGTCAACGTCAACGATCCAATCCACGCGATCGACATGGACGGCAATGTCGTCGAAGTCGGCCGCGCAACCAAGCTCATGAGCTTTGACGGGCTGGACCGCGTTCCGGTTGAAACCGCGCAGGCTGGCGACATCATCGCGCTGGCTGGTTTGGAAAAAGCGACCGTGTCCAACACGATCTGCGATCCATCCGTGTCAGAGCCTATCGCCGCACAGCCAATTGACCCGCCAACACTCGCCATGCGTTTTTCTGTCAATGACAGCCCGCTGGCCGGCCGCGAAGGCAGCAAAGTCACCAGCCGGATGATCCGCGACCGTTTGCTACGTGAGGCAGAAACCAACGTCGCCATCCGCATCACCGAAGCCGACGATAAAGACGCGTTCGAAGTCGCTGGCCGCGGAGAGTTGCAATTGGGCGTGTTGATCGAAACCATGCGCCGCGAAGGGTTTGAGCTGGGCATCAGCCGCCCGGTCGTGCTGTTCCGCGAAGAAAACGGTCAGCGTATGGAGCCATTTGAAACCGTCGTGATCGACGTGGACGATGAACACTCCGGCACCGTGGTTGAGAAAATGCAGAAGCGTAAGGCTGACCTTACCGAAATGCGCCCATCAGGCGTGGGCAAGACCCGCATCACTTTCTCAGCCCCATCGCGCGGCCTGATCGGCTATCACGGCGAATTCCTGTCCGACACGCGCGGCACCGGCATCATGAACCGCCTGTTCGAAAAGTATGACGCTTACCGCGGCAACATTGACGGACGCAGCAACGGCGTTCTCCTTTCCAACGGAAACGGCCTGTCCAACGCCTATGCGCTTAATATGCTGGAGGAGCGCGGCGAAATGTTCATCGGCGCCACTATGGAAGTGTATGAGGGCATGGTGATCGGCGAGAATTCCAAGCCGGACGATCTGGAAGTGAACCCGATGAAAGCCAAGCAGCTTTCCAACGTGCGCTCCACCGGTAAAGACGACGCCATCCGCCTAACGCCGCCGCGCCGGATGAGCCTTGAGCAGTCCATCGCCTATATCGACACCGATGAAATGGTCGAAGTAACCCCGCAGTCGATCCGCCTGCGCAAAACGCTGCTGTGCCCACATGAGCGCAAAAAGGCGAACCGCAAGAAGAAGGTGTAAGACGTAACCGCTGCCTGACCTTAATCACCTCGAACAGATGCGCCCGGCATCGTTCGAGGTCATTGCAGGCCAAAGCGTCGCTATCCGCATGAACTGAATGGACGCATTTGTGTGTAAGCCAATTGCGCTGGGCCAATCATTGGCCTAGCCCGTTGGCTTATGGGCATTTCTTGGAAAGTCATCCTGCTCGTCGTCGGCATTTCGACGCTCACTTTGCGGGCATTGCTGGACAGCCAATTTGCAACGACCACGCTGGTCTATATCGCCGTGCCATTCCTGATCTCCCTCGCGATTGCGTACTTAACGAAGCAAAGCGAGAGCCGCTCTTGGTTGATGCGCTTCCTGAACCATCTGCGCATCAGCTCCATCATCTTCTTCGCAACGTCGGTGGTCTTGTTCGAAGGCTTCATCTGCATTTTGATGTTCATGCCGATTTACTATCTTTTCGTGTGCATTGGCTTCTTTGTCGCGGCTCAGTTGTACCCGGTTCAAGACGATTCAATCGAAAGCCTGAAAAACACCTTCAAAGCATACGCCGTTCCGGTGGCGGTGTTGATGCTGGTGACGGAGGGTTTGACCCCCTTCACATCGGTGGAACGCACTGGCGGCGCGACATTTGTGGCTGAAAGCGATCAGTCGATTGAACAATTGCAGGCGAATATGGCGAAACCGATCACCTTTGAATCGGATCGCCACTGGTTCATGGAACTGTTCCCGCTACCGGATCAGATATCCGCCGGTACGTTGAATCAGGGGGACGTGCACAAGCTGCATTTCACCTATCGGCGCTGGCTTTTCACCAATGCGCACACGGGCGAAATGCACATTAAGATCGCCAAAGTCAGCCCCGATCACATCCGTACCGAGATAACTCGCAACGATTCCTATCTCGCCAACTACATGCATATTGATGGCACCGATGTGCGTTTCACCGAGCAGTCCGATGGAACGACCCGCGTCGCGCTAACCGTGCGCTATGAACGCAGCCTCGATCCGTCATGGTACTTTGGCCCAATGCAGCATTTTGCCGCCCGTCAAAGTGCGAAACAATTCCTAACCGACATCATCATGCGCCACCCTGTTGAAGAGATCGTTCAGGAGCCGTTTGATGGGGCATAGTCTGCAAAGTGGCAGCGCAGCATTCAAGGTCAATTCCCTCACCGGATTGGACACAGCTGATCCGGGTAAAGGGCGGGTCGTTTGGGACCCCGCTCGTTCGCTTTGGAACACAGGCTTTATACTCGGCGCGCTTATTCTTGGCCCGCTTTATTTTAGCTGGGGCGGGTTTTTAGCGTTCTTGATCCTTTCTGCGGTTACATTGTGCGCGGGCCACTCGGTTGGTTTTCATCGCCGATTGATCCATCGCAGCTTTGAATGTCCAAAGTGGCTGGAGCGCCTGATGGTTTATTGCGGCACTTTGGTGGGAATGGGCGGTCCAATCTGGACCATCGGTCTGCATGACAGCCGCGACTGGGCACAGCGAGAGGAAGATTGCCATTGGTTCCTTCGCCATGGAAAGCCGATGTGGATCGAGGGATTTACCTATCTCAATTTCAAACTGATCTTGGACAATGCGCCCGGTTTCGACCCCGGTGATGCGATCACAAAAGACAAATTTTACCAGTTCCTGCAAGCCACATGGATGTTGCACCAACTTCCGGTCGCGCTGCTGCTTTATGCCGTTGGAGGCTGGAGCTGGGTTGTATGGGGCGTCGTCGTCCGCGTGGCAGCATGCATTTCCATGCATTGGTACATTTCCTATATCGCCCATACGCGCGGGCCGCAGGATTGGCATTTGGATGACGCGGCCTTGCAGGCGCACAATGTGCCAATCTTGGCGATCCCGACGATGGGTGAAAGCTGGCATTGTAATCACCATGCATTCCCGCGTTCAGCGGCGCATGGGTTGTACCCCGGACAGATTGACCTTGGGTTTCAATTCATCCGTCTTTTGGAAAAAGCGGGATTGGCGTGGGACATAAAGCTGCCGCACAACCTTCCTCCACGACCGGGCATTTCGCCCGTTACAGAACGCGCAATGTCGATTGCAGCCCCCGGTCAAAACGAAGTTTCAAAGCGCAAGCATGACGGATGACACAAAGTCCGAGCGTGTACAGGCGTTCAGGCGCCAGCATGGCCTTGCCTTGGACGAAGAGGCGAAGTCGATTTGGATGGCCACTTTGGGGCCATTTGAATTCCCACTGCCCAATTGGCGTTGGCGACGTGAAATTGTTGCTGCTCATGATGAACACCATATCCGCACCGGATATGATACAAGCGCAAAAGGCGAGTTGCTCGTTGCATCTTGGGAATTGGGTGCCTGCGTTTATGCAGACTGGCGCGCTCGATTGCTTTGCCGAACCCTGATGATGATTGGTCTGCTTCGCTATCCAGCACAGGTGATTGGTGCATATCGCAGAGGCAAGTTCGAAGCCGGTCTGTGAGTTTTCCTACTCCGCCCCCTTCCCCTAAGCTGCGCGCCCTTTCCCTTTGATCAAGGTCGCCTGCGTATGGTTGCGAAGCGTCATTTTTGCCCCAATTCGCCGATGCACCTCCGGTTGCGCCCGCCAAAACTGGAAGTTGACACTCTGCCGCGCCGATTTCGCGGATTTTCGTTCGCTTTCAACGTTCTGCGGTCCAACCATAGTTTTCTAAAGCATAGGGTTATGCGGTCCGCGCACACCGCAATCCGGCGCTTTGGTGGCCAAGCGCGCCCGCGCCTGTTACCGGCCAGCGCATCATGAACACAGCTACACTCCTATCTCTCGCCGCCTACTTCATCCTGATGATCGGGATCGGGCTTTACGCGTGGCGTAAGTCGACATCTGACAGCGCGGGCTATCTGCTGGCCGGGCGCAATCTGCCGCCGTCGGTTGCGGCGCTGAGCGCGGGTGCTTCGGATATGTCGGGGTGGCTGCTGCTTGGCCTGCCGGGGGCGCTGTATCTGACCGGGCTTAGCGCGGCGTGGATTGGGATTGGGCTGTTCGTGGGGGCGGCGGTCAATTGGGTCGTGGTTGCCCCGCGTCTGCGCGCGCAGACAGAGGAGTGCGGCAATGCGCTGACCATTCCCCAATTCCTCGCCAATCGCTTCCCCGATCAGGGCACGAACCTGCGCGTGATCAGCGCGGTGGTCATCGTGGTGTTCTTCACTGTCTACACCGCTGCGGGCCTCGTGGGCGGAGGCAAGCTGTTCGAAACCGCCTTTGCCGGGGTTCTGCCGGATGTGGGACTGTCGGACTATCTGCTCGGCATCATCATCACCGCCGGGATCGTGCTCGCCTACACGATGGTGGGCGGGTTTCTGGCGGTCAGCCTCACCGACTTTGTGCAAGGGATCATCATGGTTCTGGCGCTGGTCATCATGCCATTGGTGGTCCTGATGAGCGGCGACGGAGGCGGCGCTTCGTTTGACGCAGTGCCCGTGGACGGGTTCCTCAGCCTGACCGAAGGGGTAACGCTGCTTGGCTTCATCAGCGCGGTGACATGGGGCCTTGGCTACTTTGGACAGCCGCACATCATCGTGCGCTTTATGGCGATTGATACGGTGGCGAAGGTCGCCCGCGCGCGCACTATTGGCCTGTCGTGGATGGCGGTTGCCTTGATCGGCGCGGTCGGAGTTGGCATTTGCGGACGCGCTTATGCTCAGGCGAACGGTATTGTGGTGGAGGATGCGGAGACGATCTTCATCGTGCTGGCTGAATTGCTGTTCCACCCGGCGATCACCGGGTTCCTCTACGCTGCCCTACTGGCCGCAATCATGAGCACGATCTCTTCGCAATTGCTGGTCAGCTCCAGTTCGCTGACAGAGGACTTCTACCGCCTGTTCCTGCGCAAGGAAGCGGGCGAACGCGAAGCGGTCAATGTCGGGCGCGTCTGCGTCGCTTTGGTGGCGGTGGCTGCGATGGTGCTTGCAAGCAACCCGGACAGCGAAGTCCTAGGGCTTGTCGCAAACGCGTGGGCCGGGTTTGGGGCCGCGTTCGGCCCGCTGATCATCCTTTCCCTCATGTGGAAGGGCATGACCGGCTCTGGCGCGGTTGCTGGCCTAGTCACTGGCGCCGTGGTGACGGGTGTCTGGATTAGGCTTGGCCTCAACGCCGAAATCGGCGGCGGAGAAGGCCTGTATGAAATCGTCCCCGGCTTTGCTGCGGCGTGGATCGCGATTGTCATGGTGAGCAAAATGACGGCGGGAAGCGAGCAACAGCCGTCCCCCGCAAATTAACTCATCCAAACCTGTAACCGCGCACGCTCCCCGCGCGAACCACCCCAATGAACCGTCGGCGCATTTCCGATTGCAGTTATTGGAGCCTTAAATGACCCGCCTCTTCCTCTTGATCGCCGCAATCGGCGCCGTCGTTATTGGCGCGATGCAATTGAATGCCCAGGCCAACACCGCTGGCTGGCAGACCTATGATGAGGCCGAGTTCATGATGGCGCAGGAAAAAGGCAAGACCATCGTTGTCGACATCTACGCCGATTGGTGCCCAACCTGCCGCGCTCAGGCCCCAATCCTTGACGAATTGCGTCAAGAACGAGCAAGCGGTGAGGTGTTGTTTGTAAAAGTGAATTTCGACGAAGAGAAGGCGTTCCTGCGCGCGCACCGCGTCCCGCGCCAGTCGACCGTCCTTGTGTTTGATGGCACCACCGAAGTCGCCCGCTCCATCGCAGAGACCAACCGCGCGCGGCTGCGCTCTGTTGTGCTCGGCGCGCTGTAAGCGTTTCCGCGTCACAGTTTCGGGCTAACCCACTATGCTTTCCAGCGCGCTCTTGTCCTTTGTCGCGGGGCTCGTGACGATCCTCAATCCGTGCGTCTTGCCGCTTGTGCCGATCCTTGTCGCATCGGCATTGGGCAAGAGCCGGTTTGGCCCGCTGGCGCTTGCTGGCGGTTTGGTGGTCAGCTTTACGCTGTTTGGCTTCACCGTCATCGCGTTCGGTTATTCGCTTGGGATCAATGAGCAATTGGTTCGCCTGTTTGCGGGCGCAATGTTGGCGATCGCTGGCGTCGTGTTGCTCGTCCCGCAGGCTCAAGCTGCGCTATCCGCAGCGGCTGCTCCCATTGCCAATTTCGGCGATCAAAGGCTGGCTAAGATAAGCGGAGAGGGATGGCAGGGACAGTTTGCGGTCGGCCTGCTGCTCGGCATCGTATGGGCGCCATGCGTAGGCCCTACGCTTGGCGTTGCGATTGCCGCGGCCAGTCAGGGCGAAAACTTGGCCGGCAGCTTTGGCATTTTTGCGATCTTTGGCCTGGGCGTTGCGACCTCCGTCATTGCCTTTGCTTACGGCTCTCGCAAGGCAATCGGTGAACGGCGCAAGACGCTCGGCTGGCTTGCAAAATACGGAAAGCCTCTGTTTGGTGGAGCGCTGCTAGTCGTCGGGCTGATGGTGATGACTGGTTTTGACAAAGTGATCGAGATTGCAGTTTTGGACCTTCTGCCGACTTGGCTGATTGAATTCACTACCCGCTATTGAACATCGGGGGCTCTGGCCTCTCCTCCCTTCGGCCTTCCCTCAATAAGAGCTTTGCTCCATATTCCCTTAAACCAAGGGAGGATATGCAATGAGCAAAGCGAACGAACCCCGTGTCACCGGATTGGGCGGCGTTTTTTACGTGGCCCCTGATCCAGAGGCCACGCGCGCATGGTACCGCGACAAACTGGGCGTGGACGGCGAATATGGGCCGCAGCTTGCATGGTCAGAAGAACCCAAGCCCAACCCATACTCCCTGATCAGTCACTTCAAAGACGATGCCTATATCAAGCCGGGCAAAGGCGGTTTTATGATCAACCTGCGCGTCAATGATCTCGATGGATTTGTCGAAGTCCTTAAATCACGCGGTGTCGACGTGCTCGACACGGCTGATGAAGGATATGGTAAATTTGCGTGGGTCCTTGATCCCAATGGTGTTAAAATCGAACTTTGGGAACAAGTTGAAGAGGCGCTCCCCTAAAACTCTGATAACTCGGGACTTAGAGGACATACGGAACATCCCGTATGAGGCCGTTTGGGTTTGACCAAGTTTAGATATTCCCGTTTCGTTAACCAATACACCGTAGTGGTCCTTAAGTATGACCCACTCGGTATATCTACGGGCTCTGGCCCCTATCTTCGCCGCCCTCGCGCTTTCAGGGTGCGGCTCCGTTATTCCTTCCGCTATTGCTGGCGGCAGTTCGAGCAGCTCTACGAGCGCCTCGTCAAACAATGGCGGTGCTTACACTCGGGCAACCCCGCGCCGCGTTGCATCGACTCCGCAAAGCATTGCTCCGCGTGCTGGCGATTCAGCGTGCATCACCAATCTCAGTGCAGCGGGCGCTCGGTTTAACTCTCTGCCGGACACCTACGCCGCACCCGGTTGCAACCGACTGGGCACGGTCCAACTGTCCGCCTTGGCTGGCGACAGCGGACAATTTGGGATCAGCAATATTGGCGCGGTGCAATGCAAAGTCGCCAGCGCATTTGGCAATTGGGCACGATTTGGCGTGGACCGCGCCGCGCGTCAGATTTTGGGCAGTCCGCTGGCCCGGATTGAAACCATGGGCAGCTACGCCTGCCGCAATGTCGCAGGATCTGATCGGCGATCCGCCCATGCCCGGGCAGAGGCGATCGACGTGTCGGGCTTTGTCCTTGAAGACGGCCGCCGAGTTTCTTTGATTGACGATTGGGACAGCGGCACAGCGGCAGAGCGCGAATTCCTGCGCGTGGTGCACAGCAGCGCCTGCAAACGGTTTGGCACTGTGCTTGGCCCCGAATACAACCGCGCCCATGCCGACCACTTCCATCTTGAAGGCGAAGGTGCGGGCTCCAGCTTCTGCCGTTAAGGCAAACGAAACACGGCCCCGACATCACAAGAATGCCGAGGCCGTGCGGGCACCGAAAGGGGAATAGGGGTCGCCCCATCGGGAAGTTAATCCCACTCGATTGACCGAGCGGGAGTGACCTACGTTTGTATCTCTATTTTGGGCTCAAGCTTGGCTTCGAGCTTCAATCGCACCGCCTCTGCGGCATGGCGGGCCCCAAGTTTGTGCATCATATTGGCGCGGTGAATTTCGACCGTTCGCGGGCTGATGTCCAATTCACGGGCGATGACTTTGTTGCTGCTGCCTTCCGATAGCCAATCGAGCACTTCGCGCTCTCTTGATGACAGGCTGGAGATGCGGTCGCGGGCCTCAATCATGCGGCGACGGGCGGCGCCAAAGATTTCGGCTTCTTTCTCTATCCGGCTCAAGCATCGCTCAAATCGTTCGGTTTCAAGCGGAACCGAAAGGTAGTCGAGCGCGCCCGCCTTTATCGCCTCCACGATGCGTCCCGGTCGGGGGTCTGCATCAATCGCAATCAAAGGCAGCCAAATGCCCAACCGGCTGAGGCGTTCAAGGATCATAGCGACCCCGCCTTCCTCCGGCGTATCGCGGGCAATAATGATCCCTTCGCGTGGTGGGTGAACGGATAATTCGGACAGATCGCCATATACTTCTGAGTGATGACCGAGTGAGAACCCGATCCTCGCCAATTCAGCACGGTGACGGCTGTTTGAATCGATGAAGTGGAGTGATGCTTTTCTAACCATGAGCCGGTTGGTGCGCGCCAACCGGTGTTAATGCATCACAGACTCAAACCGATCTGGTGGTATGGTTGCTTAGTGCGAAACCAAACCGGCTGGAAAGCTCAGAAAACTATCTCCGAAACGAACCATAAAATCCCTAAGCATTCGCCGTAATTGCTTTTTTAGCCGCGCAGGACTCACGGCGAATCGAAGCTGTAGTCCGGCAAAGAGTGGAATGCAGAGCGCAGGGCCTCACCCCAATTCGACGATATCGTGTCGAAATACGGGTCATCGGCGGTCACACGGTGTTGGTGGGTCGGAGCGAAATCATCTTTCCCAATCACCAACAGATCGAGCGGCAGGCCCACGGACAGGTTCGCCTTTAGCGTGGAATCAAATGACACCATCACCAATTTCACGGCGTCTTCAAAGCTCATATCGTGATCATAACCCCGGATCAGGATCGGGCGGCCATATTTGGTTTCTCCGATCTGAAAAAACGGCGTGTCCGAGCTGGCTTCGATAAAGTTGCCTTCGGGATAGACCATGAACAGGCGTGGCTCCATGCCGGCAATCTGCCCTGCGACAATCATTGACGCGGTGAATTTGCCCCTGCCTTTATCGCCATTCGCTTTTTGCTGTGTGTCGATGGTTTTGCGCAGCAATTTGCCAATCTCGCTCACCACGCTGAACATGGTGGGACCGTTCAGCAGCGTTGCTTCGCGGTCTTCGGGTTGTTTGGAGCGTTCTTCCAATTGGCTAATCACGGCCTGTGTCGTCGCCAAATTGCCGGCGGTCATCACCGCAATCATCCGTTCGCCGGGCACATTCCAATGGAACATCTTGCGAAACACAGAGATGTTATCGACGCCAGAATTTGTGCGCGTATCGCTCATCAGGACAAGGCCTTTGTCCACCATCATGCCGACGCAGTAAGTCATCGCGAATTCTCCGAAAAACAGGCGCGGGCAAATAGCCTAAGCACAGGCCTGCGCAAGCCCTATTGCTGCTGGTTCGCTGTTTGCTGTTCAACCGTGACATCTACGGTAAGCACCTGCTCGGTTGAACCAAAGCTGATCCCGGTCACGGGCGCAGCGTCGCGGTAATCGCGTCCAGTGGCGACGCGGACATAGCGCGGATCGGGGCTGATCCCGTTGGAAATATCAAACCCGACCCACCCCAGACCATCAATATGCGCCTCCGCCCAAGCGTGGGTTGCCTCTTGTGATATCCGGTCATTCATCATCAGATAGCCGCTGACATAGCGGGCCGGAATATCGGCAGTGCGAGCGGCAGAAATGAATATGTGGGCGTGATCCTGACACACTCCGCTGCAATTGGCAGCGGCTTCTTCGGCGGTGGTGGTGACCTGACTTGTGCCGGTTTGGTAGGTCACAACATCGCGGATGTGCGCAGACAGGGCGTGAAGGTAATCAAGCTTTGATCCTTCCTCCGACGCTTTGGGAAAAACTGGCACGTCACCCATCAATGCGCGCAATTTTGGCCCCGGTTTGGTCAGCTTCGTCTGCCCCAGAAAGCTCCACAGCGGCAGATGACCTGAGTGGTGCCCAATAACGCCCGCATTGTCTTCGGTTTCCACCGTACCGCGGCAGGTGATCGTCACGTCGCTGGCCCCCGGCTCAACCGCGATCAACGTCACTGTGTTGTAGTTTTGATCGTCAAATTCCAGTTCGAGATGCGCGTTCTCATACTGCATTGTCCAATCGAGAATTTTCTGGCCCTGCGTTTCTTTCGGCGTCAGGCGCAGACGTTGAAGCGCGTGCACCACGGGATCTTTGAAAGAATACCGGGTCGTGTGGCTGATCGACAGTCTCATGCCCGGCTCCTCATGACAAAAACCTGTAATCTTCGCCGATCGCATCTGCGATCGCGGCGTTGCGCGCGATGTAGTCGATCAAAAATTGATGCAGACCGTTTTCGAAAATCTGCTCCACCGTCAGGTCACTCATATCCATATCGGCTTCGCGCATAAGTTCGTTAGAGCGCCCCTCTTTCCCATGCATCCGCGCCAGAGCGGCAAGGTTCAAACGCTGCGCGCTGCGACAAAAGGCGAGGCTGCGCGGGAATCGGTCGTCCAGCACGAGGAATTCGACAATCCCGCGCGCGTCAATCTGACCTGCGTTTAGCCAGGTGTAAGCGCTGGATCCGGCGACCGACCGCAAAACCTGATCCCATTGCCCAGTATCGAGGCTGGACCCGACGTGCGATAGGGAAGGAAGCAGCAAGTAATACTTCATATCGAGAATTCGCGCGGTGCTTTCCGCACGCTCAATAAAGGTGCCTGCGCGGGCAAAGTGATACCCTTCGTTGCGCAAAACAGAGCCATCGAGCGCGCCGTGCACTTGGGTGCCAGTGCGGCGCAAGCACGAAACAACTTCGCCTACCTGCCCTTGGCTGACTGGACGCGCCAAAAGCTTGTCGAGCTTCATCCAGTTTTCGTTGACCGCTTCCCACACTTCGCTTGAGATATTGGTCCGCGCGGTCCGGGCGTTGTTGCGCATGGCCGCAAACATTTCCCGCACATTGGCGGGGTTCGACTTTTCGCGCAGCACGAAATTCCACACCGAGGCCCCGTCATAGGTGTCATGCACGGCTTCAAATTGGGGTTTTTGCCCCAGCGTCGCGATGACGGACCGCCATTCCGCCTCCGCCGTTTCCAGATCACGCGTGAGCGCCATACGAAGGCCCGCATCCAGCAAGCGCGCAGTGTTCTCCGCCCGCTCAAGATAGCGGAACATCCAGAACAATCCATTTGCGGTCCGGCCTAGCATTGGTTCACCTTGGGCATCAGTCCTTGAGCACCCAAGTATCCTTGGTGCCTCCGCCTTGCGAGGAATTGACCACCAAGGATCCCTTTTTCATCGCGACCCGAGTCAGCCCTCCCGGTGTAATGTCGATCCCATCGGGTGAAACCAGCACATAGGGCCGCAGATCGACGTGGCGCGGGGCGAGGCCTTTCTTGGTGTAGATCGGACAGGTCGACAGCGAGAGCGTCGGCTGAGCAATGTAATTGTCTGGGTTCGCCTCCAGCTTGGCGCGGAATGCCCGTATCTCTTTCTTGGTCGCGGTCGGCCCGATCAGCATCCCATATCCGCCCGAACCGTGCACTTCTTTGACCACCAGCTCTTCGAGATTGTCGAGCACATAGGCGAGGCTGTCGCTGTCGGCGCAGCGCCACGTCTCTACATTGGGTAGCAACGGTTTTTCGCCAGTATAAAATTCGACGATTTCCGGCATGAAGGAATAGATCGCCTTGTCATCTGACACTCCCGTGCCCGGCGCGTTTGCGATGGTCACACCGCCAGAGCGGTAGACATCCATTATGCCCGGCACGCCCAGCACGCTACCGGGTTCAAAGGTCAGCGGATCGAGATAGTCATCATCCACCCTGCGATAGATCACATCGACCGGTTCATATCCGCGCGTCGTGCGCATCTGAACCCGGCCACCGACCACCCGAAGATCGCTGCCCTCCACCAATTCCGCACCCATTTGATCGGCGAGAAACGCGTGTTCAAAATAGGCCGAATTGTAGATGCCGGGCGTGAGAACCGCGACGTTCGGTTTGCCTTCACATTTTGGCGGAGCACACGCTGCAAGGCTGCGCGCGAGCCGGCGCGGATAGTTAGAAACGCTTTCGACACCGGCTCGGCTAAACAGATCGGGGAACATCCCCATCATCGTCTCGCGATTTTCCAGCATGTACGACACGCCCGACGGTGTGCGCGCGTTATCCTCCAACACGAACCATTCATCCGGTCCGGTGCGTACCAGATCGATCCCAACGATATGTGTGTAAATCCCGCCCGGCGGGGTCATGCCGACCATATGCGGCAACCACGCATCATTGCCCCGCAGCAGCCGTTCAGGCAGGCGTCCGGCACGGATGATCTCTTGCCGATGATACAGATCATAAAGGAAGGCGTTGAGCGCCCGAACGCGTTGCTCAATCCCGCGTTTTAATCGGCGCCATTCGCCCGCGGAAATGATCCGCGGCACCATGTCAAAAGGGATCAGGCGTTCTTCAGCCTCGTCCTCGCCATAGACATTGAAGGTAATACCAATGCGGCGAAAGCTCTCATCCGCTTCGGAATTCTTTCGTTCGAGCCAGGCCGGTTCTTGTTCATCATACCATCCGCTATAGCCGCGATACGGCTCGCGGATGGCGCTATCCGCATCGAACATTTCGTCAAAATTCGGAATTTGTTCGGCCACCGACACCCCGTTGCTCAAAGAATTTCGCTGCTATCAAAGAATGTTGTAATGGTCCTACTGCAAATGGGAAGTCTTATTCCCGTTCAAGCTCTGCCAAAACAGCCAGAATGGATTGCGCCGTATAGGTAAAGCCCGCGTGAGTGCAGCGCAGAGCCACTGCGCGGTCGCGTTCTCCCGGCTGCCCGGCGGCGCTGCGAGGGGCGATGCAGCCATCGCCGGGGCTCCACAATGCAATGGTTTCCACCGGCGGTTTTGCTGCGAGATCGACGTCGATTGGGGGTTGGTCGACCCGGTGCCCGGCGATCGCTTGATACGCGCGCCAGACATTGTTCGCGCGCGGCGATCCAGAGAACGGCGATCCCATAGTGATCACTTTCGAAATTCGGTCAGGGTGACGCTTGGCGAGTTCGCGCGCATAGAGCCCGCCCAAACTCCAACCGAGCAATACGGCCTGATCGTCATAGCGGTCGCAAACCTCGACCAGCCGCTCTTCCAGCCGCTCCATCGACGCCTCCGCCACGCCCCAATTGCGGCCCAGTCCCCAACGCTTTGTCCGGTGCCCCGCTTGCTCCAGCTTTTGCGCCATATAGCGCATCCGGTTGGGGCCTGTGGCAAAGCCGGGCATAATGATGATCGTTTGCGGCCGCTTGGTACGCGGCACCTTTAACCGGCGAAACGGCCTGCGCGCAGGCTCCAGCAACAGCTCCAGCTCGCCCATAAAGCGCAGCAGATCAGGCTTGCCCCGCTCCTGATCAGGATAATCCTCCGTCGCAAGCGCAATGCGCCGAGCCACTTCGGTCTCGCTCAGGGCGTTCTTGGGAATATCCAAGAGGTTTTCGCGTTTTGTCATTGAGCCTGCGAAAATAGCCTACGCCAGTGAATAGGCAATGAAGAGTTCGCGCAAACGCTTTGAATCACAAACAACAAGGGCGGGAAAGGCTTGCCCTCCCGCCCTTAGTCGGTGCTCGGCCTGCGCGCGCCTATTCCGCTTCGTCGCCCGTGCATTCGCCGGTGCGCTTGCCCTGGCTTGTGGCGATGATCTTCATATTGCCCATTTCTGAGCCTTCCATGGCGATGGTCATTTCCATGTCGTATTCATCACCAGTGTAGGTGCCGGTGTTGGTGATCTGCGCATCCCCCGAAGCCGGGTCAGTGCAGGTCATTTCCATATCAATGGTACCGCCTGAAAACGTGAATTTTTGATATTCGCAATCGGCGTTTTCATTGCCTGCGAACATTTCCGCCTGCGGCTGCGACGCTTGTTCAGGCGTTACGCAGGTTTGGGTGGTGTTTACCTGGCCCTTCATCGCTTCAAGAACCGGGCCAACAAAGCCGCGCGCTTCTTCGGGAAGAGCTTCTTCATCAAATTCAATATCGACGAATTCAACCGTGTTTTCCCATTGGCCGGGATTGATCTCAATGTCAGAGACGGCCGCGTCGACCTCATCCTGTGTGATGGTGCCGTCACCATCGGCATCCACATCAGTGGTGCCGCCGCATGCCGCCAACGCCAAAGCGGACACAGCCGCTACAAAATAGGTTTTCATAAAATCGTTCCTCGTTGAAAATCGTCGAACTACGGCGGGATTTAAGAGCACGCTCCGGTGCGTTCCTGCACGATGCGCATGGTCATTGTGCCCGGCCCAATGCCAAAATCCCCTGTCATGGTCATTGTCACATCCGATGATGTGCTGGTCCCTGTTCCGGTCATTTCCATCACCATCTCGCGCCCATCAACATCGCACGTCATGGCCGCATCGATCCGTCCGCCGCTCGCGCTAAAGCGTTGGTACGAACACTCACCCTGCTGCGTGCGGTTCATGACTGACCGGTACCCTTCTTCGACCTCTGCCTCTGTCAGGCAGTAATCAAATTCGCGGTTCATCATCGAACCCATCATATTGGCAATTTGCGGCGGAGCATCGGGCAGGTCGATCGCAACCAGTTGCAGGTTCGCTTGATATTGGCCGGCGGTAGGACGCATTTCATCGTCGAGAGTTTGCGCAGATACGCCGTCATATGAGGTGTTCGCAGCGGCCAATCCCGCAAACAGGGTCGCGGCACCAAGAATCGCAATTCGCATCTTTCTTATCCTTTGAATTGGTATGATTCGGCCCGGCTTTTTGTGTTTTGTCCATGCTAGTGTGGCGCAGAGCACTTCACAACCGCCGCGCCCGCGCTCATATAAATCGCCATGTCAGAATTGATCATCAGACGCGGATTGGCCGAACCAGAAACCGGCGAGGATTTCACCCCGCACCGGCCCGCACGTCCGGAAAAATCGATGCCGGGCAAACCGTTTAAACTCGTGTCCGACTATGAACCTGCGGGGGATCAACCGACCGCGATTGCGGAATTGGTGGCCGGCACACAGGACGATGAAAAGACGCAAACGCTGCTGGGGGTCACCGGGTCGGGCAAAACCTTCACGATGGCCAAAGTGATTGAGACGCTTCAGCGCCCTGCCCTGATCCTGGCGCCCAACAAAATCCTCGCGGCCCAGCTTTATGGCGAGTTCAAAAGCTTCTTTCCCGATAACGCGGTCGAGTATTTCGTTTCATATTACGATTACTACCAGCCCGAAGCCTACGTCCCGCGCTCCGACACTTACATCGAAAAAGAGTCGAGCGTGAATGAGGCGATCGACCGGATGCGGCATTCGGCAACGCGCTCTTTGCTCGAACGCGATGACGTGATTATCGTGGCCTCTGTTTCGTGCCTTTACGGGATCGGATCGGTTGAGACATATTCGGCGATGATTTTCGACATCAAAGCGGGCGATGTCATCGATCAACGCGAGCTCATTCGCAAACTGGTCGCGCTGCAATACAAACGCAACGATGCCGCCTTTGCACGCGGCAATTTCAGGGTCCGCGGCGACAATCTGGAACTCTACCCCAGCCATTATGAAGACATGGCGTGGCGGATCAGCTTTTTCGGTGATGAGATTGAAGAAATTGCCGAATTCGATCCGCTGACAGGCAAGAAAGGCGCCGTGCTGGAGACAGTGCGCGTCTATGCCAATTCGCACTATGTCACGCCGGGGCCGACCATGAAACAGGCCGCCGACGCGATCAAATTTGAGCTGGGTGAACGGCTGAAAGAACTCGAGGCGGAAGGCAAGCTGCTGGAACATCAACGGCTGGAGCAGCGCACGCATTTCGATCTGGAGATGATTGCGGCCACGGGAAGCTGCGCAGGGATCGAGAATTACTCTCGGTTCCTGACGGGCCGCCTGCCGGGCGAACCGCCGCCCACCCTGTTTGAATATCTGCCCGAAAACGCGCTGTTGTTCGTTGATGAAAGCCACCAGACTGTGCCGCAAATTGGCGCGATGTCAAAAGGCGATCACCGCCGTAAAATCACTTTGGCGGAGCACGGGTTTCGCTTGCCATCATGCATCGACAACCGCCCGCTTCGCTTCAATGAATGGGACGCAATGCGCCCGCAAACTTTTGCGGTCAGCGCGACGCCCGGCAATTGGGAGATGGAGCAAACCGGCGGGGTCTTTGCCGAACAGGTCATCCGCCCAACCGGCCTGATCGATCCGCCGGTGGAAATCCGCCCGGTCGAAGATCAGGTGCAAGATTGCATCCAAGAATGCCTTGCCACGGCCAAGAAAGGGTATCGCACGCTGGTCACCACCCTGACCAAACGCATGGCCGAGGACCTGACCGAATTTATGCACGAGGCCGGCGTGCGCGTCCGTTACATGCATTCGGATGTTGAAACGCTGGAGCGGATTGAGCTTATCCGTGATCTGCGCATGGGGGTTTACGATGTGCTGATCGGGATCAACCTGCTGCGCGAAGGGCTCGACATTCCTGAGTGCGGATTGGTGGCGATTTTGGACGCGGATAAGGAAGGCTTCCTTCGCTCCGAAACGTCGCTTGTCCAAACCATTGGCCGCGCGGCGCGCAATGTTGATGGTAAAGTGATCCTATATGCCGACCGGATCACCGGCAGCATGGAACGCGCGATGGCCGAAACCGACCGCCGCCGCGAAAAACAGCGGGCCTATAACGAAGAACACGGCATCACCCCGCAAACGATCAAGCGCGACATTGCTGACATCGTCGCCCATTCCGCCGCGCAAGATGGCGTCACGGTCGACATTGGCGATGATCAGGTCAACAACCTCGTCGGACACAATCTGCGCAGCTATATCGAAGACCTCGAAAAACGCATGCGCGATGCCGCTGCCAACCTTGAATTTGAGGAAGCAGGCCGGTTGCGCGATGAAATCCGGCGCTTGGAAAACGACGAACTCGGCCTGCCCGATGATCAGAAAAAAGCGCCGAGGGTCGGGCGCTCCGACGCAGGCCGTCCGGGCACGCGCAACACGCGCTATGGCAAAAAGAAGACCAAATTTATGGGCGGGAAACCGTGAGGACGCTCGCTGTCATTTCGCTCCTCGCCCTCACCTCATGCAAACCGCCGCCCACCGATGCGGATATGGTGCGCGATATGCCGGAGGAGGCTGCGAATTTCGCTTCTGACCCGCTTCCATCACCCGAAACCGAGGGAGCGTTTTGGGCTATGCCTGAGCCGGACGAAGCCCGCATAATTTACGGTGTTAGCGGCGATCCGCCGCTGGTCGCGCTTCGTTGTGAAAGGCCGGATGATGTGATCCCTGTCATTCAAGTCACGCGGCTGTCCCCTGCCGATGATGGCGCGAAGGCGCTGCTCGCGATGGTTGGCAATGGCCACATTGGCCGGATCCCGGTTGATTCCACCGATGTCAGTGGGCGCAGCGTTTGGCGTGGCGGGGCGCCAGCTGCGGATACGGCGTGGGAGGCGTTGTCAGGCCCCCGGCAATTGACGCTGACCGTGCCGGGCGCGGGAATGGTCACGCTCAACCCAAGCGCAATGCCGGGTGAATTGATCGAGGCTTGCCGAAGCGGGGAGGCCTTTGCGCCGAGTCCGCCGGAACCAGAACCAAGCGGCGAGCCATCCAAAGACGAACCCTCACCGTCCTTTTAAGGCCCGCTCTGTCAGCATATCCGGCGTCAAAACCTGCGGCATTTGTTCGGCCTCTGCGCCGGGTTCATACCACAGATAGAGCGGCACGCCCGCTGCGCCTTGCTCTGTTAGGAACGCGGTGATCTCTTCATCGCGAACGGTCCAATCGCCGACCATCGCAATCACGCCCGCCTCCTCAAAAGCCTCAGCCGTAGTGTCGCGTTCAATTGCGATACCCTCATTCACTTTGCAGGTGACGCACCAATCGGCGGTGAACCAGACGAACACAGGTTGGCCGCTAGCGCGCGCCTGCGCCAAAGCTTCGCGGGAAAACTCTTGCGGTGACAGCACGCTTTCGCTCGCGCTGCGCCCGCCGCCCGCTTCATAGCTGGATGGCAGCGCGAAAGCCCCGAAAATTAGGAACGGCGCCGCGATCAGGCCGAATGCGGGCCACGCCATTTTGCCCGCCCGCTGCAACCGGCCAACCACGCCCAGCGCGAGCACAATCCCAAACACCATGACGAGCGCAAACAGTGCAAATCCGCGCCCGCCCAATTGCGCCGTCAACCAAATGAGCGCGAGCGCGGTCAGCCCCATCGGGATCGCCATAACGCGGCGGAAAGTGTCCATCCACGCACCCGGCTTTGGCAAAACGCGCCGCACAGCCGGGACCAAACCAATAAGGAGGAACGGCAAGGCCAGCCCCAATCCGAGCATCGCAAAGAGCAACAGCGCAAGCGGGGTCGGCAGCAACAAGGCCGCACCCAATGCCGCCGCCATAAACGGCCCTGTGCACGGGGTTGCGGCAAAAGCAGCGAGAAGGCCGGTCGCAAACGCTCCGCCAGCGCCCTTGCGCGCGCCAGTGCCTGTATCAATGCTGGGCAATTCAAATGCGCCCGCGAAATTCGCCGTGATGACCACCGCCAAAACCAACAGCACGATCACCACGCTGGGGCTTTGCAATTGGAATGCCCAGCCCACTTGCTCACCCGCCGCGCGCAAGGCCAGCATCACCCCGCCCAGCGCAACGCAGGCGATCACCACCCCGGCGGTGTAGGCAATCCCTTCGACCCGCGCCTCCGCCTCGCTGCCGCCCGCACGCACAAGCGACATCGCCTTTAGGCTAAGGATTGGAAACACGCAGGGCATGATGTTGAGGATAAGCCCGCCAACCAGCGCGCCGAGAATGAGCGTCCAAAGCGGAGGGGTGCTGATGCCAATAGGCCCTGCGATCAATGTCCCGCCGGTTGGCACATCGCCCGGTATCGCGCCGAATTCCACCCCGGTCCCTTCGCTAAACGACAGCATCCCGCCAATCGCGCTGGGATCATCGCCATCTGGGCGATATTGGCTGAGCGGGATGTCCACGATAACCGCATCGCCTATGCGGCGGAACGTTTGAACGGCGGCGTAATCGACAAGATTTGTGTTCGCGATAAAGACGTGCGGTTCAGATAGGGCCACCGCCTCAGGCAGTGGGATCGACAGGAGCAAATTGCTGCCAGTGATTTCAAACGCGCTCGCCGCATCCAAGGTAGGCGCGATTTCCGCGCGCCACCGTGCGAAATCCTCGCCCGTTTGTCCCAGCTGTCCCGCGCTCAGCACCGCGTCTTGCGGCACGCATATCTGATCGGTGCAGGCGAGATATTCGGCAAAACCGCGCACATCGGGCAATCCATCGATCACCGCATCACCGGGCACACGCACCGGTATCAGGACCGCATATTGCCCTTCGTAAATGTGGTTCATCAGCCCCGAAATCAGCAGCGTTTTCGGGACCGGATAGAGCGCATCGCCCGCCGACCAGCCCTCTGGCAGGTCGAGCGATACGGCCATGCCCAATCCCGCATCTCCGGGGTTCGACCAATACCCGTGCCATTCGGGTGCGGAAGGGGTGAAACGCAGCGCCAGCATCCATTCCTCACCCGCGCGCGGCATACCGTCTGCGAACAATTGCACCGCTATGTTGTCATCGCCGTACCGCGCCTTTCGCGGGGCATCACCGTTTTGTGCAAGGGCTGCGACCGGCAAGGCGAGCGCGGCAAGCAGGCACACAAACGACCCCAGCATCAACGACAAGCGTGCCTGCATAGTTGTTTGGAGTGCAAAGCGGGGTGCAGCGAACAAACTTGCCTCTTATCGGTTGTGCCAAGTAAAGGAGCCTGTAGCGGCAGATCTAGTCTTTCGCAAAGACAGGTTTTGGGTCTTTCGCAAAGACAGGTTTTTGGGTTACGGAAGGCCGCATGGACACACCAGACACACAGACGCGCGACCTTCTGATCCTTGGCGGAGGTCTGGTGGGCATGACGCTGGCGCTGGCGGCGGCGAAACAGGGCCTCTCCAGCCATGTGATTGACCGCGCGGATCCGGCCGAATTGACCGCGCCCGGCTTTGATGACCGCGCCACCGCGATTTCGACCGCAAGCTGGCACCTGTTCACCAATATCGGCATCGCCGAGGGACTTGAAGAATTCGCCTGCGACATCGCCAGCATTGCGGTGACCGATCAAAACAAACCCGGCAGGCTCGATTTCACACCCGAGCCGCACGAAGGCACGCTGGGCCGAATGTTCCCCAACCGGCGTTTGCGCCTCGCCATGTTTGAAGCGGCGGCAAAAGAGCCGCTGATCAATTGGGTATCCAAAGCAGAGATTACGCAGCGCCAGCGCAGTGAATTTGGCGTCGCTGCGGTCTTGCAAGATGGGCGCAAGCTTAAAGGCCGGTTGATGATCGCTGCCGAAGGGCGCGGATCGCCCACCCGCGAAAGCGCCGGGATCACCATCGCCAAATGGGATTACAAACACCGCGCGGTTATCGCCGGGCTGACCCATTCAAAACCGCACAACAATGTCGCATGGGAAATCTTCTTTCCTGCCGGCCCATTCGCCTTGCTTCCGATGAACGATGACGCGGACGGCACGCACCGATCATCCTTGGTGTGGACCGTGTCGGAAGAAGACGGCAAAGCGGTCACCAAACTGGGCGACCGGGCGTTTCTGGCCGAAGTGCAAAAGCGGATGGGCGATGTCTTGGGCGACGTGACCAGCGTTGGCGTTCGGTCCAGCTGGCCGTTGGGTTTTCACCACACCGCAAAAATCACGGACGAACGGCTCGCGTTGATCGGCGATGCGGCGCACGGCATCCACCCGATTGCGGGACAGGGCCTCAACCTTGGGTTGCGAGATGCGGCGGCATTGGTCGAAGTGCTCGCCGATGGGGCGCGGATCGGGCTTGACCCGGGCGATGCCAGCTTGCTCAAACGCTATGAAACGTGGCGCGGCCTCGACAGCTTTATGGTCGCGCTCGCCACCGACGGTCTAACGCGCATCTTCGGCGTACCCGGCAAAACTGCCTCTGCGGTGCGCAGGTTTGGCATGGGCGCGGTGCAGCGCACCCCGATGCTCAAGACGTTCTTTATGGACGAAGCGCGCGGCGTTTCTGGCGCATTGCCGGAATTGCTCAAAGCTTAATTCTAGTCAGCCTGCTCAATTGGGCTTGGCTGGCGCACCACATTGCCCGCGCCATCACGCAGCCCGCTTTGATCCAGCACGGCGGCCGTTTCGATCACTTCGAGCGCTTCCATCGCGTCGCGGTATCGTTCCGCATCGGCGATCCAATTGTCCGCGGCTTCTGCGCCCGGCATACCCTTGATTTCATCAATCGCGTTTTGATAACGCCCTTGTTCCAGCGCAGTTCGCGCGCGTTCCAAGCGCAGTTCGGGTTGAGGCGAAGGGGTGCTTTCGCGGCGCACGACGAACAATTCGCCAATCTCGCGCTTGACCCGCTCCCAGCTCATGCCTTCGTCGCGTTCAACCAATTCGGGACCAAGCCCATCGAGCCGTGCCGTCAGATTGTCGACCCGAATGGGCTCACGCGCAAAGGTGATAATACGGCTAACCGCGTTCGGCCATTGATCAGAGAAACGCAGACGCAATTGGTCGGCCAGATATCCCAATTCAGCCCCGCGTTCAACCGCCCGCCGTGTGGCAAAGGCTATCAAAAGACCCTCTGCCCGCGCCGCGTTGCCAGCCGCTGCCTGTGCCTGAAGATCAAGCCGAGCGAGGCGTTGTTCCGCCGCTGCGAGACGTTGATCAATGCCGCCTTGCTGATCGACGACCCGGCTCACCGCCTCTGCGGCAACCTCTGCGTCTTCGCCTTCAAGCGCGGCAACGGCATCGGCCAATGGGCTGGGCGAAGCGGTCACTTCGCCGGTTGGGGACGGATCAACGGCCCCATCGACCACCGGCGCATCGGGCAAAGCAGGAGGGGCATCCGCTGCGGCGATGGCTGCGGTGTCCTCAGACCCTGAATTGTACCAGACCAAATATCCGAACAGAGCACCGCCTGCCAGAAATGATCCCAAAGTGGCCAACGCAAAGCCCCTCATCGAGGTTGGCTTTTTGCGGCTGCCATATTTCGATTCCATCACGTATCCGTATCTTGCGACCCGTCATTGCGCCTTTTGACGCCTGCGGGAAACTTGTAACATACTATATGGCGACTGTTTGGGCCATATCCAACATCGCGCGGTCATTGGGGGCATCACAAACGTGGATAGCGCGCCAGCCGTTGCCCGCCGCCTGCGCGACGCGCGGACCGATCACGATCAACGCGATGCGATCCCGCTGCAACGCCAAACGATTGCTTTCCTGAACAAATTGCTTTGCCGCGGCCGCCGAATGAAGCAGCACTGTGAGACCCAAATCATGCAGCGGCCGCAGCGGTTCCGGCAATTCGCGCGGGACGCTTTCATAAGCGATGGCTGTGCACATTTCGACGGATTCGGGCGGAAACAGAGTTTCATGCTCTGCTCCAGCGATACGAAGAAGCCGGGTATTGGCGGGCACGGCATCGATTACTTTCTGCAGTCCGCCGGTCCCAGCCAAGGCGATTTCAAAACCCGCATCGCGCGCAATGTCGGCGGTGGTTTGACCGACGGCATAGACTGGTTTGCCCAGAAAATTCTTCAGATTTTCACCGCCATGCCGGATCGCATTGGCGCTGCCGATTAGCAGCGCGTCAATCGTGTCTGGATCGGGCGCTTCCCATTCGCGCGGTTCAATGTCGAACAAAGGGTAGCCTATCGCGTTAAGGCCCACCGCATTGGCCGCCGCGACTGTGGCGGACAACCCCGGCTCTGGCCGAACGACGAGGACATATCCGCCCATATCTGATCGCCTAGGCCCCGCCAAAATGCGGCGCAATGCCGGGCGTGGCGCGGGCGAGCAGATCGGCCGCGAGCGCTTTTACAGGCGCATGATCGCCGGGAGCGAAACTTGCCTCACCCTCAATCCGCTCATTCCCATCGGGGCTGAACAAGGCTGCGCGCATCGATAGCGAGGCGCCAACAGAATGGCGGCAAAGCACCGCGACCGGCGAATGGCACGTTCCGCCCAATCCGGCGAGAAGCGCGCGTTCGGCTTCCACTTCGGCGCGGGTGGGCGCGTCATCAATCGCAGCGAGCGCTGCGGTGGCGACAGCGTCATCCGCGCGGCATTCCAGCACAATCACGCCCTGACCAGCCGCCGGCACCCAAGCGCCTTCATCCAAAGGCGCGCCAACGTCGGTTTGCCCCAGCCGTTCAAGTCCAGCCGCGGCTAGGAACGTCACATCCGCCTCCCCGGCCTCCAATTTGCCCAATCTTGTCGCGACATTGCCCCTAAAGGTGACCACGCTGCAATCGGGGCGCAGGTTCAGCAATTGCGATGCTCTGCGCGGGGCGGACGTTCCGACGACCGCGCCTTTAGGAATATCGGCGATGCTGGCCGCGCCGACCAAGGCATCGCGGCGGTCCGCACGCGGCAAACACGCGGCAAAGTGAAATGCATCGGGGCGAATCGTCTCCACATCCTTGGCCGAATGGACGGCGGCGTCGATCCTGCCTTCTCCCAGCCATGCGTCGAGCTCTTTGGTCCACAGCGCTTTCCCGCCGATTTCCGCCAATGGCCGGTCGAGCACTTTGTCTCCGCTGGCCACAACAGGGACCAATTCCACTTCATCCTCACCCCATCCATGCGCAGCGCACAAACGCGCGCGTGTTTCCACGGCTTGGACCATCGCGAGAGGGGAATTACGGGTTCCAAGCCTAATCTTGGGCTTGGTTTTTGCCGTAGAATTGGGTGCATCATTCATAGGTATGCTTGCTCTAACCGCTACACACCTTAGATGGAAGCGCGATGGGATCGATATCAGACATCTCTGCACCGCGCGTGATTTTGGGCATTGAGTCCAGCTGCGATGAAACCGCCGTGGCGATTGTCACAGGCGACCGCAGGATTTTGGCACAGCGCATCGCCAGCCAAGAGGCCGAGCACGCGCCCTATGGCGGGGTTGTCCCCGAAATCGCCGCCCGCGCCCATGCACAGCGGCTTGCACCCATGATCGAAGCCGTGCTGGATGATGCGGATATGTCGCTTGGCGATGTTGATGCCATTGCCGCGACCGCAGGTCCCGGATTGATCGGCGGGGTGATGGTCGGACTGGTCAGCGCAAAGGCGCTTGCGATGGCATCGGACAGACCTCTTATCGCGGTCAACCATCTGGAAGGGCACGCTCTATCGCCCCGGCTGGCCGACGAACATTTGGAATTCCCCTATTTGCTGCTGCTGGTATCGGGAGGGCATTGCCAGATTTTGGCGGTCGAAGGCGCCGGCCAATACCGCCGTCTCGCCACGACAATCGATGACGCTTTGGGAGAGGCGTTTGACAAGACCGCAAAGATCCTAGGCCTCGGCTATCCCGGCGGACCTGCGGTGGAGAAATTGGCGCGCGACGGCGATGCAAAGGCCGTGCCCCTGCCGCGCCCGCTGAAAGGATCAAAGGAACCGCATTTCTCCTTCGCTGGCCTAAAAAGTGCGGTTTTGCGTGCCCATGACAGCGGCGATCACAGACCTCAGGATATCGCAGCAAGTTTTCAGCAAGCCGCGATCGATTGCCTGATCGATCGGCTGAGCAAGGCTTTGCGCGAAAACCCGCCGTTTCCCGCTTTGGTCGTCGCAGGAGGCGTGGCCGCCAACAACAGCGTGCGCAGCGCGTTGGAGAGCTTGGCCGCGAGCCACGAAATGCGCTTTACCGCGCCGCCAATGGCGCTGTGCACAGACAATGCGGCGATGATCGCATGGGCGGGATGCGAACGGCTGGCAAAGGAACCGGGCTTTGCAGGGGACCCGCTAGACTTTAAAGCACGGCCCCGGTGGCCGCTCGATCCTGAGGCGGAAACGGTGCGCGGAGCGGGCGTAAAGGCATGAGCGATAAGACAACAATTGGCGTGATCGGTGCGGGCGCATGGGGCACTGCTCTGGCGCAAATGCTTTCAAGCGATGGGCGCAATGTAGTGCTGTGGGCGTTTGAGCCAGAGGTAGTTGACGCGATCAACGCCGAACACCGCAATCCGCAATATCTGCCCAGCGCCGCGCTCTCCAGCACCATTCGCGCGACAGGCGACATGGCAGATCTGGCAGGCACCGGCACCATTTTGGTCGTCACCCCGGCGCAGGTCTTAGGCAAAGTGCTCAGCGGCCTCAGTCATACTCCGCGTGATCTTGTCCTGTGCTCAAAAGGGATCGAAGCAGGCACGGGACGGTTGATGAATGATGTTGCCCGCGATGCCGCACCCGGCGCACAGGTCGCTGTCCTTTCCGGGCCTACATTCGCGCATGAAGTCGCCGCAGGTTTGCCCACCGCCGTGACGCTGGCTTGTGAAGGCGGGCGAGAGCAATGGGAGCGCCTTTCCCCGGCCATCGCGCGCCCTGCTTTCCGGCCCTATTACTCCGACGATGTAACTGGCGCAGAAATTGGCGGGTCGATCAAAAACGTCCTCGCCATCGCGTGCGGCGTGGTTGATGGATTGGAACTTGGCCAGAATGCACGCGCCGCATTGATCGCGCGCGGATACGCCGAGATGCTCCGTTTTGGCGGGGAGCTTGGCGCGCGGGCTGAAACGCTGGCGGGCCTGTGCGGATTGGGCGATCTGGTGCTCACCTGCTCTTCCACCTCCAGCCGCAATTTCTCACTCGGTAAAGCTTTGGGCGCATCGGGGGGCGAAGGCAAAAGCGCTGCTGAATTGATGGCGGACCGCACTACGGTGGCAGAGGGAGCGCACACCGCTCCTGTCCTTGCTGAGCTCGCGCAAACGCGCGGTATTGCGATGCCGATTGTGGACGCGGTGAACACCATCCTGTCGGGCGCACCGCCGCGCGATGTCGTCGCCGGATTGTTGGCGCGCCCATTGAAAGCGGAACAGACAAGCGGCGCATGAGCGGCACCCCCATCTCCTCTGGCCCCACCTCCTCTGACGGTGAACCTCTCCGCCCGGATAAGGGCGGCGATGATATGCAAACGCTCGCTAAAGGTGGGCGCACAAACACGCTTGGGTTTTTCCTGCGTTTGCTGGGAGGAATTCCGTTCCTGTTTGTCGGCTTTCGCCTGTACGGCGTCGACGAAATGGGCCGTTTCGCCGCCGCCTTTGTGGTCATCGAAATCTTTGCGCTGATCTGCGCATTGGGCGAAAAACGCGGGCTGGCGCAGAGGCTAGCGGAGGGGGTGGAGGACCATGAAGGCTCCCCTACCAATCTTGTTTTTGACGGCCTGCTGACATCCTTCCTATTCTCGCTGGCCGCTTGCGCGTTGCTGTTGGCCTTTCCCGTGATCATTTTCCCCAGCGGGACCAACAGCGAATACGATATGTGGATGATCGCGGCGATCCCGGCCTTTGCGCTGACGGAGATACTGCTGGCGGCGCAGGCGTATCGCTATGATATTGCAACAACCGTGCGCGCCCGCGCCGTGGTGGAGCCGTGGACAAAATCGCTGCTTGTCACCGGGTTGTTCTTTGTGCCTGCGCTGGCCGCGGGCGGCATTGCGCTGGCTTTCCTTGCCTCGATCTACGCCGCGTTGTTCACCGCCGCCTACTCATTCCTCAAGACATATGGCCTGCCCAAAGCTTGGCGTCCGCGTCCGCGCTATCTGGCCAAAATGACATCGCGCGCGCTGCCATTGATCGGAGCCGATGTGATTGAGCGCAGCACGCGGTTGCTTGATGTGTTCTTGCTGGGCCAGTTCACCTCTGCTGGCACAGTCGGCATTTATTGGTTCGCGAAAGAAGTCGTCAGCCTGCCCCAAAAACTGAAAACCAGTTTCGAACCGATCCTGTCGCCGGTCATCACCAAAAACCTCAAAATCGGCAATATGGAAGCCATCGCATCCCAAGTGCGCCAAGTCGGATTTTGGATCATCGCGCTCCAGTTTGGCATCGCATTGATGCTCGCCATACCTGGCGAAGCGGTCATGGGCCTTGGCGGGCCAGCCATTGTTGGCGGGACAGGCGCGCTGGCGATCCTGCTGGCTGGCGAAGTGATCGCATCCATGGCGGTCGTGTCAGAAAGCGTGCTCGTCTACATCGCGCGCAAGCGGAACCTGCTGATTTCGGTCGGCGTGATTTCGCTTCAAGGCGCGCTGACGATTGGGTTCATTCTGCTCACAAGGCATCTTGGTTACGGCGAAGGGTTCCAAGCCGCCAGTGCCGCCGCCGCTCTATTTGTGGCGCTGGGTGTCTCCAGTTTGGTCAAAGCGATTGTGCTCAAGACCTTGCTAAAGGCCCCGGTGTCCAACTGGCGCTGGGCGCTCGTCTATGCCGCTGCGCCCGCCGTGGTGGTTGGCTTTGCCGCAACCTACCTGCCCGAATGGATGGAGATCGTTTTTGGCGGCCCAGCCATTCTTGCTGTGTATCTGTTCGTAATCTGGAAACGCGGTTTTGGCGAAGAGGACAAGGTTTTGTTCCGCAAGAATGTGGTGCCGCAAGATAGCGCAGAGACGAGCGGAACGGACGCCGGGACCGCCCGCTAAATCGAGCCGTTTGGGCTATCATTTCCCTTCTCTTTCCAAGCCATTCAGTTGCGATTAACGGGCCCGGGCAGACCTTGGCCACAGGGTAATTCGTGGGGACCTGACATGGTTGGATTTAAGCGTACGCGGCTTTTGGTTTCAGGCGCGGTGATGATGAGCCTAACGCTTTCGGGCTGCGCTCAGGCACCGGGCTCAATGGTCAGCAATGTGGCGAGCACCGAGCAGTCCAGCGCTTCTGCATCGCCCGCGCGAGCCATTCAACCAGCGGCGTCAGTAACTGCCCCATCAGCAGCAAAGGTCACGGCGACCCGGCCACCGTCATTCGCAGAACTTAGCGCGCGGTCGCAAAATCAATTGCCCACCTGCCCACCGATTGGATCGGGGCCGGAAACAGCATCAGACGATACGATCGTTGTGACGGCAACTCGGCGCCCTCAAACCCTGCAAGAGTCGCCGGTGGCAGTTACGGCGGTCACCTCAGAACAATTTGCTCTTAGCGGCAGCGTAGTTACCGAAAATGTGGTCAACGCGCCTCCACCTCCTCCGCCACCACCTCCCCCTCCGCCGCCGGGATCATCTTCCGCTGATGCCGCTGCGTTGGCATCTGCATTGCGTCCCCAAAGAAATCGAACTGGAGCAGTGCGTGCGGCCCCTGATCCTTCACAAGTCGTCAGCGTAAGCCCCGTCGTTGTTCCCTTTGATCCGGGGCGCGAACAATATGACGGCGAAGAGGTCTCGCCTGTCCGCCTGACCAGCGACGAACCGGTCAGCACATTCGGCGTTGATGTCGACACCGGCGCCTACACCAACACCCGCCGCATTTTGTCGCAAGGGCAAAGACCGCCACAAGCCGCCGTTCGCACAGAGGAAATGATCAATTATTTCCGCTATGATTACGCCCGGCCGCAGGGGCGCGATGTGCCGTTCAGCATCACCACCGACATCGCGCGCACGCCGTGGAACGATAACAGTTACCTGATGCGGATCGGCCTGCGCGGTTATGACATCGCCGCCGAAGAACGCCCGCCCGCCAATCTGGTGTTCCTGATGGATGTGTCGGGTTCGATGAACCGCGCTAACAAGCTTCCACTGGTCAAAACGGCCTTGTCAGGGCTTGCCGCGGAGCTTGGCGAGAATGACCGCGTATCAATCGTTGTCTACGCCGGAGCAGCGGGCCTCGTCCTGCAGCCGACCAATGATTATTGCGAAATTCAACGTGCGCTCACCATGCTGAGAGCGGGCGGATCAACCGCCGGCGGCGCTGGCATCGAATTGGCGTATAACATCGCTCAGGACAATTTCATTGAAGGCGGCGTCAACCGCGTGATCCTGGCCACAGATGGCGATTTCAATGTCGGCATTAGGGACCGAACCGCTTTGGTCGAATTGATCGAGCAAAAGCGCGAGAGCGGCGTCACGCTGACTACGCTGGGCTTTGGCACGGGCAATTACAATGAAGCCCTGATGGAGCAGATCGCCAATTTCGGTAACGGCAATTACGCCTATATCGACAGCGCGTTCGAAGCGCGCAAAGTGCTCGTCGATGAAATGCGCGCGACGCTTTTCACCATCGCCAAAGACGTCAAAATTCAAGTTGAATTCAACCCCGCTGTGATCGGCCAATACCGCCTCATTGGGTACGAGAACCGAGCATTGCGCGAAGAAGATTTTGACAATGACGCAGTGGACGCAGGCGACATTGGCGCCGGGCATCAGGTTACTGCGCTGTACGAGGTGGTGCCCACTGGCACCGACGGGTGGATCGCCCCGCGCCGATACGAAGATGCGCCAGAACAGGCCGCGATAAACCGCCTGACCGAAGCGGCCCATGTCAAATTGCGCTTCAAAATGCCGGACGGCGACACGTCGCAATTGATTGAGCGTGTGGTGAACCAAGAGGCGTTTATGCAAGCCGATGCGCCAACGGGTGACTTTGCCTTTGCAACATCGGTGGCCGCCTTTGGTCAATTGCTGCGCGGTGACGAGTTGATGATGGGATTTGACCACAGCGACATCGAATCGCTTGCCGGAGATCAAAATGATTTGCTGCGCCGGGAATTCCTTGGCCTCAATGCGGTCGCTGGGGATTTGGGCAACGGGGGATAGCCTTTCGCGCCGCAATAAGCGGCGGTGCTGAGGAAAAACCGGTTTGCCGGATTTGAACAGACACGTCCCGACCTGCTAGGTGACCCCACGCTTTTGTTTTGCAGGGAAAGGTTTCTCCATGTCGCCTCAATATCTCCAAGCTGGTGTCCTTATAGGACTTGGCATCATCCTCGTCCTGTTGGCGATCTGGTTGTTCGCCCGCGCCAATCGCAAAACCACGATCACCGGCAACGAAGGTCAGGGCCAAGATGTTCTGGATGAGGGCGCAACTGCGGCCAAGCGCAATCAAGCGTTGATCGACGCACCTGGCGCAATGGATGCAGCACCAGAGGTTCCGGTCACCCCTGAACCCACTCCAGCCCCAACTCCTGCGCCAGCTTCCGCGCCAGTTCCGGCTCCGGCACCAGCTCCGGCTCCGGCGCCCACTCCCACACCGGCTCCAGCTGCGGCGGTTGGCGCTGACGATCTGCGCAAAATCAAAGGGGTTGGTCCAAAGCTGGTCACGCTGCTTGCAGAGCAAGGGGTCACCACATTTGCTCAGGTCGCCGCTTGGAACGATGCAGATGTCGAAAGGGTCGATGCAACACTTGGACGGTTTGCAGGACGGATCACCCGCGACCAATGGGTCGATCAAGCAAAACTGCTTAGCGCGGGCGAAGAAACAGCGTTTTCTTCGAAATTCGGCAACAAGTAAGCGATTGGCCCCAGGGTCAGGATCATCAAACACCGCTCGGCAGGCTTCGGCTCGCCACAAAGCTTGCGGCCATTCGCCAAGGGTGCGAAAGCGATGGGACAAACTCGTTTCAGGAGCAACCAGTGCACGCCCCCTCCTCACCCGACCTAGCGAATGCCGGAATCGTCCCGTTCAATTGGGAAGATCCGTTCGATATTGAGAGCCAGCTGACCGAAGATGAGCGGATGATCCGCGATGCGGCGCATGGTTTTGCGCAAAGCGAATTGCAGCCGCGCGTGATCGAGGCGTTTCGCAACGAGGTGAGCGCACCCGAACTTTTCCCCCTGATGGGTCAGGCCGGGTTGCTGGGCGCGACCATTCCAGAGGAATATGGCGGTGCGGACGCTGGCTATGTCTCCTATGGTTTGATCGCGCGTGAGATTGAACGCGTGGACAGCGGATATCGCTCTATGGCGAGCGTTCAATCCTCGCTCGTGATGCATCCGATCTATGCGTATGGATCGGAAGAGCAGCGCAAGAAATACCTCCCCGGCCTCGCTTCTGGTGAGCTCATCGGGTGTTTCGGCCTGACAGAACCCGATGCGGGCAGCGACCCGGCTGGGATGCGGACCTATGCCAAAAAGGACGGCGACGGCTATTCCATCTCAGGCGCGAAAACATGGATTTCCAATTCGCCTTTTGCCGATGTATTTGTCGTTTGGGCAAAGAGCGAGGAACACGGCGGCGGCATTCGCGGCTTTATTCTTGAAAAAGGGATGGAAGGGCTTTCCGCTCCCAAAATCGAAGGCAAAATCTCGCTGCGCGCCTCCACCACCGGCATGATTATGATGGATGATGTGAAGCTGCCTGCGGACGCTTTGCTGCCCAATGTGCAAGGATTGAAAGGGCCGTTTGGCTGTCTCAATCGCGCGCGTTACGGGATCAGCTGGGGCGCAATGGGCGCGGCGGAATTTTGTCTGCACGCCGCGCGTCAATATGGCCTCGATCGCAAACAGTTTGGTGCGCCCTTGGCCGCGACGCAGCTGTTCCAGAAAAAGCTCGCCGATATGATGAGCGACATCGCGCTCAGCCTGCAAGCGTCCTTGCGCGTGGGCCGGTTGATGGACGAAGGGCGCTTTGCCCCAGACATGATCTCCATCGTCAAACGCAACAATGTGGGCAAGGCTTTGGACATCGCCCGTCAGGCCCGCGACATGCACGGCGGCAACGGCATTTCTGAAGAATACCAGGTGATCCGCCATGCAGTGAACCTTGAAACGGTCAACACTTACGAGGGCACGCATGATGTCCATGCACTGATTTTGGGCCGCGCGGTCACCGGCATCGCTGCATTTGGGTGATTGGTGCTGGCAACAGATTTGGACCGCTGTCCTACAAAGGCAGTGCGCGGTATGGAGGACGCATGGCATTGAAACCGCAATTCGTCAGGCCCGGTTTGCAAAGCAAACCGAAAGGCCGACTGGCCGCCCGCAGCGACGCGGCCTTTAGGCCGTATGAGCGAGGAATTCGCGCGCCGGATGGAGGGCGCGGCAAAAGCACTCTGGACCGTGTAACATGCGGTCCATGTCTCTGTGTATCATCGACCAAGATGGGCGCTCTATGAAGCTTCACGGCTACTACCGCAGCTCAACCAGCTACCGCCTGCGCATCGCGCTTGAGCTGAAAGGGTTGGAATACGAACAAGACCCGGTGAACCTGTTGGAAGCGGCGCAGAAGGACCCAGCGTATACGAGCCGCAATCCGTTTGCGTCTGTCCCCATGCTGGAGGCGAATGGCCGCGACCGGGCACAGAGTATGGCGATGATCGAATGGCTGGATGAGGCCTATCCCGACCGTCCCTTGATGCCCGCCGATATCGAAGACCGCTACACCGCGCGCGAGCTGACCTATGCCCTTGCGACAGAGCTGCACGCGCCGCTCAACCTGCCGGTGCTGAAGTACCTGAAGGAGCCATTGGGCCATTCGCAGGACGTGATCGACGATTGGTACCGCCACTGGCTGAAACGCACATTGGGACCAGTAGAGGCGCGGCTGCAACAGATCGGCACGGGCGACTTCCTGTTCGATGAGCCGGGCCTGTTTGAAACGGTGCTGATCCCGCAAGTCTATAACGCGCGCCGGTTCCGCTACGATATGACGCAGCATCCCCGCATTACACAGATAGAGGCCGCGTGCCTTGCCCTTCCCGCATTCCAGCGCGCGCATCCCGACAACCAACCCGACAATCCTGCAAATTCCGCATAAGAAGGTCTGATATGAAGCTAGCGACACTCAACAATGGCACACGCGACGGCAAGCTGGTCGTGGTATCGAAAGACCTCACACGCTGCAGCGCGGCGGGCTACATCGCCCCCACAATGCAGGCAGCGCTCGACGATTGGGCGCGGATTGCACCTGAACTGGAAGTGCTGGCCCGAGATGTGGAACATGAAACGGTCCCGTGCGAACGCTTCCACGAACGGCAAGCGCACTCGCCCCTTCCCCGCGCCTATCAATGGGCCGATGGCAGCGCCTATATCAACCACGTTGAACTGGTTCGGCAGGCCCGCGGCGCGACCGTTCCAGACAGCTTCTACCATGACCCGTTGATGTATCAGGGCGGCAGCGACGGCTTCCTCGCGCCGCGCGCTGACATCCCCTTGGGCGACACCGCGTGGGGCTGCGATATGGAAGGCGAGGTAGCGGTCGTGGTTGACGACGTCCCAATGGGCGTGAACGCCGAAGACGCGGCCGGTCACATCAAGCTGATCATGCTGGTCAATGATGTGTCCTTGCGCGGTCTGATCCCGGGTGAGTTGGCGAAGGGGTTTGGCTTCTTCCAATCGAAGCCCGCCAGCGCCTTCTCCCCCGTCGCTGTCACGCCAGAGGAGCTTGGCGAAGCATGGAAAGACAGCCTCATCCACCTGCCATTGATGGTCGATTACAATGGTGAACCCTTTGGCCGTGCAGAGGCAGCCAAGGACGCGACCTTCAATCTGGCGCAGTTGGTCGCCCATGCGGCCAAGACGCGCGCGCTGTCCGCAGGCACGATTATCGGATCAGGCACCGTGTCGAACAAGGGCGCCGATGGCGGCCCGGGCAAACCCGTTGCTGAAGGCGGGCTTGGCTATTCGTGCATTGCCGAAATCCGCATGATCGAAACGATCCGCGATGGTGAGCCTTCAACGCGCTTCATGGCCCCCGGCGACACCGTGAAGGTCGAGATGCGCGACGGCGATAACCATTCGATCTTTGGCGCGATCGAACAGGAAGTCGTCAGCGTTTGAACGGATCAGAACCCGAGGCTCTCCGATACGGCAGCATTTACGATTTTGCCCTCATGCACGTTCAAACCAAGCGCAAGATGCGGGTCCGCTTCGCACGCGGCGACTACACCCTTGTTCGCCAGCGCTAGACCAAACGGCAAAGTCGCATTGTTTAGCGCATAGCTCGAAGTGTGTGGAACCGCGCCCGGCATATTGGCGACGCAGTAGTGGATGATGTCATCCACCAGATAGGTCGGATCGGCATGGGTTGTCGGCTTCGATGTTTCGAAGCACCCGCCTTGATCGATTGCGACATCAACCAGCACCGCACGATGTTTCATCAGGCCCAGCATTTCGCGTGTGACCAAACGCGGCGCGCTCGCCCCGGGAACCAAGACCGCGCCGATTACGACATCGGCTTCTGTGATCGCATTCTCAATCGTGCCTGCGTTGGAATAGCGGGTGGTCGCGCGCCCTTGGAACATATCGTCAAGCTCGCGAATGCGCGGCAGCGACCGGTCGAGAATTTCAACATTCGCTCCCAGCCCAACCGCCATACGCGCCGCTTGCGTGCCAACGACGCCGCCGCCGATCACAACAACCTTTGCCGGAAGAACGCCCGGTACGCCGCCCATCAAAATCCCGCGACCTCCATTGTTCTTGTGGCTTGAATGCGCGCTCGCTTCGATTGAAAGCCGTCCCGCAACTTCGCTCATCGGAGCCAGCAGAGGCAGCGATCCGTCAGGCGCCGTCACCGTTTCATAGGCCACCGCAGACACACCGCTTTGCATCAAACCCTTCGCCTGCTTCGGATCTGGGGCGAGGTGAAGATATGTGAAGAGGATCTGGCCCTCGCGCAGTTGCACCCACTCGTTTGGTTGAGGCTCTTTAACTTTCACCACCATTTCGGCGCGGGCAAAGACCTCCTCAGCCGTATCGACAATTTCTGCGCCGATCGCGCGGTAATCATCGTCAGTCTTGCTGATGCCGAGGCCAGCCCCGCTTTCGACAACCACATTGTGGCCCAATGTCACATATTCGCGCGCTGCTTCGGGGGTTAAGCCGACGCGATATTCATGGTTCTTAATTTCTTTGGGGACGCCAACAAGCATGATTGCCTCCTGAGGGAATCGGATTGGAACCTCATTACTCGCCGCGCAATAAAGTTTCAATCGCAACGAATACTATTGCATTTGCTCTTCGCCTTTGTGAGGAATGGCCGACGCCGCTTACAGTTAGGAACCCGCACATGACCGAATACACAAACGCAAAAATGCTGATCGCTGGTGAGTGGGTTGCCGACGGCGGAGAAGGCATGCTTCCGGTCATCAATCCGGCAACCGAGCAGGTCATCGGACAATTCCCCAAAGCCTCCATTGAACAGCTCGATGCTGCCTTAGCCGCGGCCGATGCAGGATTCACTGTTTGGAGCAACACGCCGGGCATCGAACGGTATCGCGCGCTGCGCCGCGCGGCGGAATTCCTGCGTGAACGGGCCCCTGACATTGCCCGGATCGTGACATTAGAAATGGGTAAGCCTCATGCTCAGGCGCTGGGCGAAACGAACGGGGCCGCTGACCTGATCGATTTCCTGGCCGAAGAAGCAAAGCGTCAGGGTGGACGTCTGGTTCCTGTGCGCAGCGCCAATTTGCTGGAACAGCGCGTGACGCAAGAACCCGTCGGTCCTGCCGTCCTTTTGACCCCTTGGAATTTCCCAATAAATCTGGCGGCAAAGAAGCTGGGCGGTGCGCTGGCGGCTGGGTGTTCTGTCATTATGAAACCCGCCGAAACAACACCGCGTTGCAGTCAAATGCTTGTCGAATGCTTTGTAGATGGCGGCGTTCCGGCGGGCGTAATCAACTGTGTGTTTGGTGATCCTGGCATGATTTCGGAGCATCTCATCGCTTCGCCGATCACCCGCAAAGTGAGCTTCACCGGCTCGACCGCCGTAGGCAAACATCTGGGCGCATTGGCGGCGCAGCATATGAAACGATTTACCCCGGAATTGGGCGGTCACGCACCGGTGGTCATTGGCGAAAGCGCCGATTTTGAGAGAACCATTGCTGCCTGCGTTGGCACGAAGTTCCGCAATGCGGGGCAGGTTTGCGTTTCACCCACGCGCTTTCTTGTAGCGCAGGGAATTTACGACAAATTCGTCGCTGAATTCGCAAGCCGATCGCAAGATATCACCGTGGGCGATGCTAGCGCTGATGACAGCGTTGCTATGGGCCCGCTCGCCCATGGCGGTCGGGTTGAAGCCATGACCCAATTGATGAGTTCGCTAGGCGGAAATAAGGGCGAAATCGTCAGCGGCGGCTCCGCGATAGAGGGGCCGGGTCACTTCTTTCAACCAACCGTCATTGCGGCCCCTGCTCTCGATAGCGCGATGATGACTCAAGAGCCCTTTGGCCCAGTGGCAGGCATCGTGCCTTATAATGATATTGAAGACGCCGTGGGTATCGCAAACTCGCTGCGTTATGGTTTGGCCGCTTACGCCTTCACCGCAAGCCTCGATGAAAGCCATTACCTTGGCCGGTCGCTGCGCGCCGGAATGGTCGCAATCAACCACTTCGCTGTCGGCTCACCCGAAACGCCATTTGGCGGCACGGGCGACAGCGGGTTCGGTTCCGAAAGCGGTGTTGAAGGCTATCTCGGCTATACCGAAACAAAGCTGGTCACGGTCGCCAAATCGGCACCGTAAACTCTTGTAAGCCTGTCAGTTAGCCGGTTGTCTTGAGGTCGATCTTATTCAGCGGAGCGGGTTAAGCCGCGAAAAAACGCGTTGAAACGCATTTTGGTGTTTTGGCATAGGCTGAATGCGTCCGTACCGAGCGCGCCGCGAATTTTCATCGCCAAAACAAACAGTTCGGCCCATTTGATCTGGCCCTGATGATACGATTGTTGGTTTTTCCATGGTTCGCGTTCCCGAGTCGCGTTGTGTTATGCAGCGTATGCTAACACCAAACCTGTGGAAAACTGAGTCACAATTTGACCGATCGGGAAACAGAATGGGAAACGATGTCAACCAATCGCTGTCTTAAACGACTAAAAGGTCCATCAATGACAACACAATCGTTCAGCCTGCGCGCTGCACGCCGGCTTCCCTGACATCCGCCAAAGTTGGATAGCCGTTCACCGCCATCAAGAGGTCTGCTTCGGCCAAAATTGAACGCAGCACCCATGCAGCACCTTCCGCGCCGCCGAGAGCCAGACCATACGTGTAAGGCCGTCCGACCCCCACCGCCGTGGCCCCCATCGCCAAGGCCTTGACCGCATCGGTTCCCGAACGGACACCGCTGTCAAAGAGCACCGGCAGATCGCCGCTCGCTTTCACAACATCACCCAGTAAATCGATGGTCGCGATGCCGCCGTTTGCCTGGCGGCCGCCGTGGTTCGAGCAATAGACTGCGTCTGCTCCGCTATCGACCGCACGGCGCGCATCATCTGGGTGACAAATGCCTTTGAGGACAATCGGCAAGTCGGTCACCGATTTGAACCACGCGACATCTTCCCAAGTCAGCACTTGGCCAAAGATCGCTGCAAAAAGCATGATCGCCGCCTTTGGATCTTCCTCGGGTGGTTTCTCAAGCAGTGAGCGAAAGACCGGGTCCGAGAAATAGTTCTGCATCACCTTGCCGCGCAATTGCGGAAAGTTTGACGCGTTGAGATCGCGCGGACGCCATCCTGTCAGCCACGTATCAAGCGTTACGACAATTGCCTTGTACCCGGCATTTTCCGCTCGCTTGATCAGGCTGGCTGCGAGCTCCTTGTTTCGCGGAGTGTAGAGTTGAAAGAATGCTGGCGTGTCGCCGGTTGCCTCAAACACATCCTCCATCGGGTCATTGGAAAGGGTGGATGCGCAAAACGGCACTCCGGTCATCGCAGACGCCCTTGCCGCTGCCATATCGCCATGGCGATCCTGAGACGCTTCGCCGTTGAGGCCAATCGGCGCCATGAACAAAGGGTTGGGCAATTTCATGCCGAATAGATCAATCGACAGGTCACGCTCTGTGCAATCGACCATCATCCGCGGGACCATGCCCCATTTGTGGAAAGCACTGGCATTGGTATCTTGCGTGTGTTCATCGCCGCAACCACCCGCGACATAATTGGTAAGCATCGGGCCAAGCGCTTCGTGGGCTCGCGCCTCTAGCGTTGCAAAATCGACCGGATAATCAGGCAGCGTACCCTGCAATCCCGCATTATAGATTTCGTTCTGCATGCCGCCGTAATTTTGCATGATGCCTGCTCTCTTCCCGTTTTATGTGTTCGGATATGAAAAGAGCGGAAGTAAGGACCTGCGGCAAGTGTTTTCGTTAGGCTTAGCGCGCCCACCGCTGCAAGGTTGGGCGAATGCGCAGAAACACGATGTAAAGCCGCTCCAGAACCTTAAGCACCAATGGGTTGCGCGCCATCAGTCCCAGAGTGCGCAATCGCGGGATCGCCCGCCACATGGCTGCAAAGGCTGCCGCTCCTGACAAAACGCGGCCATCTTCCTGCACATGAAAGCGTGCCAGCAATTGGGATTGATCAATCGGACAGCTTGGATCGCCATCGCCGGACACATCGATGAAGTTGATGGCCCCGTCGCGGTCGAGCCGTTTCAGCACCTCCATTTCGCGCCGGCACAAAGGGCATGCGCCATCGAACCAAACCTTTAGTCTGGGATCGTCTTCAGCTCGGGTCGCGGACGTATCCATGCGGCAAATGTGCGCAGCCCATAGGCGTTTTTCAAGTCACACGATTACAGCATCAATACTTCGGATAGGCTGTTGGGATCAGCCACTTTGACCAACGAACCACAGCGCCTTTGTCACAAAAAAGGGCCGCAAATGCGGCCCTTTCCCGTATCTCAATCTACCGGAGCGATTGTTACGGCCCGGTGGCGTCCGCTTCAAGCCGATCAGCCAATTGGCCAAGCTGCGTCATGCAACCGTTCGCAATCAACGCCTGTGCCAGTTCGCCCGGCGACAGCCCTTCTTCGGTGAGTTTGACAAATGTCATCTCAACAGAAGTGCTTTCACCGTCTTCGCCCGCCGGTCCCGTAACAGTGTAGGTGTTTCCATCTACAAGCGTCAGACCGTCAGGATCCAGCGCCCGCACACTCTCCGTTCCCACAAAGTTCACTTCCAATGTGGTCTGCGCCGTTTGGTCCAAGAACTGATAGGTTTGTGCTTCTTCGGTGACAGGGCGCCACACGCGGACCGCGTCAAAATCGTAAAGGCAAACCGGTCCGGACGCCGCAACATTGACAAACCAAAGGACAGGATTGCGGACTACCCCTGGATCGCCGCGCACGGCTCCAGTGCGGGCGCGGGTCCGATTGCTCCGCTGAGTCAATCTGGAGAATGACGTACGAGTGCGGGTTGCCCCTTCGCCCACGCGGAACGTACCCGGCCCTTGCAACACGCGGGTGCCGCCTTCCGTTAGGACTGTGATCTTGTCACCGGCGCGAAGAGTTATGCTCGCGCTGTCTTCTACTTGCTGGCCAACGGGATACGTGCCCGAAGATGGACCAGAGGATTTCACCACCACACCGGCCGAAGCCACCGCAGGAATTGTCATTGCCGCGCCGATAAGCGCCATGCCCGTAAAACGGGCCAATATTTTATCCGAGAACATAAGCTCCCCCCTCATTCAATTTGCGAATGCGACTGCTGTAGTTACGCAGCGCCGGGTCATCCGGATGCATAGCAGCCACTTCATCGATTAATTGTATCGCTACGTCATGTTTGCTTTCGCTAAGCTGAGCGGCCTTAATCAATTTCGCACGATCTTCTTCGGGAAAGCCCGGTTTTGGATGATAGATATCAACCGGTTGAGCTCTTCCCCGCAGAACAATCCGCCCCATCGGCACCCACCAATCGGGGGACGACTGCTCGATGAATTCTCGGCTTGCCGAAACGTTCGATTCAAGTGCCTTGTTGGCAGCCTCCAATCGAGCCGCCGTATTCATACTGTCACCTAGGGCGGTGTATTGAATGCGCGTTTCACCACCAAAATTGCCAATGACTGCTTCGCCATAGTGCAGGCCGACCCGGGTCTTGCCGATTTTCGGAAGGCTGTCATCCATCGCAGCGACCTCTTGGCGGAAATCTTCGCCAGCTTTCCACATTGCATAGCCGGCATTGGTTGCCCGCTGCGCGTCATCGGGACGCGCAATCGGAGCGCCCCAGAACGCCACGACCGCATCGCCCACAAATTTGTCGATCACGCCGCCATGCTCCAACACAACCTCGCTGAGCATTTCCAGATAACGATTGAGCAGCTTTGCCACCATTTCAGGCTCGATCGCGTGGCTCATCTTGGTGAAGCCCTCTAAATCGCTGAACAGCACGTATATCTCACGCTTTTCTCCGCCAAGCGAAAGCAAGTCGGGATCGTCGATAATTTGTTGAGCGATGTCGCGCGGGATATATTTTCCCAGCGCTCCTTGCGCAAAACTTCGCTGCGCAGCGCCTGCGGACCGCGCCGCCGCCGTAACCGCAGTAAAGGCGATGATCCACGCAATCAGCCAACCAACCGCTGGTAAGCCATAGGTGTCGACACCTTGAAAATGCAGAGCGAACGGGACGCCGACAAAAATCACAAACATCACCGCAAACAACGGCACAAGCTTGGCTGCAGACCATTCAAGCAATGCGGTGAGAGCCGCGCTAGTCACAACCAAAATGGCCATCGCCCATAACGCCCAATTGGGCAGCGAAGGAAGCACTTTACCATCCAACATTTGTGCGATCATTTCGCCATGAACTGACAACCCGGCGGGCTCAAATCCGGTGAACGAGGTAAATGACGTTTCGACACGGTCATAATCGACAATATCGCCGCCAATCAGAACATATTTGCCTTCGATCTCTTGCGCCACAAACTCTGCAACCAGTGGATCGAGATTGGTGAATAACTCGATTGAGAGCGATTGGAACAATGGTTCCTCAATATCTGCTTGAGCGGCCTCTTCGCCCGCCCCTTCTTGCTCATCGTTTATGAAGTCTGCACGAAGCGCGCGGCGGTATTCAATCGCGCCTTGATAATCGGCGAATGGCTCAAATGGACCGCCAGCATCTTCCAACATGGCACGGCCAAGAAGCGGCGGAAGACCGGGTTCAATCGAGGGCCAAATGCGCGTCGCGCCGAAAGAATTGTCGAGCCGGATACTAGCGGGGCGAGAATTCGTACCTTCCAATTGAGCCATAAACTCTTCGAGGAAAACTTGCTGTTCGAAGACAATGTCGCTCGCATTTGTCGCAACATTTGCATAACCGACCGCCGTCGGAGTCTGCATGTTTCGCAAAGTGTCGATTAGGACGCCGTCATCGGCCTGCGGCTGATCGAACAGAATATCGATCCCGATCGCTTTTGCGCCCATCTGATCCAAATTGCCCAAAGCCTCTGCCAGCGCGTCGCGCGGCAAGGGAGAGCGTTGTTCCAGATTAATCAGAGCCTGATCATCATAGACAACCAAAACGATACGGTCGTCCTGTTCCACCAAATCGGCAGCCATGTATGCTCGCGTGTCATACAGGGCCCGCTCCGCAGCGTTCGTGAGCGGCGTCGGTTCCTCGCCGCCTGGCAAAATCCAGCTGAACCGGGCCAGAAATATTGCCAGAGCCAGAAATAGGCAGGTTGCGATTAGTTGGAGTGTCCCCGCCTCGCGAACGCTGCGCCAACCGCGCGCGATCAATCCGCCACGTTTCTTTGATTTCGCTTCACCGGACATTTGCGTTTCCCCCATGACGTGTAAGCAAAGCCGTTTTGCCCGGTCCGCGCAAGATGCGAGGTCTATGCAATCCCCCTAAGGATAGTGCGAAAACGGCATCGACGGAGCACCCTTCGCATTTTCTAGGCGGAGTGCGCTTGGGAAGCGTTAGCGTGGTTTAACGGTGATGGCAGCGGCGAAAAGAGCCTGTCCATCGCTGCAAGTGTCAGATGTTACACGGAATACTTGGCACGCATTCGCATAAACGGCGAGGAAACACCGCAAACACGGGTTTCATTTCATGCCGAAGCTAGGGGAAAATTCACTTTTTCCTGTTCGGATGGCCACGGTCGCAGCAGAAAAGCAGGAGAAACTGTGTGCAGCACTTGATGGAAATTTCGCCCGTGCTCGGTGCGTTTGATGGCTCTACCAAAGCGATTGCGCGCGGCACTCAGCGTCCTGCCCGCAATTGGCGCGGGCATGCATTTGGCAATCGGAGCAAGCCGCGCTATGCAAGAGCAATGACAGGCAGCCTTTTGGAGTGGAACAGCGCAGAGCGTTCAGACGCTACCGTGCTCGCGCCCAGTGGCCGGGTGGATGAATCCACCGCCGATGCGTTTAAGGACCACTTGCTTGCTGCGATGGAAAAAGGTCCTTCCACTGCTGTAATCGACTTAGCTGGCATCGAATATATGTCGTCGCGGGGACTGCGCGCATTGACGTTGGCTCAGCGGGCTGGCCAAAGTTCCGAAACCACCATTGTCTTGGCGCGGCCCAACGAAACAATGCGCGAAATTCTAGCGATTAGCCGTTACGACATGGTCTTTCGGGTCGCTGACACGATAGAGGATGCGGTTGGTCACTAGCTCATAATTCTAGGCGGGGGGAATATGCAGATACGGTTTTGGGGAACGCGCGGATCGCTGCCCGTGGCACCGCACGCAGCGACAATCACTGACAAGATCGCCGACGCCCTCGTCCACGCCAACGGCAAAAGCTTTGCCGACAAAGAAGCTGCAGCCGCCTATGCACGTGACGAACTGAGTTTCTCCGTTGGGCAAGGTTATGGCGGCGCCACAAGCTGTGTCGAGATTGATGCGGGAGATGGCGCGTTTGTCGTTTGCGACATGGGTTCCGGCCTGCGCGAATTCGGGCTGGATACGCTGAGACGGTTGTCAGATGGTCATCGGCCAAAGGAATGGCACTTCTTCCTCTCACATCTGCATTGGGATCACATCATGGGGTTCCCATTTTTCGTGCCCGCATTTGTAGATGGTGCGAAAGTCATCATCCATGCTGGACACGCAGATGCCGAAGACGCGCTGCGCCGACAGCAAGAAGAAATCTCGTTTCCGGTGCCCTTCAATTGGTTAAAGGCAGACATCGAATTCCGAACGTTGGAGACTAGCCAAGAGTATGAGATCGGTGAGCTTACGGTGTCGCTAATCAAGCAAGAACACAGCCATGACAGCTATGGCTATCGGTTCCGCGACAAAGCCGGAAAGGTCGCGATCTACTCAACCGACGCTGAATACAAAATCGAAAACATGGACAGCGAATCCGCTATGGTTGACTTCATGTCGGAAGCAGATTTGGTGATCGCTGACACGATGTATTCGCTGGCGGACAGTGTTTCGATGAAAGAGGATTGGGGGCATTCCTCCAACATCGTCGCCGTTGACCTGTGTCATGAGGCAAGCGCGAAAAGGCTTGCGCTGTTCCATCATGAACCGACCTATAGCGATGCCGATATTGAACGAATGCATGGCGAAACCATTCGGTACGAAGAGCTGACACGAGACGGGTCAGAATTGCAGGTGCTGTGTTCGTATGACGGGCTCTGTGTCGAACTCTGATTCCAAAACGCCCAATCACGCTCAATCATTAGTCGTGCGGTCGATCCTGATCGGCACCATTTTTGGCGTTATATTGAGCGTTCTCTTCGCTGATTTCGGGCGCCTTTCCGCCTTCGATACCTGGCAACGCGTTTCCCCGCGTGAGATTTCGGCGGATAATGTCGTTGTAGTCATGATTGATGACGAGGGCATGGATGAAATTGGCGCCTGGCCTTGGTCACGCTATGTTATGGCTCGCTTGATTGAGGACATTGGCCGCGGCAATCCGCGTGCAATCGGGGTCGACATATACTTCACCCAACCGGACCCGCTGCGCCCATCGGCATTCGCATCGCTCTATCTCGAAGATGAACTCGATCCAGAAACACGCAGCAATGTCCTAGCCCTGCCCGTCATGGACGACCTTTTCGCTCAAGTTCTTGGCCAGACGCCCAGCGTGCTGGCCCGGGTGGCAATCGACGACGGAATTACCGATCCGCAGGAATTGTTCTTTGATCCGCAAGTTGAAGGAACACCTCCGCCTGAGATGACAAAAGCCGACCATGTGGTCGCGAGCATATTTGGCCTTGATGGTGCGGCGATGGGACACGGCATGGTCAACGGCGCTCCTGACGATGACGGCGTCGTAAGAGGTGTGCCGCTCGCCGTGGGTATGGGCGATATTCAGGCACCAGGTTTTGCGGTGGAGCTCGCCCGTGTTGCGCGCGGTGCCGACTCGCTGAGATGGGATGGGCCAACCCTATTGATGGACGATCTGGTCATCCCGACTGACAACAGCGCCACCATGAAATTTAGGATGGGAACAATCCCGCCAGCTGCTGATGTCTCTGCTTGGCGAGTTTTGACTCAAGATGTCTCGCCAGAAATATTCACCGACAAGATCGTAATTATCGGTGTTGCTGCGACTGGCACGTATGACGTTGTGGCCACTCCTTTGACGGGAGAAATCTACGGTGCCTATGTTCAAGCACAGGCAGTTGACGCTATTCTTGAAGAACAATGGCTATCCCGGCCAAGCAGCATGATCGTCCTAGAGATTGCAGCAACATTGTTGCTGATTGGATTTGTGTTTGCTGTTGGATTTGGTTTGAAAAACTGGCTGGTCTGGCCTGCGTTGGGCTTCGCAGCAGCGCTCCCATTTGCATCTTGGGCGGCCTTCACTCAGGTCAATTTGCTCTTTGATCCAGTCCGGCCGCTCTTGATCGGGGCATGCGCAGCGATTGCTCTTGCGATCACCCGGTTCGCGATCGCACGGGCTGAACGTTCCCGGCTAGCAGCAGAATTGGTGGAAGAGCGTGTTCGTGCATCGGCCCAAAAAGGCGAGTTGGACGCGGCCCGGCGTATTCAGATGAGCATGGTGCCGGGCGAAAAGACGCTTTCGCGGCTTGATCATCGGACAGAGATTGGCGCTGTTTTGGAGCCAGCAAAGTCGGTCGGCGGCGACTTTTTTGATGCGGTGAAAATCAACGAAAACCTGCTTCTCTTCATGGTCGGTGACGTGACAGGCAAAGGGGTCCCTGCCGCGCTGTTTATGGCGCTTTCCAAAACCTTGTCTAAGAGCAATCTCGCAAGAGCTGGCGATGGGCTGGCTGAAGCAGTCGGCGCTCTCAATCGCGATTTGATGGACGAGGCCGATGATGAAATGGGGCTTACAATGTTGGTTGGGACCATCGATTGCCGCACTGGCGCAACCCAACTGATTAATGCTGGACATGAGAACCCAATGATTGTGCGCACCAGCAACAGTGTAGACACGTTCGAGATGAAGGGCGGACCCCCACTTTGCGTGATCCAATTCCCCTATTGTGTTGAGACAATCAATCTTGCCAAAGGCGAAACCTTGGTTGTGATCACCGATGGGGCGACAGAAGCCGCCAACGAAAGAGATGAGCTGTTCGGGCTTTCTGGCGTCTTGGCGTCACTTGCTGCGTCAGGCGACAGCACGGCAAAGGATTGTGCGTCACAACTTGCCAAGCAAGTGCGCATGTTCGAAGGGGCCAACGACCCGACCGATGACCTGACAATCTTTGCGCTGCGCTATATTGGCGAGAACGCCTGATATCCGCCGCCTTGCTAGCGGATAACGACGTCAACTCTGCGGTAATTGCCATCGGCCACTTCGTCGCCGTTGGCTCGGATCGCGCTGTATTCACCCATTCCAACCACATCTTCGTCGGCAATCTCAAAGCCCGCTTCGCGCATGATCGCGGCAACACCTTCTGCCCGTTGCTGAGACACTTGCGAGTTCAATTCCTCAGAACCCTCAGAATCTGTGTAGCCGCGGATCAAGACCTGATAGCCAGGCCGGCTCTCCAATCCCGAGAGATGAGCGCGGATTTGCGCGATCTGCTCCGCGCTCAGGTGCATCTCTCCGGTGGGAAAGCCTGTTAGGCCCAAAGGCGATGGCGCCGGTGGCAAGTAACTCAGCAGCTCGCTGTGCGCTGGGTTTGCTTCGTTCAATTGCCGTACGCGCGGGGTCCCTCTGGTCAGCCGAACCTGTTGGTTTTCGGTATCCAGAACAGTGTCTTCTTTGCCCTCCTGCAGAACGGCAACCGATCCGATCGGGCCTCCATCTGAATGGGAGAGCAAGGTAACACGGTCACCAACGCAGGCGCTTAATGTCAGCGCGGCGCTAAGAGCTAGAAGGGTTCGAGTCATCCCGAAACCTCGACAACAAATGTCGTGCCGCGCACTCCCAAAGTAGAGGTCGGCGTGCGCACGCGCATTCGGTCGCGTCCGCTGCGCGTGATGTTGCCTGAGGTCACGCCCAAAGATCCTCGATTAATCGAGGTCACCGACCGGCCAGTCTGACGACGGCGGTCATATTGGTATTCATCCAATTTTACCCGGCTGCTTGGGCCGACGGCCATGCGCGTGTCATCAGACATTGTGATGCCCACGCGCGATCGACGCGACGTAACAATAACGTCCCCTTCTTCAAGCCGCAGGCCTGAACGGGCTGTGATTGTCCGACCGTCGCGAATGACTTGCACACCGCTGGTCACATTCTTGATCCGCCCAATTTCGGCGAGCGCCGGTTGCGCGACCAAAGCGGCCATCGCAGCGATAAGGATACTAAATTTTCTCATGTATTCCCCCAGACGGATATCGTGTTAGCATATATGCGTGGCCCACAGCAGACGATTTTCGGCATTCGTTGCCAGCGGAAGCAATCCGCATCCCACTATCATGGACGCACTCGAGTACGCGCGCGACTTTCTCACTGAAAGCTGCCTTGATGAACGCGCCTGTGTCAAGGCGGCGATCATTGTTGAAGAGCTAGTATCCAATTGTTTACATCATAGCGGTCCGTCAGGGGACATCGCTTTGCAGGTTGTACTGACGGATAAAGGCGACACAGTAGAGGTTTGGATTGAAGACAACGGAACGGCATTCGACCCAACCAAAGCGCCAGAAATAACAGAGCCGAACCCGCGAACGGGCGGCGGCGTTGGACTTGCGATTGTTCACGCATGGAGCGGCGACATTGCCTATTCGCGCAATGGAGATCGCAACACCTTACGCTTGACCATTAAGTGACCGCTGAAAGCGTGCGATAGGCGGGCTTATCCCAGCTCTTGGCTGCGCACACCTTCTCCAGTCTCTTCACAGCATCAACGATGTCGACATGTTTGAGAGTCAGAGGTGTGATCCCAAACCGAATTGTATCAGGGGTTCTGAAGTCAGCGATGACATCTTCTTCCTCACGAAGCGCCTGAACGATCGCATAGGCTTGTTCATGACTGTATCCGACATGACTTCCGCGATGATCGGGATCAATTGGACTGGACAATGCAAAGCCATATTTTGCGCACAGTGGCTTCATGGCGTCGATCAACAATTCGCTCAAAGCCACTGATTTTGCTCTGATCAGGCTCATCTCAGCCTCCAGCATCAAATCCACACCGACTTCTAGGGAAGCCAGGCCCAGCACATATGGTGTGCCGCAAAGAAAACGATCGACGCCATCAGCTGGCCGATAATCCTCCTCGAATGCAAAAGGCTTTGCGTGGCCAAACCAACCAGACAGCACCGGCGATGCAGATTGATTGCGCTTGGCGACATAGATGAAGGCAGGTGCGCCCGGCCCGCCATTCAAAAATTTGTAGCCGCAACCGACGGCAAAATCGGCATTGGCACCGTCTAGGTCGATGTCGAGCGCGCCTGTGCTGTGGCTCAAATCCCAAATGACCAGCGCCCCAGCAGATTGAATGCGACGGGTTGTTTCAGCGAGATCGCGCGCGTTCGCCGTTTTGTAGTGCACGTGGGTCAGCAATACCGCGGCTGTGTTTTCATCAACCGCATCCAACACGTCGTGAGGGGCGAGCGCGCGGGCTTTAATACGGCCGCCGGAAAACTGTTCAATCCCCTGCATCATATAGCTGTCCGTGGGGAAGTTGGTTGTCTCTGTCAGGATGGTCGACCGATCCGGGCGCAGAGACAATGCGGCTGTCAAAGCCTTAAACAGGTTCACCGAAGTCGAATCTGCCGCAATAACCTCGCCCGGATTCGCGCCAATCAAACGGGCAATTTTGTCGCCAACTCGCTGCGGCGCCGTGGCCCAATCCGCGTCCAGCCAAGATGAGATCAGCCCTTCCCCCCATTCGCGCGCCAGCGTGTCGGCCATGCGGTCTGGCGTCGCTTTGGGCATGCAACCGAGAGAATTGCCGTCGAGGTAAATCAGCCCCTCTCGGATTTGAAATCGGTCGCGAAAGCCAGCCAATGGGTCGCGTGCATCCAGCTCACGCGCCATTTGCGACAGGTGAGAGGCAATGAGTTCAGGCATTTACAATGGCTCCCTAAGAATGGCTCGAACGGGGCTTGCATCTGCACCCTCAATCTTCAGCGGCAAGGCAGTCAGATCATAAACACCCGGTGCAATACCATCGAGGACCAACCCTTCAAGAATGCGCATATCGGCGGCCAAAACCGCATGGTGTGCGTCCATAGTCTTCGATGTTTGCGGATCAAGTGATGGGGCATCGACCCCGATCAAGCGCACTCCCATCGTGCCTAAGCGCATAATCACATCTGCCGCAATTGTGGTAAACTCCTCGACCCAGTGGTCGTGCGGAAATTCATCGTAAGTGCGAAGAATAACCCGGCTATGTCCAGCAATCGCATCCCAATCGCAGTCCGCCAATTCAACCCGCGCCGCCGCCCCGGTGACATCCAATACAATGCACGTCCCGACATAGGCGGAAAGGTCGCAATCAGCCGAGGACAGTCCATCGTTGGAATAATGCAGCGGCGCATCGGCATGCGTGCCCGTGTGCATCGGCATTGAGACAGCACCGATATTGACGGGGCAGTCAGGGCCAATGTCAGCATGGCGCGTGACACTCACCGGCGGCTCACCGGGCCACAGCGGCGTTGCGGCGCCAATCCGCTGAGAAATGTCCCAGATGCGATCTTCGCTCATCATATGCCCTTTCAATTACCGGTGACAGGATGCGCTTCCATCCGCGTGCGCATCGACCACAATTCGGGAAAGAACTGAAGGTCCAGCGCCTTAACCAGATAGTGAACGCCTGCCGAACCGCCTGTGCCATGGCGGTGCCCAATCACCCGCGCCACAGTCTTCATGTGTTTGAACCGCCATTCCTGGAAATAGTACTCAAGCGCGGTAACCTTTTCGCCCAAATCATACATTGCCCAATGCTGATCTGGGTTGCTGTAGATTGTCAGCCAAGCCTCTTCCACCTCGACGCATGGTGCATAAGGCTTTGACCAATCCCGGTCCAAACTCGTCGCAGGAATGTCTATCCCGTCGCGCGAAAGCGCGCCCAGCACTTCATCATACAAAGACGGCTCACCAAGCGTTTTGTGCAAAGCCGCTTGCGCTGCTTCATCGCCATTGTGGACCAGAATCAAGTCAGGTCGCTTCAAACCTAGGAGGAACTCCAGCTCGCGGTATTGCTGAGATTGAAACCCAGAGGCTTTGCCCAAGAAACCCCGGAAGGTCATAAAATCATGCGGGCTCAGAGTTGCGAGCACCTCCCATGAGTGGATCATGTGCCGCATGATGGTGGCAGTGCGATCGAGCGTTCGGCCCGCCTTGTCCAATTCATCACTGCGCAGGAATGCCATCGCCACGCGAAGTTCATGCAGCATCAGTTTGATCCAGAGCTCCATTGTTTGATGCATGATAATGAAAAGCATCTCATCAGGCTTGTCTGAGACGGGTCCCTGAACATTGAGCAGCTGGCTGGTCTGTAAGTGCTGACCATAGGTAAGCCCGCGATCCCACTGGATCGTTTCGCCGGCGATATGAGCCTCAAATGTCTCCACGCCGTTTTCAATTGTCCGGCGGATCGGGGCCGAATTGGCTTCTGGTAATTCAAAGTCCGTAGAATCTGTCATCAAGCACCTTTGGTCGAAATAGGGCCCGAAACCCCGGGTCCAATCGCATATCTCGCCTACCGGATATAGCGGGATGGCCCAAAAACATCATCCTGTTTGACCTGAGAATGCTCAATAATTCAGAACAACCACCTTCAATATGGGTATCATAACCTCATTCCGTTTTGACATACTTCCACGAACCTCCGATACGATCTTTCATCCCTGAGTATGACGGAGTGCAAACTTTGGACGCTATCGACTGGAAAATTGCCGAAGCCTTGGAGGCCGATGGCCGTCGATCATTTGCAGATTTATCGACTGATGTTGGCCTCTCCAAATCCCCTTGCTGGACCCGCGTGCGAGAAATGGAGAGGTCAGGATTATTGCTCGGCTATGCGGCGAAGTTCGACCCTGCCCGGCTTGGTCTAGGCGTGCAAAGCCACATCTCGGTAACGATCCGCTTTGATGCTTACACCGCGTTTGAACGGGCGGTTTGCGAGCACCCCGCCATTATCGAATGCCATACAACAGCGGGTTCCAGTGACTATTTGCTGCGCGTCTATGCGCGCTCAGTCAATCACCTTGATGATCTGTTGCGGCACGAAATTGCCAACCTTCCCGGCGTCACCTCAAGTTCAACAACGATCTGTCTCAAGACAATTAAGTCAGGGGCGTCGCTGACGCATTGGGCCTCCCAAAATCAGACATGATGCGGCTTAGGTTCGCTGCTTCTCATTCCGGTTGGGTTAGGCCCAACTGCTCTTCGATGAACTCCGCTTGCCGGCGGTAATAGAACAGCTGGTTTGAGAGTTTGCGCCATCCATGACCTTCGTCAGGAATGCGGATGAAGGGCGCGTCAATTCCGTTCTCGCGCAGTGTGCGCACCATCACTTCGGTCTCATAAATGTCGATGCGCGGGTCCATCACTCCGTGGGAATACAGCACTGGCACATTGATCTGATCCGCCTTGCGAATGGGCGAATTGATCGTGTAATACTCGCGCCATCTGTCTTCGGTGATGTCACCATACTCAATCCGATCGGCGGCTTTCAACGAAGGCGACGCGATCTCGAGCGCAGTGACCCAGTCCGCCACTCCATAAAGAGATACTCCGGCGACAAAGTTTCCAGGGTATTCTGCAAGCACGGCGTTGACGGCATAGCCGCCATAAGACCCGCCCATTACCGCTGCACGGTCTCCGTCTATCAAACCATCAGCAGCAAGCGCGTTCTTAAGATCAACAAGATCACGCACGGAATCCAAGCGCTTTTCACGGTCGTCCAATGTCGAATAGGTGCGCCCCAACCCAGTGCTGCCGCGCACATTGGGTTGGAAGACAGCCACGCCGCGCGCGACGTGATATTGTGCAACAGGCGCAAATCGGGCCACGCTCTGGCCCGATGGGCCGCCATGGACATCAAATAGAACCGGCGGAGCGTTCTCTCCTGTCCCCGCCCCTTCTGGCAAGTAGAGCAAGCCCTGAAGCTCAACCCCATCACGGGCCGCGTACCGTACAACTTGCGGGCGGACCAAGCGTTCTGGGTCGAGGCCAGCGAGATTGGCGGCAAACACCAGCTCGGATGTGCCCTGTGCCGGGTTCGTCATCCATATCTCACCGGGGGTTTGCCAACCATTGACCCGAACCATAAGTTGGCCATCGCCATCGCAATCGAGACTGTAACGGCCTTCTGGCACATCTGGTATGGTGATCGGACGTTTCTGAACCGTGTGCCAGCCTCGCAAGCTGTCGAAGCCATCTTCGTTCTGAGTCCAATACAGATAGGACCCACCGGGGCCAGGGCCGCACAGTTCGAGGTTTTCGACATCGCTGTCGCTTTCGAAAACACGTTCGAAAGATCCGCCTTCAACATTGTAAAATGCCAGTGTTCCAAATTCGCGATCACGATTGGTCGAGAAATAGAAGCCCGAAGAATTGGGCATCCACTCTATCCCGCCCAACGTATGAGCAGCGCGCTCTTCAACTGGCGGCTCGGAAACAGTCACCATTTGCTTGGTCGCGAGATCGAGCAAATATAGGTTATCCGCATCTTCTCCGACACGTTCAATCACGACAGCGTATTTGCCATCTGGCGATATTGAGCGCGCAACCAATCCCAATTCAGCTTCGACGATCAGCTCGCTTGTTCCGTCGAGCGTGCCGCGATAAATATCAAACACGCCCGCCCCGCGCGCGGTTGACGCGTAAACGAAGCTGCCATCAGCAGCGAATTCGCCAAAAATCCGAAAATCGCCCGGTGCAGCAGGAAGCACTTCATTCTCAGAATTTCCATCTGGAGTGAGCGAATAATAGCCGGGTTGTTCATTTCCATCTCGATCGGCGGAGTAGAAAAGACTAGTGCCGTCTGGTGTCCAGATCGGAGCAGAAACCCCTGTCTTGAATGTGATCTGTTGAGGCTGACCTCCGCTTGAGGGCATCACCCACAACTCAGATTCGCCCGTTACACCCCATGAAAAAGCAATTGTCTGTCCGTCCGGCGAAAGGTTCGCGGCACCAGCTCCCGATGCCAACAAATAGCGGCCAATATCAGCTGGATACTCTCCCGCCCGCCCGATCGTTTCATCGGAATCGCCAGGTTCGACCGCCTCAATCGAAAGGTCGGGACCAGTCGCACCGCCAAATGACGGGTCATCGTCTTGAGCCAAAGTCACAGCCGGGATGGCGAAGCTGATTGCAGCAGAGCAAAGCAAAAGGGTGCGGGTCACAAGAAACCTCATTGGTTGACTATCGGTCCAAGTGCGAAGCGTAGACAATCGAGTTGCCAGTGCAACGATGGAATTTGGGCAAGGTTTAGCCGCTCAATTTCCAGCACCTGCTCACTCGGTTCTGTGCACCTAGTCTACGCAGCCGATCCCCAAACATTGCATAGAAGCTGTTTTGCTTTAGCCCTCTTATCGGACCGCCTACCTAACGAGTTGCCAATGTTTGATAGCAATGAATTTGAAGAAGTAACAATCGGGGCAGAAAGCCTGGTCCCTTGGCCAAGAATCGCCGCGGTGGCCGCTATGGTTGGCTTCTCTCTCCCAACATTTTTGACTGGCTTGGAAGTGTCTGTCGCATTGAACCCGTGGGAGGCGGTCGGCGCATTGGTCCTGGGTTCGCTGATCATATTCACGATCGGCGGCATAATTGGAATGATTGGGGCTCGGACACGAATGAGCTCATACCTGCTCATCCGTCTTGCATTTGGCGATGCCGGTGCGGGCCTCGTCAATATTGCCTTCGCGATATCTCTGCTTGGCTGGTTCGGCCTCAATATCAACCTGTTCACCCAAGCGATGGAGCGTCTAGCTCTCACCCTATTCGATGTTCAGTTGCCGGAATTTGCGATGGCGGCCACTGCTGGCTTGTGCATGACGCTTACAACGCTCATCGGCTTTCGCGCGATCAATTGGCTATCCACTTTGATGGTTCCGGTGCTCGGTATTGTAACTCTTTGGCTCATCACAAGCACTCTGAGCGAGAAGAGTCTCGGGGCAATCATGGCTACACCAGCGGCTGACAGCACGGCGGTTTCCGGTCTCACGATTGGCAGCGGCGTTTCTGCAATCGTAGGCGCGATTATCGTAGGCGCGATTATTCTGCCAGACATCACCCGATTTGCGAAGACCAAAGGCGGTGCCGTGGGGACCGCTTTCATCGCCTATGTTCCGATCCAAATCTTGGTCATGGGAGCAGCAGGGTTAGCAGGCTCGATTGCGCCAAACGCCGAATTTTTGGATATTCTGATTGATCTTGGCCTTGGGCTTGGCGCGGTCATCATTGTGATCGCCAGCAGTTGGGCCTTAAATTCGCTCAACCTCTACAGCACAGTGTTAAGCGTGAAAGCGACATTCCCATCGCTAAACCGCACATTTCTGACGATCGGACTTGGGGTTCTGGGAGTTGTTTTCGCTCTGCTCAATATCCTCGATAGTTTTGTCACCTTTTTGATCTATCTCTCAGCGATCTTTGTTCCCGTAGCGGGGGTGTTGGCAGCCGACTATCTGGCCGTTAGGCCAACGCACTACACGCTGGAAAATTTGGGTGTGGGTCCTGCAGTCAATGCGAGTGCCTTCGCGGCTTGGCTGATCGGAGCGGGATTTGCGATTGCTGAAATTCAAGGATGGCTGCCATCACCAACCGGCTTTGCTGCGCTTGAGTCTATGGTACTTACTGGGGCGTCGTATTTGGTGCTGACAGCGGTTCAAAACGCGCGAGCTCCCCAAATTCAAAAGGCAGACGAATAAATGCTCCGCATCGGTATAGACGTTGGCGGGACCCACACCGATGGTGCTCTGCTGGATGGGGACAGATTGCTTTCATCCACCAAGGCCGCAACCAGTGCGAATGTGGTCACCGGAATAACCGACGCATTTGACATTGTTTTGGCCGATGGCGCGGTGACAGCAGAAACCGTCGAGTGTGTCATGATCGGCACCACACAATTCACCAATGCCGTTGTTGAACGGCGCGAACTCGCGCCCGTAGCTGCGATACGTATTGGCCTACCATCGGGCAAAGGCCTGCCCCCATTCACCGATTGGCCAGATGATATTGCGCAAACAATCGGCGGAATGTCGTTCATGGTGAATGGGGGGTACCTCTACGATGGTGATTTGCTGGCCCCATTAGACGAAGATGCAATCGACAAGGCCATCGCCCAAATTGCACGCTCTTCGGTGCGCAACATCGCCATCGCTTCGGCTTTTTCACCGCTCAATGCCGGGCCCGAGGAATTCGTCGCCGCCAAGGTTCGATCGGCAATCCCCGATGCAAATATTTCTTGCTCGCACACAATTGGCGGGCTCGGCTTGCTCGAACGCGAAAACGCAGCAATTCTAAATGCTTCGCTGCTTCCGTTTGCAGCCCGGGTCGTCGCCTCGTTTGAGGCTGCCTTGGCCAAGCGCGGTCTCAGGTGCCCGCTCTACATCAGCCAAAACGACGGAACTTTGATGGACGCCAACTTTGTGCGCCAATTTCCTGCGCTCACATTTGCGTCCGGGCCGACCAATTCCTTACGCGGAGCATGGAAACTCACCGGCCTCGAAGATGCGATAGTGGTCGATATTGGAGGCACGACGTCGGATATTGGCGTTTTGCAATCCGGCTTTCCCAGAGAGTCTTACAACATCGTCGACATCGGCGGCGTCCGCACCAATTTTCGCATGCCCGACATCCTCGCAATTGGCGCTGGCGGCGGTAGTTTGGTGAGTGCCGACGGAACCCAAATTGGACCGCAGTCTGTTGGGCACAGATTGTTGCAAGAGGGACTGATATTTGGCGGAAATCAGCTTACATTGAGCGATATCGCCGTAGCTGCGGGCGCGCTCAACCTTGGCGACCCAGAACGAGTCCAGGACCTCCCCGATGAAGTCGTAATCAACGCGCGAAAGAAGATGCATGCGATGCTCAATCAGGCGATTGATTCCATGCGTCCCGGCGGGCGCAAACTGCCCGTTATCCTCGTTGGTGGCGGGGCCGGATTGGTGTCAGATCGATTGGAAGCGGCAACAGAAGTCATCATCCCCGAAAATTCTGGCACAGCAAATGCCATTGGAGCTTCGATCGCACAAATCGGCGGTGAAGCAGAGCAAATGCTGTCTTATCAAGATATTCCGCGCGATGACGCGGTTGCTAGCGTTGCCGCACAAGCTGAACGTGCCGCGGTGGTTGCTGGCGGCGATCCGGCTTCGCTGAAAGTGGTGGATGTCAGCGAAACTCCCGTTCCATATATGGAGAACGGCGCGATGAGATTGCGGGTGAAAGTTGTAGCTGCTCTTGCGACCAATAGCGCGGCACAGCGAGGAGCAGGCGTATGAGAATTAGTGCAGAAGACCTCGACGCTCTTGCACTAGGCTCCGTTTTCCTGGCGACGGGCGGCGGCGGGGATCCATATATCCCAAAATTGATTACGGCCAACGCGCTCAAAGAATTTGGTCCGGCCGAAATTGTTTCACCGCAGGATTTATCCGATGACGCATTCGTGTGCGCAATTGGATCAGTTGGCGCGCCCACGGTTAGCCTTGAGTTACTCCCCTCCATCGACGAGGCTTCAGGGGCGCTCGCAGCTTTTGAGGAGCACATGGGCAGGGATGTAGATGCGCTCGCCGCTTTTGAAATTGGAGGGGGCAATTCTCTAATCCCGCTGCTGGCTGCAGCGACCCGCAATTTGCCGATGATCGACGGCGACGGCATGGCGCGGGCTTTGCCAGAGGCCCAGATGATGACCTATGCCATGGCGGGCATACCGCCCACGCCTTCGGTGTCCTATGATTACAACGGCAAGGTGCAGCATTTCGATTGCCCAGATCCAATCGAGTATGAGAGCATAATCCGCAAATGCGCCGTGGAATCGGGTGGCATGATAACAACGGTCGAACACCCCATGTCTGGTGCTGAATGCAAAGGCGCGATAATTCCCGGTACTTTGTCGTTCGCGCTAGAACTTGGCCGACTGCTCGAACAAAACCGTGGTCCATCCGAAGCGATTGCAGACAGCCTTGCCAAAGCTTTCGAAGGAACGATCTACGGCGCCTGTCGGATGATCTTCTTCGGAAAAGTGAGCGCAAAATCCTCTCGCGTTGTCGGCGGTTATGATGTTGGAGAAGCCACCATTGAGCCACAAGGCGGCGGCCATCCGATGAAAATCACAATCAAGAACGAATACCTTCTTGCGCAAGTGGCGGACAAAGTCGTGGCGAGCGTGCCCGACCTTATCGTGATCCTTGATGCCGAAACATCATCGCCCATCAATGCCGAACGGCTCCGCTATGGGCAGCGTATCGCGGTGTTTGCGATTGGCGCGCCTGCGGTGCTTAAGACACCCGAAGCGTTGGCCGTGCTTGGCCCTCAATACTTTGGATTTGAGCTTGAGTATGAACCATTCTGCTGATCCCTTTAGGCTTAGCATCACAGTGCATCAGAATTGATGATTCGAGTAATGGCGGAGGGGGCAGTCATCTGCGAACCGCTCTCCACATGCAATTCCCTGCTTCACGGGAATTTACAGGGAATAGAAGAGGTTTCCCTTCAGTGATGGGGCGCGTGGGTGTCCACGAACGTCAGAAGTCAGCCATTTTCGGCGGGGATTTCCCTAAAACGCTAACAGGGATTTTGCAGGCGCGATTAGGGATCAAACTTAGGGCGAGCAGGGAAGTAAGTTCTCGATTTGCGAGGATTATTTTACCCGGTAACCTTGACGATCAGGGCGGGCATTCCAACTCTGGCTGCGTCCATTTGAGGTAGAGGCATCGCGCCCTTTGGCGCACAGCAGCAATTCTCGGGACAAACAATAGCAACCGCTGTGCACTGCACCTAGCGGGATCTTGGTTGTCGCCCGCGTGCTGTAAGCCTCGTCCTTCCTTTTGATGCCTGCTCGGCAAAGAAAGACATTTCAGGTGTGGCCGAAGCAAACTTCCGACTTTTCCGTACTAACCTATAGTGTCAAAGCCTACCATGGCCTGTGGCAAGCGGGAGGAAAGAAGCTTTGCGCGAAATTGGTCGCCGGCTTCTGTTGATGCGAACGGAAGGTGTTCAGCCGCAAATCGTGTTGCTATAGGAGGCCTTTACCGACGATGCCGAGGCGATCGCTTCCATCGCAGGTTATGACTATGTCGTTCACGGCCCCCTCTGCGCGCCAATCTGACCCCGAGCCGCCGTTAGGCGAAGAATTTGCGGAAAATGCTCAATGGACCAGAGGCGAGCATAGTGAGCCTATCGCGAACAGCGGATTGCTCATCTTGTCGGATTATCTGATCGACAGAACCCAAACCCTCGCCTTTCCCGACGGAGCCTGCGCAGGATTCGACTGCCTGGCGACAAAAGGTGCAGTGATCGCCTTGGTTAATGTCCCAGGTCTTGAGAATCCTCTCTCCGTCGCGAACACGCATTTGAATTCCCGTCGATCAACGCATGTAGTACCCGAGCGCGCCGACGAGGTTTATGCTTGGCAATCCGCTGCAGTCCGCGATTTTGTCCGGACCCAGGTGCCCGAGAGCGAGGCAATCATATTTGGAGGAGATTTCAATGCCGGTCCGGTTCCAGCACGGCGCGCGGCGTTTGAGAACAATACACCGCTTGGCGAAAATCAGCGCGATGGGCTTGCCTTCGCGACAGGAAATAAACTGGTGCTGACGTTTTCGCGAACCGCGGCCGTCGGAACCGTGTATCGCAACTGCGACAAAATCCAGTATCGCAGCGGCCGCGAGACGGATATTTTGTCGAGAATGGCCTTGGTGCGTTTTGGAAACGAATAGACAGGCCCGGCCGTGTCCGACCACACCGGTTTCGTTGTCGATTTCTCCTTCTCAAATAACTAGCGCATCTGTGTACCCTAGGACGTTGCCGGTTGCCTTGCCTTGTCCAGTTGTTCTGCAATCGATGCCGCAGATTCCTGCGCGCCCTGCCAGAATTCCGCATCGACAGCATCGCGCATCGATTGCAGATCCTGATTTACTGCGGTCCGCACATCGCTATCAAGTTGAGGCGCTACCTTTTGAGCCGCTTGGTCCAGCTCGTTAAGCTTTGCTAGAAGCTCACCACTGTCACCTTGGAACGTCGCCGCTTCGCTGGCCAATGCGGCCAGTGTCCCAGCGGTCTCTTGAGGACTTTGAACCTCGGATACGGTATCGTCTTGGCTTGGGAGTTGCTCATTGCCCGGATTATTTTCGCTGGCTGGCTGACCACAAGAAGCCAACCCGAGCGTCAGCACCGAAGCGCACACCAGCCATCTTGTGTATCCATTATGTGCTTTCATGTCGCATCTCCTCGTTGAGCCGATAGTGCTTTTAATAAGGTATAGCCAAGGCCAGACCCTTAATCCAGAAACGGACGGAAACTGTCTGGATTTGCCTGCTTCCAATAGGTCGAAAACTGCGTAGCCGAAGGGTCTGCCAAGAGTTCACCATCGCTCACAAAAGGCGAGATTTCGGTGAACGGCACCATCTGCGCCTCGTTCTTCCATTGCCGCAGATGTTCTGGCCGGAACTCGTTCGGTGATCCCAGTCCGCATGCGACGGTAATCTCGTGCAAGCTATCGAGCGTTTTGCTCTGGAAATTGGTCACCCGCTTCGCTTTGTCCTCCACCACGAGGCCGCGTTGCCGCGCCGGTGAATTGGTCGCCACGCCGGCAGGGCACGTGCCCGTGTGACAGCGCAGCGATTGCACGCAGCCGAGCGAGAACATGAACGCGCGCGCAGCGTTGGACCAATCGGCACCAAGCGCGGCATTGATGGCCAGACCAGCGCCCGAATAGACCTTGCCCGAGGCGGCGAGCTTGATCTTGCCCTTCAGCGAGGTTCCAATCAGCGCATTGGCGACAAGCGGCAGGCCGACACGAAGTGGCAGCCCGACGCAATTGGACAGTTCAAGCGGTGCCGCACCGGTGCCGCCTTCACCGCCATCGACCACGATGAAATCGAGCAGGATGCCGCTGTCGAGCATCGCCTTCATGATTGCGAAAACCTCGTGCGGCTGGCCCACGCAAAGCTTAATCCCCACCGGCTTTCCGCCCGAAAGGTCTCGCATCTTAGCTGCAAATTCGAGCATTTCGCGCGGCGTCGAGAAGGCCGAATGCGCTGCCGGTGAAATGCAGTCCTGCCCCGCTGGGACGCCGCGCACTTCGGATATCTCCTGTGTAACCTTTTCTGCCGGAAGGACGCCGCCATGACCTGGTTTGGCGCCTTGGCTAAGCTTGATTTCGGTCATCTTCACGCTGTCGTGTGTCGCCATATCGGCGAAGGCACCCGGATCGAATGAGCCGTCATCCTTGCGGCAACCAAAATAGCCCGAGCCGATCTCCCACACCACATCGCCGCCGTGCTGCAAGTGGTATTTCGACAATCCGCCTTCGCCGGTATCGTGATAGAACCCGCCTTCCCTGGCGCCGATATTGAGTGCCTGGATCGCATGGCTCCCCAGCGAACCGAAGCTCAACGCACTGATGTTCAGCCGTGCCGAATCGTAAGGCTGCGTGCATTGATCGGTGCCGACTGTCACGCGTGAACGCTTTGGAACGGTGGTGTCGGGCGCAATGGAATGACCGAGCGCCTCATATTCGTCGGAATAGACATCGAGCTCGGTGCCGAAAGGATGCGCGTCTTCTGCGTGTTTCGCCCGCGCATAGACCAGCGAACGGGCAACGCGATCATAGGGTCGCCCTTCGAGCGGCCCCTCGACGATGTAGGAGCGCAGGAACGGGCGCAAATCTTCGAACAGCCAGCGGAAGCGCGCGCCCAGCGGATAGTTGCGGCGCAGCGAATGCTTCGTCTGGATCAGATCCCAGATCGCAATCGCAACAAGCGGCAAAGTGAGGGCAAGCCCCCAGAAAAGCCACTTCGCCAGAAAAACCCCTCCGGCCACCAGGGCAAGGCTGAGAACGAGAACGAACCACAATCCAAAATTGCGTTCGCCGCTGTCGTCCTGCGTCAACGCGTCAAGAATATTCGCCATAATGCTGGTCCTGTCAGTCGATCAAATTTTTGGCGAGCTTCACGGCATCACCCGCGCGGCCCGATAGCACAGCCTTGGCCGAATACAGCGCAGTGCCGAAGATTTTCTCTGCCTCCACATGCGGCGGCATGACCAGTTCAAATCGATCAGTTACGACATCAAGCAGTGCCGGACCCGGCGCTGCGAGCCATTGCTGCACCGCGCTTTCCAGATCGTCCGGATCCTCGACCCCGCGCCCCCAACCATCCCATCGCGCTGGCGACTGCACCGAAATCGGGATTCTCAAGCTCGGTATAATGATCGACCAGCCCCTCAATCTTCATCTCCAGTTCGACGAAACCAAGCGTGCCATTGTTGATCAGCGCGACCTTGATCGGCAGCTTTTCCTGCGTCGCGGTCAGCATGTCGCCCATCAGCATGGCCAGCCCGCCATCGCCCGATAGCGAGATGACCTGTCGTCCGGGAAATGCAGCCTGAGCGCCGAGCGCCTGCGGCATAGCGTTGGCCATCGTGCCATGCGTCAGGCTGATCATCGTGCGGTTTGTGCCGGTGGCTGGCACATGGCGCAGGCACCAGACCGTGGCCGAACCGCCATCGGCGGTCCACACCGCGTCTGGCGATGCATGGCGGGCGATGGTTTCGGTCAGATATTGCGGATGGATCGGCTTGGCCGCCTTGTGCGCGTGATCTTCCAGCCTTGCCTGTGCCTTGTCATGCAGGTCGAGCATTTTGCGCAGAAAGCCATCGTCCTCGCGCGCATCTACCCGCGGCAGCAGCGCATCGAGCGTCGCCCCGACATCGCCCACTGCCGCGATATCGACCGGATGGCGCTTGCCCAGATGCGCTGCATCGAGATCAATCTGGATGATCGTTGCCTTGTCGGGATAGAACTGCCGCCAGGCAAAGTCGCAGCCGAGCAGCAGCAGCGTGTCGCACTGCATCAGCGCCTCATAGCCGCTTTCCAGGCCGAAAAAGCCGGTCATGCCGACATCGTGCGGATTATCGGGCTCGAGCCAGTCTTTCGCCCGCGACGTTCGCGCCACCGGAGCCTGCAACCGCTGAGCCAGTGCGAGCACCTTGTCCTGCGCCCCGGCGCAACCGGACCCACCATAGATCGCGATGTTCTTGCCAGCATTCAACGCATCGGCGATGCGGGTGAGCTCGCTTTCGTCTGGCGTCACCACCGGGGCCGCGCGGTGCACCGCATAGGCCGGCTCTTTCGGGCGCACTTTTTCCTCGGCGATATCGGCCGGCACGATCAGCACCGCCACACCGCGCTTCGAAAGCGCCGCCTGCGCCGCAGCGACCGTCATACGCTGCGCCTGCGCGGCTGTGCGACTTCTTCGCAGAACACGCTGCATGATGCGTAGACGGTTTTGTAATCGACTTCCTGCGGGAAATCGAAGCCGATCTCATCGCGCACGTGCTGGCTGGCGATCAGCACGACCGGCGCGCGGTTGCGGTGGCTTTCATACAGGCCGTTGATGAAATGCAGCGATCCCGGCCCGACCGAACCTGCGCAGGCGGCAAGCTTTCCCGAAAGCATGGCATCGGCCCCCGCAGCCATGCCGCCGCTTCCTCATGCCGCATATGAACCCAGCGAATATCGGACCGGGAGATGGCATCGGTGACATGGTTGAGCGTGTCACCGACAATTCCGTAACAACGCTCAACCCCCGCTTCTTCGAGCGTCTTGACGATGACTTCGGCTGCGGTCTGCATGCACTTGGGCTCCATTTGACAATGCAATTTGGCAAAGAGGATTGCGCGCTATACGAGTTCTGGTCAACCATGCGTCGCATTACAATTTGCAGGAGTTTCGTTTGCCGCAAAGCCCAATTCCGGTCGAAGTGGATGCATCCGACACCGCGCATGCGCTGTTCAGCGTCAGACAGCATATCCCGGCTGGCGCAATGGCCGATACAATGCTTGCCTTGCCAAAATGGCTGCCAGCCTATCACGCGCCGCGCGGGCCGATCGATTTTATCGCAGGGTTGAAAATCGAATACGATGGAAGGCCGGTCCGCTGGCAGCGCGATCCGGCGGATCCTTTCGTCTTTCACATAGATGATGAAATGGTCGGCAAGGAACTTCTTGTGACCTTCGACCGCCTGACCCCGACCGAAAATGCGCAGGGCCGTATTCTGATCACCGATGACATCATGCGCCTGCAATGGGAGGGGCTGTGCCTTTATCCCGCTTCGACGCCGGTCGGCGACATCATCCTCAAACCGAGCGTAAGACTGCCCGATGGCTGGAGCTGGGCCTGTTCGCTCGATCAGCGCGACTTGGTTGACGGCGTCATTCGCTTCGATCCGGTCGATCTGCGAACCTTAATCGATTCCCCGCTTCTTGCCGGACTACACACTTCGCGTGTCACACTGGGAAACCAGGTCGATCTGTTTGTCGCGGCCGACCGGACCGACCAGCTTCCCGCGGCGAGCCGCCAGATAGACGCGCACAAGCGACTGATCGATGAAGCCGATGTGCTGTTCGGGCGGCGACCATTCGAGCGATACGATTTCCTGATGAGCCTGTCCGACCAGCTATCCCGCTCTGGCCTCGAACACCGCTCGAGTTCCGAGTGCGGGGTCAAGGCGACATATTTTTCGGACTGGGACCGCTCGACCACCGAACACGATCTCCTTCCGCATGAATATGTTCATGCATGGGTCGGGAAATACCGCGTGCCCCAGGGCAATTTTCGCCACGGTTTTTCGCGCATGACCGATGAACTGATGTGGGTCTATGAGGGTCTCACGCAATATTACGGGCATGTGCTCGCTGCCCGGTCAGGGCTGATTTCGGCCGAACATACTCTGCAGGCTTTCGCACTGATATACACGACATACGATACGCATCGCGGACGCGACTGGCGTCCGCTGGCCGACACAGATATGGACCCGATTTTCACCGCCCGCGAACCCCAGCCCTGGCGCAGCTGGCAACGCAGCGAGGATTATTACAGCGAAGGGCTGCTGATCTGGCTGGAAGCGGACATGCTGATCCGAACCGAAACGGCTGGAAAATGCTCGTTGGATGATTTCATGCGCAGCTTTTTTGCGCCGCCGCAATCGGAGGACTTGCGGCCTCCCTCCAAGCCTTACGACCGAAATGATATCATTGCCGCGCTTGACGCTGTGCACTCTTACGATTGGACCGCGTTCTTCGCGGCGCGGGTCGATGAAATTGCGCCACGCGCTCCCTATGCGGGTATCGAGCTAGGCGGATACGAATTGACCTGGCGCAATCGCCCGACCGATTGGCTCCATCACGACCAACATCACCATTCCTATTTCGATTTTTCCTATAGCACGGGCTTCAAGGTTGGCCTTGGCGCAAAAATCATCGACGTGCTTTGGGGCGGACCGGGTTACGATGCGGGACTGGTCAGGGGAACGAAGATCCTTGCCGTGGGAGATCGCAGCTATTCGCATGCGGCGCTGCAAGATGCCACCGACCTTGCCGCCAGCCAGGGCGATACCATCAGCCTAACCGTTCAACGCTTCGATCATGTACGTCAGGTCGAAATCACCGGGGTGGTAGGCCAGAGATACCCTGACCTGGCGCCAACTGTGCCTGAAGCACGCCCCCTTGATGCCCTCCTCCGCCCTCAAGCCAAACCGAAGGAAACGCCCCATGTGTGAACTTTTCGCCGTTTCCAGCTCGGACACGGTCGAGATGCGCTACGATATGCGCGAGTTCGCGCGCCACGGCGGTCAGACGCATTCCAATCGTGATGGCTGGGGCATCGTTTATGCGCTGGATCGCGACGCCTATCTTTACAAGGAACCGGCTGCCGCCGCGACGAGCGGACTGGAAAAATATGTCGCTGACCATCCACACGGAACGCGCCTGATGATCGCCCATATCCGAATGGCAACTGCGGGCGAACCGGCACTGTGCAACACGCATCCGTTTCGCAGGGTGCGCGGTGGAACTGCCTGCCACCTGGCGCATAATGGTTCGCTACCTGAACTGGCCGCAGCTCCTCCATATCAGCAATTTCACAGCGAAGCAGTCGGCGACACCGATTCCGAGCTGGCTCTGCTCATCCTGCTCAACCGCCTCGAACAGGCTGGCGAAAAAGCCGACGCGCGGTTCGATATCTTTACCCACTTCTGCGGCGAAATGCGTGCATTGGGAGATTGCAATTTTCTCTATACCGAAGGCGAGCGCATGTTCGTACACGCGCATAAGCGGAGATACGAAACCGAAGGGGTTTGGGGCCCGCCCCGCGCGCCCGGCCTGCACATGCGGTCTTTGGCTCCAGGCGAGCCTGGCTGGCGAGCCCGTGGTGCAGCTCTGGACGGCTCGCCCGCGCGAGCCATCATGTTTGCCAGCGTGCAGCTCGACGATGCGGATTGGGTTTCGCTACCTGAAGGAGAAACCCTGCTGGTCGAGCGCGGCGAAGTGCTGGCCCGGAGCAATTCACATGCAGGTCAAAACCAATTTAGCTAGCGGGCCGACGCACAAGGGGGAGAGAAAATGACCGATGAAAAGACCGGGCTCGGCAAGATCATCCATCCTGCCGAATCAGCCGGAGCGCAAATATTCGATATTGACGCGCTTCCCGAGGACAATCGGGTCGCATTCAATCTGCTGTTTTTCAATCTCAAAGGTGGATGGCGCACGCCTTTTGCATTTATGCTTCTCATGAGCGCGGGGATTGCGACCTTGGGTCTTTCCGAAGATTCAGCTGCGACCGTCATCGGTGCGATGATCGTCGCGCCGCTCGGCCAACCAATTTTGGCTCTGGGCGCATCGATTGCGATCGGCTGGATGCCGCAAATGGCGCAGATGCTTTCGGTGGTTGTGCTCGGCGCTCTCGGCGTAGTGGCGGCGGCCTTCCTGCTCAACCTCCTCTTGCCTCCTGCAACAGGCAGCACGCAGGTGTTGTCGCGTACAGCGCCGGATCTGCGTGACTTTGGTATCGCCTTATTCGCGGGAATTGCCGGCGCCTATGGCTATTATCGCTCGGAATTTTCCTCGGTTCTGGCGGGCGTCGCAATCGCCGTCGCGCTTGTCCCGCCCCTGTGCGTGACCGGCATGATGCTTGAGGAAGACAAGCTGATACTGGCATTTGGATCATTTATGCTGTTCCTGACAAATTTTGCAGGCATCTCTGTGGCTTCGCTGCTTGTCTTTTTCCTTACTGGATCTGTTGCAGCACCAGAGCGCCGCCGCTGGTTTGTCGGCGGCGCGGTTGCCACCGGGCTATTATTGCTGGCGATCCTGGGGCCACTGACGGTCAATTTCGACCGGATTGCCAAGCCAGCGGGCGACAGGAGCGGACTCTATCATGCGGCAGCCAGCGTGCTAGCTAGCCACCCCAGCGCAGGCGATATCACAAGGGTCGATGTATCCAGTGCAAACTTGCTCGTCACTCTCGATCATTTGCCACAAGATCAATCCAGCACCGCGGCGATTGTCAGCGAACTTCAGGCTAGGACAGGATTCCAGGTCGAACTCGCCGGCCCGGAAGGACAGGAACTCAACTAAAGCGCTCGTTCGAAATTCGCTAAAGAGCGATCTGCATCCCGATTTCCACGACCTGGTGGCGAGGGATTTTGAAGAATTCCGTCGCCCGCCCAGCGTTGCGTACCATTCGACCGAACAACACCGCTCGCCAGCGTGCAAGCTGGCTTGTTCCTGACGGCAGCAACGTTTCGCGCCCAAGATAGTACGTCGCATGTTGCAGGTCGCATCCCAGACCGTGCCCGTCACAAGCATTGCTCAAATCGCGCGGGACATTGATGCGATCGGCAAAGCCGTAATCAAGGTCGACGCGCCAGATATCGGGCGCAGCTTCACGGATATCAACTCCGTCTTTGCGGTTGATGTGGGGGACTCCTTTAACATCGACATGCACCAGGAGGACGAGGTGTTGAAGCGCACGATTGCGCTCGACATGGTGCCGGAGGATCGCCGAAACGCCGCTTTCTTTCGAAGTCAGAAAAATGGCGGTACCGTCGGTGCGAACGAAGCTGTGGGTTTCGAGCCATTCTGCAAACTTCGGTGCGCTCGTTTCCAGCGACCTGGTCTTTTCCCGCAGCTCGTTTCTTCCGGCCCGCCAAGTCGCAATGACCGTGAAAATTGCTGCACCCACGAGTGCGGGGTACCAGCCGCCTTCGAAGAACTTCAGCGCATTTGCGGCAAGAAATGCGAAATCGAGCGGGAGAAAGAGCAGTGCCATGGCCGCGAGCAGCCAGCGGCTCCAGCCCTCTGACCGCAGAACCCAGAAAACCAGGAACGATGTGACAACCATGTCCGCTGCGATTGCCAGACCGTAGGCCGAGGACAGAGCTCCGCTAGACTTGAAAAACAGCACCAGTCCGCACGTCGCAATCATCATCATCCAATTGACCGCCGGGATGTAGATCTGGCCGTATTCTTCCTCGTTGGTCTGAACCACATTCATGCGCGGAAGCAGGTCAAGCTGGATCGCCTGGCGGGTGAGCGAGAACACGCCCGATATCACGGCCTGCGATGCGATTATCGTGGCAATCGTTGCCACGACTACTAGTGGGATGGTGGCCCAGTTGGGCGCAAGGTGGAAGAAGGGGTGCTCGATCTCCACCGCGTTCGACAGGACCAGAGCACCCTGACCAAAATAATTCAGCAGGAGCGCGGGAAAGACGATCAGAAACCAGGCCTTGCGGATAGGAGCGATCCCGAAATGGCCAAGGTCGGCATACATCGCTTCGCCGCCGGTCACGACCAGGAATACCGTCCCTAGCACAAGAAACGCCGTATAGGGTTCAGCGAGAAGGAATTGCGCTCCTGCTGCTCGGGCTTGGTTTCAATATGATGACCTTGGGCGGTATGGCCGCCGCTGTCGGGCTGGTGATCGACGATGCCGTCGTCATGCTGGAACACATGGTCAGGCGAATGCAGGAGCACGGCACTGCGAAGGCGGCAACGCTGCTCGACGCTGCAGCGGAAATGGGTAAGCCGCTGCTCGGATCGACCACCGCAACGATTGTGGTGTTTACGCCGCTGGCCTTTATCAGCGGCGTGACCGGCGGGTTCTTCAAATCACTGGCTGTGACGATGGTTGCCTGCCTGGTGGTTTCGCTGCTCTATCCAACGCTTGAACTGACAGTTCCCCTGTTCCTAGGCACAGGCGGGATTGATCAAGACACTCCGCCCCGGATGCAAGCGGCGCTTGTGCGAGACATGTGCGCGGCGGGCACGCGGGTGACATCGGTGCTTTATCCCGACCTAAACCACCGAGAAGTGGTTCCGTTCTCGCCGCAAGATTCGATCCCGTTCTTGCGCGCCGCGTTTGCGGGTGAAGAATTGGCGGGTAATTGCGATGCCTTGCCGTTCTCCATGAACAGATAGATTTTTCTAAAGGCGAACAACTTCCTTTCACTGCTTTTCTGTCCGCAAATGGGTCGGTTGCTGACAGTCCGCTTTAGGAACTCCGATCGCCAAATGCGGACCGTCAGCTAGCAGTCGGCTACTTTGATGCGTGAGAGAAATTGATAGCTTTGGAGGCTCAAGCGACGACCGATCTATCTCGGCAATAGTCATACTTATTGCAAACTATCACCTCACCTACAAGAAAGCGGCACCTGACCCACGTTGACCTAAATTAATCTCCTTAACGTTAATCCGAACGGTGCGATGACTGAGGCAACAACTATGACGCCGGTTTGACCAAGCATGCTCCCAGAGCCGGCTTCAAGGCCTTAGTGACTCATGAAATACAGCAAGGTCTTGGACTCATAGAAGGCGACCGCCCGGCGACGGCGTAAGAGAGCTGAACGACGGACAGTTCTCCAGCAATTCGCCGCACAGAATCCGAGGGTGAGTGCGGATCGGAGCGATCCGGGTGTCGTTTAGGACGCGAAGAAGGATGGTTCCTTTGCTTTCTTGGGACGAGCTGTGCCTTGATGCTGAGGCCTCTACTCAGCCATGGCACCAACGGACACGGCAAACCTGAAGCTTACTTCGCTCTTGTCAGTTGCTAACCCTATGGCAGCTGTATGTGTGTCGTAATCCAACACAGTGCTAATTGGCAGAATTCAGCCATTCTTGCTATTTAGCGTATTGGAATCCAACACAAAGGCTCGGTCCAATCTCGTCCAAATCAAATCGTTGTATTGGAATCCAACACCGCGAATTGACCCTCTTTTTTTCTTTTCTTGAAGCGGATGATGGCGTCGATTCCGCTAGTCATCCTCTTGCAAGCTTTAGGATCGACAGGCGCCGAAACCCTATCAAAATCTCTGGTCGGCGCCTTTCCAAATGCCGGTATCCACGTAAGCTGCCAACACCTAGCCCTGGATTTTTCAGCCGCTTTAATATGGAAATGTGCCTCCTGCGAAACCTTGATGAATCCCCGCTCGACGAGATCATCTAGGGCTTTGCGCACCACGCCGAGATCAACCACGCCAATCCGATCGGCGGCGTCACGCACGCTCAAAAAAAGTTCCCCGTTGTTTGATCCGTTTTCCAACATTGCGAGCTCTGTGAGAACTGCGCGGGCGGCGAGTGATAGAGTGCGATACGCGCTCGTTTCGAGCAAACTGTGGGGCAGCCTAACGAAGCGTGAATAGGGATTGCGACCTTTAGCATTCGGTCTATTTTTTCTTCTGCGTTTTGACACGGTTTGGCGACCTGATCAGCTATCATCATCGCTTTTCCCCTCGACAAAATTGCGAAGGCTGACGGCAGGGATCAATGTACGCCCCCCGATACGAACTGTGCGAAGCCGCTTGGCAGCGATATGCTTAAAAAGTGTTGTGCGACCGATGCTAGTCGCATCACAGGCCTCACGAATGCTGTAAGCAAGCTTGGTATTTGTCGTATTGAGTTCCATGGTGTTTCTCCAGTCCAATCTGAACAGGGGCACCAAGTAGATCTATTCTTCGGATTCGACAAAACCTGAATGTGACGAAATTGGGCGGCCTAAAAAATCAACTTCGCCTCGACCATATGCTTCTTGCGCTCGCTCTTCTTCAAGAACAGAGAATGCCCTCTCACGATAAGGCTTGACGCAGCGACTGACGAATAAACCGGACAAACTATAAAGTTTGCCGACCTCGTGGCACACACGTTTTCCTCTACCTCTGGCAAAACCGCCGCGCCGCGCGACCTCGATTGCCATGTCAAAGTTGCGAGCTTCAATCGAGTGCGGGTCCTTGTATGCAGGCGGTAAATCCGACCTACGAACAAGTTTCATTTCGAAGAGTAATTTCGGTTCGGATCCATCGATCAACGCTAGGATTTTTCGAGCTACAACCGGATGAATTTGAAAGTCAGACTGCAAGATATGGTAAGCTAGGTGGTCAATTCTGCCGTGATGCAGCTCCCACGCAGCGTGGCCGGCTACAATCGCGTCTTCGCCTGGTTTGAGGTCGTCACTAGGCCGCTTTAGATCATCAACATCCTGTCGCATGCGCGAAACAATAGCTATTTCTTCGAACTAAGTCGAACGCATCAGTACATTATTGGTTCGGGGCGCTGAAAGGCAGTGCCGGCCCAGGCTAAGTTTGGACAGTTGTCTAATGCTGCGCCCAGCCTGATTAGCTTTGTTCAATTTGACAAACTCAAAACTGATAACGCGTCAATCGACCAGCTACAGCTGCTTTGCGCCCCAGTCCCAGACGTATCGATCCGATTTCTTAGTTCCCAATAGCGGACATTCTTCTTGGCCATTCCGGCCAAGGAGAAACAGAATGACATACTCACAATATGATCCTGCAATGCAAAGCCGCGTGCCTTGGAATTTCGGCGCAAAGATCGGCCCAAAGCGTCCCTTCAATCAGAAGCAGATTTGGGCGATCCGGTTCTTTCTCGATCGCGAAAAACGCATCCGAGATCGCGCGCTCTTCGACCTAGCGATCGATAGCAAACTGCGCGGCTGTGATCTCGTTGAACTTATGATTGGTGACTTGGTCAGTGGACCAGAGATCAGAACGCGTGCGACAATCACTCAGCGCAAGACGGGGCGACCCGTTCAGTTTGAGATAGCCAAGGACGCCCGAGAAAGTCTGTTCGCATGGCTCGAACTTCGAGGCGGTGCTGTTGAGGACTTCGTGTTCCCGAGCCGTGTTGACCAGGCACGCCATCTCAGTACCCGCCAGTATGCGCGACTGGTCGATGAGTGGGTGGAAGCGATCGGCCTCCGGCCTGAGGAATACGGGACCCACTCGCTTCGGAGAACAAAGGCCTCGATCATCTACAAGGCAACTGGCAATATCCGGGCAATCCAAATTTTGCTCGGGCACTCGAAAATCGAGAACACAGTCCGCTACCTCGGTGTTGACATTGAGGATGCTCTGACGCTTGCGGAGAAGACGGAAATCTGAACTTCAGGCGGTCGCTTGGAAGCTCTAGGCGACCGCTTGCAGGTTCGCTGCCGAACTAGTTTTACTGCAATGGATTGGGGAAACGGACCTAAATCAGGCGTGTGATTATATGTGAAACGCGAATTCTGTATTGCCCGTCTCCCTGTTTATGTCAGAATTTCGCGCCTTTAAGCGATGCGGACGTTTCCAACTCGGAGAGCTCCAATGCAATCAATGATCCTCAATGAATACGGCGAAAGCGCACGTTTCACTAAGACAGAAACCGAAAAGCCCGGCGCCGCGACTGGCCAAGTCGTGGTGCGCATCGCGGCGACGAGCGTGAACACTGTTGATACGATGATCCGCGCAATGGGCGGCGACCTTGCCCCTATATCGCCCGCGCTTCCCGCTGCATTGGGTATGGATTTTGCAGGCACGATCGAAGCTGTTGGCGAAGGTGTTGACGGTTTTGCTGTGGGTGACGAAGTTTTTGGCTGCGCAGGCGGTCTCGGTGATTTGCCGGGCGCTTTGGCTGAATTTATGGCTGCTGATGCACGCTTGATTGCGCATAAACCAAAGTCGCTTTCCATGCGTGAGGCCGCAGCGCTGCCATTGGTGGGTATCACTGCATATGAAGGGCTTATGCGTGCTGGTGTGAGCGAGGGTCAAAAGGTCCTAGTCCACGGCGGAACCGGCGGTGTCGGCCATGTCGCCGTGCAGGTCGCGCAGGCGATGGGCGCTGATGTTTACTCGACAAGCACTGGCGAGACCCCGCTGCAAATTATTGCCGGCTATGGCGCGACGCCGATCGACTTCACAGCGAAGGCTGTGCCTGACTATGTTGCAGAGCACACTGGCGGAGCAGGTTTTGACATCGTTTACGATTCCGTCGGCGGTGCCAACATGAACAATTCATTCGAAGCCGCTGCACTTAATGGACAGGTCGTCACTACGGTTGCGATGCTGGAGCTTGATCTGACCCCGGCTCACTTCAAAGGCCTATCGATCCATGTTGTCTTCATGCTCATACCAATGCTGCACGATTTCAAACGCTCGGCGCACGGTAAAATTCTCGCAGAGCTGGCCAAGCTGGTGGATGCAGGCAAGCTCACACCATTGCTTGATGAACCGCGTTTTGGTTTGGAGCAGGTGGGTGAAGCCTATGACCGTCTGACCAGCGGCCAGGCCATCGGAAAGGTCGTTGTAGAGGTCGCGTAATCAGGAAGCCGATTGCCAAGGTGGATTGCGGCCGATTTTCTCAACTAGAAAATCAATGAGTACGCGCACCTTGGCGGTTAGCACATTCGATTTTGGATAAACCAGCCAGACCGCACGGTCGCTAAGCACCTGCCAATCTGGCAGAACCTCGGCAACGCTTCCCTCCCGGAGCGCGTCGGCTACATTCCACCGTGCATTCAGCGAGATACCAAGGCCCGCTATCGTGGCGAGGCGCTGGCTTGTGCCGTCATCGAGCTCGATCCGCGTCCTATCGCCGCCCATCACAACTGACGCTTTTTGACCATCGCGGACGAGTTTCGTGAAATTGGGGAGTTGGCGAAATGCGATGAGATCGTGATCGGCAAGATCCTCCGGGCTTTGGGGCTCTCCGCGCCGACCTAGATAAGACGGCGCCGCACACAGAATGTCGGATGCATCGGCGAGCTTGCGCGCCTTAAGGCTGCTGTCGCCAAGCGACCCATTGCGCAGTGCTAAATCAAAACTACCCTCTAGCAGGTCAAACGGCGCATCGGACAATCGCAGATCGAGATTGATCTCAGGATGCTGGTCAAGAAATTCCGGTAGGATCGGTGCGATATAGAGCTGCGCAAAGCTGCTTGAGGCGGCAAAGCGAATGGTACCAGACGCGCGCGCCTGTCCTTTGCCAAGCGCCGCCATCGCCGCATCGTTCTGCGCCAATATCTCGCGCGCGAAGGGCAAGAACTCCTCGCCTTCAATCGAGACAGAAACCTTGCGAGTAGAACGGTGGAGCAGCTCTGCGCCCACTTCTCGCTCCAGCTTTGCCAGCCGCGCACTGGCAACGGCGGGCGCTAAGCCAAGGTCTCGCCCGGCTGCGCTGATGTTCAATTTTTCAGCGGCGCGAACGAACAGGCGCAGGCTTTCTAGGTCCATTGATTATATCCAATATCCATAAACTGAATTGGTATTTAGCCCATTTTATTAGATTGTGCCACGTAATATATCAGTTTCCGACGAGACGGCAGCCAGGCTTGGCCGCCCAACTGGAGACTTTCGATGCAGATTGATGCGAGCGTGAATTACCACGTGACGAAGACCGAACGGCAAGCGTTTGAGTTTGACGTTGATGGAATCATCGGAAACCTTGTTTCGCCGGAGCTTGAAACCACCAGCGTGAAAGTAACGGATTTGCGCGGCAGCGATTGGCAGCCAGCATTTGACCGCAACGGTATCGAATTCATGGATCAGCCTTCCAAAGTGACGGGGTTCGGCGCGGGTGAGAACTGGACAGCGGATTACGACAAAGAACTGATCGGCTTGCTGAAAGGCCATGTCGGTGCTGCGGAAGTGATCGTGTTCGACCACACCATCCGCGTTGATGATCCCGAGGCCGCGCGCCGCCCAGCGCGCAATGTTCACAATGATTACAACGAAGCGGGCGCGCAGCAGCGCCTCATCGATCTGGTGGGCGAAGAACGCGCCGAAGAATTTCGCGATGGCGGTTTTGGCTTCGTGAATGTTTGGCGCCCGGTTGAAAATGTCATCACATCATCACCCCTTGGCTTCATCAAGCCTGAGTCCATTCGTGGGCGTGACTGGATGGATATCGGCCTGATTTACCCGGATCGGCTTGGGCAGATTTTGGGCGTCGCGGGCAATCAGGGCCACCAGTGGTTCTATCTCTCTAAAATGACGCCAGAAGAAGCGATCATCTTCAATATTTACGACAGCGGCGGGCGTCCGCATCTTGCGCACAGCGCACTCGATCTGCCGAGCGATGCACATGCGGTCACACCGCGAAAGAGCATCGAGAGCCGTACGCTCATCCGTTACTCCTAAACCCATTATTCAAAGCGAAGAAAGGCATACGATCATGTCTACTGATGTACTTAGCAAAGCCCGCAATGTTCTTCGTCCATCACGCGAAGAAATGTTGCAAAGATCGCCTGTGGTGAACCAATTCTGGGATGAGAATGAGGGCGTGTTTGAAAACGCTTGGGTAGAATGGGAAGCAAAAGGCGGCGATGGCGGCATCACGCTCGATCGCTCTCTCTATGCGCCCAAATTGCGGCATGCGATTGAACAAAGCTGGAAGGACCCGGCGAACGAAGGGCTAGTCAAAGACCTTTGGACGGAGGTTTTCCCTGATGTCTTCGAGGCGCAATTCTTCGATCCGGAAAAGCTCGCAGCTTTGAGAGAATATTTGGATCATGTCGCAGATGCTGGCATTCCGCTGCGCCCGCCCTACGGGCTTGTCCTAAACCGCGGCGGAGCGATGCTTGACCCGCGTTCAGAAGGCTATCTGGCAGCGCCGAATTTCCAGGCATTCTATTCGGATCTGATGGATCACTTTATGCGGCCCATCGCGCGCCTCTTGTTTCCCGATGTCTATGGTTATGACAGCCAAACCTTCGGGTTCTCGATCCAATGGGAGGCGGGCAAAGATACGACTTTGCAGGCGCATTCCGATGCATCCAGCGTAACCTTAAACATCAATTTGAACCTGCCCGGTAAAGAGTTTTCCGGTTCGGCGGTGCGATTTATGGACCCAGCAACCCGTCAGGTGAAGGACCTGACATTCGCGCCTGGCACCGCTCTCATTCACCACGGCAGCGCGATGCACGCCTCCAAACCGATCACCGAGGGAGAACGGCATAATTTCGTGCTGTGGCTTTATGGCGAGAATGGGCAGATCCCTTATCAACACGGCCAAGGACAAAAACTCGCACCTAGGGATAAGCGTTGGACACTTCCCCAAGTCCGGCCTGACAAATTCGCACCGTTTTAAAAGCCGCGTCCCATGGCGGCCACCTAAACTAGAATTGGATAAAGCATGACCAAAACGATTATCATAACAGGCGCAACCGACGGTATCGGCCTCGAAACTGCGAAAATGATTGCAGCGTCCGGGCACACACTTTTGCTCCACGGGCGCAGTCCGGGCAAACTCGCAGCTGCCGCTGAAGCAGTCTCTGCCATCGCCGGATCTGGCGAGATTAAGACCTACCGCGCCGATCTCTCGATTTTGTCCGAAGTTAGGGCTCTGGCCGATGAGATCAAAGCCGACTTTACCTCGGTCGATGTTCTCATCAACAATGCGGGCGTGTTCAAAATGTCGGACCCGCTCACCCATGATGGCTATGATGCGCGCTTCATCGTCAACGTGGTCGCGCCCTATTTGCTGACGAAGTCTCTGCTCCCTGCCTTCAGTTCAGAGGCCCGCGTTGTGAACTTGTCATCGGCAGCCCAAGCGCCTGTGCAGGTCCAAGATTTCTTGGATAAGCGCGCGTTTTCGCACAACGCTGCCTATTCTCAAAGCAAGCTCGCGCTGACCATGTGGTCGTTTGAAATGGCAAAGGAGCTGGGTTCAAGCGGGCCAATGATCGTTGCTGTAAACCCAGCCTCTTTCCTTGCCAGTAAGATGGTAAAGGAAGCCTATGGTCAGCAGGGCAATGACCTCAGGATCGGCGCAGATATCCTGACTCGCGCAGCACTCAGCGATGAGTTCGCGGACGCCTCTGGCCGCTATTATGACAATGACCGAGGATCGTTCGGTTCGCCGCATCCTGACGCGCTGGACACGGCCAAGAACAAGCGTCTCATCGAGGCCATCGAGCAGCTGATCCGCTGAAACACCGCGCCTCTAGGCCGCCAATCACGACCAGAACTCGCTTCTGGCCGGGGCAGCCCTTGCGCCCTTAATCCGCAACCCAACTGAAAGGATAAGCCGATGAAATACGAAGGATTTACAACATTTAAGGTCGATCAAACCGGCCCGGTAATGCACGTCACTTTCGACTTTGGCACAGTCAACGTCCAAGGCCAGGAAATGCTGGCCGACCTCAACAGCCTCGCAATGCGGCTAGAGCGTGACCGGGAAACCAAGGTCGTAATTTTCCAATCTGCAAACCCTGAGATCTGGGTCTGCCACTATGACACCGAATTGCTGAAAGACATGTCGGTCGAGGCAGTCTCACGCGAGGAAGCGCAGCTGCTTGATCTGCAATCGGTGTGCGAACGCATCAGCAAAGTCCCGCAAGCAACCATCGCCAAGCTTGAGGGCTTTGCCCGCGGCGGCGGTCATGAATTGGCGTTGGCCCTCGACATGCGATTTGCTGCCCGCGGCAAGTACAAATTCATGCAGATGGAAGTCGGCATGGGCATCTTGCCATGCGGCGGCGGTGCATCGCGCATGGCCCGCCAAACCGGTCTTGGCAAAGCACTGGAGATCATCCTGAGCGCGCAGGATTATGATGCCGATGACGCCGTTCGTCTTGGCACGGTCAACAAAGTGCTCGAGCCGGATGAGATTGGCGAATATGTCGAAAATTTTGCAAACCGGATCGCTCAATTCCCTGCGGAATCGATCAATGCCTGCAAGCAGATGGTGTACGAATCCATCGACAAGCCAATCGATGAGGCGCTGAAAGCTGAAGCCTATTGGCTTTATCAAGCGACCAGCAAAACCCCGGCAGTAAAACGCTTCCGCATCGCCGATGAGCAAGGGCTCGAGCATGACATGGAGAACCAGCGCAAATGGGGCGAGCTGGTCATGGATGTGCAAGACATCAACTAAGCTCTGACTTCATCGAACATCGAAATCCGGCTCATCCTGATGGGCCGGGTTCGTCGGTTCGGGCGCATTCACTATTGCGACAACAGCTGGGTCCTAAACTGAAGGTTCGCTTTCCAACGTCGACGACCAATTGCAGTCATTCCCCTATCGGCCCAATTACCGTCGAAGCGCACTTGGCTCAAACTCGCCTGCTAAATCCGCAAGTCGGCTTTTATGAGATGCGTAAATTGGCATGGCTGGTCCAGTGTTGTCGCTTCATCCGTAGGCTTCGGATGGATCCTTCCGCGGATTTGTATTAGCTCGGCGAGCCAGACTTGAGGTTGATCGCCCACGAAATCCCAGCGCAATGGCGCCTGCATAGCCAAGCGCGTCCCCTATCGGGGAGCGGTTATGGTAACTAGCAAAAGTAGGCCAGAAATTATTAATATTTTCAGATGGAAATGGCGGAGAGTGAGTCCGCTCATAGTCTCTTGTTAAATTCTGATTTAGAAAGATTATTTTTCAAATAAGGATGAATACCCCCACACTTTACCCCACACTTAGTCTGCGCTTGGACTATCTTGGCATGGAAATGCAGCCATTAGCGCATCCAAGAAAAGTAAGTTTGCATTCTCATGACGGCGAACCGGATTATCCCGCAGAAACTTAACAAATATATCTCGGTTCTGCCCATTTGTGACATTGGCTGGCTCGCACCACATTGGCCTAGAAAATCCGAGGGTCATCATTGTCATATAGTGGCCGTCACGAACGCCATTCGTCCACGCGAGACAAATACTCGCAGCCATTATGCTATCCTGTGAGTCGGTAGTGCACGTAGTCAATGCGTCATTACCGGTCGCCATCAAGAGATGCCTCTGCTCTTGCGCAGCAAGCGATTGTGCGGAACCCAGTGAAAGCACAAAGCAGCCGACAACTGCCACCCTTCGAGATGTGCGAAAGATCGAATTTAACACCAGCCCCTCCTATCGCCCCAATTACGCGCCAGTCCCTCTTGGACTAGCTGAGCGCCCAGCGAAACGCCCGAACGCGAAACAGTAACCAAGATTCGGCCATACCTATCACTGCCCTGAGTGCTAAGCTGGAACGGCCCCGCATTCATCATTTGAGCGAATCGATATGTCGCCGCCTCACCCATTTGAGCCTCAGCTTGACATCGCGGCCTACTCACCTCCGGCGCATCAATGTCAGCAACGCGATACTTCACCCGATCCAGCCAAAACGTGTCACCGTCCACCACACACGTAACTCGCCTACCTGACCCGCAAATCGGAAAGTAGCGGCCTTCGCCAGAACTTTGCATCGCAAGTGCGAGCGCCAAAGCCGTAGTAATCATTGAGTCTCTCTCATTTACGCCGCTCCGACTTGTAGGCGGGTGAAGCCAGACCGTCTGCCAACTCTGCATCCGGAAAGGCATTTGTAAAGGCAAGCGCAGTTTTCACGTTCCGAAAATAGAACGCCGCCGTGCTGCAAGCGAACCCCGGCTGACCATGACTAGCATGATCGAAGGCACCTACATTTTCGTTAAGCCATCGAAGCATATCATCCAGTGCCCTGCCCAAGCCATTGGGAGGCACGCGGACCTTTACCCGAACTGGGAACGCCAAGTCATCGCGCTTGGCTTGTCGAATCGAATGCTTTGCCATTTCTAGAACATTACAGGAACATTTGAATGCCGCAACGTCGCTTCCTGCGCGCGGGTAAAACCGGTTTAGCGATGTGAGTGGAAAGTGCCGACAGTCTCCGTACATGAGGGTTCAGAGGCCGTACCCCCTCTACATCTTTAGTGCGCTGTCATTGATCCCCAGCCTGCCCCATCAGCGGCTCCATGGCTTTCACGCAATCGCTACTGAGCGCGTTTGCCAGCCTCATTTCTTCTCTAACCTTGGCGAACGTACTTGGCCTCAAATCACCGTCGATCAGGGGCATCAATTCCTCGGCAAGTTCTTTCCGGGAAAACAAGGCCACTTTGCAATCGTCATTCATAATGTCGATTTGGTGTTCGATTTCAGTTGTTAGCCCATCGGGCAACTCAATCTTATCGATTCCCAGCCAAGCATTCCCACAAACGCGACGCATGGATTGCGCGTCTTCAGCGAGCATGAACTTGTCTGCATTGGCGAAATCCTGGAGTGCATTAGCAACTGCAAGCTGCGCAACATCGCAAGGCAGAATTAGCGCCGAAACAGAGCTTCTAAAATTCTCCATCGCTGCTTCCGCTTTCTCTGCTGCGATAGCCTCTTCTGCTGATTTTTGCTGAGCGTCAGCCTCGGCCTTAGCCTCTCTTTCGGCTGCAGCCTCCGCCTCATACTGCGCACGCTCTTCAGGTGTAGTTGTCGCATAGTACAACACCAATATAGTTGCGACTAAGCAAAAAAAGCCGCCAAAGCAGATTCCAATCCAGAATAGGCACCCTCGTTTCCGCTTTGTCGGCTCTTCCATATTCGTCCCCCTTTTGACCTTTGATCATCTTACTTAAGCTTCGCCGAGTCCAGTTTATTTACAGCGCTCGGCGTTATGCTTGCACCCAAACTCCGATCATTCAGAACAGGCCACAACCGCCCCGCAAGCGGACAAGTTCCCGTAACTAACGCTGCAACCTACCAATCATCGTCATTGCCTCAACCGAACATGCGTCATCAATCGCCCAGTATTCCTCTAAGTGCCGTTCATAGGTCCGCCGCCACATGCCTTTGGGTCGCCTTGGGAAGTTCTGCCAGCCGCGCTCGCAGCCCAGTTTTTTCTGCAATCGAAACAGTTTCTCAAAAGGTCTATCTCGCGCCGCGTCCCGTTGCGATTGATAGCCCAGCCGCCACGCTTGGCGAGACGCAAACCTATCGCCGCCGGGTGGCAGGTAAAGCTTGCCCACGCGAATGTTGCGATAGGGGCAAATCATCCACCAGCGTTTACCGCCATAATGCGGGACCGTGTGGCAAAGCGTTATGTGCTGTGTGACGCTCTCAGCATCATCGCCCTTGCCGCGTGTGTACGTTAGCACCAGCCGCTCGCTACCCGGTTCGGATAGCTCCGCTTTGTAGCCTATCGATCCGCTGGGAGAGCCATTCCAACTCCAGCTTAGCGAGCCGCTATAGGTTGCACCCTCGCGCGCTCTGCCCGTGCGCAGCATCCACGCCAGATCAATGCGCAAGCAATGCTCAGCAATTGGCCTTCCGCCGTAACGTCCAGAACCATATCCACCCATGCAAAGAACATAGGAAACGGCTGGAATCCGCGCCAGATATTTTCCTAAATCAATTGGGGATTTTGAATTTTGGAACGGCTACAAACCATTACGGATTCGTAAATGTGCAGAATATCTAGGGTTGCAATGTTGGAATATCACACATACATAGACCTCAACACGGCCCCTCCCCACTTCGGTGCGCGGAGGGGTTTTTGCTTTTTGGCTGAAATTGAGCATACAGCTAAGTATGACAAATCGCTACGAAAAGCCGTTTCTGACCATAGCCGATCAAATCGCCCTGCTCGAGTCTCGAGGTTTGGAAATTCCGAACAAAGAAAGCGCGGCCGATAAGCTACAAGAATATGGTTATTACCGTCTCAGCGGCTATTCTTATCCGATGCGAAAGTTTGACCTTCCAACGGGCAAACAGACTGATGAGTTCGTGCAAGGCGCATCCATAGAGCAAGCGTTCGCCCTAATTGAATTCGACCGTGGTTTGCGCTCGCTCTTTATGACAACAGCGGAGCGCATCGAAGTCGCGATACGGGTGCAGGTCGCAATTCTGCTAGGCGCAAAGTGTCCATGGGCACACCGAGACCCGAATCAATTTTACGAAAAATTCTCACGAAAGGTTGATCCAAAAACAGGAAAAATTCCCTTCAACGATTGGATTTCTAGGCTGGATGAACACGAAGCAAAATCAAAGGAACAGTTCGCTACACATTTCCGCCAAAACTACGCCGACCCACCTCCTATATGGGTTAGTATCGAGCTGTGGGATTTTGGTATGCTCTCAAAGCTAGTCGGCGGGATGCGAACGGACGATCAAAAAGCCTTGGGCAAGGTGTTTGGTTTGAAGCGACGCGAGCTACTACCGACTTGGATTAGGTCGATTAACCACATACGGAATATCTCTGCTCACCATTCCAGACTTTGGAATAGATCACCAGCCGACCAGCCTTCTCCTCCAAAGCAAGGGGAATTCGAGGAACTAGACCATTTAGCAAGCGACAGTTTCGCTCAAGTCAGATTGTATGCCGTTGCTGCGATTTCGCAGTTCTTGCTCAAACAGACCAATCCTGATGCTGCCAGAAATTGGGCCGATCAACTAAAAGCGCATGCATCAACCTTCCCTACTGTTCCAGCGGTCCCCTTCACCCAAGCAGGTTTCCCGACTGACTGGCACACTCAAGATCTATGGAACTAATGATAAATTCGTATCAGTGTTTGAATTACCCAAGCCCATTAGAACTCCCACACCGCTTCCCCATAATCGCGCCACCCTCGCCTGACCGGGCCAAGTCCAGCCGCTCGCCTGCCTTTCGCGTTCCTGCCTTCAGGATATAGCGCACCACGTTCTCAGCATTCTGTGCCGTGTGCGCTCGCCTATTTTCGCCTACTTTAGCCGTCAGCGCCTCTCTACTTTGCTCTACTATAGAGAGCCGCCCGCCAATTATCGTCACCTTGCTAACCCCTGCCCGGTATTTGCCACCAGCCGCCACTATCCAGCGCCGTGTGCGGTTTCTCAGGCTCATTCCGGCTGGCAGATGCAAAAGGATATGAACGTGCTCGCCCTTGCCGCTGGCGCATTCCCTGACCCAAATTGCCGACATGCGCCCGCCATCACGCCGCGCCTGTTTTGATATTAAATCAAGCAGCTTGCCGACAAACCGTGCCCCATCGCTCGGCTCTATTCCTGCCAAGCCATAATGCACCGTCCAATGCCGCTGAAAGATGCGCCCAGATAAAAAGGCGTTTTCAGCCGCCTGCAAAAGCCGTTCAACCTGCTTGTCGGTGAGATAATGGCTAACCCTATCGGCACGATTGCGGGCACCGCCCCACCCCGTAACCTTACCGTCATTCGGCTTGGCGAGGTCGCAACTAGAACTAGGACTATAGTTTGCAAGCGCCGTGCCATTATCGGTCGATTGACCGTTTTCCGCCGTTATTAAAACGGCAGCATGGGTACGCGGATATGGGTTTCTGGCCATCGCGGTGAAGTTTCAAGATTGCGAGAATGGGGCGCACCGTCCTGCTGGATCGATGCACCCCACTCGCAAAGGCTCTAAGAGCCGTTTTCAGAGTCGCTGGGCGACAATGCCGCCGCATACGCCGCAAGTGCATCTGCAAGGCTCGCAACGGCCTCTATGGGCATTGTCACGCCCTTTTGGGTTGCCTTGTCGCCATGCTCACCAGCCCAAAGCCGCAATTCAAAAAATTGCCGCCCCTTATACTCGCGTTCGCCTGCTATCAGTCGCCCGTCATATTTGGCGTACTCCCAAATGGGCGGAGCGCTAAATCCGGGAAGCGCACTCATGCCGCGCCTCCGCTGTTAATTGGGTGTATTATCAGCGAACCGCTGGTTCCCAGATGATAGCGCGCGTGGCGATATTCGCCTTCAATCTCAGTGGCGATTGAAAGCCCGTCTTGGCGCATTGCGTGGATCGATCCGCCCAACCGCGTATGCCAAGGCAAAGTGTCCCATTGGGTCACGCCATTGTCGGCTTTTGCCAGCATTGCCAGCACCCGCCCACGCTTGCCGCGATAGGTCCAGGATTGCCCTTCCGCCGTGCGCAATGTCACTAAGCGGTTGCCAGTGTCGCTCGCTTGGGCGATATGGGGGTTGTCGATTGCTTCCGTAGTTTTCGGCTCGGCCTCGGACGGTGCAACGTCCGGGGCCTTTTCATTTTCCGGTTCATTCAACATTACGCCGCCTCCCCTTCGATAGTTGGGAGAGCATCGGCCCATGCTTCGGCATCAGAGCGGGCAACGCGCGTTGCCGATCCAAATTTGCGGATTTTCAAACGTCCGGCATTCACCTCGCGATAAAATGAGGTTTTGCCGATTGAGTAGAGGTCGCAAAAATCAGCGACTGTAAGCAGTTCAGGAAGTTGCATTGGTGAATTCCTAGCAGCTATGCACGGTTCCGCCGTGCCGGTTCCAGCGTGTGCCGGAGTGCTGCTAGGTTTAAGGTGACCGCAAAATAGAAACAGATGGTCTTTCTATTTAAGTTCGCCGGACAACTTACCGTCATAAAGGGCGGCCAGAGCCTCCTCGACGAGTGCATTCTGGAGCCCCTCAAAATCGACTACGTCCAGAAAGTCCGCAGAAGGGTACTCCTGCCACTGCCTCTTTTCGTATCCGCTCCCAGTTTGCCGATTCTGCCAAATCGAGCGCACGCGCTTCCAATCTATTTCGGTCCCATTGGCCCGCATTTTTGCGGCGATGTTCCTGTATTTTTGCTCACCGCTAGCCTCTTTGACATCTGACAGTCCCATGCAGAAATTGATGTTGGCTAAAAGTCGGCCCTCATACACTTCTATCAATATACTATTTGGTGGGCGATGATTGAGCTTGCGCCTCTCGAACATCCCATTTTTAGCACCTCGCTCCAGATCAATGAACATCGCAAGAATGTGCGCAACGACAGATGCGTGAGCTATTCCTGCTTTGAGCTCCAATTTCGGCTGCGCGCCCAGCTCGGTCGTCATAGCGAGTACTGTCACGACATGCTTCAGATACGCCCTCATTGGGGTTGCCCAATCTTCGGCATCCCACAATTTCTGCAGAATATCCAATGATAGATCATCTAGCTCCTTCGAAGCAGAGGTGTTCATCCATTCTTCTAAATCCCTTGATTTCAAGTTGCGATACGCACAACGTTACCGCCGTTCGCCCCCTCACAATACGCGCCCCAAGCAGCCATCATCTCGCGCCGCTTTTCCAGCATCGATCCGCGCTGATAGGCCGCTTCCGTCTTATCCTTGTTAACGTGTGCAATCGCCGCTTCTGCAATTTCCCGCGGCCAACTGGTTTCCTCGGCCACCCAAGTTCTAAAGCTACTGCGAAATCCGTGTGTGGTTTCCGCGCGCCCCATATCCCTCAAGACCTTTAGGAGCGTCATATCGCTAAGAGGCTTGCCCCGGCGCTGCCCCGGAAACACCAAATCACTATCGCCGCGCTTATGTTCTTTCATCCGTTCAAACAGGGAAACTGCTTCTGTTGATAATGGCACCACATGCTCGCGCCCTGCTTTCATCCGCTCGGCTGGGATAGTCCAAAGCGCCGCGTCCAGATCAATCTCGCTCCATTGCGCCAAGCGCACCTCGCCAGACCGTGCCGCTGTCAGAATGACCAACTCCAACGCCATTCGCCCCATGCTTTCCGTTTCGCGCAATTTTCGCGTAAATTCGGGCAGCTCGGCATAGGGAACGGCCTTGTGGTGTTTGACCTTGGCGCGCTGCTTGGGAAGCGCCTTGTTAATCACCGGCATAGCCAGCGCCGTCTCGCGATAGCCTTTGGCAACCGCCCAATCGATCACCGTGTTTATCCGCTGGCGCAGCCGCCGTGCGGTTTCCGGCTTCTCAAGCCAAATCGCCGCAAGCGCATCGCGCACCGCCGCCGCATCCACGGTTGAAACCGAACGATTGCCAAACGCTGGGAATGCGTAAGTCTCAAGAGTGCTTAGCCATTGCGCGGAATGTTTAGCGTTTTTCCAGCTTGCCTTGTGTTCGGCATGAACCAATTTTGCCGCCTCTGAGAATGTTGGAATGCCTGCCGCCTTTTGCCGCTCCGCAACAGGATCGATCCCAACCTCAATTTGAGAGCGCACTTCTAACGCACGTTCCCGCGCCAGCTTAAGCGAAACCTTGCTGGCGCTACCCAATCCAATATCTCGCCGCCGCCCATCCTTTTGGACGCGCACCATCCAGCTTTTACCGCCGCGCTTGCCGATTAGGAGAAAAAGCCCCTCACCGTCGCCATAGCGCCCCGGCTCTTTTGCCGCCTTCACGCCGGTTGCTGTTAAATTGCCCATCCACCAATACTCCCACACTTTCTACCACACGATAGCGCGGGCTCGCAGGAACGGCAAGGGCGAGGTAAGAACGGGTTCACGTCCTTACACCCTAGGATTTATGGAGTTTTTGGGAAAGCAGCGAACCGCTGGAAAAGGGTGATTGGCGGAGAGTGAGGGATTCGAACCCTCGGAACCCCTAAGAGCTCAACAGTTTTCGAGACTGCCCCGTTCGACCACTCCGGCAACTCTCCGCATGTCCAAGGGGCCACGGTCGTCGCTTTGATAGCGTGCCAGCGTCCCATAGGAAGCGCGCCGGTTAGCGCAGGGCTCGCCAATTGCCAAGCCCTCACAAGGCTGTTTTGGCGTCACCACCGCACATTAACGGCCAAAATGCGGGCATATCTGGGCAAATGCTCCCTCAGACCGCTTGTTTTGGGTCTGTGAAGGTCCATATTTCCTCGTATGGAACGAGCGAACTTCTTCTCCAGCCAAGCGGGTCGCACCATCAATGCCCCCCGTCAAACCCGCAGCCGATTTGGAATTGGCGAGATCGTCCGCCACAGGCATTTCGATTTTCGCGGCGTGGTCTTCGATATCGACCCCGTATTTGCCAACAGCGAAGAATGGTACGAATCGATTCCCGAGGAAATCCGCCCTTCGCGCGATCAGCCATTCTATCACCTGCTCGCCGAGAATGAAGAATCGAGCTACGTCGCTTATGTCAGTCAGGGCAACTTGCTATCGGACATTGATGGCGGCCCGGTTGATCACCCGACTGTACCGCAATTGTTTGAGCAATTTAAAGACGGCCGCTACCGGATGCGCCGTTCACTAACACACTGATTTTTCTGGTCGCGGGCGTGTAGTTAATGGCTGGCGACGCGCGATCTCAGCACGGCACTGTTAGCCAGTGACTCAAGCTCACCTTGCGCCACGAGTTGCGCGATGGCGGCTTTGAGCACATAAGAAGAGCAAGTCAGCTGCCCAATTGGATGGACTTTCCCGTTGTTTGGTGCGCCCTTGGTTCTACTCGGGATCGGCATGCTTGCGACGCCGTTTGTACCTTTGCTTCGGCGCGGCCGGGTCGAGAACGTGCGCGCGGTGTATCCCGCAGTGTTGGAGTTAAGTCAGAGGCCCTAGAGCCGCGGATTAGCTCTTCAGTTTCCAACCCGATCGCAGCACGAAATACACCGCAACAGCGATCAAAGCGTTCAACACTGCAAGACCGATGGCAGCCATAACGACCTGCCCTTGGGTTCCGATGTCGCTTTCGCCCAAAAACCCATAGCGGAAGCCGGAAATCGCATAGAAGAACGGGTTGGTGCGGCTCACCGCTTGGAACGCGGGTGACAGATTGTCGATGACGTAGAACGTGCCGGAAAGCAGCGAAAGCGGCGCGATGACGAAGTTGGAGATCGCGGCGTTGTGGTCAAATTTTTCCGCCCAAATCGACGTCGCCAAACCCAGAAGTGCGAGCAGCACTGCACCCATCAAGCCAAACCAGATAACTGCCCAAAGATGGGTCACGGCAAGGGAAACGCCCGGCCAAAGTAGCATCGCAAGTGCGACCGTGCAGCCAACCGCAATGGCCCGTGTTACCGCAGCTGCAACGATACCGCCCATCAACTCCCCCGGCGAAAGCGGCGGCATCAACAGATCAATAATCGTCCCCTGAATCTTACCCGAAAGAAGTGAAAAGGATGAATTGGCAAAGGCATTCTGCATCATTCCCATCACAATCAGGCCCGGAGCGACGAAGCTTGCAAACGGTACACCAAGCACTTCGCGGTCGCCTCGTCCCAATGCGACGGTGAAAATGATCAAAAACAGCACAGTTGTGACCGCTGGAGCCCAAATCGTCTGCGTCTGGACCTTGAGAAAACGGCGCACTTCCTTCATATAGAGTGCGAAGAGCCCGATGCGGTTTATGCCGGTGATAACCGGAACACCGCGCGGGCTAAATTTTGCGGTCTTCCCATCCAATGTTGCGGCGGGGTTTGACGGTGCGGGGTTTGCTGAAATCTCGTCTGCCATAATTTGGCGAGTAGTGCCTCTGGCATGATGTGACAAGCTGCCTATCTAGGCAGCACGGAATAGTTGGTCAGGCCTCTGACCGAACGGAGAATGAATAGGTATGAGCTGGACTGACGAGCGGATTGGAACGCTCAAAAAGATGTGGGAAGGCGGCTCAACCGCCAGCCAGATCGCTGAAGAGTTGGGCGGAGTGAGCCGCAATGCCGTAATTGGCAAAGCGCACCGGCTTGGCCTGAAATCACGCCCATCGCCAGTTAAGGCGAATGAGAAGAAAAAGGCGGCGAAAAAGACAGCACCAAAGGCAGCGCCCCCGGCGAGAAAAGCAGCGCCTTCAGCCGCCAAACCGGCTGCAAAGCCTGCTGCCAAGACTGCGTCTAAGCCAGATGCGCCGGCGGCGAAGGCTGGCGATGGCGGCAATTCTCAGCCGATGCCGAACCCAACGCCTGATCTGCCAAAGATCGTATCGGTCGGTCCTGGTGGATTTTTGCGTCAGGGTCCTGGTGATCAACAGCCACCGATCCCACCGGCACCTCCGCGCCGCTTGGTACCAGCCAAACCGAGCGCGGAAATCGCGGACAAGACCAGTCTTCTAGACCTGTCCGACAAGGTCTGCCGCTGGCCAATGGGACACCCAGGCGAGCCAGATTTTCATTTCTGCGGAACACCGGTCAACCCCGGATTCCCATACTGTGTTGAGCATTGCGGCCGTGCATATCAGGCACAATTGCCTCGCGGTGCTCGCAGACCGCCTCCACCTCTACCGTTTGGCGGTCCCCGAGTGCGGTAGGGCCTTCGTCAGAAAGAAACGTTTTCAAAAAGCCCGGCAGCCTTGCTCTTGCGCAATGGTTTGCCGGGCTTTTTCATTCCTCAGGAGCCGAAACCATGCCGTTGACATTACATGAAGCGTTTGCCCCAAGCTGCGCCCAAATTTTGAAAGGCGTTCGCGCGCAGGTGGATAAGGCCGAGCAATATGCCGCTGAAGCCGGTATCGCGCCGAGCGAGTTGATCGAAGCAAAATTGGCCGATGACATGTGGCCACTACCCTATCACGTACGTTCTGTTTGGGTGCACACCAAACTCGCACTAGATCTGGCGCCCACAGGGGAATTCAGCCCCGACTTCACCAATATTCCGGGGGATTGGGACGCCATGCGCGCGATGATTGACGATGCTCTGGCGACGCTGGAGACTGTGTCGCCGGACAGCCTTGAAGAAATCGCCGACAAACGGATACATTTCGTCCTCGGCGGGAAGCGCTTGATGGAGTTCACGGTCACGAATTTTCTAATGAGTTTCTCTCAGCCAAACCTCTATTTCCACGCTACAACCTTTTACGACATCCTGAGGATGAAGGGCCTACCGCTGGTCAAGCGTGATTACCTTTTTGCACCGCGCGTTATCGGGAGCTAAATTTGCTGCAACCTAAATATTGTGCCGCCGCTCTTGCCGCCACAATGCTTGCTGGGATGCCCGCCGCGGCGCATGCCGAATTACCCAGCCCCGTCCGCGCTATGATCGATGCTGCGATTGATACAGGCGATGAAGATACCGTGCGTACCGTGATCGAGTTGGCGCGCAGCACCAACCCTGATGACGGCGCGGAATTGGACACAATCTTGGCCGCTTATGAAACCGATCTTGCCGCGAATGCAGCCAGCGCCGCCGCAGCAGAACAGGCGGCGATCCGCAGTGCGGGCATTTTCGGCAATTGGAGCGGCAGCGGCGAGCTAGGAGCGTTTAATTCGACCGGGAACGCTGAGAACACCGGGGTGACCGCCGCGCTTGGCCTGACCCGCGAAGGTATCAACTGGCGCCACAAATTGCGCGCTCGCGCCGACTACCAACGCAACAATGGCATCGCCACGAGCGAGCAGTTCCTTGCTGGATATGAAGCCAACTTGCTCATTAATGATCGTCTATACGCCTTCGCTGCCACATTGTTTGAGCGGGACCGCTTCCAAGGGTTCTCAGGGCGGTATTCGGCCTCTGGTGGTCTTGGATATCAAGTCATCGACAGCGAAACGATGTCACTATCCGCGCAGGCAGGTCCAGCCTATCGTCGCACCGAATTTGCAGATGGCACCAGCTCAAGCGATATCGCCGGCAACGCCAGCCTCGATTTCGACTGGCAGATTGCGGAAAATCTTGCGCTAACCCAGGATGCCAGCACCTTTGTGCAATCCGGCAGCAGCACCTTCATCTCGGCAACAGGAATGCAGGCCGGCATCTCAAATGATGTCTCCGTTAGGCTTTCCTATACCGTAGAGCACGACACCAACCCACCAATTGGCGCGGTGACAACCGACACTTTGAGCCGGATCACAGTCATCTACGACTTTTAAATTTGGTCTGATGCGGGTTAACCGCGATTCTTGCGACCGAACCAAATGACATGGTGTGCGCCCTTATTGTTGGGCCGAGAGCGGACATTGCGCTCTTCTACGTCTAGGCCGGTCTCCTTCATCCGCCTGCGAAAGCCCGGGTCAGGAGCGGCCGACCACACTGAGACGATGCCGCCCGGCTTTAGCGCGTCGCGTGCTTTGCCCATGCCAGTGCGCGAGTAAATACGGTTGTTATCGGCTCGAACCATACCGTCGGGACCGTTGTCGACATCGAGAAGGATCGCATCGAATTTCTCGCATGTCCCGTCATTGGCGTCATCAATCAACGCCGCGACATCGCAAATCTTGAGATCCAGCCGAGGATCAGACAGTGTGTCGCCCGTCAATTCGGCCATGGGGCCTTCAGCCCACTCCACAATCTTTTCAGAAATCTCCGCCACAACCGCTTCGCTTTTTTCGCTCAGCCGGCCAAGCGCCGCCCGCAAGGTAAAGCCCATGCCGTAACCACCGATCAAGATGCGCGGGCTCTCTACTTCCAAACGATCGAGGGTCAATTCCGCCAGCTGTTCTTCCGAAAAGCGCATGCGCGTGCTCATCAACTCATTGTAGCCGAGCACGATCATGAAATCGCGGCCATGAGAAAACAGTTCGAGCGTCTCACCATCCTGAATGGTGACAGTGTCTAAAAGTTCGCGTTTCAGCATCCTGAGCGCCTAGCCGCACTCAGCCTGCAATAAAAACAAAAAAGGCCACCCGGATTTCTCCGAGCGGCCCTTTTGATGTCTTTCAGAAGGGATTTAGTCCTTCAAGAAGTCTGGCAGACCGGCTGGGCCATCACCGCCCTTGTCGCCGCCTTTATCACCGCCGCGTGGGCCGCGACCACCGCCGCCGCGTGGACGACGGTCGCCGCCACCACGTGGACCGCGATCACCGCGCGGTTTGTTTTCACGCGGTGGGCGTGTGTCTTCCAGCTCTTCGCCAGTTTCTTGGTCAACAACGCGCATCGACAGACGGACTTTGCCGCGCTGGTCGATTTCGAGGACTTTGACCTTAACTTCCTGGCCTTCGCTGACAACATCAGTGACTTTTTCGACCCGCTCGTTTTTCATTTCCGACACGTGGACCAGACCGTCCTTGCCGCCCATGAAGTTCACGAATGCGCCAAAATCGACGATGTTCACGACCTTGCCTTCATAGATTTTGCCGACTTCGGCTTCTTCTACGATGCCTTCGATCCATTTCTTCGCGGCCGCAATTTCATCGGCATTAGAAGAGCTGATCTTGATCGTGCCCTCGTCGTCAATGTCGACCTTGGCGCCGGTCTCTGCAACGATCTCACGGATAACCTTGCCGCCCGTACCGATGATGTCGCGGATCTTCGATTTGTCGATCTGCATCGTTTCGATACGTGGAGCGTGCTTGGAAACTTCGCCGCGCGATGCGCCAAGTGCTTCGGTCATTTTGCCCAAGATGTGCGCACGACCGGCTTTCGCTTGCTCAAGCGCTTGGGTCATGATTTCCTGCGTGATGCCGGCAACCTTGATGTCCATCTGGAGCGACGTAATGCCGTCTTCAGAACCGGCCACCTTAAAGTCCATGTCGCCCAAGTGATCTTCGTCACCCAGAATGTCGGAAAGAACGGTGAAGTCCTTGCCTTCAAGGATCAGGCCCATTGCAATGCCGGAAACCGGACGTTTCAATGGAACGCCTGCGTCCATCATTGAAAGCGAACCGCCGCAAACCGTCGCCATTGAAGACGAACCGTTGGACTCGGTGATGTCTGAGAGCATGCGAATGGTGTAAGGGAAATCCTCAACTGTTGGCAGAACCGGACGGAGCGCGCGGAAAGCGAGCTTACCATGGCCGGTTTCGCGGCGGCTGGTGAAACCAAAACGGCCAACTTCGCCAACCGAATAGGGCGGGAAGTTATAGTGCAGCATAAAGTTGCTGTACGAGAGGCCTTCCAGACCATCGATCATCTGCTCAGCGTCTTTTGTGCCAAGCGTGGTGGTGCAGATCGCCTGCGTTTCACCGCGCGTGAACAATGCCGAACCATGCGTACGCGGAAGAAGACCAACCATCGCCTCAATCGGGCGAACTTCATCGGTCTTACGGCCATCGATACGCTGACCATCCTTCAAGATAGCGCCGCGAACGATTTCCGATTCCAGCTTCTTGACGACTTTGCCGGCCGTCATCTGCGTTTGGCCGTCTTCGTCAGCGTAGGCTTCCTTCGCCTTGGCACGCGCAACGTTGAGAGCATCCGAACGCTGCGACTTGTCGGTCAGCTTGTAGGCTGCCGCAATATCGTCGCCGACCAGACCGCGAAGCTTATCCTTCATTTCGGTGTTGTCGTCGGCCGCTGGCAGATCCCATGGATCCTTCGCAGCTTGCTCAGCCAGATCGATGATCGCGCCGATAACCTTGCGGCTTTCCTCGTGAGCGAACATCACCGCGCCGAGCATGATTTCTTCCGAAAGTTCTTTCGCTTCGGATTCGACCATCATCACCGCGTCTTGCGTCGCAGCAACAACCAGATCGAGATTGCCGTCTTCGCCTAGCGCGTCAGTGACGGTTGGGTTGAGGACATATTCGCCATCATTGTTGTAGCCAACGCGAGCAGCGCCGATTGGGCCCATGAATGGCAGGCCGCTGATCGTAAGAGCAGCAGAGGCCGCAACCATTGCAACGATATCTGGCTCAGTTTCGCCATCATACGACAACACCTGACAGATTACGTTGATTTCGTTGTAGAAACCTTCTGGGAAGAGCGGGCGGCATGGACGGTCGATAAGGCGCGATGTCAGCGTCTCTTTTTCCGTCGCGCGGCCTTCACGCTTGAAGAAACCGCCGGGGATACGGCCAGCGGCTGAGAATTTTTCTTGGTAGTGGACGGTGAGCGGGAAGAAGTCCTGCCCTTCGCGCACGGATTTGGCGGCGGTTACTGCGCACAGCACCACGGTTTCGCCATAAGTGGCCAAAACAGCGCCGTCAGCCTGACGGGCGATTTGACCTGTTTCGAGGGTGAGGGTTTTGCCGCCCCACTCCAGCGATACGGTTTTCTTGTCGAACATGTATTTTCCTTTTGAACCCGCATAACGCCTTATTGCGCGGCGGGGCCTACTTTGTCCGGGGATGCCGTCCCGGTCCGGTGCGGGGCCTTTTGTCTATGCCCCAAGGCTAGGAGCCGCCGAATTGCGAGCCCTTGCCTGTCTTGATGAAAATGGCGCTTTTGTCCGCGCCATTTCCCCTTAGCAAAACGGCCCCCGTTGCGGGAGCCGTTTCTAAACTCTTATTTGCGCAGACCCAGTTTCTGGATCAGGGCGTTGTACCGCTCAACATCCTTACTCTTAAGGTAGGACAAAAGCTTCCGACGCTTGTTGACCATCATCAGAAGGCCGCGGCGCGAGTGGTTGTCTTTGTGGTTGCCTTTGAAGTGATCGGTGAGGTTGCGGATACGCTGCGTGAGGATCGCGACCTGAACTTCGGGGCTGCCCGTGTCGCCATCGGCGCGGGCGTTGTCTTTGATAATTTCAGCTTTTTGCTCGGGTGATACCGACATATTTTCGTCTTTCTACTCAGCGACATCGGGTAAGTTAAAGCCCCGCACGATTTTGGTCGCGCCATCCGAAATTTCCACCAGCGCCACCGGAACATTTTCCAGCATCGCACAATAGAGCCCGGATGGTTGGGGCAGCTCAGACAGGACCCGGCCCTCTCGGACCGCCTGCGCGTCTGTCTGATTGAGGTGAAGGGCCGGGATGTCGTCCAGCCCCGCCTCTAACGGCAGGAGGAGGTCTTTCAATGGCGCGCCACTAGACACTTCGTTCAATTTGTCCAGCGAAATCGACTGGTTTTGAAGGAAAGGACCCGCCTTTGTCCGCCTAAGATAGGTAACATGGCCGCATGATCCAAGAGCACGGGCAATATCTCGGGCCAGAGAGCGGATATAGGTGCCCTTCGAAACATGGGCAGTCAGGGTGATGTCTCGCCCGTCCTGCAGCGCATTGGCAGCGCCAAGAGAATGGATGGTCACTGCGCGAGTTTTCAACTCCACCGGATTGCCCGCACGGGCCAAATCATACGCGCGCTTGCCATTCACTTTGAGCGCAGAATACGCAGGAGGCATCTGTTCAATCGGCCCAGTAAACTGCGGCAGAACGGCAAGAATTTGAGCGAGGTTCGGACGGACATCGCTGGTTTCAATCACGTCACCTTGGGTATCAAGCGTCTCTGTCTCCTCGCCAAAACGTAGTGTGAACTCGTAAATCTTGCTCGCATCGAGCATGCGACCAGCCAGCTTTGTTGCCTCACCCAAAGCGATCGGCAAAACGCCCTCTGCCAGCGGGTCAAGAGTACCGCCGTGGCCGACTTTAGTTTTGGCATATCCACCTTCACGCAGATTTCGCTTCACTGCGCCCACCGCCTGCGTTGAGCCAAGCCCGCGCGGCTTATCAAGGATGATCCAGCCGTTGGGAGCGGGTTTTTTGGTGTCAGGCATCCTCGCCCCCTAGCCAAACGGGAGACAAATCGCCAATCGTCGATGCAGATATGCAAAACCATTTTGATTTACTCGTCATTGGCGGCGGAATTAACGGCGCCGGAATTGCCCGCGATGCAGCTGGGCGAGGCCTCAAAGTATGCTTGGTCGAAAAGGATGATCTCGCCGGACACACATCGAGTTCTTCGACAAAGCTGGTCCATGGCGGGCTTCGTTATCTGGAGCATTTCGAATTTCGACTGGTGCGTGAAAGCCTTATTGAGCGTGAGCGGCTGCTTAGGATTGCGCCGCATATTATTTGGCCACTGCGCTTTGTTTTGCCTCATGACAAAGGTTTGCGTCCCAAATGGATGCTCCGTTTGGGGCTCTTTCTCTATGACCATTTGGGCGGACGCAAATTGTTGCCCGGCACCAAAGATGTTGATTTACGCCGCGAACCGCATGCGGATTTTCTTCAGGACCGGCTGACGCATGGATTTGAATATTCCGATTGCTGGGTGGAAGATTCGCGCCTCGTCGTGCTCAATTGCATGGATGCTGCCGCGGGCGGCGCGGACATCCGCACGCGCACCGAATGCACTGGTTTGGAGCGCCGCGCTGATTCGTGGATCGCCACTTTAAAGAGCGATGGCGCAGAGCAGATGATTTCCGCCCGCAACGTCGTGAACGCAGCAGGGCCTTGGGTCGACACTGTGCTTGGCCGCGCGATTCCGGACGAAACGCATAAGAACCTGCGCCTCGTGAAAGGCAGCCACCTGATCTTCCCTAGGCTGTTTAGCGGCGATCATTGCTACATTTTTCAAAATCGCGACGACCGGATCATCTTTGCGATCCCTTATGAGCATGATTTCACATTGGTCGGCACCACGGATCAATTGTTCGAAGGCGATCCAGCCGGAATTGATATCAGCCCGGAGGAGGCGAGCTATATCTGCGATGCGGCGAACGAATATCTGCGGTCCGCTATCTCTCCCGATCAAGCGGTCGCTTCTTATGCAGGGGTCCGTCCTTTATATGAGAACAACGCAGCGACCAATTCGACTGTTACACGCGATTACCAGTTTGAGGTTGACCGCGGCGACACGAATGATGCGCCAAGATTGTTGTCGATATTTGGTGGCAAACTGACCACCTATCGCAAGCTCGCCGAACATGCCCTAAAGGAACTGGGAATAGAGGGTCCGTCTTGGACAGCGGAAACTGCATTACCGGGAGGCGACTTTCCCGTCGCAGAAGCCGACCTTCGCCTCGCCGAATTGCAGAAACATTATGACTGGTTCCCGGCTGAGGGTATTCGCCGATTGTTTCGCGCATACGGCACCAAAGTCACAGGCATTTTGGACGGGGCAAAGACTACCGAAGACTTGGGCCTGCACTTTGGCGGCGATCTATATCAGGTGGAGCTTGAGTATCTTATTCGGTCAGAATTCGCCCGCAGCGCCGATGATGTCCTAAAACGCCGATCAAAGCTCTATCTGCATCTGTCCGAAACCGAGCAACAGGCCGTGCGTGATTGGTTTGAAGGCACTGACTGGTCCCACCTGCTCGCAGAATGAGCCGGTCTACCCTTCCCACTCATACTCCATCAAACCAAACGCGGCGGTGTCACGCCGGAAACCAGTCCATGTAACCATATTCTGGCGCAGAACCCCTTCATGTTTCGCGCCCAATTTCAGGACCGCAGCCATTGATCGTTCGTTGCGAGTATCGACGCAGAATTCTATTTTGACGAAGCCGCAGTCAAAGGCGTGCTCGATCATCAGTTTTTTCATAGCCCGATTGAACATTCCTCCCCGCATATTCGGATGAATGTAGGTTCCGCCAATTTCCACCACCGCGAACATCGTCGGACGCATGTAACTGGTCATCCCCACGCATTCGCCGATGGATGCATCAATAACAGCCAGCATCAAAAAATCTGGCGACGCGCGCATAATGGCGAGAGCCGCATCGAAGCCTGAGCCTCCGAAGTTCATCGGATAAATGTCCCATACCTCGCGGTCCACTGCGCAGGCGGCTCGCAAAGCTTCCACGTGCCGATCGACGAAGGGCTCGAGGATTACTCGATCACTTTCCAGCCGTGTAAGTAGGTCTGCCGGGCGAAGTTTCGTCGCGCTGCGCTCAGCCATCGAGCGCCGCGCTGAAATGTTTGCGGCACAAAGCGAGGTAGCGATCATTGCCGCCGATCTCGGTCTGCTCGCCTTCCTTGATCGCTTTGCCATCGGCACCGACGCGCAAATTCATCGTCGCCTTGCGCCCGCAATGGCACACCGCCTTTAACTCAACGAGAGCATCGGCAATGCCCAATAGCGCCGCCGATCCTGGAAACAGTGCCCCCTGAAAATCGGTTCGCAGACCATAGCAGAGCACCGGAACGCCGAGCTCATCAGCAACAGCCGCAATCTGCCAAACCTGCGCCTCAGTCAAAAACTGAGCTTCGTCGATCAGGACACAATCCAAGGGAGTAACCGCATGAGCGGCGCGAACATCAGCGAGCAAATTTGTGTCGGGGCGGTATAAATGTGCCGATGCCTCCAGCCCGATACGACTACGCACCTGGCCGAGGCTGCGCGTATCAAGCTCAGCCGTCCAGACCATAGTCGCCATGCCGCGTTCGCGATAATTGAAGTCCGCTTGCAACAAAGAAGACGATTTTCCCGCGTTCATACTTGAATAGTAGAAATAGAGTTTTGCCATATTTGCGTTCCTACCCATTGGAACATGAGGATTGAAAGGGGGCCTGTTGATTAATCCCTGTGACAGCCACTATCGGCGATGCTAGCCCTGTAAGAAAGTCAAACAACAGGGGTACGACTATGGCATCGGCTGCATCTGACGCGCCAAAATCCGACGGCATGACAGGCTTTTTGGGATGGGTTGAGCGCAGCGGGAATCGATTGCCCGATCCGGTGTTCTTATTCTTTTACCTCATCATCGCTTTGGTCGCGATTTCTGTAGTCGCTGCGCTTTCAGGGGTCTCCGCGCTTCACCCGACCAGTATCGATGAGGTCACCGGAACACCCTTGCAGATTGACGCTGTAAGCCTCTTGTCGGCCGACAACATCCAGCGGCTATGGGTCGAAATGCCCAAGACATTTACCCACTTCCATCCACTCGGCTACGTCCTAGTCGTGATGCTAGGTGCCGGCGTTGCTGAACGATCAGGCTTTTTCGCAGCAGGCATGGCAAGCGCCGTAAAAGGCGCGCCCAATGCGCTTCTTACTCCGGTTGTGGCTTTGGTCGCAATGCTGGGCAACCATGCAGCCGATGCGGGCTATGTGGTTCTCATTCCGCTTGCCGGCATCTTGTTTGCCGCCGCTGGGCGACATCCTTTGGCAGGAATTGCGGCCGCATTTGCCGGGGTCTCTGGTGGTTTTTCAGCCAATATCTCGCCGGGCCAATTGGATGCACTGCTCTTCGGAATTACGGAAGAGGCTGTCGCTGCGAGTGCGCTTGATCCATCATGGACGGCCAACCTTGCGGGCAATTGGTACTTCATTTCTGCCATGACCGTGCTGTATTTGCCGATCATCTGGTATGTTACCGATAAGATTATCGAGCCGCGCCTGGGCGCATGGACTGGCGGTGCATCTGCTGCGGCGGATGCTGACAATCCCGACCCGACTCAAGGCGATAGCGCACTTATTTCTAAAGGCCTGCGCCATGCTGGCCTCGCTGCGTTGTTTGTTGTGGTGCTTTGGGTTGCAATGGTCTTCGCACCGGGAACACCATTGGTGAACGAGGCAGCCTGCGAAGGTGTGGCTGAGGCGGATTGTTCGATCCACAGCCAGCTCCGGCCTCTCTATCAATCGCTCGTCGCGGCCTTCTTCCTGCTCTTCCTATTTGCTGGTTGGGCCTATGGCCGCGCGACCGGCTCAATCAAGGATCACCGCGATCTGGTCAACATGATGGCCGAAGCGATGAAGGACATGGGTTATTACCTCGTCTTGGCCTTTGCCGCGGCGCATTTTGTTGCGATGTTTAGCTGGTCCAATTTAGGTCTGATCTCTGCCGTCCACGGTGCAGCTGCGATTGAATCAACTGGATTGCCGCTGCCATTGGTTATTGGTCTGATGGTGCTCTTTGCGGCATTGCTAAACCTATTTATTGGGTCTGCCAGCGCGAAATGGGCGCTGCTCGCGCCTATCCTTGTACCGATGCTGATGCTGCTGGGTATCAGCCCCGAGGGCGCCACAGCGGCCTACCGCGTGGGTGACAGTGCGACCAATATCATCACGCCGTTGATGGTGTATTTCCCGCTGATCCTAATCTTTGCCCAACGCTGGCAGCCAAGTTTTGGATTGGGTAGCTTGACCGCAATCATGCTTCCTTATTCGGTTTGGCTGTTAATCTCGGGTGTCGTGCTTATCGTTGCATGGTTTGCTCTTGGCATCCCGCTAGGGCCTGATGCTCCGGCAGAATACGTCCTACCGGTCGCTGCGAGTGTTGTTAGCGGTGGATGAAGGGCGATACACCTCCAGTCAATCGAAGGAGGCTAGGGCCTAAAAGATGAAACCAAATAGCCCCCCTTTGCCGACAATGGACATGGCAAATCCATCGGTCAGCCTCCTTCGCTTCATTGTATCTGCATTTATGGCGTTGCTCATCGCGGCGTTGCCTACTGTCGTGGGAGCACAGTCGGCGGGAACGCCACAGAATTACCAACTCGACGCTGGAAACAGCAATGTCAGCGCGCGCGTTGCCTTCTTTGGCCTGTCGAGCAAGACTGCCAGTTTCCCTCGCATGGAAGGCGATGTCACCATCGTTCCCGGCGCACCGGAACGCGCAGCAATTGATGTGACATTTGACGCGGCCGCTCTGGAAGCGCCCGATGAAACCACGCTGGAGCGTCTGCGCGGGGAACGGTTTTTCTGGGTCGAACGATACCCAACAATCCGATTTGTCGGACGTTCAATAGATCTGTCGTCCAAGACGCGCGGTACTGTAACGGGAGAATTGACTGCGCGCGGCGTCACTAGGACAGAGACCTTGGACGTTACGTTCGCCAGCGACCCCACCGCATCGAACGGCGAAGCGGTTAGCTTTTCAGGAGAGATGGAGATCGACCGCCGGCAATACGGCATGCGCAGCTATCAGTTGATCGTGGGCAACAAAGTGAAGATCCGGCTGAACGCCCGGATGGTGCCGCGTTAAGTCTCAGTCTTCGGCATCGTCCAAATCCCGCGCAACCTTTGGATCGCGCAGCAATTCTTCAATCCGATCCGCTTCGGCAAAGCTTTCATCCTTGCGAAAGCTCAATCTTGGCGCAAACTTGAGGCCAAGCCGCTTTGCTACCTCGCGCTGCAGGAAAGCCGTGTTCTGGCGCAGAGCCTTCACCACAGAATCTTCTTCGGCGTCGAGAAGCGGCTTCACATAGGCGGTTGCATTGCGCAGGTCCGGAGTTAGACGCACTTCCGTTACTGCAATGTTCGATGCGCTAACCACGTCATCATGCACTTCACCCCTTGCGAGCAGTTCGGATAGAATATGCCGGACCCGCTCTCCTACTTTGAGAACGCGGACGGATTGTTGTTCAGCGGTGTGATCCTGACGCTTGGCCATGGTTATTCCATCTTTGACAGTATGTTTTTGAGGCTGTTCATATTGCGCGCGGTCCCCGTGCATCCCAGCGCGCGGCGCAGAAACTTGCTCGATAGATCCGAAACGCCCACTCCGTGCACATAATCCAGATACAGCACACGATCACCAATGGCGAGGCGTTCGCTCCCTTTCGCGGCGTGTTGCTGGATCAGGGTGTCGACACGCGTTTGTTCGGGTTGCTGGCTCAAGAATATTGAATGAACCATTTTGTCGGAACCATGCTGAGGCCCAGTTCCATGAAAGGGATTTTCGTCAATCGCGGCGCGCACTTCATCTCGGTCGCGAAGCATCACGCAGCTGTCGAAGCCAAACTCCTGCTTCAGCACGCTTTCCATTTGAACTTCTATGATCGCCGGGTCACGGTCGTCATCTAGGATGATGTTGCCACTGGCTGCGACGGTTGTGACATCGCCAAAACCAGCATTAGCGAACGCAGCCTTCAAATCGACCATCTTCACCCGATTGCCGCCGATATTGATGCTGCCCAGCAGCGCCAGATAACGCCTGGTCTCGTTGGCCATCACACCATTCCGGTGTCGGTCGAGGAAGGGCGCGGTGTTGGTAAAGCGGTGGAGGTTGCGCGCGTCATCAGCTTGCCTTCCTCGGAATACAATTCGCCTTCGAGAAAGATGACTTTGCGCCCGGATTTTACCACGCGGCCTTTGCCGATCAGCGGCCCTTCGGGGATCAACCGAATGAGGCTCATTGAGATTTCAAGGTTGAGCGGCGCCATTTCCCCGCCGGTCGCTGCTACATACGCATAGCCCATAACTTCGTCGAGGTACCCGGCGACCAGACCGCCCTGCACCCCTCCGCGCCATGTGGTCATCTCACGCTTTACTGTGAAACGCATGGTCGCGGACTGCGTCGCTTCATCGTACTCGGCAAATTCCGAACCGAGCAGCGACGTATGCGGAGAACCGTGATGGTCCTCTGGAAAGGGCGATTTGCTCATCCTGCCAAAGCCTCTGCCGGGTTAATACTCCAACGTCCGCTCGCGCTCTTCAACCTCAAAGACCTCAAGGCTATCGCCCGGTTTGATGTCGTTCGTGTCTTCGAGCACAACGCCGCATTCAAGGCCGGAGCGGACTTCGTCCACATCGTCCTTAAAGCGCCGCAACGAGGCAATAGTCGTAGCCGAAACAATGACATCTTCGCGGGTGAGACGCGCGAACAGGCCTTTGCGGATAACTCCGTCAGTAACGAGAAGACCAGCTGCCTTGTCGCGCTTGCCCGATTTGAAGACCTCTTTGACCTCCGCGCGGCCAACAACGGTTTCGATCCGCTCTGGGCCAAGCTCGCCAGCCATTTCCTTCGCGACCTCTTCGGTGAGGTGATAGATCACATCATAATACATCATCCGCACGCCATCGCGTTTGACCAGTTCGCGCGCCTTGGCATTGGGCCGCACATTAAAGCCAATGATCGGAGCGTTTGAAGCCGCCGCCAAAGTCACATCGCTTTCCGTGATGGCGCCAACGCCTGCGTGCAGAACGCGGACCTTGATGTCATCGGTGGAGATGTTGTGGAGCGCGGTAACGATTGCCTGAACCGACCCCTGCACGTCTGCTTTGACCAACACAGGCCATTCGATGACATTGGATGCCATATTGTTGAACATCGTGTCGAAGCTGGTCGGAGCCAGAGCCGTACGCTGCTCGGTTGCCTTTTCCTGACGATAGGCGGCAACTTCGCGGGCGCGTTGTTCGTCTTCGACCACAGTCAGCTGATCGCCAGCCGCCGGAACCCCGCCAAGGCCCAAGACCTCAACTGGCATGGACGGGCCTGCTTCCTTGATCTGCTTACCAGCATCGTTGACGATGGCGCGCACACGTCCGCTCTTTGTACCAACGACGAATGTGTCGCCGCGTTTAAGAGTGCCGCGCGTAACCAGCACGGTCGCAACCGGGCCTCGGCCCTTGTCGAGCTGAGCCTCAATCACAGTAGCATCAGCATCGCGATCTGGGCGAGCTTTCAATTCGAGCAATTCGGCCTGATCCGAGATAGCTTCGATCAGTTTATCGAGACCTGTGCCCTTGGTTGCCGAAACTTCAACGTCCTGCACGTCGCCCGACATCGCCTCAACAATCACCTCATGCTCAAGCAAGCGGGTGCGGATGTTGTCGGGATTCGCCTCTGGCTTATCCATCTTGTTGATCGCAACGATCATCGGGACGCCAGCAGCCTTCGTGTGATTTATCGCCTCAATCGTTTGCGGCATGATGCCATCGTCGGCCGCAACAACCAGAACCACGATATCGGTCACATTTGCGCCGCGTTGACGCATTTCAGAGAACGCAGCGTGGCCAGGCGTATCAAGGAAGGTGATTTTCTGCTTGTTCTTCGCAGTGATCTGATAGCTGCCGATATGCTGTGTGATGCCGCCGGCTTCGCCTTTGGTCACATTCGCACCACGCAGTGCATCAAGCAGCGATGTTTTACCGTGATCGACATGGCCCATGATCGTCACAACCGGTGGGCGCTCTTTAAGGGTCTCTTCTGGATCAACGTCCTCTTCGGCCTGAATATCGACGTCGGCTTCTGAAACCTTCTCAATATTGTGGCCAAATTGTTCGACCAGCAATTCTGCCGTGTCCTGATCAATTGTTTGATTGACGGTGACCATCATATCCAGATTGAACAGTTCTTTGACGAGGTCTGCACCCTTTTCGCCCATCCGCTTGGCAAGTTCGCCCACGGTGATGGCCTCAGGTACAATGACATCGCGAACTTGTTTTTCACGCGGCTTGGAAGAGCCGCCGCCTTGCATGCGGCGTTCTTTTTCGCGTGCGCGCTTCAACGCAGCGAGGCTGCGCGCGCGGCGGCCTTCGTCTTCGTTTAGAGCTTTCGTAACAGTCAACTTGCCTGAGCGGCGCTTGTCTTTGCCGCCATCTTGCTGCTGCCCGCCTTTGTCTTCCTTCTTCTTCTTCTTTTCAGGGCGCTTTGGCTCTGGCCGAGCCACGGGCGTGAACTTACGCGCACCAGGTGTCGGCGTGTTCTTCGCGGCAGGCGCTTCTTCCGCAGCGGGTTCCGCAGTAGCAACAGCTTCCGCTTGAGCTTCAGCTTCGGCAGCCTTTGCTTCTTCTGCAGCGCGCTTTTCAGCCTCTTCTTCAGACTTACGATTATCCTCGGCCCGTTGCTTTTCGTCTTCAGCAGCCTGCTTGGCTTTCTGATCGTCGCGCTTGCGCGCTTCTTCCGCCATTTTCAGGCGTTCTTCTTCAGCTTCACGCTGAAGTCGAGCGACGCGTTCTTGCGGCGTTTCGCCAGCGGGTGCTTTAGGCGCGGGCTTCGCCGCAGGCTTTTTCACGACGGGCGAAGGAGTTGGCTCAGGCGCCGGTTCTGGTGCCGGCTCTGGAGCAGCTTCGGGCGGAGGCGTTTCACCTGGCTTCAAGAGCTTGCGGCGGCGCTTAACCTCAACCGCAACCTTATTGGTGCGGCCGTGGCTAAAGGTCTGCTTGACCTCGCCAGCATCGACGGGTCGCTTAAGGCCCAGCGGTTTCCGGGTGCGTTTTTCTGGTTCGTCGCTCATCTAGCTCGTAAGTCCTTCAAAAATCTTCTGTCGCCGCAATCGGCAAATGCACGGGCAAACCCCGCGAGTATATTCTTTCGATCAGAGTCACTAATCGGGAGGATCATTCCCCATAAAGCTCGTTAATCGCTTTATCGCCTGGCCAACTCGGTCCGATGCGCGCGATGTATTTTTACGACCATCATTTTGGCCCGAAACGCCCAAATGGACGACATTTTCTCGGCCCAATGCCACAGACAACGCATCGCGGTCCAGTGGCAAGACCTTCCCGCGCATTCCTGACCCTTCGGAATTGCTGCCCACTCGCCATGCTTGGTCCAATTTTTTCCGGCCATCTTCGCTGCTGTCACGAGCGTGAAGAAGCTCGGCGATCCGGCCAGTTCTGGCTTGTTCTTCAATACGGCTTGCACCAAGCACGATATTACCGCCGCGCATCTCCAGTCCCAAGCGATCCAGCAAGGTTCGCGTCAACGCAGCTTCGACCGCTTGCGGCAAATCATCGCTGTAGGAAAGGGTCTCACCTTCCGGGCCACCCTTAAACGCGCGCATCAATGCACGCTTGAAATGGCCATCCGCAATCGCGGTTTCAAGCGCGGCGCGGTTGGGTGCAATCCACGCCCCCCGCCCTGGCGCTTTCGCATTCGGATCAGGCAGCACGTCGCCGGCAGGAGAAATCGCAAGACGGATTAACTCCTCGCGAGGATAGACCTCACCAGAAAGGACGCAGCGCCTCTCGCTCTCAGCCCCCTTGCCGGAAGGTTGAGAATTGGACGCTTCAGCGGTGTCGGACGTCAGGCTCTCATTGGGTGGAGTCCGCATCAGCGGCCTCCTGTGTGTCGGAAGCCGCAGCCGGCTCCTCATCTTCGAACCAGTGCGCTCGCGCAGCCATGATGATTTCGTTGCCTTGTTCTTCGCTTAGGCCGTAGTCGCCCAAAACGCCGCCTTTGTCTTGTTCACGCTGCGGCCGGCGCATTGGCGGACCATCTGCGTTGTTGCGGCGACGGGGCGCTTCACGCTTTTTCGCGATCAACTCATCGGTCGCAAGGTCGGCCAGATCGTCGAGTGTCTTGATGCCAGCTTTGCCCAAAACGACAAGCATTGCTTCGGAAAGATGCGGCATGGTCGCCAGGTCATCTTCGACGCCCAGCTCGCGGCGAGCCGCGCGGTGCGTTTCTTCCTGACGCTCCAACGCTTCAACGGCGCGGCTTTGCAGTTCAGCGCCAAGCTCCTCGTCAAAGCCTTCGATCGCAGCGAGTTCAGAATTGTCGACATAAGCGACTTCTTCCAGCATCGCGAAACCTTCAGCAACGAGCAGCTGTGACAGCGTTTCATCCACGTCCAGTTCTTCTTCGAACATTTTCGAACGCTCGGCGAATTCCTTGGAGCGCTTCTCGGAAGCTTCCTCTTCGGTCATGATGTCGATCTGGTGACCGGTCAGTTGACTGGCCAGGCGAACGTTTTGACCGCGGCGGCCAATGGCCAGCGAAAGTTGATCGTCAGGAACAACAACTTCAATGCGGCCCTCTTCTTCGTCGAGAACAACGCGGGCCACTGTTGCGGGTTGCAGCGCATTTACGACAAAGGTCGCAATGTCATCTGACCATGGAATAATGTCGATCTTTTCGCCCTGCAATTCCTGCACGACGGCCTGAACGCGGCTACCTTTCATACCAACACAGGCACCGACTGGATCGATTGAGCTGTCGTGGCTGATCACGCCGATTTTGGCGCGAGAACCTGGATCGCGAGCAGCGGCCTTAATCTCAATAATGCCGTCATAAATCTCGGGCACTTCCTGCGCGAACAATTTGCGCATGAAATCAGGCGCTGCACGGCTAAGAAAGATTTGCGGACCACGGTTGTTGCGTTCCACCTTTGTAATCAGCGCGCGAACGCGTTCGTTGGTGCGAGCGGCTTCACGAGGGATTTGCTGGTCGCGGCGAATGACCCCTTCTGCGCGGCCAAGGTTGACAATCACATGACCAAATTCAACCGATTTGATTACGCCCGTGATCACTTCGCCGGCGCGGTCCTTAAACTCTTCGAACTGACGTTCACGCTCAGCATCGCGAACCTTTTGGAAAATCACTTGCTTTGCGCTTTGTGCATCAATCCGGCCCAAATCGACTGGCGGCAGCGGGTCGACAATGAAGTCGCCAACAGCAGCGCCGTCTTGCAGCTTTTGCGCCGCTTTCAGATCAACTTGCTTAAAGTAGTCCTCAACCTCTTCGACCACTTCAACAACACGCCATAGCGTCAGGTCACCGGTAACGGAGTCCAGCTTCGCACGAATGTCGTTTTCGGCGCCGTATCGGTTACGAGCCGATTTCTGAATCGCCTCCTCCATCGCTTCGATAACGATCGATTCATCGATCATTTTTTCCGATGCTACGGATTTCGCAATCGCGAGCAGTTCTGCCTTATTGGCGGAAATGGCACTGGCCATCAGTTGTCTGCCTTTTCTTCTGAGTCAGAGAGTTCTGTGTCTTCGGATACTTCATCGACACCGTCGGTGTCGATGGGCTTGGTCGCAGCGATCAAAGCATCGGTTAGAACCAACTTTGCGCTATGAATAGTCTCGAATGGGAGCGTCGCCTCTCCGGTCTTCGCGTCTTTGATGGCGATCATACCATCGGCAATACCGATAAGTTCGCCTTTGTAGACCCGCTTTGTGTCAGCATCGCCGAAATTTTTGTCCATAACGATGCGAGCGATGTGCCCGGCCCAAACGGTAAAATCTTTGTCTCGCGTCAAAGGACGGTCAATTCCAGGGGAGGACACCTCGAGATGGTACGCCCCTTCGATCAACAACTCACCAGCTTCTTCGCGAGCATCCATCATCGCGGATACAGCGCGCGACAGCTCAGCACATTGCTCGATAATGAGTTGCCCCGTCGCCGGATCCTCAGCCATAATCTGCAGCGCCTCGCCGCCATCGCCAGCTTCCGATGGCATCATCTTAACACGCACAAGGTCAAACCCGAGAGCATTTGCCTCTGGTTCGATCAAGCTGGTTAAGCGTGCAATATCGGTCATGCGGTCCTTACCTAAGCGGCGATTGTTACAATGCCGAACCGCGCCGGCCCCGTCTGGCGCCAGCCCTACACAGTGTCGACAATGTTGGGAGTGACGCTCAGTTAGGCTCGGCTGGATGGTTTGGCAAGCCTCATGAAGAGGATAATTCGCGAATTAATAAGGGCCCACGCCAATTGTGGAGGAAATACCGCGTGCAAGGCTCTAAAGGGTTCCGGTAACCCATTCGCGCACTTCTTTGCGCAAAGCCCAGTTCTCCTCGTCTTCTATGCTTTCCGCATATTCACGCATTGCCAAGACGGCATCATCAGACAGTGGCGCCTCAAATTTGATGCCATTGGTCCCGCCATTGGGCCCTTTCTCGCAGCTCACAACCCAACCGAATTGATCGAGACCAGCAACCGTCAGGATTACCTCCGCGCGCTCGTGCAAAGGCTCCTGTAAGCCAATCCGGGCGCCAGTACGCGACAGATTGACCAGTATACAGCGCGGAGAGTCTGTCAGAGTAACCAATCGCGCAGGTATCGACAGCCGCAATCGCGGAGCCCCTCGCCTGCCTATTGGGGCAGCGGGATCTCCAACGTAACCGCCAGCGCCATTGTGCGGACGCCATCGGTCATTTGCGGCAACTTCGGACAAAAAACTGGCGGCAAGAGAGGATCGCATGACCTCTCCGTCCTAATGCGGTTAGGTCAATTTGCTCTGGAATGGGGCATTAGTGTTTTTACGTGGTCACTCGAATTTCCGCTCAATGCCAAGGCCTACGGTCAATACATAGATTTGAATCGTCACCGGGGGAGCAAAATGGCAGTTGGTTGTGGTTGCGAAACCTCTTTTGTGGCCATGCGCTGAGCCAGTTGAATGGCTTATTGCGCTTCTTCGCTCCAGCCGCCGACTTGATCGCCATCTTCGTCGTAGGTTTGACCACCATTGTAGTCAGTAAATGGATCACTGGTCGTCTTAGGGCGAGTGCTCCTATTGCCGTCTGCCATCGATGCGTTTTGACGAGCCAACTCTTCTTCCATTGCTTGATCGACAGCATAGGAACCGACACCGACCAAGCCAACACAGCCAACCATTCCAAGAATCGCGAGCGCACCGCACCCCATCAACAGTGTTTTGAAAATATCCATGAGCGACACCCCAATCTTCCCGGTCGAATTTCGCGAACAAAACAAGACTTAGCTGCGGGCCATGTAAAAATGGTTATCGTTCGTCCGGCCCTATGAGGCTTACCGGTCGCTAGAGGCTTCTTAACCTTCACCTTCCTCCATTAAACCATGCTTTTTGATCGCATGACGGATCTGGTCATAACTTAAACCAAGTGCCTTGGCCGTTTGTCGCTGATTCCATCGGTGTTTGCCCAAAGCATGTTCAACAATTGCACGCTCATGCGCATCAACTGCCGAGCGCAAATCATCAATTGCTTCGAAATCGACACCAGCCGGAACGACCCCATTTGGCTGGGCACCGCCGTGGCTCGTGCCATTGCTCGCCGGGGCAATTGCGGACTGCACACCCGTCTCAGCCTTGCGGTGTGATGGCGTGGCGGGCTTCCAAGGGCTGTCGAATGGATCAAACTGAGCATGTGCAACAGGCGTCTCCGGATCGTCCCACCGGTAAACTGCACGCTCCACCACATTTCTCAATTCGCGGACGTTACCTGGCCACGCGTACTCCTCCATTTGCGCCATGACATGCGGCGCAAAGCCAGGCCAACCATGCCAATCAAGTTCCGCCGCCATACGCCGGGCAAAATGTTCCGCGAGTACGCCGACATCCCCTTCGCGCACACGCAGCGGTGGCAAAGTGATAACTTCAAAACTCAGCCGGTCGAGCAAGTCGGCCCGAAATTCACCTGATTTCGCGAGCGAAGGCAAGTCCTCATTGGTCGCCGCCACAATGCGTACATCAACGCGCATAGGACGCGAAGCACCGATGCGGGTTACTTCGCCATACTCGACGGCGCGCAACAGGCGTTCTTGCGCGCCCATCGACAATGTTCCGAGTTCATCGAGAAACAGCGTACCTTGGTCGGCTTCTTCGAACCTGCCTGCACGGGCTTTGGTAGCACCGGTAAATGCCCCCGCTTCGTGGCCGAACAATTCGGCCTCGATCAATGTTTCGGGCAGTGCGGCGCAATTCATCGTAACCAGCGGCTCACCCCAGCGGCTGGAAAGGCGGTGAAGGCGCTCCGCGATCAACTCCTTGCCGGTCCCCCGCTCGCCAATAATGAGCACGGGCCGGCTCATGGGGGCGGCGCGGCTGGCGCGCTCCACCGCGTCTAGAAAGGCGCCAGACTGGCCAATAAAATGATTTTCGCGCTTCATAGCCAACGTATAGTGAAATTTCCCAATGGTTGGCAATAAAAACCAACACCGGACTTGTGCGAAAATTCAAAAATGGCTGTTTTCTAACGTTTTTGCGGTTTGGCACACTGGTTGCAGAGATATTCACAACAGTTTCAGACAAACCTTCGGGAGAATTCAAAATGTACAATCAACGCTTCTTCGGCACCAAACTTGGTCAAGCATCCCTCGCCAGCGTCGCCGCTATGGTGGCAATGATTGCTCTAACCAGCCAGATGAACCTCATTAACGAAGGTACCTCTTTGGCTCAGCCGGGCGCTGAAACCGCAATGTTCGTTGAGCTTGCTTGAGCAGGTCGTGACCAAGCGAGACGCCAAAGATACCGGATTACCCCTCGGGCCGGAGCGCAGCGTTCCAGTCGCACAAGCCGAATTGAGTGACGCGCTTTCCCCGACGCGCAGCAACACCAACGGCAGCGCTTCGGCCCACCCCAAACCGTCGTCTTTGACCGCCAAAAGCAAACTGTCTCGTTTGGATGTCGAAATCGAAGCCTTGCGTCGCAGCCCCACTCCGACGCAAGGTCGCGTAGACAACGCTGAAAGTGGCAATTCTGGCAGTCTCAGCACAAACCCGTTTTTAGATGGAGTAGCCTTTATGGGCATTTTCAGCCGAACCCGCGACATCATTGCCGCTAATTTCAACGACATGCTGGATAATGCAGACGATCCGCAAAAAATGATCCGTATGATCATCCTCGAAATGGAGGAAACTCTGGTCGAAGTTCGCGCCAGCGCAGCTCGCACCATTGCAGATCAAAAGGAGATGCACCGTCATGTCGTAAAGCTCGACCGGCTGGAAGCCGACTGGGCAGAGAAGGCAAACTTGGCGCTTTCGAAAGATCGCGAAGATCTGGCCCGTGCGGCCTTGGTTGAGAAGAAGAAAGCCAGCGGGACTGGCGATCAGCTGCGAGCCGAGATTGCTGTGCTTGATGATGCCTTGCGTGCTTACGAAGATGACATTCAAAAGCTGCAGCACCGTCTGCGCGAGGCACGCAGCCGCCAGACACAAATCGCGGCGCGCCTTGAAAGTGCAGAGAACCGCGTGAAGTTGCGCACACTGATGAGCACTGAGCGCACCGATGAGGCACTTGCCCGGTTTGACCAGCTCGAACGGCGCGTTGACTTTGCAGAAGGCCGTGCAGACTCGCTCTCAATTGCCGAGCAAGGAACGCCGTCGCTTTCCGATGAGATTGCAGCGCTCGAAGGTGCCGATGCGATCGATGACGAATTAGCTCAAATGAAGAAAGCGCTTGGCAAAGACAGCGCAAAGAAAGGGGAATAAGCCATGGATGCCGTTCCAATCGTCCTGATCCTGTTTGTGGCTTTGCCGTGGATCATTCTGCACTATGTGACCAAGTGGAAAACCGCCGCAACGATCACGAGCGATGACGAGGTCTTGCTCGAAGAACTCTACAATCTTGCCAAACGCCTTGATGAGCGGATGGACACTGTTGAGCGCCTCGTAGCGTCTGATGACCCTTCATTCAATCCCGTAAAACGGCTTCAAGCCGATCAAGAAACCGACAACCAACAACTGCGCGAACTTGAGCAGATGATGGCCGAGAAAAAAGGAGCCGCCCAATGAATAGCCCCCGCACCACGCTTTACCGCGACAGCCACCATGGCAAAATCATGGGCGTATGTTCCGGAATCGCAGAATACACAGGTGTTGACCGGTTCTGGGTTCGCTTGGGAGCTATCGCATTGACCGTCTTCGCGCTCGGCCCGCTCGCGATCGGCGCTTACTTCATTGCCGGTTTTGTTCTGAAGAAAAAACCGCCTTATCTCTACGCAGATAGCGCCGAGCAGAAATACTGGCAGCGCGTTCGGCAAAGCCCAAAGCGCACTGCGCGGGAAATCCGCGCGCGTTTCCGCGATGTTGATCGCCGTCTTGCTGATGTTGAAACATATTATGTCAGCAACAATCAGCGCCTGACTGCCGAAATCGAACAGCTGCGTTGATCCAGCTTTGCCAAAAACGGGGGGAACCCAACAATGAACGTTGAAACTATTGGAGTGATGATCCCGGTCATCGCGATTGTCTTTGGCTTTAGCATTGGTTTGCTGGGCGTTTGGACCAAGCACCAGCAAAAGATGGCTGAAATGAACCGTGATACAACTGCCGCGCACACTGCTGAAAAAGCGGCGCAATATGCTAGCCAAGTTCAAAAGCTCGAAGATCGTGTCCAAGTTCTTGAGCGTATCGTGACCGATGGCGGCTATGATGTCGCAACTCAAATCGAAGCGCTGCGCGATACCCGCCAGGTTGAGACCTCCAATGCAGGCGTCCCCCTCAATATCAGCAAGAAGGAGCAAGCGTAATGGACGGCGACATGATGGTGTTTGTCGTGCTGATCGTTGGGATCAGCACCGTTGGGTGGATCATCAACAATTGGATCCGAGCCAAGCACGGTTACGAGCTGGAAGATGAGTGGGGCGGAAAGACCGCTCGCAAGATCAATCCTGAAAACAGCGCAGAAACGCAGCGCCTGAAGGCAGAGAACCGCGAGTTGAACGATAAGCTCGACACAATGCAGGATCGGATGGTCGTGCTCGAAAAGATCGTCACCGATCGCGGCTATTCGCTGTCGGAAGAGATCGAAGCATTGCGCGATCCGGCACAGCGTGGCGCCGATAGCGGCACACCGCTGAACCTGGGAAAGAAGGAAACTCAATCATGAGCGTCGACGCAGCAGCAACCATTGTACCCCACTTGCCTTGGATCATTGGCGGCGGATTGGCGCTAGGTGCAGCAGGAATTTTTGGCTGGGTTCATACCACTCGGATGCGTATTCAGCATGGCTATCCACTGGATGGTGCATGGGGTCAGGCGCTCAAACCTGCGACCGATAACGAAGCCAAACAACGCGTCGCCTTGTTAACTCAAGAGAACGCCGAATTGCGCGCAGAATTGGGGTCAGTCAAAGATCGTCTGATCAATGTCGAGCGTATCGTTACCGACAGCGGCTACGGCCTCGGCTCGGAAATTGACGCTCTTCGCGAACGCGCTTTGGAGCATCGCAATGACGAAGGGAGCGCATAATGTTCGGTGCCGACACTCCTCTGGTCATGGACGCGATCCAAATTGGGATAATGGCTTCGGCATTTGGCGGGGCAGCGATTTTCATAATCATGCGCCGCAGCAAGACCTCTATTAAACCGCAAGAGCGCGCTCCAGCCGATTTAGAGGACCGCGTGCGTGTTTTGGAACGGATCGCGACGGACAGTGCCATCGGCGACCCGTCTGACCTTGCCGAAGAGATTGAAACTCTTCGCGAACCTTCGCTTCAAGGAAGATCACGATGAGTTGGACCGCAGTCGCTATTGTTGCCATCATCATTTGGGGAGTTGTTCAGCTTTCCAAAGCCCGTGCGGGGATTATCTCCGATGAAGACGGCAATGAAACCTATGTTGGTGGCAATGACGACGCGACGCGCGCCGAAGTTGCAGAGACCCGCAAAGAAATCGAACAATTGCGTGAGCGCCTTCATGTTTTGGAACGCATCGCAACCGACAACAACACAATGGATGCCCGCGAACGTGCACGTGTCGCTGCAGAAATCGAAGCTTTGCGCGGACCTTCTGAACCGGCAATCACGCACGACCCAAATCTAACCACCCCTATCCCAACCTCTGAGAGCACCGGACGCGAAACCCGTGCAAAGGAGCAGAGTAAATGATGATGGACCCGACACTTGTGACAGCAGCAGCTTGCCTGTTCGGAATTTGCATGGTCGCCTTTATGGCGCTTCGCGGATGGCAGGATTGGCTAGCGCTAAAACGTCAGGAGCTTGATCGCTTTCATAGCCCAGCAGGACAGTATTCCGAGATCGAAGGCGGTGCGCCGGGTTCGGCCCCTGGACCAGGGGTTGGTGCGGCAAGGATTGAGCTCGCCGATATGAAAGAACGCATCAAAAAGCTCGAAGCGATCGCCAGCGGAGTTGAGCTTTAACAAGCAGGTTGCGGCGCAGTCCTCTAAGTTAGGCTAGCTCCCCCCTTCCCATCCGACCGCGCTCTCACTAAATGCCCAAGCATGCGAACGCTTGACGACATTCTCGAAGAATATGAGTTCCTTGAAGGCGATGAACGCTATCGCCTTCTGATTGAACTGGGCCGCGAGTTGGACGAAATGCCCGACGCGTTGAAAACAGACGCTACGCTGGTGCGCGGATGCTCAGCTATGGTGTGGGTTTATCCGACTGAGAATACAGACAATGCCGGAAGCGAAACCTCACTCCATTTCCTAGCTGACAGCAACGCAGCGATCACAAAAGGAATCGTAGCTCTGGTTATTTCGGCGGTGCAGGATCGGCCCGCTGCCGAAGTGGCTGCGATGGATGTGATTGGGGCTCTTGGCCCATTTGACCTTAAGAGCCAATTGTCCAGCAACCGCACCCAAGGTGTACCCAACATGATCGCTCTGGTGAAAGAACACGCCGCGCGAATTGCTACGGCTTAACATATGCGGCGGCTGTATCTTGCCGCTGGTGTGATCTGCGTTGCGCTTGGGGCAATCGGCGCAGTTTTGCCACTCTTGCCTACGGTTCCGTTTCTACTTTTGGCTGCGTTTTGCTTCGCAAGAAGCAATCCAAAATGGGAGCAAAGAATCCTCGATCATCCTACTTGGGGTCCTCAAGTCGCCGATTGGCGCGAAAGGCGCGCGATCTCCCGGCGGGCAAAGGTCACTGCCATTATGACTCTGCTGATCGGGATTGGCTTTACTTGGATGACGTTGGGTCATCCCTGGGTCTGGATCTCCGTCACAGTCACGCTGATCGTCGGCGGATGGATCTCTACAAGAGCAGAATGAACGAGCAACAGGTCACCGCCTGATAGGCGGTGGTCGCTATAAAGTGAGGCCAGCTTCTACATAAGCTGTTTCCTCCGCTGGAGCATCAGCGGATAGCTCACGCACCATCTCAAACGCGCCGCGCCAATGTTCGATCTGCCATTCGCCGGTGATCACCTCACCTTTGTCACAAACCAAACCAAAATAGAGCACAGTTTCCCGGTATTCGGCGCCCGCTCCGTTGTAGGTCTTGGCGAAATGTACAGAGCGCCCGATGCGTTGACCGACAATACGCGCATGCGCCGTTCCAGACTTGAACTCGTGTGGTTCCATCACCGTACCATTGAGAACACCGCCGTTATCCGTGATAATGGCTAAGAATGGAGTGACAGGCCCTGCTTCGGGCACGTCAGGGTAAGAAAACGTCCCATCCCACCGACCAGAAAGATTGTTACCTACTGCGCCAATCCTTTTAAGTTGAGCGATGCATTACAAATGTACCGCTGTCGTCGGGCAGCACCCAAGTTCCGCTGATTGACTGACCGTCTGCGGAGAGAGCGCCTTCGTATTGAACAGGGCGCGAATACTCAGTCCCTGCCTCAACATATTGCTTGGTAAATCGGATAATCCCGCGTTCGAAAACGCCTTCGATCTGAGCCTTGATCTGGCCCTCTTTATGAAGGTGACTTTCGGTCATCAAGCCTGTCAGCGCGCCGTCTTTTCCGCCTAACCGGGCCTTAAACTGGGTCTCCCCAATCTCTGCTGAAGACGAATAGGAGTAACTGCCCTGCCACAATCCCTTGAGATCGGCTGCATCACCCATTGTGTTCAAGTCTCCCAAATACCGTCTCTTTTTTTAAGGATTAGCGACGTTCTATAGCAACGCTGTACTATCCCTGAGTTCGGCTTGCCCAGCTTTACGCTGGGCCGCCAATTCCGCCTTAAGCTTGGCTGGATCGCGGGCGATAACAAAACCAAAACTCACCCCGCCCTCTTTGCCGACCGTGGCGTGATGAAGTTTGTGCGCCTGGACCAAGCGTTTGGCATAACCGCGCTTTGGCACAAAGCGGAAGAAACGTTGATGGACAAGTCCGTCATGGATGATCGCGTAGATGACCCCATAGAGATTGACGCCCAATGCAGCCCACCAGAGAGCTTCCCAATAGAGCGAGCCAAAGATGTACATGGTCGCATTAATTGTTCCGAACACAACGGCAAAAAGATCGTTTTTCTCGAATGTATTATCATGCGGTTCATGGTGATCTCGGTGCCAAGCCCATCCCCAGCCGTGCATGATGTATTTGTGCGCACACCATGCGAATATCTCCATCCCGACCAACGCCGCAAGAGTTACAGCAATGTACTCAATCCAAGTCACGCTAAGTTCTTTGCCTCTTGCGGTTGCAGAACACCGGTACCCTCGCCCGTCGCCGCGCCAATTCCTGCCTGTTTTGCCCGGGGCAATGCCCACCATGGCACATCAGGACGGCGATGATGTTCGAGATGATATCCAAAATGAAAGCAAGTTACGAGGCTAGCCAACAAACCAAAGTCACTGCTGCGCGCATTGTGTTGATCGGCGAAAGATTTATCCGCAGCGTGATGGTGAGGCAAATAAGTTCCAAAATAGAACAGCTGAAACGACGACAGCAGCGCGGGTGCACCGTAAAGTGCAACGATCTGAACCATGGGGATGCCAATCACAAGCCAATATATACCCACAACAATGTGCACAAAAAGAAGCGATTGCCAGCCAAAGTAGCGTTTGAAAAACGTGCCATACCACGCAAAAAAATTGCTTGGATTGTTCTCATCAAAATCAGGATCGCCCGCATGCCCAGAGACTTTATGATGCTTTAGATGCGCATCACGCAAAACCGGCCAACGGAACCCTGCGTATAGAAACAAAAGAACTGTGCCGATCACCGCGTTAAGCCGGCTCCGGCCAGGGGCTAGGGTTCCATGCATCGCATCGTGACAGACTATAAAAACGCCGACTGACAGCCAGCATTGTATCGCAGCCAAAGCAATCGCAAACGGCCAATTGGTCCGGCTAAGCTCGAACACAAACATCGCATATGCATGGATGGTCAGCCAGCCGCCCGCGATCAAGCCCGCCAGAGTCAACCCGATCACGCCCTGAGCAGCGCGGGATGGAAGGAGGACTCGGCTCGATTGCAATTCGTCAGATGCGCTATTTGAGGGCATGGAAAAGCGTATAAAGCACCGAAGGATTGGCGTAAATCCCGGCCAAACCGCTCTCACCCTCCATCTGGAAAGAAGAATTCCCGCAAATGTTCGCCAATGCGCGCAGGTCGCAGCGTCTTTGCATCGATGCAACACCAGCTGGATTGCACTTCGGCTAGCACTTCTTCGCCCCGACTGATGACTGTCCGGTAAAATGCCCGCGCACCATTGTATCGCTCCAACACGGTTTGAGCGATGACATCATCTTCGAGAAACGCCGGTTTGCGATAGGTAATCTCGTGTTTGAGCGCGACCCAAGCCTTGCTCGCAACGTCTGTGTCTGGCGCGACAGAATTCCAGTGCGCAAGAACCGCGTCCTGAACCCAATTCAAATAGCGAGCGTTGTTAACATGACCCATAAAGTCGATATCTTCAGGGGACACCGTGATCGGAAATCGGAAAGGGATTGCTGACATTAATGTAAGTTAGGCGCAAAATGCTTTCATTTCCATGACAAATTGTTGCGAAATAACGCGGCGGCTTGCCAGTGTGGTATCTGCGCAGCTAATCGGCACACACACCCTGCTAAACGCCCCAATCAAAAGAGAGCCTTATGGCAAGCAAGCCTCGCACACTTTATGCCAAAATTTGGGATGATCACGTCGTAGAAACACGTGATGATGGCACTTCGCTGATCTATATCGACCGGCATTTGGTCCACGAAGTGACCAGCCCGCAGGCATTTGAGGCGCTACGCATCGCAGGCCGTCCAGTACGCCGCCCCGAATTGACGCTGGCTGTCCCTGACCACAATTTGCCGACTACAGCGCGAGTAAGCTCTGATGGAGCGCGCTTGCCCATCAGCGACCCTCAAAGTGCCGCTCAATTGGCCGCTTTAGAGCGGAATGCTCCTGAGTTTGGCATCCGCTATATCGACGCTACCGCAGCGGAACAGGGGATCGTGCACGTGGTTGGTCCAGAGCAAGGATTCTCGCTTCCTGGAACCACGATTGTTTGCGGGGATTCCCACACCGCCTGTCACGGCGGATTGGGTGCACTCGCGTTTGGGATTGGCACCAGCGAGGTTGAGCATGTGCTCGCCACGCAAACATTGCTGCTCCAACAGTCCAAATCCATGGAAGTGCGGGTAACAGGCGAAGTCGGCCCCGGCGTGACTGCCAAAGACATCATCATGCACATTATCGGCGTGATCGGCGCAGCAGGCGGCACGGGCCATGTGATCGAATATCGCGGCAATGTCTTTGAGGCGATGAGCGTCGAAGAGCGCCTGACGGTCTGCAATATGAGCATCGAAGGCGGCGCGCGCGCTGGCCTGATTGCGCCTGATGAAACCACATACCGCTATCTCAAGGGCCGCCCGATGGCTCCCAAGGGCGATGCATGGGACAAAGCGCTCGCCTATTGGAAGACGCTACATTCGGATGAGGGTGCTGATTTCGACACATCTGTCGTGATCGACGCCGCCGACATCGCGCCAAGCGTCACATGGGGCACCAGTCCTGAGGACGTGCTCCCCATTACCGGGACCGTTCCGGCGCCTGACAGTTTTGCGGATGAGAACAAGCAAGCAGCCGCCGCGAAAAGCCTCGAATATATGGGCCTAACCCCCGGCACGCCGCTGACCGATATACCGGTTGAGAACATCTTTATCGGATCGTGCACCAACAGCCGGATCGAAGATCTGCGCAGCGCAGCGAAGGTCCTCAAAGGCAAGCGCAAGGCAGACAATGTGCGCTGGGCGATCGTTGTTCCGGGCTCTGGCCTTGTGAAAGCCATGGCAGAGGAAGAAGGCCTCGACCAAATCTTTACCGACGCCGGTTTTGAATGGCGCGAGCCGGGTTGCTCGGCATGCCTAGGCATGAACCCAGACAAAGTGCCGCCGGGCGAACGCTGCGCGTCGACGTCAAATCGAAACTTTGTCGGGCGTCAGGGACCCGGCGCGCGCACGCACCTCGTGTCGCCTGCTATGGCAGCGGCCGCAGCTGTGACCGGGCGGCTCGCGGATGTGCGCGAATTGGCGTGATGCAGGCTCAGTGTCATTGCGGCCTTATTTCGGTGACGCTTTCCGGCCCGCCGGAATACATCAATCTGTGTGATTGTTCGCTATGCCTTAAATCCGGCGGAGCATGGAGCTATTTTGAACCAAGTGAAACTGTGATCGAAGGAGAAACGCGCGGTTACAGGCGAAGCGACTTCTCAGAGCCAGCAGTTGAGATTCAATTTTGCCCGACTTGCGGTGTCACCACGCACTGGATTTTGACCGAGCATTTCATTGGAGACGACAGTGCAGCAAACAACAGAATGGGAATAAACATGCGCCTGTTCGAACCGTCTGAGCTTTTAGGCATCGAGGTTCGGACATTGGACGGCCGTAATTGGTTCGGCGAAACGGAGCCAAATCATCGGCGCGAACCGGGCAAAATGGGTGTAGATGTGTTTCCTTGATCGACATCCTTTTTCAATCACCCACTTGCACCTTTCAAAAACCCATCACATGAGAAAAGCATGACTGACGAAACCCCCACCCCCGACCCTTCCGAAGAGGGCAAATCCTCACCGGCACGCAAAGCCGCTATTGGCGCGGCGGCCACTATTGGTTCTGCTGCGGTCGCAGCGGCCCTGCTTTATGCGGGCAAGCGTTTCATGACGAAGCCGAAGGACACTAGCCTTGGCCAGACCCAAGCGGGCAAGGCGCCCTCTGGCGAGCCACCCGAAACCGACTAACCTCGACAGGCGAAACCCCAATGCAACCGCTCTCTAAGGTCGAAGGCCGCGCCATCCCCTTTGGCGCTAAGAATGTCGACACCGACATCATCATCCCTGCCAAATGGCTAAAAACCATCACCCGCGAGGGGCTTGGCGAAGGGGCGTTTGAGACTCTTCGTGAGGATCCAGACAACGTTTTTGATGCACCCGAAAACAAAGGTGCGCCCATCCTGCTTGCTGGCGACAATTTTGGTTGTGGGTCCAGCCGCGAACACGCCGCGTGGGCGCTGGACGATCTTGGCATTCGCGCAGTTGTTGCGCCGAGTTATTCCGACATATTCTCCGGCAATGCGGTCAAAAACGGCATCCTACCCGTGGTTCTGCCGCAAGAGGCAGTGGATCGTTTGATGGAGGTCGCACGCGGCGGCGATGACATTCACATCGATCTCGAAAATCAAACGGTGACAACCCAGTTCCAAGACCGCTTCACATTTGAAATCGACGCATTTCGCAAAACGTGCTTGCTAGGCGGGCTCGATGAGGTTTCACTGACACTCAAGAGCAGCGCCGCCATCGGCACATTCGAAGCGGCTCGCACAAACACACAAGGTTGGGTCGCTCAAGGCACAAACGCCTAAAGCCCAAGCGATTAGGGAGAGACAATCATGAAAGCCATCCAGACCCACCAGGTGGGCGGTCCAGAAACACTCACACTTGATGAGATTGATACACCAACGCCAGGTAAGGGCGAAGTGCTCGTCAATGTGAAGGCCTGCGCGATCAATTACCCCGACACACTGATGATCCGTGATCTCTATCAATTCAAACCCGAACGCCCCTATTCCCCCGGCGGCGAAATCGCTGGCGTGGTTGAAGCCGTCGGCGAAGGCGTCGAAAACTATAAGGTCGGCGACAATGTGATGGCCGGTATGGGCAATGGTGGACTTCGTGAAAAGGCGATCGTGCCTGCCAATCGCATGTTTCCCGTTCCCGATGGCGTCCCTTATGAAAAAGCGGCTTCGCTGCTGATGACTTACGGAACAACGATCCACGGCCTTAAAGATCGTGGACACATCAAAGAAGGCGATGTTGTGCTGATTCTTGGCGCAGCGGGCGGCGTCGGCCTTTCGGCGGTTGAATTGGCCAAGGCCTACGGCGCGCGCGTCGTCGCAGCCGTTTCCAGCGAAGCCAAAGGCGAAGTCGCGCGCAAAGCCGGTGCTGACGAAGTTGTAATCTACCCGCGTGAAGAAATGGACAAAGCCGCCTCTAAGGAACTCGCTGGCGCATTCAAAGCCGCTTGCGGGCCTACTGGTGCTAACATCGTCTATGACATCGTCGGCGGTCAGTATTCTGAGCCTGCTTTGCGTTCTATCGCGTGGGAAGGCCGGTTTCTGGTGGTCGGGTTCCCGGCCGGTATTGCGAAAATGCCGCTTAATCTAACGCTGCTAAAAAGCTGCGACATCTGCGGCGTTTTCTGGGGTGCATTTACGGCCCGAGAGCCGACGAAGTTTGTGGCCCAGGTGAACGAGCTGTTCGAATTGATGAAGGCTGGTAAGATTGACCCTCTGGTCTCCGAAACCTTCCCACTTGAACGTGCAGGCGATGCGATTGCAAAGCTTGAAAACCGCGAAGCTGTCGGCAAACTTGTCGTAACCATGGATTGATCACGCGTTTAAACGGATGAGCAGCAACTGCTTGTCGCACGCTCTGCCCATACCTATTTCGAAGACATAGAATTTTGAGGGACAAAAATGACCGATTTTCGAGATCGCCAACGCGGCGAAGAAGCAAAGTTCGCTATGGACGAAGAGACCGCATTTAAGCTCGCTGCACGGCGAAACCGGTTGCTTGGTGAGTGGGCAGCAGAGGCGATGGGCCTGACGGCCGAGGAAACAGACGCCTATAAAAAGGCCGTTGTCCAAGCCGATTTTGAAGAAGCTGGCGATGAAGACGTAATCCGCAAATTGCTGGGTGATCTAACCTCAGCAGAGACCAATGTCAGCGAAGCCGACATTCGCGAAAAACTTGAAGAAATGACAGTTGAGGCCAAACGGCAATTGATGGGCGAAAGCTAAGCCGATGCCGATGGCAGGGCCAGATATCGAAGCCGCGATCCTCACTGCGCTTCCTGGAGCGAAGGTTGAATTGCGCGATCTTGCAGGTGATGACGATCATTGGGCCGCCACGGTAACGGCACCGCAGTTCGCGGGCAAAAGCCGCGTCCAGCAGCACAAGATGGTCTACGCGGCATTGGGCGACAAAATGGGCGGTGTTCTGCATGCCTTGCAAGTCACCACCGTGGTCCCCAAGTAGATCGCATCATTCAGTTCACTCGATTCCAAGGGTCCTATCATGGCTGACATCAACACCCGAATTTCCAGCGTAGTCGGCGACAACGACGTCGTTTTGTTCATGAAGGGCACGCCCCTTTTTCCGCAATGCGGCTTCTCAAGCCGAGCGGTTGCAATCCTCGATCATTGCGGCGTTGCCTATGAAAGCGTTGATGTTTTGCAAGACATGGAAATCCGTCAGGGGATCAAATCATTCTCAGACTGGCCGACTATCCCTCAGCTATACGTCAAAGGCGAATTTGTTGGGGGCAGCGATATCATGATGGAGATGTTTGAAGCTGGCGAATTGAAACAGCTTATGGACGACCAAGGCGTCGCCAAGATGGAAAGCTAACGCTTACCCTCCAGCCAGCCTGATCTGAGCTGGGAATTCGCTGCTCAAAAGCTGCCAGACAAAAAGAAGCCGCCTCGTTGTACCAGACGAGGCGGCTCTTTTTTTACGGGGAGGTAGGACCAAGGACCAGGAAGGTCGTACCTCTAAATTGAAGACCACTTTCTTCACGTATCACTATGCATTGACCGTGCCAAAAAAACATTATCCATGTATTCAAGATACTTACAGGGTTTCCCTAGGTTAACCATAGCGGCAAATGTAAGATTTCCCGACAGGGTATTCCCTACCACTTGGCAAGACTGCATTGGCACGCCATCAGATAGGAATGAGCACCGAATCCAACAGCCCGCCTGAAGGCATCCCAGCCGCCACGATCATCATATATCGAGATTGTCCCGATGGAGGTGCGCCGCAAATCCTGATCACAGTTCGCTCTCGCAACATGGCGTTTGCAGGAGGGATGGCCGTATTTCCAGGGGGCCGCGTCGACCCGGCAGATTTTGCCTTAGGCGAAATCGTCGCAAGACAATCTGATGGAGCGATTACGCCTGATGAAGCTGCGCATCAAATCGCGGCTGTTCGTGAAACGCTGGAGGAAACGGGTCTCGCGCTTGGCCTGTCCGGAGACATCGACGCTGCAAAAGCGGCGAAGGCGCGTGCGATGTTGGAGAAGGAAAACGCAATCGCGCCTGTGCTCGAAGCCTTTGGATGGTCGATAGACTTAGAACAGATCATCCCGTTTGCGCGTTGGTACCCAAAGAATGAAAATCTGTCTCGGGTGTACGACACTCGCTTTTATCTCGCCAATCTCGGCACGGGTGAAGTCGATGTATCGATCGACAATTCCGAAAACACCCGGCTTTTTTGGACCAGTGCACAGGGCGCACTGGACGCAGCGGAAACGGGTGACATCAAGCTTATCTTCCCAACAAGGCGCAACCTTGAGCGCTTAGCCCTTTTCGACAGCTTCGAAGCCGCGCGCGCTCAGGCGGAATCAATCCCCGTCAGAACAATCGTGCCAAAGGTGGATGACAGCAGCGGTCAGCCGATGCTCACGATAATGGAAGATGCTGGCTATCCAATCACGTCAGAACTGTTGGAGACAGTCGCGCGAGGATAGCCGTGCAACAATCGGCTGCCGCCCTTTGCGAGATCGAAGAGCTGTCTCATGTGTCCGCGGCTGGCAGTATGAATTTTGGCGCGCCCTGCAGGATTCGAACCTGCGGCCTCAGGATTAGAAGTCCCGTGCTCTATCCAGCTGAGCTAAGGGCGCGTCGCATCCGCCAATAGCGCGCTTTGCCCAGCATTCAAATCACGCTAAGCGCGAAGTGATGGAAAAGCGCGAAACAAACTCCAAACCGGCACCGAATCATGCTCAAGATATTGGAGCAAGTTTCGACCGTGATCCTGATGATGGAATTGCTGCGACAAGCTACGCCCCGGCGAATTTCCGCTTCTACGAATATGTCATGGCTGCCTTTGTGGCGATCCTATTGCTTTCCAACATCATCGGCGCGGCCAAGCTATCGACGGTTGCCGGATACACTTTCGGCGCTGGGATACTTTTCTTTCCTGTCAGCTATGTGATCGGCGATGTTCTGACTGAAGTGTATGGCTATGCCAGAGCCCGCAGAGTTATCTGGACTGGGTTTGCCGCTCTAATTTTCATGGCCTTCATGAGCTATATCGTGGTTGCGATGCCCCCCGCTGACAGTTGGGATGGGCAAGCCGCGTACGAACAAGTTTTTGGCAGCACTTGGCGCATCGTGCTTGCATCGATCATCGCATTTTGGGCGGGTGAGTTCGTGAATTCCTTCATCCTTGCCAAGATGAAGATTTGGACGAAGGGTAAAGCCCTTTGGTCGCGAACAATTGGCTCAACCATATTTGGCCAAGGGGTCGACAGTCTGATTTTCTACCCGATCGCGTTTCTCGGTATTTGGGAGACACAGGATGTACTGACTGTGATCGTGACCAATTGGCTTCTCAAAGTTCTTTGGGAAGCCGCGTTGACGCCGGTAACTTATGCGGTTGTCGGTCGATTGAAGAAATCGGAAGGCATCGATTTGTACGACACAGAAACCGATTTCTCTCCTTTTGCGAATAAGAAACAGCGCGCCTAACACTCAAGCCGTTCTGGACGCGAGCAGCTCCTCATCTGAAACAATTTCAACCGCCCAATCAAGACCGAGACGCCCAGCAAGCAGTTTCATATCCTTCTCAGTGGGTACGCCGAAAAGCGCGGCGTGGCTCTTTGCTAGGCGCAAAATCAGACGTTCATCTTCGACCAACAATCGGCTTGCCCTTAAGGATCGAGCGGTGCGCGCTCCAAGCCGCCGAGCCAGCCGCACGGCCAACCCCCAGCACATTGCCTCATCCAGCGCTTCCTCGCTGGCAAGCGCCTGCACGTCATTGGGTAGATCCAGCGCGTTGCCGTTCGCCGCAATCGCCGCTGCGAGCATTGCCCGCTCGCGCCCGTCCACCGCGATCCAACGTTTGTGCATGGCCCAATCAATTGCCTGAGGCAGACGGATGTTGGGCTCTATCTGCATCGATGCCAAAGCGAGCATAGTCGCCGCGAGTCGAAGGCGTTCACTGCCATGTTTACGGGCAGGAATGCCATCGACAGTCCACGCCGCAATGCGAGTGGCCAATGTTGGCGGTGCCCCGCGTTGAGTCGCAAAAACCGACACTCCAGCAATCAACGGGTCCTGCGCCTTGCCGTGATCCTCAAGTCGATCATACAGCAATCCCTCGCGCAGACCCCATGATGAAAAAATGATCCTGCTGGGCGAAAGCTGTTCCAGCAATGCCTGCAGAAGAATGGCTGCGTCGGGCAATTTTTCTGCGCGCATCGACGATATACGCTGTCGCCCTTTCAAACTCTCTTGCGTTTCTTCAACCAGTAGATCAGCCAATTGTCCTGCATCATCAGCGGACAATTCAAAACCGTGAGGGTCCGACAACGGGTGCCCGCGCATCTGCATCGCAAAAACGGCCATTGCCCGCCATGTCCCGCCGACGAGATACAGCGGCGCGGGTTCGTGATGCTTCTCTCCCGAAAGACCCCAACCTGACTTGCGAACCACTTTTCCCAAACGCTTGCGCATTTCCGAATTGGAACTCTTACCTTCGCTTTGACGATACTCGGGCAACCGAAGCGCACCCAGTGGAAGCGAGACTGGATCGCCCAGAGTGTCTGCATTGATGCTGACCAGCTCGAGGCTGCCCCCACCCAAATCAGCGACGCTGCCGCATGCGCCCGGAAACGCGCCCGCAACTCCAAAGGCGCTGAGGCAAGCTTCTTCTTCGCCGGTCAGAATGCGAGGATTGAAGCCAAGTCCATTGAGTTTTGAAACGAACTTGGAACCATTGCTCGCCTCCCGGACCGCGGCAGTGGCTACAGTTTCCACGTCGTCAATGCCTAGGTCTTCTAGCAACAATGCAAACCGTTCGAGCCCGCGCATCGCGAGCTCTACCGCTTCATCCGCCAAGGTCCCATCCTTGGCGATATCCCGGCCCAGCTTTGCTGTAACTTTTTCATTCAACAAAACAGTCGGTGCGCGCATTGAGCCGCCGTAGATGACCAATCTGACGGTATTCGAACCGATATCTATGATCGCGCGTTCAGGTGTGTTGCCAGCAAAGACGCCGTCGCGATCCGCCCGTTTGCGCTTCATATTCATCCGGTCCGCCCTTTACGAAGCGAGAGCTTTGGTACTGCTCCTGCTTCCAAAGCGCCGCCGCGACCCGACAGCGAAGGGTTTGTCATGAAATAGCGGTGGCAGTTGAATGGCTTGCCCTCGGTTTCTACCCGCGAATAGGTGCCATCGGCATGCAGCCACCAGCTCTGCTCTGTATCGAGCATATTGGCGAGCAGAACCTGTTGCAGAATTTGATCATGCACTGTGCGGTTTCGGATCGAGATGAGCGATTCTACTCGCCTGTCTAAATTGCGCCCCATCAGGTCTGCCGACGAGATGAAAAGCGCCGCATCAGGGCTTGGCATCGAATGACCGTTGGCAAAGGCGTAAATGCGGCTGTGCTCTAGGAACCGGCCGATGATGGATTTAACCCGGATGTTCTCACTCAGGTCCGGCACACCGGGGCGCAAACAGCAGATTCCGCGGACCACCAATTCAACGCTGACGCCCGCATTGCTGGCTGCATAGAGCCGCCCAATCATCCCGCTATCGGTGATCTGATTGCACTTCATCCAAATCGCAGCGGGTTTCCCGGCGTTCGCATTGGCGATTTCAATGTCAATTCGGCGATAGATTTCCTCTCGCAAATTGAGCGGCGCAATCGCGATCAATTCGAGTCCATGAGGCTCAACATAGCCAGTAACGAAATTCATCAACTTCGCCGCATCACGGCCCAGTTTCGGATCGGCGGTAAAGAAGCTCAGGTCGGTGTAAATTTTGGCCGTAACTGGGTGATAATTGCCGGTGCCAAAGTGGCAATAAGTGCGAAATCCATCGTCTTCGCGCCGCACCACCATCGCAACTTTGGCGTGGGTTTTCCAATCGGTGAAGCCATAGATGACTTGCACCCCAGCTCGCTCCAGCTTGGCCGCCCATTTGAGGTTTTGCTCCTCATCAAAGCGCGCTTTCAGCTCAACAACGGCTGTAACGCTGATCCCGGCTTCAGCGGCTTCGATCAGAGCATTGATCACCGCAGACTGCGTTCCTGCGCGGTAGAGTGTCTGCTTGATTGCCACCACATCAGGATCTGCAGCAGCTTGGCGAACAAAATCGACCACCACTTCGAAACTTTCATAAGGGTGGTGAATGACGATGTCTTTCTCACGGATGGCGGAGAAAAGATCGCCGTCATGTTCGCGCACCCGCTCTGGATAGCGCGGAGAATAGGCATCAAATTTCAGGTCTGGGCGATCTTCAGATGCAATCTTTGCCAAGCCATCGATACCGATCATCCCGTCGGTTTTGATCACAGCAGCCTCATGCACGCCGATTTGTTCGAGCAGGACCGCTTCTGCTTGCGGATCGAAATCTTCTTCAAGCTCAAGCTGGATAACCTGTCCGCGCCGCCGTCTTTGGATTGCGCTGCGGAAGGTGCGCACAAGATCCTCGGCCTCTTCCTCTATCTCAATGTCACTGTCGCGCAGGACACGGAACATCCCGTCTCCTTCGATGGTGAAGCCTGGGAATAGGCTCTTTGCATAGCGTTGGATTAAACTCGCGATGGAAATGTAAATCGCTTCTCCAGCCCCTGCGCCCGCGCCTGTGTGATCATCAGGCACTCTGACAAATCGCGGCAATGCGGTTGGGATCAATATCATCTCAATGATCTGTTCTTGATCTTGATCGCGGGTCAGAGTGAAAAGCAATCCCACCCCTTCGTTGTGCACGAATGGAAAGGGATGCGCCGGATCGAGAGCTTGCGGGGTGATCACCGGCAAAATTTCTTCGAGGAAGAAAGCCTCCAACCACGCGTGAGCCTCAGGATTGACCCGCTGTTCATCAGCGATGTGAATATCGCTTTGGGCCAAGGCTGAATGCAAATCGCGCCAGATATCCTGCTGCAGAGCCGACAGTTCGGCAAGCTTTTCACGGATTGAGTTCAATTGCTGCGACGGTGTGCGGCCATCAATTGCTGGCTTATCGATGCCGCGCTGCACCTGACCCACAAGGCCCGCGACGCGTATCATCATAAATTCATCAAGGTTGCTGCCCGAAATCGACAGGAACCGTAACCGTTCAAGCAGGGGGTAACGCGTGTTTGCAGCCTCTGCCAAAACGCGTTCATTGAAAGCAAGCCACGACAATTCCCGATTGAAATACCCCTCTCCGCCAGAGGCAATCGTCGAAGGCCTAGCAGACGGTGGCGATGCTGTAGAAGGCGCCGCTGTGGTCTTGGGCGCGCCAGTGATCGGTTGACTGGTCATTGCGTTCCTGTCGATTTCCCCAAATTCGCCCACGCCAATTGCACCATAAACCACATGGCCAATGCTATAGCTTTGTCAAATATTCGTATCTGCAGTACGCCTATTGACTGATTAAATCAGAGACTTGCTGTCCGCGATTGCGGTGATCCCGCGTTTGCCATTCGCATCCCGGCCCAATTGCACAATCACGTCGATCACACTTGCAGCATAGGCGATCGTATCTGACCGTGTGAGGCCTATTCCTGTTTGCATCACCATAAGCGACAATTGATCCAATGCACCCCGCAGCGAATTGGCATGGATTGTCGAAAAGCTTCCCGGGTGGCCGGTGTTGATCGCTCGCAGGAATGACACGCTTTCCTGACCGCGAAGTTCGCCCAATACAATGCGGTCAGGTCGCAGCCGTAACGCCGCCTGCAAAAGCTCGTTCGAGGTTACCTTCGCCTCACCCATTTCACCCTTAACCGCGACCAGCCCAACCGAGTTTTCTCCGGGAAATTTCAGCTCCGGAGTATCTTCGACAAGCACCACCCGTTCATGCTGAGGTATTTCTCCCAACATTGCGTTGAGGAACGTCGTCTTACCCGTGCTGGTCCCGCCCGATATTAAGATCGTGCGGCGATGGCGTATCGCTTCGCGTAGAAACGCGATGGGCTGTTCCTGCGGGTTCGGCAATTCTACGATTGCCTCGCCTGCGAGAGGTCCCGTGTTATAGGCATCCAAAGGCAAATCAAGCCGGCGATGGCGCCGAATGGCCATGACCCAATGCTTCCGGCTCGCTGGTGGACCGCAGAATTGGATGCGCGCTCCATCGGGTAACGTTGCACCCAAAAGCGGGTGCTCGCGGTTGATCCCTTGGTGGCTAACCCGAGCGACCTGCTCGGCCAACCGTTGCACGAGCCGGTCGTCGATTTCGGGTGTGATAACCTTCTTGATGCCCGGATCGGATGCATCTTCGACCCAAACTTCCCCCGGCTCGTTGACCATGATTTCGGTTACGGTGTCCCGGTCGAGCCAACGTTTGAACGGGGCGAGATAGGCATCAAGATAGACGCTTCGTTCGCCATCAATGACACTGCCTCCACCCTCAGCTTGAGTGAGGGTGTCCGACGTTAAAGGATGAATATCGGCGGTCATCGTTTCGCTGCTCGCGCCTTATTCCGAGACGGTGCTGAAATCGAGATCGCGGGCGACCACCACTCTAAGCGGCTCCCCCATACGAACCCTAATGGTGGGGCCAATCTGACCGTCTTGTTGAGCGGCGATGCTCGCTGCGCTTTGGCCTGCTCCGCCCAAGACAACCGACGTCCCACCTGAGGCTATAGTGCCCAATCCGCCAATGACAGAAAGCAACATAGAGGAGCCAAAGCGGCGGAAGAAGTGATTGTCCACTTCGCCAGCCAGTCCTGTGGTGCCATCAAACGCGACCGCGGGCGATGCGATGTTGACCGATGCTCCATCTGGCCGGATCAAACGGGTCCATATGACATAGGCGCGTTTCTGCCCTTGTTGGACACCAGATTGATACTGGCCAATTAGGCGAGATGAGCGCGGTATAAGAACGCGCGTTCCGTCAAAGCTGCGCACGTCTTGGCTCACCACAGCGCGAACATATCCGGGTATGTCGGTATTGATTGCGGTTTCAAGGATCGCGGGGATCATTGTCCCTTCTGTGACCGTGGTTGTTGGATTGGCCATGGCGCGCGCTTGTGCAGGCGCTCCTCCAACGCCGCCCAGACGGCTGGCAAAGGCTGCTGCAGCGCCCCCTGCGCCAGAATCGCCCTCAGATGCCCCGCCCACTTGAACCGCGCCAGGAGCGGCCTCAGCAGCGGTGGCATTTTGTGCTGCACGGCTGGCGTCAAAAATCATCGACGGAGTGGCATACGGGTTGACCGCAGCCCCAGGGTTGCCGTTTGGCCGATTGGCAAGAATTGGTGCTGGAGCGGGGTCAGGCCGCACAGCGGGAGGCGGGACGGCGGGGCGCGGCGCGGGAACCTCAGCGGGCTGAACCACGGCTTGAACCGGTTGCGTCGTTTGGCCACCGGCGCTTTGGAACTGCGGTGTTTCCTGCGCCGCGTTCATCGCCCAAAATGACACCGCGCCGAGTAAGCCAACAAAAGCCACGCCCGCAGCAAGTCCCAAACCTTCAGTCTTCGATTTGCGTTCAACGACGGGGGAAAAGCCATTGCGGCTCGCAAGGTCAATAACTTCTGCGCTTTCGACCTCGCGCGGATCCAGATCGCCCGTACCATCGCCTCCGCCGGAATTGTCGCCCTTTTTAGAAGGAAGCCTCATTGCAAGACGCATCAGAATGTCTCCCGTTCGAAATGTACATCGGCACCCATCATGATCCGCGCTCCTCGTACCTATCTGCCTGCGCGCTTTGCGCCGAAGAACCGTCGGCCGGACCGTTGTTTGTTAGCGTTGCTCTTTCGCCGCCAACTCTCAGGATGATCTGCTGCGGCACACTATCAAGCACCACAGTTTCACCGCGCACCGTGAAGTTTACCGGCCCTTCATCGCCTGCTTCATTGGTCACCAATATTGCCGGGATCGGAGTGCCTTGCGGCCATGTCAGAAAAACCGCTTCGCCATTGTCGTAGGCACGCGATGGCAGCAATTCGCGCTCGCCCTCACCGGCCCATTCAAAATTGAGCCGTGCAGGATCGCTCACTGCATAGGGGTCGTTCGCCGCAGCCAATTCGATTGCGTTGGCTTGTTCCTGTGTCGCGGCCTCAGCTGCGGCCAAAGCGGCTTCTGCCTCTGCGGCCTCGAGTTCAGGATAGCGGAACTGCAAGACATAAAGCGGCGAATTCCGAGGTGAAGCGACCAAATCGAAAAGGTAGGTCCGGCGGCTGGTAACAACCGTCAGATTGGTTCGTGCAGATGGTTGCAGCGGTTTGACGAACAGTATCGATTGCGCCTGATTGGGCTGAATTTGCCAGGCCGCACTGTCACCGACAGCAACGTTCTCTATTGCTTCATCAGGGGCGAACTTGATGGTTGTTTGGACGCGCGTCTTTCCGTTGATCGTAAAGACGCGGCTTTCATCAAAAACCAATGTGACAAGGCGCGGATCATTGGCGCGCTCCTGCGCCGGTTCAGCGGGATCCTGCGCGGTTGCGACCACAGGCGCGCATGCGGCAAAAAACAAACCAAGGATTGCCAGCCGTAGCTGCTGGGCGCGGTTCATGATCGTGTCTCCGTCTTAGGGGTATTCGCCCTAATTGAATTGTTGCCCCGAGCGGGGCGAAAGCGGTTGCCAATCCCGTGGGTGCGCGCTGTTGAAGAACCTAGGGATTGCGTCTGACCTCCTCCTGAAGAGGCGGCATAGACCTTAGTCTCACGAATAGTGGATTGGCCCGAACTCCCGGTATCATTCGCTGCGGCCGATGTCGGCACAGCCACGTTAATTCGTCTCTGTCCAGCTGCGCCAGACGCGGCGGGCGCGATTTGGGCAGCGCGATCAGGAGACTGCGCAATCACCGCATTGCCAACCTGGCGTGATACTTCGGGCTCGCGGTCGTCGGGAATAGTGGGCGAAGCAAAGCCAAAGACTGTCCATCCGCCGACCATATTTGATGCCACTTTCAAAACCATCAGCATCAGCAAGACGTGAACAAAGCCCACGACGAAAAATGCCATCGCGGCCTGCTGGTCAATTTGTCCCGGAACAGCAACCAATGCGGCAAGGATCGGCACTGCCATTTCAAGCATTATCGAACCGCCAACGACTGCGAATAGCGGCGCCAAAGCGAGCATGACCAAACCTTTCAGCCAGCCCACAAACAATCCGCGTGTGCCATTAAATAGAGCAAGAACGACAAAAATTGGCCCGATTGCCAGTAGCAAAGCCAGCCCAATCCTTGCCGTTACCAAAAGGCCCACGGTGCCGAGCAGCAGCAGCATCGCCCCCGCCCACATCATGCCAGGCGGCGAATACAGGCTGATGTCTTCCTGCCCGGTGCTCGCCTCTTGGACCGCCATGAAAACGATATCGAGTTTTGATGCAAACGTGGCGGTGGCGGAGCCATCGTTATCCGTTAGCTGCCCAGCGAGCCAATCGGGTCCAAGAACGAAAACGTTATAAAAAAAGCTCTGATACGCAACAAAGCTGGTTACGAATGACAGCACAATCCCAACCGTCATCATCCGCGGTATCATCGTGCGTATCGACAAATTTGAACGGCCGAGCATCAAACTGATGCCAAGGAAAGCCACATACATCGTCAATAATATGATCAGCGCCGTGCCAAGCTGGCCATCGCTGCCAAACAGCCTCTCAAACGCCTGCTCGCTCACCTGGCTGGCAATGCAATCGACGGCGGTCAGCGCGGCCGCAACGCCGGTCCCCATATCTTGAGAGGCAAGATCACAGGTAGTTGTCACTCTGCTGCCTGCCAAACCGGCACACCGTTTTCGTCAGTCCCATCGGCGCCGTCGGGGCCAACATGGTCCGGCCAAGCGCGATTGGTCAGCGCAGGGTACCAAGCGCTCGGCTCATCGCCCACTGCTTCGCGCAGCAGATCAAGACGGCGCACTGATGCCTCGCGGCCAGACAGCACAGTGAGCACTTCCGGCGCGCCCGACAGATCGAGGCGTACCACAACACTCGCATCGGGTTGCCGCACAAGGAAACACCGCGAATGGGCGGGCAATGTGCGGATCAGCGCAAGCTCATGATCGGTCAGGCCAAATCCATCACAATAGTCTTCGGGCCGGGCGCGGCTGTTGGGCATGAACACCATCGTCGCGGTCTGTTCAACCAGAGCAGTTGAAATGCGGCTTTCCAACGCGTCGCGCGCCGATTGCGTCGCAAAGCCGACCAGCGCGTTGCGTTTACGCAGGGTTTTCAGCCAGTCACGAATGCGCGCGGCAAAGACCTCATCGTCAAGCGCCTTCCACCCTTCGTCAATCAAGATCATCGTCGGCTCACCGTCGAGACGCTCATCAATCCGGTGGAACAGATACATCATTGTCGGTGTGCGCAGCCGAGGGTTGTCTAGCAATTGGGTCATGTCGAAACCAAGCACGCGGGTGTCCAGATCAAGCGCGTCGATCTCGTTGTCGAACAACCAAGCGTGCTCGCCGCCCTGTTCGCCTTTGCCTTCAGCCCCAGTGCTGCCGATCCAAGCGCTCAACCGATCGGCCAGATCCCCCGGTTCAGGGCGCCGGGCCCCAGCCAGCAGTTCCTTGAAATGGCGCAGCCGGCGCAGGCTTGCATCGTTCGCATAGGCCGCATCGACCGCGGCACTGATGCTTGCAAATTCTTCTGGCCCATCGGCGGTTAGCAGCACGCCTAGCCAAACGCGCAGAAAGGCCCGGTTGCTGGGTGTGTCTGGCAAGGCAAGCGGGTTAAATCCGGTAGGCTCTCCCGGATTGATCCGGTCATATCGTCCGCCAATCCCGCGAATGAACAATTCCGCTCCGCGATCCTTATCGAACAAAATGGTTCGCGGTTTGAATTTCTGCGCTTGAGCAGCGAGGAAATTCATCACCACCGTCTTACCCGAACCCGACGGGCCTATAACAGAGAAATTGCCCAGATCACCGTGGTGGAAATTGAAGAAGAATGGCGTAGCGCTGGTTGTTTCCAGCAGCGTGACCGCTTCGCCCCAATGGTTGCCAGACGCCTGGCCCAGTGCAAAGCCGTGGAAGCTGCCAAAACTTGCCATATTGGCCGAGGAAATGAGCGCACGGCGAACCACAAACTCTTCATTGCCGGGGAACTGCGCCCAGAACGAAGGCTCTAGATTGGTGTCTTCGCGCACTGCGATCGCACCAGTGTCCGCAAGCGCCGCAGAGCAAGCCGCGGTTGCATCATCCAACCGGTCAAGCGAGCGTTCGCGCACCAGAACCGTCAGATGATGATCGCCAAACCCAACCGCTCCATTGCCCAGAGCATCGCGGGCATTCATCATATCAGCGCGTTCCGCTGCGGCCTCTTCATCGACCGACCGGGATCGGCGCAGCGCCAGATCAATGCGTTCACGCGCGGTTGTCCGCTCATTGGGCGCATAACTTTCGGTGAGAACCATTTCGTATGGCAGCCGCAGCAGCCCATCAAGAAGCCCCGGCGAGGTCGCCTCTGGGTAATCCTTTAGTCCCAAAATCGCTGAGAAATCGGGCGAACCCGACCCGCGCAATTCCATCGCGTCCAGCCCGAAACTGGCCCGGCGGTACGGGAGCATATGCCCGATATCTGTGTCAGGATCAGGCCGCCGAACAGGCCGCATTTCACCGTTGTACAGCGCAGAAAGCAGCTCCAACATTTCCGAATTGGTGCCGCCTGAACCGGGCGCGTCGTAATCGCCCAGCACCGCCGCGCCATAAGATGAAAGCGATGCAACAAGCCCAGTGATTGCTGCCTTAAGGTTGCGAACGTCCTTAGGGTCGGCCTCCAATTCCTCTCGTCCTTGACGCGAAAAGAACTTCGAAATCCGTTCCGGCAGGCCAGTTTTGCCCCGCGCAGGACGCCGGATCAGCGTAACGAATTGATCATTGATGAAGAGCGAGCCGCCGGCCAGCCGCTCCTTCCAACGCGCATCAATGTGACGCGACAATGCGTCGGGAAATTCTGCGTCAAGCTCCACCTCTACCCTGCGGCGGATCACGTGGTGATACATGACAAAACGCGCATCAAGCGTCGACCTCAACACCACTTCGCGCGTTGCGGCATGGGCGTTAAGCGCGTCGGAATCCTCGGTCTCAAACAAGAGTCCGGGGACCTGGATTGCGCTCATCACCGATCCATCACGCAGCAGAACGGTGTTTTCGTCGATCAACCGTTCATAAGGCAGCCGGTCGCCAACGCGCGCTTCTTTCGCGCTCCACGATGCTGGTCCGATCCAATTTGCCATATCCGGCCCCTCCTATGAGGCCACTTAAAACATTCTAAGCTGCGCGTTTAAGGCGCGTAAGAATTGCAGCTCCACCGCCGATAATTCGAAACGCGCGGGCATTTTGAAACCTTTGTTATCCAAAGATCAAAAATGCGCGGTTCGCGCAGTGAAGCAAAATACCCGATGAGGTGCATCACCACCGGCACAATAATCATCAAAAGGCTTTCCAAGATCAGGAAAGCAATCGTCGTCACCATCAAATTGATGATGAAGAAATTCATCGTGACGCCCAGAAACATCTGAGGCCGCGTCAATGTGCGATAGACAGGATGGCGGGTGAGTTCAGTCATGTTTCGCCATCAAAACCCGCTGATCGAAGCGACAAGACGCGGGGCACCGAAAATGATGAACACACCGACGATTACGGTCCCGCCGTAACGCCAATTCATGCGGCCGGTCAGCATCATAAAGCCGACGCCGGCAATCGCCATTACCGCAAGGCTGGTCGCAATCGGACCAAGCAAGATGCTCTGCATCCATTGCAGCGCCGATGTGATCGGATCGGCGCCGGTCGCACCTCCCGCTTGCGGATTGGTTTGCGCCATTGCGGCCGCTGGCAAGAACAACGACGCTATTGCCGCAGAAAGGAGAGTAGGAAGGCGAAGGATCGGCATCATAACTGGGTCCAGTGTCCTTTAAGACTGCCATTGAGACAGGTTGGAAACGTCAAGTCGGAAATATCGGGTTTCAAAAAGCTGAACATCACTGCGCCCCCGTTGCAGGAAGCGCAGTTCGTGAGTGGTTCGACAGGCGGCCCATAATGGCTGCGACGTAGGCTTTTGTTTCGCGGATATTGGGAATGCCATCTGCGCGAACAACGCGCCCTGGCCCCGCGTTATACGCGGCAAGCGCCTTTTCAAGATCGCCATCAAATCGGTCGAGCTGCTCGCGCAGGTAGCGTGCCCCGCCCTCAAGATTTTGCATGGGATCGTCGGGATCCACGCCAAGATATTCGGCAGTACCCGGCATCAATTGCGCAAGCCCTCGCGCACCCGCATGCGAAACGGCATTCTCTCGCCAGCGGCTTTCCTGCCAGACTAGAGCCTCTAACAAGCTTGGGCTGAGATCAAAACGCTCAGCCAATTCCTGAATTTTCGTGGCATATTGAGGGGGTATATCGGCAGCATGTTCGGCGGTATCGCCGACAATTCGGTCTGGAATGAACATTGCGCTGAGATCAACGGTATCGCCCGAAGCCTGTGCCACCTCACCAACAAGAACAGTCGATCCACCGGCAACCCAGCGGGCACCAGTTTCAGTGACTTCCATTACATCGGCATGAGCGGCACTGGCGCCCAATGCGAATGCACAGGCGGCAGAGTAACTGCAATAGCGGCTCGCAGCGGCGAGAATCATTCCGGGCCCTCCAGAAGCTCCCCATTGTCTACCTTAAATGACACGCAAGTTACAGAAGCGTGTCGCTCATGGCTATTCGCACCGGAATTGCGCGCGTGTGGAAGCGCAATTGACGCGCCCCGCCACTATTGGGAAGCACCGCCAAGGGCCGCTACTTTAACTTATTGATCGTTAAGCGAGAATTGGCCTGTTCTCATTTCAACAGAACGAAATTCGCCGCGATTCAACATCGCGATCGCACGGCGCGCAAGGCGGCGCGAATCCATCGTTGTCCCATCTGCGGTTTCAAGCTCAAGCGCTTCTCGGCTGGCCATCGCCGCCTCAAAAGCATTGCGCGCTTCGGCGTCGCTTCCAGATTGTGCGTAAGCGATGCCGAGATTGATCAGCAATGCCGGATCGCCGGGATATTGCTCCAGCTCAGCCTGCAACATTGCAATGGCGCGAACGCTTTCACCTTGTGACAAAGATGCAGCGGCGAGCCCGGCGTCTGTTGGCGCGCCTGCGGGCGCATCTATAGGCTGCGCGAATACAGCGGTCGCGGCAAACAGCGCGGTCAGTGCAAGTGGTGTTTTGATCGACAGAGTCATGCTCATGCCCTCCCTTAAATATGACACTAATATGAGTCATATTTCATCGAAGTGCAACACGATTGACACAATTGTCATATATCCGAAACATTCAGATTAGTTCTATTAATTTACAATGACTTATAACCACCGCAGGGACAGGTGAATGTTACAGATTAGTCATTTTACCAGGGTGTGATTGTCATGTTTTTGTCATGTGACAAGGCTGTCGCACAAATCGTAATTCAGAAAAAATTCTGTCACACAGTGACCCTAGCGAGACCTCGCGATCCAATTCGCGATCAACCGATTCTCAGGTTTTTTTAGGGGACCACTCGCTGTGACAAACATCCAACGCACTCTTATTCTTAGCGCCAGCATCGTTGCTCTTGCTGGCTGCGGCGCTGATGAAATCGTATCGCCGGGCACCGGCGGCGACATCATCATCAACAACCCAACGCCAACGCCAACACCTACACCAACGCCAACCGCAACCGGCGGGGCGACAGTCACAGCCGCGGCAGGGTGTCCGACAATCGCTTCGACAGGCGGCCTCAATGATCTGGGCACTATCGACGGAACACCGACCGGCGATTACCGTGTATGCGAATTGCCAACGACGTTTGACGTCGACGACAATCTGCCGTTTGTTTCTGGCCTTCTTTACCAAATCACGGGCCGCGTGAATGTCGGCACTGACCAAGGTTTCGCCAGCACCGGTTCGGACGTTAACCTTTCGATTGACCCAGGCGTGATCTTATTCGCCCAGGGCGAATCGTTCTTCGTCGTCAACCGCGGCAACACAATCGCAGCCGATGGCACAGCGTCTATGCCAATCATCTGGACCAGCCGCGACAACGTTCTTGGTCTTGCAAGCGATTCCAGCGACGCACAATGGGGTGGCGTCGTTCTATTGGGCCGTGCACCGGTTTCGGATTGTTCTGACGGCACATTCAACACTGCGGCCGCTCCAAACGCCAATCCAACATGTCAGCAGCAGCTCGAAGGCACGTCTGTTGTGACACCATTTGGCGGCACAGACTCGGCTGATTCTTCGGGCTCCTTCACATTCAACCAAATCCGCTTCTCCGGTTTTGAGCTGCAGCAATCGAACGAACTGCAATCGCTGACCACGGGCGGCATTGGCTCGGGCACAGTCATCAACAACCTGATGTCTTTCAACAGCTCTGACGATGGCGTCGAATTCTTTGGCGGGTCCGTGAACGTCAAAAACCTGGCTGTGATCGGTGCTTCGGACGACTCGTTGGACGTGGACACCGGCGCACAAGCCAATGTTGAAACCGTTGTGGTCGCACAGCGCACCAGCACCGGTGACAGCATCATCGAATTGGATTCGCCCGGCGGCGAACAGGGCACACCTGGAGACGCGCTTCCGCAAACAGTGCTTCAAATCAACAACGCCACATTCCTGCAACGCTCCTCCTCATCGGGCCAAGCGGTTCGTGCGCGCGGCGGTGCGGCGATTGGCCTAACCAACACGGTCATCGACGTGGACACTGCTGATGATGTCTGCATCCGGATCGACGAACAGATCACTCTGGATGCCATTGTTGGCGTAGACTCGGTTATTTGTGACGGCGTTAATCGCCCAGTGCGCGGCTCCGGTCCTTCGGATGCGGCCGTACAAGCGGTGGTCGATGCGGGCACCAACAACAACTTGATGGCAACGCTCACGCTGACTTCGTCATTCGTAAACGGTACCAACGAAAACGCGGTGACTGCATTTGACGCCACGGCGCGTTCGTCATTCTTCAGCAACATCGGCTTTATCGGTGCGGAAAATGACACTGTGTCTGACAACTTCGGCGATTGGACGTGTAACTCGTCGATCCTCGACTTTGGCAGTGCCAACGGCTCCTGCACCTCGCTGCCCGTCAACTGATCCCACTTCGTGGATTGAGGGAGGCGGGCGCGATTTGCGGCCGCCTCCCTTCTTACATTTTGCTGAGCCATCGAAACATCGGCTCATTCACAAATCTCAGGCCTAATTCATGAGGGGGTCTTTCACTATGTCGACCGGCACACGTCTGGCAGGGCTGCTGCTTCTCACCACATCTCTTACGTTCCCAGTAGCTGTCCATGCGCAATCGGCGGATGAGACAAATGCAGAACCAGAGGGCACCGTCCAGGATGCCCCCGAAGAAGAAGATGACAATCAGGCGCCGGATATCTCCGTTCCCGGTGGTTCTGGCATTATCGTAACGGGTCGCCGCAATCGCAATCCGGAACGGTCCTCCACGCAGGTTCTTACCGTCCTGTCTGAAGAAGATATCGCGCGCACCGGTGAAAGCGACATTGCTGGCGCATTGGGCCGTGTATCGGGGCTTTCGCTGGTTGGTGATGGCCGCGTGTTTGTTCGCGGCCTTGGTGACCGGTATTCGCTGGCGCTTCTCAACGGCCTTCCCCTGCCTAGCCCAGAACCGCTTAGCCGTGTGGTACCGCTCGACATTTTCCCGACCAATGTGATTTCATCATCCTTGGTTCAAAAGACCTATTCGGCCAACTACCCCGGCGAATTTGGCGGCGGTGTGATCAATCTCACAACCAAAGCCGTTCCGGTGGAAGATTTCCTTTCCGTCAGCTTTGGCGCGAGCGGCGACACCGAAACGACATTTAGCAACGGTCTGACGTATTTCGGATCAAATTCGGATTCGTTCGGGTTCGACAATGGCAACCGCGACGTGCCATCCAATCTTCAGGCGTTCTTTGACAGCGGTGAACGCATTGGTTCTGTGCCGATCGAAGTGTCTGAAGGTATCGCAACCCAGCTTTTCCCGATCAACCTTGTGACGCTTCAAAAGGACAATTCGCAGCGGCCCAATTTCTCAGGCTCCATCACGGGCGGCGCCTCGTTCGAAGTTGGCGACGATGCATTCCTTGGCATAATCGCCACTGCTTCGATCAAGAACAGCCTGCGCAATCGCAGCGTTTTGAGTCAGCGCGGCAGCAACGATTTGTCCGAAGTGTTCCAACAAGAAGAAACATTCATCACTGACGAATCGGTCCTTGTGAATGGCTTGGTCAGTGTCGGTCTTGATTTTGGTGAAAACACCATCCGTTGGACCAACCTGTTCATCCGCGACACGTTGAAAACGGCTCGTCTTTCCGAAGGTTTCGACGTGTTCCCGGGCGAGACCGGGTTCGACTTTATCAACCAACAAACCGCATGGTTTGAACGTCAGTTGATGGACACGCAGGTGGTCGCCGAGCTTGAATTTGGCGAACTCAGTGTTGATCTGCGCGGAGGGTATGCGCGGACTGATCGTGAAGCACCTTTCAACTCCAGCTTCAGCTACACCCGAACCAATTTTTCGGGCAACCAATTCGGCGACCTGTTCGTTGCCTATTTCAACCAGCTTTCTGATGCTGGTATCTCCACAGTCTCTTTCGATGATCTGCAAGAAGAGCTCTGGTATGGCGGCGTTGATCTGGGATACGCAATTGCCGACAATTTCGAGATCACAGCCGGTTATGCCTACACCGATACGGATCGCCGTTCGGAAAGCCGGGAATTCCGTCCATTTATCTCGGTTGATCCCAACAACCCTGCTGGCGGTTCGCTAAACGAGACAGCCGCCGTGGCGCTTGGCCTGCGTCAACCGGGCGCCATTTTCACCGATCCTGTGTTGGCTGGTTTCAACGTAAGCTTCACCGAAGCTACGCCGTTTCCTGTGTTTGACGCAGCTTTGGAAGTACAAGCCGGTTACGGCCTGTTCCGCTGGCTTCCTGCAGATACTCTGACCGTCGAAATGGGCGTGCGTTATGAAGACGCAACGCAGCTTGTCTCGCTCGATCAGACGCTGTTCAACACGCCGATCGCCGGGGCAACGCCAACGAACATCGCGAACGACTACTTCCTTCCCGGCGGCACGATCACGTGGGAGCCAATCAGCGACCTTCAATTGCGTGTTTCGGCATCGCAAACGATTGCCCGCCCGCAATTCCGCGAATTGATTGAACAACGTTTCTTCGATCCTGAATCCAACCGCCTTTTCCAAGGTAACCCGCTGCTGCAAGACAGTGAATTGCTCAACTTGGAAATGCGCGCTGAGCATTACATGGGCGGCCCCAATCGGGTCAGCCTCGCGGGCTTTTACAAGAAGATCGACAACCCGATCGAGAACACATTCAACGTGGCGTCGGGCCTGATTTTCACCAGCTTTGCCAACGCACCAGAGGCCGAGTTGTACGGCGCCGAATTTGATGCGGTGTACGGCATCGACCTGTATGGTTTGGGCGGCACGTTCTTTGAAACGAAGCAATTGCTGCTGATGGCCAACTACACCTACACCCAATCGCAAATCTCGGTTGCCGAAGGCGATATTGCCCCCACCCCGCTTAACCCGAACCAATTGGCCAGCCTCATCTTTGAAGATGGCGACCGGCTGGTCGGTCAATCGGATCACGTCGCCAACGTCACAATCGGCATCGAAGACACAGAGAAGACCCAGCAAGTGAGTTTCCTCTTTAACTATGCCAGTGACCGGGTGACACAACGGTCGGGCATTCAGCCTGACTTTGTTGAAGACCCCGGCCTGACCGTCGACTTCGTCGCGCGCTCTGAAATCAATCTGGGCGTCCCGATGGAGCTCAGCTTTGAAGTGCGCAACATCTTTGGACGCGACAACTTTGAATTCCAGGACAACGGCGTTAACCGCCTAGAATTCAACACCTATCAGGTTGGCACATCGGTCTCATTCGGCATCTCCGCCGACTTCTGATCCTGCGCCAATTCCAACACACCAAAGGCCGCTCCGTAGCCGGGGCGGCCTTTTGTTTGCTTATCTCGATTTGACCGTCACCCGGTCCATTCCCGCCATCGCCATGCCCATTCCTGTCGGCCATTTGGGCTTATACGGCCCCTCAAGCGCCGCGATCTCTTCTGCGGTCAGTTCGATGTCCAGCGCGGCCACCGCCGCCTCAATATGATGCGGCTTGGTTGCGCCGATGATGGGCGCCGCGACCGCTGGCTTGGTGAAATGCCACGCCAGCGCAAGGCTCGCCATCGGGATACCGCGATCATCTGACAAAGCGGAAAGAGCGGTGATGATCGCATCATCGGTCTTGTCTTCGGGATAGATCACTTTGCCAAAACCATCGGTCTTGCTGCGCACCGTTTCTTCACCAACAGGCCGTGCCAGCCGGCCCCGTGCCAGCGGGCTCCACGGGATCACGCCCACCCCTTCCGCTTCGCATAGGGGCAGCATCTCGCGCTCTTCTTCGCGGTAGAGCAGGTTCAATTGGTTCTGCATCGAAATGAAGCGTGTCCAGCCATTCGCTCGCGCGGTTTCCTGCGCCTTTGCGAATTGCCACGCATACATGCTGGATGCGCCGATATAGCGCGCCTTACCCGCCTTCACGATGTCATGCAGCGCCTCCATCGTCTCTTCGATGGGCGTCGCATCATCCCAGCGGTGGATCTGGAACAGATCGACATAATCCATGTCCAACCGCGTGAGGCTGTCATCAACCGCCTGCATCAGGCTTTTGCGCGACAGGCCGCCGGTGTTGGGCGCGCCTCGCCACGGGATGAAGGCTTTGGTCGCGACCACAATCTCATCACGGCTGGCCATTTCATTGAGCAGTTTGCCGGTGATCTCTTCCGAGGTTCCGCCCGAATAGCCGTTGGCCGTGTCAAAGAAGTTGATCCCCGCCTCCAGCGCCTGTCGGAAGAACGGCCGACTTTCCTCTTCGCCCAGCAGCCAATCACCATGCCACCCTTTTGTCGTGTCGCCATAGCTCATGCAGCCAAGGCACAGCCGCGACACACTGAGACCGGAATTTCCAAGCCGGGTGAACTTCATCGCATTTGTCTCCTTTTGGCGTTCAACATGGACCGCTTTGCCCAATTATAAAACCGCACCCTATCAATCCAAATCATTGAAAAACAAATCCAATCATCCAGTTGCCAATGTGCAATGTGTAACTTTCCGTTTTGCGCGCCGCGCGCGGTTCTTTGCCTGTTCCTGCAACCATACGAGCGCCGCGTGGAGTAGGAAACACCCGCCGCAGCCCCCTTCGATCAAGTCTGGATCAAGACAATGTCAGCCCGCCATCAACCACCAATGTCTGGCCCGTCATATAGGCCGACAGCGGGGATGCGAGGAACAGCGCAGCGCCCGCCATATCCTCTGGCGTGCCCATCCGGCGCAGCGGGATGGAGCGCAAGGACGCCTCCAATCGCTCAGGATGATCGGTCGTCACACTGGTGAGTTTCGTCGGGACAAGCCCCGGCGCAATCCCGTTGACCCGGATGCCGTCGCGCGCCCATGCTTCTCCCAATGACTTCACCAGGCTCGCCGCGCCCGCTTTGGATGCAGCATAGGCGGGAGTGCCCATGGTCGACTTAAACGCCGCAACCGATGACACGATAATCACATTCCCGCGGAGATCCGACAGACCGGGATGAAACGCGCGGGCGCAGTCCATCACCGAATTGAGGTTTACATCGACCACCGCGTCCCACCCATCGCGGGTGAATTCCTGACGTTTGTAGCGGACCACCCCCTGGCTTTGGGCCAAGACATCAACCGCCCCGATCCGCGCGGCGAGAGCATCGGCGGCATCGCGGTCGGACACGTTCAATTGGTGATAGGCAAGGCCGTTAAAATCGCTGTCCTCCGCCTCTAGATAGTCGCCCGCATCCGGGCGGGTGCCGGTCACAATCACATCGGCCCCGCGCGCGCGAAACCCCTGTGCGACACCATTGCCGATCCCGCTCGACCCGCCGATCACGAGAACGCGTTTGCCGGAAAAATCGAGTGCGTCGGTCATAGCTTGGTTCCTTAAATAGAGCGGCTGACGACTTCTTTCATAATCTCGGATGTGCCGCCATAAATTCGGGCCACCCGCGCATCGCGCCACAGGCGCGCGATGGCGTATTCATTCATATAGCCCGCGCCGCCGTGCAATTGCAGACAGGCATCGACCATCTCCCATTGCATTTCAGTGTGCCACAGCTTGGCCGCCGATGCTTCATCCGTGGTCAACTCGCCGCGAAGGTGCCGCGCGATTGCCCAATCGAGATGTGCCCAGCCCACTTGCAGTTTTGCCTTCAAGTCGGCGAGCGTGAATTTGGTGTTTTGAAATTCAAACACGGTGGTGCCAAACGCTTTGCGGTCCTTGGTGAATTTGACCGCTTCATCAAACGCGCGCTGCGCGCCGGCTTGCGCTGAGACGGCAATGGATAGGCGTTCCTGAGGAAGTTCCTCCATCAAATGGATAAAACCGCGCCCTTGCCCGCCCAAGATGTTGGTTTTGGGCACGCGCACGTCTTGGAAAAACAGTTCTGACGTGTCGGCGGAATGCTGGCCAATCTTGTCGAGGTTGCGCCCCTTTTCAAACCCCGGCGTTCCCGCATCGACGAGCACGAGCGACGTACCCTTTGCGCCCGCGGCTGGATCCGTCTTTGCCACCACAATCACCACATCGGCGTTTTGCCCGTTGGTGATGTAGGTTTTGGAACCGTTGATGACGAGGTGATTGCCGTCTTCGATGGCGGTGGTTTTGATCCCTTGAAGATCGCTGCCCGTGCCCGGTTCGGTCATGGCGATGGCGGTGATGATATCGCCCGAAACCATGCCCGGCAAATACTTGGCCTTTTGCTCTTCGCTGCCCAGCCGTTCAAAATAATTGACGGTGATGTCGTTTTGAAGGGTGAAACCCGCCGATGATCCCAGATACGCTAGCTCCTCTGCGAGGACGCAGTTGAACCCGAAATCGAGGCCCAGTCCGCCGTTTTCCTCGGCCACGGTGGGGCACAGCATCCCCGCTTCGCCCAGCGCCTTCCAAGCCTTTTTCGGGACGATGCCCTCTTCTTCGTGCGTATCGAGGTAAGGCTCCATATGTTCGGCAAACACTTTGCGAACGGTGTCGCGAAACGCCTCGTGATCTTCATTATAGGCGGTGCGGTGTGCGGTATCGAGCATGGCGGGTACTTCTTTCGGATTTCCATTTTGTTATGGAAGTGGATGAAGCCCGAGGCGAACCGCTGGTCAAGCGCGAAACTTGTTAGTGGCCGCCCGGAAAAGCCAATTGCGGACTGTCTGCTGGAGACCCAATTGCTGACAGTAGATTTCTGACCTGCGCCGTTTCATCGAATGCTAGAGAAAAGAGAATGGGTAAGCACTTGTTCAGAACTTGTGCCTCATCTCAACCGCCTTGGTCAGGGGACTTACTATGAAGCAGTTCTTACTCGCTTTGGCGTCGGTGTTTTTGTTGTGCGGGGCTTCTCCGGCGGATCTACCTGAGCCGCTAAAGCCGTACATGAACGAAGGCATTTTCGATCCCGGTGACTTCGAGTGGATGCGAGGTGCGTTTCCTGAAGCCAGTGAGGAGGAGAAGGCCGACTACCTTGCGATTTCTAACTGGCGCGAGGAATGCTCTGGTGAAGAAAAGGAACGCGTTAGAGGCGAGTTGGCAAAGCGCGGTTTTCCTAACGTCGAACTGAAGCTCGTCCCGATTACGACAGAGTATTGTGACCAATTTGCAGTTGAGCTACGCAATGATCTCTTCGATAGTTTTGATGAATTTTCCACGTCCCTTGCGTCGACACGCCCGATTTATGATGCGTTCCTCGCGGCAACCGATCTGGCAACTCGACTGGCGAAAATGCCGGAACGCGATTTGGCTGCCGATCTTCACCAAAGAACTATTGCTGAACAAGTGGTTCGTAACGCATTTTCGTGGGCACGAATTACTGACCTACAACCCCGTATCCCATTGCTGACAGATCAGCAGCGTCCGATATTTTGATGCTAAATTCGGCGGAAATGGGTCGGCTCGACCGTGCCAATACAAATTGGTTGAAGCAGGTAGTCGCTGAGCATGGTTGGCCAACGTACTCACTTGTCGGTGAAGACGCTTCTCGCAAGGCGTGGTTGCTTGCCCAACACGCTGACCATGATCCGGTGTTTCAACTCGATGTTTTGGGCTTAATGGAGCCACTTGTAGAGGCTGGTGAAGTCAACAAAACTGACTACGCGTACCTCTATGATCGCGTGATGCTCAAGCTAATTGGTACCCAACTTTACGCTACTCAGGTCACATGCGAAGACGGGAAGAGGATACCAAGACCTGTTCCCCGTCAGCGCTTATGGCACAGATTTGAGGTTGTGATTTAAGGAGGATTTGGGTCTCGTCGTAGTGACGAAGGAACGAAGATGAGACCCAAATCCTCAAAACCCAAAGCGAGTGCTGAACG